>Ga0222696_1000008_pt1 | contig 203392 bp, 138 predicted proteins | sample AntAcemetage1400_FD_179817 | JGI IMG/M metagenome (GOLD analysis project Ga0222696, IMG submission 179817) | Saline water microbial communities from Ace Lake, Antarctica - #1400 | ecosystem: Environmental > Aquatic > Non-marine Saline and Alkaline > Saline | place: Antarctica: Ace Lake... | reverse complement strand
TGGCTTCTTTGAGTAACTTTGTGATATAGCTACCATTTTGCAGACAGGGCTATTACACAGAGAGCCACAGAGAAAAGACTCAAAGTTTCACAAAGAAAAAACTGATATTATGATTGAAAATGAATTACTGTTAATCAATTACCCTTCAATAAATGAAGCTAACCGTTTAAACAATGATTATAACCATTCATACATTGGGAAGCTTTTCCTTATTTGGTGGCCTTATCTTTCATTAACAGACATAATTTTGTATATTTGTATTTCAATCCTTTACAAAATATTTCATAATGATCACAAATAAAGCAAAGCTGCTATCGTTACTATTAATTTTCTTATTCGCTGTTAACTGCTCTTCACAACACCAAAAAAAACAGGATCAAAAACAGGACAATACTTCAAGAATACTAATAAACAGGAAAGCTACCGCGGCGGGAAGATTTTATACATCTAACCCCGATGAGTTAAGATCCACATTACAAAAGCTTTTTGATAATGCAATTCCAAAAAAGACAAATAATGTAATTGCAATCATTTCACCTCACGCAGGATATGCATTTTCAGGTGAAGTGGCAGCCTCAGCTTATAATCAGATTGATAAAGAAAAAAAAATCGAGAATATCTTTATTATCGCTTCCAGCCATTATACATCATTTTACGGAGCGTCTATTTACAGCATGGGGAATTACGAAACTCCTTTGGGAGATGTTAGTGTAAATATACCTTTAGCAATTAAATTGAAGCAGGAAAACGATGTATTTACATACAATACTGAAGCCCATAAAAATGAACACAGCCTGGAAATTCAACTTCCTCTGTTGCAATATATTATGGAAACTAAATTCCATATTATTCCTATTGTAATAGGTTCACAATCAGCAGATGTTAGTGAACAGATCGCAAAAGCACTTAAGCCATATTTTAATGAGAATAACCTGTTTATCATCAGTTCAGATTTCTCCCATTACCCGAAATATGAGGATGCGAATGTTGTTGATAAAAATACAGCTGATGCCATCTGCAGAAATTCTCCAGATTATCTTATTGAAACATTAAGGAAGAATGAAGAACATAATATAAGGAATCTTGCCACGAGTCTTTGTGGCTGGACTTCTGTACTAAGCTTATTGTACATGACTTCTGATAATCCTGATGTAGAAATTATCCCGGTCCAATATAAAAACTCAGGAGATGTTGCAATTGGTGACAAAGACAAGGTTGTTGGTTATTATTCAATTGTAGTCACAAAAAAAAATAAGAATGAAGGGTTGGAGACTGGCTTCTTTCTCAATAACAATGAGAAAATAAAACTCCTGGAAATTTCCCGTGAAACGATAACCACTTATCTTTTGGATAAAAAGACTCCATTTGTTGCAGAAAATGAGCTAAGTGACAACCTTCTTTCACATTGCGGTGCTTTTGTTACCCTTAACAAAGATCATCGGTTAAGAGGCTGTATCGGAAGGTTTACTGCTGACATTGCTCTCTACAAAGTAATACAGGAAATGTCTATTGCAGCAGCCACCCAGGATAGAAGATTTCCAAATGTAAGCACTAAGGAAATTGAAATGCTCGATATTGAAATATCTGTTCTTACACCTTTGAAAAAGATAGAATCAATTGAAGAGATTGAAATGGGCAAACATGGTATTTACATCAAAAAAGGATATGCTTCAGGTACATTTCTTCCACAGGTAGCAACAGAAACAGGCTGGTCGAAAGAAGAATTCCTTGGTCATTGTGCAAGAGATAAAGCAGGACTTGGATGGGATGGATGGAGAGAGGCTGATATCTTTATTTATGAAGCCATTGTGTTTAGTGAAGGAAAGTAGCAAGTATAGTGGCAGTAGTAGTGGTAGTGGCAGTAGCAGTGGCAGTGGCAGTTAAAGAAGGTTAGGGTATACAGATCATTTTGCAGCTTTTGATATTATTGTTACATTTCAGATTACAAAAATATATTCCAGCTGATATTTGGGAGGCGTCCCATATAATTTGATGTTCACCTTTTTTCATAAACTCATTAACAAGTTTCTTAATCATACGTCCATCTTTATCAAAAACAGATAAATCCACTATTCCATCTTCAGGAATATTAAAACTTATTCCGGTTTTTTCTGAAAAAGGATTAGGGGAATTTTCACAGAAAAACAAATCGTCATCAGATAGTGACAGATTAAAAATTTCATATTGTCCGGTAGTAGTCCATTCCACTATTGTAACTAAATCCGGTCCCGGCATAACAACAACAGCCTTATTTACAGAAGGGTTATAATCAAAGTATGATGGTACTGCAGGCAAGACAATAACATCAGAGCCTCTGTGAAGATGCCCAGGTTCGGTTGCTGTAGATTGTGTAAGAACTATAGGAACTCCAAGTTCGTCAACTATAATCTGAATAAGTGCTCCAAAGCTGGAATAGTAATCAATTCCTGTTGTGTTGCCAACATTAGGGTTTATATGGGCAATAGTTTTACTTGTCATATTTCCTATCAGAAACTCATTATTTATATCATCATAAGTACATCTGGCAGGAGCATCACCGGTAGCAAAAGTATTGATCACATATGATGCTGCACCGTCAATTCTTATCAAGGAATAAGTATCATCATTCATATTTGTAACAACAGCATATTCTCCTGTGTTATTAAATGCACATTGAAGCGGAAAATCTCCAACTGCTAATGTAGATACTATAGTGTTTGTTTGAGTATCGAATACTTTCACCTGATCATCAAAACTTGCTGCAACAAGCACTGTATTACCGTAAGGGCCAACTCTTACATCACTCCTAACACCATATCCTGCCCAACTGATCCCAATTACTCCACATGGAACGTATGCAACTTCAGTGCTCAATGCACCATTAAGACTGATAACTGATACTGCATTTGTTTTTACATTACCAATATAAGCATGCAGGTCATCAGGAGCTATTGAAACAATATCAGGTCTGTCGCCGCTTGTGGGGATGTTAGCCACAAAATCGTTAGTTAAAAGGTCAATAATCTTAACATTATTACTATTAAATCCACCAAGCACAGCCCAGTGAGAGTCGGAGGTGATACCTACACTATTTGTTTTGTCACCAAGTTCAATTATTGTATCTACTTGATGATTTACAATATCAATGATAGTAATATTATCAGAGAGTGTATTTGTAACAACTGCTTTCAGTCCATCAGCTGTTATAGCTACACGATAAGGTGTATCGCCTTCAGGATCATTCCCTGCAGCCCTCTTACCTAAATAGTTCGGGGTGTTTGGAATTGTATAATCATAGAAATACAAACCTTCATAACGTAATGGATCAAAACCGGCTGCTCTGTTGCCTACTGGCGACACTGCGCCACTGCTCTGTGAGTTCCCAATCCATTGGCCCAGGACAGATTCAGTATTAAAATCTATAATCGAAAAACGATACTGCCCACTAACGGCAAGACTATGGTCAGGAGATGTTCCTATCCAGAAAGCAGTATAAGTTGACGTAAACACCACAAAATCAGATGACACAAAGCGGACTATAGCACTCGAATTATTGCTGATACCGATATAAGCCTTACTTCCATCATAATTAACCCCTACCCCATTAGTTGATATTGTAGATCCGGTAATTATTACACTATCAATAATTGTACGTGAAGGAAGATCTATCTGATGTACAACGGCAGGATTAGTTTTTGTTAAGGCAACTAGTATTGAATCATTCCCTGACAATCCAATAGTGAAACAATTCTGCACACCGGTAATATAATCATCCACAAGTCCGGTTGAGGTACTTATAAAAAAGATTGTATCATTGTTATTGGCAACAATTAAATGATGTCCGTCAGGCGAAACTTCAAATTCGGAATAAGTAAAATAATTCCTGCCATTGCCTGTTACCCAAGAAATTGTTTGTAAAGCTACCGGAAAATTATTTATCGGGCTAAGCTTTGTCATAGTCACAAGATCTATAACTTCACAAACATTATCAATATCGCAAGAAACATATGCCCGTGTACCATCTCTGCTGACTTTAACACAAACTGGTTGTTCACCTGTATCAAAAGATCCAACAACTGCATATGTATTTAGGTCTACAACTTTAACCTGATCACTGAACATACATCCAACTATTGCATAATCGTCAGTAACAGCAATACCATATGGATATTCACCAATAGAAACATTAGTAATTACGTCCATGGATTGCCAGTCGTATACAGTCAGATCGTTGGTTTCCCTGTTTGTCAGAAGCACTCTCAAACCATCATTGGTAAATATACTCCTTCCCATATAATCTCCCTCTGGAACCTGACCGGGATTAATATTTACCTGATCAAGCCTCGGCTTATTTATATCAATAAAGTCATTGATTGTCTGGCCTGACTTAACATCAATATGTTTGATATCCTCAGTACCATCTGAATTAATATTTTGCGAAAGAACTCCTGAAAAAGAAATCAATACAATCAAGAACAAGGGTAAACTCTTTTTATACATAATGGAATAATTTATTTTTTTATCACTGATAACAATAAGGATCTCACACTTTTGTACCGAAGTACTTCAGTGCGCAAACACAAGTTTCACAAAGGAACAAATATATAAAAATATAGGGACACATTAAAATGCGTCCCTATATCCCTATTGCAAAATTGCATTATTTTATTGAATCACGATCTTACGGTTCATTGTACTTTTGGAACTCCTGATCTTTACAAAATACAAACCTTTAGCTAGGCCTGATAGATCAAGCTCATGTATGTATCCATCCGTATCAGGTTTTAGTTTTTCATCATATATTATCTGTCCATGAGCATTTGTTATGCTAAGATCGAGCGTTTCTCTAATTTCTGATATTGAAATAAAGAAAAGGCCATCTGAAGGATTTGGATAGATCTGAACAAAATTCTCAAGACCAAATTCACCAATACCTGAACAATCTTTAAAGGTAACAGTCACACTATCTATAACCTGAATACCATTTAAATCTGTTAACAGAAGATAGAACATCATGGAATTAAGGCCAATGCCTGTTGAATCAACATGAAGGGTTTGTTCATTCGAATACACCTTGAAATTTTCATCATACCATGTATAGTATAATCCCGGTATACCTGCATCAATGCTTGCTATTGAAACATCACAAACAGTTACATCAGGCCCAAGATCAACTACAGGACCATCAACAACTTTAACATTATCAATATAGAAATAGAAATCATTATCCTTGGCAGCTACTTCAATTCCAATGAACAGATCCTGTCCTACATAAGCTGATAATGGGAATTGCATATGCATAAAATGAGGATTAGGCACCTGGTGAGCATTATCAATTATAAGAATTGTGTTCACATTAAGGTCGCAATCAATTACACTTATTTGGACTGCCTCACCTAATTGAAGAATATATGCAGAAAAAGCTGTATCCCACAGAACATAATCGAACAATAGATATGAGTTTGAATGAATAGGGCCAATCTTAATATTAGTAAGAGCACTGGCATAGATAGTAGAAGCTACTGTATCAGTATTATGCATTAATTTACCCATATAATCCTCATCGCCACTACTTGCAATATCCATATCAGTATCCCAGTCATCCAGAGGTAAGAATCCCTGGAAGTCATTAATGAACGGAATAGGAACTCCAAGTGAGATAAAGAAACTTCCAAAAGCAGTATCATTAACACTAATGATATCGTTCAGTACGGTGGTATATGCTTTTGTTGTATAGGATCCCGTTAGCATAATATCTACAAATCCCATAAAGAGGCCTTCCGATCCTAATGGTGGGAGAGTATCAAGCAATGCATTGAGAGGTGTAATTGTACTTCCTCCCGGGTCAGTCATACTAAATGTGACAGGAACATCATAGAGAGTATCGGTTCCAAAATTAAAGACTTCAACAACAACACTATCGTTGTTATGACCACAATAAAGATCTGTGGCGGGGCTTATAATATTTACTACTCCCGCATCATTAGTTTGTTTTTCATGCATATTAATATTATCGATAAATACAGCATCACCTTTAGGATAATCCTGATAAGCCCTTGTTGAATCATATTTACAGCACGACTGGAAAGTAAGTGTAAAATTCTCACCTACAAATGGTGTAAGATCAAAGTACACACTTCTGTAAGGATCGTCAAGAGGAGTTGAGGCGTTAAAGTTAGTTGTTCCTGTAACATCAGTAAGCTGCAAAGTATCATTTAACATAAGCCTGAACCAGCTGTAATCTGTATAGTTGAATGTATTCCATTGACGAAGGTCGAAAGAGAGAAGCAATGTGGACACGCTTGATGGATCAATTGTACACGTCATAGCTGTAGATTGCTTTGTATTATTATCATTCCATGCATTATCAGGTGTTACGGATCCTCCCTGGCCTTGCCAACCCTGTTGTGAACCGTTTCCGATGGAGCGCAAAGCCCAATTAGTTCCTTCAAGATCGTAATATATATTTGACCTTGAGTTACGATCAAGTATTAAATATGTAGACATTCCTGTTTGGAAATCTTCTGTAAACGGATAATTAAAGATTGGGCCAACAGAAGTGTACAATACTCCAGAAGTATCATTAGAAGGATTATTATCACCGGGCATCATTGTAAATCCACCAATCTGGTAAACCCCACCAATCATAGTACTGAAAGCTCCCATATTAACCATAAGAGATCCAGCCGGTTCGATAGTATCGGTTATCATTGTATTAAGAACAGTTGGTACTCCAAGAGGATCGTATACTCCTGCAATAACCGGAATATCCCACTGTCTTACAACACCATAGTTCTTTACAGTAAGCCATAATGAATCGGCCATATGCCCGCAATCGGAACCAACAGGGTTATTAACTGCACTGACTCCCATATCAATATCATAAGGAATGTATATATTAATATTATCCACATAAGTATAATTATTACCATACTGTCCACTGCCATAATAATCATCGCTATACTTACATGCAGCCTGTAGTGTGATAGTAAAAACTGTCCCACCCCAGTTGCTAAGATCAAAGTTTTTGGTTTCAAATAGGTCATTGTTTTGAGTATTAGGATTGAAGTTCATATCACCATTCAGGTCAGCGATTTGAATAGTATCATTTATCAGAACTCTGAACCAAGTGTAGGCACTTCCATAAGAATAAGTTTGTCTAAGGTCTAAAGAAAGGTGCAATGATGGATGTCCGGCGGCATCAATTTCACAAGTATAAGCTCTTGAATGATGAGTTACATTTTGATTCCATGCCTGATTAGCACTGGTATTATTCTGGTTACCGCTCCATCCGGCATTCTGATCACCACCGGTAAACACGAGGCAATTGGTGGCATTCACACCACTGGCATCTAAATATGCATCTGCAAGAATTGCGGATTCGAGACTGAAATTATCGGTTGTTCCAATATCAAAATCATCAGTAAATGGGAAGGAATTTATTGATTGGATGGTTTTAAATGAGCCAAATATAGTATCATTAGTATTATCGGTATCGCCTGCTAATTGGGTATATGCTACTATAAGAAAAGTTCCTGATAATGTTGCATCTACATTTCCCATTTGAGCGGTTGCAGTAGCGTTAGGAGCCAGAGGTCCTGCAACAGTATCGTAAAGGTCTACAACAAATCCCATAGGATCTTCAACACTGGCTTTAACCGGGATATCCCAGAGTGTATCTGTTGCAAAATTGACGATTTCAACTTCAACCGGAGTTGCAGGAGAACCACATATACCTCCCGGTGGTTGAGTGATAGCAGTAACTCCGGCATCGTTTACTTTAGGTACATAATCAATAAGGCTGAGGTTATCAACAAAAACATAATTATTAGCAGGAACTCCTTGATAAACAAAAGTAGCACTATACTTACATGCAGCCTGTAGTGTGATAGTAAAAACTGTCCCACCCCAGTTGCTAAGATCAAAGTTTTTGGTTTCAAATGGATCATTGTTTTCAGAATTTGGATTGAAATTCATATCCCCGTTGAGGTCCTCAACTTGAATAGTATCATTGATAAGAACTCTGAACCAAGTGTAAAGATATCCAAAAGAATAAGTTTGTCTAAGATCGAAAGAAAGGAGCAATGATGGATGTGCGGTGGCATCAATTTCACAGGTATAAGCTCTTGAATGATGGTCAAAATTTTCATTCCAGGCTTCATTAGCAGAAGTACTGGTCCCGCCACCATTCCATCCGGCATTCTGGTTACCACCTGTAAATACGAGGCAATTGGTAGCATTCACACCACTGGTATCGATATATGCATCTGCAAGAGTTGCAGCCTCAAGTAAGAAATTATCTGAAGTTCCTATATCAAAATCGTCAGAGAATGGAATAGTACTAGAGACGACATTAACGTAATCTGTTTTTGTAACTGTAGCATCACCATAGGGAGTTGTTATTTCAAGTGCAACAGTATATTTTCCGAGTCCCGTAAATTCCACTTCCGGATTTTGAGAGAATTCATCTGTACCATTCACATAAGTCACGGTTGCAGGAGTTATTGTCCATTGCCAGGCAGTAATGTCCGAAGGAGAGGAAGCATCATAAAACAGTATAATATCTCCACCACATGCATTCTTTTTATCGGAAGTAAATTCAGGCATTAATGGAACGGCCTGGTTAAAACAGGTTCCGGGGTTCCATTGATATATACCTCCAGACAAGCTATCGAAGTTAGTGCCACCAGCCCAGCCATGGTCGCTGTCGAAGAAAGCCACGGCATAGTGCTCTTCTACATCAATCAATGTCCATAAACCACCATCATTCAGTGTAAAGGATGATCCGTTAGCCCCGGAAGAAACGTATGCTCCTCCCGTACCCGGTACATAAGCAAGGTCGGCATTAAAGAACTGCCCCTGTGGCATTACCTGAACCCAGTTTTGTCCGCCATCATTTGTTCTGTAAACAACATTTGGATTATCAGTAGTAAGCATTCCAAAGTTCGCATCTTTAAAGGCAATATTTGTAACTATTTCATTACTACCAATACTTGCAACTGAATAGCTTATGCCCGCATCTGTCGACATGAACACTCTACCCATATTAGTTCCAAACCACACATGGGTATCATCCCAAGTGGTAAATACACCAGGATATACAATTTCATTATTAAGAGGATAAGGAATATTTGTTGAGTCGATCCTTATCCAGAAATTACCTCCATCAGGAGTCATGTATAATTGGAAATACCCATCAACAACATTACCTATTGCAACACCATTGAAGTCATCGAAAAAATGAACGCCTGATAAAAAGCCATTAAAGAACATTGCAGAATTTTGATGTATCCAGTTCTGGCCTCCATCAATAGTGACCATGATATTGCCACCTCCTATACCATAATCAACAATTGCTGCCCAAGCCTGCGTTTGGCTTATAGCACTAATATTAATCATAGAAAAAGTCGGATAACTATTCATTATTCCTGGTGTCCATGTATTTCCTCCATCAGTTGTTACGGTATATTCCGGTACAGCTGTAAATGTTGTGTCTCCGTCATTATCAAATGCACTTGCCCAGACAACATCCGTACTTACGGGGTTGATGAAATCGATTCCTCTGTAAGGACTAATAAAACCACTTGATCGTTCCAGCCAGCCACAATTAAGTATCACTCCAGCTGTTACGTTAATATACTTCATTTTAACTTCCATGTCCACCCCATCAGCACTCGTAACAGTAAGAGTAACGGTGTATGAACCCGCACTTGTATAAGTATGCGCTGGATCCTGAAGACTGGAGTTATTTCCATCTCCAAAATCCCAGTCCCAGCTAATTGGATTTCCTATTGAAAGATCAATAAACTGTACCGGATCATTTACAGGAACAATTAATAGGTCAGCACTAAAATTAGCAATTGGTAAAGGAGAGGCTGGTGCTATTCCTATTATTGCAACCTGGTCGAAACTTGAATTACTGCCACCAGGATTTAGATTTCCTAATAGAAAGTACCCGTTAAAACCACCACCATAGCCCCAGTTGAAATGGAAGAAATCATTATCATCGTATCCGTCACAAACAAAAGCATACTCATTACCACTGCTGGGTGATGTTCCTGAATATAATACAGGGCGTTTTGAATCTATCTCAATTTTTAAAAGGTTTTCCCAGATCGAATCATTATAATCATCTCTCTCTACATAAGAAGCAAAAGAAGCATAGTTAAAATAATTGATCAGGGCATCCTTGGCATCGATAAAGTTTGCAATTGAGAAAGTAGGACTAAACTGAGTTTCAACTGAAACAGCAGCATGATACATTATCTGTGCTATTTCAGTATTAGGACTCATCAAGAAGTTTGGCATTGTAGCCCATAGGTAGGTTGAACTTCCAAAATCAGCTGTTTGAACTCCAAAGCCGGGGTCAGTGTATGAATGGGATCCAACACCATGCATAGGGAAATTATGATATTTCATAACTTGAGCCATTGCAACAGCTAAATGACCCGGACGAGCTTTGTTACATAAACCTCCGCCAAGAACTGTTGGGCAATCTTCATTATAAAAGCATCCCAGGTCCCATTTTGTAAATAACAAAGCTTGTACTGCTTTTGCTTTTACCGATGACATAACAGGCTTTTGAGAATACTGTTGCCATGCTGATACAATACTTGCTGTAGCCTGAATATTATTATTCTTTGCGTCAAGCACCTGCGCCTTTAGATTTTCAATCATTATAGAAAAGGCCGGAGGCTGGTTAATATCAGAATAATAACCACTAGTGGAATAACCCAGGACAGGATAGACATTGTCGTGAGCTGAGATAATAACAAATCCCTTGTTTGCTTCAAGGTTGAACACATAGAACAGTGTCTGTCCTTGATCGCTTATGGTAATTTCACTCGCAATGGTAAAGTTACCAGGATTAGTTGGGAAGGTTTGCATTGCTTTTTCCGTGTAGAAATTCATTGCAATTTCTCTTGCATCATTTTGTGGAATCTCTTTGGAAATTACTGATGAGCTCAAAAATAGACTCATCACTACTAAAAGTAAAAGTTTTGTTTTCATGTAATTTGGGTTTTGGTTAAGTCAAATGTATTGATTTTTATGTATAATAATTGAGATAATCAATATTATCCTCAATTTATAATAATTATAAATTACATATAAATGACAAAAAATCCAATTTTCCCTATGTAAAAAAATAAACTTAGAGGGTATGTATATGGATATTGCTCATAATATTAGCACCCAGCAATTATTCAGGCCTATTGCAGATACAGAGAGAAAGAAAGATTTTAAGTCAGTCATTAATTATTTAAAAGCACAAAATATAAAGAGATGCAAAGCATCATTAAATACTCTAATTATGTATTAGCTTAAAAATCCTGACATAATCCTGATTTTGTAGTTTGAGGAAGTAAACACCGGGTGCAATATCCGATACATCTATAGTTTCGGTGTTTACAGAGGAATCAAAGATAAGACTTTTATATTTAATTTGCTGTCCTTGTATATTAAAAAGTGAAATCTCCATATTTCCGGATATTCCCTTTGAATAAATATTCAACTGATCAGTAACAGGGTTTGGATAAACACTTATTTCATTATCATCCTGGAGGTCATTTATTCCTATGAATGATCAAAGGTCATAAAGTAGGAAATAATTTCTACCACAATGTTCACTATGATTTACTCAATGGTCACAATGTTTTAGTCATCGTGCTCATAGTGCCTTCATTGTTTTCATTGTGGTTAATTTTACCTGTCGGTGAACACAATGAATATTACAAAGGATTACATATAGTTCAGGATGAACAAATATAAAAAAAATAGGGACACGTAATGGCGTGTCCCTACAATTAATTACCAATAGAATTGATTTTATTGAATCACTATCTTCCGATTCATGGTACTTTCAGAACTCCTGATCTTAACAAAATACACACCTCTCGCAAGGCTCGAAAGATCAATCTCATGTATGGACCCATCTGTATCAGGAATTAGTTTCTCATCATATATTATCTGACCATGAGCATTTGTTATGCTAAGACCTAGTGGCTCATTAATCTCCTTAATCATAATAAAGAAGAGTCCGTCAGAGGGGTTTGGATAGATCTGTATATACTTATCAAGACCCAATTCATCAATACCGGAGCAATCTATAAAAGTAACCGTGATGCTGTCGGTTACCTGAATACCATTTTGATCAGTTAGTAATAGATAAAACAATTTTGAACCAATGCCAATACCCGTGGAATCCACTGACAATGTTTGCTCGTTCGAATATACCTGGAAGTTTTCATCATACCATGTATAATAAGCGTCCGGTATACCGGCATTGAGAATTATCGTAGAAACATCACAATCTGTTACATCCGGTCCAAGGTCAAGCATTGGTGCATCAACGATCTTAACATTATCCACATAGAAATAAAAATCATTATCCTTGGCAGTTACTTCAAAGCCAATAAAAAGATCCTGATCCACAAAGGCAGATAATGGGAATTGCCTGTGTGCAAAATGAGGATTTTCTACCTGATGGGCTTCATCCATAATAAGAATTGTACTAACATTTTGCTGACAATCAATTACACTAACTTGAACTGCCTCTCCGGTTTGCAGATAATAAGCATAATAATTTGTATCCCAAATGACATAATCAAACAAGAGGTATGAGTTTGCGTGTATAGGGCCAATTTTAATATTTGTCATGGCATTCGCATAAATAGTCGACGCAACTGTATCGGGGTTAGTCATGAATTTACCCATGTATTGATCATCTCCAGTATTAGCTATATCCATATCTCCAACCCAATTATCCAGAGGGAAAAATGCCTGGAAATCATCGATAAATGGAATTGGGACTCCGAGTGAAATAGAGAATTCTCCATATGCAGTATCATTGATACTTATAATATCGTTAAGAACGCTGGTATAAGCTTTTGTTGTATAGTGTCCTATTAGTATAATATCTATTAAACCCATATAAAGTTCTGTAGATGTTAAAGGTGGAAGAGTATCCACAAAACTAGTAGGTGTAGTATTTACAAATCCACTTGGGTCGGTCATACTAAATGTCACCGGTACATCATAAAGAGTATCTGTTCCAAAATTAAAGACCTCCACTACTATGCTATCATTGGCAAGGCCGCAGTATAGGTCTGTGGCAGGACTGATAATAGCTATTACACCTGCATCATTTGGTTGCTTTTCATGCATATTAATATTATCGATAAATACCGCATCACCTTCCGGATACTCTTGATAACTCCTTGTTGAATCATATTTACAGCAAGCATGGAAAGTGAGTGTAAAATCATCAGTTACATAAGGCGTAAGATCAAAGAACACACTTCTGTAAGGATCACTAAGTGAAGTTGATGACATGAAGTTAGTGACTCCGGTAACATCCGAAAGTTGCAGAGTATCATTTAATAACAGCCTGAACCAGCTGTAATCAGTATATTCGTAAGTATTTAACTGACGAAGATCAAAAGAAAGCAGCAAGCTCGACACGCTGGACGGATCAACAGTACATGTCATTGCTGTAGATTGTTTTGTAGTATTATCATTCCATGCATTATCCGGTGTAACAGACCCTCCTTGACCTTGCCAACCCTGTTGTGAACCGTTTCCAATGGAGCGCAGAGCCCAATTAGTTCCTTCTAGATCGTAATATATATTTGATCTTGAGTTACGATCAAGTATGAAGTAAGTAGACATTCCTGTTTGAAAATCTTCGGTAAACGGATAATTAAATATAGGGCCAACAGATGTATATAACACTCCTGCTGTATCATTATTAGGATTATTATCGCCTGGCATACTTGTGAAGCCACCAATCTGATACACTCCTCCAATCATTGTACTTAGAGCGCCCATGTTAACCATAAGAGATCCGCCAGGCTCAATGGTATCTGTTATCATTGTATTAAGAACAGTAGGTACTCCAAAAGGATCATAAGCGCCAGCGATAACAGGAATATCCCATTGTCTGACCACACCATAATTCTTCACAGTAAGCCATACTGAGTCGGCTATGTTTCCACAATCGGATCCGGTTGGATTATCAACAGCACTAACTCCCATATCGATATCATCAGGTACATATAGCCTAACATTGTCTACAAAGGCATTATCTCCATTCGGAAAACCCTGTGGAATAAATACAGTATCAGAATACTTATTAGCACTTTGTAGTGTAAGTGTGAATATATTACCCGCATAAGCAGACAAATCAAATACCTTTAGTGCAAAAGGATCGCTATTCTCAGTGAAAGGATTAAAATTCTCAACACCATCAATATCCATTATCTGATCAGTACCATTAATAACAACCCTGAACCAGCAATATCTCCAGACATAGCCATACCATTGTTTTAGGTCAAATGATAATCTGAGGCTTGTCAGACTTGTTGCATCCACATTACATGTCATTGCGCTGGCCTGGTGTAATACATTATCATTCCAGGCATTGTTGGCATTTGTGTTATTTGCTGAACCTTGCCAGTCAACATTTGCACCTCCCTGGAAGTTGAGGCCCATAGTACCTCCCACACCTGTGTTATTGATCTGAATTATAGATTCTTTCGCATCAAGGAGTTGGAAATAATCTGTTGTACCATTATTAAAGTCTTCAAGAAATGGGAAAGTACTTATTGCATCAATGGTGTTAAAGGAGCTAAATGTAGTATCATTAGAATTATCCGTATCAAATGGTAATTGAGTATAGGCTGTTACCATAAAAGTTCCTAATAATGTTGTATTAACATCTCCCATTTGAGCAAGAACATTAGTGTTAGGTGCAAGAGGTCCTGCAATAGTATCGTAAATATCCACAACAAATCCCATAGGATCTTCAACACTAACTTTAACAGGAATATCAATCAGTGTATCTGTACCAAAATTTGTTATTTCAACTTCAACCGGTGTTGCAGGTGAACCACAAATACCTCCCGTTGGTGCAATTATTGCAGTTACTCCGGCATCATGGAGTATATAAAACGAGCCATATGTTGTATCATTAGTATTATCCTGGTCGGTTGATAATTGAGTATATGCAGTTATCAGATAAGTTCCAAATAAAGTAGTATTAACATCTCCCATTTGTGCAACAGCAGTATTATTCGAAGCCAGCGGCCCTGTAATTGTATCGTAAAAATCCACTACAAATCCCATTGGATCTTCAACACTAACTTTAACAGGAATATCAATCAGGGTATCTACACCAAAATTTGTTATTTCAACTTCAACCGGTGTTGAAAGTGAACCACAGAGTGAACCACAAATACCTCCCGTTGGTGCAATTATTGCAGTTACTCCGGCATCGTTTACTAAAGGAACATAAGCACTAACACTCAGGTTATCAACAAAACAATAATTATTTCCAGACTGTCCACTGCCAAAAAAATCATCGCTATACTTACATGCAGCCTGGAGTGTGATAGTAAAAACTGTTCCACCCCAGTTGCTAATATCAAATTCTTTGGTTTCAAATGGATCATTTCCTGATGAATTTGGATTGAAATTCATATCCCCATTCAGGTCATCAATTTGAATCGTATCATTGATAAGAACTCTGAACCAGGTGTAAACTGCTCCATAAGAGTATGTTTGTCTAAGATCGAAAGAAAGGAGCAAGGATGAATGAGCTGTGGCATCAATTTCACAGGTATATGCTCTTGAATGGTGAGTTACATTTTGATTCCATGCCTGATTGGCACTTGTATTATTCTGGTTACCGCTCCATCCTGCATTTTGATTACCACCTGTAAAGACAAGACAATTGGTGGAATTCACACCACTTGTATCTATATATGCATCTGCAAGAGATGCAGACTCAAGTAGGAAATTATCTGTTGATCCGATATCGAAATCATCAAAGAAAGGGATTGTGCTGGAAACAACAGTAACATAATCAGCTTTTGTTACAGTTGCATTACCATAAGGAGTAGTTATTTCAAGAGCTACAGTATATTTACCAAGACCTGTAAATTCTACTTCAGGATTTTGGGAGAATTCATCTGTACCATTCACATAAGTCACTGTTGCGGGTGTGATGGTCCATTGCCATCCGGTAATATCAGCAGGAGATGAAGCATCATAGAATTCGATTACCTCACCGCCACATCCATTAACTTTATCAGAAGTAAATTCAGGCATAAGTGGAACAGCCTGAGTAAAGCATGTTCCCGGATTCCACAGGTAGACTCCGCCTACAAGACTGTCGAAGTTTGTTCCACCTGCCCAGCCATAAGTATCATCAAAAAAGCTAACAGCAAGGTGTTCTTCCACATCAATCAATGTCCACGATCCACCATCATTTAAAGTAAATGAAGAACCATTATCACCACAAGAAACATAAGCTCCTCCAGTACCAGGCACATAAGCAAGGCCGGTATTAAAGAATTGTCCCTGGGGCGTCACTGTTACCCAGTTTTGACCTCCATCATTGGTTCTGTAAACAACATTATTATTATCAGTTGTAAGCATTCCAAAGTTTGCATCCTTAAAAGCAATACTTGTTACAGTTTCGTTGGCACCAATATCTCCAACTGTCCAGTTCAAACCACCATCAGTTGTCATAAATACTCTTCCCCTGTTTGTACCAAACCACACATGAGTATCATCCCAGGTAGTAAATACAGCAGGATCAACAGCCTCATTATACATAGGGTATGGAATATTTGCTGAATCTATCCTTATCCAGAAATCACCACCATCAGGTGTTAGGTATAATTGGAAATACCCATCAACAACATTTCCAATTGCAACACCATTAAAGGCATCGAATAAATAAACACCTGCTAATGATCCATTTTGGAAGCTTGCAGAACTCTGATGTATCCAATTTTGACCTCCATCAATGGTAACCATGATATTACCACCTCCTGTATTTTCATCATATAGTGCCACCCATGCCTGCATATCACTGATCGCGCAAATATTTGCGATCGACATATCAGGATATCCGGGAATAGATCCTGGAGTCCAGGTATTACCTCCATCAGTGGTAACAGTATATTCCTGAACCGCAGTAGCTCCAAATGGAACATTATCAAATGCACTGGCCCATACTACATCTGCACTTACAGGAGAAATATTATCTATTCCCAAATAAGGAGTAACAAACCCACTGGCACGTTCCAGCCAGCCACAATTCAATATCACTCCTGAAGGGACATTAATATAATTGGTTTTAACTTCAGTATCAATACCATCAGCGCTGGTAATAGTAAGCGTAACAGTGTAGGCCCCGGGATTTGTGTAAGTATGATCAGGGTTTTGAATATTTGAAGTGTTTCCATCTCCAAAATTCCAGTCCCATGATATAGGATTTCCAATTGAGAGATCTGTAAATTGCACAGGATCATCAACAGGTACAAGAAGAATATCAGCCATAAAATTTGCTATGGGTAATGGAGAGGCAGGTGATATTCCTATTATTGCAGATTGGTCGAAACTAACATTACCGCCACCGGGGTTGAGGTTTGCAATTAAAAAATATCCATTATAATTACCACCATAGCCCCAGTTAAAATGAAAGAGATCATTATCATCATATCCGTCGCAGACAAAAGCATAATTATTACCAGTGGCAGATGTACCTGAATATAATACTGGGCGGCCGGCGTCAAGTTCTGTTTGCATCAGATTTATCCATATTGAGTCATTATAATCAGCTCTCTCAACATAGCTCGCGAAAGAAGCATAATTAAAATAATTAATCAATGCATCTTTAGCATCGACAAAATTCGCTGTTGATGTCAATGGACTAAATTGTGTTTCTACGGAAACGGCACTATGATATATTACCTGAGCAATTTCAGAATTTGCAGTTACAAGAAAATTTGGCATTGTTGCCCACACATATGTTGAGTTTCCGAAATCAGCAGATTGTGTTCCAAATGCAGGATCATTATATGAGTAAGAGCCTGTACCATGCATCGGGTAATTATGATATTTCATAATTTGTGCCATTGCAACTGCCAAATGGCCGGTATTAGCTTTATTGCATAAACCACCTCCAAGAATAGTAGGGCATTGCTCATTATAAAAGCAACCCTGGTCCCAGAAAGTAAATAATAAAGCCTGTATAGCCTTAGATTTTATTGATGAGGCAACTGGTTTTTGGGAATACTGCTTCCATGCAGAAACTACATCAGGAGTAGCTTGAATATTATTAAGTTTTGCATCGAGCACCTGCGATTTAAGATTTTCTATCATTACAGAGAATGCAGGAGGTTGGTTATTGTTTGTGTAATAACCAGTTGTAGTATACCCCAGAACAGGATAAACATTGTCATGAGCCGAGACGATCACAAATCCCTTGTTAGCCTCGAGGTTGAACACATAGAATAGCGTTTGCCCCTGATCGCTAATGGTAAGTTCATTTGAAATTGAAAAATTACCAGGATTCAATTTGGTAGATTGTAGTGTTTTTTCCAGATAAAAATTCATTGCAAGTTTTCTTGCATCATCTTTAGGAATTTCAATGGAAAACACAGATGGGCACATGAATATACCCATCAAAACAATGGTATAAATTTTTCTTCTCATACGTATATTTTTTGGTTGACCTCAAATATAGCAATTATTACTTCTAAATCATTACAAGAACCAACAAAATATGTAATTTATAATGACTCTAAATAAAGAAGTGGCGGGAGCAGTGGCAGTAACAGGAAAATTTTAAATATTTAGGGATGAAGTATCACATTCGGCGACTGAAGGAGGTCGAAACACATACACTCCAAGTACTCAAGGCACTCTAAGTACTCAAGGCACTCTAAATACTATCTATGTATCAGCTTAATCACCCTGACAAAATCCTGATTAAATAGTTTAACAAAATAAACACCGGGTGCAAGATCTGACACATCAAGGGTTTCGTTGTTCACAGAAGAATTACAATTAAAGGTTTTGCTTTTCAATTGCTGCCCTTGCATATTAAGAAGTGATAATTCAAGAGTTCCCATAAATCCATTAAATGAAATATTCAGGATATCATTAACAGGATTTGGGAAGATATTAATTTCATAATCCGCCTGAAGGTCATTAATACCTATAAAAGAGGTAATAATGATATTTATATTATCGATAAAAAGATTGTTCCCACTTCCTGAGTATGCTTCAAACATAACTTTAACATCCCGGCTTCCCGCAGCTGTTGACAGATCAACTGAATAGCAATCACTTCCGGTTCCGTAACCACACCAATCAACCTGCTGGCTTGGAAAAAAGGCAGAAAAGTTTTGAGGTGCAGTTGCGAACGACCAGTTACCATTCTCTCCTGCTGCAAACACTCTTTTCCATGAATATCCACAGTTATCAGACACTTTAATTACCAATGAATCTGTTTGATTTGGGATCCTGGTTGCATAAGCATGGTCGAAAGTAAGTAGAACAGAGTCAGCGCCTGAAAAATTCAATGCAGGGCTTATCAGCCTTTCGCGCTCGCCAGGGTGAACAATACCATTGAGATAAAGATTAATTCCAGCAGCTGAATGCCCAGGGCTGGTTCCGGTAATAGTGTAAAGCTTCCATTCCGAGTCATTGTCGGGATTTTCAACAACCCATGATTTATCTTTTAGCGACCCATTCTCAAAATCTTCATACATAGGCAGAAATAAACCTCCTGATGATATTAAATTTGTCTTAGTTTTGGAATCGCTACCATTTGCACTAGATGCTACAAGTGTAACAGAATACTGGCCCGGGTTATTAAACATAACTTCGGGATTTAATGAAGATGCATCAGTACCATTCATGTATGTAACAGTATTAGGTGCAAAAGACCATTGCCAGGATGTTGCATATTGACTGGCATCGGTGAAGACCACAGGTTTTCCAAAGCAAAGAATTTCTTCACTAGCTGAAAAATCAACAATCGGCAGAATAGTATCGCTAACTTTTATGTAATCATATTTTATGATTGTATCAGATCCATGAGCATTAGAAGTGATCAGCACAACATCAAATGTTCCTGGAATATTATACATAACATTTAAAGGGTTCTGTATACTGGCAGAATCCGGATCAGCGCCATCAAATCTCCAATCCCAGTCAGTGGGCATGCCTGAAGTAAGGTCGGAGAAGTTAACCGGGCACTGCACAGGCACCAAAACATGATCAGCGATAAAATCAGAAACAAGATTTGAATCATAGAGCTCAGACTCCCATAGGCCTCTGCCATAAGTCCCTGCTCTAATTTTACTGTTTAAATGGGAATTGGCATCATAATATATTTCCAGTTCTGAGATTTCAATATTTGCAGGTAAACCATCATAGAATGGTATCCAGTCATTCATAGAAATATCCCGGAAATAGATTCCAACATCAGATCCTACATAAATACCATCGGGACTTTTAACATCATATACGAGGCAAGTTTTATTCACATTTGGCAAACTCCCGGTGATTGATGTCCAGGTAACACCTTTATCATGAGATATCCATACTCCATTACCCAATGTCATATAAACTATATCAGGATTTCCGGGATGAGCTTCAATATCTGTTACTTCATTATCTGTGGGAAGAAATGTCGATAAATCTATCCAGGATGGATTTGTTGCACCTGCATTATCTGTCCTGTACAAACGTTTACTGGCTTTAGCAAGGTATAGTATTTCTTTGTCAGCTTGAGATTGCTCTAAAACACTACAATTACCTGATCCAATATTTGCAGATATCTTATCCCAGAATACATTGTTGCTTTTAATATTATTAGATCTCCACACATTTTTATATCCGACAAACATAGTATTAGGGTCTGCTTCATCCAGTATAAAAGGAGTAACCCATGCACCACTTTCATTTATTCCATAGGTATTGTTACCGGCAATTTTATCGATATAATCGTAATTAAACAATTTAAAAATACTCCCATAATAGAGAGAAACATAGCTCCATCTTGAATCCTGAAAATCAACAATACATTCGAAGCCATCTCCACCAAATATCTTTTTCCAATTTGTTCCGGTATAAACAGCTGTTCCATTATCCTGATAACCATTAATAACCTGATTTTCTACCTTGGCACTTTGACCTATTTTATATACCTGACCTATTGCTAGGCCCTCACTAATATTTGACCATGTGCTACCATTATCATCAGTCATAAACACACCCCCATCATTACCTGCATAAAAATTACCATTCAGCGGTGAGAATTCATAAGCATGCTGATCGGCATGGGCATATGGTGCACCATTTCCTGACCAGTGTGCAGCACAAAACCATGAAAGTCCTCCATCTACAGATTTAAAGATATTAACTCCTCCACCGTAGATAACATTTGCGTTGTTTGGATCAACGGCAATATCAAGATCATACCATGCCTGGCCTCCACTACCACTACCATCATTTGACCAATCCATTATGTTGGGACTGTCAGACTGTTTGACAAAATTATACCCACCATCGGTTGACCTGTATAAGCCCTTAAAAGACTGTGAATTGCAAAGCAAGAAATATACAAAATCTTCAGCAGCAGGTGAGACACCAATAACTCCTCTTGCGGCAAATGGCAGTCCGCTGGTAATTTGAGTCCATGTACTTCCGGTATCTACCGACATAAAAAAGTTACCAGATGCCGTAGCATATAATGTTTCAGGATGATTTGGTTTAAAAACAATATCCTTAAAATATCCATAATTACTGGTATTAGTCCAGTTTGCACCACCATCAAAAGTTCTGTAGATACCTCCACTGGTAGCTACAATGATAAGCTGTGGATCCTGAGGGTGCATTATCATAGTGCTAACGGTTTTATCTCCCATGCCATTCTTATAGAAATCCCAGGAGGTACCTCCATCAACACTTTTCATAACACCCAGTCCTCTGGCATCACCGGCATCTCTGTCGCCTGTTCCTATAAATAAGATGTCAGTATTTGTTGGGTCTATAAGGATGCCGGAAACACCAAGAGTTGGAAGATGATCTGTATTACTTGACCAGGACTGGCCTCCGTTCACTGTCTTCCATAAACCACCTGATGGAGCTCCCGCATACAAAACATTAGGATTAGTAGGATGAAAAGCTATACAGTTAATGCGTCCTAATCCTCCACCATTCACAGGATTTACTATAGGACCTAATTCACTCCAGTCTCCGGATACAGATTTGTGTTTATTACTATACTCCATAAATGCTTTGAAATTCTTGTCGGATGAAGGAAAACTTCCATCAGCCAGGACCCTGGTTTGCCAGTAGTTTTCCCATCTTTTAAAAGGTTTCCATCCGCATCCTTTGGTAATTTTCCTGTTTTCCCAATAGATGTTGAATGCTCTTTGAATATCAAAGAAATTTGCATCCCTGTCCTGCATCATCTCAATCCAGTATGGATTGCTTGCAGTATCATTTTCTGTTATTGAATTGGTGGAATTAGCTCTAACACTAACAGAAAAAGCTAAAATCCAGGCAGTTATTAAGGTTATTATAATGATTCTTTTCATGAGTCTTATCTATATATTTCTTTACAAAATTACAAAAAAAAACACTTTGATGTATATAAATTAGGACATTAATATAAGGCAATAGGTTGCAGGAAGAAGTGTGGAGTGTGGAGTTTGAAATAAAGAGTGGCAGGGGCAGTGGCAGTGGCAGAAGCAGTTTTCCTACTCACCAACTTAACTACTCAACTACTCAACTAAATAACGCGAAGTAAATGATCATTGAATCACCACGTTATTATAAAAGCGACCATTTTATGAGGTTTTTCTTTGAAATCCGAAGAATCGGGGAAATAGCCAAAAGTCCCGTTTTGCCAATATTCTTTTCAAGTGATTTTAGTTCCTCCAACTTGGAGTTCACTGCTATGTCTTTTTTTACCGGTAGCCCTGCTTCATTTAGCATTAAATTACTTTTAGCCCGTATAGATAGCTCGAGATAAAGAGAAATATATGCAAGCATATCAAAAACCACTAATTTTGAAAACTTATCCCTGATCGAAATAAGGTATTTACCCGAATTGCTTTGCAAAAACACACCTTTCCTGATCATTCCAAGAAGCTTCACCTCAGTGTCAAATTCAAGTTCAAGCCATTCACGCAATAAACCCTCATTGATCCTAAACAGAACAATCTCCATGCTTGAAATAATGATCAGTATCAAAAACATTGAAGCCAGTGGAGAAAGGAAGAAATGATTGAATAAAGAATGAATGAAAACTGCCAGCAGCCATCCTAATGCAAGATACTTTAATATCCCCTTCTGCTTTTCTCTTGCATGCATTAATAATACACCTAAAATAGAAGTTACTCCGCCATGCATAATAGCAGTCCCAAAACCACGGATTATCCACAGCCACATATTATCTGTTGGAATCTCGTGTAAAAAGAAAATATTCTCATATAAAGCAAATCCTGCCCCAATAGCAAAGCCATAGATTGCACCATCAATCCTGAAACCTATCTTTCCTTTCATGACAAGAAATATCAAAAATAAACTCTTTAAGGTCTCCTCAACTGTAGGACTTACATATCTGGAGAAAGCTCTGTTATGCAAATCAGCTATAGAGACTACCATATTATTGATAAAATATGCAAGTATTGCTGCACAAATTCCCCATATTATTGAATAGACCAATAAATTTTTCTTGATCAACTTGAAACTGTCAAGATAAATCAGGATCAGGAGAAAGGCAATAACCGGAAGCAGGGCTACAATATATTCCATGGTTTTGACTTACCAAATAAAATAAACATCTTTAATCTAAAGTTCAAAAATACGATTTTTTTTAGTGTTTGTATTACATATTTTATGCTATTTGATCCATGTTCTGAAATCAAAAGATACAATTCAGGTATGTATAAATTACAGAAGTTTAAGGGACACCATAAATTGTTCCCTGGGGGAGAAAGCATCCTGAAACACTCTTGCATAGCCAAAGGAAAGGGTGGATTTTAAAAGGGAAAACAAAACAAGTTCAAAGTCAAGCTGTGCTCCGGCATTATAAAGTGTTCGTTTATATTCATCATCCGTCATATCTGCAAAAAGCCCCATGCCAAAAAGTGAAAGTCGTGCATAAGTGCAATAGAAGGGTAAAAACCCAAGTTCCCTGAACCGTATTGGCATGAGGTTAAGTTCACCTGTTAGTTTGCCATAATTTTTTGCATCAACGGCATCTATCTCCATACCGGGGAAACTAATAAATTCGCGATATTGCTGCACATTCTGGTAATCAACATAATTGTTCCTGAAGCCCCCGAAATATATTTTTGAAAGTGCATCTTTGCGACTTCCAAACGATTGACCCAAAGATGTTCTTAGCCAGAAAGAAGTATTTCTTACCGGCAGCAGAAAGCCAAAATCCTGATTTGAAATGATCCGCGGATAGAGATCGTCATTTGCCAGATATGTATGCATAAATATATTCCAGTCAACCCCCTGTTCAGGTTCCACACCTCCAAGTGACCTGCGTAGATAGCTGTAATGAAAGTTAGCCACAGCTGTATAAATCTCAGTATATGGAGCATCAATATTCTGGAATGCAGGTAACTTTTCAAGATCACCAAATGCACCAAGCTGCACATAAAAATCTACACTCCTGGGTCGGAAATAGCGGATTACTTTATGGTATTTTAATGTAAACCCATAGCCTGCCCTGCTAACTTTTGTAGGTCCGAACAGATCATAAAAATCTGCCTTGTTGTAACTGGCAGTAAGATACCAGTTCCAGTATTTATAATTCAGGCCTAAATGAAGTCTCTGTTTCTGAGGTAGAAAATCATAAGGTGAATAAGAAGCTGTCAATTTTATGCTATGAAGTCCGATTGGATCCATATAATTAAATCTATAGCCCCATGCCACAAGGTTTTTATAACCCTCTATAATGGGATAAGCATTTGTAAATCTTAGTTCCTTAAAAGCAGAGTATTCACCTTCGAAAGTTTTTACTGAATCAATATTTATTTCAGAAGGAGGAGGAAGCATCCATTCCTCCACAACAGGATTACGCTCAAAAACCTTTTGCCCAAGTAATTCAATAGCATTTGCGTCCTCAATCGGATTTATTTTTATTTTACAGGGTTTAAGGCCATTATTATAAAATTCAAACACCAATAATGAATCCTTGCTGATCTGTACAGGATTGAAAAAACCATTTTCAGTATTAGTAAGTAATTCAGCTTCTTTAGTCTCAATATTAATGCGCCAGACATTGGAAACACCGGTATAATATGATGTTCCTATAAGATATTTATCATCATCTGAAAATCTAAAACTCGACATTGCACTTTCTTCAAACTCATAAAACACTTCATGCTTTGTCATTCCTTGTGTAAGATCATCAAGACGATACAAAACGAGTCTTTGATTTCCGGCTACATCAGAAAGTATAGCTGACATATATTTACCATCATTCGAAATATCAATATCAAACAGACTACGGCCAAAACGAAGAGTATATATTTCTTCATATTCAGAGTATGGTTTGGGTATCCTGATAATGTTCACCCTTCCATTAAAATGCTGTATAGCCCACAATGAGCCATCCTGTTTATTAAATGCAAAGTTACCGGCACGGGTAAGTTTGATCACATCTTTATGTTTCCCTGTTCTCACATCAATTGTACGTAATCCCCTCCAGTCGCTGTTATTAATTGACATAAATAAGGTTGAAGTTGACTCATCAAAAGCAACTGAACTAACTGAATACAACATTGGGCTGGGCACCTGGCAAATTGTTCTCATTTTGCCATTGTTAGGATCAATTTCTGCAACATGAGCCAATTTACCGGGGTAATTAACCGCTGCAATGATCTTGCTGTTTTTCTTATCAATGAATGCCCGGGACACAGACCCCAATGGTTCCGGAGTAATATCAGTTTTTGGTGTTACTGGATAACCCCTGATCCTTTCCAGATTTTTCTGCTGAAAATTTTTCTCCCATTCAATCCATTGCTGCCATGAATCCCTCACGCCGATTCCGTAAACATTCTTAAATTGGCTTGCATAGAAACGTTTACTACTATCGGTCCTGGCATAAAAGTCCTTTAACTTATCAATGCCGTAGGTATAAGCGAGGTAACTAACAAAACGTGTTCCATACAAATAAGCATTTACACCAACCTGGAAATCTATTGTTGTTCCTTCAGTCTCAAGTCCGACCAGCCTGTAAAAGTAATTAGTATCCCGGACTAAAGTCCTGAATACCATCTCATCATAACCACCAAGCACTCTTCCCATCCCACCTGACATCCATGTTTCCATAAAAACAGCTATTCCTTCGTGATACCACCTGGGGCTGTACCATCGAGGTACTGTCAAATAACTATAAAGCATGGATAAGGGATTAGTTTTATCTACTTGAACCTTCCCTCCAAACAATTTTCTGAAGCGCTTATCTGCACGGGAATATTTATCGCACATAACTACATGAGCAAGTTCATGGTTCATTAACCATTGACATCGTTCATTAGTTGGAATAATATTATATGTATGATTGAATGGTGAGATCCCAATTGATAAAAAGTTCTTTGGAATCACGTTAGTTCCACCATTGCCAACATCAGAAAAATCGTTTAAAAGAAGGCTGACCTTCTCGTATGGTTTATAATCCCAGAATTTTTTATGGAACTGCATGGCATTCTCATAGCTGCGCGCCATATGAGGAACCAGATAAGAGTATCCTTTATGGAGATAAATCAAACGTTGATCAGGAGTAGTGTATTGATACAACTGACCAAATACTACTCCTGAGAACTTTAATAAAAACAATATAACAAAACCAAGCCTAAAACAAATCACATTATTATTGATATATTCGGTTTACTGTGGATTTATAATATCTGAAAGATTATCTACATTATTATAATTTATATTTGAGGACTGTACAACATAATTGCTCATATATTGTCCAAGCTCGTGGCTATTCATTTGCACAAAACTCTCAAAATTCGCAGCTGCATCAAGGTTAGAAAAAGCCTGTTGAACAATATCCTGCATATTCTCCTTATTCCTGATCACCTCAAAGCTTTCGATTACATTTTTATCTTTAAAAACAAAGCTTCCATAAACAATGGAACCAGGAAGCGTAAGCGGATGCGGGGGCGCAATATTAAGTTGCTCATGTGCTTGAGCTACATTAACTCCAGCATCAATATTTTGCCGTGATTGTACTACATTACCCGCTGCGTCCATATTCTGCTGAGATTGAACAACATTACCAGCGGCATCCATGTTCTGCTGTGATTGAACAACATTACCAGCGGCATCCATGTTCTGCTGTGACTGGATAACATTACCAGCTGCATCAATAACATGCTGAGAAGCTATATTGTATGCTTTAATAGAATTTACAAAATTATCAAGGTTACCTGTTGAATTGAAGTTATTCATCTCATTAACTGCAAGCTGCCCCACTTGTTCCAAATTCTGAGCTGAAACATTTTCCCCTGCTGCATTCATTTCACCAATAGTGGCTTCCAGATTTTCAAAGCCTTTTGGTACAATAACATCCTTAAGTTCATCAATTGACTTAACATTAAAAACTGATTCCAGGGCATCAGCAACATTATATATCACTTTTGAACTATATGTGTTAATCTTTTCCTGATTGTCCATAACTGCCCCACTACAAATTTCGCGCAATAAAATCTCATCACGGATCTTTTTAACTTGTTTCACTTGTTTCTCTTTATCTGCAACATTTTCATTCTCTTTAATCCAGGCATCTGATTTTTCAATAGCTGAACTAACCAGACTGTCACGGGAATCAAGCTTATTAAGATAGACCGCATAATTTCGGACATTCTGTTCAACATCAAATGAATACTCAGTCACAGTGTCATTGTACACATCTGAGCACATTTGACATACCTCACATAACTGCTCATTACCATTTTCAATAAACTCACAATAGTTTTCGAGGTCTTCTGCTCCCAGTTGATCATCAACATTAGCAGGATTGTTTTTCAACATTTCAGCGTTCTTTTTCATGCTTTTCCCATAAGCATCATAATAAACATATACCAGAAGCATGCCTCGTAATGTATTTCTTAGTGCAGCGGTATCTTCCATGATCTCACTTCTTAACAAAAGATCACTCTCACTCATCTGGTCTTTGTGATATTTATCAACTTTTCCTATAGCCCCGGCAGCTTCATCTTCATTAACCCCGCAATTACAAGCAGGCAGGAGGAATCCAAGTGCTAAAATAATTGCAAGTAATGCTAGTAATTTGATTGCTTTTTTCATGATCCTAATTTTTATTATTGATTAATATTTTATTTTTAAAAATAAATATGGTCTTCCATTTTTTTTAACTTTAGGCACACCAAGTACTCAAGGCACTTTAAGCACTTTTTATTAATTTATCGTAACAACATTTTCGTATTTTATCATTTCATCCAGAAACACTTGTATATTAATATCTTCGGGAAGATAGCTAAGTTTTTTCATTAATATTATAAACTTATTCTCTCCCCTGTTAAACATCTGCACACTGCTTCTATTAGAAGTGATCCTGCATTCAGAATTTTCCTTAAGCATTTTAATGCTCTGCAAATAGAATCCTGATTTATTAAATGACAAGTTAACCATTCCCGGACTTTCTGTCATAACCTCAACAAGTATTTTATAATAATTCTCCTGCAATTCATCTGCATTAATATTCAAGTGAATTCCGGGAATGTCGACTGGAAGGATAAAAGCACTACCTGTTGAACTATTAGACATTGAGCCTGCAAGATTCGATTCAGGGATATCTTCAATATTTACCTGTTTTGGGGCAAGAGTAAAGATAAGTGCACCAATCATAATTCCCAATACAAAGGCATATGCAACATTCCAGCGAGGATTGGGAAATATTCTGTCTAAAGCATTTTCAACTTTAACAGGATGATCTTTTCGTTGCTCATTTCTAAGTATTTCATTCATGATCTGATCTTTTAAATCAATACTGACTTTGTCTTGAGCATCTTCTTTTAACATACTTTCAATTGAATTGAGATCATCATAATATTTCTTAGCATCAATATTATTTTTAATAAGACCATCAACAACAATCTTTTCCTGAGGCGACAGTTCACCATCTATATATTTTTGTATCAGTATTTGCTCTTTTCCTGTCATGATTAAATTTGCCTGTTCAGAGATTTTCTTAATAAATTTCTTGCTTCAAAAAGCCTTGATCTTACCTTTTTCATAGAAAGTCCGGTAAGTGTGCAGATCTCTTTATACGACATTTCTTCAAAATACTTCAACACAATTAAGGCTCTGTATTTAGGTTTTAATTTCATCACGCTATCTTGCACAATTTCCTTTCTTTCATCCTTAATAATTTCTGCTTCTGCTGTTTCTTCATGCGGAATATCTATAGTAAGAGATAGTTTATGAAATTTATTAGACTTTATGTGATTGATTGATTCGTTAATTGCAGATTTATAGAGCCAGCTAAAAAACTTGAAATCCTGATTATATCGTGATAATCCTGAGTACACTTTCAGAAACACATTCTGGGTAATATCTTTTGCATCCTCAACACTTCCTGTCATCCTAAGCGATAATGAATATACTCGCCCCTGGTGTCTTTCTATTAATTTTGCAAAAGCCATTGTATCTCCATTTAAAACTTGTTGAACAATTTTTTTATCTTCAGTGTCACTCATAAATACAAGTTGGCTCTTAAAAAGTTGGAAATTATTATTAATGTTGGTGCAATATACAAAAAAAATTATTCATAAAACCTAAATGCTTCACCAGTCCAATAAACGCTTCTGACCTTCAAGCTTTTTAATTTGTGTAACTTCCTGAGATGCTTCAATAACACCTTTATAATTACCTTTTTCATCTCTCACAGCAAAATATTGAATAAGTATAGTATCTTCCTTCATTTTGATCCAGAAATCAGCTTGATCTTTCTCCCCGCTTCTAAAGGAATCTACAATTTTATCAACAATATGAACACTCTCAGGAGGGTGACAATTGTGAACTTTCCTGCCAATAATGGCTTTAGTTCTTGGGAAGATTCTCTTTGCAGGTGTAGAAAAAAATTGAACTGTATCATTTTCATCAACATAAGTAATATCAATTGGTAAATGATTGAAGATAAGGCGAATTTGCTCAGGTGATATTATGCCGGTTTGCAGGTTTACCATAGAGCTTTGCAATTGCTCCTCTTCTATTAATCTTTGTTCAGGTTCAGCCTGAACAAAAGGGAATCCTATCTCAGCGCTTTCAGCAAGCATGGTATGTAAAACTTTGTCAGGGATTGTTTCAAGAATTACAGGGATCAAAATTTTCTCCTCGCGAAATTTGATTGCGAACATGTTAAAAAATATATCACCCACTATTCTGTTGTAACTTTTCAGATCAAATTCATCCGCATCCAATTCGACAATGATCTTATTGATATTTCGCCGGATATCGTCATGAAAAGACCACATTATCTGAAGGCAACCAGGCTCTTCCCAATATTTTTCGAGGACAGGAAAAAGAACATTTTCCTTTATCTGATAATACCTGTTCATATCAACAAGCTCGAGAAATTTATTTTTTATTCGCTCACGCAAGGCCATATCCTGAGGCGCTTCATTGATCTGTTTATTAAGAAGCCGAATAGCTTTAAGTCGGCTTTCCATCTGTAGGTTATTGCGAATTAAATAATCCAGGAAACTATCTGCACCAGGTTAAACAGAAGGATATGCTGTTAAGGTCTTATAAAGGAGGTTTAATATTTTATTTACACCTGTCTTAATTTCCTGGATGGGGATTCCCATGTTAACAAGCCTGTCAAAAGCAATAATAACATCCTTGGGAGTAATTGCATCTAAAATCTCCTGGTTACTTTTTAAAAGCTCAGCAACATTCTTTCCTTTAATTAGATCATGTGAAAAGTTCAATAAGCCATTGATACGCTGTTCTGCGTTTAATGTAAATTCCGACATATAATAAGTTCCGTGTTTTTTGCTTCAGTCTTCAGTCTTCATAATGCCTATTGTGGACTGGATACTGATAACTGTTTTCCCTTTTGCATAAAAGTATAAAAAAAAATGATATCACAAAGAATAATTACAAGAATTTACAATTAACAATTAACAATGTAACAATTGAACCAACTGTATCTTTGTATCTTTGTACCTTTGTATCTTTGTACCTTTGTACCTTTGTATCTTTGTACCTTTGTACCTTTGTACCTTTGTACCTTTGTACCTTTGTACCTTTGTACCTTTGTACCTTTGTACCTTTGTACCTTTGTACCTTTGTACCTTTGTACCTTTGTACCTTTGTACCTTTATATCTTTATAATCATTATGTACAAGTATCTTTTCGGACCAGTACCATCGAGGCGTTTAGGAATGTCGTTGGGTATAGATCTGGTATTTCATAAGCTTTGCTCACTCAACTGTATATATTGTGAGTGTGGCGCAACAACTGTATTAACAAGTGAAAGAAAAGAATACATTCCATATGATGATTTAATAGTTGAAATCAAACACTTTATGGATAACAATCCTGCTCCTGAATATATGACCTTCTCAGGATCAGGAGAACCAACTCTTAATTCCCGTATTGGTGACGTCATCAGTTTTATAAAAAGCACTTATCCTGCTATCCCATTAGCACTTTTAACAAATGGAACATTATTCCACCTTGAAGAAGTCAGAAAAGAGATATTGAACATTGACCTTGTAATACCATCACTTGACGCTGCATCAGAGCTTAGCTTTCGAAAGATCAACAGACCGGAAAACAAACTTAAACTACAAGATTACATTCAAGGATTGGTGGATTTCCGGAATGAATACAAAGGAAAGATTTGGTTGGAGGTTCTGATTGTTCCAGGTTTAAATAACAGCTACAATGATTTAGATCTTCTCAGAAAGGCCTTTGAAAGGATCAAACCGGACACAATACAATTAAACACTCTCGACCGTCCCGGTGTTGTGACGGGAATAAGGGCAGCCACGAATGCAGAGCTACAAAAAATTGTTGATTACTGGAAGCTTACAAATGTGGAGATCATTTCTCCTCCAAAGGAGAGAAAAGATATAAGATCCTATCGCGAAGATACTGAAAGTGCTATTCTGGAAACAATATTCAGGCGACCTTGTACAGCTGATGATATTGCTAAAATACTTGGATCACATATCAGTGAAGTAAACAAATACCTTGATGTTCTAGAAGCTGAAGCTAAAATAGAAGCTATCCGGCAGGAAAGAGGAGTGTTTTATAAGGGGAAGTAGGCATTTGCTTCGCGTAATTTACTTCGTGTAATTTGTGCTTCGAACGTAATTCGCTTCACGTAATTAGATTACAATTTAGGGTGTTTCAACTTAATTACTATTGAATTACAACCAAATTACTACTGAATTACTATCGAATTACTACCTAATGACCACCTAATTACAATCGAATTCCACAATCACACTTTTCAGATCAGACTCATAGACACCTAAAACCAAGGTTTTATTACCTGATTTTCTGATATGTAGCGATTTACAATTGTAATCTGAGATTTTATTCGGAATGATCTTTTGGTCCAGAATTTTATTATCAATAAAACTACATCTTAGCAATAAGTAATAGCTACCTGATTTGACTAAAGATAAAACCTCATTGTCAAGAACCACAAAGTCTATTATATAATTATTAAGAAATGTATTGAAAGATTTAATGTATTCTATCGATCCTTCCTGGGCTGTAATTAATTCTTTTTGGATTTCAGGGATAGAGAATAATACTGCCTCTCCATTAGAATATTCCCCCTTAATGATATCATACTTCCTGACCGTACCTGAATAAGAATCAGCAAGCCAGAAACTACTATCATAAAATTTGACTAATGGTTTAAAGTAAGTGTATCCAAGTTTATAAAAGGCATAGATCGTATCGATAGAGCCAATAAACTTTTGAAATTTCCCTGACATATCAAATTGAGCAAATCCTGGCGTAAAATTGTAGAATTCAGAGATAAAAGGGTTTTCCAAAGGATCATTCTCAGGTGCGGAGCCGGTTCCAGATACAGGCCAGCCCTTCGAAACAGGAATGATTATTTTATCATGTTCAGGGAAAAACCTCGTGTTCATATGTTCAAAAGTTAGTGTTGAGAAATTTGTATCTAACGTAATATATGAAGAAATTTCTGCAGTATTGACACTTCTGATCAAAAAAACTATTTTATTCATATAGGCAATCTGTTCTGCCTCTTTGTCTTCATAAAATACTTCAGGCAAAGAGGTAGAAATGATCACCGAATCGCCAAAAACTTCACTGTTAAAAAACATGGAGTTTATAATGTTCATACCTTTTAGAAACTTGAACATTGCCTCACCCAATTGTTTTTCATAAAAAAGCTTATCTTCATATTCACCGGCACGGATGTTTTTAACAAATCTGTAATATTCATCCTCCTTCGAATATATACAAATAGAATTTGTCAGGTCATCCATAAATGAGATGTATCTCAGATCTTCGGAAAATGAGATCCTTCGTATCTCAGATAAAAGGAAGTTTTCATCTTCTTTAACAGTGAAGATTTTGTAATTGCTTAGAAAATTGTTCTTAAACTCAGACAATGAGTCAATATTTAATCTGATGGATAGTGTTTCATCCTGATTAGAAAGAGGTGATCCAAAATCCTTTTCATATTTTTCACATGGACTTTTAGCATCAACAAAACTTTTTCCAACATCCGAGTTATAATCCAGGCCAAGCGTTGATTTTGATAGTACTAAGTCCCCTGTCTTAATATTAAATTTCGCAAAGTATGGAACCTGAAGGCTATTAGATGAAAGATAGAAATTATCAAGAAAGTCATTATTTGTGAAAATGTAGAAGTCATCAGCCGGATATCTCCTCTCCTTTAAATATTGATATATTGGCTTTGATTTCGAATAAAATACGAAAATTGCCGTACTTAATGTTGAATCAAACTTGTTTACATCTTTTAAAAAGGGACTTATCAACCCTTCGCACCTTGGACATCCCATCGGAGGAAGAATAATTACTATTAAGTAATCAGAGTTGCTGACTATCTTATTATTAGTAAAGTAATCTTTAACTGTTTCATTTGTCCCTTTTAATTGAATAATCCTGTGCAAATCCTGATCATTGTAATTGCTTGTAGTATCAACATTTCCTGGAAAGCAATATACTGTCAGCATCATGAAGGATAGTAAAAAGATGTTTTTTTTCATAACTCAATATTTAAATTGTGATATCCGGCTTTAATGATTAAAAATTTATCAGGAATATTTATAATAAACTAAAAGTGAATTCTTATAATTTTACTCAAAAATTATATCATCACCATTTATTGATGCGGGAACTGAATTCTCATTTATTATATTGCTGTTTATCCCAACAACAGTAACTGAAATGATGTAATCTACATCACCTTCCTCATCATATACTTCCACTATACCTGATGGAGGCAGCTCTGATCCGAAAACCCAATCCTTAATTTCCTGCCATGAGATAGTTAATGTGGCACATTTCTTTAATTTGAAACCAGGACATACTTTCCATTTTCCGTTTTGATAATACGCTCCTGCCTTACCGTAAATCCCTATTTCAACTGCAGATGATTCTGAGGGTAGCAAGGTAATACAAAATAAGCTTAGAGCAATTATTATTGAATATTTCTTCATCTCATTTAATGTTTAAGGATTAATAACTTTAATATCAAAACTACTCAGAACATATTCTCCGCTGGAACCTACCGAAATGTTACCCTGAATAATTTGTACGTTTATAGACTGTCCATCTTCCGTCGTGATAACACCGTTTATTCCCTGACCCGGATAATTTCCCTGTATCGCACCGCCTAAATCTTTTATCTCATCAGGTTCTATAATTAGTGTTGCACATTTATCTGTGGACGCTTTTGGACAAACTATAACATCTCCGTTTTGTGGGTTAATTGTTATTCCACCGGATCCATAAACTGTTAACTCTGCACCAAAACTCACACTTTGTAACATTACCACCATCCCGATTAAAACTGTAAATAATATCTTCTTTTTCATAATTTTAAAATTTTATAAAATAAATATTTGATTGATTTTTTTGTTGTAATTTTTCTTATCTCCACTCTCTCCCTGCAACACCTCCCTTCATCATTTCTGTGGCCTGGCATTTTGTAAAAAAACAGAGGCCGTAATTGTTATCAAATTGGAATTAAATTCAGGGTAAAATTATATAAGGAAGCTGCCGGAAACAAGATAGAATGAGAATTTGAATACTATGAATTAGTATCTATGCATTTTGGATGAGTATAAGGCTATTTTAAAATATTAGCTCTTGCGTAAGGAGTTACTTTCTGGTCGGTAAATTCATTTTTAAGATATTTGTAATAAGCTGTAACAGCTATCATGGCTGCATTATCGGTACTGTAGCTTATTTCAGGGATATGAGCTGTCCAGCCTGATTCCTTTGCTGCGATAAGTAGTGATTTCCTCAATAAAGAGTTGGCCGAAACACCTCCTGCGATTGCAATTTCTTTAATAGATGTTTCTACTGCCGCTTGTTTTAGTTTTTTTATTAAAATACTTACTATCTTCGATTGAATGGATGCACAGAGGTCGGCTTTATTTTCTGTTATAAATTCCTTGTTTACTTTTAATTTGTCTCTCAGGAAGTACAAAAATGAAGTTTTTAAACCACTAAAGCTAAAATCCAGGCCTTGTACCTTTGGTTCAGGAAAGGAAAATGCATCAGGATTACCTTCTTTTGCAAGCTTATCAATAGAAGGCCCTCCGGGATATGGTAAACCCATGATCTTAGCAGCTTTATCAAAAGCTTCTCCGGCAGCATCATCAATTGTTCGTCCAAGAATCTCCATATCAAAATGATCATTAATCCTGATGATCTGGGTGTGCCCGCCAGAAACAGTAAGGCATAGAAATGGGAAAGAAGGTGGTATATTATTTTTATTATTAATGAAATGTGCAAGAATATGTGCCTGAAGGTGATCAACTTCTATTAACGGAATACCGAGGCCAAGAGCAAATGACTTCGCAAATGATGTGCCAACCAATAACGACCCCAATAAACCTGGACCGCGTGTAAAACCAATAGCACTAAGCTGATTTTTGTTTATCTTTGCCTCTTTAAGTGCAGTATCAATGACAGGTATGATGTTTTGCTGGTGAGCCCTCGATGCCAATTCAGGAACTACACCTCCAAATTTTTTATGGACGTCCTGACTTGCAATTATGTTAGCAAGTATTTCGTTACCCTTGCTAACCGAAGCAGAGGTGTCATCACAAGAGCTTTCAATGCCTAAAATATATACTGACATTATGTTGATTTTTTAAAGTTCAAAGGTATCAAAAAAAAGTACAAAATATTACTTTATATCCTTGGCGTGTTAATACTTCTGCCTACTGCTACCTATATTGTGCTGAGGAGTCCACACGTTCAGACCTATATTGCCCGAAAAGCAGCTAATCATTTTTCTGAAATGCTGAATACTGAAATCAGTATTGGAGGTGTAAATATTAATCTTTCGCTGGATTTAATACTGGAAGATCTGCAAATTAATGATCAGCATAAAAACCCTTTATTAGCAGTTGAAGAGCTTCGTGTAAATACAAAAAAGATCAGGATAAAGGATAATATTTTAAAATTTGACAAGATAATATTGCATAATGCCCTTATTAATCTATGCAAGTATTCTGAAGACAGTGTTATGAATTATCAGTTCATAATAAATCATTTAAACCCACCTGACACTACGCCAATCCCATATGATACCATTTCTGCTCCTGAGGAAAAAGCCCTGAGTATTTCATGTTCATATCTTCAAATAATAAATTCATCTTTCATTTTTCAGGATCAACATATACCTCCTGTAACTGACAGGATAGACTATGATAATATTAACATTTCCAGTCTTAATGTTGAAATAAAAGATTTCTCTATGCTGGGAGATAGTGTTACTGCGAAGATAGAAAAGATTGCTTTGAATGAACACAGTGGATTTGTTTTAGACAAATTTTCTTCAGATTTCATAATGAGCCCATCAGGGATGCATGCCGGGGATCTTAAAATCATAACCGGGAGGTCTGACCTGTCATTGGATTTGATCTTCAAATATAAGGACTTCTCATATTTTAATGATTTTCTCCAAAAAATTAGGATTATCTCCTCGATAAATGAATCAGTACTGGATTTGAATGATCTGCAATATTTCGCGCCAGAATTAAGAGGAATGGAAAATATCCTTAGCTTTTCAGGTGATGTTAAAGGATATATTTCCAATCTTAGAGTTAAAGAGTTTAAACTTGACTTAGGTAAACGATCACATTTTTATGGTGATGTATTTATGAATGGACTTCCATATATAAAAGAGACTTTTATTAATACAACAATAAAGGAATTTGTAACAAATACTGATGATGTGGCTGCAATTATTATTCCGGCTGAAAATGGAAAGATAACTAATATTGAGATCCAGGAAAGTTTTGCCAAATTCGGAGACATTAACATCTGTGGCCATTTTACTGGTTTTTATAATGACTTTGTCGCATATGCAAAGCTTAATTCATCACTTGGCATGGTCACAACGGATATGATCTTTAAACATAATAAAGAAAAGCAAATCATTGAATATAATGGTAAAATAGAAGCTGAGGAATTTAACTTTGGTTTATTTAGCGGTTTGCAGGATTATTTTGGTAAATTAACCCTCAATGCTGATATTTCCGGATCCGGACTTACTAAAGAAAGCATTGCTGTTGAAATGAATGGAACAATCGACTCACTCGACTTTAATAATAACAACTATAGCAGTATTTCTATAAAAGGGAATTATGAGAATGAAACATTCAACGGATCATTGAATGTTCTGGATGAACTTATTCATTTAGATTTTCTTGGAATAATCGATTTTAGTAAAACCAAGCCGGTATTTGACTTTACCTCTGTTATAAAAAATGCAGACCTGATTGGATTGAACATGGTGTCGTCTGAAGAAAAAATGGTATTATCAACAAAGTTGAATATTAATTTTACAGGATTATCAATTGATAGTATTATCGGAAAAATAAAGATCGATAATACTGTGTTCACAAAAGCAAATCAAATTATAAAAATGGATCAGCTTAGCCTTGAAGTTTTACGTGATACGAGCGGAGATAAAAATATTACAGTAGTCTCCGATTTTGTTGATGTCAAACTGCAAGGAGCTTTTCAATTAGAGAATATTTTTGTTTCTTTTGATAAATTTCTGGATGAGTATTTGATGTCTGTTGATATGCTTAGCGATTCAATAAAAAACTCTTATTCAGATGATCAGATAATCTCTTTTAATATCAATCTGAAAAACACTCATGATCTAACAGAGGTCTTTGTACCACGACTTAGTGTTTCACCAAATTCCGTCGTTTCGGGAACTTATAATGGCATTAAAGGACATTTTGATTTTAATGGCACTGCTGATAAGTTGATTTATGCTGGCAATGGATTTGAGAACTTTTTTATTAAAGGAATGTCAGAAAACAAAAAGATACTCTTCCGATGTGGATGTGAGAGATTGTCACTGTCAGATAGTATTGGACTTGATGACTTTGCACTGAATGCCAGGATAATGAATGACAGTATTGATTATAACATTCTTTGGGAAAGCCATGACACTATTAAAAATTCAGGTGATATTGCAGGATTTATAAATTTTAATAATCACCCTTTTATAGAAAGCAAGTTAAACAAATTTGAAGTCATAATTAATGACTCTTTATGGCTTGTTAATAAGGATAATTATATCATCTTTGATTCAACTTCTGTGGAAGTAAGTGATCTGGACTTCTCAAGTATTAATCAATTTGTTAAAATTAAAGGAAAAATATCGTCAAAGCCGAATGATAAAATTGAACTGGAATTCAAGGATTTTGACATTTCAAATCTCGACTTGCTCTTACAAACCGACGATATCGATATTGATGGATTCCTTAATGGTAAAGCTACGTTAATCGATATTTATAATTCTCCCAATTTTATTTCAGATCTTAAAGTTAAAGATCTTCATTTTAATAATGACAAACTAGGTGATGCATTTATCAAATCTTCGTGGAATGATGCTGAACAATCACTTTATATAAATACAGAAGTCATTTACAAAGGGAATTATGGAGAAAATAAAACTTTGCTTATTAATGGATATTATTTTCCTGTTGATGAAGGTAAAAATTTTGACTTAGGTATTGCGGTTAATAATTTCAAATTAAAAACTCTCAACAGCTTGTTTTCAGGTTTTAGAGTTTATGATGGTAGTTTGGCTACCGGAAGCGTTAAGTTAAGTGGTACTAAAGATAATCCGGATCTGACGGGAAAAATCAAGTTTTTAAGGACTGCCATTAAAGTTGACTATCTCAATACTACCTATTCATTCAGTGATGAAATTCAGATAAACAATAATAATTTTACTTTTAACAACATGACGATTTATGATTCACTGGGAAATACAGCTATAGTAAGTGGTAAGATTTCTCATGATCATTTTAAGGATTTCGCGCTTGATGTTAATATTAAAACAGAAAAATTATCTTGCCTTAACACTTCTTTTTATCAGAATGATGAATTTTATGGCAGCGTATTTTTTACCGGAGAGGTTGATATAACAGGATTATTTAATGACGTCAATCTTGATATTAGTGGAAAAACCGAAAAGAGTACAAACTTTTTTATTCCCTTAAGTTCTTCATCAGAAGTAAGTGATAATAACTATATAACATTTATTAATTATGGTGATACAATAATTCAGGTGGAGGATAATGATTCTAAGATTTCGAATTTGAATTTGAATATAAATTTAAAAGCAACTTCTGATGCAGGAGTTGAGATTATCATGCCGGCTCAAACGGGTAATATTAAAGCTAATGGTGATGGCTTTATCAAGCTGGAGGTAAACCCTGATGGTAATTTTAATATTTATGGGGATTATATTATTTCCAAAGGATCATATTTGTTTACTATCCAAAATGTTATACATAAACATTTTGCTGTAAGACGTGGAGGAATAATTAAATGGAGCGGTAGTCCTTATGATGCTGACATTAACCTTAGGGGTGTATATAGTATCAGGGCACCTTTAAGTGGATTAATGCTTGCATCAGATTCTTCGGGAGTGTACAATCAGAGAATAGCTGTTGACTGCATTTTAGATCTGAAGGGCAAGCTGTTCAATCCTGAAATTAAATTTTCTATTGAGTTACCTGATAGTGATTATGAAACTCAACAGCTTGTTTATAGTCAGATTGATACAAACAATCAGGCTCAGATGAGTGAACAAATGATTTTTTTATTGGTGCTTAATCAGTTTAAGCCTGTGAGTGGAAATGAAGTTGCAATGTATTCAGGTGTTGGTGCAACATCCTTAGATATTCTCACAAGCCAGCTTAGCAACTGGCTTTCACAAATATCAGATGATTTTGATATAGGAGTTAATTATCGCCCCGGCAATGATATTACAAGTGAGGAGATTGAAGTTGCACTTTCTACACAACTATTTAACAACAGGGTATCTATTGACGGTAATTTTGGTGTTGCGGGCACTGATGAAACAGAGAAAGCAAGTAATATTGTTGGTGATGTGAATGTTGAAGTTAAAATTACTGAAGACGGAAGATTTCGTGTTAAAGCCTTTAATAAAACCAATAATGTGAATTCAATAGAATATAATGCTCCTTATACTCAGGGTGTGGGTGTCTTTTACAGGAAGGAGTTTGATAATTTTAGTGATCTGTTCCGCAGGAAGAAACAGGTTAAATAATTACGGATTACTACTTAAACTTCCCATAAAACCTCTTCCAAAGTTCCCTTAAAATTCTAGTCAGCTCTACTTCGGTCTTCGGTCTTCCGGCCTAATCCTTAACCAAACTCTAAACTTCTTTGTTGTATTATAAGAAAATATCATTTATCTTTGTGAACTAATAATACGAATTTTTACAATGTACAGTTCTCAAAACGGAAATAATAATATTGTGTTGGCAATATTCAAAAACAATCGGACAGTATTCCGATTGAAAGATATTGCTATGCTTGTTGGCGAATCAAACTTCCAGTCGCTTAACCGTAAAATAAACTATGCTGTACGCACAGGTAAGTTACTGAATCCTCGCAAAGGCATCTACGTTAAGCCCGATTATGACCCGGAAGAACTGGCATGCTCTGTTTACACACCATCTTATATTTCATTGGAATATGTATTACAAAGATCTGGAATCATATTTCAATATGACTCGCAGATTACTGTTGTCAGTTATCTGAGCAGAATTATAGATGTGGAAACCCGGAATTATAAATTCCGAAAAATCAAAGGGTGCATCCTTGTTGATACTATGGGAATTATCAGACAAAACAATCATATTAATATTGCCTCTGCCGAACGGGCATTTTTAGACTTGCTTTACCTTGAAAAGAATTACTATTTCGATAATCTTAATCCCTTAAAAAAAGAGATCATATTAAAAATGTTACCACTGTATCAATCGAAAGCATTAAGTATAAGGGTTAACAAAATATTACGCCATCATGATTGACATTAACAGGCATAAATTTTTTATGGTTCAGATTTTAAAAGACTTATTCTCTGATATTGAGTTGGCCGGTTGTTTGGGATTTAAGGGAGGCACAGCCTTGATGTTTTTTTATGAATTGCCACGCTTTTCTGTAGATTTGGATTTCAACCTTATTGATATGGAAAAAGAAGACGTTGTTTATGAAAAGATACTCAGGATTCTGTTAAAACACGGGAACATTTATGATGAAGCTAAAAAATTTTATAGTTCAATTATTGTACTTGACTATGGTATTGGCGAGCGCAAATTAAAAGTAGAAATATCCAAAAGGCGATGTGACGATCATTATGAAATAAAGAATTTATTGGGGGTCAATATTAACGTCATGGTTCCGGCCGATATGTTTGCTCATAAACTTTGTGCATTACTCGATCGCAATACTATGACCAACCGTGATATATTTGATTGTTGGTTTTTTATGCAAAAGCAATTCCCGATAAATTCAAAAATTATTGAAACCCGTATGAATATGAGCTTTACTGATTACATTCAAGCTTGTATTGATCGTCTTGAATCGATAAATGAAAGAGGATTGTTGCAAGGGTTGGGTGAATTAATGGATAACGAAATGAAAAAGTTTGTTAGGACAAAACTGCATACTGAAACAATCGGATTGATGAAGTTTTATAAGAAATTTCCAATCCAGGTATAGATGATTGTGAAGCACGGTCAATTAATTATGGATTAGGAATTTTAAAATCTAATAACTTTAAATACTTAAGGCACTATAAATACTTAAGGCACTATAAATACTTAAGGCACTATAAGTACTTAAGGCACTATAAGTACTTAAGGCACTTCTTCTTAGTCTATCTTAAGGGTGTGCCCCATCTTATCCTGCTTGGTTTTAAGATACGTCAGGTTATATTGGTTAGGTTTTATCCTGATAGGAATATTCTCAACTATTTGCAGTCCATATCCTGTAAGGCCGATCCTCTTTTTTGGATTATTTGTAATAAGCTTAAGTTTGGTAACGCCGAGATCCCTTAGTATTTGTGCACCGATGCCGTAATCTCTTTCATCATCTTTAAAACCAAGTTTGATGTTAGCTTCAATAGTGTCGAAGCCGAGTTCCTGTAGATGGTAGGCTTTCAATTTATTCAATAGACCAATCCCTCTGCCTTCCTGATTCATGTAAAGAACAATTCCTTTACCGGCTTTTTCGACCATTTTCATTGATTCATCTAACTGGGGTCCGCAATCGCATTTGCATGATCCGAAGATATCTCCTGTTACACATGAGGAATGCACCCTGACTAAGATAGGTTCATCAGCTTCCCATGAACCTTTCACGAGCGCCAGGTGAAGCATTTCATTTGTGGTCTGCCGGTAGGCATATAATTTGAAGTGACCAAGCTTTGTAGGGAAATCTAAAATTTCTTCAATAACAACAAGACTTTCATTCTTAATTCTATATGCGATCAGGTCTCTGATAGATATTATCTTGAGGTTGAATTTGTCTGCGATTTGGAAAAGATCCGGTAGTCTTGCCATTGATCCGTCTTCATTCATTATTTCAACCAGAACTCCCATTGGTTTCAGGCCTGCAAGCCTGGAAAGGTCAATAGCGGCTTCTGTGTGTCCTGCACGGCGGATAACACCACTTCTTTTAGCTTTGAGTGGAAAAATATGCCCCGGGCGTCCCAAATCACTGGGTTTGGTGGTGGGGTCTGCCAGAGCTTTTACTGTTTTCGCTCTGTCGTGAGCAGAAATACCCGTTGTACAACCATGGCCCAGCAAATCAACAGATACTGTAAACTGAGTTTCATGACTGGAAGTATTTCTTGAAACCATGAGGTCGAGATTTAATTCTTCACAGCGCTCTTCAGTGAGTGAAGCGCATATTAATCCTTTTCCATGTGTTGCCATAAAATTGACAATCTCCGGGCTAATGGTCTCTGCAGATGTTATAAAGTCACCTTCGTTCTCACGATCCTCATCATCAACGACAATAACAACTTTACCTGCTTTTATTTCTTCTATGGCTTCCTCTATAGTATTTAACTTGCGCTGCATCTTTTAAGAATTTTTTATAATTTTGGCAAAATTACTATAATTTTATTTCTTTGTTAACATAGGCAACTAATTTATTATCTATTTTGTCTATTTGAAGTACAGAGTGACGAGTACAGCGTATCAAGTATTCGTAATTCCTAATCCGTAATTCGTAATTCGTAATTAATACTATGAAGCATATCTTTCTTACAACATTTATTATGTTAGGTTTGAACCTGCATTCTCAAATCACCGTAGATGCTGCAGATATGCCTAATGTTGGTGATACTATCAGGAAAAGTATAACGACCAATGGAGCGGGATATAACTTTTCACAGACAGGGAACGATTTTGTTTGGGATTACTCTTCTTTGTCATCCATGAGCCAGGCAGTTGACTCATTTATCAGTGTTGGTTCTACTCCATTTATTTATCAGATTGCATTTAATAATCCTTTTGATCCGGATCATCGTGCAACTATTGCTTTACCCACAGAGGACTTTAATTTTATCCCCGGTTTTGAGATGACAGATATAATAGATTATTATAAAGAAACAAGCTCTAAATATGTAAGGGTAGGAACGGGGATTACTATAATAGGTATTCCTGTTGCAATGAAGTATGACATTCCTGAGTTACTTTATAATTTCCCCTTAACTATGGGTAATGTTGATTCCACAACATCAATCTTTAGTATGGCGATACCTTCAATGGGTTTTTATAGCACAACAAAAAAACGTGTAAACACAGTTGATGGATGGGGCATGTTAACTACTCCTTTCGGAACTCACCCTGTGATTAGGGTAAAATCCGTCATCCTTCAGAATGATAGTATTTATGTTGATTCCCTTGGTCTTGGTGTACCTGTCAACAGGACAATTATCGAATACAACTGGCTGGGCAATAATTTTGGAATACCTTTATTACAGGTAGTGGAGGAGGGTCTTATCACTACAATCAGATATCTTGATGTAGTTTACATCCCTCCATTTGATTTAAGTCTTGGACTTCCACAAGTGATTTGTGAGGGAGATAGTACTGTTATCAAAGCGAATGTCAGCGGAGGGTGTCCGCCATATAACTTTTTGTGGAATACCGGTAGTACAATAGATTCAATCATAGTAAGCCCTGCCTCAACAACTTCCTTTACAGTTACTGTTAATGATTCTTGCGGTGATACTTTAACTGCCAATGTAATGGTTATTGTCAGCTCATCTCCAAATATAGATCTTGGAAATGATACTACCATCAATTTTGGTGACACATTAGAGCTTGATGCAGGCGGAGGATTTTTATACACCTACCTCTGGTCTGATGGATCACAAGGACAGACATTAATGGTTGATACTGCAGGAACATATTGGGTAGAAGTAACCAATTTTAATGGATGTACAGCAAGTGATACAATTAATGTTTCTATTGGTGTACCAACTGCAAATAATATTAGTGGAACAATAACTTATGATAATGCTTTTGCAACAGCCCTTGCCGGAGTAAAAGTTTATTTGCTTGACAATGCACAGCAAAAGATCGACAGTGTAAATACGGATAATAGTGGTAATTACATCTTTCAGAATGTTATGCAGGGAACATATTCCATCAAGGTTCAAAGTACTAATCCCTGGGGAGGTGTTAATGCTACAGATGCACTTTTTATTATGCAGCATTTTACGGGATTATATACACTAAGTGGTTTACGATTAATAGCAGCAGACGTAGACCTAACAAATTATGTAAACAGTGTTGATGCTTTGTATGCAGCACAGCGTTTTGTTTTGCTCATTAACTCCTTCCCTGCCGGCGATTGGGTATTTGAAGAACCATTGGTAATTGTTGATGGTAGCGGTCCTGTAATACAAAACATCAAAGGTCTTTGTGTTGGGGATACTGATGGCTCATTTGTTCCCTAAACGCAGGCTTATGTTGAAAAAATAAAAAGTAGGCAGTATGCAGTCGTAAGTTGGCAGTTAATTTGCTTACTGGCGACTAAGAGCTGCCACTGCCACTATTTTCCCCAAATCCCAATGTCCAAAATAGTTGATTGGGAAAACATTACCACATTATCACATTAATATTTTCAAATTACGTAAATTACGTTACGTAAAATATGAAAAATAATTACTATCTTTGCGTAATAATCTATAAAGCATAATATCATGAAAGATATAAATCCTTTTATTTTAGGTAGATATGAGAATGAAAAATATTTTTGCGACAGAGAGAATGAAATAGATCGACTAAGAAGTTCGCTAAAGAACCAACGACATTTAACAATAATTTCACCCAGAAGATTAGGAAAAACAGGGCTGATATTGCATTTTTCTAATATTATAAAGAAGGAGAAGAACATTCATATTTTTTATATTGACCTGATGCATACGCAAAATTTGGAGCAGTTTATCAAAACATTTGCTAAATCAATAATCGGGAAGTTTGATTCAAAGGTCACCCAACTCATAAGCTCATTCAGTAAAATTGTCAAAAGTCTAAGGCCAAGTATCACTATTGATCCTATGACCGGAAAACCCACTATTGATATTAACTTGCAAGCTGATTATTCTGCAGAAACTTCCCTGGAAGAAATTTTTACTTACCTGAAAACTCATAAAAAGAAAACCATAATTGCCTTTGACGAGTTTCAGCAAATTAATAATTATCCTGAGAAAGGAACAGAAGCACTACTCAGAAGCCAAATTCAACAAATCACCAACACAACATTTTTTTATTCAGGAAGTCGTCAGCATATGCTAACGTCAATGTTTGGAGATTATCAGAGGCCATTCTATCAGAGCACGGATTTTCTTAACCTGGGGAAGATAGATAGGGAGACTTATAAAAAATTTATCCGGGAAAAATTTGAAGATGGAAAACGCTCGATTGACACAATTGCATTGGAACTAATTTTAGATCTTACAGAAGAGCATACCTGGTATGTACAGTTTTTATGTAATAAATTATACGGCACAAACTCAAAGAAAATCGATAATCAACTTGTTATTGAAACACTGTTGAATATCCTTAAGGAACAGGAATTTATTTTTTACAATTACAGAAATTTGATTACAGCATATCAATTCGACTTATTAAAAGCAATTGCGTTGGAAGGGCTTGTTAAAATGCCAACTTCAAAAGATTTTATTCATAAACACAGATTATCTGCTGCCAGCACAATCAAAACAAACCTTGACTCCCTTGTAAAAAAGGAAATGATCTTTGCTAATGAAGAAGGATATAAGGTTTATGATGTATTCTTTTCACAATGGCTTAAACGATTATAGATTTGTGAAGGCCGGAAGCCCGAAGCTGGCAGTCTTATTCAGATATGATCATAGACCTTGTCTGAACGTAATTTCTGGTTTCACCTTGCACTTCAATCTTGTACATGTAGATTCCGGCAGATAAAGTTGATCCGTCGAACTGTACTTTATAAGTTCCGGAATCCTTGCTTACATTATTTATTATTACGGCAATCTTCTCTCCTATTGAATTGTAAACAACCAGACTTACATTTCCTGATTCAGCTAGTGTGTACTCAAATTCAGTAACATTATTGAATGGGTTAGGATAGTTATAACCCAATGAGAATTCGCATGAAGTAAGTATTAATTCAGGAGCACTTAACTTAACATTATTAAGAACTGTTGCAAATCTGTCAACCAATTCACTTCTTCCGTTGAGCGTTATAGGAATATTGTTATTGGTATTGCTCTTTAGATCTTTTGTTCTTAAGCTAAGTACTATCAGTGCATCATTTTCAGTGAGGCTAAGTTCTTTCAAATTATAGTATGCAATTCTCAGTTCCCCATTATTAGTTGCGTAAATAAGTTCTTTAGGAGCACCTGATTTAAGCTCAACATCTAATACCTCAATCATATCTGCAGGATATTCGATTATTAAGGAGATTGCACCGATACTAAGATCTTGTTCTATATAAATTGGAAGTTCAAACTCCATGAGTGAAGTTATTTCTTTCACTCCTTTAGTTTCGAGTGTGATGGTAGGTGATACTTTTACAGAGGGAGGTGTATAAGAAGCATTTACATCACCGAAACATAGAGCTCCAAAGTCATTAACTTCATCGAGGCCGGCAAGAACAACAGTATTCTTTTCGAATACCCAGTCACCTGCAGGGAATCCGGAAATCATACCAACAAAACGTTGCGCTACATACATTGCATCTAAAGTGTTCACAATAGCATCTGCGCTTACTTCAGCAGCTTCAAGATGGATGCCTGTTAATAAGCTCATTCCGACAAAGTGTTTCATGATCATTAACGCATCAGCTGAGTTACCTCCACCCCATGGCTTTGTGCTGGCACCATCAATCACATAGGTGCCATCATCAAGGGATATGAACTGATAGAATCCATTAGCATCAGTTATTGTCGATTCAACAACGGAACCACTTTTTATCAGTTTTACTTCTGTGCTATTCATTACTGTAGCAGCCATGTTCAGATAATTCACATAACCTGTGATATCAGGACCAGGAATTACAGTTACTTCAACATCGTCAACATCAGTACATCCGTTTATATTAGTTACAGTTACAGAATATATTGTCGTAACTGGTGGACATACATTTATTATTGCATCTGTTGCTCCGCTACTCCAGGCATATAGGCCACCTGTGCCAGCACCTGTTGCAACCAGGTCAGTACATGCATTCAAATAAATTGATACATCAGAGCCGGCATCAGCAACCGGATTAGGATAAACTGTTACAGTTACTGAAGCAACGTCAGAACAACCATTGTTATCGGTTGCTGTAACAAAATATGTTGTAGAAATGGATGGACATACGGTGATATCAGCAGTCTGAGCTCCGTTGCTCCAAACATATGACACACCACCTGTTGCGGCCAGGATTGTACAGTCGCCATTGCAAATAGCCACATCCGGTCCTGCATCAGCTGTTGGTAATGGCCATGCAGTAAAACTTCCATCTGTAAAATCCGCAGATAGAATATTCTGGTTAAGATTGGTGTATTCACAAAAACCCTGGGTAGTAACATCCCAGCTAAGCGGACTTTGGCCGGGCACTGCGTTAAACACAAGCTCGAACATGGTGCCGAAGCCAATATTTGCTTCTCCAAACGGATTTATCCATGAAACCATTACTAAAGCTCCTACCTGGTTTACTAATAAGCTACCTGATAGCAATTCGGGATGAATATTCTGAACTGTTGTATAACTTAAAATAGCAGGGTTAATGTTTAGTGCCAGGGAAATACCTGCTACATTCCATGAGTGCTCTGTAGTTATAGGAACAATAACGCTTCCTGGAGTTCCTAAACACTGCTGCACAGAGTTTGCAATAGTTACTATTCTGGGAACTACATTAACCATCACATCATCTGAGTCGGTACATCCGTTTGCATCAGTAACTGTTACTGAATATGTAGTGGTAGCAGTTGGACAAACATAAATAGATACTGTTGTACTGCCGTCATTCCAGAGGTAAGCACCTCCAGCACCAACACCAGTTCCAGTAAGTATAGTACAATCATTCATAAAAATTGTTACATCCGGTCCTGCATCTGCTGTTGGCAATGACCATGCTGTAAAACTTCCATCTGTGAAATCTGCAGCCAGAATATTCTGGTTCAGATTGGTGTATTCACAAAAACCCTGAGTAGTAACATCCCAGCTTAGTTGACTTTGTCCGGGCACTGCATTAAAAACAAGTTCGAACATGGTGCCGAAACCAATATTTGCTTCTGCAAAAGGATTTATCCATGAAACCATTACTGCAGTACCAACCTGGTTTACTAATAAGACACCTGATTGTAATTCTGGATGAATATTCTGTACTGTTACATAACTTAAGATAGCGGTATTAATGTTAAGTGCCAGGGAAATACCTGCAACATTCCATGAGTGTTCTGTAGTTATTGGAATAATCACCGTTCCTGAGCTTCCTAAACACTGCTGCACCGAGTCGGCAATAGTAACAATTGGAGTTACATTATTTATTGCGTTGTTCTGAGCATTTAGTGATATACTAAATATCATAAACGTACAAAGAACGATAATTTTTGAGTTCTTTTTTGAACAGATTGTAGAAAGTGACTCTCTTTTCATTGCTTGAATGTTAGGATTACTTAGAATTATTGGGACTAAATATTTCGAATAAAGATTGTTATACATAAAAATACAAATCCTTGTACGAAAATTTACAAATTGCGTTGCAAAAGAGTCACTCTTTTAGGTTAAAAAGAGAAATTTGATATTCAAAAACCAATTGTCCACTATTCTTAAAACCCTACGGATTAGATTTTACTCCATGAGGAACCGGACTTATAAATATGGTGGTTATTGATGCAGAGCCAGTTAAATTAACAAGATTTTGAATTATTATTGAAGGATCATTACCTGGTCCGCTATATTTAACTGTCGCATCCATATTAGCATCCTCGGCATAATAACCATTAATGGTAGTTGTTATGCTTGAAGAGCCGCTTTCATTAACAATGAGTTGTAAAATCAGAGCACGATCATTGCTCGGGCCACTGTATTTCAGAATTCCATCACTATTGATGTCTCCACCTATCATACCATATACTCCGGGTTCCAGCTCTATTAATGCCTGGGAAATGCCACCAAAAGGAGGGGAGCTTACAGGATCACTAAAATCATATAGTGTTGAGTTAGGTATAGGTATTGGGTTTGCACTCATAACAGGCATATGATTACAGTGATGCAGACATAAATAATAATTTCCGGCTGAGACACCATCAAAGTTTACAGATGATGCAAGATTAGTGTCTGCTATATTACCATCATCCAGCAAAAGTGCAGCTCGTTGAGCTATGATCAGGGAAGAATCTGAAGCATCACGGAGTTCAACTAGTATCCAATCCACCATATTTACAGGTATAGAATTAAGTGTTTCATTACCGTTGTAAAACCAGGGAGCTCTATTATAGGGTTGATCATTTGGTAATATGCCTTGTAAGTTTGTGTTCATTAATCCACTACCTGCATAAGGACACTGGAGTAAAGTTTTTACTTTTACCGGAGTACCACATGGAGTTACAGACACAGTAACATCATCACTAGCTGTGCATCCGTTCAAATCAGTAACAGTAACACCATATGTTGTTGTAACTGCCGAACAAACATTAATGCTAGCAGTAATTTCACCAGTACTCCAAATATACGTTAAGCCGCCTGATGCTGTGAGTGTGGTGCAATCACCTTCACAAATAGTCACATCTGGTCCAGCATCAGCAACCGGAGTTGGATATACGTTTACGTCATGCTGTACTGTGCCTGTACAACCCCCGTCGCTGGTAACTGTAAGTGTTACAGTGTAAATTCCCGATGCACCATAAATATGGTTTGGGTTCTGGCCGAATGCCATGCCCAAATCGCCGAAATCCCAAAACCATTGTACTATTATTCCTGCAGCTATCCAAGAAGCATCAGTAAAGTTAGTAGCATTTCCTTCACAAACTTCTGTGAAAGTGAAGTCGGCGAATGGATAAGGAAATTCATAAACTCCCATATCCACAGTATTATTTGAAATCCTCGGATTCCAATCGATATCTTTATTGATGACACCAAACAATATGGGCCAGTTGTTGCCGGCGTCAATAGCCGGTGAAGCAAGTTGCAACCTGTAATCACCTGCAGTAGTTGGAGCAGCTAATGCCGGTTCCGGTGCAATAAAAAGGGGATCAATTGTTATACAACCAATGCCAATATTAATCGTTCCATCGCCATACAAATTATGGTTCCCACCTGTTTCAATACAAGTATGTTCCAGATCGATTATGGGATTTTGACCAGGGTAACCACAGTATATTTGGTGGCCATGATATTCATTAGGTTGACTTTCGTATCTGACACTATTTCCCCATATAATACTGTTGACCACATCCAGGTTTGCGGGTGAATAAGGAATAAATATTCCCCCACCTTCATAAAGTGCTAAATTTCCACTAATGGTACTATTGGTTATTAATGGGCTACCACCAAGGTTACACAATCCTCCACCATGTACAGCTTGGTTACCGCTGAATATGCAATTAGTTATTTCCGGGCTACTACCATTGTTACACATCCCACCGCCACATTCCGGTGGCAGTAATATCGGTGGCATAATGATACCGTTACCACTAAAAACACAATTGCTAATTTTTGGGCTACTACCCGAATTACACATTCCTGCACCATTGCCAATTGCACAATTTCTGATAAACCTACAGTTTTCGATTCTTGGACTACTTGCGAAATTATACATTCCTGCACCATCCATAACGACATCATCTGCTCTTCCACGGGTAATGGTAAATCCGTCAAGAAGCGCAGTTTCATCAATACCGGCATTATTAAAAACATTATACCTGTCGTTTTCACCGTCAAGAATTGTTTCGTTAGTTAATAAATTTCTTTCGTATAGATCAAAGATGTTAGGATTTTCTGTTCCTTCAAAACCGCCATAGATTTCAACGCAATCTTTTAATTTAAAATGCCTGGATCGACCTATACCGTTTCCGGTAGGTGAATATGTTCCTTTAGCTACCCATATATCCCATCCTGCCGGAGTCATGGTTATTGCATTATGCAAATCTGCGTATGCATTTGCCCAGGATGTACCGTTATTCAATCCTATTGCATCCCATTTTACATAAATGGTATTTGACTGATTCCCGCTTATAATTAAAGAAAATTCCTGATGGTTATTTGCTAATGCACCTAAATGGGTAATTTTTACTGTGTATCTAGGACATTGCCCAACAGGTGTAAATACTACCTGCTCCACATTGTCAAGGGAATTTTGAGCATTGGTTGCCGGATTATTTGGATTTGCAGGGTCGAGCCTATATGGATGAAAAACAGCACTGCTTAAATTATCAATAATCGTTAGATTAAGATCATTTACCAACATTTTGTTTGCTGAATTTAACCAATTGGCCGGTGGTGTTCCGGCAGGGTCTGTCCATACCAAAGTTACCTTCAAAGGATCTATTCCGTTTGGCCAGATTCTTAGTTCTATGGTCTGATTATCATGTAAAGTTAGTTCACGAATATGTGTACCTTGCCCATCGTTAGAATCATCAGTAATTATTTGTGCCGCTTTTTCAGTGTTCATCAATCCCCAACCAAACATATAATCGGGCCCGTCATCTGGACCGGCTTCATCTGCTGAATGTATTACCAGTGCTTTTATGGTTGCTGACCTTAAAATGGCATTTCCATGAGTATTTTTGTAATGCTGGTTTAAAAGCGCTATTGAACCTGATACATTTGGTGTTGCCATCGATGTTCCTGAGTAATTATCATAACTAGTGTTTGTGCTGCTAATACATGAGTATAACAATCGCCCATCTGCAACAAGGTCGGGCTTTATTCGTCCATCATCTGTTGGCCCCCATCCGCTAAATGATGTCATAATTACATCGGCAGGTTGGGTATAACCATTTGGTATATCATTTACAGCGCCAATAGTAAGGATGTTTTTTGCAACACCATTAGTTGGGATGCAATCATATCCGTCATTTCCCCCATCCTTATCTCTAATATTATTTGACAATACCCACTGACCATTATTCCATACATAATGAATAATTGGTTGGAGTCCTGGATTATTATCCCGATCGTTACCGGCTGATTTAACAATTAAATATTTAGGGGCATTAAATGCAATTGAATCATATGATGAAGCTTTTGAATCATAAAATCCAAATGCATAATCTTCAACCGGACTAATTGCAGGATTCCCAAACCAATGCCATTTTTCTGTTCCGGGAGTTGCCCAATCACCCCATTCCCACCCTGCTAAAAGTCCGTAAGAATGGTTTGATACTAACAAACTACCATTTGCTTCGGTTGCCATTTCGCTTATATCGTTATTCCAATCGAAGGCATGGAGATTGGCCTCATAAGCCATTCCTTTTGCTAAGAGATCAATTCCGGATGCAATCATTGTACCTGCAACATGCGTAGAATGGTTGTTTAATGAACTTGGATTATCAACTTGTGTCACCCTACCCGTTAATTCCTGATGAGTAGTTTTTACTTTCCCCTCATCCCAAATTCCAAGAATCTCCCCTTGTCCTGTAAGATTCAATCCTGCACCACCACCCGGCCAAACTTTATCTGTTGATACAGTTTTGGCAGCATTCAGGTTGTTGGTGATGTAATAAACAGGGTGGCCATTTTCGAAATATTGCAATTCATAAATTGCACCACCTGGAGTCTCTCCACGGATAGCAATTCCATACAATTTAGCAAGACTATCAGCTTCCCGTTTTTTGTGATAATACTCAACTGATTTATGTTCGGCAAAATCACGAAGGATCTTTTGCTGCTCCTCGGTTTGTGAGAAGGTAATTGAAGTGAGAAAGAAAAATGTGATCAGAAAGGAAAGAACTCCTTTAAAAAAACAGTTTAAGTTAAAGTTATTTATTTTCATGACTTGATTGTTTTATTAACTACCAATTTCTTGCAATTGTGCCTACCTAATTAATGTATGATGTTTTGCTAATGTTTTACAATTCTCGATTTAAAAATGAAATTCTTGCAGGCAGGCATGGCTGAGATGATATGGTAGCCAGGATGAATAAGGCTAAGCCGATGAGTAATGTAAGTTTTTTCATAGCTTTAGTTTTAGATTAATATAGAAAATTATGCCCTAAAGATATGAAAATTAACAGCAGATGTCAAGTTTATCTATTAAATTATCGTGATTTTATTTTTGGAAGTCACGCAAGTCAGCAGTCCCCAGCCCTCAGTCTCCAGTAAGCAAATATATTGCCGATTGCCGACTGGAGACTGCCGACTTGGTTATTTGATAATTTCATCCAAAACATCCGATGCTGCTTCTTTGTGTACCAGAACATTCATCATCTTCAGCTTTACATAATCCTCGTGAAAAAAGCGATAGCCTTTGTTTGGGCCATCCTGAGCTCCGCTACCGGAATCTTTTATCAAAAACCAAAGATCATCACCCTTCTTGAGATATCCAACTAAGTGAATACAATGATCATCGGTAGTTGCTTTATTGGTAAGCCTTAACTGTCGTGCGCTTTCATCAATATACTCGGATGGTATATCGAAGGTAGGAATAATGGAGACCTCGGCATATTTATCATGACCGGGCTCTGAAACATCCCCGCAAAGGCTAATGGAATATGAGTTTTCTATTGCATTGGTGATAATATGCATATAGTCTTCCAGACTTACATTATAATAATCCTTACTATGCCACCAGTTATCACGCTCTACGAGTTCGCCTTTTTGATTGTATGGCATTTCCATAGTCGACATAAAACTAAAATAATCATTAATCCTGAGTTTGAGCACCTCATTTAAATACTCTTTCGGTGTCATGGCTTTTCCTTCCACAGTAAAGGTTTCCGGGGGAGTTCCCATATAATGGTTCATAATTGATTTAATGGTATTAACTACTTCATCCTCATTCCATGCTCCACTTTCTTTGACTGAGCTCAGATATTTTTTCATTTCCCTGATCATATCGGAGTGATCAAAAACGCTTTGTCCTCTTAACCTTCCGGTATATGCTGACTCAGGCATAGCTCCATGCATTTTCATCATTCTAGTCACAGCATTTGCTTCTGATCCCTGTTCGAAATAAACATTACCGCGTTCCCTCACAAAGGCCCTGGCTCTTTCAATATATTCCTGGTAAACGATATACATTTCAGAGAGTTTGATCTTTTTGTCATGAATACGATAAACCTCTGATTCCAAAAAGGATGTTGACGCAAAACACCAGCATGTTCCGGTTTTACCTTGGTTTACAGGGGCATTGAACCAAGTTTTTTTGAACTTATCAGGTGAATCAGGCAGATCATATCCGCTGAGGTCAACACTGAATTTTGTGCGAGGCTTTTCTGTTTTTACAGGATTCTTAAAAGCTTCTATTTCTTTTAAGATGTGGTTTTGATAATATCCATCTTTCTGTTCAACAAATTCTCCTTTATCTTTTTTTACCGGTTTTTGTGATAATACCGGGAGAAACATGGAAATTGAAAGAAGAATTAAAATTGTTTGTTTTTTCATAGTGTGGATTTTTTTTGGAAATTGTTATTGTGAATACTCTGAATGACAAATATTGTTTTTTATCCTTCTCCTATTTCTATTCCACTCTTTTGTATTTCTTCTAAAAATCCACTGCTGTCATTATTTTTTTCAATAAGAATTGGTTCTATTCTATCATCAATTTGTCGCCTTAATTTCCATATTAATGGTGTTGTTGAAAAATAATCTCCTTTTATACTGTTTACAACAATTGCAACATCAATATCGCTATCTTCTGTATTTGTTTCCTTTGCATAAGAACCAAATAAATATACCTTATCCAAATCAAAATAGTCTTTGAGCAAAAATCTGTATTGGCGTATTTTGTCTATAGCTTCAGCTTTATCCATTCCTGCAATTTTTTAGTGTTAATTAATATTTCCTGACATTTTTCTTTATTTAAACTTTTCAGTAACCTTTCCTTTTGGAATGGATATCTTGCTTCCATATTCAATGGTTCTACTTGATCAATAAAATCTTTATGGTCTTCGCTAAACTCTTCATAAAAACCACCTTTTCTTGCAATATACGATAAGCTATGTGAGAATGGCGGGATTTCACTTTTTAAATATGTAAAGTATGCTTTGAAAAATTTTTCAATTGTCTAATGTCACATGAATCCAACATATAGATAACGTTTGGTTTTTTGCATTGCCATAGCCGTTTCTAAATCATACTCAGATAAATCAAGCCAATATTTTACTTTATCAGTCATTATAATATTTTATTATTCAGAAAAGTTATTTCAAAGGTACAAAAAAATGGGTAGTAATTTTAAATAATTTACTATTCAAAAAACTTCCCAATAATTAAGCCCAAAGGTTTTGCGAATGAGTAGTGCATAGCATTAGTGATGTGGATGAAAATTCTTTTTGTTCGATAAAATACCTTTCCCCGTTCGTCGAAACGTCCTAGCTTCGATGCCAAAAGTTAAGTTATCAAATATCTTAGTATAAAAATCGGGTAAATTGTAACCTTGGTTTGGAAAAAAAGAAGTTCTACTAACTTCTTGTACGAAATCGAACACTTTATGTTAAATAATCGCACACATTTTTGAGAATAAAACAATGAGTCGATTGTTGTAAAGTAAAGATATAGAGCTATATATGTAGTTTGGCATAATAGTGGCAATTTGTCTGACGAACATGAATCATAATCAAAAACTTTCAAATCATGAAAACAATAGCATTAACAATATTACTCTCACTTATAATGAGTTTTAATACTACTTCTGCATTTGTACAGGAATTGGATTTTAAGCCTGAAAAGGAAAAATATATTGATTATATTCCATCTAAAACAAATGATCATAATTCCTCTATAATTGTTGATTACGATACGAGTGAGTCAGAAAATAACCTAAGTGCAAATAGCCTTGAGACTAACGATAATAGTGAAGTTTATTTATCTTCAAAGCTGGAGTTTAATCTTGAAGAAGAAGAATATGTTGATGATATCCCATTTAATACAAGGGAAATTTTCAACGCCATGGTCAATTTTGATGAAAATGACAATAATGTTATTGTACAGGATTTCTGTTTGGCAAATGAGGAATATGTTGATGATATCCCTTTCGATACCAAACAAATTATACACGACAGGTTGATTTATCCTGAATTTGCAAAAAATTTGAGTCTTGAAGGAACAGTATGCGTATGCTGTAAATATGATGAGAATGGATTTCTCAAGGTGATTGCTTGCAATTCAACTAACAAAATGTTACGGGATTATGTCGTTTCAGTTCTTGAAGATATCAGGCTAAGGTACGGTATCGTTTCAATGGAAAAGGAATATGTTTTAAAATTCAATTTTAGGAGTATATAGTATTTTGCTTGCTTTTCATTAGATTAAGCCCTGAGAGATCAGGGCTTTTTTTTGTCCTTGTAAACTTTAATATAGCAATAATTAGAGGGGTTTAGTGCTTTTGTGATTTAGTGGCGAAAATAGAAATGCCACTAAAACACTAAGTCACGAAAATTCACAAAAATTTAAAAGCAATTATAATTATTAATATTCAACTTCTCATAAATAAAATAAACATGGTGACTTTTCAGCTGTAATTAATACTAATGTGTGAGAATGAGTATTAATTTTTTTAAAAGATGAAGATATTATTGAATTTGAATGCGAAAAAAGTAAAGTTGATCAACTTAATTATTAACACTGAAAAGCCTTCAGTCTTGAAAAAGCTTGAGGAAGTTTTTGAACTGGAGTTAGAAATATACTGGTGGGATGATGGATCAGGATCAGATTATGAAACTATTAAACCGGGTATTGGAGAAACTGATAAAGGTGAACTTTTCTCTTAATTTTTACTACATTTGTATTGCAACAACAACCCACAAATGTCAGATACCCTACCTAAAAATTTCACTGTTTACAGATCCTCTGCCGGATCAGGCAAAACATATACCCTGGTTAAGGAATATCTGAAGATAATTCTGGTGGAGCCTGCAAAATTCAGGAACATACTTGCAATTACTTTCACCATAAAGGCAGCTAACGAGATGAAAGATAGAATTCTGGAAAACCTTCATGAGCTTTCAGGATATTCAATAAAATCTAACTCCGGAAAAATTAAGGGCTTACTCGATTCTCTTGTTGTAGAAACAGGATTGACAATGGAGGAAATAATTATCAATTCCCGTAACGCTCTCTCACTTATACTTCATAACTATTCTGACTTTTCGATCAGCACAATCGACAGTTTTGTGCATCGGGTGATACGCTCTTTTGCCCTTGATCTTGATCTCTCAATGAATTTTGAAGTGGAGATGGATACAGATGAGCTTATTTCAAAATGCATCGACCTTTTGCTGGATAAAACCGGGAATGATAAAGAGCTGACAAAAGTACTGCTGAATTATATAAAATATAAATCTTTAGAGGATCGGAGCTTAGATATTGATTATGACCTCAATAAATTTGCCAACACCCTTAATAAGGAAGTTGTACAGAATTATCTGGAGGATTTTAGAAAATTGAAGCCTGAGGATTTTGAGAGTGTTACTAAAAAAACCAGGGATTTTATCAGGCAATTTGAAACTTATATTTCAAATATTGCATCAGAAGCTTGTAAAAGTATATCAAATAAAGAAATTTCTCCAAGCTCTTTCTTTCAGCCACGAAGTGGAATAGCTGTGTACTTTAAAAGACTTTCAGAAAACAACTTTGATAAACTCCAACCAAATAAGAATGTTAAGAAAACGATAGAAGAAGATAAATGGACTAGTACCAAGGCAACTCAGGAGGACAGAATAAACATTGAAGATATCAAGGGAGAATTAATTTCCGCCTATGGTAATATAAAGGGTAGAATGGATTCTGATTTTTCACGTTATGAAACTTACAAACTCCTTAACAGAAATATATATCTCCTGGCTGTCCTGAATTTAATAGAGAAAGTGATAGATGAATTCAAGAAACAGAACAATCTTGTATTGATAAGCGAGTTTAATAAAAAAATATCTGAAATTGTTTTTAGTGAGCCGGTTCCCTTTATTTATGAACGTTTGGGAGAGAGATACAAACACTTCTTTATAGATGAATTCCAGGATACTTCTGTTTTACAGTGGATGAACTTGCTTCCTTTGCTCGATAATTCACTAGCTGAAGGTAATTTTAATATGGTGGTCGGTGATGGCAAACAGGCAATTTATCGATTTCGTAACGGAGAAATTGAACAGTTTGTTCGGCTACCAAAATTAGCGGACAAAACTAAAAATCCCATCAATCTCGAAAGAGAGCAAAGCCTGGAGAGAAATTTTCTCGGACTGGAACTTAAAAAAAACTATCGCTCAAGGCAAAATGTGGTTGAGTTCAATAATGATCTTTTTACATATATATCAGAGACAATCCTGCCTCAGAATTGTCGTGAAGTATATCAAAACCCAAGACAGGAAATAAATAAAGAAAAACCCGGAGGCTTTGTTAGCATTGATTTCCTGGAGAAAAATATAGAAGCCGAAGTTTCATTTGAAGATGCAACTCATAACAGAATACTTGAAATAATCTATCGTCAGATTGAACTTGGATTTGAATATAAAGATATTGCCATATTATGCCGCGGAAATAAAGAATCCAGCTATATAGCTAATTATCTAGCCAAAAATGCCATCTCTGTCGTTTCATCTGAATCACTTCTGCTCGCTTATTCTCCTTCAGTCAGTTTTATGGTAGCATGTATGAAGCTAATCCATGATCAGCATAATGGAATCTTACTTGAGGAAATAAAGCGCTTTTTATCGAATAATGACAAACAAGTGGCAGCTAAAGTTGCAGGAGATAAAGAAGTTGCAGTTAAGAAATTTGATTTGTTTGATAGGGCAACATTATCCCGCTTGAGTAAATTTCCTGTTTATGATCTTTGTGAAGAGTTGATAAGTATGTTTGACTTAAATGATGAGATTGATCCTTACATACATTATTTTTTAGATAAGGTTTTTGAGTTTACATCAAAACATAATACAGCAATTGTGGATTTTATTGACTGGTGGGAAGATAAAAAAGAAAAACTGTCACTGGTAATTCCGGAAGAAACTAATGCAGTGAGGATAATGACTATTCATAAAGCTAAAGGTCTTGAATTTTCTGTTGTTATCTTTCCTTATGCTAATGAAAAGTTGAAGATTTCGGAAAATATTTTCTGGATTTCAAATGAAGATAAAAATATCTCTGAACTACCTTTTCTGATGTTGCCAGCAATAAAAGGTGCACTTGAGAAAACCGACTATTACCCATATTATCAAAACGAAGAGAACAAGTCATTTCTCGACCTGACTAATGTCTTGTACGTAGTAATGACCAGGGCAGTGGATAGCCTTTATGTGATCTCAGAGAAGCCTAAAGATAAAGAGACGGTCGAAGATTCTGATAAATCGAAGGTGCATTTTATGCTTTCCACTTTTCTGATGCATTCGGGAATCTGGTCCGATGAACAAATTAATTACAGCTTTGGTGAAGAAACACAGCAATCAGCTGAGTCGGATGAAGTAAGGCAAAAACCTTACAAACTGGAAAAAGCTATATCAAGAGATTGGAGAAAACATGCATTAATAAGTAAAAGGGCACCTGAAATATGGGATATTGATGACCCGAATCGTAACCGACAGTGGGGTAACCTTGTTCATACAGTATTATCAAAAATAAAATATCTGGAGGATAAAGATGCGGTCTTGGATAAGTTCTATTTAGAGGGTTATTTCGATAAAGACGAAAAAAAGAAACTTTCCGGGAAAATAGATAAAGTGTTTAATAATCAACAAGTCAGGCTGTTTTTTACTAAAGGTGTTGAAATTAAAAATGAGGCAGAGATCCTTTTGCCTGATGGTAAATCTTATCGCCCCGACAGGATAGTTCTTGATGGGAAAAAGGCGGTTGTTATTGATTATAAAACAGGCAAATCATCGGAATACCATAAAAAGCAACTCGATAATTATGCCTCATTATTAGAAGAGATGGGATATGAAGTTGATAAAAAGTATCTTATATATATTGATGATGAAGTTGATATTGTGGAGGTATGATTGAATATGTGAACTTGGTGAGGTGAGTAAATTAAATAGTCATTCAATAGTCATTAAGTAGTCATTCAATAGTCATTAAGTAGTCATTCAATAGTCATTAAGTAGTCATTAATTATTAAATGACGCCCGAAGGGCAAATGACACGAAGTGAATGACAGCGAAGCAAATGACGCCCGAAGGGCAAATGACACGAAGTGAATGACTGCGAAGCAAATGACGCCCGAAGGGCAAATGACACGAAGTGAATGACAGCGAAGCAAATGACGCCCGAAGGGCAAATGACACGAAGTGAATGACTGCGAAGCAAATGACGCCCGAAGGGCAAATGACACGAAGTGAATGACTGCGAAGCAAATGACGCCCGAAGGGCAAATGACACGAAGTGAATGACAGCGAAGCAAATGACGCACGAAGTGCAAATGACAATTTTATAATATGAAAGAAAAAATAAAAACATCATTACTAGAACTTTATAAAAGCTGGTCAGGACGTGAAGCAACTGAAATTGAATTGCTGCCTTTGTCCGGATCAAACAGACAATATTTCAGAATTTTTGATAATGATGAAACTGCCATTGGGGTTTATAATCCTGATAAGAAAGAAAATAATGCTTTCCTTACATTAAGCCGTCATTTTACAAGCATTGACCTTAAGGTACCTGAGATATACAATGAGGATATTGAAAAAGATATTTATCTGATCAAGGATCTGGGTGACATAACACTGTTTTCATTTCTTACATCAAAAAGAGGAGACCATGATTTCCCTGAGGAGCTAACAGGAATATACAAAAATGTATTAAAGCAACTTCCAAAATTCCAAATTCAGGGAGGTAAGGGTATTGATTACAATATTTGCTATCCTCGTCATGCTTTTGATAAACAATCTATGATGTGGGATCTGAGTTATTTTAAATACTATTTTCTTAAACTAGCCGGAATTCCATTTGATGAACAGGCACTTGAAGATGATTTTACAAAATTAACAGATTACCTTTTAAGCACTGACTGTAATCACTTTTTGTATCGTGATTTTCAATCCAGAAATATTATGATACATGAAGATAATCTTTATTTTATTGATTATCAGGGCGGACGTAAAGGAGCTCTTCAATATGACCTTGCATCCTTATTGTATGATGCAAAAGCTGAGATACCTAATAGTGTCAGGCAGGAGTTGCTTGATTTTTATATTGAAGAATTATCCGCCTATGTTAAGATAGACAGTAAGTCTTTTACCGAGTATTTTTATGGGTATGTCTTTATCAGGATAATGCAAGCATTGGGGGCGTACGGCTTCAGAGGATTTTATGAGAAAAAAGAACATTTTCTGCAAAGCATCCCTTATGCTTTAGATAACTTAAAATATTTATTAGAAAATGTACAATTACCGGTTGAGGCCCCAACTTTATTCGGTCTGCTTGAAAAACTCACAAAATCTGAACATCTTTATGTTCTGGGAAAATCAAAACTTAAGGTAACAATAAATAGTTTCTCATACAAAAAAGGTATACCAACCGATACTTCAGGTAATGGAGGAGGATTTGTATTTGATTGCAGGGCACTGCCTAATCCAGGAAGATTAAAAGAATATTCTGAGCTTACAGGTAAAGACCGGGAGACAGTAGAATTCCTGAAGGGTAAAAAAGAAGTATCAGCATTTTTGGAGTTTGTATTTTCCCTGGTCGACCAATCTGTAGAAAATTATATTAAACGTAATTTTAAAAACCTGACCGTTAATTTTGGTTGTACAGGTGGACAACATCGATCAGTTTATTGTACGGAAAAGCTGGCTAAGCATTTAAATTTGAGCTATGATGTAATTGTGGATGTTTATCATAAAGAGATTGAATAATGTGCTAATGTGTTAATTTTATGAAAGCAATGATACTGGCAGCAGGTTTGGGTACACGCCTTCAGCCTATTACTAATAAAAAACCTAAAGCATTGGTAGAGGTAGGAGGAATACCACTGCTGGAGATTATGATAAAAAAGCTTATTAGTTTCGGCTTTAATGAGATAATAATTAATATTCATCATTTTGCAGATCAGATAATTGAGTTTCTGGAAAGGAAGAATAATTTCTATATCAACATAGCAATATCTGATGAAAGAAATGAACTATTGAATACAGGTGGTGGAATAAAAAAAGCCGGCTGGTTTTTTAATGATGATAAGGATTTCCTTGTGATAAATGTTGATGTTTTAACAGACCTTGACCTCCGGATTTTAATGGATCATCATATTGCTACAGGAGCATTGGTGACCATTGCAGTCAGGAACAGGCCGACCTCACGCTACTTTCTTTTTGATGATAATATGAAACTCTATGGATGGAAGAATATAAAAAGCGGTGAGAGGAGAGTTGTCAGAGATGAGGAAGAAAACTTGACTTCCTTTGCTTTTAGTGGGATACACATTATTAATCCTAAAATCTATGAAATGATCAATTATAAGGGGAGTTTTTCTGTTGTAGATCTTTATCTTGATCTTGCAAGAAATCATAAAATCTTTGGTTATCGACATGATGATGGTTTTTGGATGGATGTCGGCAAGAGGGAGAACCTGGAGAAGGGGGCAGGTTTTATTGAGAGGACAAGGGGTAAATGATCAGCCGGCAGTAAACAGTAACCAGTTATTAGATTAATTAACATAATCCGTAATTCATAATCCATAATTCATAATTCATAATCCGTAATTTCAAAAAAAGTGACAGCCTTTTTAGATAAAACTGCATCATACATATATGAGCGATTTAGTGGAAACTTTGATCAGCTTTGCATCGTGCTTCCCGGAAGGAGAGCCGCCCTGTTTTTAAAAAAGTATCTTGCAAATTACACTAACAAAACTATCTGGGCACCGGCAATATTTTCAATAGAGGATTTTGTTGAAGAACATTCCGGAGTAAGGATACTTGACAGGCTGTCACTTACATTTGAATTATATGAAGTCCATAAACAAATAGAAAAAAACTCTGTTCAGCCTTTTGATGAATTCATGAAATGGGGGCAGCAGCTATTAACTGATTTTAATGAGGTTGATCTGTATATGGCAGACTCCGGGAAACTTTACGAATATCTGAACGAAGCAAGAGCAATGGCAGTCTGGAATCCCGACTTAACTCCTCTGACAAGCAAGGAAAAAGATTATCTGAAATTTTATAATTCATTGACACAGTATTATAATGCCTTTAAAGAAAGATTGATCCAAAAAGCTATGGCTTTTCAAGGGATGGCATATAGGATAATGGCAAATAATATTGCTGAGATCAGTAAGGACCTCCAATGGAAGAACATTGTCTTTGTAGGGTTTAATGCTTTAAGTAATTCAGAAGAGTTTATTATTAATTACCTCAAACATGAAGGTATTGCTGAAACGCTATGGGATTCTGATGTTTATTATCTTGAGGATAAAAGACAAGAAGCCGGTAAATTCCTTAGGCAACATTTCAAGAAAAGACGAAAAGATGAGTTTAAATGGATAGGAGATGATTTACGAACATCAGAAAAAAATATTAAGCTTGTCGGAGTTCCGCAAAACATAGGTCAGGCAAAAGTATTAGGACAGATACTACAGGAAATATCAGAAAATAATGATGACCTGGATGATACAGCTATTGTTCTTGCTGATGAAAATCTGCTGATACCAGTACTCCATTCAATACCTGAAAACATTAAAACCTTCAATATTACTATGGGGCTGTCTTTGCGGTATACTCCATTGTATGACCTGATAGACACCTTGTTCTCAACATACGAGAATGCAGAGAAATTCAGTCAGATACGAAGTACTAAGCAACCATTGTATTATCATAAAATTGTTGAAAAACTAAGAAGAAATTATTACATAAAATCGCTTACAGACAATGAACAGTATCAAAATACTGCTACTGCTGCTACATTTTCTTCTACTGACACTTCTTCCTTAAGCAGGGCATTCTATACTGCATCCATGCTTAACAGCCAAGGTAATGGTGATAAAACAAAAAACCTTTACAGCCGTATTTTTGTTGACACCTTCTTCAATGCTATTGACATGCTGGATCTTCTTAGCTGGCTTTTGGCGGAGATCAGAGATATGCTTATCAAACAGAAGCAAACTACAACAGATAATAGTGGTGAACAAAAGAATTCAGCAGTGGATGTCGAGCTGGAATATGTATATAGCTTTTCGGTTCTTTTAAAACGACTTAATGCATTATCGACAGATTACGAAGGAATTAATGATTTAAAAACTTTGGCTAGCGTATTCAGGCAGCTGGCAAAACAAACTACTGTTCCCTTTTATGGTGAACCCTTAAAAGGATTACAGATAATGGGTATGCTTGAAACACGTACTTTGGATTTTAAAAACCTGATTATTTTATCTGTTAATGAGAAAATTCTACCGGCAACAAAACATGTCAATTCATATATTCCACATGAGATAAGAAAGGAATTCAGCTTGCCTACATACCGGGATAAAGACAGCATTTTCGCATATCATTTTTATCGGCTATTGCAAAGATCTAAAAAAATCTTCCTGGTTTATAACACTGAAAGCAATAATATGCTAACAGGAGAACAAAGTAGGTTTATCAAACAATTAAAAAATGAACTTCCGGAAAAAAATCCAAAAATACATCTGAGAGAAAACATACTTGAAATACCCTATAAAAAAGTTGAGGAACATCCTATCATCATAAAAAAAACAAAAGAGATCTTTGATAAATTAAAAGAAAAGGCAAACTCTGGCTTTTCACCATCAGTCTTAAATTCATATATTCAATGTCCCCTGAAGTTTTATTTTGAGAATATTGAAGGATTAAGAGAAAAGGATAAAGTAGAGGATGAGATTGATGCAAAAACTTACGGAACTGTTCTTCATAAAGTTTTACAGATATTATATGAGCCATATATTAATAAAGTTCTTTTAATAGAGGATCTCAAAGGGATGCAGAAACATGTTGAGGGTATTCTTCGTGAATGCTTTTCGAAGGAGTACAGCGGTTCAGATATTAATTACGGCAAAAACCTCCTCAAAGTAAAAATTGCTCAGATAATGTTAAACGATTTTATCAAGAGTGAGATTGACGACATTAAAAAGAATGGAAGTGAGATCATTATTAAACAGCTTGAAAAAAGAATAACATCAGAAATAAATATTAATGATGCGGATGAATCCGGAGAGAAAATGATTATTAAGCTTAAAGGTTTTATCGATCGCATAGACATTCATAATAATACTATCCGTATTACAGATTATAAAACAGGAAAAGTAGAGTCCTCAAAATTAAAGATCAAGGAATTTGAAAATCTTTTAAGTGATAGCAAATATGGTCAAAGCTTCCAGCTACTGATGTATTCATATTTGTATTTTAAAAATGAGAAAGCGTCAGATAAAGAACTTAATGCCGGAATATTTGCCTTAAAGAATCCTAAAAGCGGATTAATGAAAGTCAGTTTTCCAAAGGAGACAACTATTGACAAGGAAATTGAGACCAAATTCGGCAATCTCCTGAAGAAGCTTTTGGAGGAGATATTCAACAAAGACACGTCATTTAGGCAAACCGACGATCCTGACAAGTGTATGTTTTGTCCATTTGTTGATATTTGTAATCGTTGGAATCCGGGGAGGGCAATTTGAAAATTTGGAAATAAGATAATTTGAAAATTGTTAACTCATCCATAATTCATAATCCGCAACTAAGCTGAGCGGAGTTTGTAACTCCGCTCAAATGACCACTGAATGACTTCTATTTCCCTACTTAACTGATTAACTAATCACCTGATATTCCTCTTCCTTTAATACCAAAAAGTTCCTTAATCGATCCATTTCCAGGATTGAGGAGTTCTGGAAAGAGAGCGTTTTTAGGTTTACACCATGTTCATCTAATTCTTTTGAGTAAAACTCTTTAAGAAATTCACATAGGTTTTTTTCATCAACATTCTTACCCAGCTTATGTGAGGCCTTAAGATACTGAAGTATTCTTAATCCATCAATTTTATTTTTGCATGCTCTAATAAAATTCTCTCTGCTTTTATAATTCTCTCTCAATGGCTGCCACAATTCAGTTGTATTAAATTGAGATTCCATAAATTTTATAATGTGCGAATCAATATTCTTTAAATAAAGATCATCAAAAGTTTCATAAAGTTCTTTTACAATGTCAAACTTACTATAATGATAGATAGGATAACTTGACCAGTCATTTTTTCTTCCTTTAATCAATGCAGGCCCTGTACCAAAAAACACTCTGTCAGAATATCTTGTTGCCGGAAATACTTTTTGATTATTCCATAGTATCAGATCACCGGCTTTTCTGAGTTTTTGTAGAAAATAAAAATCCTCACCGCTTTTATTAGGGCTGATCCCTCCAATTTTCCTGTATCCCCATAATGGCAAAGCAATAGCCGAGCCCAGAGCTGTAAAACTATAAGGGTTGCCAATCCTCCACATATTTATTGCATAATAACGCATATATATTTCATAATGGAGCATAGCCCTGTTTAAGATATCATCTTCAGTTAGTTTGTGATAATAGGGTACTGCCATTCCAATTTTATCGGGCTGCCTGTTGAAACTCTCAATAATAGATGAAAAATATTCTTTGTTGAAAGTTGTATCGGCATCAAGGCTGATAATAATATCATCAGGATCAGCTAATGAATTTATCTCATCCATAAGAGTTTTTCTGGCCCATCCGACTCCATATTTTTTTCCTGTCCATCCCTTTCCTTTACTATATCTATCAATAATTTTTAGAGGAAATTGATATTCTTTTTGTAAAATTTCTGCAGAATTTTTGTTGTTTTTACAGATTTTGATTTTTTCTTCATCGTCCCACCAGGAATCAGGCTGGTTAATGCAAACAAATAGATTGAAGTCTCCCTGATAATCCTGCTGATCGATACAATTGATCAACTCAGGCAGATTCTCTGCTTCGTTCATAACTGGCAAAGCAATCAAAAGTTTTGGTAAGGATTTGGTTTTCATTTTCTGTTGATAATTTTCTGTGTTTTTATTACAGGATTTCTTTTTTTGCCACTAAATCACTAAAACACTAAATATCACTAAATTTTTTTTATTTTTTTCTTTTGCGGGTTTTTGTGTTTTTGTGGCAAGAGTTCTTTTCAGCCATTAAAGTTCTAAAACATCATAATTATTTAAAGATAGGTCATCCAAGCAATACATTATTATTATGAAACGCGAAACATTAGTTAATCAATAATAATTTCGCCAATCAAATAAGTTACGGCCTTACCTGATATTTCAACTCTGTCATCAATCAATTCACACCATAACACGCCTACTCTTTTTGATAGTTGCATTGCAGACATAGATTTTTTATTAAGAACTTTTGCCCAGTATGGAGTTAATGTTGTATGAGCAGAACCTGTAACAGGATCTTCATTAATTCCCACCTGCGGACAAAAAAATCTTGAAACAAAATCTACATTATCACCTTTTGCAGTTACAATAACACCTCTTACATCGAGTTTGTTGATCAAATTAAAATCAGGTTTCATTTGCTCTATTTCCTGTTGGGAGGAAAACACGAACATCTGATCTGATTTTCCAATGTAGGATTCCTGTGGATTAATGCCAAAAAGCTTTGTAATATTATCTGGGAGTTCAGTTTTTGTGATTTCATCAGCAGGAAAGTTAAGAATAAGCATATCCTCATTTTTTCTCACTTTCAAAACACCGCTTCTGGAATGAAAAACTATTTCATCACCAGAATAATTATCAAATGTAAAAATAACATGCGCAGTAGCCAGGGTTGCATGGCCGCAAAGATCAACTTCCACGGCAGGTGTGAACCATCTTAATTCATACTCGTCACTTTTCTTTACATAAAATCCTGTTTCTGAGAGATTATTTTCTGCAGCAATATTCTGTAATAATTCATCTGAGAGCCAACTTTCAAGTGGACATACTGCTGCAGGATTACCGCCGAAAATATGATCAGTAAAAGCATCGATCTGGTAGATAGGTATTTCCATGGTTATAAGATTACAACTTATGTATGGGTGATACTAATAAAGTAATTACTTACAAAAGTAAGATAATTTAAAAATATGTTAATGTGATAATGTGTTAATATGCTTAATGTGTTAATGAGAAGATGTTGTAGGGTTAAGTTTCAGTTTGGACACATTGAGAATGGTCGTCCTGATCACGTTTTTACTTGCAAATTATGTTTATTATATGTATATTTGCTATATAATATGTTAGTACGCATACACTTAGAAGAAGGATATATGTAAAACATAAAACAGGAGGTGCATAATAAATACAGGTGGGAGGTTGTCAGACTTTGATCACCCCGCTATTCAGGAAAAAGCAAAGAAACTGACAGCCGAAAAATCAACCATGATAGACAAGGTCGAAAGTATTTTTATTTTTGTGCGAGATGAAATTCAATTCGGCTTTCCTTCAAAGTGGGATCAGGTAAAGGCTTCAGAAACACTCCAGTACGGACGAGGATATTGCAACACCAAGGCTACATTATTTCATGCTTTATGCAGAGCTATCGATATCCCGGCGCGGATCCATACAGGTCTCATTGAAATTAAGATTATGAGGGGTATTTTTCCATCGTTTGCCTTACCATTTATGCCAAATTCAGGAGGGCATTCATGGATGGAAATTGAAATAGATGGGGAATGGAAACCGATAGATTCTTATATTAATGATAAACCATTCTATGATGGAGCATTAAAGCGACTTCAAGGAAGTGGTAAAACTACATCATTTTCAATATCGCTAACTAAGGGAGTGAGTAGCTGTGAATTTAACTTTGGTGAAAAGGGATTTGTTCATATGGGGGCAGTAGTAGATGACCACGGAACGTGGGATGATTACTCAGAATATATGTCATCTGAAAAGTACATTCGTATGGGTCAGATGCAGCTTATGTCATATCCTATACTGGCGAAGATGAGCAATCGAAATATTGAGAAGATTCGTGTTTAGTTGTTGCGAAGCTTTGCTTAGCATTTTCTGAAGCGGATGTCTGTATGCTTCGCCAAACCAACTGAAATCTATAACTGTTCACTGACCCTTCAACAGTTACTCAGGGCAAGTAACAGATAACTTCCTGAAAAGTGTATCATCATCAATAATTTCAAGTGCTTTGTTGCATTCTGCATCAATCTCATTCATGATTTTGAAATATGCATTAACACCGTACAGGTTGCGTGCGATAAGAGCTTTTGTCTGCTGTATTTGGAATTCCATGGCTTTTGGATTTTCTTCTTCAGTTTTTGTAAGTCCTTCTTTTATTGCATACTCAGTGAGTCCTTCAAGGATGTTTTCTTCAACAGAGAAATCTTTTATGAATTTATCAATATCAGGATAGTGTTCATTAAGGTCTTCTCGGTTATCATCGATATAATCAATAATAAAATTACTCAATATACCTTTTCTTATCAGTTTTGTGTAATAGTCAGAAATAAGAGTGGAGTCCCAGGAAATAAAAACATCAGGCATAATGCCTCCGCCTCCGAAAACTAATCTGTGCTTTGATGTATAATACTTAAGGGAATCAGGAAAGTGTATGCTGTCAGCATTTATTAATTCGCCTCTTTGAGCACGTCTGGAAAAATCTTTATAATAATCTTCAATGCCATTTTCGTAGGGTTTTTGAATACTACGGCCTGAAGGAGTATAATATCGTGCAGTTGTGAGTCGAATAATAGATCCGTCAGGGAGTGGGAAGGGTTTTTGTACAAGAGCTTTTCCAAAAGAACGACGGCCAATTACAATAGCTCTGTCCCAATCCTGTACAGCTCCCGCAACAATTTCGCTGGCTGAGGCTGAGCCTTCATTTATGATCAGGATCAACTTTCCATGTTTAAAACTGCCTCTGGATGTTGATTTATATTCCATTTTCGGACTGGATACACCTTCTGTATAAACAATTAGTTTTTGTGTGCCTAGAAATTCATCAGAAAACTCAATAGCAGTGTGCATATATCCTCCTGAGTTATTTCTGAGATCAAGAACCAGATTTTTCATTCCCTGTTCTGAAAGATCTTTCATGGCATCATGGAATTCCTTCATGCTTGTCATTGAAAAACGGTTGAGCCTAATATACCCGGTTTCAGGAGATAGCATGTATGAAGCATCAAGGCTCAATATTGGTATCTTATCCCTGATGATAGTAAACTCAAGAAGCTCTTTATTAGTTTTTCTTTTTATACTAACATTAACTTCTGTACCTTTCTTACCTCTAAGCCTGTCGAAGACAAACTTGTTATTTACTTTTTTTCCTGTTGCATCCTCATCATTAATTTTCACTATCATATCACCTGCATGTATACCGGCTTTTTCAGAAGGGCCTCCTGAAACAGGAGATATCACATGTATAGTATCACTGTGAATTTGGAAGGTTACCCCTATCCCTTCAAAGTTACCTTTGAGGCCTTCTTCAGCTTTTTCAAGATCTTCTTTAGAAATATATACAGAATGAGGATCCAGTTCCTTAAGCATATTGATAATTGCTTTTTCTACAATAGCAGGCTCATTTACAGTGTCTACATAAAATGCTCTGATATATTGTAATGCCGTAAGGAATTTTTCATCTGTTTCCTTTGAAGTGTATACTTGAGCATTTATAGTTTTTAAAGAGATAAAAGCTAATGCTATCATCAAGACAAAAACTTTCAATAAAGAATTAAAACGAAGTTTATTCATTTTGTGTAAAAATTAGTAAAATGCAGTCAGGGAGCTTGTTGTTGCTTATTTTTCCGGCATCAGGATTATTTCAACATAATTATCACCCTTAAGATATTTTGAAGCAATGTTTTTTATATCCTCTGCTGTCATATTATTCACAAGGCTTTCATATTCATCATTATCTAAAGCATTCATCCCGTGAAAGTCGTTATATTTTAATCCTGACAGCCAAAATTTGTTTTCCTTCAGATTCTCTTTTCTTTTTTTGAGTTTATTTTCCTTAACACCATTCAGGTCTTTTGCAGTTGGCCCATCTTTCTTTATTTTTTCAATTTCTTCAAAAACTATAGCTTTGAGTTTTTCTACATTTTCCGGACCACATTCAAATTGAATTCTTAATTGAAACTCCTGTTTTGGGAAATGTGTTTGCTTTATTCTTACACCAACACCATAAGTTCCACTTTCCTCTTCACGTATAGTCTCAGTATATCTGACATCGAGAATATCTTTAAATGCATCAAAATATATATTATCCTTCCTGTTGTAATCATATGGCCCTGTAAATGCAACGAAGACAGTACTCTTTGGCACTTCCATTTCCTTATTAAGAGTTTTCTTTATAACACCTTTTGGTCTTTGGATATTCAGGTCAGTCCAGTTTTCGTTCCGGCTCACTTTTGGTAATCCTCCAAGATATTTTTCAAGTAAAGGCTTAGCTGTTTTGATATCAATATTACCTACAAAATAGAAAGTGAAACTACCGGGATCACCGAATCGGTTTTTGAAAATATAATCGATGCGCTTAAAGTTGGCTTCTTCAAGAAGTTCAGTAGTTAAAGGCCTTCTTCTTGGATTATATTGAGCCATGGTTACCTGTATGGTGTCCCTGAAAGCTGAAGCAGGATTTGCTGACCTGTTTTCAATAAATCCGTTATACCTTGTCATCAAAGAGGAATAGGCAGTTTTATCAACCCTTGGATTAGTGAAATAAAGATATATCATTTGAAGCAAGGTTTCAAAATCTTCCTGTGAGGAACTACCTCTTAATCCTTCTTCCAATTCGTTAATATATGGATTTATTCTCACAACCTTACTTGAAAGTTTCTTATCCAGCTCAATTTGATCAAATCCGGCTATTCCGCTTGTATTAACTACATCAGCAGCAAAGCTGGCCGAAACATCATCTTTTATATCATATACTGAAGAACCTCCCAGGCTATAGGCAGAAAACACTATTTCGTCATCTTTAAAATCAGTTGGTTTAAGAACCACTTGAACACCATTCTCAAAGGTCCATTCAACTATTCCAAGTTCTTTATCTTTTTTCTTGTTTTCAATCTTACCGGGACCAGGTATAGTACTTAATAGTGGTTTATTAGAAACCTTATCCACATAAGCTTCAATATTCTCTGATTTTACTGATTCAATTGTACTTAGCACCTCTTCAGCAGTTGGGACTGTAATATCTTCTTTTTCGGGTGCAGTAATAATTATCACTAAGTTTTCCTCTCTGATCCATTTTATAGCAAGGGCGTTCACTTCTTCAAGAGTAATTTCAGGAGTTAATTTCTTTGCTGTTTCGAATTCAAATTCAGCACCTGGAATTGGATCATCAGTTAAGAAATTACCAAAATATTCCCAGCAATATTTTGAGGATTTTTGTTTATTTCTTTCATTATAAGCTTTTTCAAGATCCTTTAAAAGCTCATTTTTACTACGATCAAATTCGGTTATTGTAAATCCATATTTTTTGACTCTTTCGTTTTCAATAAACATGGTTTTAAGTGTTATTAAAGCTTCATTATTTTTGGATACGGCAAAAGAGATATATGCATCCTTTGATCTTGCGAGATTTTCATTATATCCGGCAAAGCCATAAATAAAAGGTGGGTTTTCATCAAGTAAAAGCTCCTGTAGTCTTGCGTTGAGCATTATACTATATAATTCATTCTTAATAGAATTTCTCAGGTAATTTACTGTTTGTTTGTTTTTAGTGACATCATGCTTAAAATATGCCTGTACCATTGTATATTGAGCTTCTTTATCCGTTTCAATGGCGACAAGTATTTCTTTATGATCAGGTATATCATATGTCATTCTTTCTTTGGAATTCTCACGTTTAGGGATCTTTGAGAACATTGTTTTTATTTTGTTTTCAATAAAGTCAACATCAAAATCACCTACAGCAATAATTGCTTCGAGGTCAGGCCTGTACCATTCTTTATAAAAACTTGTAAGTGCCTCATATGGACAGTTGTCGACGATATCTATATCACCAATTACATCATGGTCAGCATACTTTGATCCCTGGTATAAAACTTTTTGATATTTTGTTCTCATCCTGAAGTCTGCACTCCGGCGTGAACGCCATTCTTCATGTATTACTCCTCTTTCATTATCAATTTCTTCATCTGAATATGTGACATTTGATGCCCAGTCGCAGAGGATCATCAGGGAGGTATCGATATTTTCCTTAATATCAATAGGAACTTTTTGCAACATATAGTTGGTAACATCGTGAGAAGTAAATGCGTTTATTTCCGGACCGAATTTCATTCCTATCGACTGCAGGTAGTGAATAATATCGTGTTTTTCGAAATTTTCAGTACCATTAAATGCCATATGCTCACAGAAATGGGCAAGTCCGTTCTGGTGTGGTTCTTCCTGGATAGCACCTGCATCAACAACCAGCCAGAATTGAGCTGATTTTTCGGGAAGTGCGTTTTTCCTGATGTAATATGTCAGGCCATTATCAAGTTTGCCAATCCTCACATTTGGATCTACAGGTATTGGGCTATTCAGGTCAATACTTGGCCCCTGGGCATAAACACCGGCAGAAAATACAATCGCCAGTAAATAAATAATGCTAAGTCTCATTCTTTTCATCTTTTTAAATTTAGGTTTAAGTGGTGCAAAATTAATATAATTTTATTTATTACGAAATGCTACTGATACTACTGTCCGGCAAACTTAATAAAATACATCATAGATTCTTCGCTGTGCTAAGAATCTATTAATTTTAACCGGACAACAGTGATGTTACTAATTACAAATTACGAATAGTTTGCTATATCTTGGAACTTGAAACTATTTCTATCAATCAAATATTGCTTTTTTAACAATAATTATTCCAAAGAAATAAATCCCTTGTTATCAGACGATTACTTTACTTGATTTCTTTAAGGCTCTTATTAATGTACAAATACGAACATAAGTTGTTCATGATTGAACGAAAGCTTATTATTATAGATATATTACTTGCATTAGCTTCGAAAAATTTGTATTTTGCAGTGGAATAGATTTTTACCCACTCTCCTGTGTTAGGCGAAGCGTCCACGCTTCGCCAGTAATTTTGAATCGTAGCGTGGACGCTACGATGAACAGGAGATGTCTGACGAAGGAGGACAGAGGGGGTATAAAAGGAAACATATAAATAAACAGTATAAAAAAATATAATCAGATGAAGAATTTATTATTTCTGTTTGCTTTCATCATGTTTTATGCAATTGGTTACACCCAGTATGTCCCAACTTATGTCGAAGCTTCTCAAGGCCTTGGAAATCCATATATGGAAGGAGGTGATACCGAGATTGAAATGGCTGATATGGATGGTGATGGAAATCTCGACTTAGTGTCAGTTGGTGATCACGGATCTCCATTTATTAATACACCACAACATGGTGTGATGATTTGGTTTGGAGATGGGAATTGTAATTGGTCGGTGGTTCAGAATGGTGATTTTGGATATGGAGGAGTTGCAGTAGGAGATGTGGATAATGATGGTATTATGGATGTTGGTTATGGGATACACCATAATTATTCAAGTACTGATCTTGGTGATCAGGTCCTGGAAGTAGCCTTAGGTGACGGAACAGGATTATTTTGGTTTCCCTGGGATGACGGGCTTGGCCAGAATGGACAGACCTGGGGAATGTTCGGAACCGATTTTGCTGACATCAATTGTGATGGGTATCTTGATATTGGCTCAAATTCATTTGGAAGTGGTGATGGAGTACATGTTCATATAAATAATACTGATGGCTCATGGACACAGTCATTTGGATGGATAGGTGGTAACTCTACTATGGAGTTTACATTTGGAGATGTTAATAATGATGGTTTTGCTGATTTTGCAGTTGGGAATCAAATGGGTACTGTGTATATCAATGATGCTACAGGAAATTTCATTTCAGCTGATGGGAATCTGCCGACTTCAAGCTATGCTTTAGATGGAACAGACTTAGGTGATATTGATAATGACGGAATGGATGAACTTAGCATGTGTAATATCAGTGGTGGATTGGAAGTATGGAAATGGTCGCCGGGTAATGTCTGGACAAATTTATCCAGTGGATTACCACTTTCCGGAAACTATGGAGCTACTGAGATAATTGATATGGACATGGATGGATTTGCTGATCTTGCATCATTTGCCAAAGGGAGTGTAGCAATATGGAAAGGTGATGGAAGCGGAGTATGGACTCAAGTAGCAAGTTTTACCTTACCACCCCAGGGTTATGTTCAATCGTTTCGTGTTGACGGAGATGTAGATCATAATGGATACCCGGATATTGCGCTTGTTTGCGAAGAGGGTAGCTGGCCCAGTTATCAGAATCATTTTCATTTTTTTAAAGAAGCTTCAGCTGCTGATAGTTTATCAATAACACCATTTAAACCAGGCCCATTCAGGTTTTGGCATATAAATTCAGTCAGGATAATAAGATGGATCAGTGAGGTTCCTGCAGGAGACTTTTCATGGGTAAAACTGGAAGTGTCAACAACTGATTCAACAGGACCATGGATTGAAATTGTAGATTCTGTTCCTAATAATGGTCATTATCAATGGCTGGTACCTGCAGCTCACCAAACTTATTTCGCAAGAATAAAATATACCGTATACACCTTAAATGATTCAGCAACATCCATGACAGCTGATGTATTTACAATTGGGCCTGTAACTACAAATATTACTGAAAATACTATGGAAAGCACTATTAATCACCTGAAGGTTTATCCTAATCCTGTTACTTTATTTACGGATATTCAATATTATGTTGATAATCCTCAGAATGTCGATATTTCGATTTTTGATATTTCAGGTAAAAAAATAAAAATAATTACTTCGCATTTACATCAAGTTGGCCACTACAAAGTAAGATGGGAGCTTGATGACAGTATTGGAAGTGGTATTTACTTTTGTCATTTAAAGACTGGAAATTTCTCTATTACCAAAAAGTTGGTAATACTAAGATAATTTCTTTACGATCTTAATATTCAACTCCGGTTTTCAAAATGTTTTTAGCAAAATATTACCTGCCACGATACCTGCTATGTATAGTTGCTAGAGTCCGGTAAATAATATGGCTGAATTTTGTGTAAGGCAAATAAATGATAAGGATCCAGGTGAATATTAAATGGAAAAAATAAATGTGATAGGCCAGATGCCAATTCCCCAGCCTGGCAACCTCTGTTAAAAAACCTGATATTGAAATGATAAGTATCGAAATCAGGAACATCCAGTCTGTATAGGTGTAAATGGAGTTATTCTTTCTATTTGTAATTCTTTGAAATATCACCAGGCAGCATCCGGCAAGAAACATTATACCTGCAATATTTCCGAGTATTTTAAAAGGATGCCAGATTGAAAACGGATATTCAAAAAACAGCACATTAACAATTGCAAGGATAGTAGTTAGTATTAATAACATAAAGCCCCAAAAGATCAGAAAATGAGCAGGATACCTGAATTTTTGAGTCGTACACTTTTTGAAATTCTCATGAATAAGTATCTCTTTAATAACTGAAATAGAAATTTGGAATAAATTGTTTTTTTTATCAATACCGGATGAATGTTTATCCAGAGCATGCCAAAAACTCCTTACACCTAATATCACACCCCAAAGAACAAACAATAGTAGAACAGAGAAAGAAGTGTTGAGATATTTATGTGGGAGAAATGTTGAGTAGTTAATATCTCCCTCAGGGATTATATAGGTTCCGGCAAAAAATAAAACAAGGAGCAAAAACAAAACAGGTACAGCAAAGACAAGAGGTAAATATGCAGGCTTTTTCAGGATGGTTCCAAGAAATTTGGGTTTTGCATAATGATAATAACATATCTTACGTATTGACGCCAAAACATCTCCTGGTTTAACTCCCCTTGGGCAATATGTAGTACAGTCACCACATTGATGGCATAACCAGATATCCGGATCACCCATCAACTTTTCTTTAAGCCCCCAGCTTGCCCAGAACATCTCTTTTCTTGGAAAAGGTTTGTTATCGGGCGACAGATCACAAACAACAGAGCAGGTTCCGCATTGCATACAGGATTTTAAGGAGCTTTTAGTGTCCTTGTTGATCTCATTTATAAACGCTATGTCTGGCTTGACTATTTCCATTTTTCCATCATTCCATTATTCCACTATTCCATTATTCCATCGATCACATATCCTTAAAAGGATTTGGTCCTATCTCCTCAATCAGTTCGACATACTTGTCAATTATTTCAGGTATTTTATCATATTCATTTATTTCGATAAACTCAGTTTTTATCCTTTCGGGTTCCAGCATCATTTTATCGAGGGTTTCCTGTATATTTTCACTTCTTGTTTCAGTAAGTTCACTGCCATGAATGTAATGGCACTGATAATCATCACCGGGTTTACAACCAATTTGAAGAATGCCGTCAAACCCCTGGGATAAAGCATCAGATATCCACACTTTATTTACTGAACCAATACATCTTACCGGAATGATCCTGATGTAAGGGCTATATTTTATTCTATTAACCCCGGCCATATCAAAAGCAGGGTAAGCATCATTTTCACACAGGAATACAAGTATTCTGGGTTTTTCTTCAAATTCATCCGGAATATTAACCGTTTTTATCATAGAAGAAACACTATTGATTGAAAAGTCAGCAAAATCGATAATGCGTTCCGGGCATGCACCCAAACAAATTCCACATCTTCTGCATCTGTTTGGATTCAATAAGGGAGTTCCTTTTTCTGTTTCATCATATGAACCAAAAGGGCACTCTTCTGTACATCTCTTACAATCAGTGCATCTGTCGAGGTATAAAGTCGGATAAGATTGATCGCCTGATCTTGGATGAACAGATTCCCCACGCTTAACTGCTTCAAGGCATTGAATAGCTTTAAGCATAGCACCTCTTGCATCTTCCGAACATGCTGTCATATCCGAGGGTGCTCTAAGAGTCCCGGCAGCATATATTCCTGTTCTCCTTGTTTCGTAAGGAAAGCAAATAAAATGGGAATCAGGGAAATCATATTTAATTGAGGGTAATCCTTTGCCAAGACGATAGCTCAGGTTAAGGTCTTCACTGTTAGAAGGTGTCATTCCTGTAGCCAGGACAACCAGGTCTGCCTGGACTTGGAAATTCTCTCCAGCCAGTGTGTCGCTTATGCTTATAATAAGCGATTCCCTTTTTTCAGATATATCTATTATTTCTCCTTTTGTAAAAAAGATATTGCTGTCAGATTGTATCTCTTTGTAGAAATTCTCATGAAAGCCCGGAGCCCGAATGTCTTTGTAGACTACATAAACAAGAGAGTCCTTATTAAAGTCTCTAATATATTTTGCTTGTTTTAAAGTAGCTGAGCAACAAAAAGATGAACAATATGGAAGATGTTCCTGGTCGCGTGATCCGGCACATTGTATAAATAAAACACTATTTACTTCCTTATTATCAGAGGGCCTCCGAATCTTACCTTCTCTTGCCATCTCTTCCATTTCAATATTTGTAATGACATTCTTGAATTTATCATATCCAAATAATTGAATCCCTGATACATCATAAGGTTTCCATCCTGTAGCCATTACTATTGAAGCAACTTTATATTTCTTTATCTCATTACTTATTGAGACCTGAACATTAAAACAACCAGGTTGCCCACTGATTTCATTGATTGTTGCTGATGTCAACAATTCAATGTTTGATAACTGTTTTAATTCATCAATCTTTCTAAAAATTGATGGCTCCTCTAATTCACGGCATGATGGAGTTTGGGGCAGTTGTTTAAATAGATTTTTAGCCCAACCGCCTGCTTGTTGCTCTTTTTCAACCAACAGTATTTTGTATCCGGCTTTTGCACCTTCAATAGCTGCTGTAATTCCTGTTATTCCTCCACCAATAACAAGTATATCAGAACTTAGATCATCTTCAATAAAAGGTGAGGATGGCAGGATATTTTGCGATTTAACAATACCCATGCGGAGGTAGTCCTCTGCCATCATTTGAGTATCTTCATCATTAGGTGTAGAACACCAGGCGACCTGTTCTCTCAGATTAATTCTTTCAACAATAATGGATTTATCGAATACAAATGTTGACGTATGAACACGAGGGGAGCATGCTCCGATGATCACAGAATCAGGGTTATTCTCTGAAATATCTCTATTTATTAACTCACATCCTTCTTTAGAACAAAGAAAATTATGTTGCTTACAGGTGGAAATGTTGAATTCGGAGTTTGCTACATTGCATAATGCATCAGTATCAATGCTTTCGCCTATCCCACAACCTGTGCATATGTATATCGCCGTTTTTTTATCCACCCTGATTTGGTAATTAGTAATTAGTAATTAGTAATTTTATTTGAATTGCTTTCAATACCATTCCGCAAGCATCTTTAATTGATGAGGACACATCCATTGGTTTTTTAGTACATGATGCAGAAAATATTCCATCTTCTTGTCCATCCTCATTAATAAATCCGTATTCATTATATTTAACAATATTTAAGTTTGAAGCTGATGCCTGCATTCCGGTTGCCAGAATTATAAGCTCAGCTTTTTCTTTCGATTTTTTTCCTGACATAATATCTTCTGCTTCAATCATCAGTTCTCTTGTCAAAGGATCTTCACTTATTCTGGATACCTTACCTTTTATAAGTTCAATGTTTTTATCTCCATTAACCTTTGTAAGCATATCTTCATTTCTGCCTGATACCCTTAAGTCGATATAAAATATTTTGATTTTGGATTCGGGGATTTGCTCTCTGATGTTTAATGCCTGCTTAAGTGATGCTGAACAACAAACCGCAGAGCAGTATGCTAAATGTTTCTCATCTCTTGATCCTGCACATTGAACAAAAGCAAATGTTTTAGGCATTATATTGTCAGATGGTCGCAATATCTTCCCTTTTCCTGGACCATTAACTGCTGCCAGCCTTTCCATTTGCACATTGGTGATGATGTTTGGGAACTGTCCGAAGTTAAGGTTCTCAAGTTTTGAAGCATCATATGGTTGCCATCCGGTTGCAATAACAATAGTATCAGCGTTTACTGTAAATGATTTGGCTTCAATGCTGAAATTAATAGCATCATATTTACACACTTCCTTACATTTTTTGCAATTTTCTTTAGTACAATAAGCATCATCAATAGTATATTTAAAAGGAAAAGCCAATTCATGAGGAAGATAAATGGCTTTGGTTTTATCAAGGCCATAATTAAATTGATTAGGGCGTTGTTCGGGACAAACTATCTCACACTCTCCACAAGCAGTACAATTATCATTCACGAATGTTGCCTGAGATTTTAACTGAATTGAAAAGTTCCCTATTGAGCCTGTGATGTTTTCAATAGTTGTTGAAGTATGTATTTTTATTCTCGGATTTTGCTTTATTCGCCTGAAGTTTATTTCCAGTCCACAATAGGGTGGGCATAATTTCGGGAAATACTGGTTCATCCTTATCACCCTGCCTCCCAGGTAAGGCAATTTCTCAACCAGTATAACATTATGACCAACTTCAGCAGCTTCAACAGCTGTTGTCATTCCACTAATACCACCACCAACAATTAGTATATTTTTTCTCTTTAACAATATAACAATTTAACAATTTAACACTAAAGGCAGGTAATAAGCTATTTACAACTCAACTAACTCAATCACATCTCTTTTTATCATCTCCCATTCATTTGTTTCAGGATTCCATTTGCAGTTAGCGAAGCTTTTCCAGTCATCTTTCATTTTCGGGAAATCCGTTCTGAAATAATAACCCGGCCATCTGGTTTCTTCCCTGAATAAAATAGTTTTTATATGTGATTCAGCCTGCCACATTCTGTGAATATTCTCCCAGCATCTCATTAGTTCATGCAGATCTTCTGCAGCAAGTTTTAATGAATCTTCTTTAAGAAACTCAAGCAGTTCAATTCCTTTCTCCAGCATATGTTTTGAAGTCCGGAAGTGATTACCAACTCCTCCTGCATATTCTTCCATGATCTTTTGAAGCCTGAACATGAACATCTTTGGTTTTATGAAGTTTGGGTTTATATCAGGGTCGTTGGCATAGTTTTTATGTTCTTCATATAGTTTCAGTGGATTAAGAACTTCATTTTTTAGCTCCTGGATTTTCTCCTCACTCAAGGAGGGTAATTCGGGATTATCTACGCAAAAACCTATTGCTCCTTTCGCAGCTATCCTGCCTTCAGTAAAGGAGCCTGATGAGAACTTATGACTGGATGCACCTGAAGCATCGCCTGCCGCAAACAATCCTCTTACAGTTGTCATACGAGGATATCCCCAGCAGTATTCAGAAGGAGCAATATCTTCGGATCCGCTAACCCAGGCACCTGAGCCACCCGAGTGTGAGCTTATAAAATATGGCTCAGTTGCATGAATTTCAGATGGTTTTTCCTCGGGCATAAGGTTTGTAGCTGCCCAAAGGTGTGCCTGGCTGATGGTCATATCAAGAAAGTCTTCCCAGGCTTCTGCTTCCAGACCTTTAAGTTTTTTCCTGGCAAGCTTTTCATCTCCTTCCTCACTGACTATTCTTTTAATTGCCTCATCAGTTTTCATATAGATTGGGCCTTTACCATCCATGATATCAAGTAGCATCAGATAGTTTCTCAGATTTGTTGGTGTTGGCTTTGCAGCACCATAAGGTAACCAGTTTTCTAACTCTGCAGCTCTTGTCTTCATATAATCTTCTCCAAGAGCGTTTTTAGCAATTGCTTTAAAGAGAAGGAACCATGCTCCTACAGGGCCGTAAGCATCCTTAAATCTTACCGGAACAAAGCGAATTTCCTGGCATGTCATTTCAGCTCCGGCTTTCATAGTAAAATATGCACTCGCACCGGAATTAAATGGCGGATACCATGAACGCCCTAACCCCTCACCTACTGAATTAGGCTTGAAAACATGAACAGCTCCTCCCATTGCAGTTATTACGGATTTTGCCTTAAAAATGTAAATAGTATTTTCGCGGACAGAAAAACCAAGCGCTCCTATACATCTGTCATTGTCCATTATTGGATTTGTTATAAAAACCCTTTCATAATAAGATCCGTTCTCTCCAAGTTCATTTAATGCATTTTTTGCAGCTTCTGATACAATAGGTTTATAGGACTCACCATTGATCATTATCTGCCATTTTCCCTCATGAACATATTTTCCATCTTCATCTTTCCATATCGGTAATCCCCATTTTTCAAACAAGTGAACCGTTGAGTCAACATGTCTGGCAATATCAGCAACAAGGTCATCCCTGATTATTCCCATCAGGTCGTTTTTAACATATTTGACGTAATCACTTATTGTATTATTACCCTCTTTTAACCCAACATACATATTTATTGCTGATAATCCCATGGCTACTGCTCCGCTTCTGTCCATTGCTGCCTTATCAACAAGCGTAACCTTCAGATTGTGTTTTTTTGCCCAGTGAGCAGCTTCAAAAGCTGCGCCGCATGCCGCCATGCCTCCACCCAGAATCAATAAATCAGTTGTAACTTCTACTATCTTAAAATCTTCCATGTGCGTTATAAAAATTAATTCGAATTAGAGATACACCGCTATTCAGATATAGAAATTCGTAATTCATTATCACATTATCTATTAATCTCATATCTCACAATCTTTATACCTTTTAACCTGCCACTGCAACTGCCACTATTCTTCCATTATCACATTATCATATTAACAAATTATCCATTATCTCATATCTTTAAATCAGGCAACTCATGTAAGCCTGAAGAGTCTGGTTCTGTTCTCAAAAGAGGGCTTTTTAAATCTTCTGTTGATGTCTCAAAACCACCATCAGGTATTGAAGTCCCTTCAGGAATCGTTCGTGTTGGAAACTTAAATCGTTTCACTTTTCCATTTCTGAACCTGATCGACCACATTATAGTGTCGGTGCTTTTTAATGGTTGAACAATTGCACCTAAAGGCATAAAGTCAGCATAACCTCTGACTTCAATGGCCTGTGTCGGACAGATCTTCACACAGTTATAACATTCCCAGCACATTTCCGGAGCCCTGTTATATGCAATATTATCTTTCAATAGCATAAGGTCGTTTGGACAAATATACTGACAGGCAGTTTTGTCCAGCGCTTTACATCCATCACATTTTTCTGTAATTACAAAACTTGGCATATGTTAGTGATTAGTGGTTAGTGGTTAGTGATTTTATACTAAACTTACAAATTTAACACGATTTGTGGAAAATAAAATAGCTAAATGAAAATTTATTACATATATTTAATAATTTTACCAATAAATTTTGTTTATGGATCCTTTATATCTTCTAATACCATTTGTTGTTGGAGGTGGAGTGTTTTACTTCGTTTCCAGATATTTATCCCAAAAAAATATAAGTGAACTTAAAGAAAAGCAGTCGAAACTTGAAAATGAAAATATCATAAGGCTCAGTGAGACTGATAAAGAAAAAAGCCTGTTACAGGAAAGGTTAGGTGCATTACAGCAAGAAAACAATTCACTTGAAGATAAGCTAAAAAATCAGATAAGTAAATCTGAAGATCTGGCAACTGGACTTGCCGTTGCGGAAACAGATAAAAAATATTTAAAAGAGAAGCTCGAAACACAAGTTAAAGAACTCGAAGATATGCAGAAGAAGCTTACAATGGAGTTCGAGAATATTGCCAACAAGATTTTAAAAAACAATACACTGGAATTTACCCGACTGAGCCATAAGAATGTTGGAGATATACTAAATCCACTGAAAGAAAGAATCAAGTCTTTTGAAGATACTGTTAGAGAAACATCTATTCAGGAAGCCAAAGATAACACAAGTTTAATGAATGAACTTAAAAGCTTGAGAGAACTTAACGTACAGATCAGTGAAGATGCAAGCAATCTGACTAATGCCTTAAAATCAGATAGCAAGAAACAGGGAAACTGGGGTGAGATAATACTTGAGAGAGTCCTTGAACGGTCAGGTTTAATCAAAGGTGAGGAATATGTGATACAAGAGTCTTTAAGAAGTGCAAGCGGGGAATTATTAAGACCTGATGTAACAATAAAACTTCCGGATAATAAGCAGCTTATTATTGATTCAAAGGTTTCTCTTACTGCGTATGAAGCTTATGTTAACTCCGATGTCCCGGAGGATAAGGAAAAGTACCTTAAGCTGCATCTCGAATCGATAAAAAACCATATTAACGAATTAAGTGATAAGAACTATCAGAATATACCAGATTTAAACAGCCCTGATTTTACATTATTATTTATTCCCATTGAGAGCTCGTTTAGTGCGGCCGTGAAGGCGGATGTTGAGATGTTTAATTATGCATGGAATAAAAATATAGTGATTGTCAGTCCAACAACTATGCTGGCTACATTGCGTACAATTGCTTCGCTTTGGAAGCAGGAGAAGCAAACCCGGAATGCATTGGAGATAGCGGATCAGAGCGGAAAGCTTTATGATAAATTTGTATCATTCCTGGTAGATCTTGAGAAGATGGGTAATCAAATGAACACTTTAAAGAATTCATATGATGATGCCCATAATAAACTAAAATCCGGCAAGGGAAATATCATTGGGAAGGTTGAGCAATTAAAGAAAATGGGAGCAAAAGCCTCTAAAGAAATACCAGCGAAATATATTATTGAAGATAATTTATTAAATGATATTGAAGAATGAGGAAGTATTTCTTAATACTGTTAACTGCTTCAATGCTTTTATCTGGATGTTTTACAGCCAGTAATTTGAATATACAAAATCTTTCATTTTTATATAATAAACAGATGGGTTTTTCAAACACAGAAAGTCTTGTCTGGCATAAAAATCCAAATTTTTCTGTTATTTACTATACTCTTGACCTTCATGATTTTCTTTATGAACGTCCTACTCCTTTTGAAAGCCCAACTGCAGAATTTTCTGTTAGCTATGAACTATATCATTCATATGAATCAGATATAATAATTGATAGCCTGACTCTGTTTTTTTCCGATTCGCTTTATTTTCATAAGAAGAAGAGAATTATAGAAAGCTTTACAATCCCGGTAAAATACCCTGAAAATTACCTTCTAAAACTCATAATTACTGATTTGAACAAAAAGGAAAGTGCAAATGCATTCGTAAATATTTATAAGAATAATAAATATTCATCACAGAATTTTCTTCTTCAGAAAAGCGATGATCTGCCTTTGTTTAAAAAGTATTTTACAGAAAATCAATCAATCAGTATTAAGTTAAATGATGCATCCGTTTCGTCTTTATTTGTAAGATTTTATCACAGGGATTTTCCTATTGCTAGCCCTCCTTTTGTTATGGATGATGATTATCCGTTCAATTATATTGCTGATTCCATATTTATGATTGATATAACAGCAGGCGAAACCAGAGAATTAAAGTTTGATAAACAAGGATTTTATCATATTCAAATTGATACCAATAGAAGAGCTGGTCTGACACTGTATCATTTTTATGATGATTTCCCAAACCTCACTTCATCCTTACAAATACTTAATCCAATACGTTATCTCACAACAAAAAAAGAATTTAACAAACTGTCGTCAGTGGAAAATATAAAAATTGCAGTTGATAGTTTCTGGATTGAAAACTCCGGAAATCCTGAACGCGCAAGAGCGCAGATTAGCAGGTATTACAACAGGGTTAGGGATGCTAATGTGTATTTTACCTCCTATCTTGAAGGGTGGAAAAGCGACAGGGGGATTGTTTATATTATTTACGGTCCTCCGAATATTGTGTATAGAAGTTCAGATGTTGAGACATGGATCTATGGGGAAGAAGGAAATTTTTTATCAATAAAATTTAATTTTGCTAAAGTGATAAACCCCTTTACTGATAATGACTATCTTCTGACTAAATCGCCGACCTATAAAGAGGGATGGTATAATGCTGTGGCTAACTGGAGACGTTAGCTGCTGTAGCAGTAGACAGTAGGCAGTAGACAGTTAGAATTAACAAAATATTAATAAGATAACAATTTGAAAAACGAAACTATCATATATGGCCTTTGGCCTGCAATAGAAGCAATTAAATCTGGTAAGGAAATTGAAAAGATCCTGATTCAAAAGGGTCTGAAAAATGAACGTTTTCATGAATTACGTGAGTTGATCAATACTCATTCAATTCCTTATCAATATGTCCCTGTTGAAAAATTACAACGAATAAGGAATCAAAACCATCAGGGCATTATTTGTTATATATCGCCAATAACTTACCAGCCTATTGATAATATTATTCAAGGGATATTCGAATCCGGTGAAATTCCACTGATATTGATCCTGGATAAGATAACTGATGTTAGAAATATTGGAGCAATTTGCCGTACTGCTGAGTGTGCAGGAGTACATGTTATAATTCTTCCCGACAGAGGATCAGCTTTGATGAGTGCTGATGCTGTCAAAGCTTCTGCCGGGGCATTACTGAAAATCCATTTTCACAGGAGTAAAAACTTAAAAACAACTATTGAATATCTGAAAAACAGTGGACTGAAGATTATTGCAGCAACGGAAAAAGGAGAAGTGTCTCATTATAATGCTGACTTAAAAGGCCCCGTGGTTATTATCATGGGATCTGAAGAGACCGGGGTGTCAGGAGAATATTTAAAAATGACAGATCAGATTGTCAAAATTCCTCTTTTGGGTGAAATAGAATCTCTTAATGTATCAGTTGCAACGGGTATTTTACTGTATGAAGCCTTAAGGCAAAGAGGATGATATTTAATAACATAATACAATCCAATCATGATTCTCTAATAGAACACTGATGACACTGATTAGGCTGATCTTCACGGATTTAATTAGTGGATATTCGTTGAATTCGTGTTATCCGTGTTCCATTTATAAGCTATTTTGTATAATCTCAGCAAGTTAAACATATGCGAAACATTGGAAAGTAATAATATTTATGATCAAAAATGATAAATACATATATGTTTTTTTTATTGCTTTATGTTTTCTGATATATGGCAACACAATTAATCATGATTTTGCATTAGATGATAAGATTGTTATCAGTGAAAATAAAAATGTACAAAGAGGATTTGCTGCAATACCTTCAATATTCACACATACAACAGATTTCGGATATGTGGATAGTAAGGAAGGAACCGCCTATCGCCCGATTCCACTAATGACATATGCAATTGAAATTGGAATTTTCGGACTTAAGCCTGCAGTGCATCATTTTTTTAATGTATTGTTTTATGCAGTTTTATCTTTGCTGATCTATTTTCTGCTATCTCAATTTATTTTCCCGGATAAACATAAATTGCTGAGTGTTTTTATTACCGCTCTTTTTATTATTCATCCATTACATACTGAGGTTGTGAGTAATATTAAATCACGGGATGAAATATTTAGTTTTTTATTTTTTGTTCTATCAATTATTTATCTGTTTAAATATTATAATGTTAAGAAAGTTCTCTATTGGATTTTCAGTGTTCTGTTTTATGCTCTATCCCTGTTTTCAAAAGAAAATGCCCTTATCTATATATTTCTTATCCCGTTGTTTTTTTATTTTTTCAAAAATATAAAGCTAAAGGAAATTTTACGTTTACTTCTGCCATACGTTCTTGTGCTGGCAGTATTCCTGGTGGTAAGGTATCTTGTAATTATAGGGCGGGGCGCGGAGCTCACTTATGTGAATAATGCTTTATTGATATACGATGGATTTTTTGAAAGCTATGCAATGGCTTTTTATATTTTACTCCTCTACCTTAAATTATTGATATTTCCGTACCCTTTGCTCTGGGACTATTCATATGGTCATTTTGAAATGGATAATACTGTTTTTGTCTTAGCAATAATTTCATTTCTGATTTACCTGGCAATGTTAATCTATGCTCTGGCAGGTTTTAAAAAGAAAAATATTTTTTCATTTCTAATATTTTTCTATTTGTTGACCTTCTCAATGGTTAGTAATATCTTTTTTTATATAGGATCAACTATGAGTGATAGATTTCTTTTTATCCCTTCATTTGCATTTTGTATAGCCATAATGATCATTGTAGGAAAAATATTTAACATAAACTTTGGAGCACCTAAGCCAAAGTTTAAAACCGGATCAATAATAATATTTTCAATAGTATTTCTACTTTTATCAGTTTATTCATACTCCGAAAGTAAACAATGGAAAAATGATCAAACAGTGACCATCGGTGATTATGGTAAAACGCATTCTTTTCGGGCACGCATGAGTTATGTTGAGATTATGTACAAAAAGGCAAACGAGATCAGAGATAACCAGGAAGTGATGAATAATGCAAGAGTGGAAATCCGTAAATTGCTTAACGATTTCCCTGATGAGGCTGAAGTATGGTATATGGATGGAATAATATACATGGCTTATGGTGATCAAAAAAATGCAATAGAGTCGTATAAAAAGGCCTTAACTTTAAATGATCATCATCTTGATGCCTTGAATAATCTTGGAACAATTTATCATACAGATGGAGAATATGATATTGCCCTGGAACACTATAATCGCATACTTGCATTTGATAGTAGCTATTATAGGGTTTATGGAAATATTGGAATGATACATCATTTCCTGAAGGATTACGATAAAGCGTTGGAGTACTACAAGATATCGCTGGAGAATGTACCCGAGAATGAGGTGATACAGAGAAATTATGAGATGGTGAAAGAGAGGATGAATAATTAGTTAATGTGATAATTTGAAAATTTGAAAATTGACAATAATTGATAAACATAAATTATCTGACACGAGTCAATTCAGAGATTTACTTAGAATCATATCTTTGGCTCTGATAATATTCCTGATGAGCTTTCCAAAGTTGTCACCTGTACTAGAAACAGGACTTGATGGCCCGGCAAATTTTGCTTTTAACTATTTCTTTGCAAACGGGATACAGACTGGTGTTGATGTTATATTTACTTATGGCCCGCTGGGCTTTTTAAAAGCGCCATTGCCCTTAGGCAATAACCTTGGATATGCAATTTTGATATTGTCTGTTATGCGCTTATTGTTTGCTTTTCTTTTGCTTTATCTTGGAAAATTAATTAATCCACAAAAGTGGATGTTGCATTTCTTTATTGTTTTGATATTATCCCAGTTAGTGTCATTTGACCTTACATTATTAGGAATAATCATTATTTCCTTACTTATTTGCAAAGAGAAAAAACAGAATGGTATTTGGTTTTTTGTTGCCATGTTTTTTACTATTTTGGGAGTCCTGATCAAGGCATCTCTTGGTATCACGTCGTTGTTGATTATTTTTTCATTCCTGGTACTTGACTATTATGATAAACGTAGCTTCAGGTCGGCGATAATTTTCTTGTTTGGTTCATCATTACTTTTTCTGCTTATATGGATTTTATTATATGGCAACTTTTATGGAATATTAAATTACTTTTATGGAACATTCCAACTGATCAAAGGTAACTCTTCAGCTGTAGCCTTACATCCATACAATAATTGGCTTATCGTCATTCTATTTATTTTGATCTTTCTCCTTTTACCTTTTTTTATAAAGGATAAAAGAATATATTTTCTCTATGGCCTCCTGCTGCTATCAGTTTTCGCTTTCTGGAAGTACTCCTTTTCGCGGGAGGAGAATTTTCATCTAAAAAGCTTACTAGATTACCTGATTTTGTTTTTTGCAATTGTTCTGATATACAGTAAAAACATTAAAGCACTTCATCTGGCCTTAATGGGTGTATGCCTGATGTTATATTACATGAATATGGATTTTACTGAAAAATATAAAATTGATGACAGGGTGAATTTTATTGGTATTAACAACTTTATATCAGCTACAGCAGGATATGATGAATGGATAGAATCATGTAACAATCAGACGGAAAGAAATTTATTGCCAAAAATACTTGAAAATGACATATTAACATATATTGATAACAAAACCATTGATATTTATCCATGGGACTACAGCTATATTGCTGCTAATGACCTGAACTGGATACCCAGACCGCTTATTCAATGTTATGCTGCTTACACTTCATGGTTGGATAGGCTGAATGCAGATCATTTTGCATCAAGCAAAGCACCTGATTTTATGCTATGGGAACTAAGTAAGAAAAATGTTGGTGATGAATTCGGTGATATTGATGAAAGATATTTACTCAATGATGAACCAAACACAATTTACCAACTGCTGAATAAATATAAAATTATTAGAAAAGACAGGCAACTGCTACTGCTCGAAAGGACTGAGAAAAATAATTTAAGTGAACCAGTGATAATAAGCTCAGAAGAGTCTATGTGGAATGAATGGATTAAAGTTCCTGATGTGAATGATGGAATATTAAGAGTTAAGTTTTATTGTAAAGGCAATCTTCTCAGAATCTTTAGAAACCTGATATATAAAGATGCCGCTTTTTTTATTGAATATAAGCTTGAGAATGAGAAGATTTATAAATACCGAATTGTCCCTGAGAATGCAAAAGATGGTATATGGATCAATCCTTTACTTATAAAAGTTTCAGATGAATATATTGAACCATTAGTTACAGCAATCCGCTTTTCAAATTCAGTCAACTCTCTTATGAAAGATGATATTCATATTGATTGGGAATTGATAAAAATTGATCCGGATAGATCAATAGAAATTATTTTGGCGGATAGTAACCTTATCAATGAAAAGTATTTATCAGCCTTTTCAATATTTGGTAAAAATTCTGTTTCTGAGAATCTTATTATTGGTTTTAATGATTTTGAGGATATTTATGAGGGATGGAGTGAGAATAAGGATAAATTATCCAAGGTGCTTTCGTATTCAGGTGATTATTCAATTAAGCTTGATACAGCAAACAGCTTTTCTCCTTCATATTCAATTTCTATAGGCGACTTATCTTTTCCTCCCAGTTCAACGATAAATATTAAAGCAAGTGTTTTTGCATATTTAACAAAAGGTGGAGAAGGAAATATTGTTATTACTGTGGAAAACGGAAGTAATATAAAATACTGGAATGCCGTGAACCTGCAGGAATTGTCGATTCCAAATGTGTGGAACAAGATCGGGATTGATAAGAATCTTCCACATGATCTAAAACCTTCTGATGTTATTAAAATATACGTTTGGAATAACGGATACAATGATTTTTATGTGGATGATTTTGAGGTGAAGATTGAAAATGCAAAGTAATCATGGATAAAACACGGATAATACGAATTCAACGAATATTCACTGATTAAATCAGTGCAGATCAGTTTAATCTGTGTCATCAGTGTTCTATTATGAAAGTATTGAGTTTTAATGAAAAGTTTAAATCATTTACAACTTTCAATAGCAAATTTTGATTTGAATATGGATTATAAAAAGGAATTAATATTAATAAGTTTTTTTGGATTAACAGTACTTTTCGGATGTACGAGTAAGGAAGTCAAGTATTGGGATAATGGCCAGATCAAATCAGAGCTTACATACATGGGAGATGTGATGCACGGAAAAGCCACCTGGTATTATGTAAACGGGAACAAACAACTTGAGTGTACCTACGATAATAATTTACTTCAAGGAAAATCGCAGGCCTGGTATTTTAATGGATATATGAAATCAGAGAAAAACTATTCGAATGATATGCTTGAAGGTGCTGCTCTTGAATGGAATGATGAAGGAGTTAAGATTATTGAAAGTGATTATGTGAGAGATACATTAAATGGCCCTTACTACGAATGGCATCCAAACGGCCAGATCAAGATTGAAGGAAGTTACGCAATGAGTTTACTGGATGGTAAATGGATATTTTGGAACGATTCCGGGATCAAAGTTGGTGAGGGTAATTTCGATCATGGAACCGGAAAACAATTAGGATATTATATAAGCGGTAAACTACAACGCGAAATAAATTACCGTAATAATTTAAAGCACGGTAAGGAAACTCATTGGGATGAAAACGGGTCCGTTGTTAAAGAGGTAGAATATTTGGAGGGAGAGATAGTTTATTCTTCGGCTCTACCTTAAAATCGTCAGCGAGCCCTTAAACTCACCCTTATCTATTCTTCCTTGATATTGCAGTACGAAGAAATATGTTCCGTCAGCGAGGCCCTGGCCATCCCAGTCGTTTTGGTAATTGTCTTTTTCGTAAACTTTTTTACCCCATCTGTTATAAACAATAAGTGTTCTTACCATAAAGTACTCAAGATTTGTAATGACAAATGTCTCATTTATGCCATCCCCGTTTGGTGTTATCACGTTAGGGCAGGTAAGTTCATCGTCAAAAATCGAGATGGTATGTAATACTGAATCTATACATCCCTCACTGCTTGTGGCGACTAAAAGAACCTCAAAATCTCCGATATGAGGAAATCCATGTTTGGGATTTTGTTGAGTAGAAGTGCCACCATCTCCAAAGTCCCAATACCAAAATGAAGCATCGGTTGACTGGTTGATAAAGTTGATAGGTAATTGATTAATAGATGCGCTATCAGGTAGAGTTATGAACTCAGCAATTGGTTCAATAAAAACATTGACCGGTACTGAAAAGTTCTTAAAACAACCATCCGGTGTACCTACGCTCAAGATTACATCGTATATACCACTTTGTGTAAATACATGAGTGGGATCTTTAATACTATCCTTATCTGTTCCATCATCATAATCCCACAAATAATAATTAATGGAGTCAATAGATGAGAATGTAAAATCAACAGTCAATGGTGTGCAACCTTCTGGTGGATCGGGGATTATATCAACTCTGGGCTCCTGAAAAACTGTGATCAGTCCTGCGTTTGTATAGGTGGAGGCACAGCCTGTAGCGGTCTTAACGGTAAGGGTAACATCAAATACTCCTGCAGAATCATAGGTATGAACCGGGTTGGCTACATATGAGAATGTCCCATCTCCAAATTGCCATAAATACTCGTTAACATTAGGTGAACAATTATCAGTGAAAGTAACTGTCAGTGGTGGTCCACAACCCTTAAAAATATCAGGAACAAAGCTTATCAAAGGAAGCATGTCAACTAATACCATAATTGAATCTTTTGCATGCGGACATCCAGTGCTATCACCTATGTCGACAAAATATAATGTAGAGACTGGTGGGATTGCAATAGGATTTTGAATATCCGACTGGTTGAGATGTGTAACAGGTGTCCAGGAATAATCATATGGCGGTCTTCCTCCGCTAGGGAAAGTTTGTAAAAAGGCAATCCCCTGACATATCGTAGTATCATCACTGGAAGTAGTAGTAATTAAGTTATAATCAGCAATTGGGACAATGACTGTATCAATAGTACAGGCAGATGTTGGAACGACTATAATAACATATTCAGTTGGCTCAGGAACACCATCTAAATAAGGAGAGATATTGATCTCACCCACCTTTTGTCCGGGCAGTATCAGAACACTGTCGTTTATAAAAGGGAAGTCTATTCCATTTATAGCTGTACCATAAATTGTATCAAAGGGAATCCAGGTGGAATCTGTAACTGGATTTAAAACTGTAAATGTAATTTTTGCATCATTACATCCTTCAATCGCAGCTTCAGAGGCGATAGCAGATACATTACCAATGCTAAATGCCGTATTAACGGTTATTGCGTTACTGGAAAAACTGTTTGCCTCAAGAAATACTCCAGAATCAAGTATTTGATCTCCTGCATCAGAAATAGCAATTTTCAAATGGTATAATTCACATGGTATAACTACAACTACAGCGGTAAGAACAACGGTAAAGCCATCATATTGTATTGTTCCTCCATTGGTATTATCAATATAATATTGAGGGTAAGATGGTGTAACATTGTTAACATTGTCGATTGTAACCGGCAGCGTTGTGCCGGGTATAAGGGCGATATTCTTCTTAACATAATTACCACCTAAAGGGTTAGGCCCATCAACAAAAAAGCCAAAAACATCATTGAAGCTTGAATTTACATATTCAGGATATTCTTCAGAGCCAAACACATATCGGAATTTTATTGTATCTGACAGAGGAATAAAGTCGAATTCCAGAACAGCAGCATCATTAATAGTAAAGCCGGGTATAAGATTTTGCAGATCAGGATCACCACCTGTACCTGTAGCATTTCCTGCACCTGTTTGATCATTTGGGCCAATTGCATTGTGAACATCACCGGATGCAAGAATAATTCCTTTTGAAATTCCAATATTGGTTCCGCCACCCCCCATAAATTCACCAATATTAACTGCTGAAGCAGGACTATTAAATGTGGCATTGAAAACAGATACACCTGTCCCAACGAGGATGTTTTGGACCAGCTGATCGGGAGTTTGAGTTGTGGAAATTATCAGCTGTGATTTAAGAATATTTGTACTAAGAATAAAAATAAGTAAAACGAATACCTTTAGACTTATGTCTATTTTTTTGGTTGGCATGATTGATAAAATAATAAATGATAAATATCAAAACTCAAATAAAACTCAAAATCCAAAATTCAATTACGTTTGAATATTATGATTTGGAATTTATTTGTTATTTATTTTTTTATTATTTGGTGCCTTAATACTGTACCAGCACTAAAATATTGCCTAATAAAATATCAGTATCCTTTTATCTGACGATGGTTACAGTCCCGTTAACTTCACCTTCCGAAAGTTTGCCTTTGTATGTTAGCACATAATAATAAACTCCATCAGCTGCTCCTTCACCATCCCAATCATTCTGATAGTTGTCCTTTTCATATATTTTCTTTCCCCATCTGTTATATATCATTATATTGCTAAAAAGATATGTTTCGAGGTTTTCTATCACAAACCTGTCATTATACCCATCACCGTTAGGAGTAAAGACATTAGGAAAAGTAAGGTCATCTTCAATAACCTCAACAGAAAGAGATATAGTATCAGTACATCCATGTTTAGTTGTAACGAGTAGTATAACATCAAAGGTTCCTGTTTCTTCATATTGATTTGATGTAACAGAATCGGTTGATGAATTACCATCTCCGAAATCCCAGTCATGAAAATCAGCACCAGTTGACATTGAAGTGAAATTTATTGGTTCTGTATCTAGTTTAACAATAAGAGGATCGGCATAGAAATCAGCAATAGGGTTTGGATATACGCTAATATAATCCTCAGCTGTATAGGAATCATAACAGCCCAGGTATGAGGTTGCAATAAGCTTTATAGTATAGGTACCTGTGTCTTCGTACATATAAACAGGGTCTGCGAGTATAGATGAATCACCTGTTCCAAAATACCACTTATAATCCTGTATAGTTGGAATGGAATTATCGGAAAAGGTAACAGTAAGTGGTACACAGCCTTCATAAGGTTCCGCTTTAAAGCTTATCAATGGTAATTGGTTGACTATAATTTCGAATGTATCGGTAAGAGAAACACAATTATGTTCCTCAACACTCAAAGAAACTGTATAAGTACCGGCAAAAAGGCCAGGTATGATATGAGGTCCTGGTCCTGTACCGGGAAATGTAATTCCCTGATCGATATTCCAAAAATAAGTAGCAGAAGGTGAAGCAGTACCTGTGTATTGAATTGTAGTTGTATCGTAGTCAGAGCATATTGGAGATGTTGCAGTAAAATCTGCTGTTGGAATTGGATGAACCTTAACATAAACTGTGTCGGCCGCAGAAAACATACTATCAGAAACTGTTACATAATATTGCTGGGAGGTGGTTGGATAAACAACAATATTAAATGTTGTATCTCCGGTATTCCATAAAACAGTAGTATTGATCCCTGAGGCACATGTGATCTCAACATTATCTATTCCCCAGTGATCCCATTCGTAACCACTTGTTTGATTCTGCCACCACCTGAATTGTGTGGTTGGTGACAGAGCCATTATTGGAACATTTCGCATATAATGGTTCCATGTATAGAGCGGTCCTGTTATATTGTTCATTGGTGTCCAGTAATCCATGTCGGTCCATGTCATTCCACCGTTTGTTGACCATTGAAGGTGCACGCCTTCATCAGGTAGATCGGGGTCTTCACAATTCTGATGGGATTGTATGTCACCATATTTCATATCCCAGTCAATGGTGTAACCACTGCCAATACCAAGATTATAGGCAATTGTTGTGAGCTGACGCGGAAAATTAGTCGCTGAGCCAATCCAGCAAACAATACCTGAAGCCGGGGGAATAAGCGGGGGGCAAGGGTTGTTAAACATTGGGGAAGCATTTGATGACCAGCCAACGCCAACGGTACCATTATTGAAATTATTTATCATTAAATAACCACAGGCTCCGGCAGATGTCAGATATGCAGCTTCACCAATACATATCTCTGCAGTATCTTTGGGCGTCGGATCAGCAGCTGATGAGGCAGCGGCAGAAATTGCACATTGACCATATACTTCTGGTGTGTCAGCTAATGAAATCAGCAAGATGCCAATAAGGATGCTAAATAAAATATTTACTTTTTTCACAAAATTAGTTTTTGGTTAACAAAAAAAAATTTATCGATAATATTATTTGCTCTGCGCTTAAAGCGGGTTAACTTCGAGATTAATAAACCTGAATTTGGTTAACTCCGGTTTGTCGTCGTAATTCAGAAATTTAGAAAATAAACGTAATTGAGGGTAATCACTATCCCTAATTGTTTCACCTTCCTGGTTTTCTCCTGCGTCAAGTACAACTTTACTTATTACTTCCTTAGTGTTTTTGTTGCAATTCCAGCATTTTCCGTCATACCAGTTTTCAGATTTCCAACTTATTTCAAATTTAGTGGTTGTTGTGTTAACAAACTTAAAAAGTACCAACTCCTGAAAAATGCCATTTGCTTTATCATTTCGATCGGCCTTTTTATGATATATTTGTACTCCATTTTTTTCCTGGTAAAGTTTCCATTCTTTCTGAATATCAGAATAATTTACATCAGAACTGTTTTGCCCAAAAGCTACTGATCCTGAATTTAAAACGTTGATAAAACCAAAAACTAATAAAGTAGTCAGGAAATACCTGAAGCTTTGACTCTTAAATAAATTAGATTTCATAAGATTTAAAGATTTAATTAAAAAAAATTTATTTCTATTATCTGCAAATTTAATAAATAAAATAAACTAATCAACAATACTGTATCAATTTTATTTACAGGAATTGTAAATAAAATTAACATGAAAAATTTATTGATTAATTTGAAACTCAATATATAGACACCGGAGATTTTGTTTAGGTTGCATATTGGTTGGAAATTTTTTAAAAAGGTGTCAGATTTGAGTCTACATACTGGAGACTGGCAACTGCCCCTGCAACTTTTTTTTACTAGTCTTACATAATAAATATTAAATATTTACCTTTGCCTTCTTTTACAAATTGTTATAGGTTATATGACAATACGGTTACTTTTGAAGGAAATCAACTAATAACTCACAACTAATATAATGATGGAGTTTGTAAATCCCTATATATTATTTGGCCTTGCTGCAATTTCGATTCCGGTTATTGTTCACCTTTTTAATTTTCGCAGATATAGAAAGGTATATTTTACTAATGTAAAATTTATTGAGGAGTTGAAACTGCAAACCCAGAAGAGGTCTAAGCTAAAGCATTTATTAGTGTTGTTATTGCGAATACTTGCAATTTCATTTCTTGTATTTGCTTTTGCTCAACCTTACATCCCTGTTTCAGAAGATAAGATCGAAAAAGGTATTTCTCAGGTAATCAGTATATATATTGATAACTCGTTCAGTATGGAGTCACAATCAGAAAACGGACTTTTGATCGATGAAGCTAAAATCAGGGCACAGGAAATAGCTTTAATTTATGAATCAAGTGATGTTTTTCAGTTATTGACAAATGATTTTGAAGGCAGGCACCAACGATTTGTGAGCAGAGATGAGTTTAATGAGATTCTTGAAGAAATAAAAATTTCGCCTGTTGCAAGGGAGTTGTCGAAAGTATCTATGCGACAAAAAGATATCTTAAGTACTCAGAAAAATAAAGTGAAGTCAGCATATATGATCACCGATTTTCAAAAAAGTATCTCAGATATTGAGAATTTTAAAACCGATACTACAATTTCAACCTATCTTATACCCGTATCTGCAAGCAATAATAATAACCTGTTTATCGACAGCTGTTGGTTTGAGTCTCCTGCCCAGCATTTTAATCAGCATGTAAAACTTATTGTCAGGGTGAGAAATAATTCAGACCTGGGATTTGAAAAGATCCCTGTTAAATTGATTATTAATGGAATGCAGAAAGCGATTGGCAGTTTTGATATTTCTGCATACGGTCAATCTGATATAAAATTGCCCTTTACCAACACGACAACGGGTATTCAATACGGATCTTTACATATAATTGATTATCCTGTCGTTTATGATGATGACTTTTATTTTTCCTATAAAGTCTCTGCCTCAATTCCTCTGCTTTGCATAAACAATAAGGATGAAAGCAGATATCTGAATTCACTTTTTTTAAAGGATTCTGCATTTGTTTTTACTAACATATCAGTGAAAAACATTGATTATTCATCATTTAATGACTATCGTTTGATAATCCTTAATGAATTAAGTGAAATTTCAAGTGGATTAGCACAGGAATTAAAGCGCTTTATTGATAATGGCGGTAATTTACTGATCATACCATCCAAAGAAATTGAAATTGAAAACTATAAACAATTTTTACTCTCCCTAAATGCAGATCATTATACAGCATTAGATACTATAAATACAAAAGTATCATCCCTGGATATTAAGCATGCTGTTTATAAGGAAGTGTTTGATGATATAGCTGCTGAAAAAGGCAGGTTGCCGGAAAATACTGATTTGCCTGTTGTTTCAAATTATTATAAAATAAACAGAGTGTCGACTTCCCGGCAGAATGTTTTATTAGGCTTACAAAACGGAAATTCATTTCTGAGTCATATACCTTCATGTAAAGGTGATCTATACTTGCTTGCTGTTTCTCTTGATGAAGAATTCAGTAACTTTGCACGACATGCAATTTTCGTACCTACGTTGTATAATATTGCGCTTCTCAGTGATCCTGTGGGGACGTTGTACTATACTATTGGCGAGGATGAATTTATTGAGCTTAAACACAGGCAAGTAACAGGTGACAAGGTGTATAAGATCAAAAAACTCAATAGTGACTTTGAGATTATTCCCGAACATAAATATTTTAATTCATTAATGTATTTTTTTCCTCATGCACAGCTTAATGATGCCGGGAATTACGTTTTGCTTAGTGGAAACGATAGTATTAGTGGCATTTCAATAAATTTTAACCGCAATGAATCGGAGCTTGAGGTTTTATCGGTTGAAGAAATTAAGAAGAAGATTGATGACTCAGGCTTAAGGAGAGTATCAATACTTGAAGTTAAGGAAAAACCGCTATCACAGGCAATTAGTGAAATAAGCCAGGGAAAGAGGCTTTGGAAGTTATTCATATTATTAGCTCTCATTATGCTTGCTGCCGAGGTAATCATTTTGAGGGTATGGAAATAAGGGATTTATTATATTTGAGCGATGGAAGATATTGACGAAAAAAACGATATTATTGACCAGTTTGACAGTCCTGAATCCAGTGATGGTGAAATACACAGAAGTATTCATTTGCGAGGGATGTATGAGAACTGGTTTCTGGATTATGCTTCTTATGTGATCCTTGAAAGGGCTGTGCCGGATATTGAAGATGGCCTGAAACCTGTTCATCGCCGTATACTTCATTCAATGAAAGATCTGGATGACGGGAGATATAATAAGGTTGCAAACATCATTGGCCATACAATGAAATATCATCCTCATGGAGATGCTTCCATTGGTGATGCAATTGTTCATCTTGCGCAAAAAGATTTACTAATCGACACTCAGGGAAATTGGGGGAATGCATTAACCGGTGATAGTGCAGCAGCTCCCCGTTACATCGAAGCTCGTCTTTCGAAATTCGCCCTGGAAGTATTATTCAATCCAAAAACAACAAACTGGAAAAGCTCCTATGATGGTAGAAATAAGGAGCCTGTAACCTTACCTGTGAAATTTCCTTTACTGCTTTCACAGGGTGTTGAAGGAATTGCAGTTGGACTGGCAACAAAAATTCTTTCCCATAATTTTAATGAACTGATAGATGCTTCAATAGATATTCTGAATGAAAAAGAAATTGAGATCTTTCCTGATTTTTCCAGCTATGGGATGGCTGATTTTTCAAAATATAATTATGGAATACGGGGAGGAAAAGTCAGGATCAGGGCAAAGATCACACAGATTGATAAAAAAACACTGGTGATTAACGAAATTCCGGCAACCACCACAACTACCAGCCTTATCGATTCTGTAATCTCTGCAAATGATAAAGGAAAAATAAAGATCAGAAAGATAGATGATAATACTGCTCAAAATGTAGAAATATTTATACATCTTGCACCAGGTGTATCTCCTGATACAACAATTGATGCTCTTTATGCTTTTACTGATTGTGAAGTGTCAATTTCTCCTAACAGTTGTATCATTGAAGATGGTGTTCCAAAATTTATAGATGTTAGGGAGATTCTGAAGATATCGACACATAGAACGTTATTCCTTTTGAAACGAGAGTTGGAAATTAAAAAGGCTGAGTTATATGAACAACTTCATTTTTATTCACTGGAGAAAATTTTTATTGAAGAAAGAATATATCGTAAGATAGAAAAATGCGAAACATGGGAGTCAATTCTTAAGGCAATAGATACCGGATTAAAACCTTTTAAAAAGAATCTGCCCGGAAAAGTTACTCAGCAGGATATAATTCGCCTTACTGAAATTAAAATTAAGAGGATATCACGTTATGATTCCTTTAAAGCGGATAAAATGATCAAGGATGTTGAGGAGGAGATAAAGAGAATTGATCATCACCTTGATAATCTTATCGATTATGCAATAGCATATTTTAAAGCAATAAAACGTAAATTTGGAAAAGGGAGGGAAAGAAAGACAGAGATCAGGAATTTTGATACTATACAGGCTTCAATGGTTGCTGTTGCCAACCAGAAGTTATATGTAAATTATGAAGAAGGGTTCGCAGGAACATCACTTAAAAAAGATGAATATGTATGCGACTGCTCAGATATTGATGATATTATAGTTTTTCGTTCTGATGGATCTTTTAACGTTGTTAAAGTCACTGAAAAATTCTTTGTCGGTAAAGGAGTGATCCATATTGATGTATTTAAAAAGAACGACGAAAGAACAATTTATAATCTTATCTATCAGGATGGGATGCGCGGGAAGTCAATGATTAAAAGATGTGCTGTAAAAGGTGTTACCAGAGATAAAGATTACTATTTAACAAAAGGCACTAAAGGCTCAAAGCTGCTGTATTTTACAGCTAACCCTAACGGTGAAGCAGAAGTCGTGAAAGTTTACCTCCGGCCTAAACCAAAACTAAGGATCCTAAATTTTGATTTTGATTTTAGTACACTTGCAATCAAAGGACGAGGTACAAACGGGAATATTCTTTCCCGCCATTCAGTAAGAAAAGTTATTAAAAAAGAGGAAGGTGTATCTACTCTTGGGGCCAGAGGAATTTGGTTTGATGATACTATTAAACGCCTTAATAGTGAAGAACGTGGCCAGTTTCTGGGTGACTTTAAAAGTGATGATAAAATACTTACAATTATGCAATCAGGATATTGTAAGCTGGTTAATTATTCTCTGTCAACTCATTTTGATGAAAATATGATCCTGATTAAAAAATATGATCCTGAAGAAATAATAACAGCAATATATTTTGATAATACTATCGGGAAATATTATGCAAAACGTTTTTTAGTGGATAATACTGAGAAAAAACAGTCGTTTATTGCAAAGGATAATGAAACCAGATTGATTCACCTGCTGCCTGAGCAAGCTCCGAGAATCGAGATCACTCTTGAGAAAAAAAATAAGGAAAAAGTGAAGGAAATTGTCGAATTGAAAAATTTCATTACTGTTAAGGGTTATAAAGCTAAAGGTAAGAGACTATACAATGGCGAAATTAAAAAAATTAAATTGCTGGAAACAGAGAGCACAGCTGAAAACAATAATACTGAGATTATCCCTGAGGTAGTAAGCAGCCCATCCGGTGAATCCCTAAAAGAAAAGGTTGATATTACTAAAATTCAGAAATTGGATAAAAGCACAGATACTAAACAGGAGGAAAAAGAAGTTTCTTCTGAAGACAAATCCAAAAAAAAGGATGAAAAAGTTGATGATAGAAAGGATAAGCCCAGTGATGATGTTCAACAGATGACCCTTGATCTATAATAGATTTGAATTGAGTATTAATAAATATTTATATAAAGTGACTTTCTTACTATCTTTGTTATACTTGCTTATTTTTAACTCCTGCACTATTGAAAAGAAGATAGCCAAGCAGTATTTAAAAATCCGGCCTGATACAGATATTCTGATCATGAGTCCTGATTTTGTTTATAAGTCGAATCTGAAAGAGGGTGAAATTAAGAATATTGGGTCTTTAAATAATTATGTGAAAGATTCTTTGTTGTTTAGCAATAGTCTTTATCTCCAGCATATTTCCGATTCTGTTTTGCTTGACAGATACTTCTCAAGCCTGATAGCTGAATTGACTGATTATGGCCTGAATGTTTATACCGAAGCAAATATTGACTCTTTTCTTCAACTCCAGAAACCATCCTATATATTTAATCTTGCCCAGATAGAACTGGAAGAATATATAGTCCCCATTGAAGAAAAAGAAGTATTTGATGACACGATTGTGTTTTACAAAACATTTAAGCTAAATGCTGTAAGTATTAACAGTTGGTTTGAAGTTACAAGGATGAATACAGATGGCTATAAAAGAAAAGTTTTATATGCAAACCATTATGTATTTGACTATCTCAAAGGTAGATTCAGGAAACATGCTCTTACAGGAGATGTTAAGTTTAAATATTATCAGAAAGAGATTGACCTTGAAGATATTTATTCTTTAGCAGCAGAGCTTGGGAAAAAGTATGCGGGCTATATTTTTGATTATATCTTAAATGAAAAGATCAAAGAACAACTTCCTGAAAATGTGGACTCCGATAAGTACTATCATTATGACAAAAATACCCGTACCTTAAAACAAGCATATAAGGAAAGATTTACAGAACTTTAGCTTTCTTTAGAATGCAATTCCAATCTGCATAATATAGCGAAAACCTAATGTCCATTGGGAAAATCCTCCCTTTTTATTAACTGAAAGATCTTTGAGAGTTCCTTCTAAATAAGGATATTTATTGAGTACGATTTTTTTTATAGCATCAACGACTTCGTTTTTGTCATAACTTTTTGAGTTTATTATGCATTGCCTGATAATTGCGATAGAAAAAAGCAAGCATTTATTGAAGAAAGCAACTCGTTCTCTAGAACTTATAAGAAAGCCCGATCATTAATACTTCTTTGAACTGAGTTCGTGGGCCTGTTGTATCAAAATTACCATCACCATTTGTGTCAACCTGTATATCAATATTATCATCATAAATCAGTTGAGTTGTGAAATCAACCGTGATATATTTATTGACTGTCATAGAAATGAGGTTCTCCCAGTTTACATCAATGTTTTGTGGATTTTTAAGGTAATTGGAGTATAATTCGAGTTTTGTCTGGAAGAAGATGTTTTTCATGATATCATGTTTAAACGATCCTCTTAGGTATGCACCAAATTTAGTTTGTGTCTTTTTGCCATGTGTTAGAATGTTTCCCATTTCATCATATTCAGCAGGATCAACTCCAAAAGCACCGGCATCTGCCAGCTCATCATCATTTACAATTATTAACTTTTCAGTAGCCGGAGATAAATAAAGTGAGAATATATCACCTGGAAGATAGTCAAAACCAATACCAGCTAAAAGATATGCAGGTGCAAGGAAATTCGATATTTTAACTGAGTCGTCAGGATAGTTATAGCCGGGAGAAAACTGTGTCCGAAAATTCAGTAAGCCTGCATAGTACCAGTTTTTATGAAACTTCCTTCCATACTTTGTATTAAATTCAATTTTATCATCTGTTTTCCTTGCCTTATCCTCAGTTCCCTGTTTTAAAAGTCCATATCCAATCTCGAGTGAATTACTCCAGATAGTTTTTTCTTTTATATTATCTGCATACAGACTAATTAATCCCAGTCCTGAAAATGAATTTTCACCTCCTGCGGCCCAATTTGTAAATGAAGATTGCGAGAGATTGATAGAAATTACTCCTCCTTTTTTCCATCCATAAATAGTGTCAGTACTCTGTTGTCTTAAATTTTCCTCAAGCTCAGTTGTTTGGGCATAAATGCTAAAACTGAAAAGAGAAATTATTATTGAGAAAATTATTTTCTTTTTCATACCTCTATATGTTTTAATATTAATTCTGTTTCTGGAGGTGAATATCCATTTGAGGGAAAGGAATGTTAAGTCCTTCTTTATCAAAACTTTTATAAACGCTTTCATTCATATCAAAAAATACTCCCCAATAATCTTCTGCATTTACCCAGGCTCTGACAACGAAGTTTACTGAGCTGTCAGCCAATTCACTTATGGCAATAAACATTTCTGGATCCTTCAGAATCCTGCTGTCAGCTTCAATTAATTGCTTTAAAACACTCTTTGCTTTATCGGCATTATCGCCATATGCAATCCCAAAAGTCCAGTCAACCCTTCTTATCGGTTCTTTCGAATAATTAATCATAGAGGAAGTTGATAAGCCACCGTTTGGAATAATAACTACTTTATTGTCTGGTGTTTTTAGAGTAGTGTTAAAGATTTGTATTTCACTAACTACCCCAAGGTACCCTTGAGCTTCAATAAGATCTCCAACCTTAAAAGGTTTGAAGATTAAAATTAAAACACCGCCAGCGAAGTTCTGTAAAGTGCCCGAGAGTGCCATTCCAACGGCTAAACCTGCAGCACCCAAAATTGCAATAAAAGAAGTCATTTGTATACCTACCATCCCCATTACAGCAATAATAAGTGATACTTTGAGAAGAATAGAAATAAGAGATTTGATAAAAGGCTGTAATGATTCATCTAAACCTCTTTTCTTCATTAATCTTGCGGCTCCGTTTGTTAAGATTTTAATGATCCAAAGCCCTACCAGCAATACAATGATTGCTCCTATAAGCTTTGGTCCGTAGTTTAATAGCAGTTCATTTGCTTTTACAAGAAAGTTTTCCATAATAATAAGGTTTTGATGTTATTGTTTATTGACTGATCCTTTTTACGGATGCAAATATAGGTAATTTATGCTTCGCAAGTTATCAGTTAAGTTGTTAATTAGGAAAAACTCAAAAAACCATCTTTTACTTATTATCCAACTCTAATTAAGCACTCAACTACTTAACTTACTCAACTACAATAGTCCTCGACTCTGACCTCTCCTCATGTCTGATATTTACAAAATAAATTCCTTTAGGCAGTTCTGATGTGTTGAATATTATTCTGTCGGAGGTAATGCTTGAAGGTATCGTGATAGTTTGCCCCATGCTATTAAGAATATTTACCGTGGCATCCTTGATATTCTTAGCCTCTACGAAAAACTGATCATTTGCAGGATTAGGATAAATATTTATATCCGGGTTATTATGCAATTCTTCATAAGAAAGAGGAATATCGATAGTAAAGTTATAAATGTATGAACCTCCAAAATCACCTTCAAAAGCAGTAATAATCGAACCACTAACTTCCGTGATGCGGGCTAAGCCGGTACCATCATTATTTGCCCAGAAATCAATTCCATCATCATCAGAATCTGTGATCACGATGGAATAACACCCCTGTGACAAATTGAATGTATCACGGTATATAGTACTATTTGACATCCCCTGCCTGATAAATAATTGATTTCCAATATCATCAAAGAGATACAATTTGTTTTCGTGAGCGGCATTGTTAGTTTTAAATAGAAAAATAAAATTTGAAGGCACAACATCAGGTATTGTAAAATCAGAAGTATAAGTATTATTAAAACTATATTCATCCACTCCTGAATTAGGATCCTTAATTAATACATGGAACTTATCATTCGAACCGGACACAGGACTCCATAAGGTGGAAGTCAGTGGTAACTCAACAGTTTCTTTTTGCATATTTGCCAGGATACCTGTCCAGTTATAAGTTTCATGTGTTGTAGCATTGTTTACCCAATATTCAATTGTCAGGTTTGTTAACATAAATCTTCCGTTATTCTGAATAACAACTTTAGGACTTGAACACATAGGATTTGTCCTGAAGTACTCTATCCTTTTGGATGGCTCCAGAACCTCAACTACGGCTGCATCCGTATTAAAATTAACATCCCCATACGAAACAAGCTGATTACTTACAATATAATTGGAAGTCCCGCTTGCAGTATAAAGGCCATAATCGATAGTATGGTATTGTCCTGGTGTTACCAGGGGAGTTAAATCCCATTCCCTTGTATCAGTGGCCATACCGGGACACCATCCTGCACGATCGTATATCCATGTTCCACCCTGTGGGTAAACCGGGTTCTCAGCACATTCTTTCCAGACAGTCCATATGAAATCATCAGCACCTCCATCAATATCAATAAAATGAGACCTTGGAATAAATTCTCCTTCCTGACCGTGACCTGTTATTGCTGACCTTATCTTGAATTTATATCCATCAGGATTCATGAGCACATCTTTTGGTTCAAACCTGCGGTTATTCATTATATTCGTATAGCTTGTGCTATTGTCAGGCCATAATTGTTGATTATCCAAAACATCTCTCGGAGGTGTACCAACAATAAACAGAAATTTAATATCCATATCTTCCTGCCACTGACCACCACCTGAGACAGTTATCCGTTTATTACCTTTAAGAACGGGTGTATAATCAGTTACATCAAATATCCATGTCTTGCCATCCATGCCCATATCAAGGTATGCACCATAAGGTGTAACAAATGACATAATCTGGTATTTGGCAGGACCCCTTGAATAATATTCCAATTCTACGATATTTATAGTACCTGTAGGAGTAATTGGCATAGAATCAATTTTATTACCATTCTCGTCAAAAACATAATTGAATAATGCTTCCCAATAATAATTGGTAGATACAACAGCAATATCATCATTCAGCATAGTTCCATATTTATGAATAATTTCATATTCAATCACAACATTTGGCTGGGCAAGGAGAGAGTCTAAAATAGTATCTCCGGTAATCGACAGGTTATAAGTACCCTGTAAAAAAGTAGTATTTGGTCTTTCAGTTGTAAGATGAAATTCTTTATAAAGATCTATACCGTGTATCTTGTCCCATAACTCACCATTAACAACTGTAGCATCTCTATTGTATGTAGTATTGTCGAATATTGATGTGCCACTTCCTTCATTTAATGGGTAATAAGTCTCTAAACTTGCATAATTCGGATGTGTTGCATCCACTGATCTGCGCATCCAGTTTTGTAGTTCGGCTACTGACAAAGCTGCACTCCACACCCTTACTTCATCAATAGCCCCAACAAAATACCTGTCGTTAATTCCCCGGCTAACTCTAAGATTGATCCCGGTAGTTGTGTTTGTATTAACCGGTTCCTGCGTACTTCCTCCAACTGGTTCCAAAACTCCATCTACATATAATAATGTATGAACAACATCGGTCCCTGAAAACACACAGGCAACATGATGCCAGAGGCCATCATCAACCCTGTTTGTTCCATAAACATATCCTCCATTTACCTCTACCCTTAGAGTACCATTATCGTTTATTCTAAAAACCCATTTTTGTGAAGCAGAGTTAAGTCCCCAGCTGGTAATTTCTTTATTTGCAGTATTGGAATTAATCCATGCTTCAATAGTACGGTCATTACTTCCGGAGATACCTTTGTATGTATCCGCTTCTATATAATTAACACCGTTAAAATTAAAGTACTTATCACCGGACGTGTAAATACCGTAATTATTTGATGTATTTTCTCCCTCAATTTCGATAGGTGTTCCGGCTGAGCTGTTGTTATATGAAAACTCCACAATTATATTAGAAGCCCCATCCCAGTTAAAAGGAGTATAGAACTGGATGCGATTGTTTCCATTTACAAATGCTGTATTATAAAAATAAACTTCTGTAAAACCGGACAGATCAGGGCTGGCATTATCCAATACAGTTTTTGAAGTATGCTTAATCCTGATGCGTAAATAATCAGTATTACTACCTGCATTTAGTACATTTAGCATTAAACCATCAATATTTCCAGCAATAACTCCAGCTGCAGCAAGATTACTTTGAGTATAAAGATACTGAGACTTTGCATTAGGAGTTGCAGTTGCTAGTGTATGATCTAAGATCAGGTTTCCCGCACCTATTATTGACTGGACTTCGGACACTATACTGTCAATTGTAACATTCTGCTGAAGAGACAGATAATAATTATATACAGGAATATCAGAATAATGAAATGTGTTGCCTGAAAAATTTGAAATAGAGTGAGAATTAGTAAAATTCACCATTGAATCAACTCTTGTAGAGTCGTAAATATGAGTATTACATGTATAATCCCATGCACCACAACCAATATTATTAACACTTCCGCTGGTGTTCACCACACCATCCTTACACCTCATATTATATCTCATTAAGATCTTTTCAAAACTTAATGAAGTATCGTTTGGAAAATAAGCCATAGTATCGCGATTACCACTTTGATATGTCATGTTGTAATTGAATGTTGGTACTACAATAGTATCTCCAAAAGACTGAGAGAAAACATTGAGAGTTACAAAGATTGCCAGAACAGTTAAGAATGTTTTTTTCATGATTCTATTATTTTTCAGGACGTGAGCTAATTGATTTATTTAATAATTTGCAAATATAATTATTATCTGGAAATTGCAAGTTGCGAGTTAATTAAACCTGTATACCTCCGCACCTGAATATCTGTACACCTGAATATCTGTACACCTTTTGCCTATTAGAAAAACATTTCATATATTTGCATGAAGCATGATAAAAGACTTTTATGGTCCACCTAGAAAAGCTAAAAAAACTGATGATCCTCTTCCTTAATTATATCATCATCCATACTAATATGATTAGTTTACCTGGTCTTGAAAATATTTTCCCATAATTCTGTAACAGACTAATACATCCTCGGTAATAATTCACTAACTTATTTTATACAATTGGTTAGTACCAATCCCCGGGGTGGAGAAAACTCAATGATAATATTGCTTCTTGCATTGCCCGAGGGGCAATTTACAGCGAAGCAAATAACGAATATAATATGATAACAATACTTGGCCCGACAGCAGCAGGGAAAACAATTTTAGCAACCTATCTGGCATTTCACCTAAACGGTGAAATTATAAGCGCAGATTCAAGACAAGTATACAAAGGAATGGACGTTGGAACTGGAAAAGATTATGAGGATTATATTATTAATGGTAAAAATGTCAAATACCATTTGATAGATATTGTTGAACCTGGTTATGAGTACAATGTTTATGAGTTTCAGAGGGATTTTCTCAAATCATATAATAAAATAATTGAAGATGGGACAATTCCAATTTTATGTGGTGGGACAGGCCTGTACCTTGAAGCAGTTTTAAAAGGATATAAATTAATTGAAGTTCCTGAGAACAACGAATTACGAGTTGAATTGAACTTAAAGCAAGTTGAAGAGCTGATTATCCTGCTCAAATCTTTCGGACACTTACATAATGTATCTGACATCAACGACAAGGTCAGGATCATCAGAGCCATCGAGATACAACAATATCATAAAGAGCATAAGGAAATAATCGAGGATTTTCCAAAAATTAAAAATGTGATTTTTGGCGTCTTTTATGAGCGAAAAATAATCAGGGACAGAATAACAAAAAGGTTAAAACAACGTCTGAATGATGGTATGATAGAGGAAGTAAAGGGATTACTTAACAAGGGTTTAATCCCGGAACAATTAATATTTTATGGTCTGGAATACAAATTCATCACTCAGTATATCATAGGACAGATAACATACGATGAGATGTTTAGCTTACTAAATACAGCCATCCATCAATTTGCCAAACGACAGATGACATGGTTTCGTAAGATGGAAAGGAATGGTTTTAAAATACATTGGATTGATGGGGAGAAAGATATTGAGACTAAGAAGGATATTGTTTTACAAAGTCTAAAAGTCTAAAGGTCGAAAAGTCACGTAAATATCCAGAAATATGTGTGAACGGGAGCTTAACAAGATCAAACAAGAAGTTGAAAATTGCTCATTATGCCCTTTACATAAAAGCAGGACCATGGTTGTTTTTGGGGATGGAAACCCAAAGGCAAAAATTTTTCTTATCGGTGAAGGTCCCGGCTTTGAAGAAGACAAAAGTGGTAAAGCATTTATAGGAAGATCCGGACAATTATTGGATAAAATACTGCTTGCATGTAATTTTAACCGAAATGACCATGTTTACATAGGCAATATTGTAAAATGTCGTCCACCGGGAAACAGGACTCCCTCAACTGAGGAGCAAGCCGCCTGCCTCCCCTATCTTGAGAGACAAATTGAGCTTATATCACCTGAGATCATTGTAATTTTGGGAGCAACCGCTTTACAAGCATTGCTTGGCAAAAACCTAAAGATCACAAAAGAAAGAGGCAACTGGCATATTGGGTTTAATCGTTTTGTCATGCCAACTTATCATCCTTCTGCCTTATTAAGAAATCCAAGTCTTAAAAAGGATGCCTGGGAAGACTTTAAAAAAGTAATTCTGAAATACAGAGAATTAGTTGATCCTGACCATCAGTCACCCTTTGTCAAATGACCGATTTTCATCCATTTGCCTTATCCTCCAACAATGGAACAAATCGAAAAGTACCATGTTCAATCGTTTCGTAACTTGTTGTATCTTTTTTAATAACTGTAGTCATAATTTGGATACCACCTTTTCCTAGAGGGATGACCATTATCCCACCAGGTTTAAGTTGCTTAATCAAGGCCTCAGGAATAAAGGGTGCCCCGGCCGTAACAATAACTTTATCAAATGGAGCAAAAGTGGGAAGGCCTTTGTAGCCATCTCCAAAAAATAACTTTATTGAATATCCCAATTCTGATAACAAAGTTTTTGTTTTTACATAAAGTCCTTTTTGTCGCTCAACACTGAATACTTTTGCTCCCATCACATTTAATATACATGCCTGATAGCCTGAGCCTGTTCCTATCTCAAGAACTTTATCCCCTTTTTTTATCTGTAGAAGCTCTGTTTGAAATGCAACAGTATATGGCTGTGATATTGTTTGTCCGAATCCAATTGGAAAAGGATTATCAGCATATGCCTGCTCAAGGAAAGATGAATCAAAGAAAAAATGCCTCGGAATAGTTTGTATCGCTTCCAATACCTTCTCATCTTTGATGCCCTTGGATTTTATTGTTTGAACTAATTTTTTTCTTAATCCCTTATGTTTGAATGTATCGATCATAAGATTTAATGTAGCGAATTTGGAATAATAAGTTGTTTAGTATTGTTCCGGGTTGCGAGTTACCGGTTACGGATTGGAGCCGTATACAAGGAACAAGCTTACGGAAATTTTAAACAATTAAAAATTTACGTTTACTCAAATCGAAATAATTTCACGAAATTACTAATTTAGCCATCTACAAAAACAATAAATTTTATAAAAAATAAACAGGCAAATGTTAAAAATTGGAGTATTAGGTGCAGGCCACCTTGGGAAAATTCATATTAAGTGTATTGATCAGGTAGATGATTTTGAATTAACAGGCTTTTATGACCCTGATGCAGAAAACGCCAGACAAGTTGAAAACGAACTCAAGATCAGAAAGTATAATTCTATTGACAGTTTAATAGATGACGTTGATGTAGTGGATATTGTAACTCCTACTTTATCTCATTTTGATTGTGCTGTAAGATCTTTAAAAAAGTTCAAACATGTTTTTATTGAAAAACCGGTGGTTGCCTCTCCCGAAGAAGCAAAACAATTAATTAAAATTGCCAGGGAAGCAAATGTAAAAGTCCAGGTTGGTCATGTTGAGAGGTTCAATCCTGCCTTTACAGCAGCCAGAGATTATATAAACACACCTATGTTTATTGAAACACACAGGCTGGCACAGTTCAATCCCCGTGGAACTGATGTTCCGGTTGTCCTGGATCTTATGATACATGATATTGATATTGTTTTAAGTGTGGTTAAATCGAACATAAAAAAAATCCATGCTAGTGGAGTTACAGTTGTTAGTGACACACCTGACATTGCAAATGCAAGAATTGAATTTGACAACGGTTGCGTTGCTAACCTTACAGCAAGTAGAATATCACTAAAAAATATGAGAAAATCCAGGTTCTTCCAGAAAGATGCTTATATTTCAGTGGATTTTCTCGACAAGAAAACAGAGATAATACGCTTAAAAAATGTCGACCCTTCTAATATCGATCCTTTAGCAATGGTAATTGACCTTGGAAAAGGTAAAGGAAGTAAACAAATTTATTTTGAAAACCCTGAGATCACCCCAATCAATGCCATACAAACTGAATTGCAAAGTTTTTCAAATGCAATTATTCGCAATCTAATCCCGGCAGTAACAATTAATGATGGATATTCCGCTCTGGATGTAGCATATAAAATAATTAATAAACTAAATTATTAATACTGCCCTACATATCAACCACTTAGGATATTAAAAAAAATATTCACTTATTGAATAATTAAGCAATATTCTAAATTTGAATTCGTTAATTTTCCTCAAAGGAGAATATAAAATTCCATTCTAATATGAGTTATTTCAGGCAGGTGATAAATCTGACAATATTTATACTTTTCAGTATATATTTCCTGATTTCCTGCAAAAAAGACAGTGAAGAATTAATACCTGCTTATATTCATATTGATTCAATCTCATTTTCTAATAACACCGGTATCGGATTAACAGCATCTCATTCAATTACAGATGCATGGGTTTATATTGATAACAATCTTGTTGGTGCATTTGAATTACCGGTTACATTCCCCGTATTGTACGAAAATGTCCATAGTGTTAAAATCAGGCCTGGTATAGAACTTAATGGAATTGCCAGCACCAGGAGTTACTATATGATTTATAAAGAGTTTGTCAAGGATATAAACCTGGTAAAAGACAGTATTACAAATATTGAGGTTTCCTCCTCTTATTCTAGTGACGATGTGTTTGTGTGGGTTGAAAATTTTGAAGTTGGTTTGCCTGCCATTGAAGAAATTTCCGGAAGCGACACAAATATTGTAAAAACTTCGTTGCCTGGACAAGTATTTGAAGGCTCATTTTCCGGCGCAATATATCTGACTGATGAAAAAAACTATTTTAAGGCTGCATCTGTTGATGCTTTTGAGTTACCAAAATATGGAAATATTGTATTTCTTGAACTAAATTACAAAACAAACAACAAGTTTTTGATTGGCTTGTATGCTCAATCTTCATCTAATATTGTTGAAAAACATGTACTCTATATTAATCCAAAGGATACATGGAATAAAATATATGTAAACCTGACAAGTGTTGTAAGCCAGGAAATTGATGCCAATGATTTTAAAATTCTTTTCATGGCCACCAAAGATGAAGGAGTTGATCAAGCCGAAATATTGCTTGATAATATTCAATTAATTTATGTTAAAGAGAGTTGATAAAAAATGAATAAACACTTACAGGTTTTAAAATATGTTATTGCTGATATTGTTTCTGCCATACTTGCCTGGGGGCTGTTTTTTATTTTCAGGAAGTATACAATTGAACCGAACATTACAAAGAACCTGAGTGATGTTTTTTCTGATCAGAATTTCTGGACCGGAATTATTGTAATCCCATTGTACTGGCTTTTATTATATGTATTGATTGGCACCTATCGTAAGATTTATCGTAAATCAAGACTAAAGGAGCTTGGCCAAACATTAATGACTACAGTAATTGGTGTTACCATCATCTTTTTTGCTTTAATTCTGGATGATATTATAGTTTCGTACAGATCATATTACATATTATTTCTAGTATTATTCACCTTCCACTTTGTGTTCACCTATTTATTTCGCCTGATCATTACTTCAATTTCTGTGTATAAGATCCACAATAAAATAATTTGTTTTAACACTATCATCATTGGAGGGAACGGTAATGCCATGTCCATATATAGTGAAATTGAGAATCAGGAAAAGTCATCCGGCAACAAATTCCTTGGCTTTGTAAGTGTAGTTGAAGGAAACAATTATAAAATCGAAAATCATATCCCTTGTCTTGGAAATTACAAGCAGCTAAATGTAATTATTAAAAAACATAATATTGAAGAGATCATTATAGCTATTGAGCCCTCTGAACATAATATAGTTGATAAGCTTATTGATCTGATGGAAGATACGAATGTTATTATTAAGATCATTCCGGGCATACAGGATATACTATTAGGATCAGTAAAAACAACTTCTATTTTTCACGCTCCTTTAATCATTATTTCACCAGATCTGATGCCTGCCTGGCAGCAATCAGTTAAAAGGATGTTGGATGTAGCAGCCTCCATACTTGCAATGATCATACTTAGTCCTGCATATATCATTACTGCAATAGGAGTTAAACTCTCCTCCAAAGGCCCGATTATTTATTCACATGAGCGTGTTGGTCTGAAGGGCAAGAAATTTATAATGCACAAATTCAGATCAATGGTTGACAATGCTGAACAGCAGGGCCCGGAGCTTTCTTCAGAGAATGATCCCAGGATCACAAATTTTGGGAAATTTATGCGAAAAGTTCGCCTGGATGAGCTACCTCAGTTTTATAATGTTCTAAAAGGCAATATGAGTCTGGTAGGACCCAGACCGGAAAGACAGTTTTTTATTGACCAGCTGATGAAACGGGCTCCTTATTACAAACTTCTCCATAAAGTAAAACCTGGTATAACTTCATGGGGCCAGGTAAAATATGGTTATGCCGAAAATATTGATGAGATGATAGAGCGAATAAAATATGACATTCTGTATATTGAAAACATGTCCCTGGCAATGGATTTAAAAATTCTTATCTATACTGTCCTCATAGTGATCCAGGGAAGGGGTAAATAAAATTTGTTATAATTACGCTTAAATTTTCCCGGTTTCTATCATCCTGACTATATTCTCAATCTCGCGATCCTCATTCAAGGGGTCATATCTAACTTTTAAATTATAATCGAAGAGTCTGGCAATGGATTGCCAAAAAAAAGCTACCAGTTTTCCGCGTAATTCCTGTACAACCTGATATGATGTCTCACCGGTTTCTCTGTCGACCAGTTTCAACAATATTTTACCTTGAGAAAAGGTCATATCTCTCAATTCAGCTCCAAACTCATCTTTTAATTCCCTTTCTGCTTGCTTCATTAATCTCTTCTTTTCCCTGTCTGAATCAACATTAGCAATTATCTTATCATACTCAATTAATTTCATTCCTGCTAGTCTCGCATATGGGTAAACCTTTTTAACATTTCTAACAAGCCTGCTATATCTTCTATGGGTTCTTTTATTTTTCCATGTCCTTGATGCCTCAATAGTAACTTCACTGAGCGATATTACCGGAAGAGTATCCCCATCAATAATGTATGCAATTACATATATCTTATCTCTCTCCTGAGCGGGTGAAATTTTGAAAAGAAAAATAAAAAAAACCAAAATAAAAAAAGCTCTTTTCATGTGTTAATAATTTCGATTTTAATGGTCACATGGAACATCATTATTAACATTCAGAATTTATATCACATTATTTTTTATGGATATTTCATCTTGAAGGATTTGCCTGAAAAAATCAATAACTATGCCACTCTTAGTTTTGTAATACTCATTTTCTGCAATTTTTCCCTGGCATAATTAAGATTGATTTTCAAAGATCTGGATTTAGATTCTGATGGAGCCTCAAACATTGCATCAGTCATAATTTCCTCCATAATCGATCTCAGACCCCGTGCTCCCAGCTTAAATTCTACAGATTTCTCGACTATAAAATCAAGAGCCTTATTATCAAATGAGAGTTTGATATTATCCATTTCAAATAATCTTACAAACTGCTTCACTATTGAATTTTTTGGTTCAGTAAGTATTCTCCTGAGAGCGTCTTTATCCAGCGGTCTTAAGTAAGTCACAATAGGTAAGCGGCCAACTATTTCAGGAATGAGGCCATAGCTCTTAAGATCCTGGGGAGCTACATATTGAATAATATTATCCTTATCAATCTGTTCTTTATCATTATCGATATTATATCCAATTATGTTGGTTTGCAGCCTGGACCCTATTTTTTTTTCAATCCCGTCAAATGCTCCACCTGAAATGAATAAAATATTCTTCGTATTTATCGGTATCATTTTTTGCTCAGGGTGTTTTCTACCACCCTGGGGCGGAACATTCACGATAGTTCCTTCCAGAAGTTTTAGCAAAGCCTGCTGAACACCCTCACCTGAAACATCCCTGGTTATTGAAGGATTATCACTTTTACGGGCAATTTTATCAATTTCATCAATAAAGACAATACCCTTTTCCGCAGCAGCAACATTATAATCAGCTGACTGAAGTAATCTCGATAAAATGCTTTCCACATCCTCCCCAACATAACCTGCTTCAGTAAGTACAGTAGCATCAGCAATTGCAAAAGGCAGATGCAACATTTTTGCAATTGTCCTTGCAAGTAAGGTTTTCCCTGTACCTGTTTCCCCAACGATAATAATGTTTGATTTTTCAATCTCCACATCATCTGCCCTGCTTTTTTGATAATGCGTGAGCCTTTTATAATGATTATATACAGCAACGGCAAGTATCTTCTTTGCTTCATCCTGTCCGATTACATACTGATCAATATATTTCTTTATTTCAATTGGCTTTAAGAGCTCAATTTCAAGAATATCCGCACTTCTCTCTGAATGCAATTCCTCCTTAACAATCTCCTTTGCCTGTGAAACACAATAATCACAAATATGAGCATTGAGACCCGCAATAAGCATATTAGCATCTTTTTTATCCCTACCACAAAAAGAGCATTTTTCAGAAATCTTTGCCATGATTTATATACTATTTTGTTAAGCCTGTAATAATTTACATCTACAAAGTTAATAATTATCAATAAATTACAACATAATAATACTAATTTGTTTTACGTATATGTAAACATAAAAGTTGCTGATAATTGGAAAATGGAAATCAGGAATTTTACTTTCCTTTACCTTTTGTCAGGATTTCATCAATCATGCCATAATCTTTTGCTTCTTCAGATGTCATCCAGTAATCACGGTCAGCATCTTTCCATATCTTTTTGTAATTCTGTCCGGAATGGGTAGCAATAATCTGATAGAGTTCTTTTTTTAACTTCTGTATCTCTCTGGCAGTTATCTCAATATCGGAAGCCTGACCGACAGCACCTCCCATAGGCTGGTGAATAAGTATTCTGGAATGTTTAAGTGCTGTTCGCTTTGATTTTGCACCTGCACAAAGTAATATTGCACCCATAGAAGCAGCCATTCCAGTGCAGATAGTAGCAATATCAGGAGAAATATATTGCATGGTATCGTAAATCCCCAGACCTGCATGCACAGAGCCCCCGGGTGTATTCAGGTATATTTGAATGTCCTTTTTAGAATCAACTGATTCAAGAAAAAGTAACTGTGCCTGAATAATATTTGCAACATAGTCGTCGATAGGAATGCCAAGGAAAATTATCCTGTCCATCATAAGACGGGAAAAAACATCCATAGTTGCAATGTTTAGTTGCCTTTCTTCAATAATGGTTGGAGAAATATAATTATTCATTAAAGAGGAATATTTATCATACGTAAGGCTGCTAATTCCCCGGTGTTTTACAGCGTATTTTTTGAATTCATTTTCATTCATAGCTTTAATTTTTTATGGTTGATGCAATTTTTACGAACTCTTCATATGATATGTCTTTCTCACTTATTGTTAATTTTGCTTTAAACAATGATAAAAGCTTATCATCAAAAAGATTGTCGCTTATCTTTTTAACTTCTTCCTTATTAGCCATCACTGAATCAACGATGCCAGACAGCCTTTCATCCTCTTCATCTCTATTATCTTCAGGTAATTGAGAAGTAAAGTAGTTTTTTATTTCGGATCTCACATCCCCATCATTCACCTCTATTTTATGATCTTCAACAATCTTACTTTCTATTAAATGCCATCTCATTGATCTGGCAAAGCTGTCATATTGACCCTCTATCTGCTCTTCGGTGATCTTGTCTTCATTATTTTCTTTAAGCCATCTTCTCAGGAAGTCATCCGGAAGAGGAAGGTCAGCAGTTTCAATAAGCTTCTCAATTGCATTATTCATAAATTGCTTTTCACTTTCCTTATCGTAGGCAACTGCTGTATCCTTTTTAATTTGCTCACGAAGTTCGATTTCAGTTTTAATACCCATATTAGGATAAACTTTTGAAAAGAACTCTTCATCAAGATTGGCTAAGGTAATCCTTGTAATTTCTTCAACAGTAAATTGAAAGTCTGACTCGAGCTTTTCCGCTTCTTCTGATTTTATTCCAAGTATCGCAGCAGTCTCTGTTACACTCTCTGTTGCTTTTAAGGGATTGAAAATAATCTTATCAGCTATTTTTAATCCAACAAGCTTTTCCCTGACTTCCTCCAGTTTTATATATTCAGGCAAGACTGAAGCTTTATGGCTAATGCCATTTTCAAGAACACTTCCGGCATTGTCTAATTCAACAAACTTACCGTATAGTTTGTCTTCTTTCTCGCTGACTTCAGGATTCACCGGACTGCCATTTCTCTTACGCATATCCTCAAGATAATTATCAACCATCTTGTCTTCAATCTTAATCTTATAATAATCAACGTCAATGCTGTCAGACATTTCCAGGTCAAAGTTTGGTGCAAACCCAATATCAAAATAAAAATCAAATTCAGTTTGATTTAGAAAATCTACAGCTTTTGTTTTTTCAGCATTCGGTAATGGATTACCAAGTATCTTAAGGTCATTATCCTTAATATATGTCGACAATGATTCAGACAGAATACTGTTTATTTTATCTGCCATAACAGCATTCCCATACATCTTTTTCACCATACCAAATGGCACCTTACCCGGTCGAAATCCGGGTATATTTGCCTTTCTCTGATAGTCTTTTAATGCAATGTTAACTTCTTTTTCATAATCATCTTTATTTAACTCTATCCTCACAATTGCAGTTAAATCACCTGTACTTTCTTTTGTAATGTTCATCCTGGAAGGGTAATAAATTAATATTCAAAGATTGGCTATTAAATTTTTTAAAAAAAGTGCGGATGAAGGGACTCGAACCCCCACGCCTCTCGGCACTAGATCCTAAGTCTAGCGCGGCTACCAATTACGCCACATCCGCAGCTTTATCTTTTTTGGGACTGCAAATTTAGACATTTATTTAATATATGCAGCATGCCGGGAAAAAAACTTAATTTAGAATAAAGCTCCAAACAAAAAAAGTTGCTATAGCTGTGGCAGTACCGGCAAATGGACTCATTCTTGCAAATCAGTTTTCCTGAAGTAACATCTCAGTTTTCTAAACCCCCTTCTAAGGTTTTCTGAAGGTGCACTTCAGAATTCCTTAGAATAATCTCAGGAGACATAACCTTCAATATCAGTATTACAATACTAAATATCAGGTACTTACCTATTGCAAGACATAGGTCACGCATGTATTTTTGTATGTATAGATTTTAACATAAATAGACAAAAAAATTAAAAGCAAATAACACTAAATATCAAAGCCATGAAAAAAGAATTATTTAAATCAATCGCAATTCTGATCATTTTCTTTGGCACTTATAATTACACTGCATCACAGGATATGTTAGGAATTGTAAACAGCAATTATGCAGGCACAAACGGAATATTAATCAATCCTGCTTCTATGGTTAACTCCAAATTATGCATGGATATAAATATCGCAACTATTAATCCATCAATTCAAAACAATTATCTATATTTTAATAATGAGGATTATAAAATCTCTTCTTTATTTAGTAAGGGTTATTTAACAGACTCCCAAAGAGCAAAAGGTGATAATAAAGAAGATGTAGTGCAAATCTCTGACGCTCATAACAAAAGAAATAAGTATTTATACAATAATATTACATTGCAATTACCATCAGTAATGCTGGCATACAACAAACATGCATTTGCATTAAATACATCTTTCAGGTCAGTCTTTTCCATACGTAACATTGCAGATCACGCAGCAACGTTTTTTTATGAAGGAAGTGATTACAAACCACAGCAAGGAATCAACTATGATTTTCAGGATGCAGAAATTACTCAGATGTCATGGTCAGAAATATCATTGAGTTATGCATATTTATTCAGCCAAAATTCGCATTCTCAATGGTCAGGTGGAATTAGTCTTAAATATTTATTAGGTCATAATGCAGTATTTGTTCGCGGATATGATAACAATTATAAGTTTATAGATGATGAAACATTACAAGTTAATAACCTTGATGCTGAATATGGTTATTCTTCTCCTCCTGTTTGTCAGGAAACAAATGAATTTACAAAACCGGATAGACTAATCAACGGTCAGGGTGTTGGAATGAATTTAGGAGTGATATTTCAGAAAAACATGAAGGGAAACAGAAATCATAATAATGCTAAAGATTTCAAGTGCAACAAACATGAGGATTATTTATATAAGATTGGGCTTTCCTTAATTGATATCGGAGCTATTCGGTTTAATCATGATGCCCAAACTTTCAAACTTGATAATGTTAGTACTTATTGGGAAGGATTTGATACAACTGAAGTAAAGGGTTTTAATAATTTTAATAAGAATCTGAGCTATAAATTCTATGGAGACTCACTAGCTTCACAAGACTCTGATAAATTTTCTATTGCTTTACCTGCTTTTGTCAGCCTTCAGTTTGATTATCAATTCCACCCTGGTTTCTACTTAAATACAACTATTATTCAAAATCTAAAAGTTGGAAAATATAGTCTTGGTCGTCCTAATTTGCTCTCAGTAACTCCAAGATACGAAACATCATGGCTGGAAGTAAGTTTACCAATAATAATGTATAATTATCAATTGCCCTGTGCTGGTCTTGCAGTTCGCATATACGGTGTAACCATAGGAACAGATAAACTCTGTGGATTCGTTGGTTTGAATAATGTATACGGATTGGATTTCTATTGTTCCATTAAAATAGGTTTTGTTAATGGCACCTGCGGAAAAAAATGCCAGAATTCAAAGATGTCTCTATTGAATTTTAAGAAAAAGAATAATCGCAATCGTTCATCTAAAGCACGAAGTTTTGCTTCCAGATAAGCTTTTTACTTTTTTTATAAAATCCCTGATGTAACTCACCTCTCAGCCCATTTTCAATCAGGGTAAATTCAAGCCCGGGAAATTTTCCCGGGCTTTTTTGTATCCAAATCCTTGTACTTTGATTAATTTTTCTAATTTTAATATTTATAAATATTTCTACAATAAAAAAAATATAAAAACCCAACAGTATTAATGAGTCTTCTTTCATTACAAAACATTTCAGTTGTTTTTAACAACAAACCAGTGATCCGTAATTTCAATATGGACATCAATAGTGGTGATAAAATTGCTATAAAAGGGGATTCCGGGTCAGGAAAATCTACGCTTCTCAGTATAATTCTGGGTTTAAAAATTCCTGATACAGGACAACTTGTTTTTAATGGCAATACAGTTAACAGTTCAAATATTAGTGATTTAAGAAACAGTATCTCATGGTTACCACAAAATGTCAGTATATCTGTTGAGGGTGTTTTTGATTTCATCATGCTTCCATTTTCTTACAAACAAAACAGATCAATCAGGCCGACAAAAGAGCAGGTCAATGTTCTCATAAAAAAATTTCGACTTGATCAGGATATATATACAAGAAAGATGAGTGAAATATCAATTGGAGAAAAACAGCGTTTGTTAATGATACGCGGCTTATTACTAAATAGACCAATATTAGTTCTTGACGAACCAACTGCTTCTTTAGACTCCAGTGTAAAAACAGTAATAATCGACTTTTTATTTAAAGACCCCGGTCTTACAATAATCTCTGCCTCGCACGATCAGGATTGGTTAGATAAATGCAATAAAGTGTTTGAATTTAATAAATAGATAATGGAAATAAAAGATATTAGTTGGGTAGACCTTTTTTTAGGTTATACATTACTTATTATACCCCTTGCAATTTTTTGGTATTACAAATCAGGCCTGGTGCTTAATACAATCATTTCAGTATTGCGAATGACAATACAGTTGTTCCTTGTCGGATTATATCTGAAATATCTTTTTGAACTGAATAATGCAATGGTAAATGTTGGATGGGTGCTGATAATGATAATAATATCAACAATAACCACAATTAGAAAAAGCGAACTAAGTTTTCGTATGCTTGCTTTACCAGTGGCAATAGGATCAATTATAGCACTTTTTATAGTTAACATATTTTTCCTGGCAGTTATTCTAAGGTTGGAAAACATATTTGATGCAAGATATTTTATTGCTATTACGGGATTAATAATGGGGAATATGATGGAGAGAAATATTATTGTTCTAAGTTCTTTTTATACCAATTTAGAAAGAAACTCCTTGGAATATAATTATGCAATAGCGTCCGGAGCGAATAAAAGAGAAGCAGTGATACCTTTTATGCGTGAAGCTCTAAAATTAGCTTTTAACCCGGTAATTGCAAAAATGACAATAATGGGCTTAATAGCTTTACCAGGAACAATGACAGGACAAATTCTGGGAGGAAGCAGTCCTGAAATTGCAATAAAATACCAGATCGTTCTGATGCTTATGGTATTTATTGCATCAATGATAACAGTTGTTGTAACAGTTGCTTTTGCGAACAGAAAAGCATTTGACAAATATGATAATATTAGAGCCGAGCTCTTTAGTTAGTTGAAATCAAATAAGCTCCTGTTTTCGCCATTTGGGTCACCATATGAGTAATCGATTTTTGAGTAATCTTAGAATTCGAGTTGTGAATTAAATAAACTTTGCTAAGCGTAGTTTATAACTGCGCTCTTAAAAAAATGTCAATCTCCTGATTGACATAAGCATCCCCAACATCCTATCTTTACAATTACAAATTGTAGTTTATCTTGGGATGGAGATACAATCTCCACCCAGCACAGAGTAGAAGTAGTGTGTATTAAGGAATTGAGATTTGAAATATATAGAACCTAATCAACAGTCCTTACATCAAGGGCATCCCTCAATCCATTCCCCATCAGCATAAAAGCAAGCACCATTACCATAATTGCTATTCCGGGAAGTATTGCCAAATAGGCAGAATCAAGAATTATATATCCATAATTTTCCTTGATCATAGTTCCCCATGATGGCATGGGCGGCTGAACCCCAATACCCAGAAAACTAAGACCAGCCTCTATCAGAATAGCAGCAGCAAAATTAGCAGCAGAAATTACAATAATTGCACCCATAACATTTGGAAGTATATGTCTGAAAATAATTCGGGCATTACCAAATCCAAGCGCCCTTCCGGCTTCTACAAATTCCTTTTCACGTATACTTAATATTTGTCCCCTGACAACACGTGCTACCTCAACCCACATGGTGAGTCCAACAGCAATAAAAACCTGCCAGAATCCCTTACCCAGAGCAAAGCTTATAGCTATTACAAGCAAAAGCGTTGGAATAGACCAAACTACATTAATAAACCAAATTATTATATCATCGATCCACCCTCTGAAAAAACCTGCTATCGACCCAAGAAGAATCCCAATAAGGAGTGAGATCGTCACCGAAATAAAGCCAACTGACAAGCTTACTCTTGCACCAATCATTAACTGACTCAGTAAATCCCTGCCATATCTGTCGGTTCCGAGAATAAAGGTTTCTCTTACAATAAACTTATTCCTGATATTCTGTTTTAAGTCAGTAATCGTAACATTTATTCTCTCCTCATACACATTATTAAAGCCTATAGAATTATTGTTAAAAGTAATATCAGGATCTATACCTGACAAAGGATAAACAACATCAACTATATTATACTCATGAGTACTGATATTATGTGTGGTCGGAGTTTCACTATATTCCTCAATAATTATATTCTGGCCTTTAAAATGATAATTATTTATAGGTATGGAGGTAAAATTCTTTCTTTGGCCAAACATCATTTTCTTCAGAATGTTCCCTTCAACAGGCTTTTCATTCTTTCTCAACCTCAGCATTTCAACTGAGAATCCCGGATTTTTTGCAGTCAGTTCTAAAAATTGCGTGTTTGCAAATGGTGTAGAATCAGGAGTGATCAGATAGCCAAGAATTGCAACAATAATTACAGCAGCAATAAAATACATAGAAAACACAGAAAGTTTACTCTTGTTGAAACGTTTCCACGCAAGACGCGACAGAGAAGAGGAGCTTATATATTTCTTTTTTCGAAAAAACATTTATAAATATTGACAAAAAACAGCTTTATTAAGAGTTCGCTAATATAGTCGAAATTACAAAACAAAAGCATGGGGCATAGAGCAACGAGCATGGAGTTGATGTTAATGATCTACATATAAATTAAATTTTTTTCCATGCTCTATGCAAACAGTGTAAAAGCACAGAAAAGCACAATTTATACTCCATTAGCAAAAGTATTAATATTTAATATAAAAAATGTAGAAAAAAATATACTCATTCAGGATTTTACATAAGATGACATAAAAAAAATAGAAAATGGGATGATAAAAATTATCAGGATGCTTTTCTCCCGGAAGATTTTAAAAAGCTGGGGAAGAGATGATAGGAATTATCATTTTATTGACATTGAGAAAAAAATTGTATCTTTAAGCAATATTTTACATAAAGGATCTATAAATTTAATATAGATCCAGAAATAAATTGAGATAAAATCATGAAGAAATTTTAAACAAGGATCATTATTATCAAAATGATATATGATATCCATGCTAAACTTACTCAACTCAATAATAAGTTCAAACCCATGAAAAAAAAACTCAACATCAACGGACGGAGGAACAAATTTACAACCAGAGAGAGAGCATACAATGTAATACTGCCTGCTAACCTGAAGTTAGTATGTATAACTATGCTTTCCTTCTTTATGTTATTACAATTATCTACATATGCTCAGGATAGCCTGATGAGGATTGGAGTACTGGCACTCAGAGGGACAGAGGAGTCTATGCAGCGGTGGACACCCACAGCGGAATACCTGAGCAATCAAATCCCTGAATATACCTTCGTAATCGTCCCACTGGATTTCGAACAAATATTCGAAGCTGTTAAGAATGGCGAAGTAGATTTTGCTTTGGAAAATCCCTCCATTTACGTTGAATTGGAATACCTGTATGGGATAGATAGAATTGCTACAATGAATTTATTATGTAAGAGCAAAAACCTAGTTCTAAACCAATTTGGTGGTGTTTTCTTCACTAGTAAAGACCAAAAAGATATCAAAAATCTGGATGACCTTAGACATAAATCATTTATGGCAGTCCATGAAACTTCTTTTGGTGGATGGAGAATGGCCCAAAGAGAACTAAAAGATAAACGCATTGATCCATATCGGTATTTTAAAGAGTTACAGTTTGGCGGCACGCACGACGCGGTGGTGTATGCTGTTCAAAAGGGAGAAGTAGACGCAGGAACAGTACGTACCAGCATCCTGGAAAAAATGGATATGGAAGGTAAAATTGATATTAATGATTTTACTATACTAAATCAGCAATATCTTGATAATTTTCCTTTGCTGCTAAGTACCCGCCTTTACCCCGAGTGGCCCTTTGCCAGGGTTAAACACACCTCCAACCAATTAGCACAACAGGTAGCCATCTCCTTACTGAGCATGCCATTAAACAGTAAGGCAGCAAGAGTTGCCGGCATCGCCGGATGGACAATCCCCAATAATTATCAACCGGTGCACGACTGTCTTAAAGAACTCCGTGTTAGTCCTTATGAAGACCTGGGGAAAATCACCCTGGCCAACCTTATTCAACAATATTGGGAGTGGATTTTGTTTGTGTTTATTGGTATTATCATTCTTATTGCTGTTATGATTTATATAAGCCGGTTGAACCGTAAACTAAACATAAGCACAACTAAATTAGAAGAAAGAACTGCCCAACTGTCGGAGACAAACAAGGAATAAAAGAATTTGCTTATATCGTTTCTCATGACCTGAAAGCCCCGTTGAGGGCAATCAATCAATTATCTTATTGGATTTCTACCGATTATAAAGACGCTTTTGATGATGAGGGAAAAGAAATGCTGGCTTTGCTGGGTAGGCGCGTAAAGCGGATGGATTTGCTGATTGACGGTATCCTGCAATACTCAAGGGTAGGCAGAGTAGAAGAAAAAAAAGAAACTATTCAATTAAATAGCCTGGTGAAAGATATAATCACCAGCCTCGCTGCCCCGGAGTTTTACCTCCAACAAGAACCTCATCAACTTCCACAGTTCCATACAATTTACTTCTACCACTCAACACCATCAGCCGTCTGAATTTATGTAACCACGTCCAAGCTGTTTGATAGCTGCCCAATCCAAGTATTTTCTGCAAACCTTTTGCACTTACACCATTTTTTTGAGCAACCATCCACCAAATAGCAAGAAACCATATTAATAGAGGCTTTGTCGTTTTATGAAACATCGTATTATTTGTCACTGTTGTTTCTGTAAATCCGAAGGATAAATGACGCGAAGCAAATGACACGAAGTAAATTCCGCAAAGCAAATGACGTGCGAAGCACAAATGCAAACAAATAATTTTTTGTCAATTAAATTAAATATTGTAATTTTGCATTTCTTTATAAAACGGTGATTGTAGCTCAGCTGGTTAGAGCATCGGATTGTGGTTCCGAGGGTCGGGGGTTCGAGTCCCCTCATTCACCCAAACAAAAACCGACCGGTTGTAGGTTTCGGGTTATTTTAGAATTTACTTCTTCCAACGAAAATCTTCTCAGTTAAACCTGATTTGGCACCACTAAAGCTTCCATCAGGGTTAGCAGAGCTCTGAATAATAAATTGATTTTCCGGATCAGCGAGAAAGGCATTAATAACAACAGGTGCAAAATTATTTCCTTCAATGGTCAGTTTATATTCCGGTATATCGGAATGTTGAACATCAGCAACAAAGTCATAACTCATCAATCTGGAGATTATACTGATATAAGATGCAGTTTTTACAGAATCGACAGGTATTCCATCTAGGATCCATTCACCATTTTGCTTATTCAGATTAAATGAACTATCGGCAGGGTAATCAAACATTACAGTAGTAATATCATCCTTGTTCACATCAACAAGTGCTTTATCGCGGTAATTATTAAAATCCATAGTGAAATTCATCTTAAGATAGCCTTCAACGGCATACACTTCATCCTCTTTGCTCAATCTAACATAAGAAGTCATTTTTCCCCTTGCTTGCTGGTTTGGGTTTTGTTGTTGAGCGCCAGCCTTTGGCTGCTGATAGGAGAATTTTCCTATAATCAGATCAGATACTATTTCGCCTCCTTGTTTTACATGTACTATTATGCCTGATGAATCTCCAACTTCATATTTATCCCATTGCGATTTATCGGTTGCGGCTACTCTTTCAGGTTTTAAATTATTGAGTGTGGCTAAGAGGTTTACCACGACTCTTGGATCTGCTTTAACAAGTTTGTTATTTAATTTAAGATACCAGGTATTTCCGGTTTTTACAAAATCAATATTTTTTTCAATATTGTTAAGAGGGAAAAATGATATTTCATCAACCTTTGAAGTGTCGATACTAACCAATTCGCTCCTAAATGTACGTTCACCTTTCATGGCATCAAAATAATACATTGCCAAAACCATGACAAGAAGCAAGACCACCAGCATTAAAAGGGTTTTGATATTCAATTTATTAAACATAGCCTTCCTCCATTCTTTTAAGTTTTAGATTTCTGTTGTATTGCATTCTGATAATTCCATAAATTACTATCAATATGATTGGCAGTAAAAAGTTCAGCCATTTGAGCAATACTTTTTTACCCTCTTCCACCTGATCGAGCGGACGTGAGGTTATTCCCTTGGTTCTGAGTTCAATTAATCCGGTATCATCTGATAACCAGTCGATGGAATTTACCATCAAATTTACATTATCAGCTTGAAGCTGTTGTGCTTGTCTTCCTGAACCACTAACTGCAAAATCTCCATCTGAAATCAACAAAATTCGAGATTCCTGATCCCCGTTAATTTTTCCCTGAAGTATTGCAGCAACTGTAAGATCTGATAATGGGAAGTCAACATCTGCCCATTTTTTATTTATATCAAAATAAAGGGGCACCTGTTGTGTGCCCGATTTCTTAGATGTTCTAGCAATTGGAATATAAGATAGTGAAGTGTCTCCTGAATATGTAATAGGGCTTGCAAATTGAAGAATAACTCGCTCAAGACCTTCGGTCACAGGATGTTCCTCAAAGCCTGAAATCAATGGTAGGTATGGAAATCTCACCTGAGTGTTATAGGTAAAATTGCCCTGTTGCTGTCGAACAGAAACATTTCCACAGTTTAGATCAACAATAAAATTACCTTCAACATTAAGGCCTTTTCCCATAAGCCATCTTTCGAGGCCTGTTTCAACTGATCTGCCCTGGGCTGTGCTAAAATCCCCCTCTACCCTATTCATTGCAATAAACAAATTCCCACCATCCGACAGATAATTATCAAGTTGGTGTAAAGCATATTCAGGAAAAGTATCTTTTGGTGCAATAATAGCAACTGTAGTGAATCTTCTCATATCGTCAGGAATAGTATCGCTAAGGTCAACAGCTTCAATATTGTACAGAACTGCAAGTGAACTCATAACTTGTTGATATGCTTCAAGTGGGGGTTCACCATTTCCCTGAAGAAATGCTAATGTGGGCTTATCAATAGGTGATAATTTTTTAATACTTGATGACAAAGCATATTCCATAGCAACACCGGGTTTCATAAAAGGAATAGCATCCGTCTTTTCGCCCATTTGAAGATATGCTCCAAGAAATACTTTTTGTTGTTTCACCTGATCCTTTTCTCTCACATTTACAATAACAGGCTGAACGCCTGCCTGAACTGCTTTTTGTTCATCAGCCTGATCTTTACCCGGATCAATAAATTCATAAACAACCTTGCCTTTTGATAAGCTTGCGTATTCAACAAGAAGCTCTTTAAAATCCCTTCTTGTTTTGGCAATGTCGGGAGGAAGATCTTTAGTAAAATATGCTGTAATAGTAACCGGCTCATCAAGTGATGATAAGATGTTTTTCGTGGCTTTACTTAAGGTATATCGGTTATCCTGGGTAAAGTCGAGCCGAAAAAAGAATTTATCTGAAACAATGTTCAAAAGGATCAGCACTGCTACTACCAGTATAATATAGGATATTAATGATTTCTGACGCTTCATATTGTTAATTTGTTATATTGTTATTTACCTATTGTTAAGAATTTATGCTTTTCTTTTTGCCAGAACGGCTTCTGCCGAAATAAGACCAAGAAGTATTAATGAAAGAAAATAGATAAGGTCTTTCGAATCGATAACGCCTCTTGACATTGATTCAAAATGGTCGGATATGCTCAAATAATTTAATACAGAGCCTATTGCTCCGGTAAAGCCTCCAGCCAGTATTGAAAATATTATATGGAAAAATATTCCGATGAACAGAGCAAGTAAAAACCCTACAATCTGATTACTTGAAATACTGCTGGCAAAAATCCCAATTGCAATATATGCACCACTCATCAGAAGAAGAGCAAGGTATCCTGACCATATTGCGCCATGATCAACCGGGCCTAAGTTGGCAACAGTAATATAATAAGGCAGGGTAAGTACTAAGGCAATTACAATTAATATCAGTGTTGCCAAGAACTTACCAATAATTAACTGCCAGTTATTTATGGGTTTTGTGAGTAATAACTCAATTGTTCCTGACCTGTTCTCTTCGGCAAGGAGTCGCATAGTAAGTGCCGGGATAAAAAAGAACAAAGTCCAGTAGGCAATACCAAAGAAGGACTGCAAACTTGCCTGTTTAACAAAAAAGACATCAGCTCCACTAATCCAGGTAAAAAAACCGCTGAATCCAAGGAACAGAATTAACATTATATATGCCATTAATGAATCAAAAAAAGATCGCAATTCACGTCTGGCTATCGCCCAAATCTGTCTCATAATTATCTATGTTTAAATTTACTTTGTTTAATTTTAATAATATTTGTTGTTACGGGTTACGAGTTAAATTTTTTCCTTATACCTTATACCTTATACCTTACACCTTCTTATACCTTATACCTTACACCTTATACCTTATACCTTACACCTTACACCTTACACCTTATACCTTATACCTTATACCTTACACCTTACACCTTCTTATACCTTATACCTTATACCTTATACCTTATACCTTACACCTATATTAATTCATCGTTAATTCGCGGAACACATCTTCAAGCTTAGTTTCAACTGAAGTCATTTCAGTAAGGTACCAGCCTTTTGCAACGCACATATCAAAAACAGCCCGCCTTGATGATAGCTCCGGTTTACTTTGAATTTCGTATGTACTATTACTTTTCGAAATAAAATCAACCATCCCCACAGTTTCAATTTCCTGCAGAGCTTTAAATATTTCATTAACATCACCCTCTTCGATGGATATTTTTAATATCTCTCTCCCTTGAGCCTGTTTTCTAAGGTCAGCTGAAGTTCCGTCGGCTACAATTTTTCCTTTGTTGATGATCATTATTCTGTCGCAGGTGGCTTCGACCTCAGCGAGTATGTGGGAACTCAGGATCACAGTCTTTTCGCGACCGATTTTCCTGATAAGCTCTCTAATCTCAACAATCTGGTTTGGGTCAAGGCCTGCGGTAGGCTCATCCAGTATTAGTACTTCAGGATCATGGATGAGTGCCTGTGCAAGGCCAACACGCTGCTGATATCCTTTTGAAAGTTCACCGATCTTTTTATGCTTTTCCCCTTCCAGTCCACAAATTTCAATCATCTCAAGAATACGATCTTTAATTATATTGCGGTCTATTTTCTGTAACTCTGCAACAAACTTTAAATAATCAATAACACCCATATCAGCATATAAGGGATTATTTTCAGGAAGATACCCAATAAGTTTTCTTACCTCATCCGGATTTTCAAAAATTGAAAAATTCCCAACTGATATACTTCCTTCAGTGGGTGCCAGGAAAGTTGTTATTGCTTTCATAGTGGTTGTCTTTCCGGCACCATTAGGTCCCAGGAACCCTAATACTTCACCTGTCCTAACAGAAAAAGAGATATTATCAACGGCTTTTTGTGCGCCAAACTTTTTAGTGAAATTCTCAACTACTATATCCATAATTATAATTTTTTTGCAAAAAAAATGATTTGTATTTACTTATACAAATCATTACTGAAATATTTAACAAAATTTAACAGAAATAAAATTATTGGCTTTTCAACCTATAATACTCCGGAATTTGATAAAACCTCTTTTTGAATAATAATCAATTAGTTCTTTATTGGATCGAATTCATAAAATCTTCTACCATAAATACTATCACTGGGAGTTGAATGATACCACCCATAGCCAACATACCCTTTATTATCTACAGTGTAACTAATTGAAGGAGAAAGCTTTGTTGGACATGGACTCATCTTCGTCCAATTCTTGCTTACAAGATCAAATTCCCAAAAGTCTCTATATGAAATATTAGAGTTATTACTCCCCATACCAAAATAGAGTTTTCCATCTATATAAAAACTTGCAATATCATTAAAGCCATTACCAGGATAATTCCCTGCAATTTCCCATGTATCACTAAGAGCATCATATTCATAAAACTTATCCATACCTCCTCCATTTGAACCTAATCCCATATATCCCCTACCTCCTCCACCAATGGCCATCCCTAACCTACTATCAGGTCCAGGGAATTCTTTTTTCTCCTTCCAGCTATTTGTAATTGGATCATATTCCCATAAATCACTAACAAAGGTCTTCCAGCTATCTTCATAAAAGTAACCCGGGCCTAAGTATGCTTTGTTGTTTATTACAAATGCTTTGGAATAAATTACAGGAGTACCCGGATAAGTTGTTTTCTGAGTCCATTGCCCAAATAAGGGATCATACTCCCAAATATCTACAAGGTAGTCATTATTTGAAAGAGAGTAAGATGTTCCCATGCCATAATAACCTTTACCATTGCATGCGAATGATATACCATTTTGTCTTGCTGTTCCAGGAAAATCAGGCTTTTTAGTCCATTTATCATTCAATGGATCATATTCCCAAAATTCTGTCATTATTTGAAATGGTTCCGTGAGCAAACCACCACACACATATATTTTTCCATTTACCATAAAATTGTTTGTGTTTCTTAAATATGTTCCGGGATAGTCTGATTTCTTTTCCCAGGGAAACCATAAATCAAAATACTGAACAGAAGTTGCAATATACCCAGGTGTTTCAACAGTAACCAGAACTAATCCAGGTACAGACACTGCTGAAATCGTAACATAAAGTCTGTTTTCTGAAACTGAATCTACAATAGATAATGCATGGCCAAATTTTACAATATTAGCAGACTTCAACAATGCAAAATTCCTCCCTTCTATTATTACCTGAGTTCCAACCTGACCATATTTAGGCTCAAAATTGATTATTTTCGGAGGTAAACAGCCTGCACTTTTAAATGACACCATATTTCCATACACTTCATATTGTTGTGTCAAAACAAATGCACGTAAGTTATAAGTTTCTCCATCTATTAATCCACTTTTTAAATTAAAAGTATAAATGCCTTTCGTTGCATCACTATTGAATAACTTACAATAATCTGACAGTGTGGGCTTATCATCTTTGCTCCAAACAAAGCCATATGAAATGATGTTCTGGTTCCCAAGATTTATAATGTCAGCTGAAAAAACTGCTCCTTCTTCATTTACAATCGGTGTATTAGTTATTACGAAAGGATACTCATTTGGAAGTACCTCAGCTTTTTTATCACAATTTGAAAGAAAAAAAAGTGTTATAAATACTATTAAAACTGATATATACTTCATATTAAAAATTTATCCCTGTTAAAAATTTAAACTCAGTGATATCCAGATACTTGGGGTCAGATAAAGAATAATATTTATTATAACGCATCTCAAAGAAAACAGAATACTTATAATTAAGATTGTATTCAATACCTCCCCCAATGGAATACCCAGCTTGATTAACCGCTATTAATGAAGATTCATTGACAACATTAATTTCAATAATATTCTCTGATAATGTTGTCTCATAAATCGAATTTTCATTACTGAAATTATAAATTACTACTACTCCTAAATTTATAAATGGACGAAATTTATTTGATGGATACGCAAACCTTACCAATAAGGGTAATTTTAGTGAAGAAATATTAGCAACAAAATTTATGTCTATGGTATCAATTGAGTTATAATATGAAAAACCATGTCTTGAATAATTAATCTCTGAATGTAAAGAGAAATTACTTAAAAGAATTGGCTTGTCGGCAAAAAACCCAAATGTGAAACCACCATCGTATTTATAATCAAAAAGGTTTATTTTTAAACCTTTCCTATCAGCTTTAGGAACTAGCTTTGCGAGCTCATATCCAAAAATTGCCCCATATCTAAAATGTGGAAATGGTTTTAATTCACAGTCGTTGTATCTTGTTATTAATTTGGATAATGATCTTTTATTATATTTAACAAATTTGGTTGCATCCGCAACCTTTTGACAATCATAAGTGATGCTCAATAATTGTTCATTGTAGCTTATATCATCCTTATTATTTTTAGCAATTTCAGTTATAATATTTCTGTCTTTCTCGAAAAAAAATGTTTTAACCCCTTTCCCATCATAAAAAAGCAAAGTAATCTTACCTCTATTCAAACGCTCCACAAACACTTTTTGTAATGAGTCCAAAATTTGCACTTCCCTGGATAAATAAACACGGCCATCCTTAAAGCCAAACTCATCAACTTCGTATGGTGAGTATTTAACTATATGATCTCTATTTAAAATTTGACAGAATCTGGAATTAGCTTTACTTCCGCCATTAATCAATTTTACACCAGCAGTTGTAACATTATTCATAATAAAATAATCATTTTGTCCATTTACGACATTTGGAAGAAAACAAATTACTAAGAATATGTACCAGAGTTTATTCATAGTCTACTAAGAATATTTATATCGTTAAAACTATTTTAATGCGCCTCTTATCTATTAACTTCATCATGTGGACAACATATCTGTAATCCCAAATGCTATACTTGCATCTAATTTGATTCAGGATCTTTTTCTCCAATCAAGCTTCATCCATTTAGGCACTTTAGCTGACCCAGATTTTCTGCCGTAAATAGCATCATCAAGTTTAAGAGCCAGCTTTCTAAACAAAGAGGAATTCCTAATACCTGCTCTTACTACATTGTGTAGTAGGTTGTCGGGATGAGAGAAAGGGCATACACTCATACATCGTCCACAATCTGTACCAAATATACACCAAATAGTAAAACAGGCTTCCTGATTTATCTGCCATCTTTTAATCCCATCAATCTCTTCCATATCACCTAACATGATAGCATCACCCGGGCAGGTTTCTGCACATTTTTTACACTTTATACAAAAATCAATCATCGAATAATCGTTCAGGGGTTTGTTTGTTATCAAGGGAAAATCAGTAGTTACAACAGCAATCCTTACCCTTGGTCCATAACGTGGAGTCATAAGTAATCCCATTCTTCCGATCTCACCTAAACCAGCATCACGAGCAACCAGTGGGCAGACAATCTCATAATTTCCATCAATGTGAGCTCTTGCTTCATATCCAAGATTTCTGATAAACATTGCAATCTGAACGGCAATCTTTCCAACTTCCATATATTGTTGTGCTGATTCCATAACAGTCGGGCCGCTAGGTGCTGTAGCCAACATTTTGTGATCCATCTCAACTGTGACTGCAATAGCATATTTATGCTTTTTTGTGAATTCTTTTCCATACCTCTCTACCCTTCCTCCCATGGAATAAACATGATAATCCATTAACTCACAAACACCACAGTTGGCTGCACCAAGCTTTTTTGACCATTTTTTTATATAGGCTGTTGTTTCTTTCTGATAAGCTTCAATTTTCAAATCTGCAACTTTCCCGTCAACAACATTTCTTAAAGCCTTCACTGTTTCTAAACTAGCTTCTGCTGATGCAAAATGAAAAGGATGATATTGTGTTGCTTTATTATTGAGTAATCCGTGTTTCTTACGCCAATTACTGTCTGTTATTTTTTTGTCAGGGTTTCTTCTATAATAATCATCATATCTTTCCGTATCGGCTTTCAGTTCGTTACGAGAAAACATCGTATCACGTTCATCAATTCTTTTCACTGGGATAGTTTGAATATATTTCCGGTTTCGCCCAAAAGGGATGATGATAATAATAACAAAGATGAGAAGGATAGTTAGGATTGCTATCCCGCTTTCATATTTATAACTGAATTCCAAAAAAGAAAAAATCAGAAAAGGGAGGGGTAAAATAAAAGATGACAAGAAAAACCGTTTGGCTGCTTTAGCCTCACTTTCTTTTACAGATACTAGTGCAGAATAGAACAATATTATGAAAATAACAGCTGTAATTAACAGAAAGGAGTTATTTATATTCATCATAAAGTAAAGATTTATAATGTTTCTTCTATGACTTAATTTTATGCTATTCCCCTTTTAGTCAACAGATTCTCAAGACCCATTTTAATCAGCAACTGTTTAAATCGTGGATCTGATCTCAAGGAGTCGAATGGAGGAGTAGTTGTAATATAGATTAGGTTACCATCACGATCATTATATGCTTTATCGAACCATTCAAACGCGATGTCTGTTTCTCCGAGGCCATGATATATCGTTCCGATCCAAAAGGATGACACATAACCTTTTTTTGATCGTTCAATTAGATCAGAAAGTATATTGTTTGCTTTTACTTTTTCGTCTGCAAGGGCGTAATAAAAACCCAATACACCAATATTTGCTACAGTTTTTGCACCTTTTGCAAGCATTTTTTCACCTTCTGCAAGTGCCTTTTTATACATTTTCTTCTGAGCATAAGCTTCCATCAGGCAATGGTGCCCCATGGGAAAGTGCGTTTCGCTATCCAGGAGTTTCTCAAAATAATTCACGGCACTATCAAAATTGCGTTTATATATATAGACATATCCGATTCTTATTTTGATAAGGAGATTAAGTGGATCAAGTTCCTGAGCCCTTTGAAGAGTTGTCATACTTTCTTCAAAATTACCCTCCATAAAACTCCAGTAAAATTCAATCCATAGGTGAGCACTTATGGAGTTGGGATTTAACTCAAGAGCTTTTTTAAAGTTTTCAATGGTTGATTTTCGATTAAAACCATAAAACATTGACACTAAGCCCAATGAAACATACGCTTCGGCCAGGTTCGGATCAAACTCAAGTGCTTTAAGGGCAGCTTCTCTCGCCATTGGCATAGCATCTTTGGTGGGTAAAATATCAAAACCCGTGGAAAGCAGGGTATATGCCTCTGCAAGTGAAGTATATGCAAGGGTAAACCGAGGATCTTCCTCAATGGCTTTCTTGTAATACTCAATGGCTTGGTGAGTGTACTCCGGAAGGAATTTATTGATGTAATATCGTCCTCTTAAATATAAATCGTATGCAGTGAAATTGTCAGGATATCTTTCTTTAGGAAGCTTAACTTGCAAATTAAGGGATGTTTTTAAGCGGTCGACAATTTTTAGAGTTATTTCTTCCTGTATTTCAAAAACATCTGCCATGTTTCTATCGTATCGTTCTGACCAAAGATGGTAACCATCATCAACTTTTATCAACTGCGCAGTTATACGCAAACGATTGCCAGCTTTTCTGATACTGCCTTCAACCAGTATTCCCACATTTAATTTCCGGCCAATCTCGCGTATATCAGCTTTTTCACTTTTAAAGGCAAATGAGGAGGTTCGGGCTACAACCTTTAGATTTTTGATTTTTGTTAATGCATTGATAAGTTCCTCAGCCATACCCTCACAAAAATATTCCTGTTCAGGATCTGAACTCATATTAATAAAAGGTAAAACAGCAATGGATTTTTCTTTAGTCTTCTCATGTTCTCTAATTATCGGTTCTGAAAGAATTGTTTCTTGCTGTCCGTAGCTAATCGAATAAATCGTAACAGGTGAACTGATATTTTTAAAGGTTTTTTCTCCAATAAATTTTGCTCTAAAATCTGTTTTATTTCTAATATCTTCATAAACCCGCTCTGAAACATAAATACCGCCAGGTTCTCCTGAGGATTCAATCCTGGCAGCTATATTTACCCCATCCCCAAAAATATCATCATCTTTTAAAATAATATCACCTATATGAATACCGATACGGACCATTAAAGAGGATTCCTTGCAGCATGCTTTCTGAATCTCCAAAGCACAATTGACAGCATCAAATGAACTCTGAAAAACAGATAGCGTACCATCACCGATTTCCTTAATATATTCACCTTTGAATTTCCTGATAGCGGTTTTATGGATTCCCCTGTTAATCTCAAGAATACTCATAGCCAGTTTTTCATCCTTCGACATCATTGCGGAATAACCGACGATATCGGTGAACATAATGGCGGCGAGTTTTCTGGTTTCATTCATTTTTTTAAAATCCCTAATTATTTTTCTAACCCTATTTTTGCCATAAATTCTTTAAATCTTGTATCCTCCACTAAATCTTCAAACCATAATTCAGATTCACATCCCATCAATGCAACGCTAAATTCATGATTCCTGTAGGCGACATCCAGCCACTCAAAAACCTTATCATTATTCTTAAGGCCTGCATAGATCAAACAGTATTCGAAAGCTCTGATATCCATCTGTGTTTTAGCTAAACTATCTAATCTGTTTAATTCAGCAATTGCTGCTTCATGATTTCCTAATTTAGCATATGCAAGGCCCATCACTCCAATAATATCAAAAAATTCTCCTGTCATTTCTCTCACTTTCTCATAATATTCAATCGCTAAACCATATTCTTTCATCCAAAAATAAACGTTGCCCATAAAAAAATAAGCAGGAGCGAAACCGGGATCCATATCAATTGTAAATAAAAGCTGGTTTAATGCTTTCTGGTAGTCACCGGCCCACGCATACATTACCGCAAGATCGCGATTGAGAATTGGTGATTCGGGATCATATTCCCTTGCTTGCGTCATGTAGCGGATGGCTTCATCATGGCGGTTGATGATACTAAGTAACGCGGCATACCAATTGTAAGCAGTTGGATAACGTGGATTAAGCTGAATAGCTTGCTGAAAAGAACGTTCAGCCCCAAGCCAATCCCAATCATAAGTGAATTTAATCCATCCAAGCGCTGCATGGGCTTCTGCCAGGGTTTCATCAATGGATAATGCCTTTTCAGCGGCAATCCTACCCTGGCGAATAAATGGTTCAGGCTTGGCTTCATGGATTGAAAGCATACAATAACAATCTGCCAGACCTGCATATGCAAGAGCATAGTCAGGATCAAGCTCAATAGCCCTTTCGAAGAACCCGAAAGCTTTACTGAATCCAACTTCGCTTCTCCTGTTCCAGTAATATCTGCCTTTTAAAAAAAGGTTGTAGGCCTCCTTGTTTTCAGTGTAGCGTTTAATCAGTTCATTCTTTTCGCCACTCAGCAGTTTTACTTTTAATTTGTCAACAATAGCCAAGGATATCTCATCCTGGATAGCAAAAACATCTTCCAGTTTCCTTTCATATTTCTCCGACCACAAATGATATCCATCCTCTATATTAATAAGCTGGGCAGTAACACGTAAATTATCACCTGATTTGCGGACACTCCCTTCAAGAATAACTCCAACATTTAGCTTTTTGCCAATTTCACGAATGTCCATATTCCTGCCTTTAAATGAAAAAGCAGAAGTCCGGGCAACGACTCGCAGGTCGTTAATATGAGAAAGGGCATTTATAATTTCCTCGGCCATACCCTCACAGAAGTATTCCTGATCTTTATTCGGACTCATATCTACAAACGGGAGAACCGCGATGGAGTTTTTCCATGTGATATTATTGATATCTATGATTGGTGATTTTTTGAAGCCTAAATGGTTTTTAAACACGAAAAAGAGAGCCATAAGAATGATCAAAATAACAAGCATTACAGGGAGTACAATTTTCCTTTTGTTTTTTTCTTTTGTTTTCGTTGCTTTTAGATATTGTTTTGAGATACCTGGTTGGAGCCCTTCTCCAATAAGGCAATAGACTTTAACAGGATGACTAATGTTCTTCAGCATTTTTTCGCCAACAAAAACAGCTTTAATGCCCTGTTTGTTTCTTATGGCATTATAGATTTGATCAGAGATAAATATTCCACCGGAATCTGCCAGTTGTTCAATCCGTGAAGCTACATTAACTCCGTCTCCAAAAATATCGCCCTCTTTAAAAACGATATCGCCAAGATGAATCCCGATACGTAGATTGAGATCAGGATCATCGCTTACGGATTGCTGAATTACCTGGGCACATTGCACCGCATCCAAAGCGCTCTGGAAACAGAGTAGTGTCCCATCACCCATCTCCTTCAGAAACTCACCATTGAATTTCTTGACAAGCGGCTTTTGGATGTCTCTGTTTTTTTGGAGAACAGTAAGCGCTTTTTGTTCATCTTTTGACATGAGGGCTGTGTAGCCGGCAATGTCGGTGAACACGACTGCAGCAAGCTTCCTGTGTTCTTTCATTTTTATAGATTCCTAATCATTTTTCCATTCCCATTTTTTTCAATAATTCAATAAATCTCGGATCCGAACGAAGACTATCAAACATTGGAAGTGTCTTTAGATAAAACAGAAAAGAATCTCTCTCAATATAAGCCTTATCAATATATTCGAAAGCTTTATCTTTATTAATGAGCCCTATATAAATGATAGCTTTATGCAAAGATGAAACGTATTTATTTTTAGACAATGTTTCCATTCTTTCAAGTGTTTTAAAAGCTTTAGGCTTTTGACCAGCCAATGCATAAGCCATTCCCAATGAGCCAATACTGTATGTCATTTCCTTTGCAAGAGCTTCAGATTTCAAAAGGGAAACGAGAGCCTTATCATAATCTCCAATCCCCCAGTATGCCATCCCCTGCCATATATAAGCAAAAGGAAAATTTGGATTCATTTCAAGGGTCTTCCGGAATTGTTCAATTGCTTCTTTAAACCTTCGTGAAAATATAAAAATTAAGCCGAATATTGCATTTATCATTGGAGACAATGGGTCTAATTCCAGGGCTTCATTAATTTCAGTAATTGCTTCATCAAAACGTCCCCTTCCGGCAAGAAACAAAGCATACCATTCGTGAGCTGTTGCATATTCAGGATTAAGTTCAATTGCGTTTTTATATTCTTGCTCTGCTTTTTCCCAATTCCAGTCATTGTAAGCATAAATCCAGGCTAATGATGAATGTGCTTCGCCAAGGGAAGCATCAATTTCTAAAGCCTTCTTCACGGCTCTTCTTGATTTCTCAAATGCTTCGCCAGGATGCATAAAACCAAAGTGACCGGATATATTATATGTATCTGCAATACCAATATATGGTAATGCGTAAAGAGGATCAATTTTAATAGCACTTTGGAAAAACTCGAATGCCTTATTAAATCCAACTTCGCTTCTCCTGTTCCAGAAATATCTGCCTTTTAAATATAGGTTATATGCCTCCTTATTTTCAGTGTGACGTTTAACCAGTTCATTTTTTTCATCTCTCAATAGTTTTATTTTTAGATTATCAACAATAGCCAGAGATATCTCATCCTGGATGGCAAAAATGTCCTCCATATCCCGGTCATATTTCTCCGACCAGAGATGATAACCGTCAGATACATTAACAAGCTGGGCAGTAATTCGCAATTTGTTACCAGCTTTTCGAATACTGCCTTCCAGTATTGACTGAACATTTAATTTTTTACCAATTTCACAAATATCATAACCTTTTCCTTTAAATTGAAATGCTGAAGTTCTTGAAGCAACCTGCAATCTTGCAACTTTAGCCAGAGCATTTATAAGCTCCTCAGCCATCCCTTCACAAAAATATTCCTGGTCTTTTTGCTGGCTCATATCAGTAAATTGCATTACAGCAATGGACTTTCCCTTAACTTTATCCATTGAGGTCGCAAGGAATTCATTATGCCTTTCGGGAAAAGGTTCGGATAAAAGAGTATAGATTTTTACAGGATGACTAATGTTCTTCAGCATCTTTTCACCAACAGAAACAGCTTTAATGCCTGGTTTGTTTCTTATGGCATTGTAGATTTGATCGGAGATATATATTCCTCCTGAATCTGCCAGTTGTTCAATACGTGAAGCCACATTAACGCCGTCTCCATAGATATCACCCTCTTTAAACACGATATCGCCAAGATGAATACCTATGCGAAGATTAAGAACAGGATCATCGCTAACGGATTGTTGAATTTCCTGGGCACATTGCACTGCATCCAAAGCGCTCTGGAAACAGAGTAATGTTCCATCACCCATCTCCTTTAGAAACTTACCGTTGAATTTTTCAACAAGCGGCTTTTGAATGTCTCTGTTTTTTTGGAGGACAGAAAGAGACTTCTGCTCATCATGTGACATGAGGGCTGTGTAGCCAACAATGTCGGTGAACATGACAGCAGCGAGTTTTCTATGTTCTCTCATTTTTTTAGATTTCCTTCATTCCATTTATCTTTATAAAAGGTAACAGTCCAACACCATATTCTTCCGTAACATCCGGTTCCGGCAATCCCTGTTCTATACAATTATCTTACTACCAATAGCAGGATCACAACAAATATACAATATATTATGCAGAAAGAAAATAAAAAAATCAGATTATGGGAAAATGATAGGTGAAACGGCTTAAAAGAAACCGACGTGTTAACCCTTCGGCTAATCCTGTTACTTATTCCACGATGTCAGCTTTAAAAGTCTTATTATACTCTTCCCAGTTTTTGTTTAGGTAGTCACCATCGCCAAAGTAACGGATAACAGGCTCAAATGCTGGTGGTTTCATATAACCGGGAACAACAGTCAGCCATTCATTTTTCTCATTCATAAACACATAGGAGGGATATGACATTTTACCCTGCAAAAGAGATACTGCCAGTTGATGTGATGACTTACGCTGCCTGGGATTGGGGTTGATAAACATTTGACCATCAACGAACACAGTATCCACTCTTTCGGCATTAAGTTTAACAGAATAATAATGCTTGTTCATATATTCGACAATATACGGATTCGAAAAAGTTGTGGCATCCATTCTTTTACACCAACCACACCAGTCAGTATAAACGTCAATAAATATTTTCTTAGGGCTTTTTTTGTTTAACTCAAAAGCTTCCTCGAAGCTGTACCACTTGATCTTGTTTTGTGAGAAAAGTGTAGAAGGTAATAATACAAGGACGACTGCTATGATGATAATAATTTGTCTTTTCATAATTATACAGGGGTTAATAAAATTCAGGCTACAAAAGTATGAAAATAATTACATATGCAAATAGAATAATATTTATAACTAAAATTAAACGGTTTTATTATCAAGCTATAAGTTAATTGTTAATTGATAATTGATTACTGCAACTGCTACTGCAACTCCTTCCCAAATCTCTCAATCTCCCTTTGTGTATCCTTTTTCTTAAGGCTATCACGTTTATCATAATAGTGCTTACCCCTGGCTAAAGCAATATTCACCTTGGCAAGGCCCTTTTCGTTAATATAAAGAAGTACAGGAATGATGGTAAATCCTTTTTCTGCGACTTTATTCATAAGTTTTTTAAGTTCTCTTTTAGTAAGTAAAAGCTTACGGTCGCGCTTTGGTTCATGATTATAATGAGTGCCGAATTTATATTCAGCAATATGCATATTCCTGATAAAAAGTTCATTCCCAATAAAACCACAATAGGCATCATTCAGACTAGCCTTACCACCCCGTATAGATTTTATTTCCGTACCGGAAAGCTTTATCCCAGCCGTAAACTCCTCTATTAGGAAATATGCATAGGAGGCTTTTTTATTTTTTATGCTGATTGTGTTGTTCATAGTTAATTAATCAGCGCAAAAATACGGTTTTTACTTTTACTTTGAAAATCAAAAAGTCGGATAGATTTATAGGTTTGTTATTTGTAGATGCGTTGCATACACTGTGTGTTTACAAATCCCATGGTACGGCATCATTTATTATTAATCATTGTAAAGAAGATATTTTTTTTGGATTTTTTTAAATTTGTCAAGATCGCCTTTCCAACTTTCACGGATTTTTTCAATACTCTCTCCTCTTATTATCTGATCTTTTAATTTGCTGTTACCTGCAAGTTTATTAAAGTAGGAATTAAAAAACTCATCCTTATTCTCAAACTGATGATATATCTTAATTATCCAACTTAAATCCAATTGCATTTTATCCAATTTTGAATCGATTGAATAATCAGACAGATCAAAGCCAAAACACTTCTGTCCAATAAATTTAGGATTAAGGCTAACTCCCGGAATGCTTTCAGGAATAAAAAAGAAGTCTGTGTTTTTAATATCAGGATGTCCGATTAGCTGGAAAGGTTTATTAGTACCTCTGCCAATGCTAATAACAGTGCCTTCGAATAAGCATAGAGACGGATAAAGATAAATAGAGGTCATGTCCGGCAGATTGGGTGATGGGTTGACAGGAAGTATATATTGGCTGGTGTGATCATAGTTCAAATTTTTAACATATTTAAGTCTGCATTTTGATTTATTTTCCAGCCATCCTTCCGAGTTGATCATATTTGCATATTCAGCAATAGTCATTCCATGTACAACAGGAACAGGATGCAGCCCGACAAATGAGTGAAATTCTTTTTCCAGAACAGGCCCATCCACATAGAAACCATTTGGATTTGGTCTGTCGAGAATCAGGAATGTAATATCATTTTCAGCACAAGCCTCCATTGCATAAGTCATAGTACTGATATAAGTATAAAACCTGGCACCGACATCCTGAATGTCAAAAATTAAAATGTCAATATCCTGCAAGTCGGAATTCTTTGGTTTGTAATTCTTTCCATAGAGGGAAATAACAGGTATTCCTGTCTTCTTATCAATATAATTACCGATCTTCTCTCCTGCTTCAGCTTTACCCCTAAAACCATGTTCCGGACAAAAAACCTTTCTCACATCAAATCCTGAACCAAGGAGGCTATCAAGAAGATGTTTATTCTTTATCATTGATGTTTGGTTGGTAATTACAGCTAATCTTTTATCCTTTAACCAGGGAAAGTAAACATCTGTGCGCTCAGCTCCAACAATTATTTCAGCTGTATCAGAATTATTGGAATAAATGCTATCATCATTACATCCATATAAAAAGAATGGTAAGAAAAAGAGTGTAAGGAAAGTCTTATACTTCATGACAATGATATTTTATATTGCTAACATAATTTTGATATTTTTGCAATGATAAATAAAATATTTGTTTTGAATACCGAATTTTTCATAGCCAGGCGTATTGTAAAAAATTCTCAGGCAAACTTTTCTGCCCCTATTGTCCGTATTGCTATTATCAGCATTGCCCTTGGCTTAGCGGTTATGATAATTTCTTTAGCAATAGTAAGCGGTTTTCAAAAGCAGATAAGAAATAAAGTTATAGGGTTTGGCTCACATATCCGGATTACAAAATTTGACTCGAATAAATCATATGAGGCAATGCCGATATCCAAAACTCAGGACTTTTATCCTGGGATTGAGAAAACTGAAGGGATAAAAAGCATTCAGGTCTTCGCACTGAAAGCCGGTATTATCAAGACAAAAGATCAGATACAGGGTGTAGTATTTAAAGGAATTGGGAGTGATTTCGACTGGTCATTTTTTGAAGATAAGATTGAAGAAGGCAAGAAATTTTCAGTGAGTGACACAACAAAATCTAATAAAGTCATGATCTCCCGGCAACTTGCCTCGCTTTTAAAACTTAAGCTTGGTGATGATCTGCGTACGTATTTTATAATAGAGAATGAACTTCAGCCACGTGGAAGGAAGTTTGAAATTTCCGGGATATACAAAACCGGCCTTGAAGAATTTGACATGCTTTATGTGATCGGGGATATTGGTCATATTCAAAAATTAAATCAATGGGACAAAGATCAGGTGGGAGGCTTTGAAATTTTCATAGATGATTTTGACGATCTTGATATTATCCAGGATATAGTTTATAACACTATTCCATATGATCTGAACTGCAATAGTATAAAAGATCTGCACCCGGAAATATTCGACTGGCTTGAACTACAGGATATGAATGTGATCATCATCCTAATCCTTATGCTTTTAGTTGCATCTATAACCATGATATCAACACTTCTGATATTGATCCTTGACCGGACATATATGATCGGAGTATTAAAAGCACTTGGAGCAAAGGATTCCGGTATCAGGAAAATTTTCCTTTATAATGCAATTTATATTATTGGCAGAGGGCTTTTGTGGGGAAATATTTTTGCCATAACCTTGTGTTTATTGCAATATCATTTTGGAATTATCAGCCTTAACCAGGAATCATATTATGTATCCGTTATACCTATCAATCTTAGCATTCTTCACATTTTCTATATCAATCTTGGAACTTTAATAATTTGCACCCTGATATTGATCATTCCATCGTATATTATTACGAAGATCAGTCCGGTGAAGGCGATACGGTTTAGCTAGTGAGTTTGCAAGTTCTCAAGTTGGCAGGTTCTATTTTTTCATTCTCGCATTCAATCATTTAAGGATTAACTTTTATGCAAACCACACTCAGTAAACATAGGATTCTCCCACCACCATCTTCCGGAGCGAACATCATCGCCAGGTGCAACAGCACGTGTACATGGCAGGCAGCCAATACTTGGGAAAGATTTATCATGTAGTTTATTATACGGAACATGCTTTTCTTTGATGTAATCCCATACTTTTTTTTCTGTCCACGAAAACAATGGGCTGACTTTTATCAGACCATTCTTTTCATCCCACTCAACAATTTTCAGGTTTTGTCGTAAATCTGACTGATCCCTTCGCAGACCTGTGATCCACATATCCAATCCTTTTAATGCTCTTTTCAGAGGTTTAACTTTTCTGACATGACAACATAATTTCCTGTTTTCAATGCTTTCATAAAACAGGTTTATCCCTTTAGAATTCACCATACTTTCCACATCTTTGGGATCAGGAAAAAACAAATCAATATTTAAGTTATATTTTGCCCGGGTAATCTGGATCAGATCATAGGTCTCCTGGAATAATCTTCCTGTGTCAAGAGAAAAAATTTTAATTTTTCCACCACTGGCAGCTATCATCTCTGTGATAACCTGATCTTCTACTCCAAAGCTAGATGCAAATGCAAGCTTCCCTTTATATACATCTGACAAATATTTAATAATTTCCAGTGGATTCTTATCTTTAAAATCATTATTGAGATCGTTAATTATTTTATTGTTCATAAGCCTGTTTATTAATCGACCATTATTAGACTACAAAATTAACCAAATTCATATACTTTTGAGTTCTAAATTAACTATCATGAACATTCACTTTATTGCCATCGGTGGAAGTGCCATGCACAATCTGGCTATTGCTCTTCATAAAAAGGGATATATTATTAGTGGTTCGGATGATGAAATTGTGGATCCTTCCAGGCAAAATCTTTCCAAATATGGGTTACTACCGGATAAAGAAGGATGGGACGAGAACCGCATACATACTGATCTTGAAGCCGTAATTCTAGGAATGCATGCGCGAAAAGATAATCCTGAATTAATAAAAGCCCAGCAACTTGGCTTGAAGATCTTTTCCTATCCTGAATTTCTTTATGAACATGCAAAAAACAAAACCAGGGTAGTTATTGGTGGGAGTCATGGTAAAACAACAATAACAGCCATGATACTGCACGTTTTAAACCATGCAGGACTTGACTACGATTATATGGTAGGTGCAAAGCTGGATGGTTTTGATATCATGGTAAAACTTTCCGACTCTGCCCCAATCATGATATTCGAAGGAGATGAATATCTTACCTCCCCAATTGACAGAAGGCCAAAATTTCATTTATATAAACCTCATATTGCATTGATAAGCGGAATTGCATGGGATCACATCAATGTCTTTCCAAGCTTTGATAATTATATTGAACAATTCAGGATCTTTGCTGAGATGATCCCTGATGGAGGAAGCCTGGTTTATTGTTCGCTTGACAGTGAGGTGACAAAAATTGCCGCAAATTTAGGCACCAAAATAAACCTAAGACCATATCAAATCCCTGAACATACTATATCTGATGGAATAACTTCAATCAAATATGGTGATAAGATAACTCCAATGGAGATCTTCGGAAAACACAATCTTTTAAATCTCAACGGAGCCAGGTTGATATGTAATGAGCTTGGAATACAAGACAATCTCTTTTTCGAAACAATACGATCATATAAGGGTGCTTCAAATCGTCTTGAACTGGTATGCAAAAATTCAAACTCATCATTTTTTAAGGACTTTGCACATTCCCCATCAAAGCTAAAAGCGACAATAGAAGCGGTTAAAGATCAATATCCTGAAAAAGCACTGGTCGCCTGTATGGAACTTCATACTTTCAGTAGCCTGAATCAAAGGTTTCTGTCGTTATATAAAGATTCCATGGATAGAGCGGATATTGCAATACTTTACTATAATCCTCATACCGTTGAAATGAAGAAACTTCCTACGCTTAATACAACCAACATCAAAAAAGCATTCGGGAGATCTAATGTAAAGATATTTACAGATTCCGATCTAATGACAAAAGAGTTAATAAAGATGAGATGGAAAGAAAAGAATCTCCTTATGATGAGCTCCGGTAATTTTAATGGAGTAGACTTCAAAGAGCTTGCAAAAAAGATATTTTAGCTAAAGAAATATCTATTTTTTTAGATATTATTTAAATTTTAATTAAATTTGCCCGATTTTTGTAATGATAAATCAACAAAAATCACATTTTATTCAATAACATCCCAAAAAAACAATAATGAAAAAATTAGCTTTCATTTTTCTGGTCACCATCTTTTATACATTTAATATTGTTTATGCCCAGCAGGGTCCGTCAATAAAATTTGACAAAAAGAAACATGATTTTAAAATGATAAAAGAGGATGATGGCCCGGCAAAAGGCACTTTCCATTTTACGAACATTGGTGATCAGCCATTGAAACTCACTAAGGTTAAACCAGGTTGTGGTTGTACTACTTCTGACTGGACAAAAAATGAGGTTCAACCCGGTAAAAAAGGTTTTATTACTGCAGTATACGACCCAAGAAACAGACCAGGTCCTTTTAATAAGGCAATCGCAGTCGAAACAAATGACCCAAAACAACCGAGATTAATTTTATTTATAAGTGGTAACGTACTACCCCGTAAAAAAACAACGGTAGATTTTTACCCCGTAAAGGCAGGAAATCTTAGATTTAAAACGAATCATCTTGCGTTTATGGAAATTAATAATGGCAGCACTAAAACTGACACTATGAAGCTCTATAATGTTTGGGATTCAACAATGATCATAAAACTAATTAATGTTCCAAAATTCATCAGTTATGAAATTATACCCCCTCAATTAAAACCTAAACAGGAAGGTATAATAATAATGACATACGATGCCAAAAAGAAAAATGATTTTGGATTAATCTTTGATCGTTTTTCTATGGAAACTAATGATGCTATTAATAAAATCAAGCCCATAAATGTTAGCGCCAAAATTGTCGAGGATTTCACCAAACTTTCAACCAAACAACGTGAACTCTCACCAAAGATCAAATTTGCTTCCAGAAATTTTAATTTCGGATCGGTTAAGCAGGGCGAGCTCATCGAATATAGTTTTGAATATACAAACCATGGAGAAGCTGATCTTATAATAAGAAAAATCTCTTCCAGTTCAGGCTGTACAATAATAAATAAAGGTAAGCCTATTCTAAGAAAAGGTGAAAGTAGTAAAATGGATATTATTATTAACACCAAAGGGAGTGGTGGTAAATTACATAAAACCATTACAGTTATTTCTAATGACCCGGACCAACCAAGTATTACTCTTAGTATTATTGGCTCCTTGATATCAGAATAATTCAATTCAAATTATTGTTAAATTAAATAAATTAGTTCAATGAAAAGTAGATTTGTCATATTAATCGTTTTTGCTTTTTTAATGACACAAGCAGGATTTTCTCAACAACCTAAGCTGAAATTCGATAATTTAGTGCATGATTTTGGCACAATAAATGAAACTGACGGACGGGTTCAGCATACTTTCATTTGTACAAATACGAGTAATGATACTTTAAAAATAAACAGGGTTAATTCCAGTAAGCATTATGCAAAAGCAGAATGGTCAAATAAAAAAATTCTTCCGGGAGGTACCAGTTATGTTAAAGTATCATTTATTCCTAAAGATCAGGAAGGAAAATTTAAAACTCCAATAAACATCACAACTACTGAATCAGGATTCCCTGTCCAGCAAGTATTTATTACCGGTACTGTTAATCCACGTCAAAAAACTTATGTTGACTATTACCCGAAAAACATTGGAAACTTAAGGTTCTATAAAACTCATCTTGCAATCGACAATCTAAAAAAACATGAATCAAGAATAGATTCTTTTTTAATATATAATGAATGGGATAAACCGATGACCTTAAGTATTGAAAATGTCCCGGCTTATATGAACATTGAAATCATACCTGAAGTTCTTGAGCCTTCAAAATCCGGAGTCATCAGAGTTAGTTTTGATGCAAGTAAAAGCACTACCTGGGGTCTTTCTTATAACTTTTACAAGCTCATAACTAACGATACACTTACTCCGAGAAAGAATATTACAGTAGGTGCAAATGTTGTTGAAGATTTTTCAACAATGACAGCTGAGGAGCGTAAAAACAGCCCTACTATAACATTTGATAAAAAGACACATAATTTCGGACAGATCAATCAGGGAGATTTAGCCGAATACAATTTTGAATTTTCCAACACAGGGAAAGAAGATCTTATTATTAGGCGAACAAAAGCAGCATGTGGTTGTACTTCTACCAAAATGGAAAAGACAGTCTTAAAACCCGGTGAAAGCAGTAAAGTTAATATTGTATTTAACAGCAGAGGTTACAAAGGGAAGAAAAGAAAGAGTATTACTGTAATAAGTAACGACCCTGATCACTCTGTTGTAATGTTATTTATTGAAATGGATGTTTTAACTCAGTAGTAAAAAGTTTACATAAAAAAACCGGATGTCAAAAGGCATCCGGTTTTTTTTATCCTATCCATTCATGGAGATAAGAAACTCTTCATTAGTCTTTGTGAATCTCATTTTATCTTTAAGAAACTCCATAGCTTCAAGAGGGTTCATATCAGCAAGATGTTTTCTAAGTATCCAAATTCTCTGCAGCATATCTTTATCAAATAAAAGGTCATCTCTACGAGTGCTTGACGCAACGATATCTATTGCAGGGTAAATTCTTTTGTTTGATAATTTTCTGTCAAGTTGCAGTTCCATATTTCCTGTTCCTTTAAACTCCTCAAAGATAACTTCATCCATTTTGGAACCTGTATCAACGAGAGCGGTTGAAATAATTGTAAGTGAACCTCCGCCTTCAATTTGCCTGGCTGCACCAAAAAAACGTTTTGGTTTATGAAGTGCATTTGCTTCAACCCCTCCTGAGAGAACCTTACCGGAAGCCGGAGAAACTGTGTTATAAGCTCTTGCAAGCCTGGTAATGGAATCAAGCAATATTACAACATCATGCCCGCATTCAGTTATTCTCTTTGCCTTTTCGAGAACAATATTTGCAATTTTAACGTGACGCTCAGCAGGCTCATCAAAGGTTGAAGATATTACTTCAGCCCTAACATTTCGTTTCATATCCGTAACCTCTTCAGGACGTTCATCAATAAGTAGGACCATCAGGTATGCTTCAGGATGATTATATGCAATTGCATTAGCGATCTCTTTTAACAAAACAGTTTTACCGGTTTTTGGCTGAGCAACGATCAGTCCTCTTTGCCCTTTGCCAATAGGAGTAAACATATCAATTATCCTGGTTGAGATAGATTCCTGCGGATGGCCTGTTAAATTGAACTTCTTTTCAGGAAACAAAGGAATAAGAAAATCGAATGGGATCCTGTCACGCACCTCTTCAGGTTTTCTGCCGTTTATAAATTCAACCTTTATCAATGGAAAATATTTTTCACCTTCCTTTGGTGGACGAATAGAACCTTTCACAGTATCACCGGTTTTAAGTCCAAATAATTTTATTTGTGATTGTGAAACATAAATGTCATCAGGAGAATTAAGATAATTATAATCAGAAGATCTTAGAAACCCATATCCGTCCTGCATGATTTCCAGTACGCCTTCGCTAGAGACGATTCCTTCAAATTCGAATGAATACTCATCTTTGCGCTTTTCATGCTGGCTTTTTCTGCTATAGGAATCTCTTTTCCCTTTAGAACCATGATCGCCCGCCTCTCTATTCTGCCTTATGGTGGTATTCTCATCTCTTTTAGGTTTAGGTTTATCTATATCCAAAGAAGGAGAACTTGCCTGAGAGGTTTCCACCTTGTCAATATTATCCGAACTAACTTTGTCTGTCGGTTTATCATTTGCAACAGGACTTTTTTTGAAAGATGAAGTCGAAGTTCTCACAGGATCCCTTCTGGATCTTATGATACGATTATCAGGAAAACTTTTCTGTTCCTTATCCTTAACAGGAAGCTTTTTAGTTACCTTTTCTTTGTTTTCTGTATCCTGAGAGTTGCTGCTTTTTGTTTCAACAGCTACTTTTTTTGCTCTTGTGCGAGGTGGTTTTACAGATTGTTTTTCCTTTTCAAGAGTTTCTTTGGTAGGATTTAGCGCCTGATAATCAAGAATCTTATAAATGATATCCTGCTTGTTTAATTTCTCAGCTTTTGGTATCTTTAGATCTTTGGCGATCTTTTTTAGTTCAGTTACCACCTTGCTGTTTAGGTCTATAATGTCGTACATGTATTAAAAATTTTTATTAATTTTATTGGAATTGTGATGTCTAAAAAGGGTATTAAAATTGACAGAACAATATTATGGGTATTAGAGGGTAATTATAAAATAAAGAATAATTTATATGAAAATGTGTAAGGGGGTTTTTGAGACTGCAAATATAAGAAATATTTCAATACAAAAACAAAAATAATAAAAAAACATCAATATTGAAAATTATTATTAAAAAAATGATTTCTATCTTTGCCTTTTAAATGATTAAAAATTCCAGAATTATGATACAAAGAATTCAATCACTATTTTTGTTATTTGCTGTTATTGCATCCATTCTGACTTTCTTTTTTCCTCTGGCAAGTTTTTGGGCTGAAGAAGGTTCCTACAGATTTTTTATCACAGGTCTACAACCTTTATTTACGGATCCCAGCCCATTCCGCATTAATGCAATTCCTCTCATAATAATTACAGTATTGACAGGATTAACGGCATTAATTGTGATTTTCCTCTACAAGAATAGAACAATGCAGTTAAGAATACTAAGGTTTGGCATTATGTTTAACATTGTTCTTATATTACTGATATTGTTTTTCTATACACCGGCAATTGAAAAGCTCACATCTGTTGATGCTGATTATACATCCGGGATCGGAATTTATTTCCCTTTAATATGCCTGGTATTTCTTTTCCTTGCAAACAGGTCGATAAACAAGGATGAAAAATTAATACGATCTACTGACAGATTAAGATAGTAGGCAGACAGTTATCAATCCGTAATTCGTAATCAGTAATTCGTAATCAGTAATTCGTAATCAGTTATCAATTATCTTTCGATCTCCATAATTTCAAGATCATAAATACGCTTTTGTGATATTTTGAATCTTACAAAAGTGATAAATTTATGTAAACCATTCTTACCTGCTGCTCCCGGGTTAATGTGCAGTAGTTTATATTTCTTATCATTTATCACTTTCAGAATATGCGAATGCCCTGAAATGAAAAGATCCGGTTTCTTATCAATAATTATTTTCTGAACAGCTTTTTCATACCTACCGGGATATCCACCAATATGAACCATATAAACATTTAGTTCTTCACATTTAAATATTTGATGTTTGGGACATATCATTCTTACTTCATGCCCATCAATATTTCCATAAACGGCACGTAAAGTTTTAAATTTCTCAAGGTTTTCAATAATATCAACGCTTCCAATATCGCCTGCATGCCATATCTCGTCAACATCCTTAAAAAATGTAACTATTTTTGGATGCAAATAATTATGGGTATCTGAAATAAGTCCTATTTTAATCATAATATTTACTGCATTCCACTGCCATGATGTGTTGGGAAATATTCAAATGCAGAATCTCCTCCGCTCCCGAATGTAATTCCTATCTGGATCATTGTTCTTACTGCCATATTATTTTTTATACCCGCTTTCCACTTAATCATGCCAATAACACGTTGTGCTTCTTCATTGCAACCTCCACCTACATTTTCCACAACAATACAATTGGAAACATTACCGGAAGGTTCAACAACAAACTGCAACTTAACAGTACCACTGATGTTCTGTTTAAAGGCTGCTTCGGGATATCTTGTGTTTTTAGCAATAAACTTTGCAAAATTCATATCTTTTTCCCCGAAAAACGGTACAGGTAATTTGTCAAGTTTTCCAGTATCATAAATTTTATTACTGCTATCAATTGCTTCAGTAGGGTATTTCAACTCTGAATACCCTCTTCTTTTCACAATTCTGCTATACTTTTTAATATCAAATTGAACAGGGAAAGACTGCTTAACACTAACAGGATTACTGTTCAAGCTTGCAGGATACCAGAGAATTTTCGAGAAAAGCCTCAATGCTTCATTATCTATTTCAGGACTAACTGACAAGCGAATAGTTTTTTCAATTACACAAGCATTTTCATCAACAACAAAATATATAACAACTGTTCCTTCTGTATTATTTTTCAAAGCTTTCTCCGGATAAAGCATTTCAGCATTTATGAATGCTTTTAAACTTTGCCTGCCGCCATAGTATTTTGCTTCAACAAGATCCTGTGCAGTAGTGTCAAGTACAGCAGTAAAGAATAACAACAGCAATATAGCAAGCTTAACTGGTTTCATGTTTTTTTGTTGAGGAAGATTCTAATGTAAAAGTAGTAAAAAATAACAATCAGTTCAGCAATGATAACAAAGTTGAAAAAATTGATTGGGTAAATGGTTAAACAGGAAAAAACACAATGATTTCCAAATTAACTAATTAACCACTCAACTATTTTACCACTCAACAAAAAAACTAAATGGGTTTAATTGATGATACGGGAAGCCAGCCAACACTACCATTGGCAATACGGATCTCATACCAATTACCAATATGATCCAAAATTGTAAGCTTGGTTCCTTCATGGATAACAAAAAGATCAATGCTTCCTTCATCGGGAGAGCTTTTCACTGTTATGGTTGGGTCAAAAACAATAGCTTCTTTGGTATCAACAGAAGTATTATATTTTTGAAATGAAAAGCTAAAACTGAATATAGTAAAAACAAAGAATATTAAAGCAACCCAAAAAAATGTCTTTTTAATAAAGTAAGAGTTTCCGGCAAAATAGATTGCCAGCATTAAAAGAAAAGCAATCAAACAAATAATACTCAGCTTAGCCCACATATTGGCTCCAAAAAGATCATAAATACTATTCCACCAACGCTTATAAAACATTACAGGAACCTCTTCTATTTTATCCGGTATCATACTGTTGGCAACTTTCAGATTAAATGTTACATCCTCATCAGACGGATCAAGTTTAATAGCTTTTTCAAAATAGAGTATTGCAGAAGGGAGATCATTAATTTTAAAATAAGAATTGCCAAGATTGTAATATAATTCAGGTGACTCAAGCCCATTATTGATCAGCTGTTCGTATAATTCAATTGCATCAGCATAATGTCCATCTCCATAGGCTGTATTTGCCTTATTAATGATCTGGGAATCTTCACCGGCATACAGGCGAAATACCAAAAACGTAAAAAATATGACACTGACAACCTTTTTCATTTTAACATTAATTTTCCCTAAGCCTTAGCCTTAGCCTCAGCCTATCATTTCAATTCTCTCTCAATTTTACTGATTATCTCCAGGCCTTGCTTATAAATATTTTCTAAAGTCGAAGTGCTATCACCGGGTGCAAATCTGGCAAACTCACATTCATTCAAAGTTTCAATAAATTGTTTGATTATTTCTTCATTTACATTTTTATTTAATAATGCATCATTTACTGATTCCATTGATAATTCAGAAAGAGGTATAGCAAACTTATCGCTTAAATACCCCCATAAGGCCTGTGAAATTTCCACAAAAAATTCTTCTTTTTTGTTTTGTTTTAAATACTCACTCGCCTTTTTAAGCCTTTTTCGACTGATTTTTGTAGCTTTTTTATGCTTCATAAAAAGCATGTCACTTCTTTTACGCAATTGATTTTTCCATACAATAATAAATACAAAAAACAGGATTATTGGAAGAAAAATTGACAAATAAAAGTTCAGTGAACCGAAGAAATATGAGCCAATTATTTGCAGCGGGAATTCATCAGTTTTTATGAAGCGAATATCGCTCCCAATATATTTAATGTCTTCTTGATTAACACCACTATAGCTTATATTTGTCTGACTCCCCTCCCCTTTTGCAACATTAATAGTATATTCGGGTGAAGATAAAGTGATATATTTATTTTTGCCAGAATCGAAATAACTGAATTGAACAGCTTTGATCTTATAGCTTCCTGCATTACGTGGTATAATAAGATATTCAAAGCTCCGGCGTCCTCCAATGGTATTTTCAGTATTTAAATCTTTGTATGTGATCTTTGGATCATACACTTCAAAATCCGGTGGGAAGTCCACATTCAATTTATTAACGAGCTTCACATTACCTTTTCCTGAAATAGAAAATTTTAAATTTATTGCTTCATTGGCTTTTAATTCCGTTTTATCAAGATCAGATGTAAATGTGAAGGAACCAACTGCCCCGCTAAAACCGGCAGGTTTATTATTTATGGGTAAAGGTTTAACATTAATAGTGATAGAATTAGATTTTAGAGTTTTCTTAACATTCTGATATGAGTTAAAGAATGAGTTATTAAAAAACTGGTCAAAAACAGCATCACCGGTACTTCTTCTGGATTTGCTCTGCACCTGGATCAGACATTCAATTTTCATTGGATCAATTCTGAGTTTTCCACTTTTTTGCGGGAAGATTGCTTTTTTATGTATTTCTGCAACAATATATCTTTTACCATCGATCACCTCATAATGCTGTTTGGGTTGTTTTTTATTCCCTTCCAGACCCTGTGTCCAGAAACCTGCAAAAGCCGGGAACTCATCCACTGTATACTGAGCAATATTAACTGAGGTATATATCTTAAAACTTACATTTATCTGTTCACCGATCATTGGAGCAGACTTATTAGCAGTTGCTTTAAGAAAAAGGGATTTACTATCAATACTCTGTGAACCAGATGCTTGTTGTTGTTTTCCTGCTTGTTGTTGAGTTTTATTTGGGTTTGCAATAACCCTTATCTTGATTGCATTTGATTTATACTGCTTTCCACCAATTAAAATAGATGCTGGAGCTATCGTGAAAGTCCCTTCCCTAACAGGCTGTAATATATATATATAAGAATATGAAGCCGATCGTGTTACTTTCCCGTTTATTATTTGCGTCTGTGAGCTGGATGATTGATTTGGTCCAGTCAAAACCTTAAAATCATTAATGGCAGGGTGGCTAAAACCAGTTCCCTGGGCATTCACAACATACATAAGTCTGAACTGTTCTCCGAGCGTCACAACATTTTTTGCTGTCGCAGTAAATTTCACTTCCTGTGAAAATACCTTAACAGGAATTAATAATAACAGTAAAAATATAATCTTAAATAAATTCTTCATTACTATCTATTGTGTTCATCGCCTTCTATGCAGGTTGCAAAGTTATCAATAATCTAAAGATGATACAATTTTTCAATGCTTTACCAATCTTTCTCAATTTTTATTCTAGTAGCTTCAGATTTTTTCTTTGTCACTTTTTCAAGAGTGTTTTTTTCATCATTCTTTAAAGCTTCCAGCATTCTCTCAGCATCTTCTTTTGATATTTGTTTTGGTTGCTGTTGTTGCTGATCCTGTTGCTTCTGCTCCTGCTGCTTTTCTTTATTCTGCTCCTGCTGCTTTTCTTTATTCTGCTCCTGCTGCTTTTCTTTATTCTGCTCCTGCTGCTTTTCTTTATCCTGCTCCTGATTTTCCTGCTGCTGCTCCTGCTGCTTCTCTTTATCCTGCTCCTTGTCTTTATCCTGATCCTGATTTTCCTGCTGCTGCTCCTGCCGCTGCAACATCTTCTTAGCATACTCCATATTATATTTAGTATCAAGATCATCAGGATTTAGGCGCAATGCATTTTTATAAGCTTTTATACCTTCAGCATACTCTTTGCCCTCTACCAATGAATTACCAAGATTATGATAAGCTTCAGCTCTTGTTTTTTTATCAATATCCCTGATCGCCACATCATTGTATAGTTTAGCAGCGTCCTCATAACTTTCCTGCTTATACAGTGAGTTACCCAGGTTGAACTTGCCTTTTACAGACTCACTATTTTTTTCAAGTGATTTTCGATAATCTATTTCAGCATCCTTAAATTCATTTTCAACATATAACTTATTCCCCTTACGGATAAGGTTATTTTCGCTCTGAGCTTCACTTTCAACTAATGAAACAAATAGAGCAATAAATACTATTATATATTTGAGATATCTCATTTTTGTATTATAATTACTTTTCAAAAAGTTTAAAAGAGCTCAATACTTTACTCTTTCGTTCAGCTATAAAAAACTCAATTAAAAGCAGAAGTATTGCCAGAGCAATAAAATATTGAAAGCGATCTTCATAATCAGAAAACATAATACTGTCAAATTCCTTTTTTTCAAGTTTATTAATAGCTTCGAATACTTTTTTCAGCCCTGCCCGTGTATTATTTGCTCTAACATATATTCCATTTCCAACTGAAGCAATTTTCCTCAACATCACCTCATCCAGCTTAGTAATGATCGTATTGCCCTGTTTATCCTTTTTATATCCTGTCTGTGTGTTTCCTCTGTATATTGGAATTGGTGCGCCTTCAGGCAATCCCATTCCAATTGTATAGACATGAATTCCATTTTCTGCAGCAAATTGTGCTTCCTGAAGTGCATCTCCTTCATGGTTTTCTCCATCAGTGATAAGGATTATTGCCTTATCATGATCATTCTCATCAAAAGAACTCATTGCCAGGGAAATTGCATCACTTATAGCCGTTCCCTGTACACTTACAATATCAGTTTCTATTGTGGAAAGGAATAATTTTGCAGCTGAATAATCAGTAGTTATAGGTAATTGCACGTAGGCCTTTCCGGCAAACACTATTATTCCTAATCTGTCAGAACTTAATTTATCAATAAGTCTGGAAATGGCTTGTTTAGCCTTTTCAATCCTGTTTGGCTGAATATCCTGAGCCAACATACTACTCGAAACATCCAATGCTATCATCAGGTCAATTCCCTTCCTTTGAGCTTTAACAAGTTTGGATCCAATCTGAGGATTAGCAATTCCGATAATAAGGAAAAACAGCGCTGACATAAATAAAATAAATTTTACTATCAGCCTTCCTTTGGATACCCATGGCATTAGTTGGGAGATTACAGAGAGCTCCCCGAATTTCCGAATTGACTTTTTCTTCCATTGTAAAAACAAAATAAAAAGGACAATAAACAGAGGTATCAATAATAATCCGAACAAGATATTAGGATTTTCGAATCGCAGCATAATTAAATCAAAATTTTATACTTAATAACTAGCTTTGTTAACAATTAATCTATCTGTTACGGGTTGTGAGTTGCGGGTTCATAATTAACCTCATAACTCATCTCTCATAACTCATAATCTAAGGCACTGTCCTAAAAACAGTATTCCTAAGGAAAGCCTCAGCAAGCAGCAATACCAATGCCAACAAGGCTATTGACAAAAACTCTTCATGTTTTTTACTAAACTCTGTAACATCAATTTTCGATTTTTCCAACTTATCAATTTCTTTATATATATCCTTAAGGTTTTTTTTATTTGTTGCTCTGAAATAAATTCCATCAGTCATATTTGCCACCCTCTGCAAAAGTTTCTCATCAATTTTCACTTCCACATCCTGATATCGAATACCAAAAGGAGTTTGAACCGGATAAGGAGCAAGACCTCTGCTGCCAACACCAATAGTATATATTCTAATACCATAAAGCTTAGCAATTTCTGCGGCAGAAACCGGATCAATAGCCCCCATATTATTTACTCCATCAGTAAGTAGAATAATCACCTTGCTGATTGCATCGCTTTTTCTCAACCTGTTAACTGCTGTTGCAAGTCCATCACCCAATGCAGTTCCATCTTCAATCATACCGCTTTTTACATCTTTAAATAAGTTTTTCAAGACAGCATGATCAGTAGTAAGCGGGCATTGAGTAAAAGTTTCACCACTAAATATTACAAGTCCTATCCTGTCGTTCGGCCTTCCACTGATAAAGTCAGATGCAACTTCTTTTGAAGCTTCCAGACGGTTGGGTTTAAAATCCTGTGCAAGCATACTACCCGAGATATCCATTGCCATAATAATATCAATCCCTTCAATAGAAACATCCTTCCTGCTGGTACTTGACTGAGGTCTGGCAATAACAACAATCAGTAAAGCAAAAGCCAGCATTCTCAGGACAAACAGAGAGTGAAATAGATATTGTTTAATAGTACCTTTTGTCTTTTCAAATCCTTCAGTTGATGAAATCTGTATCTCAGGATATGATCTCTTATTCCTAAACCAATACCATGCTACAAGCAAAGGAATAATTACAAGGATATATAAAAGATCCGGATTCGCAAATTCTATATTATTCAGCATACATGAATAAATTTTTTCTTTCTATAACTTTTCATTTTCAGCAGTAGCAACTCCTGAATTTTCATTATGATCGATTTTTATTTCAAGATTTGGCCTTTCCATAGTTTCTTCCACAAAACTCACACTATTATTAAAACTCAGATCATGTTCCAATGGCAGTGGTTCCAATTTTGCAAACTTTACGAAATCAGCCAGAACTAATATTTGATCAAGCTTTTCCATTGATCGTTTTTCAAGAGAGACAACTTTCAGAGCGTCAAGGATCTCGGCAGTAGTCATTTCAATAGCTACAATTTTATATCTTCCCTCCAGATAAACCCTAATAATATCAGTTAGTTCAGTATGATATGCTTTAACTTTACCACTTTGCCACAGCTTTTCATCCTTAAGTTTATCAAGTGCCTCAAGTGCTTGACGGTGAGGAGGGATCTTTGGTTTTGGCTTTATCTGAAATAAAGGTTTTGACTGTTTACGTCTTCGCAAATAGTAAAGAATAAAAAAGAGAATAAGAACCAGGGCAATACTTCCTAATATCCAGGGCAGAAGTTCCTTAAAAGTATAAGGTACCCTGAGAGGAGCTTTAATATCTTTGATAACTTGCGAGGTATCTACTGCAATCGTGTTAACTGTTATAGGAATAGGGTCTGAATCAAAATAATACAAGCTGGTATCACCGGTGCGTTTATAATAAAATCTGATTGGAGGGATATAATAAAAACCTGAATCAAAAATGGTTAAAACAAGCCTTTGAGAGTATGAATTACCATTAACATCCTGAGCAGTATCAAGCAAACTTTTTTCTATAATCTCAATGTCCTTGGTGATAGTATCATTAAATTGTGGCCAAAAGATATTATTCCCCGAAGGGGAATTTACAAAAATACTGAGGTTTATATGATCTCCTATGAGGATTTCATTTGTGTCAACCTCAACAGTCCGTTTAATTTCCTGCGAATAAGCTCTTGCACTTAAGAAAAAACAAATAAGAGTAACAATTAATATTTTACTCATAATCGGGAATATACTAGTTTCGTATGATTCAATAATCCTCATTATATCTTAACCTTCACAAATACTATAAACGTGACTCTCTTTTCTTAAATAACTGAATAAGTGGTTTTATATAATCCTCATCAGTACTGATATTAACTGCATCAATGCCACTACGTATAAAAAGTTCATTAAGATCTTGATCGAGATTCTTAAACCAATTGTTATAGTTTTTCCTGGTCTGTGCACTTGATGTATCAACCCAGGAAAGCTTTCCTGTTTCAGCATTTTTAACCTTAATCAATCCTATTCGTGGTAATTCTGTTTCTCTCTTGTCAAATATCCTTACAGCTATAATATCATGTTTTTTATTAGCAATTTTCAAAGCATCTTCAAATTTATTATCGATAAAATCAGAGAAAATGAATGCTATACATCTTTTTTTCATAACATTCGTAAAATACCTGAGGGCCTCACTAATGTTAGTTTCACGGTTTTCAGGTTTAAAATCAATAAGCTCCCTGATAATTCTTAAAATGTGAGATGGTCCTTTTTTGGGAGGTATGAATTTCTCTACCTTATTACTAAAGAATATCACTCCCACTTTATCATTATTATGAATTGCAGAAAAAGCAAGTACAGCAGCTATCTCCGTAATTGATTCTTCTTTCAGCTGTTTTTGGGTTCCAAACTCATTTGATCCACTAACATCAACAATTAGCATCACAACCAACTCCCTCTCCTCTTCGAAGATTTTAATATAAGGATGACTAAGTCTGGCACTAACATTCCAATCTATATTCCTTATGTCATCGCCATATTGATATTCTCTTACTTCGCTAAAAGCCATACCTCGGCCCTTAAAAGCACTATGATACTGCCCCGAAAAAATCTGGTTTGAGATACCACGGGTCTTTATCTCTATTTTTCTTACCTTTTTTAATAAGTCTAATGTTTCCAAGTTAGTGGTTAGTGGTTAGTGGTTAGTGGTTAGTTAGTGATTAGTGGTTAGTGGTTAGTGATTAGTGGTTAGTGATTAGTGATTAACAACTGTTTATGGGACTTCAACTGTATTCAATATTTCATTAATGATGTCTTCTGTTGTGATATTTTCAGCTTCTGCTTCATAGGTAAGTCCGATTCTATGGCGCAAAACATCATTTGCAACTGCTCTAATGTCCTCAGGAATAACGTAGCCACGTCTCTTTATAAAAGCATAGGCTTTTGCTGCAAGGGCCAGATTGATACTGGCACGTGGAGATCCACCATAATAGATCAGGCCTTCAAACTTTTTAAGCTTGTATTCAGATGGATAGCGAGAGGCAAACACAATATCCGTAATATAATTTTCAATTTTTTCATCAAGATATACTTCCCTAACAACATTCCTCGCCTTTAGTATATCTTCCGGTTTCAGAATTGCATTTGTCGCTGAAGCTATGTCGGAAATATTCTGGCGCAAAATCATTTTTTCTTCTTCTTTTGCCGGGTAACTAATAACAATTTTCAACATAAACCTGTCAACCTGTGCTTCAGGTAAAGGGTATGTTCCTTCCTGTTCTATAGGGTTTTGAGTAGCCATAACAAGAAAGGGCTCTTCCAGTTTATATGTAGTGGTACCGATTGTAACCTGACGCTCCTGCATAGCCTCAAGGAGTGCACTCTGAACTTTTGCAGGTGAACGATTGATCTCATCAGCCAGAATAAAGTTTGCAAACAAAGGACCTTTCCTGACCACAAATTCCTCTTTCTTCTGACTGTAGATCATTGTACCAATAAGGTCGGCTGGTAATAGATCAGGTGTAAACTGTATACGACTGAATTTTGCTTTAACAGTGTTGGCAAGAGATTTTATCGCAAGGGTTTTAGCAAGTCCCGGAACACCTTCCAATAATATGTGTCCGTTCGACAATAAACCTATCAGTAGCCTTTCGAGCATATGCTTTTGCCCGATTATCACTTTGTGCATCTCCATTGTTATCAGATCAACAAATGCACTTTCCTTTTGCACACGCTCATTGAGTTCTTTAATGTCTGTTCCTATCATAATTTATAAATTTTTAATGTCAATGCAAAAATATATATTGAAAGTACACAGTACACGATGTTTAATGTTAAATATTGTTAACACGATAGTTAATTGGTTGAGTGGGTAATTAGTTAATTAGGAGAAGTTATTAACACATTATCATATTCACATATTAGTATATTATATTTACAATTTTACTTTTTAAGTATTAATTTATTATTATTTTTGCGCGATTAATAGAAACCGACAAATAAAAAGCAACAAATGAAAAAGTTTATGATATTCGCTAAATCCATAATTATTACAATTACTTTAGTTTTAACATTTTGTAACAGCATCGCTCAGTCGGATCACAATCCTACTGATATACTGTTAAGATATGGCAATCTAAATCTCACAGAGAACGTGAATGAATTTATTCTGTCAAAAGGAGATATGAAGGAGTATTCCTTTGAGGGCAGGTATTACTGCATACTACAATTTCATCAAATACCTTCACAAAGTGAAAAAGAAAGGATGAAAAATACCGACATCAGATTTCTGGATTATATTCCAAACAATGCATACATTATTTCTTCACCTCTTAGATTTGAAAGAGATCATTTTCGGGGGAATAATATTAGGAGTATAACAGCTTTTAAGGCTGAATATAAACTTTCTATTGATCTTCTTAATAAAGACTATCCTGAATGGGCAATCAAGGACAATGGCCGGATAGAATTGATCATAAACTATTTTCGGGATATTTCAGCAGATGCGGTGGAAAAAGAACTAAGGAATATGGGTATTGAGATTATCCGCAAGCATGATCATGCACAATATTTCGAGGTGCTGGTAAATATTAATAACATTGAGAAGATCTCAAATAGTCCTTTTATTGTGTTCATTGAAGCTGCTTACGAACCCGGCAAACCGGAGAACTATACGGGAAGGACTCTTCATCGTTCCAATGTTCTGGCATCAGAGTATGCAGGTGGAAGGAAATATAATGGAACCGGAATGAAAGTGATGCTACAGGATGATGGTGAGATAGGTCCACATATTGATTATCAGGGAAGAATTGGTGCTCAATATCTGTCAGGTGCAGGGGGTGCTCACGGCGACCATACAGGTGGTACTATTATGTCGGCAGGTAATCTTGATCCGAAAGGCAGAGGGATGGCCTGGGGCGCTGAAATATATGTATATGGTGCAGCAGGTACTCCTTACTACAACGGCTTTGACAGTATCCCTTCACATTATTTTAACCCGGGAATAAAGATATCTTCCACATCATACAGTAATGGTTGTAATGCAGGTTATACCAGCTTTGCCAGAATGATGGATGAACAGGTAAGACAATACCCATCACTGATGCATGTATTTTCAGCAGGGAATTCAGGTTATTCAGATTGTGGTTATGGTGCCGGATCCGGATGGGGAAATGTTACAGGTGGTCATAAAATTGGCAAAAATGTCATTACAGTTGGCAACCTCGACTATAAAGACATATTATCACAGTCGAGCAGCAGGGGACCTGCCCATGACGGTAGAATTAAGCCGGATGTTTGTGCAAAAGGAACTGATGTTTATTCAACATTAGATCCTAACGATTACAGAACAATTTCCGGAACATCTATGTCATGTCCGGGAGTTGCAGGGTCACTGGCCCAATTATATCATGCCTATAAAGAATTAAATGGTGGATCTTATCCCCTCTCGGCTCTTATGAAAGGAATTGTACTAAATACAGCCGACGACTTAGGAAACCCCGGACCTGACTATAAACATGGCTGGGGAAGGATTAATTTGAACAGGGCGGTAAAAATTCTTGAGAATTATTCATATATCCAGGATTCGATTGATCAAGGTATTGTAAATGATCATAATATTATTGTACCGGCCGGTACCGGACAACTAAGGGTAATGGTATACTGGAACGATTTTGAAGCCTCTGTAAATACAACAAAAGCGCTAGTGAATGATCTTAACATTCAGCTTATTGATCCTTCAGCGATAGTTTTCAATCCATGGATTCTTGATCCTACACCCAACCCTGCAAACCTGAATTCTTATGCTGTCAGGGGAATCGATGATTTGAACAATATGGAGCAGGTCACAATAGATAATCCACCTCCCGGAACATATTCTGTTAACGTTGAAGGCTTTCAGGTTCCGATTGGACCGCAAACTTATTTTCTTATTTATGAATTCCGAAATGAAGAAGTTGATCTGACTTATCCGATAGGTGGCGAATCCTTTGTTCCGGGCGAATGGGAAGTAATTCGGTGGGATGCTTTTGGAAATACAGGATCATTTAATATTGACTACTCAACAGATAATGGTAATAGCTGGAATCCTGTTGTTCAGAATATTGCACCTGCTCAGCGTTATTATGCATGGGTAGTTCCTACTGAACTTACTGGTAATGCAAGGATGAGGGTCAGCAGGGGCTCGTATTCAGATATTAGTGATACAACCTTCTCTTTCATTGGAACTTCAACATACATGCAGTACAACTGGGCATGCCCTGATTCATTCCAACTTAGCTGGAATGCAGTTGGTGGGGCTTTGTTTTATGAGATCAGCATGCTGGGATCAATGTATATGGATTCAATAGGTACAAGCACAAGTACTTCCTATGTGGTGCGAGGTGTTAATCCCTATGATGACTACTGGGTGAGCGTAAAAGCTTATGGTCCTGATAATGCTGTTGGCAGAAGAGCTTATGCCAGGCATAAACTAGCGGGACTCTGGAATTGTCCTATTCCCGTTGATGCTGAGATCACGACACTCCTCTCTCCCGAATCAGGGGTATTACAGGATTGTCAGGATAATTCGGCTGTAATAATTAGTATTAATATTAAAAATAATGGTGACTCTGATCTGGTTAACATCCCGCTTCATTATCAGCTTGATGGAGGAACAATAGTAAATGAGGTTTTTAATACAAGTATAGCGCCTTTCAATTCCGCTGACTATGATTTTAATACAACAGCAGATCTCAGCAATACCGGGAACTATCAGCTAAAAGTCTGGACAACATATCCACAGGATGGAAACCGTCATAATGATACTGTTAATTCAGCAGTAAATGTTTTACCGGGAATAACAGTATCTAACGGATGGAAAGAAGATTTTGAAAGCTTCACTATATGCTCTTCAACAGCAAGTTGCAGCGATGTTGTTTGTGATCTCGATAACGGATGGATAAATTCTTTCAATAAAACAGGAGATGATATAGACTGGAGGCCATATGCAGGCCCCACACCTACAGGTTTTACCGGACCAATCTTTGATCATACTACTTTTACAACATCAGGAAAATATCTTTATCTTGAGCCAACAATAGATTGTTTTCAATCAGAGGCAAAACTTGTTTCACCATGCATTGATCTAAGCTCGGTAACCCAAGCTATGCTTTCGTTCTGGTATCACATGAATGGTGCTGAAATGGGGGAATTGCATATAGATATTTATGAAAACTCTCAATGGACAGAGAATATCATAACACCTATTTCCGGAAACCAGGGAAATATGTGGAAACAGGCATTTGTTGATCTGTCACAATATTATGGTAAAGTTATAAATATCAGATTTAGAGGGATTACAGGAAATGGAGAAAAAAGTGATATGGCTCTTGATGATATTGAGCTTACAGGTACAACAGGTCTTGAATCTGACAATTTATCACTTGCTTCCAGGATAAATATTTACCCAAATCCAAGCAATGGAATATTCAATATACATATCCAAAGCTCTGAATCCGAAACCTTCGACATATTTGTTATGGACCTCCTTGGAAGAAGTGTATATGAAAAACACTTGACAGATATTAATATGAGTTACAATGATCAGATTGACCTGAGTAATTTAAATCCTGGTGTTTATTATTTGAAAGTTGTAGGAAAAGATGGAGAATATAATACTAAGCTAAACCTATATTAATTGATAAGTTGAGGTAATCTTCAAATTCTCAAATTCTCAAATTTTCAAATTTTCAAATTAGATTTTAATCTCCGAAAGAAAAGATCAAGCCACCGGTAAAATCTCCCTGTATCACTGAAGAGCTTGCACCAACTGTAAGGCCTGAGCCTCCTGTTCCAAAATATCCGCCAACGCCTGCAAAATACATTGGCATCATAAGTCGCCCTTGCAACCTAATTCCGATATGATCGGAAAACCAGATTTTTGCTCCTCCTCCAAGTGTTAGAGCAAACTGCCAATGATCAGCAAGGCTACGGGTGGTCGGCTTAAAATATGCTGCTCCCATAGTAAATGCCCCAAAAGGTCTGACATTTCCATTATCAACTTCCCTGACTCCACCGATCTGGAAATAATTAACCGTTACATTAAAAGGATCAGAACCAAGATAATCATATCCGTAATAAGGTTTGAACCTTGCTGAAGTCTGCATCTGGCTCCAGAGGATTTCAAATTTTGTATCCGGTGCAACTTCAATGTCTATTATTCCTCCATAATTTGCGGCATCCTGAATTTTTAATTCACCTTCATAAAAACGAAATTTTCCTCCGAACTTATAACCTCCAAAAGGGGTTATTTCAAATTTTCCTTGTGCAAAAATTCCAGCAGGCAATAGAATTAACAATACTAAAGCAACTAATCTGATTTTTTTCAATATTTTTTTCATATTAATATTCTTTTAAATCTGTTCAAAATTATTCTAATCACCCCAGGCAAAACCAATATTAAGGCCAAACCAGCTATAATCAATAGTCTTCTTAGCTTTAAATACATAATGATATTTCACTGCAATATTAAATTTGGTAGTCTCCGAAATAGGGTATAATATTCCCAGTTCAGGCGAAATACCAAAGTGCCAGTAATTATTTTCCTTTGACCAAATTCCAACATCTGTCCTCTGGTTCATTATATACGGGCCAATACCACCACCCACATAAGCACGAGGTTTCATTATATCATATCCCAGGTAATAATGCGCCTGAAATAATATCGGAAAAGCATTTAGATAACGATATTGTGTTCCGGTGATTGTCATATTATCATTGGTATAAGAAGCACCTGCCAGTTTTTCGTAAAATGTTGACCACGTAAACGATCCACCTAATGAAAACTGATCATTAAGGAAATATCTGCTATCAACGGAAAAACCCCTGAAGCTGGTGCTGGCAATATAATCTGAAGTCTCACCAGTGGGAAATCCCAGAGCATAATTCAAACTAAAAAGTCCCTGTGAACTGGCAGAAACAGAAATCAGAACTGCCAAAATTATTGTTGTTATATATTTCATATGCTTAATTTATTTGTAATTATTTAAGAAACAGTATTTTATTACTTTTTTAAAAGTTTGCGAAGAAATATAATTTATTCTATTTTCAAAAAACGACAAAGTGGCAAAGGCCTGGTATGTATCAGTTTAAAATTTCGGCAAAAATATACTTATTTAGATCTATATGTAAGTTTTTCATTTCTTAACAGAAGGGATTTAAGTATGTAAATTTACATAACAATCTTTTTACCGTTAACTGATTTTCCAATACCGTTACCTGATTCGACTTTGTGCCAGGTTATAAAATTATTATCTTTGTTTGTGTGGATTAATTATGAAATTTTGTTGAAACTTTTTAAGTAATTTACTGGGAGGTTATCAAAAAATATGTAACTTGTGCCCCTATTTTAAAGAATCTGATTTACGCAAAAATCTCAATCTAAATTAAATTTATTAATATGAAAAACAAAAGTATACTGTTTGGCCTTTTATTTGCATTTTTAGGACTTGTCATTGTTGTGATATCTTCTTCTAATGTACAACAAAAAGCAAATTATTCCCCAAGGGTATGCGAAGTAGAAAACAGTGTTAAAGGCATTAAGGGTGCAGTTGAATATCTCGTAAAAATCAGAAACAACCAGGAAACAGGGCTAATTAATCCTGCTGATGAGATCAATGCAAGGAAGAATGTTGATAAGATGAGGAAAAATTCTTTTAAGTCGTCAAAATCCTTAAGCTGGCTGGAGCTTGGGCCTGACAACATTGGTGGCAGGACCAGAGCTATCCTAATAGATAATACTGACCCCACATATCACACCATATACGCAGGAAGTGTTAGTGGTGGATTATGGAGATCCACAACTTCAGGAACTTCATGGGTTAGAATTGATGGCTTTAATGATAATCTCGCCGTAAGTTGTATTACTCAAGCACCAAATGGACACATATTTATTGGTACCGGCGAAGGATTATATGATGGTATTGGTAATGGTGGACGTGGTTTTATTGGCAATGGTGTATACAAGCTTGAACCGGAAAACAATGATAATATAACCCATCTTGACGCGCTTACGCCAACACCAAATGAGCATTCAGAATATGCTTATATAAACAGAATTGTATGTGATCCTGTTTCATCAAGATTATTCGTTGCTACCAACAAAGGAATAAGAGTGTCTGACGATAATGGGATTAGCTGGTACAACCCTATCAAATTTACAGGAAATGTATATAACACCGAAAATGCCTATGATATTGATGTCTCTTCTCAGGGAGGTTTAGTGATCGCATCTGTCGGGAATATGGCCTGGATGTCACCTACCGGTGATAGTCTCAGCTTTGTGAATAAATCCGGAGGAAGTAGTGGATTGCCAAATTCAGGCCTCGGCCGGATTGAGTTTGCAATGGCTCCTTCTGACCCAAGTATTATTTATGCAAGCGCTGCCAGTAACTCGGGTGCCCTTGATAATATTTACAGGTCGGAAGATAGTGGCGAAACATGGGAAATCATTGGCCCGGGTGGTAGCTCACAATTTAACCTTTTTTGGTATGGTGCCGACATAAGCCAGGGTCAGGGTGTATATGATAACACTATTGCTGTTTTTCCGGATAACCCAAATAAAATAATGGTTGGAGGAATTAACATGTGGTTGGGCGAAAAGATAAACGGTGGATACTTTAACTGGCAACAAATTTCTGAAGGTGGCATGAACAATATCAATCCAAAATATTGTCATGTTGACCACCATACTTATGTTTTTCATCCTACTAACCCAAACATTTGCTATATTGGCTGTGATGGTGGTATTACTCTTACACAGGATGGTGGAAACAGCTTTATAACACTTAATAATAATTACAGTGTAACACAGTTCTATTCCGTAGCTTATTCTAACTCAGTACCTGTTATTGGAGGGACTCAGGATAATGGTACTTTGATCATCGGACGTAAAGGGAGTGAAACTCAAAATGCTAAAGAAATATTTGGCGGAGATGGAGGTTATTGTGCAATCTCAATGATCAACCCTAAAGTATTCTTCGTTTCAACCCAAAGAGGTAACGTCATGCGATCACCTGATAGTCTGTCCTCTTTTTCAACCTCTGCTGCTTTCCTTGGAGGAGAAGTTAATGGCTTTACTACTGCATTTGTAACTCCTTTTGTTTATTGGGAAAGTTTTAATGACTTTGCCTCAAAAGATTCAGTAACTTTTAAAGCTCAAAAACAATATAATATTGGAGATTCAGTATTAATAAGAAGTGGTAATAACCTTTACCCATTTTACCATATTACCCAACAAACACTCGTACAAAATCATGATTACCAAATTCAGGATATTATCCAATGTAAATTTTTCTATGGTGTAAAAGATGCAGTTTTTATGACATTTAAAGCACTTGATTTTTCAGCAACTCCTAAATGGTTTAAAATTGCTGAAATTTCAGGAACAGTGCAATCAATGGCATATTCAAAAGACGGAAACCATTTATACGTTGGTACTCAGGCAGGGAACCTTTACCGCATTTCAAATATTTCATATTCCTACGACTCAATTAGTGCCGATACAAGAAGTGCTTTCTGCGTTATCAGTACTGAGTTAATGAACACATTTTCAGGACAAGCAGTTACTTCGATATCAGTGGATGGAGATGATCCTGCCAAGATACTTGTAACACTTGGTAATTATGGCAATAGCAACTATATTTATTATTGCGAAAATGCCCTGGATCAGAATCCAACATTCATATCAAAACAAGGAAATCTTCCCCTAATGCCTGTATATTCATCAGTCATAGAAATGAATAATACTGAAAAGGTAATAATTGGCACTGAATATGGTGTATTTTATACTGATGATATCGCTTCTCCCGCTTGGGACGCAAGTTCAGATTTCCCCACTCTTCCAACATTTATGATGAGACAACAAACTATTCTGAAATCAACTATTACAGTTCCTGTTTTCACTGGAAGTGACACTTCATATTTCAGTTATCAGGGAACTTATAACTGGGGTGAAATTTATGCTGCCACACACGGAAGAGGTTTATATGTTAGCTCAAGTTACATTGGTATTGATGAAATTGGAAACGATCATGCTAACAAAACACCCCAATTGACAATTTATCCTAATCCTGCATACGAAAATGTGAATATCCAATTTACCCTTAAGGAAAAGGACGAGGTTATTATTTTCGTATATGATTTAAATGGCCGTATTGTAAGATCTATAACTCCACAAGTTTATAATGCAGGATCTTATAAAGTATCTGTTAACTGTAATGATCTTTCAAAAGGCACTTATATTGTGCAACTTATTGCAGGAAATAAAAAAACCAGCTCCAAATTAGTGGTAATGAGATAATAAATCAGGAAGAGTGAAATTCAAATACCTCTTCCTCTGCCTGAGTTCTTTTGTTATTGAATAATTGTTTTATCAATAAAATGTATTGATTATGAAAAAACTATTACTTGCATTTACCATAAGTTTTATCGCTTTAGGGATTTCAGCAACACCTGTTTACCCGCCTACGCTGATCTCTCCAACTGATAGCATGATTGACCAGATGCCAAATGTGGTGTTAAACTGGAGTGCTGTAGCAGCTGCTGTTTCTTATAAAGTGCAGGTTGATACAGATCCGGGATTTAATTCTCCTGACCTTTCTGAATACTTCACTAATCTTGCTGCAACACATGCACATCAGTTATCCTTTGCACAGCTCTATTATTGGAGAGTTAAATCGTATGGAGTAGCTGATTCAAGCAACTGGTCAGATACATGGTCATTTACAGTAATTGATGTTGTAACACTGAATAACCCAAGTAATAATAATGGGTATGCACAAATGCCTGACCTTAAAATGGAATGGTTCCAACTTACAGGGGTGAGTTTTTATGAATATGAAGTTGATACAAACCTATTATTTGATAGTCCTGCTCTTCAGGAAGGAAAACTACTTGATACAGCTTCTTATGTCTACGGCAATCATTTATTATTTGATGCAAAATATTACTGGAGAGTGAGAGCCGGACATACAGTGAGTGAAGTTTCTTCATGGTGTATACCCTGGAGTTATATTACTCTTAGAACATTTTTACTAACAGGACCTCCTCCTCAGGCAACTATGCAGATGCCAAATGTACAGCTTACATGGAAAGAGGTAACGGGTATAAACTTTTATGAATACGAATTATCTGAGGATTCTTTATTCGCAAGCCCAATGTCATTTGTTACTAATACTGAGGTTAATAATGCAGAAGAACTCAGTTTTGGAACAAAGTATTATTTCAGGGCAAGAGCTGTAAATGATAATGATGAATCTGACTGGACAGATGTAAGATATTTCACAGTAGTTGAAAAAGTGGCTTTAAGCTCTCCTGCAAACAATTCAACTAATGTAAGCATCAGGCCAGTGATGAAATGGAATTTAATTACAGGAATAAGCTCATATCAATTACAATATGCTGACAATCCTGCATTCAATAATGCCTTTGATGACACCTACCCAGCCACTCAAACTGAATACCAGGTTGAAGGTAATGGTCTGGACAGTGCTACTGTATATTATTGGAGATTAAGAGCAATTCATAGCCAGGACACTTCTGAATGGAGCGATGTCTGGAATTATAAAATTGCAGTTACAGGAATAGAAGATATTATTTTTGACAAGTCTGATATTCACATATATCCTAATCCAACTTCCGAAGAATTCTTCATCAAGCTTAACTCAGAGTATCCAATGGATGTTCATTTAAGCGTAATGGATCTGCTTGGTCAGGTCCTCCTCAATAAAGAAATTCATTTTAATAAAGGTGAAAACACCAGAGAGATTAAATTAAAAAATCTTAATAATGGAATTTACCTAGTTAAGTTACAAAAAGGAAGTGAGCAATTTGTTACAAAAATTGTAATCGACAAACATTAAAAACTATGTAGGTCAATGCTATGGTATTGACCTACATATTTTCATCCTTTTTTTTCTTTCTCTCCTTTAGGGATTTCTTTATTTGCTTGGCTTCTTTCAGGCTACGATTATATTTCTTTCCAAAGCTATAGCTTAAGTATAATGACACAAAGTAATGATATTCATTGCGAAATGCCATTATTGGAATTGGATAGGGATAAAGGTCAAGAATAAATCCCGTTTCAAGAGCACGAATTTTTTCGTGTGCGCTGGAAAAATCAAAACTAAAACCTCCCTTTAAATAGATCCCCGGATAAATTCTCATCTCTCCAAAACCTTTGGTAAAAGAAGCCCTTCCATAAATATTATCAAGGAAATGTTCTTCAGGATCAAATTTCTTAGTTGAAATCGTATACTCATAATAGGTTGATGTAAAGTTTAAAATGTATAAGTATACCGGTTTTGCCAGTCCTAGTGAAAGGCCACCATAATAAAAATATCTTACTTCAACACCTCCCCATAAAGGCTTTCTGTTTATTTGCTTATGCATACCATAACCCGCCCTTAGAATATAAATATTGTTTAACTTTCCAAAAACATAACTTTTCGAATTATTAAAATAGGGATTAATTGTCTTTATTTCCTTGGGAGATTTCATACTAACAGCTTCAAATTCAAAAGAGCTTTTCCTGAAAGCTGTTATTCTTCTTGCTGTTCTATAGTTAACACCCCATCCGGCAGTATGCGCAATAATACCCCAGCTAATTTCTTTCCGGAGAATAATCCCCATACTGCTGTCTGCTTCATATGTATTTTCCTGAGAAAAAGAACTTACACTTACTCCCAGAAATATTAAGATAAATAGGATATTTATCGCTTTAGGCATGGAAAAAATATATTGAATAAAATATTTTTCAGAAGATAAATATTCTTTAAAGCTGATCTTATAAAAGTTAAATCAGCAAACATGCTAACGGTACGGTGTTTCTACCTGATATTTTTTTGCTTCACCATATGCCGGACATTTTTCCCTGGTTTTGCAGGAAGAAATTAACATGACAATAAATATAAATGTAATAAGTATAATAAAGACTTTTTTCATAATTTTACGGTAAGATATAAAAGAATCATGAATTAGGGCACAAAAGTAATTAATACTGCATGTAAAAACAAAGAATTTTATAATATATTGTTTACTAGATATATTTTATATACATAATCATCTGCTTATGTGATTGAATTACTCAAAGTACTCCAGGTATATTAAGTGCTTTAAGTACTCATGACAATTTTTTCCTAACTAAAATAACAAATTACATATATGATTAAAGTTGAACCTATTTTAGAAGAAAGTTGGAAGAAGGTCTTAATGGAAAGTTTTAATTCCGATTATTTTCAGCAATTAAAAGAATTTATAATTGAAGAAAAGAAAAATCACCTTGTATATCCTCCCGGCTCCCTCATCTTTAATGCATTGGATCTTACTCCTTTCAACAAGGTTAAAGTTGTAATTATAGGACAGGACCCATATCACGGGCAGGGCCAGGCCCATGGCTTGTGTTTCTCAGTTCCGGAAGGTGTTATGACTCCCCCTTCACTTGTAAATATTTTTAAAGAATTAAATACTGACCTTGGCATTGAAAAACCCCGACATGGTAATCTGGAGAAATGGGCAAAACAAGGTATCCTATTGCTCAATGCTACTCTTACTGTAAGAGCAAAGCATGCAGGATCACACCAAAATAAGGGGTGGGAAATTTTTACTAACACAATAATAAGTGAGCTGTCAGAGAAAAGAGATGGTCTTATTTTTTTACTCTGGGGTAATTATGCTCAGGAAAAAGATATGCTAATAGACACTTCCCGCCATTATATTCTAAAAGCAGCGCATCCATCTCCTTTTTCATCGCATCGAGGTTTTTTTGGCTGTAAGCACTTTTCAAAGACTAATGAGATTCTAAAGCAGACGAATCTAGCTGAAATAGATTGGAGGCTTTAGTAAAGTAGGCAGTGGCAGGAGTAGTGGCAGTGGCAGTAGCAGTGGCAGTAGCAGTAGCAGTAGCAGGATAAAGTGTTTAAGAATTGGTTTCTAATTCAAACTAAAACGTAAATTGAGGCGTTTATCAAAATCATGAACTTGCTAAAAATTCCCAATATAAAATTTGTATTCCTGCTGACAGTTTTTTCTTGTCTCTCTATAGCTGTGTATTCACAGCACACAAAAGTTTTAGTAATTCATAACAATGAGTTTGACACAAAAAAACTTAAGGATATTAGTTACAAAAGAGAATTTTCCGACAAGCAACAGATAGTCCGGGAATTATTAAAAGTCAGGTATAGACTGTTTGAGCAAGGATATATTGCTGCAAGATTCGATACCCTTATTGAAGTCGCAGATACATTAAATGCCTATCTCACAATTGACAAAAAATATGAATTGGCTTATCTCGGGAAAGGTAATCTTGACGAAGCTGTGTGGAGGGAATTGATTACAAAAAAAGACTTCATAAGTTATAAGGTTTTCAGGTATAATGCAATAAAAAAACTCTTTGAAAATATCATCACTTACTACGAGAATAGCGGCCATCCTTATGTCTCTATCAGCTTAGACAGCCTTACTTTTGAAAATAATATCATGCATGCAAGCCTTAAGCTGAAAAAAGGTAATATTGTTAAAATTGATAGTATTATTATTAAAGGTAGTTCAAGAATCAGGAAAGCGTATATTTATAATTATCTGAATATCAAACCGGGCGATCCTTATAATGAATCGATGATCAGGAAAATAAGTAAACGGATTGAGGAAATTCCTTTCCTGACAGAAAAAAAGCCTTTTGAAATTTCATTCACAGATAATGGTGCATGGGTATATCTTTATTTAGATAAGAAAAAAGCCAGTCGGTTCGATGGTATACTTGGTGTAATGCCAAATAATGAAACAAGTGGTAAACTCCTTTTAACGGGTGATGTCAATCTAAATCTAAATAATGCTTTCAAATGGGGAGAAGTGATCAATTTTAACTGGCGTAAACTGGAACAAAATACCCAGGATTTAAAATTTAATTTAATTTATCCCTTCATTTTTTCTACTCCTTTTGTCATCGACTATAATTTTTCATTATTCAAAAAAGACAGTCTGTATTATACTGCAAATAATGTATTAGGTCTGCAATATCATTTTGCAGGAAATAATTTCCTAAAGATCTTTGTTGATTACTGGAATTCATACCTTATAAGTACTTATGGACTGGAGAACGCAAATGTTTTACCTGATTATGCAGACATAAGCACCAAACTTTGGGGACTGAGTTACCATATAGCTTACCATGATTATCTATATAATCCCTCGAGTGGTTTTCACATCGACATAAAAACTTCAGCAGGGAATAAAACCATCAAAAAGAACGAAAATGTTAATCAGTATCTTTATGAAGACCTTGACCTGATCTCAGTCCAATTTAATATTGTGGGTGATGCAGGAGTTTTTATCCCTGTCGCAAAAAAAACTACTTTGTGGTTAAGATCACAAACTGCTTACTTAAATAATGAAAACCTTTTTGAAAATGAATTATACAGGATTGGAGGCATGAGAATTCTACGAGGATTTGACGAAGAGTCGATATATGCTTCGATGTACACGGCTTTTACTTTTGAGTTCAGATATTTATTTGAGAAGAATTCATTTTTCAACATATTCTGGAACGGTGCCTATTATGAGAGAAATACCCGTAAAGAACATATGAGTGACAACCCCTTTGGATTTGGCGCAGGTATGAGCTTTGAAACAAAGGCCGGAATATTCTCCATTATGTATGCTTTAGGAAAACAGTTTGATAATCCTATTGATATGAAATCCGCAAAAATCCATTTTGGGATCATTAGTACTTTTTAGAAGTCTATAATGTAATGTGTTATAATGACAATATAATAATATGAAAAACCAAAGGAATATTACTTTTACTATCAGCCTGCTTTTTATTTTAACACTCTTCTCATGTAATGGTGATAAAGTTACTAAGAAAGATATCATGATCATTCCTGAACCTGCAATTATTGAATATGGAAACGGATATTTTAAAATTGATGATAAAACACTAGTAATAGCAGATACTAATAATCCAGAGATATACAAGCTGGCTAATACTTTGATAGAACGTCTGAATTCTGCAGCCGATTTAGATATTAATATAAAAAAACAATCAGAGAACATAAATCAAATTATTATTGAATTATTAGAAAATGAAGATCTGGGAGAAGAAGGATATCATTTATTGGTTCAAAATAATATTGTCAGACTTCAGGCTAACAAGGCTGCCGGTTTGTTTTATGGTATTCAAACAATTTTTCAACTTTTGCCTGTAGATATTTTCAGTCACCAAAAAGTTAATAATATTGAATGGCTTATTCCTTGTGTGGAAATTACAGACAAACCAAGGTTTTCGTGGAGAGGAATGCATCTTGATGTTTCACGTCATTTTTTCCCTCCCGAATTCATTAAGAAATATATTGACATTATTGCTCTGCACAAAATGAACATCTTTCACTGGCATTTGACTGATGACAATGGCTGGCGTATTGAGATCAATAAGTATCCCGGACTTACTGACATTTCCGCATGGAGAGTCGACAGAGAAGATAAGCACTGGAAAGAAAGAGAGCCACAAAAAGAAGGTGAAAAAGCTACATATGGTGGATTTTACACACAGGAGGAAATTAGAGAGATTGTAGAATACGCCGGGAGTAAATACGTGCGAATTTTACCTGAGATCGAAATGCCGGGACATACAAGCGAAGTCTTTGCTGCTTATCCTGAATATTCCTGCACAGGCAAAATATTCACTGTAAGGCCTGGCTCCTATTGGCCAAACAGCGAGATCTTTTGTGCAGGTAATGACAGTGTTTTCGTTTTTCTGGAGGGAATATTATCTGAAGTTATTAATCTATTTCCTTTCGAATATATTCATATTGGAGGCGATGAAGCAGACAAAACACGTTGGAAGGCCTGCCCTAAATGTCAGTCACGAATTAAAAAAGAAAATCTCAAAGATGAAGATGAGCTCCAGAGTTATTTTATTAAAAGAATTGAAAAATATCTGACATCAAGGAATAAGAAACTAATAGGATGGGATGAAATTCTTGAAGGTGGCCTTTCCTCTGACGCTACTGTAATGTCGTGGCGCGGCCTTGATGGTGGAATTGCTGCTGCAAAATTAGGGCATGATGTGATCATGTGCCCGGGTACTCATTGTTACCTCGACCATTATCAGGCAGATCCAGAAAGCCAACCATTGGCAATCGGAGGATATACTAACCTGAAAAAAGTTTATTCATTTAATCCAATCCCAAAATCTTTAAATAAAGATGAAGAAGCTAATGTGTTAGGAGGACAAGCAAATGTTTGGACAGAATATATTCCAGACCCTGAACACGCAGAATATATGGCTTTGCCAAGAATGACAGCTCTTGCTGAGGTTTTATGGACTCCCGAAAATAAACGTAACTGGAGAAACTTCAGGAAAAGACTGAGAATACAATACGAGCGGTTTGATCGTCTGGGAATAATTTATTATAACAGTGAACAGTAAATAATTATCAGTGAACAGTTATCAGAGAACAGGTTTCAATTTACAATTCATAATCCGTAATTCATAATCCGTAATCCGTAATCCGTAATTCAAACTCACTACTGCAACTGCCACTTTTTATCCTTCGTACTCTTTACCAGCTTATCGAGTGTGTTGGTCTTTAAAAAATCAATAAAGGATTCTGCGAGCTTATCCAGAACATCTCCAAAAAGACAATTTTCAAACGGACATTTCTGGTTTTCCAGATGGCAGGGCTTACTGGCTGAAACGCCCTCCAGAACTTCATATATATCCATGAGGGAAATATCTGTTGCTTTTTTTTTCAATTTAAACCCACCATTAGGCCCTCGTGTTGAATACAACAGATCACTTTTTACCAGGCGCTGGCATACTTTTGCAACATGATGCCTGGATGAGCCAGTAGCATCAGAAATTTGAACAACATTTAATCTTTTGTCTGAAGCAGCAATCATGATCATACTATGAAATGCAATAGAAACGGCTTCTGATATAGCAAATAGTTTTGACATTGAAAAAATCCTTATTTAAGTAAATAATATCTTTATTACAAAATAAATGCAAATATAATCTTTTTTTGTAATTAATTAGTTATCCGATGAGAGTGCGGTTAAATATTATTAAACCCAGGGACTCCAAGCCCTCCTTCGTCGTGGTTTGCATCCCTTTAGTAGTCGGAAGACCGAAGTCAGGTCGAAAAGTAAGAAGTAAAATGAGTTTAAATCCCCGAAGAACGATGGGATGGAAACCCTATATTTAAAAAAATATAGAGAGTTCTAACAGAAAAGTATAAATTTGAGCATTAATATATTATCATGACCACAGAAAAAAGAAAAATTACTCTCAAGCTCGCCTTTCCGGTTATATTTCTGATTCTTTTGTGGCTTGTCAAGATCTTCGAAATAAGCTCAGGTATAGATCTTGTATTCTTAGGAATATTACCCTTAAAACTTAAAGGTCTTATAGGCATCATAACATCACCATTAATTCATAGTGACTTATCACACCTTATGGCCAATTCGCTTCCTGTTTTGATATTAAGCGTAACCATCTTTTATTTTTATAAAGAGATTGCATATAAAATATTTTTTCTTGTATATCTATTTTCCGGTATTTGGGTTTGGTTTGGTGCAAGGGAGGCTTATCATATTGGAGCAAGTGGTTTGATTTATGGAATGGGTTCATTTTTATTTGTAAGTGGATTAATCCGTAAGGATACACGTCTGATGGCTATTTCGATGATAGTCATATTTATTTATGGAAGTATGATATGGGGAGTTTTTCCGGATTTTTTCCCTGAGAGAAATATCTCATGGGAATCTCATCTGATGGGGATGATTGCAGGAGTGATCATGGCATTTTATTTTAGAAAATCAGGTCCACAACGTAAACAATATTCATGGGAGTTTGAAGAAGAGGACGACGATAATGACTTTGACAACAATATAACTGATGAAAGTGATTCAATAGAAGTAAGATATGATTATAAGCCTAAACCCGAATAGAGGAATCCGTCCATAAGGTCAAACAATATTAATCCCTACCATGCATCCAGGTAACAAGCTTCCTGGCCATAGTAAATACAATAATTCCTAATAAAACAATAAATATTGTGATAGCCAGGAATAAGTTATAAGCACCAAGTTTTTCCATAAACTGAACCATAAAGCCACCAATCAGATGGGCAAGAAAGCTACTTAAAAACCATACTCCCATAAACAAAGATCCCATACGTGCCGGTGCAAGCCTGGTTACCATCGAAAGTCCGATAGGGGAAACGAATAATTCACCAATAGTTGTAAAAAGATATGCACCCATCAGCCATCCCAGGCTGGCTTTTACTGTATCATCAGCAACATCACCTCCTCTCTGAAGAACTGCTCCTACCATAAACAAGAAGCCAGCTCCCAGTATAACCATTCCTATCGCCATTTTCATTGGAGTTGATGGATTCTTTTTGATTTTTGCCAGCCACAACCAGAACATAGAGAACAATGGTGCTAGTAAAACAACATAGATAGGGTTGATAGATTGAAACCAGGAGGTTGGTATCTCCCAACCCATAACAACTTTATTAATGTACTTATCTGTATAAAGATTCATGGTACTTCCTGCCTGCTCAAAAGCTGCCCAGAAAAATGTCACAAAGAACAGTAGTACAAAGATCACTGCTATTCTGTCTCTTTCATTACTCGTTAGAGGGATTTTTTCCTTTTTGCTCTTTGTCTGCAGTCGGGCGAGCTTATGTTTGGCAACCATTCCAAGATCACCCAGGTATTTTTTACCACTAATAACATAGATGACTAATCCAATAAACATGCCTATCCCGGCAGTCAGGAAACCGTATTTATAACCATAGGTTTCTCCAAAATATCCACAAAGAATTGGAGCAAGGATAGCACCACCATTAAAGATCATATAATAAATAGTAAATGCGCTATCCCTACGTTTATCACCTTGCTCATAGAGATCTCCAATCATGGTTACGGTAGTAGGTTTAAAAAATCCGTTACCAATTGCCAATATTGTCAATCCGGTATAAAAGGGAAATAGTCCTGCATCAGTTGCAAGAGTGAAGTGTCCTATCATAATAAGTATTCCACCTATTAGCACAGAGCGTCTTTCGCCCAGGTATCGATCTGACAGCCATCCTCCAAGAAGTGGCAACAAATAACACATTCCGTTAAACACCCCATAAACAATACCTGCATAACCATCACTAAATCCTAAACCTCCAAGATGCCCCTTTTCCCCTAACATTATATCATTTGCCATATACAAAATCAGGAAAGCCCGCATACCGTAATAACTGAATCTCTCCCACATTGAAGTAAATGACAGAACATAAAAGGCCGGGCTTTGTTTGCTATTTGCACTCATATATTAATAAATTATTAATGGTTAATGGATAGGAAGTCCTGATTAAGTAGGCCGGTACAATAAATTGCAGCAGCATTGCATATTACTTATACATCTCAATTGCTCCGCTAATTCCTACAATAACCATTTGAGTTGCGATTATGGTAAGTATTAATCCCATGATCCGTGTAATTACTGTAACACCTCCCCTGCCAAGATAGGATATCAACTTACCCCCGCTAACAAACAGAATATAAGTAATCAGACACATCACAGCGAATAAAAATATAACAATTAAGGTATAGTATATCGTTGTATTTGCCCCAACAAAGTTTATTGCAGTTGAAATAGTGCCGGGCCCGGCAAGGATAGGAATTGCAAGCGGAGAGATTGCAACATTGACACTGGATTCATTTATATCTTCCTTGATCTTATCTTTTTCCAGTGGAGTTGGATGATGAATATGTGATTGCTTGCCATGGAGTAGTTCATATCCAACAAAAAACAGCAATATCCCTCCTCCAATTTGAAAAGCCGGTAAGGTTATGCCAAAAAGCTTAAAAACCACCTGGCCGGAAACAGCAAAAATTGTAACAATAATAAATGCATAAAATACTGACTTAAAGGCGACACCTTTTTTTTCCTTCTTACCCATTTCTTGTGTTAGCCCAAGAAAGATCGGGGTATTTGCAATAGGGTTCATAATAGCAAAAAAACCCATAAAAACTGTACCGGAAAAAAGAATTATTTCATGCATAGGTAGTAGTAATTATGTAAAAACATCCACTTGGAAGTTAGCTTTGATTTACACCAGATTTGCAAACCCCATAAAGGCAAGTGCAAGTATGCCGGCTGAAATGAGAGCGATTGGAACTCCCCTCATACCTTTCGGAACATTCATAAGATCGAGATGCTCACGAATGCCTGCAAAAATAACCAAGGCTAAAGTAAAACCAATTGCATTAGCAATAGCAAAAACAACGGCTTCCATTAAAATATGTTCTTTCTGAATTGTAAGGATTGCCACACCAAGAACAGCACAGTTTGTAGTAATTAGGGGAAGGAAAATTCCTAATGCCTGGTAAAGAGGGGGACTCACTTTCTTTAGTATGATCTCTACCATCTGGACAAGAGCTGCAATTACAAGAATAAAACTTATGGTTTGAAGGAATCCAATATCAAATGGATCAAGAACGTATTTTTGAATAATCCATGTCACCATTGTGGCGAGAGTCATCACAAATAAAACAGCTCCCCCCATTCCAAGAGAAGTTGAAACTTTGCCTGAAACTCCAAGAAAAGGACAAATACCCAAAAACTGAGCAAGTACTATATTACTAACAAAAATTGCCCCAATGAAGATAATTATATAGTCCATATGCTGGTGATTAGTGGTTAGTGATTTGTGGTTTGTAGTTTGTGATTAGTGATTAGTGATTAGTGATTAGTTATCAAATTATATTGTTTGTACCTTTATATCTTTATATCTTTATATCTTTAAATCTTTATATCTTTATATCTTTAAATCTTTATATCTTTATATCTTTATATCTTTAAATCTTTATATCTTTAAATTCACGTAGTTTTATTTATTTTATTTAGCAAAGCAACCAGGTACCCAAATACAATAAAAGCTCCGGGGGAAAGGATAAATACAAGTATCCCATCGCCTTCAATAAATTTCCAGCCAAAAATTGCACCATTGCCAAGTAATTCGCGCACGCCACCAAGAATTGTAAGCGCCATAGCAAAGCCCAGGCCCATACCCAAACCATCAATAATAGAAGATTTTAATGTATTTTTTGAAGCAAAGGCCTCCGCTCTTCCAAGAACAAGGCAATTCACAACGATCAAGGGAATAAAAAGTCCTAATTGCTCATAGAGATCAGGTAAATAGCCCTGCATAGTCAGCTCAACGATAGTAACAAAAGAAGCTATTATCACAATAAAAGAAGGTATCCTGACCTTATCAGGTATAGAGCTCTTAACAAGGGATACCACAATATTTGACATCACCAGAACGAAAGTTGTTGCGAGTCCCATACCCAATCCATTAAATGCTGATGTTGTAACTCCAAGTGCAGGACACAAACCTAACAACAGAACAAAAACAGGATTTTCTTTCAGGAATCCTTTAGTGAAATTTTTCTTTTGGCTCATTATTTATTTCCTCCATCCCTTTTAAAAGCGTCATATGCTCGCTGGACTGCCTCACAGTATGCACGGGAGCTGATAGTCGCAGCTGTAATTGCATCAAAATCACCTCCATCTTTTTTGACTTTAAGAATATATTTAGAGGGATCTTTCCCAATAAACTGATGTTTGAACTTTTCGTCCGCAATTTTTGTGCCCAGTCCGGGAGTCTCTTTCTGTTCCAAAACAGCAATTCTCTCAATACATCCATCCGGTAATAACCCAACCATAAGTTTTATCAAACCGCTATATCCCTTATAAGTATATGTAGAAATAGCTGTACCTACCCACAAACTATCTTCATAGGCAGCTATAAATTCAAGAGAATCCTTACCTGTCTCCGGCATAACCATTTTTAGCAGCATAGTATCAAACTCAGGAAGAACTGCTTTAATAGCCCTCTCCTTTTTCTCCTGTCTGGCTTTAGCAATAGGGCCTTTTGTTAACTCAAAAACTCCACTAAGTGCCAGTGATGACAAACCAGTGATGATCAATAAGGTCAGCACCATATTTATAAATGTAGATTCTTTTTTAGCCATTTTTTATCCGCTCTCCAAATCTTTTTGGTTTAAATCCCTTATCTATCAGTGGAACAAATGCATTCATTATTAAAATAGCAAATGACACACCTTCCGGGTAAGCACCCCAGATACGTATCAACATTGTTATTATTCCTGCACCCAGTCCGAATATTATCATTCCTTTTGGTGACATTGGTGTTGTAACCATATCAGTTGCCATAAAGAACACTCCCAATATCATCCCTCCTGTTACAAGGTGAAAAAGAGGATTAATATATAATTCCGGATTGATCAGCCAGAGTATGCCTGAAAAAATAATAACTGACCCAAGATAGCTTGTGGGAATATGCCATGTAATGATCTTTCTATACAACATATATGCTGCACCAATTAAAAGTGCGATAGCTGACACCTCACCTAATGAGCCACCGTGATTACCTAATAACTCTGTTATATAATCAGGCAGTTGCTGAGATAATTCTGAAACACTCTTTCCTACATCAAGTCCTTCTTTTAAAATGCCTAGGGGAGTTGGGCCGGTAATTGCATCCAGCACTTTTCCGGAAAACAAAGGTTTAGGTATTGGCCAGGAAGTCATCTCAACAGGAAAAGACATCAGGAGGAAAACCCTGCCAACCAGTGCTGGATTAAAAATATTCTTTCCCAGGCCTCCAAAAGACATTTTAGTTATTACAATCGACACAAAAGCTCCAACAATAATAACAAACACAGGCAGGTTGCTGGGTACATTAAAAGCAAGAAGTACACCTGTAATTAATGCAGAACCATCTGTAATTGTAACTTCTCCTTTAATAAGATATTTCTGGATGAGATACTCAAAAAGAAGACATGCAACAACAGATACAAGCATCACCTTTAATGAATCGAGGCCAAAAAAGTAGATTGACGCAAGTATTGCCGGTATCATAGCATATACCACTCCATACATCACTCCTTTCACGGAGTTATCACCATGAACATGCGGGGAACCGGAAATTTTCAATAAGCTCATATCCTAATTTTTCATCTGTTTCTCATAATTTCACCAACCCTGACTTTATCAACTCTCAGATAGTCCAGCAATGGTCTTCCTGAAGGGCAAATATAATGACAAGAGCCACATTCAATACAATCCATAACATCTTCTAGACCAGCATCCTCATATCTTTCCTGTTCACCATAAATTGCAAGCAGATATGGTGAAAGGCCCATAGGACATACTGAAACACATTTTGCACAACGTATACAATTCTTAACAGCAATACGCGAGCTTTCCTTCTCTCTCATCACAAGTATGCCTGATGTTCCTTTTATGACAGCTGCATTCAAAGAAATCATGGTTTTCCCCATCATTGGCCCACCCCCGATGATCTTACCCGTATCCTCAGGTAGTCCTTCAACTTTTTCTATAAGATCAGAAATTGGAGTGCCAATACGGACAAGAAGATTTGAAGGCTTTCTAACAGACTTACCTGTAACACTAACCACTCTATCTATCAATGGTTTGTTCTTCTGGACTGCCTCGTATACAGCAAAAGCAGTTCCAACATTGCTTACTACACATCCAACATCCAAAGGTAGTTTACCTGAAGGCACTTCCCTGTTGATCAAAGCTTTTATCAATTGTTTTTCTCCACCCTGTGGATACTTAACCTTAAGGCTCTGCACCTCAATGCCCAGAAAATTATTTGCAAGCTCTTTAAGGTGATGTATAGCATCAGCTTTGTTACTTTCTATTCCTATAATAGCTTTACTAACACCTAAGCCTTTCATTAATATGTTAATGCCAATCAGTAACTCTTCTCCCTTTTCAAGCATAAGCCTGTGGTCGGCAGTGAGATAAGGTTCGCATTCAACTCCATTGATGATTAGTACATTTAGCACTTTGCCTTCAGGAACCATTAATTTTATGTGGGTAGGAAAGGCAGCTCCTCCAAGGCCAACGATTCCCATTTCCTGTATTTTTTTAACAATCTCCTCTTTGGATAGCTTAATGTCCTTAGCTATTTCAGAAGACCGTACAATTCCTTCCACCCATTCATCTCCATCAACATCAATAACTATTGCAGCTTTATTATACCCGACCTGATCGGGAACGTCATCAATTTTAAGAACAGTGCCGGAGACAGGAGAGTGTAGATTAGCAGAAATAAATGCTTCTCCTTTGGCTATCAGCTGACCAACCTTAACTTTATCCCTCTTATTAACAACAGGTTTTGAGCTTGCTCCAAGATTTTGTCCAAGCAAAATAGTAACCCTCTTTGGAACAGAAAGAACCTCAATAGGTTGGTTTTCTGAGAGTTTATTTTCTTCCGGGTGAACACCACCCCTTTTAAAAGTTTTCAATATATCTCCCTCTCCTTGTTTATTATATCTCTTATTAGAAATATATAACTACTCTTTATTATTGTCATTATCAGTAGCTTCTCCTTCAATTTTCGCTAAAGGTTTACCTTCAGTTTTTTCAGATTCTACAACTACTTTAGCATCCGTTTTCACTACGTTTTCAAGAGTTTTCTTTTCAGGTTTCGGTTTCCTTGGCTTAAAATTCAATTCATGAATGGCATTTGTCGGGCAAACAATAACACATTTTCTACATAAAGTACATTTGTTAAAATCAATGTATGCAAGATTGTTTTCAATTGTGATTGCATCAAACTTACATTCCTTTTCACATTTCCCACATCCTATGCAGGCAACGGAACAATGCTTTTTTGCCACCCCACCTTTTTCTTCATTAATGCAGCTAACAAATATCCTCTTACTTTTGGGGCCAACTTTCCTTAATTCAATAATATCTCTTGGACAAGCTTCTACACAAGCACCACATGCGACACAATTTTCTTCAATTATTACAGGCAACCCTGTCTCTTCGTCCATATACATTGCATCAAACTTACATGCTCTGACACAATCAGCCAATCCAAAACAGCCGTAAGGACATCCACTCTCGGCTGCTGAGAGGTTGTGTGCAAAAAAGCATGTTTCAGGACCATCGTATTGAACTTTTGCCGGAGCATTAGCTTTTGAACCGGAACAACGCATTACTGCAACCAATGGAGCCTGTACCTCAGCTGTCATTCCCATAATGCTTGCAACCTTATCCATGACCTCAGTACCTCCCGGAGGGCAATTCATACCTTCCAGGGAATTTGTTTTCACAATAGCCTCTGCGAAATTCCTGCATCCGGCATATCCGCATCCTCCACAATTTGCACCGGGTAATACTTCTTCAACATCATCTATCTTTGGATTCTCAATTACTTTAAATTGTCGAGCAACAAAAAACAAAATCATCGCCGAAACTGTTCCCAGGACAGCTATTGTAATAACAGAATATATAATAACATCACTCACTGTAATCTCAATTATTTTATTATCTTTTCCTGAATTTTAAAAATGCAAATATATACTAAAATACCACTATTTACGCAAATATAAAAAACAAATAATTTAGAATAATACTAAATTTCATATACTCGTATTTATCTATTTATTTGTGATAAGTATCATAAATAAACTATTTACTTCATCACTCTTTAATCCTGAATTCGAACGTTCTTTGCAATTTATCTTTTAATAGATAAAGTACCAAATAATATGGTATCAACAATCCGATGGCAAGCATCCCTGACAAAAGCTCATTATCACTAATTGCAAGCATAGTTATCAACACAAAGAGTAAGATCAGGAACGGGATAAAATATCCAAGAAGAACTGCTTTTGAACCGAGGGATTTTTCCATACCAACAGTAACCATATCACCCACATTATAAGATTTCCCGATGGGTATTTTAACATCTATCAGCTTTTCTTCCATATCGGATACTGAACACACACCTTTTGCATGGCAGGCAGAACAGGCTGATTGTGATAAGATCTTAACATATATCCTGCGATTATCAATTTCATGGATTACTCCCGGATGAGTTATGGTTTCCTTTACCATTGCTATTTATTGAATTTCAGCAAAAGTAAATGATTTTGGTTAAAACCATGTTTTTTATTGTATCCTTTTTTTCTCCAGATAAATCTGGAGGCAATTCAAAATCTGGAGGCAATTCAAAATCTGGAGGTAATTCAAAATCTGGAGACTGGTGACTGAAGACTTATATTACTTTATCAACAACAATTTACCTATGGCCAATACCTCTACCCTACTCCTCACCTTATAAAAATACACTCCACTGCTAATATCTGCAAGTGAAATTCCCAGCTGAGCGGAGTCTCCCAGCTGAGCGGAGTCTCCTGACTCCGCTCCAAATAAATGTTAGTCTCCTGACTAACAAAATCAAGAAATGTTTTTTTATTTTTCATATTCTTTTTTCTTGATAAAAAAGAATCAAAAAATCAAGACTGTTTATAATTCACTAAGAATCTCTAAGCAACAATAAAATGCGCAATCCAAGCCGCTATTTTGTTATTTGATGCTACATAATTCCATTTTATTTACAGCTTTTGTTTCCTTAGTTATTCACACTAATCCCGCTCGTGGATTGCTTTTAATTCGCAAACATTTTTATTGCTACAAGAGATTCTAAGAGAATTCTAAAATGTCATTTCTATTACAAAGCTTTCCTATTACACGGTTGAGCGGAGTCTCTCCGTTTGGCGTAGCGTGGACGTTATGATGAGCATAGTAAAAAATCAAAATAATATTAGTTTCCTGGTCTCTGTTTTATGAGTTCTCTCCAATAAAAGGAAATATTGCCCTTTTTTGAGTTTTTGATCGTTTGAATCTGTCCCATCCCATATAAAACTATATTCGCTCTTCTCTAAAAATCCATTATAAATCCCCCTGACAAACCGACCATTAACATCAAATATCCTTATTGATACATAATCGTCATCTAATAATTCAAAATTTATTGTTATTTGTTCCGTAAAAGGGTTCGGATATAGTTGAAGAAAATCTCCTGTTCCGGTAATTTTAGATAAAATCTCAGGATAATAAAATAAAATATCATTAAGAATATCACCATCCTCATCACAAATTTCAACTTGACCATTTAAGGTAAATGAATGGTGGGCAAAAGGATTATTTTTTTTCAGACATAAGCTTAAAAGTGTATCATCTTTATTAATTTTCTCTGAAGGATAATTATACCATGATATCCGTACTTCATCAGCAAGTATATTGAACAAGAAGTTATGCTGCGAAAGATTTGAAACAACATCTATCACTTCAAAGCAATTGTCATCATAATTTAAAATCAGGGATAATGCTCCCATTTGGAAATGAGTATCACTGCTTACAGCCAGGCACACATTTTCATTCTCCTTAATTTTAACAATACCTGATTTTTTCAGCTTAAGCATGCTTTCTTTTGTTGAAGGCGGAATATATGATCCGTTTGGATCGCCAAAACATAAGCCTGCAAAATTATCAGTCGCAGCAGTACCGGTAACTAGGCTAACACTATGTTTTTCAAAAATCCAATCGCCTACCGGAAAGGAATCTATCATTGATACAAATCGTTTCTGTATCATCAGTGCATCTGCAGAATTAACATATCCTGATCCGTCAGTATCAGCTGCATCCAGAGATATTCCGCTCAGAGTATCAAGTCCAATAAAATGGTACATAACAAGAAGGGCATCAGTAGAGTTACCACCACCCCATGGTTTATCAGATGTGGCATTTAATTGATATGCTCCTGCCGGAATATTAAAAAAGGAGTAATATCCAAAGTAATTAGTTCTTGTTGAATCAACAATATTCAACAGACTATCATGAAGAAATACTTCGATATTGTTCAGTTCCGTTCCAATGGAGTTTTCATATTTCACAGTTCCTGCCAGACTTAAATTTCCTACAATACTATCCAGGCTGAGGCTATAAGTTGAACACCCATAAGTACCGGCAACGAGTTTTCTTGTTGTATTATGTATTTTGATGGATGTAACTGCAACATTTGGAATACCCTGAGAAAGACCTGTCCATCCTTGTCCGCCATTATCGGAATAAAAAACACCTGCATCAGAGCCAACAAATATCCTGTCGTGAATTAAAGGATCGAGAGCAATACAATTCATAGGTATTTCAGGGAGTCCGGAACTAATGTCAGTCCAGTTCTGCCCAAGATCTATTGACTTAAATAGATGGGAAAGTGGCTCATCCCATCTGAATCCCGAGACAGTAGCATAAATGGTAGAATCATTAAAGGGATCAGTTGCAACACGTGTTATCCATCTGTCAGGTAATCCTGTATAAATCGCTGACCAGTTTCCTCCACCATCAGTTGAAATATGGACTCTTCCATCATCGGTACCTGCAATTACAATATCCGGATCCAAGGGTGAAATATCTATTGTAGTTATTGTATGATATGTCGATCCGTCATCACCTGCAGTTAAATCTCCACTCACAGCCGTCCACTGATTACCTCCATCAAGGGTTTTCCAGATACGGAAAGTTCCAAAATACAAAATATCGGTATTCACAGGATGCATAGCAAATGGAGCCATCCAGTTCTTACGGTCACTATAAAACTGAGAGGCAATCCAGGTAAAATAATTTCCGCCATTTACCGACCTGTATAATGAACCCCATTGTGTTTCTGCAAAAATTATATCAGGATTAGTATGATTTACAAGGCAATACATTCCATCACCTCCCAGTATATGCTGCCAGTTGCTAATTGCCCCAGTTAAAGTGCGAACAGTACCGTTATCCTGTGTCCCGCCATAAATACGATATGGAAATGTATTATCAATATCGATAGCATAAAACTGGGTGATCGGCAGATTATTTATTTTAGTCCATGAGCTGCAATAATCATCACTAAAATACAAACCACCATCATTACCTTCGTATATTATCCCTGAGTTCTTATCAATATACATTGCATGATGATCAACATGAATACCTGAATTGACACCCGACCATGATGATCCACCATCGTTACTTCTATACAAAGTAACTCCCAAAGCAAACACACGGTTTTCGTTGGCAGGATCAACTCTTATTTGACCAAAGTACCAGCCAAAGTATGATGTGAAACCTTGAATTGGCCCGTCATTTACCCTAATCCAGGTACTACCTCCATTCGTCGTTTTGTATATTTCCACTCCACTTGAATTATCATAAAAAGCATATAGAACAGATGGGTTTGAGTTTGCAATTGTGAGACCAATGCGTCCAACGCCGGGACCTGAAGGAAGCCCTGAAGTAAGTTCTATCCAATTATCTCCTCCATCACCGCTATAATAGATGCCAGATCCATCACCAAAAGAGTTACGATAATTCAGACCTCGCATCCTCTCCCACATGGCAGCATATAAAATATTTGGATTAGCAGGGTTCTGAACAATATCAATCGCCGAAGTTGAGTCGTTAACAAAAAGTTTCCTTGTCCAGCTAAGTCCGCCATCATCACTACGAAAAACTCCCCTTTGCTGATTGGGACTGAATAAATTACCACATGCAGCAACAAAAATGCGGTTAGGATTTGTAGAATCGACTATGATACGGCCAATATATACAGAGCTATCGAGGCCAATATGAGTCCAGTTTGCTCCGGCATCTATGGATTTATAAATGCCATTACCGAAAAAGCTGTAGCTCGAAGCATTGGCTTCACCAGTGCCGGCATATATAACATTTTCATTTGTAGGATCTATGGCAAGGTCGCCGATTGAGATGGCAGTAGCATCTGTAAAGATATTCACCCAGCTCACACCGCTATTAGTAGATTTAAATATTCCACCGGATGCTGCACCAACATATATTGTCGACAAAGTATTAGGGTGTATTGCGATATCAGTTATTCGACCACCAATATTGTCAGGGCCACTGGCTTGCCAGGAAAACTTACTTCCTTTTGAATGGTCATGGATGGTTCCTGCCTGTTCCATACCCAGGAGATATGATTTAAGTTTTATTTCAGGATATGGATAGCAACGTTGTTGAGCCAGCCAGTCGTTAGGGATCTCAGAAGGGTGATATTTGGAATTTTCGATAGTTCCTTTATTGATATAGCTTTCATCCAAGATTGAGGGAAGAAAAAACACAGCAATAAAAAAGAGGACAGTCAATCCTAAAAGGAATATTCTGGGAAAATGTTTTTTTATGTGCTTATAAAGAATCATAAGCATATTGGTGATTCAATTTATTGTTGATAATGCTTTGTATGCGTTTGTGGCAAGATTTCTTTTTCGCCACTAAATCTCTAAAACACTAAATTACACTAAATTTATTAAATCACTTTTTGTGGTTTTTTGTGCTTTAGTGTTTTTGTGGCAAGATTTCTTTTTCGCCACTAAATCTCTAAAACACTAAATTACACTAAATTTATTAAATCACTTTTTGTGGTTTTTTGTGCTTTAGTGTTTTTGTGGCAAGATTTTATTTTTCGCCATGAAGACTGCGTTAAACTTTGCGTACATCGCGGTAAAAAAGAATTAACCGCAAAGGCCGCAATGGAATCGCAATGTAAGAGAAAAATATGTTTTTTAGCCATAAATCCAACCCTTGATTCGCATTAAAAACTTGGAGATATCTTCTATTTGAGTAATATTAATCTTTCAAATAAAGTAAAACCTCCGGATCGAATAACGCAAATATACGTCCCTGTATGTAATTGACCTCCTGTACTGTTTTTTCCACCCCAGATTAATTTATACTCCCCTCTTCCCATTAATTCATCTTTCAATTCACTGACCATCTCCCCTAAAACACTATATACACGAACAGAAACATGACGAGTCTCATTAATGCTAAAACTTATTAATGTATTATCTAAAAATGGGTTGGGATAAATTGAAAATTCCTGTATTTCATCAATATTCTCAAGACCAACTGTTGTTCCATTTCCGGCAAATGCAAGTATTGGGATGATGGCACCGGGAGTATTTGAAAAAACACTTGCCGTCTCAGATAATATTCCGGATATAGCAGGCTTATAAATAAATTCAATTAATGAGGAATCACCGGGAACAATAGTCAGAGGTAAAGAAACAGAAGTATAAACAGGAGATGTTGGCAGCTGAAAAACTATACTATCGACTACAAGGTCTGCAGATCCGATATTTTTTACTTTTGCACTCCAGATAGCTGAGTCACCAATCAAAACATCACCAAAATCATGATTATCAACGGGGAAATAAATTATAGGTTCCGGGCCAATTCCAAGATCTACTTTAAAAAGAGTGCTGCTGTAATTTAGAGGTCCGGCTAAATACCACAGATAAAGTCCGTCAAAGACTATACCGGCAGGCTTGTCGCCAAGCGATGCCTGACTTTCTATCAAATTACCCATGGTATCAACCTTATCAATAGTAACATTATAATAATCTGCTATCCACAAATTATCATTCTCAACACAGAGATCCCAGGGCTGTGCAAATGGGGAAGGAAATTGCGAGAGGATGTTTCCGACCGAATCTACCTTATAAATTTCTCCGTCAGGATTGTAATAAGCAGCAACCCAAAAATAATCATTATCAGCTGCAATTCCAGACATAAAGGTTGTTGGGAGATCAAATGTATCGAGTAAGTTCCCTGTAATATCAAACTGAATTGCTTGTGCAGGTGTGCTGGTAATATCGTGATCTGTTGTCCAGAAATTCATGCCATCAAAAGTTAGTCCATATGCTTTCTCATGTGGGCCGATACAATACTGCTGATAGTTCCCGTTGGAAGTATCTATCTGGTAAATAATATTATCATCTCCCGGAGCAGAATACAATCCGCAGTATAGAAAGTTCCCATCGAAGGCAAGTCCGGAGGCTTTACCGGGAATAGGATATGATGCAACAACCGAAAATTTGGGGGTTCCTTTGGTTTTGGATTGTTGTTGAGAATACAAGGGTACACATATGATCAATGCAAATAAAAAGACAAAAATCATTCTGGAGTTAATCTTTGAAGTTTTCATAATTCTAAGGATTAGATATTTTCCTCAAAGTTACGATTTTTCTATGATTAATGTCTTGGCGACTCTATCCATTGTAAAATAAAACATCATCAGAATAATAATTATTATGGTTCCCTCGAGTGGCCGAACAACATGAAACCTTCCAATTGTTGGATTCACAAATCTCCAGAATCCAACATCTTTAACTTTAACTAAAATAAAATGGTTTTCAGATATTGCATCAGACGGATAAAGCTGTATTACGGAAGCAAAAAACAAAACACAAATGCCAATAATAAAGACCATTGCAGAAATATTTGATACTGATTTGTACCATTTTCTTAATTCCAGCCTATAAATTTGAAAACCATTACTAAAAATTAAAATTAAACCTAAGCCTGTTCCAATAACATTTAAAATAACATCATTAAAATCGAAGTAATCTGTTCCATCAGGTTTAAGATAAAGATATTGATAAGCTTCATCAAAAAATCCAAGTATGGTTGCCCAAAATACCGTATCACCAAATCTTCTTAAAATAGGAAATAAAAGTATGGCAATGCCTGCATACTGGGCAAAATGAATTATCTCAATGTTATGTATAATTATGATCTCAAAAGACAAAACAACAAATACTAAAGAAAAGAAGAGGTAAAATATTATCATTCTTCTCCACTCTCTAATAATAATATTTCTAATAATTATCAAAACATAAATTAAAAGTAAGACACTTCCAACTAATAATACCGTTGTTTGATAAACATTACGAGGAACGCCTTCAAACATATTTAGAAAAAGGTTACTAACCTGTTGGTGCAATAATACAACCAGCAGATAATATATAACTAAAAATCCCCAGGCAGGTAATTTATTTTTATTAAGATAATTTAATAAACTCCTCATTGTTATGTTAATATAATATTATTTTTTCATTAGGTTGTAAGCAATAAGTATCTTTCTAACATTTAACCAATGTAATGCTTTAATAGTAAGTGAATTCGTATATTTTTTTGCTATTTTGAATTCCTCTTTAAACTGTTTGTCATAAGCGGTTTCACTTTTCGACTCATTGTGTTGTCGAAATGCAGATAAATATTCATTTATGATACAAGGTTTTGATTCTCTTCCAAATCTTAGCCAGAGATCATAATCCATCGCATAATTATAATTTATATTGAGAAGGCCAACCTTATCAATTAATGATCTTCTAAAAAAGACTGCAGGTTGAGAAATAAAATTTTCAATTAACAACTTCCTGAATTTATACCTTAATAAATGATAATCCTTATACCTGGTATTTAATGATCTGGCATCTTTACCATCACAATCAATTATTTTACACTTCCCAAAAAGCCATTGGCAGTTCTTATTTGATTTAAAATATTCTATTATGGTTCGAAGTGTATTATCGAGGTAAATATCATCTGAATTAAGCCAACCAATTATCTCTCCTGAGGACATATTTATTCCTTTGTTCACTGCATCTGCCTGACCTCTGTCTTTTTCCGATACCCAGGTTATATCAGAGGAATATTTTTTCAAAATGTCAATAGTACCATCAGTCGAACCTCCATCAACAACAATCAGCTCAAGATCAACATCACCCTTTTGAGACAAAACACTATTTATGGTTGTCTCTATGAAGGCAGCCTGGTTGTATGATGGGGTTATGACGGATATTTTCATCTTACTTTATTGTATAAATTAATATACTTCGTAGCAACAACATTTGAAGAGTAATTATCCTCAACATGTTTTACTGAATTTTGTGAGAGATTCTTCCATCTTTCTCCATCTTCTAGAACCCAACTTATTCCTTTCGCTAAATCTCCCGGATCATGAGCCTTAGCAAGATATCCATTTTTCTTATGATCAATAATCTCTCCAGGACCAGTAGTATTAAAGGCTACAACGGGTGTACCACATGCCATTGATTCAGTTATAACCTGACCAAAATATTCAACTCTTGAGGGAAAAACAGTTACATCGCCGGCAGAATAAATTTCCCTTAATATTTCATCATCGTTAATTTGCCCCAAAAATAGAACTTTTATTGAGTTCTGGTATTCAATTCCTGCCTTATTATTTCCAAAAACTATTACTTCCACATCACTTTTATCAATATACTTTAAAGCATCCAATAGTAAATCATATCCTTTTCTCTTATCATGTGTTGAATTTATCCCACCATATAATATTGTCTTCTTCTTAGGGTCAAGAGCAAATCTAGCTTTAGCATTTTCCTTATCCCTTTGCACAAAAAAATCAGTTTCAATGTTGTTAGGAATAACTTCTACTGGAAAATCAGCTAATAATGCACTCGATCTTACCTCATCAGCAAGCCATTCTGATGGAGTAACTATATGCATTTTTTTTATCTTGATATAAGTTCGCAGTTTTCGGCTAAAATTAAAGGCACTTAGATCGGAATTAAATTTTGGTGACAGGTATTGGCATCTTTTACATTGAGTCCTGTATTTAACACATGCATTCGGAATGTGGCATCCACCAGTAAATGCCCATGAGTCATGAAGTGTCCAAACAATAGGAACATCAAGTTTTGCCAGTGTCTCTATTTTCACAAAGCCTTCCGATATCCAGTTCAAATGAATGATATCTGGTTTGAATTCATTAACTACCTCCAATATATTGTCCATCAAAAAAGCCGAAAAAAACAGAAGGCGTTTTCTCGAGAATATCAAAGTTGGCAGATAATCAATATAGGGTTTTATGCTTGGAAATTTCTCATTTGCTGAATAAACAAAGGAATCCTGCACATTTTTTTTTCTTACTAGAAATCTCAAATCCTCACCTTGTTCATCGATAGCTTTAGCAATCCTATAACTTGCCCGGGCCGCACCACCTTTAGTATCGTAAGTATTAAGCAAAAGGATTTTCACAATGTTTTAAATTTAGTAGTATGCAAATTTAGCAATTAATTGCTTAGGTTCAGACAAGATTGTTTTGGAGAGCTTTGATATTTCTTCTTAATAGAACACGGATAAAACGGATGCAACGGATAATCACGAATTAAATCTGTGGAGATCATTTTAATATGTGTCATTTGTGTTCTATTCTTTTTTTTTATTTGGAATCTAATTTTGTCCTTTTTAGAGTATCCAATTACTTTACTCTTTTGAAAAGCTTATATTTAATTAAAGTCAAATTGGGTACTTCACGATATTCATCAGAAGGTAATTCATCCATTGATTTCGTGTCAGTTAAAATGAATTCGTGTTCTGAATTCCAATCAACACTTATATATCCAATTCTACCTAAATAATTACGTAATTCAGAATCTCTTGGAAAGTTTTTATTTACTGAGATTATTGTCCCTTCAGGAATTATGGATGAAAGGATGTATACGTCATGGAGTTTGTCCTTATTTTGGCTATGTTTACCCAAAATCCCTGCTATTAAACCATCAGCTCCTCCTGACTTACCTATAAACGAAAAGGAAAACAAAAGTGACAAAGAAAAAAGAATTATTGAGAAGATTCTTAGTTTTTTTTCTGTCCGTGATTTAATCATTTCAAGAATGTCTTTAATAAATGGAACAATAATTACGCTTAACCCAATAACAAAGAAAGGAATTGAAGGAACAATATAATTAGGATGTTGTTTAAGTGTTACCAATATGGGAATTGATGCACAAAGGCCAATAAGAATAAAGAAAGCAGCTTGACCAAATTTTATATCGTTGTTGTTTTTTAGTCTCTTTCTGAATGTAAAAATTACAGCAAGTGTTATCAATATAGATGGGAGCAACTCAAGGAATAACCTGATGAGAATATAAAAACGAGAACTGCGTGTATAAAGCTCGTTTTGTAGTGAAGGTAATAGTTGAATATCTAAATACCGTGAAATATTATTTAATGATTCAGGCTGAATCAGGAATAACAATAGTATCAATCCCACAGAAGAAAAAAGTAAAATAGCAAAAATCTTTAGGTTTTTCATAAAAGATATCCTTGAGAAACATAGCCAATAAACAAAACTGATAACCAATGGGAACAATCCAAATGGTCCTTTAGAAAAGAACACTAAAGCAATAAACAATGAACCAATAAATAAAAATATTTGTTTATTTTCAATAATGGCTTTTATTATAAAATAAGAAGAAAATAACGTAAAAACAGTCACTGTATTTACAAGTAAATTATTTCTAAAGGACGCTGATATAACTGGTGTGATTATCCACAACAAAACAGGTAACCAATCGAATTTTTTAAAGGGTGTATCCTTAAAATTTAATCTCCATATTAAGGAAATACCAACTAAAGACAGTATCCCATTAGAAAGCGAAAAAAATCTTTCAACATATATGCTCTTGCCAAGAACTTTGAAAAACAGTGATTGAATACCGAAAACCAAGGGTGGGTGACCGTAAAATTCATTGGAAAATGTTTGAGTGAAATGAGGTTGCCATAAGCTCCCTAAATTATTTGCAAGATTTTTTGAAATACCAGCATACAGAACGCCGTCGATAAACATCCCATCCTGCACCAATAAAGGAACAAGGCTAAGTATAAACACTGTTAATGTAAACAGCCAAAGAAATATATGTGTTCTGTTTTCTGTCATTATAGGTTATTCTATTAAAAAAATTTAAGCATAAATCCATCTTTGATAGAGTTTTTTCTTAAAACCAAATTCTTATTTGGATATGGAGTGCAGGGAATTGATGTATTAAAGCATGAAGTGCCTGAAACAGGTGAATAGTACTCAAAATTTGTTTTGTGAATGTTTGTTTCTGTAGATTCCATATTTGTCGGAAAAATCCAATTATAGGGTCTTTTAATTGTTGTTATTATTTCTCCTAAATAAGCAAATGATAACAACACACTTAATCCCAGATAGATTATCAAAAAAGTAAAACGCCTAAATAATAATTTGTTCAATATTCCAAACCTTTTAATTATCAAAGTAAAATTAGATAGAGGAAAAGCAAGACCTAAGAATAGAAATCCATAAACAAACCTGGGATCAGGAGCTGTTATCAACCAAAATAATAAGTTTGCTAGTATGATAGTATAAAGTATAAGGAAGAGAAATTGCCTCTTAATAAAGAAATAAACTATGTAACCAATTGTTAATAAATTACAAATCAAAATCGATTTCATTATTATATCTTTTTTCACATACCATTCACCAATCCATTGGTTAAAAGATAAATTAAGTATTTCGTCGAAAGGTTTTTTAGGAATACGTGCCCATAATTCAATTGATAATTTTTCCTTTATGACTTTGTCAATTGGTATTTTCCAATCAACATTAAAAATATCGATATTAGGAAATGGATAAACCAGGTATCCTGATAAATAATAATTTCTGATAAGAAACGGTAAGACAACTAGCAATCCTATTAATGCAATAATTCCTACATTTCCAAACCACTTTTTTTGAAATAGAAATGGCAATATGAGAAGAACTAATAAAACAGAGCTTAATTTGATCGTAATGCATAAAAAAACAAGTGTGATAAGAAGTGAAAATCGATAGGTGGTCATATTCCACTTATACTCTAATACCATTTGAAATACATAAATGATTAATATAGTACATATAACATCTGCAGATGGTGAACTTACGAAGATAGTTAAGTATCCTAAACACAAAACAGAGATAATTATACCAAAAATTACATTTCTCCATTCGGCTATTATGATATTTTTTCTGATAAAGAAATATTCTTTAAACAAAAATACAATTAAGGTAATGGAATTTAAAGGATAGATAAGGATTGAAGGAAAACTCACAAATGAGGATGTATCAATTGTAAAGACAGAGCTAATTGGAAAAACCATTGAATTAAATGCCAATCTTCCATGAAGGTTACCTAAGCCCGGAACAACTGCAAATTCTCTTATCCATTTAATAGTTTGCGCATGATAAAGGCCTGTGTCAATAATTCGTATACCATAACTTGAATTTATAGCAATAAATATTATTATAAAAAAAAGCGTAGTTAATTCAATTACATGCAAGGTTTTTAATGTTCCAAATATGGAGTTTAGCTTTGATTTTAAACTATTTCTAAACAATATCAAAATGATGACAGAAGAGATACAAACAACACCAAGAGATGTATAATTCAATGGTATAAATATTGAAAAATAAGAAGCAAGCAATGATATAATTGCGAAACCAATAAAATAAATCTCATCGATATCAAGGATAATGGATTTATTGTTAATTTTTCCCAGCAATTTAATTACTAAAAATCCGATTAAGAAAATCATAACAAAACATAATACCCAAACACAAAGTAGTGCAATCATATAGCGTATTATTTAAATGTTTTGTTTTCCATAAGAGTACCTTCATCATAATATTTCATATCGTACTTCTTAGCAAGCTCAGTAAATTTCTCTATAATCGCTTTGTATTTATCTGAAGAGTAAAAATCAACTTTCCCTTTTAAATCTTCTGCTGCTGCTGCCACTGCCACTTCTCCCTCTGCTGTTTCGAGCATTGCAACATAAGCACATAAAGAAGCTTTTTCAACCCTACTTTTTATCACCTCGTTATCAGCCATTTCCATCGCTTCTTCAAATTTTTCAAAAATATAGCTAGAGAAATCTGCATCCAATCCAAAGTCAGAAGGCTTAGCTTGAATACACCGTGCCTTAAGATTATTTTTTTCTGCATTATCGTGAATCTTAGTAAGATATTCAAGAATGGGTTTTGCTGAATTCTTATAATAAAGATTACAAAATTCCTTTGTAAGCTCCCAGCTATCAAGGCCAGGCTTCCATAAACACCGGGCAGTGATGTAATTCCTCAAGTCGCTCATTTCACCGGATACGCTAGAATAATTGGCTTCCATAAATACGCCTTTAATATTATTGTCTTTATAATACTTAATTTTCTTCCCGATACTGCGCAAATTTGGTACAGGCAAACCGTAACAATTATAATTTACCATATAATCCCATATCCAAAGGTTTTCACATACTTTTCCCCATTCAGCAAGATCATCAGCAAATGGCTTGTTCATTTCGTTGTCCTTATCATTAAATGCATGCAGTAAATCACATTCTATGCTACAAAGTTGTATCATAACATTATCTTTCGGGAAAATTGTTTTTGGAGGCTTTCTTGTGTACTGGTATGCAAGCGTACCGATTATTACATCAGGATATGTCTTGGCCACTTCATCAGCAACAGAATTTATCATTGCCAGGTGAGAACCCATGGGGCAACCTTCACGCTGATTAATTTCTTCACAGTTTTTGCAAGTACAATAATATTTGTTATCATTTTGTGATAAGCTCACATTTTTAACATCCGGATGGTTTACTATTTGTTTTAAAACAGATTTTGTCAAAATTTTTATCACATCTGGGTTACTGACGCAAAGTTGTGGCCCACCACCATGGGCTTCCAGCAATCGCTTACCATTAACCTCAGCAAAGTACTCTGGATGTTCCATTTTGAAAGAGTCAACAGGAACCTGATAATAAAATGAGTGATTTACAAAATCCATATTACATGTCCCACCATATTTCTCTCTTTTCTCAAAGGCGTTAAGACGCAAGCGGACTGAAAATTCCGGATATTTAAGGTTTTCTGCATAGTAACTATTTCGGTAAAAAAAGCAAGGCTTATAGGAATACTTTTCGGTGGGAATAACAATTTTACTTTTTTTTGAAGGCACATAAGTATAATCATTCGTTAAAAAACGAATTCCCAGATATCTTTCAGCAAACTCATAAACTCCATACAGCGTTCCTCTCGGTCTGCCACCCTCTATAGTTATGTTATTTTGAGTAGTTATTATTCTTAATCCTTCCTTTCCTAAATTCTTAATATCAATCGCAGCTCTGGCATTTCGTGAATGCGGTGAATTGCCAATAAATATATTTTTCGATTTACCGCTAGGTGTGTTGACTATTTTAAGTTCGATGCCAGTGGCTTGTTCAAATAGGTTTTGAAACTCTTCGGCTGCAAATTTTTCACTTGGTATTGCCTCTTTATCAACAACTATTTCCCAGTCTTTTAGAGTCATCAGGTCAAGTCCCTGAGCATATATAGATAATGCAAAAACTACTCCAAATAATATCGTTAAATTGATACGACTTATCATAAGATGAGAAATAATTTTAATAATAGAATTCTTAAAGACAGGTCAAAGATAGAAAATTCGGGAATTCTTTTTTATAGAACACGGATAACACGGATGTTACAGATAATCACGAATTAAATCCGTAAAAAATAGTTGCATCCTTGCCATTGTAATATTTCCTTAACCATGGTACACTGATCAGTTATGATTATTATGATTTGCTATGATTTTCATAAGTGTATATAGCACTCTAATATTAATCATACTAATATCTTAATTGATCATAAAGATCATAAAAAATCTGCGTACTATTTCTTTATCATGGTACACTGATCAGTTATGATTATTATGATTTGCTATGATTTTCATAAGTGTATATAGCACTCTAATATTAATCATACTAATATCTTAATTGATCATAAAGATCATAAAAAATCTGCGTACTAT
>Ga0222696_1000006_pt1 | contig 205064 bp, 167 predicted proteins | sample AntAcemetage1400_FD_179817 | JGI IMG/M metagenome (GOLD analysis project Ga0222696, IMG submission 179817) | Saline water microbial communities from Ace Lake, Antarctica - #1400 | ecosystem: Environmental > Aquatic > Non-marine Saline and Alkaline > Saline | place: Antarctica: Ace Lake... | reverse complement strand
ACTTATTCTCATCATTGTTATAATGAGTGGTATTTGTTAACTGATATAAAGGTCGCTGCGTTACGTCAAATTTTGCATGCACTTTTCTCTTGACATACTCAAAAATAGTATGCCATACTATCAAATATAAATTTTCGGAGATAAATATAATGATAAAGAAACTCCTGCTCTCAATAGCACTTACATTGCTCGTGACATTGAACTGTTTTGCGATCGCACTCAATCAATATGGACATATCACAGATGACATTCATCAAGAGAATCTGAAATACAGTACCGAGAACGGCATATATACTATCAGATGTGATGGTCATGCCTTTGAGGGAAATTCTTTTTTCCGCACTGCATCAGGTTATCTCACACTTATTACCATTGAGGATAATGTTCCGTCAATACTCCATCTTTATGATAACAATGGGAAACTCCTCTTTAAGAATACCTATAATAAAATCATTAATATTTCTCTTTCTGATAATGGAGAATATGCTGCATTTTTTGATGGAAAAGAGATTGTTGTTCTCAAATCTGAAGCGACTGCTATTCAACAGTATCCCGGGTCTATTATTTTTGCCGTTGATAATCTTGGTCATCCTGCTTGCTACAATGCCGAAAAAAGTACTATAACATACAAATCAGATTCAGCAACAATAAATGAAAATCCACATAATATTCTTTTCTGGAAACAGAAACCGGTAATCTGCACCAGAAACTCGCTCTGCCTTTTTTCACAAGGAAAACTTATACCACTTTATACTTCTAAGAAAACACTCTTTGAGATGAAAATAATCAATTCGGAACTCTATTTCGTCGAAAGAGAAGAACAAGATGACTTATTTGAATTCACGTTATATCATTTTGAAAATACAAATATTATATCCCAATTAGGCAAAGTTCAGCTTAATCTTGCAGAAACAAAAACGCATCAGGCAATTATCGCCCCACTTGATTATGGTTCAATTGTAAATCCTTTCAATATTGGAAATAGCTATGCAGAGATCCAGCAATATGGTGGATCTCCCTATTTACATCCAGGGGTGGATTTTCTTGGTGATGATTACGAGAATGTGTACGCAGTGAAACAGGGTTACATAAAGGCAATACTCACAACAGGGGGCTCTGCCTATTGGAGGATCGGCATTTCCAACGAAAATACTTCCGCAGAATCTGAGGGATATCTCTATGCACATCTCAACCAGAGTTCAATTCCCTTCATGGTCGGAGATCAGGTTCAGGTAGGTAATGTTCTCGGTACACTTTATCCGTGGGGTTATTACGACTTCACACATATACATTTTGCTCGTATTACCTGCTCCGGTTCAACATGGAATGGAAATTGGTGGACAACTGATAATCCACTCCCCGATGTTATAAATTTCACAGATAGCACTCCACCTGTGTTTGAAAATGCATATGGGTCCAATCTCTTTGCCTTCCGCACAGAAAACGGAACCTATCTCGATCCGGACAATCTGATGGGCGAGATAGATATCATAGCAAAATGCCATGATATTGCAAACTCCACTTGGAGAATCGATGTATGGGATATGAGATTCAAACTGCATCCTGCAAGCAATCCCAATTCAACTATTTATGAGCGTTTCTCCTTTTCCTGGGATATGCCTCTGGACACCTACATTTCTGGTTCATTTGACAACATGGTCCTTTATACTTTATACTCACGAGACGGAACATGCTATTCAATCGGAGATTACACAAACAGAGAATATTATCATATAATCACAAATTCCGATGGCGACTCTGTCATAACCCAGTACGATCAAGATGAAAATCTGGATACGAGCCAGTTCCCGGACGGGCAGTATATTCTTGAAGTGATCGCACGCGACTGCTCTATGAACGAAGCTTCCGCTTTTATGAATGTAACATTTGATAATGTCTCTGCTGATGAAACTGAAACAATTGAAAATGTCATACAAACTATTTATCCTAATCCATTCAATCCTGATATTCACGGAACTATGTGCATTTCTCTATATTGCACGGATATTACGAAAGAGCCACAAATTCACATATACAATGCAAGGGGACAGCAGATCAAAACCTTCTTGGCTGAAAAACCTGTTGACAGATATGCTGAAATTTACTGGAATGGTTCTGGTAGTCAGAATATTCCGCTTCCCAATGGAATTTACTTTTTGGCAGTTGTTCAGGAACAAGAAATCTCTCATTTAGGAAAGATCATTATCTTACGATAATGCAACACGTCATTTTCTTAAATAGGATGTTTTGATTGTAAGGAAACAATCAAAAGTTTTTTTACTTCTATCCAAATTATCTGGAGGTAACATGAAAAAAGGCAGCTTTTTACATGACCAAAACTTTCAGCTTCTCTATATAGCTCTACTCACTTCACGTAAAGTGAAACCACTAAGCCGGTGGGAAAAACCAATTGGCTACAGAGAGAAGCACACACTAAAGAAGTTTGATCTTGTTGTAGAACCTATTACCAGATATTGTGAAAACGGAAAAAAGATCGAAGAGCTCATTTTCAGTAAAAGTTCAAGACATCTCGCAATTTATATCCGTTATTTCGATCATAAACCGCTTATGATAACGCCCGAACAACGAAAAGTGGAAGGATTTCTCTTTGGATATCCATCATGCTGTGTTGAAAATTTTATTCATAATGGATACACTCGCAATATCTATATAGATAAAGAGCAAAAGCTTCTCTTTCACTGGATCTGCCCGAATTGCAGAATTTCCCCTTCCCTCTTCCCTATCTACAGATCAATATTTGATGAATGCAGTGAACTGTATGGTTCTGCACATGATTTACATGACAAGTCACCATTTTTAAAATTTTTCAGAAAAGCTCTCCCCTATGCAGCAGCTCTTACATTTTCTCTTGGCACTCTTTCTCATCTCCATGCTGATTTACACTGGGTTCCAGTACCGGGTGATGATGACAATGACTTTCTTACAAACAGCGAAGAATTGATTACAGGCGTATTCCCGAGTGGAGAAACACACACAATTGCCCAAAATAATAAAGCTATCATAGACAGCTTACCAAGAGGAGTTTCAGCAAATTCGTGCTATGTGATCGAGCATCCAGCTTACGGGTTTTATAATTGTCCGATCTGTGGAGAAGCACATAATATGGGTTATGTAACAGTGCATAATCCTATGCATGAACTCGAAATAGACATCCCATATATGGCTCTTCATTTTATGGAGCACGGTTCATTTTCCTATATTATTGAAGATGACACCACCCGCATTGATATTGCCCTACTGAATAAGACAATCGCACCGCTCGACACCTTGCATCATGCACTTGCCACGCCGGATGATACTGATAATGATGGCTTGAACAACACTGCCGAGCAATACTTTGATATGGAAATCGATAACCCTTTCACACATAATATCGGCATCGATGACGGGCACGAGGTCGCTCAAGCACTAATAGAAAATATCTCAATACTACCTGTTATTCATCTCGGTTCTACTCCTCCGACTGATTCAATTTATATTGATCCTCAGTCTGTCTTAGGAGTTGAAGACTGCACAATCTGTGGAAGAACTCAAAATATGGGTACAGCAACCATTCACAATCCGCTTCAGGGCACTTCAATGACATTTCCTTTTATGGGATTTCACTACATGTCTCACGGAAGGTTTGTATATGACGGCACGACCAATCAGGGTGAGATCGATCCAATCGCGCTTTGCGTGCTCCTTGAAATGGATCTTGCTGCTATTGATGAGCTTCCTGAAATTGCTCATAAGTTTGGATATCACGTTATGAGTTTTCCAAATCCCTTCAATAGCGTCACAACGATTAGTTTTGAAACCGCGAACTTACACAAAAGCACACAAATGGAAATCTATAATATGAAAGGGCAAAAGGTAAAAAGTCTATATATTGTCACTGCGTCTCAAAATCTTCAATTCACCGTAACCTGGGACGGTACAGACGCTCATGGAAAAGCAGTTCCATCAGGGATCTATCTATTGAAAGCGGACACTGAAAATTCTGACGAGGTATTTCAAAAAATTGTACTTATACGCTAAAAAATCATAACTGAGGTTTTTCTATTCATACGATAGATCAAAAACAAGATAAAGCAATTTTAGTTGGTTTACAAACAGAGGGTAGATCATCGTACGATGTCGAAGAATCTCTACAGGAGCTTGCACGTCTGGCACGAACTGCTAATGTGATCGTCTCGGCTTTGGAAACTCAGATACGACCAAAACCTCATCCGGCATACTTTATTGGTTCTGGAAAAGCAAAGGAAATTGGTCAACTCGCACGGAAGGAAGATGCAAACATCATTATTTTTGATGACAATCTCACTCCATCACAGGATAGAAATCTATCAAAAATTACCAAGAAGCGTATTATAGACCGATCGCAATTAATACTTGATATTTTTGCGCAGCATGCACAAACGAAACAAAGTAAATTGCAGGTCGAGCTCGCACAATTGCAGTATAATTTTTCTCGCCTAAAAGGGCGGTGGACACATCTTTCCAGAATCGAAGGCGGTATTGGATTTCGTGGTCCCGGTGAGAAACAGCTCGAGATAGACCGCAGGCGTATAAACGACAGGATCACACATCTAAAATCAAAGCTTGTAGGGATCGAACGGACAAACGAGACGAAAAGAAAAAGCAGGAAAGAGATATTTTCAGTAATTCTGGTCGGATACACAAATGCTGGAAAGAGCACCGTGCTGAATAGACTCACCTCATCCCATCTTTACACGGCAGACCAGCTTTTCGCAACGCTGGAAACTACCACAAGAGCAAAAACTCTCGAAACAAAAGAGCGTATTGTTATTTCTGATACAATAGGTTTTATCAGAAAAATTCCACCCTACCTGATAGCTTCCTTTCATGCGACATTGCAGGAAGTAGTTTATGCAGATTTGCTTCTGCACGTGGTTGATATTTCGCATCACAAATTATTCGAATATATGGATAGCGTCTCTCAAACCCTGGAAAAAATTAAGGCAAATCATAAAGAAATAATATTGATCTTCAACAAAATCGACCTCCTCCCTCTAAATCAATATCTTTTTATAAAGAAGAAACTTCGAATTGACTACCCTGATTCTCTCTTTGTTTCTGCACGAACCGGTGAAAATTTTGATGATATTGAAAATTCAATCTCAAAGATGTTAGCTCATAGCAAGAAAAATATTATACTTAAAATCCCCAATAAAGAGCAAAAGTTTATCTCCTACCTCTTTGATAATGCAGAAATAATTAGTAAGCGATACAATAATGATTCCGTACGTTTACGCGTGAAAATCCCTCTCGAAAAATATGCAAAGAATCTCATTTCATTCAGGAAATATGAGATCAGAAGTAAGTGTACTGCAAAAAGAAAATCCAGGCTAAAATAAAAAAAGCATCTGCAAGAATACAGATGCTTAATAGTTTATATAACGGTTCTAATTAATCATTCGCTAATCTCAATGGCATGAGGAGGAACAGATTTTTTTGATCCTCGGGATATTCTATATTATAGAGAATACAGGGATCGAGTGAGTTCTCGAATTTTATCTGAACTATCTTCGTGTCCACAAGCTGGAGTATTTCAATTAAATATTTATAGTTAAAACCAATCTGGAATTTTTCGAAATCATTCTCGATTTCCAGAATTTCTTCAGCTGATCCCTTGTCAATATCCTCGGAGTGAATTTTAAGTTGGTTTTTTGAGAAATTGAATATAATCTTAAAATTATCCTCGGAAGCAAGCAGGGAAACTCGCTGAATCGCTTTGATCAGGGGTTCTACTTCGATATCAATTAATTTTGAATTATCATAAGGTATTACTGCTTCGTAATCGGGATAATTCGCTTCTATCAAGCGTGAATATATTTTATATGAATCATATTCAAAGCTGATAGCACTCTCTTCTGGTAATATCTTGATCTTGGGCTGGTCAGCATGGATAATTCTTCTTACAAGATTCACACCCTTGATCGGCATAATAATGTCTATCTTGTCTGTATCTAGAGTTAGGGTAGTTTCATATTTTCCTAATCGTTTTCCGTCTGTAGCGACCATTTTCTGTTTTTTTGAATCCAGCTCCCAGAGAATACCGGAAAAGGCGGGTCTGCCAATATGTTCTGATACCGCAAAAGAAGTTTTCTCCACTAATTTTGAAAATAGACCTGCATCCATAGTAAAGCTGTTTTCCCACTCTCGTTCCGGAATTTCAGGGAAATCTTCCGGGTCTGCATATATCAAACTGAATTCAATATGCTGGCACTTGATATTAAGCATTTTGTTATCCAGCTCGCAGTGAATCTCATCATCAGGAAGAGCACGAATAATATCCGTAAAATTTTTGGCGGGAATTGCTATCTTCCCGGATTCAAGCACATTGCATTCAACTTCTGTAACTGCTGAAACCTCAAGGTCCGTAGCAGCAAGACGAATGTTTCCTTTCTCAACATTTGCTTCAAGTAGGATATTGGTGAGTATCTGCAAAGGATTTCTTACAGGAACAATACTGTTGATGAATTGGACTTTTTGTAAAATTTGATTTCTATGAACATTAAACTTCATGTGTTACCCCGAATTGTTTTAATAAAAAGAGCAAGGGGCTAGCCCCTTGCTCGTATAAAATGGTGATTATTTGACTGCTTCTTTAAGTTTTTTACCCGCTTTAAATTTGGGAACTTTTGTCGCAGGGATTTGAATCTTTTCACCAGTTGCAGGATTCAGACCAGTGCGTGCAGCTCTTTTTGCCACACTAAATGTTCCAAAGCCCACCATAGTGACCTTGTCACCTTTTTCAAGTCCTAATTTGATGCTATCAAATACAGAATTAACAGCGTCACCAGCTTTCTTCTTAGAAAGGTCTGCACCCATAGCAACTTTTTCAATTAACTCTTGTTTTGTCATATGTGCCTCCGCATCATTTTTTGCTATATGCACGCCATAAGTTACTGTCATTACTTACTCTGTCAATTTTTTTTATAAAAATAAATATAAAATCTTTACTTTGCAATTCCGCGTTCTGAATTTTCTACAAACTCAACAAAATGTTTCACTTCATCGATCATCTCAATTTCAGACTTAATTTTTTCTAATGCCTGTGCAGTATTGAGATTTGAATTATAGAATATCTTATAGAGCTTCTTCAATATTGCTCTTGTTTCAGCAGAAAAATTACTACGTCGCAAACCAACGGAATTAAGTCCAACTGTTTTATATGGAACGCTGGCACCGCGAGTATAGGGTGCGACATCCTGAGTCACCCGTGAAAGCCCACCAATAAAGGCAAAACAGCCGATATGAACAAATTGGTGAACAGGAGTTAAACCACCAATTGTGGCATTATTTTCGATGATAACATGTCCTGCTAAATTCACGCTGTTCGCCAGAATGACTCGACCACCAAGCTTGCAATCGTGTGCAACATGCGTATAAATCATCAGCAGGCAATAACTGCCGACCAGGGTTGGTTGCTCAATATTTGATGACCGGTTGATGGTTGCGAACTCTCTTATTGTTGTGTATTCACCGATCTCGACTGCCGTATCTTCTCCGGCATATTTAAGATCCTGAGGTTCGGTACCGATCACCGCAGAATGAAAAATTCTACAACCTTTTCCAATGGTTGTGCGACCATCTATCACAACATTTGATGATATTTTTACTCCATCCTGGAGTATTACTTTCGGTCCAATAATTGAAAAAGGTCCAATCTCTACATTATTTCCGATCTGCGCCTTGGGATCAATTATTGCTGTTGGATGAATTATCTGATTCATGTTTTTTTACCAATTTAGCTTTAAATTCCCCTTCACAAACCAGGTTATCATTAACATATGTTTTGCCTTTGATCAAATGTACTCCTACCCGTGACCGGACTAATCTCATATGAAATTCCATTGTATCTCCGGGAACAACCAGTTTTCTGAATTTCACTTTATCTATTGAAAGGAAATACGCCACAAAATCACGCGGATCTGGACATTCGTTAAGAACGAGAATGCCACCCGTTTGGACCATTGCTTCTACAATGAGTACTCCCGGCATAACAGGATGATCTGGAAAATGCCCCTGAAAGAAAGGCTCGTTCGCAGTAACATTCTTTACACCTACTATTGATTCTCCCGGTGTGAACTCAATAACCTTATCAACAAGTAAAAACGGATATCGGTGTGGAAGTATTCGCTGGATTGCCTCATTATCAAAGACAACTCCCTTGGTTTGCTTTTTTTGATATTTAGCTTTTAATATTTCATTCTCATACTGCTGCTTGATCTTTTTTATCAGCTCGATATTCGTTCTATGTCCCGATCGGGCAGCAAGAATATGCCCCTTTACAAAAATACCCAGAAGTGCAAGATCTCCAATGAGATCAACCACTTTATGCCGCACAAATTCATTATAATATCTTAAGGGAGTGGAATTTAATAACTTTTGCTCATTAAGTTTGACCTCCCCTTTCATATTGAAAAGTTCTCTCAGCTCTTGCACATCTTTATCAGAAAGACTTTCATCGCCGATGACCAGCGCATTGTCCAGGCTGCCACCTTTTATTAATCCTGCTGCCCGAAGCTGTTTGATATCATTGATAAAACAGAAAGTCCTTGCAGAAGCAAATCCCTTCTCATACTCATCTTTGAGGGAAATCATTGAAGTGTATTGAGGTTTAAGATTTGGATGGTCAAAATCTATGAAAAATGTTATTTTCAGAGATTCCGAAGGTACAACAACCACATCAACATTTTGTTCCGGAACCGAGAAGGATATGGGTTTCTTGATCTCAAGATACTTGCGCTCTGCATTCTGCTTAACTAAACCGCATTTCTTCAGTGCTTTTACAAACTCAATAGCGCTGCCGTCGGCAACAGGGATTTCTTCTCCGTCAACTTCAACGATAATATTATCTATCTCCAGTCCCATGATTGCAGAAAGCACATGCTCAATAGTAGCGACAGTTGCATCTTTGATGCCAATATTTGTTCCTCTGTCCAAACTTGTAACATGCTTTATGTTAGCAGGGATTTCCGGTTGCCCCGGCAGATCTGTACGGCGGAAAATTATACCTGCGTTTTCCAGTGCAGGTTTAAACGTTACGGTACTGATCGTCCCTGTATGTAAGCCGATGCCAGTATAGCTTATTGAATCCTTAATGGTTTGTTGATTTTCATGAATGTACATTAGTTTCTTCCTTCTTCAGCCGATGGAAGTATTTCCGCATATCGGGTAATTCTTTTAACGAGGCGAGAATCCTTCTTTGCAATCCGATATCTATTGCAGGATAGCCAAGCACGATCTTATTGTCGGGAATATCGTTCGGAACTCCGGATTGAGCGCCAATTTTGACATTATTTCCGATTTTTACATGATCTGCAATCCCGACCTGTCCTGCAAAAATGCAGTTGTTTCCAACCTTTGAACTTCCTGCAATCCCAACTTGTGAGCAGAGGATCGAATATTCCCCCACTTCAACATTGTGAGCGATTTGAACGAGATTATCAATCTTTGAACCTTTACGGATGATCGTGTCGCCAAGTGCACCTCTGTCGATTGAAACATTTGCACCGATCTCTACATCATCTTCAATAATTACCCTGCCAACCTGGGGTATCTTTTGATGCTTCTTCCCATCCCAGATATAACCGAAACCATCCGACCCGATTACACTCCCTGCGTGAATACTCACCTCACACCCTATCTGGACTTCACTGTAAATGATCACCCCGGGGAACAAACAGCACCTTTCACCAATGACCACATCATTTTTGATAACAACATTTTCATGAATTGATGAATAATCTCCCAAAACAACATTTTCTCCGATCACAGCATTAGCTGCAATGGTTATATTGTCTGGAATTATTACAGATTCAGCAACAATTGCGGTTGGATGAATATCTCTGCCCTTTACCGGTTTTTGTGTTGATTGCAAGAAATAAGCAACGATCCTTAAAAAAGAAAAATACGGCTTTGAACAAAGAATATAATTTCGTTTGGGTAGTGTATTCAAATCCAATTTTTCAGGAATGAGGAAAATACCTGCTTTGGATTCTGCAAATGCTTTTTCAAATTTTGTATCCTGAAAAAAGACAACAGTATTCTCATCTGCTTCTTCAAGAGAAGCTACAGCATTACAAGTGCATTCCCGAATTTTGATCAACTTACCTTCAGCGACGGCAGCAAGCTGTTCAAGAGGGAGCACTAAAGCGAATTTCTTCATTCCTCAGTTTTTTCTTCAGGTGCGGGAGTAGCGTTTACATTAAGCTTTTCAATGACAGCATCAGTGATATCAATATTCTCATGTTTGATATAGAGCACAACTTCACCCTGCATGGTATTTAACACAATGTCCAAACCATTTTCTTCGGCAACCTCGTTGATGGCAGCAACTATCTTCTCACTGATAGGTGCAAGAAGCTCCATTTGTCGTTCGATCGCTTTGTTTCGATAATCATTTGATAAATTATAGAAATCGGTTTGTTTCTGTTCGATATCTTTCATCTTTTGATCGCGACGTTCTTTGGATACGATTGGAGGAAGATTCTCGTATTCATTCTTCAAACGCGTTATTTCCGCTTCTTTTTCATCAAGATCCTTTTGCCACTGATCCGATTCCTGGTAGAACTGCTGTTCTGCAACAGTCTTCTCTTCAAAGCTATTATATACTTTGTCGACATCAATCACACCGATCTTCTGTGCGGCAGCAAATACCATTGTTGGTATCAGAACCAATAACATCACAATTAGAATGTTTTTGAACTTCATTATAACATCTCCTTATTATATAAAATGAATTTTTCTTAAAATGTTGAGCCAAACTGGAAGTGGAACTGCCACTTATTATTCACTTTTCTGTCCATGCCATATGCATAATCAAATCCGAGAAGGCCCATAGGCGACATGATGCGAACACCCATTCCAATTCCTTTTTTTAGTTTTTGTACATTGATCTCCGAGAGGTAATTGTACGAATTACCAGCATCAAGGAACATCACTCCGATTATCTGGTCACCGGAAATAGGGAATGTGATTTCAGTGGATGTGATAAATTCTGCTCTACCTCCATCCTGACCTTCAGGAACAACACTGTTGTCTGGATATCCTCGAATACCGTCAGCACCTGTACCTCCGGGGTAAAAAAGCTCGTCCGGTGGCACTTCATCCGTATCGCCAAATGCTTTTACATAACCGACTCTCCAGCGTGTGCCAAGCGAGAATTTCCAGAAAAGTTTCAGATACCAGTTTGTTTGAATTATTTCTTTAATATAGTTTTCACTTCCGCCAAGAATTCCACCGGCGAGCTCTGTGTATGAGCGCACAAGCGAGCCCTCACCTGGACGGAACACATTATCTCTATCGTCTCGTTCCATGGTGAGAAATGCAGTACTTGTAAGTATTTTTCCTCTATCGGCCAGATCCTGCAGTGAAGTAGAAACATCATCGTTTATATCCAGAATACTATACTGTTTCTGGGTTATTGAATACCCTGTGGTGACCTTCGCATAGTTGACCCAAGGAATCTTAGTTCCAATACGGAATCCTCCACCAGATTTTATTACTTTATAATTATAATTTTTCCAATCATTCCTTTGATGATAAACATCCGCGCCGACAAGAATATTTGTGTCATAAAAATATGGATTGGTAAAGCTGATATCATATTCCTGCTTCGAGCCGCTGAATTCCCAGGTCAATTTCAATCCCCATGCTTTCCCGAAAAGATTATTATGAGATAAAGAAAGAAATCCTGTAAGCTTATCCTCTTCATCATAATTCACACCCATATTTGCAGTGCCGGATTCTTTGTCTTCAAGCTGGAAAATAAGGTCAATATCACCGTCGTCGTTTATTGGCTGGTAATCCAGCCCAATATTGGGTTCGAAAAATCCGAGATTATATATGTTCCTCTGGCTTTGAATGAGCAAAGACTGCCTGAAGTAATCACCAGGCACGATTGCGAGCTGCCTTCGAATGATCTTTTCTTTTGTCTTCTTATTTCCCTCGACATAGATCTGCCTGACCTTTGCGCGGTTGTTTTCCTGCACAAAGATGTTGATATTTACAATCTCTCCCTGGGGATTGATCTGAGGAGAAACGGTTGAGTAGATATAACCCTCTTCATAATACATTGAACGTATGCCATTCAGTTTTTCATCAAATTCTTCGCTGTTAAAGATCTCATTCTTTTCAAACTTAAGCTGGCGAAGAAGTATTTCTTGGCTGAATAATGTGTTGCCTTCAATGGATATAGTGCCAATCCTGTATTGATTGCCTTCGTATAAATTGATTGTCAGAAAGAGCCGTCCGTTTTCATCGTATTTGGGTTCCCAGCCAATGATCGCAGCATCAATATAACCCTTGGAATTGTAATAATCAACAACGCGGGTCAGATCTTCATCAAATTTTTCCTGATCGAACACCCCTGAGCGAAGGAAGCCGCTCTTCTTTGTCTTAATAATCCTGCGGAGTTTCTTTTCTGTGACTTTTTCATTACCTTTGAAGCTAATCTCACGGACCACAACTTTATGCCCTTCATTTATGACAATGGTAAGCTCGATCCTGTTACTCACTACAGGTTCTTCTTTGAAACTGACGGCAGCAAGTCTATATCCTTTCGAGAAATAAAGCTCAAGAACTTTATTCTTGATTTCAAGCTCCCGTTCACCGGACCAATAATCACCACGAACGAGTCTGAATTGCTTCTTTATATCGTCAAGACGTATCTTTTTGTTACCGGTTATCTCCCAGTCCTGTACAATAGGAAATTCAGAAACCTGAATGATTATCTTCACTCCCTTATCGCTTTGTGCTTTATCAACCTGAATATCACTGAACAATCCAAGTTTATAGATGTTCTGAATAGTTTTAGTTATCTTGTCGGCAGAGTATATCTGCCCAAGTGCCAGACCTGATGCAGATTTGATAAGCTGTGTGGTCACATTGATATTTCCTGTGATCTCAATATCGGAAATATAATTGTACTCGACTTGCGCAAAAACCGAGGTCGTGCAAAAAGTAAAAAGAGCTACTAAAATAAAGAATATAATTTTTTTCATACTTTTCATAAATCTTTTGATAATTTATTGCATAATTCCAGTCATCAAAATATTTAGTAAAGTTTTTTATAAGATATAAAATATTTCCGGCATGTTTATAATATTGCTTCTTTTGCAAATTTAGCAACGATAGAAAACAAGTAAAAAAATCCCCTCATTTTTGAGGGTATCTATATTTTTTTTTATCTATTTCTTTATCTCAGCAATATCATCTTCTTAATTTCTTTATCAACTCCATCAACGCTCATCTTGTAGAAATAAATACCATTAGTTAAGTTCTCTACTGAATAATCAACTGAATGATATCCATGGTCAAAACTACCATGAATAACTGTCTCAAGTAATTGTCCTTTCAAATTGAATCTAATTAACTACTACTATACTGTTTGTTATCTCCAAATCATCAAAATTATTAATATAATTTCCATCTTCGTCTATTAAATTTACACCCTTTATTTCTAACGCTGCCTCATTTACTGATTTACCTTTCAGTTGAAAACTAAATAAATCACCGCTACCCGTAATACCATCAATAGCACTTGATTGCATTAATCCGATACAAACATTTAAACCATTCTCATCTTCTATGGACATCTCTACTAAATTTCCAGACCAGAAATTTCCAGAAATTAGACTACTTTCATTATATTCAACTACAGATGTATTATATTCTATAACCATAGAGCAAGCAAATAAATTTTCTACATTATCTATTTTTATGGTAATTTCAACATAACTTCCCAAAGAAACATTGTATTCTGATTCTGAGAAATAGAGTTTAGGACTAACTACACCATGGACATATACATGCTTATCACCGACATTAGAATTAATATTTATATTTGTATTAAACGACACAGGAGTTATGGGAAATTTACCTGAGAAATAAATAGTTTTCTGTTGATTTGCAGTTAAATTAAAAGAAGTTGGTGATATAGATGTAATCCAGTCTACATTTTCTGTAATATCATTTATTTTTAATGTTCCGCTACCTGTATTCTTAACTATAAAACTTGAAGAAAATGAATGATTTGCATTATGTTTACCTAAATTGATATTTGTTGGATTAATATACAAAACAGGATCTAGTTCCGGTTCTGGGCCGTTGTCCCAGCAACTCAACATAATTAATGTTAATGCAAATATTGGGATTATTATTATGTATTTCCCAACAATTTTTGCTTTACTGAAAAGATTTATACCTTGTTTCAACATTTTTTCTCCTTATCTCATCAAAACCATTTTCTTTATTTTAGATTTCCAATCATTTGTTTCTAACTGGTAAAAATAAATTCCATTAGGCAATTCATTTCCCTTTTGATCCTTTCCGTTCCACACCACTGTATTTGATCCATATTGTACATTTTCAGTTCCAATTTGCTTTACCAACTGCCCTTTAATATTCCATATCTTTATGATACTAAATGTTTCATCTTTCTTTAAATCAAAGCTAATTTTTGTAGTTTGACTAAATGGATTAGGAAAATTTTGTAATAAATTATATTGTTTTACAATCTCAATTATTGGCAGATCAAAAATTTCAGCAATATGATTTCTTATCTTGATTTCAATTTCACTGTCACCAAGTGAGTTGTAAATCATAACAAAATTATCTCTGTATTCTTCTAAATTATCTGGAGCGACTGGATGTTTTAATGATACTGAATGAGTTTTTTCCCAATTAAGGCAAATTGCTAGAGCATCAGCAATATTAACTATTCCGTCTCCATTACAATCAGACAGAGAAGCAAATGGTTCTGTCCAATTCCCGGGAAAATCACTTCCTATCCATTCAAATGAAATTGAACCCCGTGGATTTCCTGTTTTTCCCCAATTAACCGCAATCGGGTCAATATCCTCCTCATTTGCAATTCCACTATAATCAGTATCTCCAGGCCAGATAAGATTTTCGTATGGATAAACTGTTATTTCTTTATAATTTACATTATTATCTTCATTAATTTCATCTACATTATTTGTTGCATCTGCATAAAATAGAATATACCATGTCCCTTCTGACGTACCTTGAGGTATTGTAAGGGGTTCATTCTCGGGACTTGTCCCTCCACTTGATAAAATACCAACCTCATCTGAACCTAACTCCGTATCGCTTAAACTATAAATTGTGTCACTTGATAAATAATATTTCAATATGCTTGAACCTGCTGAACCATTTCCTTGATTCTTTACTTCACATGAGACAGTTGTCTCTGTTCCTGCTACAATTTCTGTTGGATTAGCATGCGGACTTTGAATTATTAAATCAAGATTTGATGGGTCTGTAACGGTTATGTAATTTGGTTTTGATTCGGTATCATAACCATATTGATTCGAAACATAAAGCGAAACTGTGTAGCTTCCAGCATTCTCGTATGTGTGATTTGGATTTTGCTGATAACCTGGACTACTAGCTTCAAAAGACCAGTTCCACCATGTTGGATTGTTAGTAGATTGGTCTGTAAATTTAACTGTTAATGGAGCATTCCCTGATCTTGGAATACCAACGAAATCAGCTACTGGTGGGCTTCCTGGTTCTGTAACGGTTATGTAATTTGTTTTTGTTTCAGTATCACTACCATATTGATTAGTAGCGGTAAGCTCTACAGTGTAGCTTCCAGCATTTTGGTATATATGGTTTGGATTTTGTTGTGAACTTGAACCACCATCACCAAAATACCAGAACCAAGATGTTGGATTATTATTAGATTGGTCTGTAAAGTGAACTGTTAATGGAGCATCCCCTGATCTTGGACTACCTACGAAATCAGCATCTGGTGGACTTCCCGCAACATTTATTGTATATCTATTAACTTCCCACCCTTGTTGGTCGATATATGAAGAGGATATAAGATTATTAACAAACTCTTCCCCTATACCTAATGTGGATCTTACATAAAAATAAAATTCACCACTCATTTGAGGGTAAACACGAATTTGCAAGTAATTTGTTTCTTGATTAGTCCAGTTATTCTCATGAAATTCTACCAACAAGTAATTTGGTTCAAACAGATAACCATTTATATGCCATATCTGTAAACCATCATCATAATCATGCGGATATTCATTATAATATCCGTCAGAACTATAATTAATAGGATATACATGATTGTCATCTGAAGATGTTGTAAAACTTGGGAAACTAATGGAGATGGAGCCCTCGTCCGAATCAGCAGCTATATTTTTTGATTCAATATAAATATCACTATACTCACCTGCATTAATTGCATCATTATAGCTAATTTCAATAATTTTGGGTTTTGGTAATAACGGTTTAATATGCATCACTGCTTCTTGACCACTATTAAAATCATAGCTTCCAGGTGTTAAATCGCCCAGTGAATAAAATCCATCCCAATCATCATGATGCCAAGTCCATCCCCAGTTACACCAAAATTGAGAATACTCATATCCAGATACTACCCACGCATGACCACCACCAGAATAAATAATTGGACAGCTATTATCCAAATCCCCCTTCAACATATTTTCCCAACTTGACTGTGAATACCAAAATTTCTGGTAATAATATGCAGATTCATCATATTTAAAGTAATTTTCTAACGCTGCCCTTGCACTATATGGATATATTATTTCAATTCCCCCAAGATAAGCACCAGATCCATTGATACAGTAATCCATTTCTACACCAACACCACAGTGATAAAGAAGGGTTGCAACGGAAGTATTTGTAGACGTAACCTCATTTGGCATATTTGCCCAATTATATGTAGTAGCACCAAAATCTGCGTATTGCCATCCATAATCACTACCCGGTATTGTAGCTCCTGTAGTATCATGATTAATTGGATCATAATATCCATAAGAACCTATTCCTGTGCTGGGATAATCCCAATATTTCATTACTTGTGCCATGGCAACTGCTACACATCCGACCGGTACACCCCATTCAGTATTTTGCTCAACAATGTCATTGTAATAGCCAAATTGTCCCCATTCGGTAGAAATAAGGTTATTTACAGATTTCATTTTATCTTTTGTAAAATTATCTGCAGAATACTTTTTCCATTTTTCTTTTATTTCAAAATTTGCTTTTATATCATTGTCAATAGCTTCTTTTATTTGATGCTTATAATCATTTATAAGCCAATCTAATGCGGGAGGGTGATTTTCCAATGAATAATTATGTTCGTAACTATATCCTAAAATTGGCACAACTCTATCATCAGAAGAAACCATAACATGTCCAGGTGGCTCAAAGTTGAATATGTAAATTAAGTCTATATCATTAATTTTCTCGGTAAAATACTCATCAAGTATTTCAAATTCAGAATATGGAAGAACACTACGTTCATAATACAAATTCTTGGCTACCTCCTTTGCTGTCTCAATAGATATAGTATCAGCTAAAGCAAAGGAAAACAAAAGATGTAATAAGATAAAAATTAAAATAATTCTTTTCATGATTTTATCCTCCAATTTTTTTATTTTTCAGATAAATAAAAAAGGACGCAACCTTCATTACGCCTTACTTGTTGGTATCGCCATACCCGAACACCAAGACGCAAGAAAGTGTGTCCCACAAGGGACACATCCTTCTTAGCTATTCTGGTGTTCATAAAATTGGCGATTTTACAAGTAGAACAAATAATAAGATGCGATATTTATATTTTAGTTAGCTATGTCATAGTTTGCCCTTCTGTGATAAATTTAGATAAATTGATTTCCGTGTTTCATTCTTATCCCTTTTCATTATATCTTTTTATGGTAATCTATTATTACTCTGTCAAATTTTTCTTTTTTGCAATTTTAGGGAAAAATATCTCTCTCATTCTGTAATGTAATTTCGGGTGTGTAATTTGTTAATTTAGCCGTGGTAATTTCAACTTAGAAGTTAGCAGTTCAGAGCATAATATTATTCTATAGCTTCTATTCTGAACTCCATTTCGACTTCGTCCGCCAGCTGGCGGAATTCCGGTCCGAAGTGGAAACCTTGCGAATGGTTTCTTTCCAACCTTCGCAACGGTTGGTATGGCTCAATAAATCATGCAGGATGTACCTGCACCTAATTTTTTTTGGTGTTTGGCTGATTATCCCTAATCAGCCGTGTAAACAAATCGGTCATTTCTGAGAAATGCCCCTACTTTCTCAAATCATAAATTGTTAACCCTGTGAAATAGCAAAGCTAAATCTTCGATTTATTTAACAGGGTTAATCAATATTCGATATTCGGCATTTTTTCACCATGTAGAAAATGAAGTTGTAATTTTTTACATAATATAGTTCAGGATAAACCTGAACCTACCCCTTTTTTATTTTTTAAACTACTATTTATCTGAATTTGAGGTAAGGGTGATTCTTTCTCATTCTTCTTTCTGAACTCCATCCAGAGATGAAGTCCAGCCCGAAGCAAAAACCTTGCGAATGGTTTTTTTCCAACCTTCGCAACGGTTGGTATAGCTCAATAAATTATGCGGGATGTATCTGCAGCTACCCAATTTTTTGTTTATTTTACACACCCCGATTCCTTACGGAATCACCCCTCTCGAGAGGGGATTTGTTTTTTTGAAGCGTCAGAAAAAAAAATATTCCAAAAAGGAGAAATGGCAATTCTCACTTTCTTTATAATTACTTATCACAAGCTCTTCTACTTATGACAAGGTAAATTATATATTCCTGGTCAGAAACTGGATTCCCGTTCCCCCAATCCGCCGGCTGGCGGAGGACATGTTCCACGGGAATGACATACCCTTTTTTTCGTAAGAAAATGAAGCAATTTGGCGCATATTATCAATACTATTATCAGCGTGAATCTGTGTAAATCCGTGAGCTATTTAATCAGTATAATCTAAATTTTAAAAATGTAAAACCGTCTCTAATGATATTCCCTGGTTGTCTTTTCCCTGTGCAGGATAGAATTGATATCTATAGATAAACCTGAAATTATATGGAAGGTCCCAAGTTAAGGAAAGCTCGTGCTGCACTCCGATATAAGTTTCGTTTCTTGAGGTCATCTCCTTCCTGATGAGTGCCTCGTAATTCAGGTACCATTCTGGTGTTATGTACTTCCCAAGGTCGATTGCAAGGTTTTCAAGCAAAATATCTTTGCTGAGTTCGCCAAGAAGCTCCAGGTCAGAGTCATATTCCCTGTCGATAATATTGTCATCCGACTCAACAATACCACTCGTTTGTATGATGTTCTTCATAAAACCTGTTTTCAATCTGACATAATCCAGCCCGAGGATCTGTCGGACAACACCTTCCACCGGGCTTATGAGTGGACTGAAAATGAGGTTGCTCAGCTCATCGCTGGCAAGATTTATTGCCTGTTCTCTTCCGAGGTCGAAACGCTCATCTTCGGAAAGTTCACCAATTTCTTTGCCGTATTGAATTTTCGAAAGAATGCTGAGCATAGTCACATCTTTAGGATTATCGCTTCGTAAAGAGACCTCGACATCTCCATACGCATCGGTGCCTATGTCATCAGCGTTGAGCTTGTCCTCAGTTGATTGCACATGCAGATAGATCGTCGAACCGTCCGGCGTCCGCTTGGTGAAAGTAGCGTTTATGAACACCTTTTCATCTTGCCTCGATTTGCGTACTATCACATCCTCCACGCTGAATGATTCGCCAAACAACCGCATCTCACCCCGCTGTGAATGAAGCTCGAAAAAGAGCTCAACCTCTTCAGTTTCGCGGTTCGTACGGAAACTCATATAGTTTCCAGAATAAATCTTGAGATTAAATGGGTTGGACACGTACCAGGTATTTTTATCAAAAACAAGATCAAAATCAGAATAAATCGGAGGTAATCCTGTGTCGTCGACCTCGTCTTGCTCCTTTTCATCTTCATAAATTGCATCACCATTTGAAAGAAGTATCCTGCCGGAAAGCACCCATGCCCCATTGTCATTATACACAGTAAAATATTTATCTTCAAATCCTGTTAATTGCGCATCAACAAGACCTCTTTCGGGCTGGTAATTTGGTATATGGATTGTGATTCCCTGATCATCAGTATTGAGTTTAATTGAACCAATATTGATATTCCCAGCGAATATATCGGATTCATCATTATTAACTATATTTTTAAAGTAAAGCTTGCCACCTCCCATTCTAAAGGAACCAGCAAATTGGGTCATCACATTCTCTCTCACTTCTGCCATGCATGAAAGTTCTTTTATTTTCTCAGGCTGGGATTTAATTGTGAATTGACCATCAGAAATATGCAAACTCGCAGTATCGACTATCGTGTTTGATTCATCGGTAATAAATGTGCAGAGTAGCTCAGTAGAGCTAGATGCCTGTTTCATCTCGGGGACATATGGCATAAAAGTTTTGAGAATATCCCCGGAAAAATGGAACTTTATATTATCGGGTTTATTGTGAAATTCCTCAGTGATAAAATTATAACTGTACGATCCATTTCCAGTAAGAACAAATTCCGGCGCAACGAGCTCCATCTCATTGAGATAGAACATATCAAAATCCTGAAAAAACTGGATTGCAAATGAATTAAACGCAGTATTATAGAACGCCCCATTCTCAATAGATACATCACACAACACATGAGGAGCATTGAGATGTCCAGATGCGGTCAGCGCATAACTTGCCTTTCCTAACAAGGGAATGTCTTGTAAAAAATTTTCTAACAATATATCTTCTTCTGAGGCACTAAGTTCAACATTGCCTTCAGCAAAGTAGAGACTGGCATTTCCTTTCAGGAGGGATTGAGAATTTTGTACATGAATGTTATTGAGAGCCACTTTGGATGAATCTGTTTGTATATCTAATTCCACATTAATGGGATTAATATTCTTACTGAAACTGAATTCCTCCAACTCCAGATTGCCTTTCCCGGGTATTTTTTGGGAGCTGTCAAATGTAAAATCAGCATTCAGCACACCGCTTAATTGAGCATCTGTTTCAAAAAGAGGGAAGAGATTATTTAACTGGTTGATGTACAAGGAATCAATCGACAAATTTCCGGAATATTGAATGTCTTTTTGATTCAAATTAATGATTGCATCAGTATAAATATTATTATTAACTCGCAAACCTAACGCAATTTGGTCATCCTCAGAAAGTGTCGAATTAAAGGCAAAATTAAGAGGTTCATTATGTATTTGAAGTGTATCTGATTTTATCATAAGAAAGCCCGTTTTTCCTGTGAAAGTAACAGGAACTTCACCGGAAATAAGAATTGCTCCTTTTACTGAAGAATTGATATGATCAGCAAAATTGAATCTTCCTTCAGGTGTTATGATTCCATCTTTCCATTTGAGCTGAAATTGGGCATTCACATGCGGATCAAGGGAGTTCAAGAAAGGGATTTCCGTTCTCAACATTTTTGTCAGTACAATGTCATTTGCAGATAATTCGGTATTTACAAAAGGAGTTTTCGAAAAAATATTAAAATCTCCCTTTAATATCAATGAACGATTACTGTTTTGCAGATCAAATATTGCTTTTTTATTCTCATAAGAAATACTTCCGGACAATTCAGGAAGTTGAAAAATATCATTCAATATTATTAGTTGAGCAAGAGATGCATGAATTTTCGGGTTCTTGGCATCGCTGGAAACCTTAACCTCTACATCAGATTGGAGTGTAAGATCAGCGATTGAATATGTGAATTTATCTGACTTTAAAGTTAAATCCAAATTGCTCTCTGATAGTTTATTTTCATTTACTGAAATATTTCCAAAAAAATCCACCCGATTAGAATCAACTTCAAAATTACCATTCGTAATTTTTGCGAAATGATCACTGTAAATTAGCTCAGATGATAGATTGCTGAATTCAAAGGAATCATAAAAAAACCTTTCTCCGATAACTTTAATGTCGATTACTGGCGTTGTATAGTTACCGCTCAGCAGCACACGCAGATCAATACTGCCCGACAAATTTTCATCAAGGGAAACTAAGTCGAGATCGTCTATTTGAAAAGAAATATTCACATCCGAAACGTTGCTTAAATAATTTGATATATATCCATCGCATAATATCACATTATTATTCCATATAATTCTGGCATTTTTTCCAATTTTGAGAGAATCTGGGGCAAGCAATAATGTCACTTCTTTTAAAGAGATATTTTCATCCTGGAAAGTGCTTTCAATATTACTAATACAAACAATTCCCTTTGAGATTTCAGACAAAGTAGTTTCAAGCTCTGCATTGATTTTTGAGCTGATCAGGCTAGCATTGTTTGTGCTGATCTTTGGCACATCGTAATCTTTGACCAAAATTTTGAATTGATTTGCCTGCTTTGAATAAACTCCATCGAGCCCAATCGAACCCTCGTTTTCGGTCTGAAATGCAGACATTTTTATATGCCATTCTTTACCCTGCTGCTTTTGCAGGCTCGCATTAATTTTCTCCAGATTTTCTGAAAAGACAATTCCCCCATTACTGTTAACGCTCACTTTCCCATTTATGATTGAGATATAATTAAAACGAGTGAGTGTTTTTTCTAACGCTTCAATGTCAACAATCAGTTTTGTCTCCTCTTCATTGTATAAGGCATTATATATGATCTCCGGCGAAAAACAACGAATTTCTTTCAATGCTTGTGTGAATTGGAACTTATGCAGGATCAGCTGCCAGAAAGAATAATGAATATATAGTTGTTTTGCCTTGAATGTATAATCACCTTCCTTATGGGTGATTTCTATATCTGATATTTGAAGTATTTTTGATGTGACATTTAATGCTGAGAAGCTTATGGTCGCATTCAGTTCTCTCCCAATTGTTTTTGTAAGTCGGTTTTTTATATAGCTGTTCACGTCGAACAGATAGGTCATTCCCCAGAAAAAAAGGTTTATCATAATGATGATAAGGACAACTATCAGCAACCATTTTCTTTTTCTCATTGGTAAATAATTTTCTTGCTACTTAAGAGTCCACTCTAAAAAGTTCAATTTAAGAAAGCGAGAAACCGTTGAAACGGTTAATACTTTTTTTTGTTTCATTAACCACCAACTTAAGTTAGCGGTTAATAAGAAGATATGCACTTTTAACCGATTCATCGGTTTCCAAATATTTGAAAAATTTTCTAACATATTTTAAATCACAACCTTTTTAGACTAAGCTCTACTTACTTATTGCTTAGCTTATGAAGCTTACCGTACTCTAAATTATACACTTCATCAGCCCGTTTTGCAAGTTCTTGGTTATGGGTTACCAGAAGCACTGTAGTGTCAAAGCGTTCGTTCAAGCTCCATAGAAGGTCGGTCAACTCATTGCTATGGATGGAATCCAGGTTGCCTGTGGGTTCATCGGCGAGTACAATATCAGGATTATTTATCAGCGCTCTTGCTACAGCGACTCTCTGCTGCTCCCCACCACTCAACTGGTTCGGGTAATGATATCTTCTTTCAATAAGATCAAGCGACTTTAACAATTCCTCGGAAGCCATAATACTCTCTTTATATGATTTTCCGCAGATCATTTTGGGCATTGCCACATTTTCTACAGTTGTGAGTTCCGGAAGCAAATGATGAAATTGAAATACAAAACCGATATTCATATTACGAAAATGTGCCAGATCACTCTCATTAAAAGACCGTATGTTTTTTTCTTTGAAAATTATATTTCCGGAATCCGGCTGATCGAGGGTGCCTAAGATGTGAAGCAAGGTACTTTTCCCGCTGCCTGATAATCCGGTTATGGATACTATTGATCCTTCCTTCATAACGAAATCAAGATCATCGAGAACTGTTAAACGAGTTCTTTCGGTGCCCTCGAAATAACTTTTTGTGATATGCTGTGCCTGTAAGATCATTTGACCTCTCTATTTTTTTGAGATTCGAATAATTGATACTGCCTGGAGTTGCGAAATTTTCTGTAATGGAAAGTAGGATGACAGCGCAATTATTACTCCTGCAACAAGAATTATAGAAATAAAATCTATAGGTTGATTTTCTACTACGAGATGCTCGATCAGGTAAACATCACTTTCGATTTTGATTATATCAGTATGGGTCAGCAGCAGGGAGATGAGCAAGCCAAAAATCAACCCAAGCACAATGCCTGTAAATCCGATTATCATATTCCTTGAGAAAAATATCTTTTTCAGATCCCTGTTCGTTGTACCGAGGGCTTTTAGAATGCCTATCTCTTTTCTTTTATCGAGGATATGCATTGAAAGCACACTGGTCAATCCAAAGCCGGCAACCAACACGATGAGAGCAATGATGATAAAGATCACCCACTTCTCGAGCTTCAGCAGACTGAATAGATTTTTATTAAGACTTATCCAGTTGCTCACATTATAAGGATAAGAAAGCTTTTGTTGAATATGCGACGCTATTACATCAGCTTCCTCGATATATTCCTTTTGCAGTTTTACGGAAATTCCTGAATATTGACCTGAAACGGAAAGGAATTCCTGGGCAGTATTCATCGGCAAAAGCACAAGTGAATTGTCAAATTCGAACATTCCAGAAGAAAAAATTCCCGAAACTTCAACTTCAATAGACGAGGGTATCATACCTGCAAAAGTGACATCTGCATTCATTGGGGTGATCAGCTTTATCGTATCACCGACTGAAACCCGAAGCCGTTTGGCGATATTTTTTCCAATAACTGTAAAATCACCTTCCTGTTTATAAGCACCTTCGTCAATAAACCGTCCAATATCAGAAGTTTCTATCTCTTTTCCAAAATCAACTCCTCTCACAATAACTCCTGCAATATCAGCATCTCTCAATGCCATTCCTTCAGTGTATAAGAAAGGTGCATATGCCTGTACCGCTTCAAGAGTATCCAGCATTGATGCGACCCCTTGATATTCTTCATCATCAATAGTTTCACTGCCAAATTTAAGAATGTATATATGAGAATTCACTCCTAATATGATCTCTTTCATTGTATCATAGTAACCGCTGAATAGGGCGAGAGATACTGTTAATGCGATCACCCCGATCGTTATGCCGGCAATTGAAACGAGTGAGCTAAAGGAAAAAAAGTCCCTCTTACCCTTTATGCTGAAAAATTTCTTTAGAAAGAATCTTTGAAAATCCATTTAAGTTTTAAAAAGAGGAAGTCAAAGCTTCCTCTTTCTCAGTTTATAAAAGTTATGTATTTTATTGGGTGACGGGGATACCTTTGAAAGACACCTTAAAATCACGATTCACCGAATCCCACAAGCCAAGGTTGAGAAGTGTAATGACCTCGATCGGACTCTTAATATCCTTAAAGATCAATTTTGCCTTTGTGGGTACATCCTGCACAAGATTATGCGTAAGGTTCCGGGTTTCTGTTTTGTTTGCGAATTCAAGATTTGATGGCATATATTCATTACCTTCAGCATCATATGCTTTGGTGTTATTTTTGATGATCGTGAGTTCGCGTTCGGAAATCATATTTGTTATAGATAATGTTATGGTTAGTGTCTGTTGAGTATACTCGCATTCTGTTATCTGAATTCTGTAATCGTTGAACTCGATCACAAAAGGTTCATCACTTTTCGGAACTACTTCCTGCGTTTGTTCCTGCAACACAGGCATGGTCTTTTTCTCCACCATTATATAGTTGAAAACAGTATTTGTGGGAGAAACATAGACTGTATCCATGATCTCTTTATAACCTTCTGCCATAAGAAATATGACATATTCTCCGGGAAGCAGATTGCCTTTCGATTGCTCCCAAGTTAACCCGTTCACTATGATCCGGGCATCTTTCGGCTCGACATTGATCGTTACATCAACATCTTCAAACGTTGCCAGGCGCACATAATAGGTTGTTCCTATCTTCAAACCACCCTTTGGCACATCGACTGTCAAAGGAACAAAACGGGATGACTGGAAAGTGATATTGTCTTCTCTTGAAGACACATAAAAGTAGAATTCATCTTCGTCAATGTTCTCTTTTTTATAGACTTTCTGCTTAAGGGAAAGATCGATTGGTTTATCTACTTCAACCTTAATAACAGAGCAGTAATTCATATCCATATCAGTGATCGGTTCCATTTCTGCTTTGAAATCAGCTGGTAATTTCCTGAATTCTTCCAGCTCAAACCTCATCGCAAAAAGGGAAATCGAAAAAATGAGCGAAAATGCAAGTACGCACAATACTAAAATGCCAAACTTTTTCATTAAAAACTCCTTTTAAATTTGCGTTTTTCATATCTTAATGATGTGTTTATTTTGTCAATAATAAGTATAATATTTATTAATCTCTTTTTTTAATAAGGATAAAAAACAATCTCCCATCATCTTTTTCAGCTACTACAACGAATCCATTTTTTTTTGCTGCCATCTTGATATCATGAACAGGGGGTAAAAAATCATCCTTTACTGCTTTGTGTTTTCGAGCATGCATTTCATTGATCTGGGTACGGGAATCCGAATGAGCAATAAGTAAAGTTCCGTCCCGATCTAATAAGTCAAAGCATTTCTGAATAAATTTTTCTTTATCCTCGAAATGCGGGAAGCATGAATAGCATATAATTGAGTCAAAGAGTTCTTTTGTAGCAATTTCAAAAAAATTCCTGATTACAAAACTCACATTTGTGTATTCTTTTTGAGGAAATTTCTCCTTTGCCTTCTTAATCATATTTTCTGCATAATCAAGAGCAGTTATCCTGCCCGTATTTCCGATTCTCTGTAATATATGCGGAATAAGAATTCCTGTCCCTGTGCCAACATCAAGGACACGATCTCCTCTTTTCAAAGGTAAAATCTCAAAAATCTCTTCCAGTTTTACTTCATCATGTTTACAAAGCTTATCCCATGCAGTTGCATTGTGCTCAAAAAAATCTTTTCTTCTATGATGTCTTGAACTCATAAATGTACAAAAAGGCTTTATAAAATTCCGATTGAATGAAGAAGGGATTTGAATAGAGTATTGATTTTTTCTTTATTATCTTTTTATGAAATTGCTCTTTCGGGATATCATAATCAGGCAGATCGTCAGTTGCACGCCTGTTGTCAAAAAAGAGATTATCCTTGATTTCAAAATTTTGCGGTACTTTATGCATTGCAAGAGAGGTTTGATAACAATAGTAATCCGGGGAATCATATTTTTCATTTTGCCCGGACGTTACAACGATGTTCCCAATCAAGCTGCCGGACTCGGTATCTTCATTTGATTTCGTGATTGAAATTCCACAAGCACCTACATTATAAATAATATTATTGCTGATATAAGCCCTGGGATTACCTTTGCCTGCATCCCAAAATGCGATCCCCCACGTGACCATATCTTCAACAATATTATTTTCAACCTCACAATCAGCATCGACAAAAATACCTAACCCTTTCCAGTATCGCGCAATGTAATTATACTTGATTTTTGCCCGGGCATTCCAGGTTACACCAATAGCAACACCCCTTCCGCCTTCTGGCAAACGTCCCGTTGATTTATCTACACCATCGATTTTATTTCCTATGATCTCCGCGTACGCATCTCTATACAGCGCAATACCATCCCATGAGTTTCTCAGAATTTCGTTTCCGATAATTGTCATATGAGAATTTTCCCGTCCGCAAATTCCCATTACACCTGAAATATGTTTCGAGATCAATAATGAATCACCGAGATTATCTTGAATTGTACTATTTCTAATTGCAATATCACTATTTGAGACTACGATCGCTGCATCGGTTGCCATCTGTGCTGTATCACGAATTGTACCGGTAATCGTAAGATTTTCAAGAACTCCATTTTGTAGATCCTTGATATAAATACCATATCCGGCATGTGTATGAATAATTGCGGACCTGTCACTCGGTCCGATTATTGAAACATTTTTCCCAGAAATTGTAATCCCTCTCGTGGCAGAAATTGCTGTATTGGGATCCTGGCAGTTACCACATGTTTGGTCGATAAAATATTCAGGGGTGAGATGATAATCACCGGATTCCAAAATTACTCTAATATTTTTTTGAGGTTGCGAAAATAATTCTTCAAGTGCTTCACTATCTGTAATGATATATGTGTTTCGTTTAGTGGTACAGCTTGCGAGGAGCCCAATCATTAGAAGCAAGACTATACACTTCTTCATAGTGTTTACCTCAATCCTTCTAAAAATTGATAAACTTTAAAATCTGAAAAGGCATAAGCTTTTCTGATCTTATGAAAACAATTATGAATTTTGACGAGTATATTCTGTGTGTCCATCTTCCTGGAAGTGGTCATCAAAGTAATTGTCTGAGTAACTTCAAAAAGAATGAAAAACTCGTCAAAAGCTTCTTTTTTAAACCAGAGAGTGACATCAAACCTGTTAAACTCAAGCAGCTCTCTTACTTCTTCAATTTCAAAAAGTTTTTCGATGAAAGAGTAGCAGGTTTCTGTTTCAAAATGCTTCCACAATTCCTGTTCCGAGATAAGGAACTTGATCAATCTTGTATAGGCACTCCCAAGATCCGATTGAGTATAGACATTGATCTTGTCAATGATTTGATCGTCTAAACCGTATTCTTCAATGAAGCTTCTGCCTATCCGTCTTAGGACAAGCCATATATAGAGAACATAGAACTGATCGTGGCTGATGGTGAATTTTTCATCAAGAAGAGAGATGGTTTTCAGGGCATCCTGCCTGTACATTTCAATCATATCATTTACCTTAAAAGGTTTCTCAACCTTTGAACCGAGGGAGTGCAAAAAGATTGAAAATTTATTCAAAATTTTATCAAGCATTGATTTGTCATCTGATACTGAGAACATCTTTAGGAAGGTATCTTCTGAAACAAGTGAATCAAAGCTCTCGTACATTGCTTTGTGCATGTTCCTTTTCCGTTCCTTTTCCAAATTTTTTACTCCCCCCCCCTGAAGATAGGAAGACAATTTTTTATACGATTCATTATTGTCATCATGAACTATTCGGAAATCCATAAACACCGCATATTTGAAAGCCCCAAGTTCTAGAAAAAGTCCATATTCGCGCAACTCTTTTGCATTTCGAATATATTCTCGATCCTGTATCACATCTCTGAATATGATAAAAATATTTTTCTCGTCCGGGACATCAAAAATTTCTGCAAGATTTTTTCTCAGCCAGGTCGTTTCTCCGCCTCCATCTCTTTCTGCATAGTACGTCCAGTGAATCCATCCCCTTGTATTCTCAAATTTATTATGAAAAATTACAAGTGATTTTTTTTGATCATACTTATTGGAATAGGCAAACACATTTTCATCTGTATTGCCATCATGGTTTGTAAAATCAAAAAGGTGAAAATGTTCAACGTCAGAAAACAAATATCTCTTTCGAAGTAAAGGAAATATCTCTCTTTTATGTCTTTCAATAAAGTCAATGTGCTCCTGCTCTTTCCATTTCGGCTTATAAAATTCCATGCCATACCGTTCGTGAAATCCCTGCACTTGTCCGTGAGCAAACATCGGCAAGCCCGGCATGGTGCTCATCATGATGCATACTCCGAAATATTTATCATCCGAACCAAATTGTGCAACAGCGGTTTCTTCATCCGGATTACTCATGAAATTCACAAAGCGTTTTAAAATTTGAGGATCGAATTCGAGCACGTTTTTGATGGACTGCCAGTAATTACTGTTTTCTTCCCTTTTCAGCATATTCATAAAGGCACTGTTATAGACGCGGTGCATACCGAGCGAACGAACGAAATAGCCCTCCATCATCCAGAATGCTTCTGCAAGAAGCAGCGTGTCAGGAGCTTCTTTAGCAACTCTTTCAACCACCTCTCTCCAGAATTCTACAGGCATGAATTCATTAAATTTCTGTTTTGACATACTGTATTCTGCCCGGCTTGGGATATCGCCACCTGTTCCCGGTTCGGGGAACCAGAGTCTTTGAAAATGCTTTTTGGAGAGCGTCATTGCAGCATCAAATCGAATTATTGGAAACTGCTGAGAAATTTGCAGTATCTGATTAATTACTGCTTCACGGACTTCTGGTAAAAGGTAGTTCAACTGTGCCGTATCATTCCATGGAAAACTCGTGCCGTCATTTCCATGATATACATAGCGCGTTTTCCCATCCCGATGATCGATATATTTGAAAACGACTGCTGCATCGGCATGATCATAATAATGATCTTCAAGGTATATTTCCACGTTGGGATGATCTGATAAATTTTCTCCGTTAAAAGTGTAGGATGGAAAGGGTGAATGTGAACTTTGAATGAACCAGTCCGGATGCTCGTACATCCAATCCGAATCAATTGCCATATGATTTGGCACCATATCGCAGCCAAGTCTGATACCATATTTCCAAGCTCTTTCAGATAAAATATACAGGGATTCTTCCCCTCCAAGAGAATGGGCAATCTGATAGCGTTTCAAAGAATATGCAGAAGCAAGTGCGTCAGTGTTTCCCATGAGATGCTTTATACGTTGGGATGCTCGACTGCGTTCCCAAATACCGATGAGCCACAATCCCGTAAAACCGCTTTGTGCAAGAAGGTACAGCTCTTCATCTGGTATCTGATCAAGTTTTGTAATATCCCGCTTGTACCTTTCACTTAACTGATCAAGCCACACAAAAATATTCTTTGCCAGAAGTACAAGCGAAGGCATCCAATCTCTATCAGGAGAGAATCTCTCGGGTTCTTCCCATTCAGATATAAAGGAGTATAGCTTACTTTCACCCGGACCTGTAAAGCCCCATTTTTCTTCTTCTTTGAGAAGATCTAAAGCTTTCAATAATATCGTTTTCTGATCACCTAAATATTCAGTCCAATTTTCATTAATATATTCAAGCTGCCTCTTGAGAGAGTTCGGTGCATGTTTTATTGGTTTCAGGATAAAATCGAATATTATTTCCTTGTCAGTTCCAAAATATTTTCTTGCGTTAGTAAAAATTACCTCATCACTTTTTGGTTCATCAATTTCATACAGATCTTTATAATTCCTCATAATTGGGTTTTGATCGAAGAAATAGTATTTAAGCAATTCTCCAAAGTTTTCTTGAACTTTACCAACGGTATGTTCTATATTTTTTTTTAGATACCAATCAAATATATTTTGGTAAATATCCCCAAGTAACATCATTCCAAATAATTCACCTGCCTTTGCAGCTTTATCAGGATGTTGGGACACATTCCTTTTCAGGTTCATTTGGTATACAACTGTTCTGAGAATTGAGAAGTTGTCCGTTGATAAACGATCAATCACGTTAATCACCGGAAGCTCTTTCAAATAGTCTTTGGATTTGTTACTCAAGCACAAACCTCTCATTGAATTCTCCGTTTCAGTCTTTAAAAAAAGACTATCACATCCTAAAATTTTTGGTAACTTTTTATATTGAAATCATCTTGTCAACTGTTATACGGTAATTTATCATCCTTTCCATCAAAGTTGAGAATACTTGACACCATTCGCATAATATCGGGAAAGAAATATATGAAAAAATTTTATCTGCTCCTCGTGCTTATGCTTTGCATTATTCCAAGATTTGCCCTTGCACAAGAGGACCCAGATACCACCGCTATTTCTCTTGATTCTCTTGACTATTCAGCGAGAAAGATTATATACAATATTGATAAAGAACAGATAAAACTCATAGAAAAAGCATTCATAAGATATCATAATTCCTATATTAATTCCGACTCAATGAATATTGATCTTGATAAGAAAATTGCACTTTCTCAGGGGGAATCTGAGCTCTTTGACGGGGAGCAAAAGATATATGGCTCAACAATTTATTATAATATTGAGTCCGAAGAGGGATTGCTTTTTGATGGGAGGACGAAATTTGAAGATGGTTATTATGCTGGTACTAAGATCCGAAAAGTTGGAAAGGATGTCTTGGACATAGATAATGCAAAATTTACTACCTGTGAGGATGAGTCCCAGTATTTCATCTTTAGTCCGAAATTCCGAGTTTTCCTTAATGAGAAAATCGTTGCAAAACCGGTTGTTCTTTATATAAATTATTTCCCAATACTAGTGCTTCCATTTGCCACTTTTCCGATTAATCAGGACAGGAGATCAGGTTTTCTGCTGCCTGAGCCAGGCTACAGTAACACTGAAGGTAAATTTTTAAAGGATATAGCATATTTCCTCGCTTTGAGCGATTATGCGGATATGCTTTTTTCGATTGATCTCATGGAGTTAACAGGAATTGAATTCAGGTATAGGGCTCGCTATATTAAAAGATATATTCTTGAGGGTAAGATCGATTCGCGCTTTTTTTATTACCATGAGCAACTTAATGATAATTACCGATTGCGATGGTCAATCGACGCGTATCACAAACAAATATTGTCTCCATACAGCGATCTGAGTCTGAAGGCGGATTTTGTGAGCGATGCCGACATTCGTAAAACCAGTGATGATCAGGAAACACGAATGGACCAGTCACTTCATTCGTGGATTTATTATTCCTATGCTAAAAACAAGAAAACGTTCAACACCACCCTTGATTATAAGAAAGATCTCATTGATAAAGATCAGACCTATTACTCAAAAATATTTTATTCAACAAGTAATTCCACTTTCAAGTTAACGGGCTATTGTGATTTCCGTGCTTATACATACCCCCAAAAGACTGATAATATGACCTTGAAACTTCCCTCGATCTCATTCAGACTATACCAAATGAACCTGGCAAAAATGCTTAATAAAAAAGTATCAGAATCATCAATATTAAATAAAATCAAATTTTCCTATAATAATATATTTTTGCATTATGGAACATTGGACACGGATGATCCAACTCTTGCACAGCTGCTCTACAAAGACACCTATGATTCGCTTGGCAATTATATCTCAGAGCATCGAGAAGGGATCAAGCATTATCTTTCTTTGAGATATAATCACGATCTTTTAAAATATTTTAAATTTCAGCAAACCTTTAATTATAACGAGATATGGGAAAATAAAGATAAAAACAACAAAAAGTTTGTCCGCGGGTATGACTACAACAGTACAACAAGTATTTCTACTAATATTTACGGAGTATTCACCTTTCCTAAAGGCAGACTTAAAGCCCTTCGACATATTATCTCCCCAAGTATTTCTTATACGATGCATCCTGATTTTTCTTCTAACGATAGATTTTATAACTTCTCTTCAATATCGATATCGAAAGCAAATCGATCGGAAAAAATTTCGCTCGGACTTACAAACAAACTACAGGCAAAGGTTATTGATAAGCAAGGAAAGCTCAAGAAACTCAACAATCTTTTCACATGGACATCTTCTCTGAACTATGATTTCCAGAAAAAACCGAAAGGATTTAGCACTCTAACCCACAGCATAACTACAATGCCATTCAATGTAGCTTTCGGATCTACGACCCTGAATTTCTCCAATAATTTCAGGGGTGTGCAGGATTTTTACACGATGAATCTGACAAATTATGAACTTTCTGCTACATTATCTTTGAAAGGAAATTTAGATTATATGAATTATTATCCTGTGAAACCAACTTTTAACATGAAAGGCATCAGTGCTGATGATGAGTGCTGTAATGGTTCCAAGAAACTGGAAACCAAGCCATGGGATATTACTTCATCCTTTACATATAAAAAAAATACTACAACAGGTTACTACAGTTCCGGGTTGCACAACACGCTTCATGTCAACCTGACAAAGAACTGGAATCTTACTTACTCGAATTATTATAACTTTAAAGAGAAAGAGCTCATTAGCCAGAGCATTGATGTATATCGTGACCTTCATTGCTGGCAGCTTAAGTTCAGTTGGGATAAATCCGGCACGTATTGGTCATACCGGCTCGAGATACAGGTTAAGAAACTTCCCGATTTGAAATTCCTTCAAACAGATAGTAAATCATATTATTAGTATCTTATCAATAAAATTCGTGTAATTTTGGGCAGAAAATTTTTACTATGCCTAAAATTGCTTTTAGAAAGGCTATTTAAATGACTAATTACAAATTTATAATTTCTAATAAAATTTCAAATTTCCAATACCAAATATAAAAAGATTAGTCATCAGAGATTTTGTTTTGGTATGTTTTGACACTTAGGCTTTGTCATTTTATTTGACATTAGTCCCGACAGGTCGGGAGGATTTAGAAATTATTTACTTTATTACTTATTAATTTTTATGTTTGGTTCTGGTTTGCCCAGGTTAGGATACCTTATGAAAAACATCATTCTTATTGGAATCATTTCCCTTCTTATAATGATAAGTTGCGGTGAGAACAATATTTACCATCCAACTCCAGACCCATCAGTTGATAGTGTTTCCTACGGAACGGAGGCGACCTTTGATATTATGACGTGGAATATTCAAAATTATCCCAAATTCGCTACAACGACAAATAATCTTGTCTCCCGAATAATTGAATCCCTGAAAATTGATCTTATCGCACTTCAGGAGATTGAATCAAATGCTTATTTCCAATTACTTATAGACAGTCTTCCGGGATGGAATGGCATCCGCTCAACAACTGCCCACGGCGGTGAAGATCTGCTTGTCGCCTACATATATAATACCTCATCAATTTCTGTTCAAAACAGTTATGAAATCTACGAGAATAACTCTATTGCTTTCCCGAGGGCACCCTTTGTTATTGAATGTACATGGAAAGGAATATCTGTCGTTGTGATAAACAACCACCTTAAATGCTGCGGTAATGGAATCATTGAAGATGATGAATGGGATGAAGAAAAAAGGCGACAGGCAGCAAGTGAAAGCCTTCAGGTTTTTATCGACAGCACATATCCTTCAGATAGAGTAATCGTTTTAGGCGATCTTAACGACAAAATTAACGATCCTCAGTATCAGAATGTATTCTGGAATTTTATCGAAGATGACCTTAATTATAGCTTCGTTGATATGAGTATTGCTGAAGGTTCAAATTTCTGGTGGTCCTGGGGAGATGGCTCCAGTCATATCGACCATATTCTCGTTACGAACGAACTTTTCACAAATATACTGGATGTACAAACATTGCGCCTGCAGGATTCTTTTGATGGTGGTTGGAATGAATATAATCTATATATTTCTGATCATGTTCCAGTCGCGATGCAGTTAAATTTTAAGAAATAAAAAAATGGGAAGAACCCGAGAGTTCTTCCCACAATTATATCAACAATTTAATATTATTCTTCTGAAGGTTCCTCTTCTTTAGCTGCCTTCTTAATCTCAGATGCTTTTTCCTCTTTTTGTCGCCTATGATCTTTGATTTTCTCCAAATGATCCTGCACAAAAGCATTCACTTCTTCTTCATCTCTGCCAAAAAAATACGTCTTGACGCTGAAGATCAATCTTCTATTCTCTTTATCAGCTTCAATCACTTTTACCGGGATCACTTCACTCTTATCAAATGCCAGCTCCGGCTCTTCCAATCCGGGAATACCAAGATGCGAAGTTGGGATAAATCCTTCAATTTCCGAATCTTTATCTGCGAGCACAAGTGCCCCTTTGGAAATTATTTTGATCACCTCGATCTCATGTTCTGAGTTTATAGGGAAACGTTCTTCAATCTTCTCCCATGGATCATCGTGAAGCTGCTTTAGTCCAAGTGCAATCCTCTGCATGACCTTATCAATAGAAAGCACGACAGCAGTTACTTCCTGTCCTTTTTTCAGTATTTCGCTGGGATGCATGATGCGCCTTGTCCAGGAGAGGTCAGAAATATGGATAAGCCCATCTATATCTTTTTCGACTTCCATAAAAGCGCCGAAATTTGTAATATTTTTAATCTTGCCTGTTACAGTTGATCCGACAGGATGCGTCACACCAATAGTCAACCAAGGATTGGGTTCAACCTGCTTTAATCCAAGAGAAATGCGGTGCTCTTCCTTATCAACATTGAGCACGATAGCATTGACGGCATCAGCAACCTTCAGTATCTGCTTTGGGTGAGTGATTTGCTTTGTCCATGACATTTCAGAAATATGGATCAAGCCCTCAACACCTTTTTCAAGCTCCACGAAAGCTCCATAGTTTGTGATGTTCGTCACTTTGCCTTCAACCTTTGAACCTTCGGGATATTTTATCTCAATATTTTTCCATGGGTGAGGAACAAGTTGCTTGAGACCCAAAGAAACTTTTTCACTATCCTTATTAAAATCAAGGACTTTAATTTTTATTTTATCTCCAATATTCAACATATCAGACGGATGTGTTATATGTCCCCATGACATGTCTGAAATGTGAAGCAAACCATCAATTCCACCAAGATCGACAAAAACACCATACTCCATGATATTTTTTACAATACCGTCAATTTCTGCATCTATATGAAGCTTCTTCATGAGATCTTCTTTTTTCTTTTCGAATTCTTCTTCAATCACGATTTTTCTGGAGATTACGATATTTTCTTTTTCGCGGTTATAATTAATGATCCTGAAATCCAGTTCTTTACCAACAAAATGATCGAGATTGGGTAAAGTTTTTGTGGAGACTTGAGAGGCTGGAAGAAATGTATTTATACCCTTAACATCAACAATGAGTCCACCTTTTACTCTTTTAACAACAGTACCTGTTACAATTTCAGCAGTCTTTGATTTTTCTTCAAGCTCCTTCCATGTTTTTTGAATGTCTGCTCTTTTCTTTGAGAGGAAGGGTCTGCCGTTTCTGCCCTCGCGATTGATGATATACACAAAGACTTTATCACCGACATTGACCTCCCCATTCTCATCAAATTCACTAATGGGCACAACACCCTCTGCTTTAAAACCAATATCAATTAATACTTCTGTCTGATCAACTCGAATAATATTACCTTCAACAATATTTCCCGAACGAACAGTCTCCATTGTCTCTTCGTACATCTTGATTTGATTCTCAAGAGATGTCATGTCCTCAGTTTTTACCTCTTCCTTTTTTTTCTTAGATTTTTTTTCTTTCTTCTCTTCTTTTTTAATCTCAGGCTCGGGAACTACTGGTTCTGATTGTTCTTTTACATCTTTGGATTTTTCTTCAGCTTCGGCCGGAACTTCTTCACTAATTTCCTCTTCAACAACGACTTCTGGAACATCTTCGGGTTTTTCATCTTTGGGAGTTTCTTCCGGTTCTTCGGGTTTGTCTGGTTCTTCTTTAGCAACTTCCTCTTGAACTTGTTCAATAGAAACTTCTTCTACTTCAACAGTTTCCACAACCTCTTCATCTACTTCCTCAGTAATTTCGTCTTTCTTTTTCTCCTCAACCGTCTCTTCTTTTACCTCTTCTTTGATTTCTTCTTTTCCTACAGTTTCTTCAACTGCTTTTGTTTTGTTTTCTTCTTTTTTTTCTACCTTAGAAATTTCTTCTTCCTTAGTTTTAGCTTGTACGTTATCAGCCATTTTTCCTCCACGATGAGGAAGCCTACTTTGTAAGTTTGCAACAAATAGACCCTCTTATTTCGTTTCATTGATTTTTTTTATTTTTTCTTTCACACTGTTTATTATCCAATTAGGTGTCGAAGCACCTGCAGTGACTCCAACATTGTCAACATTCTTAAACCACACATTTTTCAACTCATCTTCTGTTTCGATATGAAATGTCCTGCAACCTTCTGCACGAGCTATCTCTGCAAGGCGTGTCGTATTTGCGCTATTTTTCCCGCCAATGACGATCATGATGTCAACTTTCTGTGCTAAATTTCTTGTAGATTCCTGCCGAAGTATGGTCGCATTACATATTGTTTTCACCACATGCAGCTCTTCACAGAGATTAATAAGCTTCTTCGCGAGACGCTCGAACTTCTCTTCACTTTGAGTGGTTTGTGCAATCAGGGCGACTTTTCCCTTTGTGGGTTTTGGAAATTCTATATCAGGATTTGTAACCACAACTGCCGAATCATCAATATAGCTGAGCAATGCTTCAACCTCAGGATGATTAATTTCCCCAAGAATATATAATTGATATCCATCTCCAGTTAATTTCTGAGCGTATTCCTGAGCTTTCTTTACAAATGGGCAGGTCGCATCTACAATATTCTTACCTTGTTCTATAAGTTTTTTATAATTATCAGCAGTTATTCCATGGGAACGAATTATAATTGTTTCTTCAGATATATCATTTATATCATCAACAGACTGGATCCCCTTTTTTTTCAATAATTCGACCATCTGCGGATTATGTATTATTGGACCAAAGGTAACTGTTTTATTGTGATTTTGAGCAGTTTCAGTTGCAATTTGTATCGCTCGTTTTACCCCAAAACAGAATCCCGAATGCTTGGCAGTCTCAATTTTCATCTGATGTACCGTTGATCCTGTTTAAAATAATAGTTGCTAACTGTCTATATTCACCCTCTTTAACCCTGGATTTATATTCATCTGCATAAAGGGGTTTCCTGAATATAAAATAAAGATTCTTCTTCCTAAAAAAACAAGCCCAAAGATCATTAGCATTTTCAATATGAACTGGATAAATGGGCGCATTGGTTTCCCATGCAAGCTTTGCAATACCGGGTTTTGCAGTGAACGACTTCCTGCTTCCTTCAGGAAAGATCATGATATTATTTTTATCTTCTAAAAGCTTAATAAATTTCTGAATCGTACCGCGAGTAAAGCCAGCACGACGAACGGGGATTGCGTTTAAATAACCGATCAGCGCTCCAAATATTTTATTTTTAAAAAGTTCTGATTTTGCCATGAAATAGCATTCAAATGGAAAAATCGACGCAAGAAAAGCTGGATCTAAAGCACTTTGATGATTCGCACAGATGATGCACCCTTTCTTGAAGCGGATCTCTTTCATTCCCGTGATCTTAAGATTCCAAAGAAAGTGCATTAGTGTTTTGACAAATGTAATAGTAAGTCTATAAAAAAATTTCATTTTTTAATTAAGCCAAAAATTTTATTGACCTGCTGTTGAATACTCAGGTTAGTTGTGTCTATCTCGATTGCATCCTCAGCTTTTTTGAGGGGAGCAATTTTTCTTGTGCTATCTCTTTTATCACGAAATGCAAGTTCCTCTTTGATCTCAATAAGCGTTTTCTTGCCAAGTCCTTTATTTTGATTCTCTGTCCAGCGGCGTTTTGCGCGCTCTTCAATTGATGCGACAAGGAAAAATTTAAAATCTGCATTAGGAAATACAACCGTACCGATATCTCGCCCATCCATCACAATTGACTGTTTTTCCGACATTTTTCTTTGCAACTCGACCATTCGCTTTCTAATTAAACCTTCGGCTGCAATAGTTGATGAATAGTTTGTTATTTCCGGTTCCCGTATCTTTTTAGAAACATCTACGCCATTAAGAATGATCGTATTTTCACTCCTGTCACGCGAAGGCACTATTTCAATACTAATTCCTAACAAGGCTTTTCTCAGTAATTTTTTATCATCAAAATCTATTTCGTTCTGCAACAAAAATAGTGCAACTGCACGATACATTGCTCCTGAATCCACATAAATACAATTCAACTTTTTTGCGAGCTGCTTTGCAGTAGTGCTTTTCCCTGAACTTGCAGGACCATCAATTGCCACAATTATTTTTTTCATTTTCATATATAGTTTGGCATAAAATCAAATAGGATACATTTTCGTCAATTTTTAACGCTTCTGAAGTTCAAAATAATTGACACAAAATTGGAGGGGGTCGGTAAATCAAAACAATAAATTTTGAAAAGATATAATGAATCATTTTATAATATTTGCAATATCCTTCGTATCAGTTTTTTTGCTGACCTTTCTAGTCAGAAGAGTTGCGGTCGAGCTCAATTTTATTGATAAGCCGGAAGAAAGAAAATTTCATAAAACCCCGACTCCGCTCATGGGTGGGCTTGCAATATTAATTGGAATGATTTGCACTTTTTTCCTTTCATTCTTTATTTGTATAAACCTGATACCACCTGTTCAAAATGTTCTTTATTTTTTCATTGGACTCTTCCTGGTTTGCGTTCTTGGTCTATGGGATGACTTTCGTGGCATGACTCCCTATGTTAAATTTTCTGCACAATTTATAATAGCTCTAATCCTGATAATTGGAAACGATTATACCACACTGGTCGGTCCATGGTTTGTAACTGTGCCGATTTTAGTTACTTGGATGGTTGGCTTGATGAATGCGCTGAATTTCCTTGATAATATGGATGGAATCACTGCGGGATTAGCTTCGATACTTGGCTTGGGATTTTTTGCTTTGGGTATTCTCACAAGCAATCATTTCATCTCTTTAATTTCAGTAATATTTATTGGAGCAACATTGGGATTCCTTCTACATAATTTCCATCCTGCAAAGATATTTCTCGGTGATGCCGGAAGTATGCTTATTGGATACACACTGTCTTCCCTTGGTATCGTTTTGTTAACCGAACTGCCAAAGAATTTCTCGCTATTCCTCCCAGTTCTCCTGCTTTCATATGCAATTTTTGACATCTCGTTGGTCAGCATCACTCGCAAAAGGGATGGAAGACGGGTATTTCAGGGAGGAAAGGATCATTCAACCCATAGAATTGGTACTGCAACTGGATCCGTGCGCGTAACCGCAGTCATGGTTTATTTAATAAATATATTATTAGTGCTCATTACAGTTATTGTATACGAGACTTCCAGCCAGTGGGTTATTTTAATAACAACAGTTTTATTTGCACTTGTTTTCCTCTTTTTCGGAGGAAAGTTAGACCAAATACCAATATTGATATCACGAAATCAACTACGAATTAAACCTTCTCATGATAGTACGAAATAAACATTTTTTCATATTAATTTTGATTGGAACTTTCCTTCTTTCCTGTACCAATCTTCCCTATAAGAAATCAGTAAAAATTCTCAAAGAAGGAAAATTTTCTGAAGCCGTTCAGGAGCTTGATGCATATATTGAAACCTCAAAACACCCAGCATTTAAAGAAAAAGCAAAAGAACTTCGATCTCAAGCATATTATCAGCTTGGTTTGCAGGAATATAAAATAACAAATTATTTTGAGGCATCTGAGTACTTTTTCCTCGCAAATTCATCTAAAGCGGACTCCCTTCTTGATAACTGTTATTTCGAAATAGCTCAAGTTGCATTGGATGATCTGGATTATCTCAAGGCATCCGATTATCTCTCCTTTATTATTTTTCATCTTCCGGAATCGGAAAAAATGCCGGAAGTACTGTATGCTCAAATCCTTATACAGATAAATTATTCTAAAGATATACATGCCGCGTATGTGACATACCAAATCTTACAAAATATATTTCAACCTTCTAACGCCTTTGCGCAAGCAACAATAATCGTTAATTCGTTTATGCCTTTATTGATCGAGGAAGCACAGGTACAATGGGATAACGAATGGTATGCAGAAGCTTTGGATAAACTTTTTCTCTACCTTGATTACCCCGCAGACTTCATTACAGAAATTAAAAATATGATTGGAAATGTTTACTATACATGGGCTGTTTCATTGCTTCATGATAGAGAGCTGGATAATGTACAGACTTATCTCATTTATTCAGAAGAATATAATCCCGAACTTGCAGATCAGGTAAATGATAAATTAATTGAGCTCGCATCAATATACATTGCTCGCGGTGATAATCTTCTCTTGGAAAGAGATATTGACAACGCAATAAGTTCATATCAAAAAACTTTGGACATTATCAAAGAATATCAAGTTGCATATAACAAAATAGCTCGCGCTCAAGAATTTGCCCGTAGAATTGCTCAAGCAGCTCAGCTTGTTGAAGAAGGAGATGCACAATTTGATAATGCAGAATATACTGCAGCTTATGACTCGTACTCGGAGGCATATAAATTTGATAGTATCCCACAAATTTATGATAAAATCAACTTAGCTTACACCTGGACAAGAATTTCAAATGATCCTGAACAATATGCCATTGAAATAGTAAAACAGTACAACGATGGAATTATTCCTGACACAATTGATGATTTAGAAAGCACAGCACAAAATAATTATTCACGGCAGGATATCCGCATTACACCATGGCAGGTTTTCCAAACAGCTACCCGAAATAGTTATGAAATCCGTTATACTATTGTAATACCTGATAGAACCTATTTTCTCCGCTGGCTTGTGCGCCTGGAAACAGGAGAAGTGGTTCCTCTCAATGACGCAACAGACGAATTATTGGCATCATGAAAAAAATATTGTTCATCATCATACTTTTTGCTCTTTCACTTCCACTTCATGCAAAAGAGCCAGGCGGATTTGATAGCGATGCTATCTTGCAAAAAAATATTAAATATGGCTGGGATAATGCAACCAATTGGGAAAACTCCAGAAAAGATCTGCAAGAAAATATGGCTGTTTTCAAGCAGTGGGATAACAAAAAACAATCCCATCTCACAAACTGCCTGAAATCAATGATCGCGCCCGGATGGGGTCATTTTTCCACAGGAAATTATCTGAAAGGCGAGATTCTTTTAGGACTGCAAGTCTTATTAGCCGGGAGTGCCTATTATTTTTATAATCAATCACAAGACTATTACGATAAATATAAAAACGCTCATCAGATAGATGAGATCAATCAATACTATATAGATGCGAACTCCTCTTACCGGACATCGGGTATTCTTGTCGGTTTGTGGATAATCGTATGGGGTTACACCGTACTGGATACGATCCAGTCAACAGAGAATTATAATCGCAACCTCTGGTTTACCTTGTATGATGAATACATGAACGGCAAGATATCTGTAACTGCTCAAGGCATACAAATACGTTTTTAGTAATTATGAAAAAGTATTTAATATATTTTATCCTACTTGCGCTATCCGCTACCTTGATCCTATCCTGTTCTCTTAGCAGGAATAATCCCCTGGATCCGATTGGAAATCCGGATGTTTTTGCACCACCGGTTGTTCAGATCGATACACTGAACACAAGCCCTGACCTTATCAAATGGTATGTAGCAGTGACCAAAGAGGATAGTCTAGCCGACGGATATTACATTTATGCCGCTTTCCAAGATAATTATTTCGGGACTTATGACCGGGTGGGAAAAAATATAAGCGCCTTTGACACAACCTTTTCAAAGGATATCGTAAGTCATGATTACGTGTGGTTCAAAATCACATCCTACAATATTTTCGAAAGCGATACATTAGAAGGAAAATTTTCGCAAATCACTCAATAATATGTCTTCATCCATTCTTAACACGCTGAACAAGAAACAGCGGGATGCTGTTCTTGCGACTGAAGGACCGGTGCTGATCCTTGCCGGTGCAGGAAGCGGAAAAACTCGCTGCATAGTACACAGAATTGCCTATCTCATATCAGATAAAAAAGTCAACCCACATAATATTTTGGCAGTCACTTTTACAAATAAAGCTGCAAATGAGATGAAGAAACGTCTGCAGGATCAGTTCAATATAGATATTCGCTACTTATGGGTTGGCACTTTTCACTCGATGTGTGCTCGAATTCTAAGAACCGAATCGCAATACCTGCCCGTCACACAGAATTATACCATTTACGATGACATAGACCAACAGCGTATCATGAAAAATGTGCTCAAAGAGATCAACCTTGCAGAAACGAACTTCCCTGTAAAAAAGATACTTAATATCATATCACAACAAAAAAACAACCTGATCGAATATAATGAATTTTCTATCAATGACTCATATTATGGAAAATATCTGCAGGAAATTTATCAAGCATATCAAAAATATCTCATCAAAAATAATGGCGTTGATTTTGATGATCTACTTCTTTATACTGTAAAACTCTTTATGAATCATAAAGACGTGCTGGAACGTTATCAAGACCGATTCAAGTATGTGATGATCGACGAGTACCAGGATACTAATTTTGCACAGTACCGCTTTGCCTATTTACTTGCCAAAAAGCATAAAAATATTTGTGTGGTCGGTGATGACGACCAATCAATATATAGCTGGCGTGGTGCAGATATTGGTAACATTCTCTCCTTTGAAGATGATTATGAAAAACCACAGATCATTCGCATGACGCAGAATTACCGCTCGCCAAAACGTGTACTCTCTGCTGCAAACGAGCTTATTTCACATAATCAGTCCCGCCACAAAAAGGAACTCTGGACAGAAAAAAAGGACGGAAAAGATATTTCATTGTATAATACTAACAATGAACGCCATGAAGCGATAGTTATCTCTCAAAAAATACAAGAGCTTCGTGACACTCATGATATTTCCCCAAAAGACATTGCGATATTTTATCGAACCAATGCTCAATCACGTGTCCTTGAAACTCAATTCATCAAAGATCATATAGATTATCGGATCGTGGGAGGGGTAAACTTCTTCCAGCGTAAGGAAATCAAAGATATTATTGCGTACCTCAGACTCATCACAAATCCAAAGGATAATGAAAGTTTTTTAAGAATAGTAAATTTCCCAAAGCGAGGAATCGGCAAGACATCAATTACACATCTTTTAGATTTTGCGGTTGAAAAAAACAGCTCTCTCTTTGATGCTGTTGACTCAGTTGGTTCTTGTGAAGTAGTGTCCTCATCAGCCAAAGAGCGCCTCAAACTCTTCAAAAATATGATTAATGGTTTTATTGAAATTGCTCAGCATCGCCAAATTAATGAATTAGTAAAACAGGTTATTGATACTATCGAAATATTAGATTTTTATAAACACACTGATTCGATCGAAGGTGAGAGCAAGGCAGATAATATTCGTGAATTTGTAGCTTCGACCGATGAATTTGCTGAGAATTTTATTACTATCCATGACAAGGAGCCTTCTTTGCAAGAATACATGCAGAATCTCTCGCTTGTTTCGGACATTGATTATGCTGATACTGACAGAGACGTAGTTTCTCTTATGACAATGCATAATGCGAAAGGGCTTGAATTCCCTTATGTATTCATCGTAGGAGCGGAAGATGGATTGATCCCTCATAGAAATTCCATGGAGTCCACAGGTGATGTTGAAGAGGAAAGACGGTTATTCTATGTCGCTATGACACGAACGATCAAAGAGTTGTTCATATCTTATGCTCAATCACGCAGGTATTATGATTCTACAATGTCTTCTTTCCCCTCTCGTTTTCTTAATGATATTAATCAGAGCCATTTCCAAATGTTTGATATGACGAATTTTCATTCGAATAATGACCACTATCCTAAGAGACATATGAACAAAAAATCATTTGATCTTGGCACGCAGAATGATATTTATAAAGTAGGGCAAAAAGTCGAGCATATGAGCTTTGGCAAAGGACGAATTCTTTCGATCAGAAAAGACGGTGAGTTAATAAAGTTGACAATATCTTTCGATTCTGGCGAATTAAAAAAAATAATTTCGGATTATATTAAAGTATTATGAAAAAAATAATTATTCTACTGATGAGTTGCTTTCTTTTAAGCAGTATTTTGCATGCTGACAAATATGCGGGAGAATTCTTGAATATCGGAGTCGGTGTTAAAGCTCGAGCACTCGGAAATGCTTTTGTTGCTCTTGCTGACGACCCTACTGCAACCTATTGGAATCCAGCAGGAATTTATTATTGTAACAATCTTTCGTTCAATATTATGCATTCTGAAGAATATGCAGGAAATCTCAAATATGATGCGATCAGTGCGGTATATCCCCTCGATGATGCAAAGAAATTTGGTTTTCTTATTACTCGCACCGGCATATCTGGAATTCCACTAACAGAACTTGAAGATCCCAATGATACTATTTCTGTTCACAATCCGCCTTATGCGTACAAATATGTAAGCGATGCTGATTATACCGGCTATCTGTCGTTCAGTTCAAAATTATTTACCGATATCTCCTTTGGTATCACTACAAAACTGATTTACAGAATAATTGGAGACATAAAGGCATCGGGGATCGGTTTGGACGCTGGATTTCTCTATAAGATCAATCCAAGTATTCAGGTTGGCTTGAATATTCGTGATGCGATTGGGACATCGATCTGGTGGAAGAACGGTGAAACAGAAACAGTATCTCCAAACATTTTGGCAGGTGCAAGTACAAGATTTGTATTCCCCATAATCAATGTACCTTCACGTCTTTTATGTCAAACCGATATTTATTTTGAAAACCGTAAAGGGGCTGCTCAACTATCTGTTGGCAAAGCAAGTTTGGACTTCCACGCCGGGATGCTTTTTGATATTGCCCCATTCCTCTCAATCGCTTGTGGTATCGATAGAGAATACTTCACTGCCGGCGCTTTCATTTCCTATAAGAATTACACACTTCAGTATGCTTTTGAGGATAATCCAGACCTAGATATTATCCATAGAATTTCTATTGAAGTAGAATTCTTCCATTAAAATAATAAAAAAATTGACAACTATTTGAATAATACCAATTTAGCAAACAAAGTAGTTTTCATTAATTAAAAAATTGGAGAAAATCAAAATGTGGCATGGATTTATGATAATTTAATCTTTCTCCATGTTATAAGTAAAGAAAGGAGATATTTAATGAAAAAAATTGGATTAATACTTATTGGTTTACTTTTGCTCAGTTCTTTCTCTTTTGCATCAAGTGCTATTATTGAAAAGATAATTCCAAATTCAAACACTTTCAGCTTTTATTATTCATCAAAACGTATCGAGAAAGATGTAGGTTCAGAAAGATTCTGGCATCTTAAAACAGCTCGTTTAGAATGGATAGGTGATAATTATGATGTTGATTTGGAACTTGCCCCTCTTGCTGCTGGTAATCCCATATCTATAAGACAAGCCTGGATTAAATTCACTCCATTCAAATTTATGGACATCTCACTGGGAAAAATTACTTATCCTTTCTGTAATGTATCGAGTAAAACCATAAGCAATATCACCAATTTCCAACCCACCTTCTTTGGGGAAGACTGGATGGTAAAATTCAACGGAAAATTTGATAAACTCCACTGGTACGCATATTGGGCGGATGGTGGAATTAATGAAGGCATTAGGGCATATGATATACCCTCTACTATTGGATTTAGAGGAAAATACTCATGGGCAGGACTTGATGTTGGTGCATCTTTCAGAATCCGCGATTGGGATGACAGTGATAGAAAATATGATTGGGGTGCAGACCTTCTATATGAATTAGGAAATATTGCTAAATTCAATTGCCAAGTTTATAATCTACCTGATGATGATGATAATTCCGATTTAAACTTCTTTTTAATTACCTCATATGAAAAAGGATTTATTCTTCCATTTGCCAAGAAAACTATTCCATATTTAGGTTACTTCTCAAGAAACGGAATAGATGGTAAGGGAGCAAAAGAATCTAATATTGTAATTGGTTTAAATATGAAACCGGTTGATAATTCATTTGTTAAGTTGGAATATAATATTGACTCAGATGTTGGCTTAAAAAATTTACCTGAAGATAATCAGAATATTTCGCATGCCCTATCACTTGAAATCGGATATAGTTTTTAGATGTTAACCTTTATTCAATAAGTTTTAGGAGAAACCTATGAAAAAAATATTATTAATAACTCTCTTTCTCATGCTCGTAAGCACATTCCTCGTTGCAAATGAGATCAGTTTCTATTATTCTTCAAAACGAATCGATAAGGGTGTTGGTTCAGAAAGATTTTGGCATCTTAAAGATTTTTATTTAGAATGGGAAGGTAAGAATTTTATAACCTCACTGGACTTTTCCGGGCTTATGGAGAATAATCCCAAACTCAGTATCAATGAAGCCTGGATAAAATTCAATTTATTTACTACATATTACTCTTATTTCCAAAAAAATCAATGGTTCACAATTGATATGACCGTTGGGGATATGTATTATCCATTCGGGAATGTTTCGAGCAGATCTTCTGAAAATATCAGTATTTTTCACCCGCAAACCTTTGGTTCTAATTGGATGGTTAATTTTACCGGTGAACTCTGTTCAAAGTACACTTTCAAGGCATATTGGGCAGATGGTGGAACTAATGAAGGAATTGGTGGAACTGATTCACCCTCGACAATCGGATTTAGAGGAAAATACTCATGGGCAGGACTTGATGCAGGCGCATCTTTCAGAATCCGCGATTGGAATGACGATGATAGGTTATATGATTTTGGTGTAGATATAATTTATTCTATTAAAGATATTGTAAAATTAGATTTTCAAGCCTATAATCTTGATGATGGAGATAATAATACTGATGATATTGATTTCTGGTTTATTGTAAAACATGTTCAAGGTTTCCAAATCCCTATTATACAAACAATCAAACCTTATTTTGGTTTTTTCACAAAGCCTGTAAAAAACAGGCATGAGTATAATATTATATATGGTATTAATATTATACCAACAAAAAATACATTTGTAAAATTAGAATACAATTATGACTCAGAAGTTAATGAAAAAGGAATATTGAGTATAGATAATCAGAATATTACAAATGCTTTAAGCCTTGAAGTCGGATTCTTGTTTTAAAATAAAACCCATTTATGTTTTTACCCCGCCTTTGAGCGGGGTTTTTTATTGACCACTTATAAATCATCTTGAGATTTTGGAAAAAGTTTTTTGGAGGAAGCATGCCTGATTTCCGTATTCTGGCAATCAATCCCGGCTCTACATCAACAAAAATTGCAATTTTTGATAATGATAAAGAGGTCTTTAAAAAAACACTCAATCACAAACCAGAAGAACTCAATCCCTTCGAAGAGTTGATCGATCAGTTCGAATTCAGAAAAAATATCGTTGAAGAAGCTTTAGAAGAAAATGATATCCAACTAAATTCGATTGATGCAATTGTAAGTCGTGGAGGTCTTTTACGACCAGTTCCAAGCGGAGTCTTTATGATTAATCAAAAGATGCTTGCCGATCTGAAAGATCCATCAATCTGGGGAAGAGCTCATGCTTCAAACATTGGTGCTTTTATCGCCAAATCAATCGCTGATGAACTTCACATTCCATGCTTTGTTGCCGATCCTGTAACAGTTGATGAGATGGAGAATATTGCTCGAATTTCCGGCGTTCCAGGAATAGTCAGGCAGAGTCTTTTTCATGCCCTCAATATAAGAGCGATTGCTCGCAAAACTGCAAAAAAACTATATAAAACTCTCAATGAATGCAATTTGGTCGCAGCTCACATGGGTGGTGGTGTAAGTGTTGCAGCTATAAAGCAGGGAAAGGTTGTAGATGTGAATAATGCCCTTCTTGGAATGGGACCCTTTTCTCCCCAGCGAGCTGGCGCACTTCCTCTTAGTGGAGTAATTGATATGTGTTTTTCTGGCAAGTACACAAAAGCAGACGTCGAAAAAATACTCACTAAAACAAGCGGTTTGATTGGTTATCTTGGTACAGATAATGATATTGAAATTGAAAAAGAAGTTGAAGAAGGTAATGAAAAATATCGTCAGATCCTCGAAGCAATGGCATATCAAATCTCGAAAGAAATCGGTGCGTACGCAACAGTGCTCAAAGGAAAAGTTGATGCAATATTTCTTACCGGCGGATTGGCTTATGATAAATTTCTTACTGGCTGGATCAGAAAAAGAATCGCTTTTATCGCACCCGTCTACATGTTCCCGGGTGAAGGTGAAATGGAAGCATTAGCTGAAGCCGGACTGCGTGTGCTCAAGGGATATGAAAATCCAAAGGAATATTAATCAGTAATATGAAACTCAGCGGTTTCTCTTTTGTTCGTAACGGAATAAAACTCTATTATCCTGTTGTTGAAACGATAAAATCTATTCTGCCACTTGTTGACGAATTTGTCATTGCTGTGGGCAAAGGTGACGAGGATGATACATCCCGAAAAAAAATCGAAGAAATAAACTCTCCGAAGATTCGGATAATTGATACTGTCTGGGAAGAGCGTTATTTTAAGAAGGGCATAATAAATGCGATGCAGACGAATGTTGCCAAAATGGAATGCACAGGAGACTGGCTTTTTTATGTGCAGGCAGATGAAGTAGTTCATGAAAAATATCTGGATACGATACAGCAGCGTTGTGAAGAATTGCTGCCCAATGAAGAAGTTGATGGTCTGCTGTTTAATTACAAGCATTTCTGGGGTGATTATAATCACTATCAGGGAGGTCACGGCTGGTATCCGCATGAAATACGAATAATCCGCAACAAGCCAGATATCTGGTCATGGCAGAGCGCGCAATCTTTCCGGCGTTATGATCATTATGATAATCCTCGCCAGCCAGAAGGCACCCGTAAGATCCGTGTTGCAAAAGTTGCTGCTGAGATCTATCATTATGGCTGGGTGAGACCGCCCTATTTGATGCGCAATAAGAGTTTAGCTCTTGATAGCGTGCACTGGGGCAAAAAAAAAGCAGAAGAATATTATAAAAATATCCCAACGGAATTTGATTATGGTCCAATGGATAGACTGGCAGTTTTTGAAGATACGCATCCGGCTGTGATGCAGGATATGATATCCAGATTTGACTGGACAGACAAGCTACAGAAAAGCGGAAAACCCAATCCTTATCGGGAACTACATAAGCATGAGCGCTTGAAGACGCGCCTTCATAGCTGGATTGAAAAGTATCTTCTGGGTGGGCGGACTTTGGGTGGATTTCATAATTATCGTCTGCTGAGGAAAATTTGATGATTACCGAACCAACAACTAAATCCATCAGTGTTGTTATCATTGCTAAAAATGAAGCAGACAACATGGAGAGAGTACTCAAATCAGTAATATGGGCGGATGAGATTCTGGTGGCAGATAGCGGTTCTACAGACGCCACGGCACGGATCGCGGAGGATTTAGGAGCGCACGTATTACATCTTGATTGGGAAGGTTTTGGCAGGACTAAGCATAAAGCGGTCATGGCAGCAAAATATGACTGGATTTTGTCGATTGATGCCGATGAAGAGGTTTCAGAAGAATTGAAGAATAAAATAATGGAACTCAAGCCGGCATTGAAAGAACAGAATGCCTATAAAATTAAGCGAATATCCTGGTATTTAAACCGGAAAATCCGCTGGTGCGGATGGCAGAATGATTTTCCGCTACGCTTATTTAATCGCAGGACCGCAGGTTTTAATGATAAAGTCGTTCATGAAAGCGTGAAAACCAAAGCAAAGATTAGCTTGATTACCGAGCCGATATATCATTATACATATCCCACCCTTTCGGATCATCTGAGAAAGATCAATTTTTACACCACCCTGAACGTGGAGGAGAAGTATCGCAAAGGAAGGAAATATACCTTAACTGGCGCAATATTACAGGGAATGTGGAAATTCATTGCGATGTATTTTCTAAAGCAGGGATTCCAGGATGGAAAAACTGGATTTCTTCTTTGCAGAAATTCGGCAATCGGGCAGTATCTGAAATATCTTAAATTATGGGAAAAACGGCAGCATGATCGGACACCTTGATTTGGAGAAAGGATTTGGTCGGGGACAGCAGCAAGTACTCTATCTGGTCAATAAATCTCAATCAAGTAACATTAACAATATCGAAGTATCCCAAATAATGAATACATTCAAAACGCTATACTCAAATCTTTATGAATGAAATTAGAGTGCTCCATATTGATACTGCTAAAACCTGGAGAGGTGGTCAGAACCAGGTTTTTCTTTTGCAGAAGGGGTTAGAACAATCAAATATCTTTTCATTAATTATATGCCAACCAAATTCAGAGTTACAGAAACGATGTAGAAGAGAAAAGTTGCACTTCATTCCTATTACTATGAAGGGTGAACTGGACGTTCTCGCAGCTTATAAAATAGTACGAGTGGCAAAAAAATTGAAGATCAATATTCTTCACTCACATACTGCACATGCATTATCTCTTGGACTTATAGTAAAATTATTACATCCGAAAATACTGCTCATTTTTACGAAGAGAGTAGCGTTTCCGATCAAGAAGAATCTCTTCAGTGTAGTGAAGTACAGGAATAGACTTATCAACCAGATCTTATGCATTTCAGATTATATTAAGGATTCTCTACAATCTGATGGAGTAAGTTTACCCAGACTGAAAACCATTCCTAGCAGTATAAGGTTACAAATCGACAAAAATGTTGATTTACAATTAAGAAAAATATTACAATTACCTGAGAATTCATTCATAGTCATAACAGCCGCTGCACTTGAAACAGGGAAAGGATATGAAACCATTATCAAAGCTGCCAAAATTTTAAAGAATACACATACCGATGTTTTCTTTGTCTGTTTGGGGAAAGGAAAACACAAAACAGAATTAAAAAGAATGATTGCAGATCTATATTTAACGACGAGAGTCTTTTTTTTAGGATTCAAACCAAATGTCAGAACCTACCTTCGAGCTTCTGATGTATTTATTCTGGTTTCAAAAGAAGAAGGATTCGGTGGATCAATATTAGAAGCATATGCTGAGGGCTTACCGGTCATTGCATCAAAAACCGGAGGACTTCCCGAGCTTGTTAAAGATGGGAAAACTGGTATCATAGTACCTGTAGATGATCCCCACGCTCTTGCTGAAAAGATATTATATCTGAAGAATAATTCTAACATAAGAAAGAAATTTTCCAGAGCTTCGTTAATTTTGGTAAAAGCTTATTCAAGCCAAAGGATTATTAAGAAGATTGCGGCAGTATATCAAAAACTTATCACGAATATATAACCGAGGATATTCATGAAAAAGAAATCAAAAATTTTGTTAGTGGGACCTGGTAAGAGAGTCTTTAGAACGGATTATTATATAATGAAAGCCTTTCAGTATTTAGGACATTCTGTATTTGTTTTTCATGAGGCAAAGATCTATTCATTACTTCTTGCATTATCTCATATTCTTTTTAAAATGATCGTAGTGATTTATAAGCCGGATATCGTGTTTTATTCTAAGGCAAATAAAATCTTACTGAAAGATATGGAATGGGTTAGGAAGAAATGCACAACAATAATGTGGTATTATGACCTCAGGATACCTATCGAGAGAAGGCTATTGGATAGAGCCAAGAGGGTTGATCTGTTTTATATCACTAATAAAGGACAGATACCTCAGCTGCTGGATCAAGGGGCTAATGCAAAATATCTCACACAAGCATGTATCACAGACTATACTCCAACGACAGGGAGCTATAAATATGAGGTGAGTTTCGTCGGTAATAATAATATCACTGGACCTGGAATGAGAGAGGAATTGCTCAATCTTATTGGATCTCACTTCGAACTGCATGTCTTTGGAGCACGTTGGTCGAGCAAGAATTTTATAAGTCATCCACGAATTTTTAGTGAGGAATATGCGAATGTCTGCGCAAGATCAAAAATAGTTCTTGATATAAAATCTTTTGACTATTGTCTTGATGTTGAGGGTTATTTTTCTAACAGGACACCTCTCACACTTGGGTTTGGTGGATTTCTTCTTTCTCAATATACACCTGGTGTAAATCACATGTATCAAGATAGAAAACATCTTGTTTATTTTAAATCTCCAGAAGAAGCTATCAGCTTGATCGAGTACTATCTTAATCATGAAGATGAAAGAAAGCAAATCGCTGAGCAGGGAAAGGAATACGTTCTAAAAAATCATACCTACATACAAAAGGTGGAGCAGATAATTAGGGATATAGAACAAATTAATCATCGTATAATTTAACAATGAAAATACTAATCATCCAAACTGCCTTTCTCGGAGATGTCATATTAATTACACCTCTCATCAAAGCAGCAAAAAAACTTTTTCCTGAAAGCGTGCTGGACGTACTTGTTATCCCCCAAACATATGGAGTTTTACAGCATAATTTATATATTAACGAAATACTGATTTTTGATAAAAGAAAAAATAAAATTCTAAATTTTTTAAAAACATTATTTCTGCTGAGAAAAAGGCACTATGATATAGCATTGCTTCCGCACAGTTCGATGACCACGTCTTTCCTTACCTTCTTTTCTCATATTAAAACAAGGATCGGATTTGGCAGATGGTTATCATCAAGTTTGTTGACACACAGAATTCCCTTTAGGAAAAGAGTTCACCGAATAGAAAAAAATCTTGATTTGTTAAAACCTTTTTCAGTTGAAAAGTTTGATGTTCAGACTGAATTATTTCCCGATATATATGAAATCGAGAGTACTGAGCACCTACTTTCGGAACTTGATCCTTACAAAAAAAAGATAGCTCTTGCTCCAGGTTCGATATGGCATACAAAAAGATGGTTGCAATCATATTATAAAAAGCTGGCACAAAAGCTCGTTGAAGCTGGTTTTTCTATCGTGCTGGTTGGCAGTCCCGAAGAAAAAGAGCTTTGCGAGAGAATCAAACCAATGAGCGATACAATTAATGTTGCAGGAAAAACATCAGTTCTGGAATCAGCAACAATTCTGAAAAATTGCGATCTTTTAATATGCAATGATTGCGGTGCACTTCATCTGGCAAATGCAATGAAAACAGATGTTTTTGCGATTTTTGGTCCAACAATCAAAGATTTTGGATATTACCCTTTCAGAAAAAATGATCATATTTTTGAAGTGGAACTCTCTTGTCGTCCTTGCGGAAGTCATGGACAGATGAAATGTCCGCTGGGGCATCATAATTGCATGAAATTGATTGAGCCAGAAATGGTGTTCTTCAAAATCATTAATTATTTAAAGAAATCTAACGATTTCTTGTTAATTAATCATGAGTAAACCTTTATCCAGGATATCTTTAAAAGATGTACTTCAGCACCATTCTCAAACTATCAGGCATCTTATTATTGATAATATCCTTCGTGAGAAGCGAATCTTTATTGACATCAAATAAATGATTCTTTCTTTTCAATTGATTAAATCGAGCATATGAAGGAAGCATGTATAAAATTCTTTTTGATATAACTCAAGAATATTATTGGCACAGTTTAAAGCCGATATATGAACAATTTGCTAATGATAAGAATTACGAATTATTGTTCAGGATAGGTAAGAACCAAAAAAGGTTTTTCTACTTCTTTCTTATCTCACAGAAAAAAAGGATTGAAAAAAAATTTTCTAAACTGGGATATCACATAACGAATGATACCAATTGCTTTGATGTTGTTTTCTGTGGCTCTCCTTTAAGTAAGCCCGAAAAATATGGAACGGCAATACTCTGTAATGTTGATCACGGACCCGGCATCAAAACTCTCAGATATAGGCATTTTCTGAAACAACCCGACACACATTATCATTGTTTCATCGAAGGTAAATATCGCATTGACAAATTTAAAAAATATGGTTTAGATAAAATAGAATTCCTTCATGATGTGGGTTTACCAAAACTTGATATGTTATTTGACGGTACTTATAAGAAAGAAACGCTTATTAAAGAATACCATCTTGATCCGAAGAAAAAAATCATACTCTACGCTCCGTCATACAAGCCAACATCAATTTTTACTATTGGTAAAGAGGTTATTGCCCTTTCAAATAAATATAATCTTATTGTTAAATTACATCCCTACAGTTGGAGTGGGAAATATGCATCCCATTCTCAACATAGATTTTTTGAAAAACTCAAAACAAAATATCCAAATTTCATATTAGTGCCTAAAGAACATCACAATATCCTTCCTTACATTTTCATTGCGGATACGATGATAAGTGACGGTTCAAGCGTAATTAATGAATTTCTTGCTTTGGAGCGCTGCGGTATTATTGTTGATTTTCCTGATGACATCTTAAAGCATCATGATGGACAATCAATCCTTGAAGATAAATCTTCGGAATGGTTAAAGGATTCTTTCATTCATGTGACATCCGGTTCAGGGCTGGAAAGTGCTGTCGAAAAAGCACTTGATCACTCACCTAAAAGAAAGAATAAGATAAAAAAAGACAAGGAATATGTATTTTCCTACACTGATTCTTTATCAGCCCGAAGAGTAAAAGAAACTGTTGAAAAATTACTACAAAAAGGTGATCATAAATGACTTCTATCAAAACAGCGATAATACTTGCAGCAGGTCGCGGATCGAGATTAAAAGAACAAACTCTTGAAAAACCGAAACCGATGACTCATGTGAATAACATCACCATTATCGATAACCTTATCTATGAATTGAACAATCAGAAGATAAAAAATATCGTAGTAGTTACAGGTTATATGTCGCAAAAGCTGGAAAAACATCTTCAAGCTTATCATAATGACACCAATATTATCTTCGTTGAAAATGAGATTTATGATTCGACAAACAATATATATTCACTATGGCTGGCAAAAGACTATATGGAAAACGGATTCTTTTTATTTGAAGCTGATATTTTTTGCGATGAATCCTTAATATGTGAATTAGTACATTACCCTCATCACAACCTGATCGTCGTGGATCAATTCAAAAAAGGTATGGATGGCACTGTTGTAGAGCTTACCAGCGATGGCTTGGTCAAAGAGATGTATTTAAAAAGGCATCAAGGGGAAGGATTTTCTTTTTATAAAAAATACAAAACAGTAAATTTTTACAAATTTAGCGGACATTATTCACATAAATATCTTATTCCTAAGATGGAAAATCACATTAAGCGTGATGATGTTAATGTATATTATGAACAGATCATTAAGGAAGATATCGACGAAGGACATTCATTTTATGCATTAGAAACAGGTGATAATCGATGGTGGGAGATTGATACACCAGAGGATCTCGAGAAAGCAAGATCAATGTTTAATGAAAAATAAGATATTTATTGTATTATTTTGCCTTTTCCTTGGAATATTAACAGTTCCCCTCATCGCGGAAAACGAATGGACAGTTCTCGTTTATCTTGCAGCGAATAACAGTTTGAGCCAGCAATCATTTGTTGACATCAATGAAATGGAAACTGTTGAAAATAACGATTCTGTGACTTTTATTATACAAGTAGATCCATTAGATGATCTGAATTATCCCCCTTATTTCACCACAAGTAGAAGATATTTAATACGTCATGATAATAATCCTGACTCGATAGGTTCGATTCTGTTGGATGATCTCGGCGAAATAAATTCAGCTTCCCCTCAAACTCTTACTGATTTTGCCAACTGGGGATTTGACTATGCTCCTTCAAAAAAACGAATGCTCATCATATGGGATCATGGAAATGGTTGGACCAAAGATGATGATCTGGTGAAATGGGTTTGCTCTGATACTTATTTTGGTGACAGGATGAGTATTGCTGAAGGTGAACTGAAACAAGCAATTTTTTCAATAGATTATCCATTAGATATTCTCGTATTTGATGCGTGCCTCATGCAGATGACAGAAATAATTACAGAAATTTACGAGTATTGTGATATTGTCGCAGGTTCTGAATTTACAGTACCTATTGATGGCATATTTTACGGTGCTGAATCCGGGACTGCATGTTCTCAATATGGGCTCTTTAACTATATGGTGGACGACCCAACCTGTTCTGCAGTTGAACTTTCCGAAGAACTCGTGAACCGGTACATTAATTCCTATACTACAAACTGTCAGTATGGATCTACAATATCTTTTTCAGCTATTGAAATGAGCTATTATTCATCTTATCTAAACAAACTCAAAGAATTTACAAGAACCTACTCTGATGCTATTTATAACGATCTCTATCATGATGCTTACAGCAACTGTTTTCATATCAGCGGAAACAATTTAGATCTTTGTGAATTCTTCAACGAAGTCGCTTTTCTCAATAAAGATGTGCAAACAGCAGCTGGAGAAATTGCTTCTTTGGTAGATTCAATGACTATTGCATTTAGTGCTCTTTACCAGGATGTTCTCTATCCGGATCTTGGACGTATGAGTGTATACTTTCCTCCCAATCTCTATTACTTCAATTGGGAACTTTATTACAATTTAGACTTCAACACTCTTACGGAATGGGATCGATACCTCAGCTACTATATAGGTAATTTTTCAGATAAGCCCAATATTGAAGATTTTGCTATATCATCAGTGAGTGAAATGGCAAATTTCTCATGGGAAGTTGTCGCTACAACTGACCTATCCTATAAATTATATTACAAAATAGGCATGGACACAAGTTTCATTGAAATACAGGATTCATCTATTACTCATGCGACAAGTTATTCTTCTTCGTTTAACACAGGTGATTATGAATTCAAACTATTTGCGACAGACGAGTTCGGGAACTCCTCCTTTACTGTATCTCACTTTATTTCTAATGGCAATATATTCAGATATTACCCTAATCCTTTCAATATAAATACTGATACTAACGGGAAATTTCTTATCACAATTGAGAATTATTCAAATGCGAATATATCAATTTACAACCTTGCTGGTGAGTTGATTGATGAAATAACAATTGATAGTACAAATAATGGTACGATTGAGGTGAATTATACTCCCGAGAATGTCTCTTCAGGCATCTATTTTTGTCTACTCAAAGCTGGAGACACAATAGCGACAATTAAACTTGCTGTTATTCGCTGATTTTACTGTGCACAACTTGTGGATAACTGGCTATTTCATCAACATAATATTGCTAACCGTCATCTATTATGTAGATTACGAATTTTTATTAAATTTCAATAAGGTGCATAATAATTTTTCCTCTAACGAAATTAGAACTTCTTATATAACAGTAAGTTAGGAGAAAAACCCTCATTTGCCCGAAGGATTTTAGGCACAAATTTTGCTATAGAAATTGAGCTATTTGAACTTTTCTTCAGCACCAAAGTTTCTGTATAGATTCAAAGATTTCAGATTATCTTTGTCGTCATTCGAAAGGGAATTAGAGAACAACCGAGCAAATAATTTACCAATTCCTGGACCCAGCATAAATCCCTGTCCACACATACCAACAGCAAGATAAAACCCATCTAGTTTGGTCTCTCCAAGTATTGGAAAGCCATCTGGAGTTGTAGGATATTGTCCACGCCAGGTTCTACGTACTTTCAAATTCATCAAACGTGGAAATAGTTCAAGCATTCTTTGTGTCACTTGAGGGAGAAAAACAGATGTCGCCCTACGGTCCGTGCCGACAATTGGAGGTTCGGGAGTAATACAGAAAATGACTTGTCCTTCAGGTCGCTGATAAAAATAATAGTTCTTTGAGTTCTTTGCAGGTCTGAGATCAACGATCATCGGATCAAAAAAATGCTGAACTGCATCGGTAATTCCTCCCTCATGACTATCAGGAACTACAGGTATATCCAAACCGACTAGATTTCCTATTTGCCTTGCATTATTCCCTGCTGCGTTGATTATAAATCTTGCAGAATAGGATTTATTTGCATGTGTTTTAACAGTATATCCGTTTCTCTCGTGTAGAATATCAGTTACTTCTTCTTTAAACACATAAGATGCACCGTATTCCATACTCCTAAAATAAAAATAATTTAATGCAAGATAAGGAGATGCACTACCGTCATCAGGAGAGAAGGTTGAACCTCTTAAACCATCAGGATTAACTCCTGGTGCAATTCTAAGAAATTCTTCATTCGAAATCCAATCGATGTTCAATCCATAACTTTTTTGGATTTTCAACAGATCTTTTAGCATTTTTTCGTGATCATCAGTATATGCGGGGAAGGAGTATCCGTTAGATTGCCATTCGATATCTTCTCCGTACATATCTTTCCATGAAGAAAACACATCTATTGATTCCAAAGAAATATGGATCTTTGCTTTATCGGAATGTGTGGCACGAATACCACCAATTGCTTTCTTATTCTGTCCCTGTCCCGGTGAAGCAAGCCCTTCTATGACCAGTACTGAGAATTTCTCTTGAGCGAGATTTAAGGCAATGGGCACTCCTACAGAACCCGCGCCAATAATGATGACATCAAAATTCTTTTTCATTGTATCCTACTTCTCTTTCATCAAAGAAAGGATTTCGAGCGGTACTTCTACATATAACGGACGACGCGTGTTGAAGGTGATATCCTGTAGTGAATATCCTTCTTCTTTATACATTCTCAAAATAAGAGACTCGCAGGTCTTTCCCCCACAAGCACCCATACCAGCTCTTGTCAGTTGCTTGAGCTGGTTCATATCTGTGACACCTCTTCGTATCCATTTACGAATCTCGCCAGCAGTTACTCGCTCACATCGGCATACAATTACTTTATCATCAATTGTATCCAATAGCGGACTGTCCAGTGAGTTCGAAACTGTAAGTGACTGGATTCGCAAACCAGCGATTTTTTTTGCGATATGAGATGGAGCCTTGACCTGTATGATCTGGGTTTTCGACTTTGTGTTGCGGACATTAATCACGGAAAGTTCGCCGAGAAGTTCACCTTCAATGCCAACCACATGAATCAGCTGCCCGGATTCAACAGGATGATTTCCAATTTCATATGGAATTGAAACTGTCGGGAAATGTGAATCTTTTCTGTAATCTACCAATGTAATAGCAAGTGCCGGACAGACTGTCAGGCATTTCATGCAACCTGTACATTCACCCTCGAAAGAAGGAAGCCCAAGCAAACTCTCACCACTAATTTTAATCAGATCAAGCGGACAGACAGATGTGCAGGGATTGCATGGAATCTCTTGAACACAATGAAATACAGGGAAAACACCTTCATTTGCTTCGGGCAATTTGTATGGCAAAGTCCTCTTAGGTGGACTCTTCAAAACTAGTGCTTTTTTGCTCCACTCTTCAGGAATTTTCTTTGAGGATTTATTCAAAGCTTTGGCAACTTTGATACCCGTTATTTTCCCGTTAAACATCGCAGATGAAGCTTCTGCTATCTCCTCAGCATCTCCTGTCGAAAAAACTTTCATACCTGCTTCTTCTGCTTCTTTATGGAACTCATCGATGGGATTAAGTCCCACTGCGATGAGGATCGTATCACAGGGAATTGTTTCCTCAGTTCCGGAAATTGGTTTAAAATTCTCGTCAACCTCAACAATAGTTATAGATTCAACCTGGTCTTTTCCGTTCGCAGAAAGAATTGTATGTGAAGTGTAAATAGGCACGCCTAAACGCTGGAGTTTATCTTTATGCACTTTGTAGCCACCGCATTCACTGAGCGCTTCTGCGAGACCCACTACGTAAATTCCTGCCTGTAATGCGTGATAACCGGCGATCAAGCCAACATTACCACCACCAATAATGAAAATTCTCTCTGAAGGGATAATCAAATCGCGGTTCACAAGTGTCTGAAATGCTCCTGCACCATACACGCCGGGAAGAGTATTACCGGGAAAAACCAGCATTTTTTCTCTCGCACCTGTGGCATTCAACAAAATTTTTGGTTTGATTATTATGTATGTATCACCTTTGAGAATTCCAACTTTTTTATCGCTGAACACATACAGTGCAGTGCTGTTTGACCACACTGTGGCAGTATCATATTTTAAAAGCTTATCAGATAATATTGTAGCAATATCGATTCCTCTTGTGCTGGCGTAGCAGTCCTTGATCGAGCCAAAAAATTTATGGGTCTGAAGTACAAGTTTTCCGCCTAATTCCGATTTGTCATCAACTAAAATGAGTGGCACTTCATATTTGGAAAGCTCAATTGCAGCAGATAATCCTGATGGTCCTCCTCCAATTATGAGAACATCTGTTTCATATTCCTCAATTCGATTGAAGGTCGGGCTTTCATCGATCCCTGGCAACTCGGGAAGTCCTTCACAACTGCGCACAATCATATTTACCGCTACTGGTGTCATACAGGATTTTACAGGAATTCCGTTTGCGATTACAGTGCACTGAGCACATTGACCGTTTGCACAAAAAATGCCTTGTGGACTACTATCTTTCACGTGATGACCAAATATATGTATCCCGTGCGCAAACAGTGCCGAAGATATCATTTCATCTTCTTGGGCATAGAGTTTTTGATCGTTCCAATAAAAGGGAACAGATTTTTTCTCTTTTATTTCAAGGATAGGATGTTCTTTTATTCGATGAGAATCTAACATTTTTTTATCCAAAAATTATTTTTTGATTTTCTCTTTTAACTGTTTAATATGACCTTTTCCAACGCCGATCACGTTGCACCCCAGCTCAAGATATTTCTTAATAGTATCATCAGTTAAGAAGTTGGAGCAGTCAACAATCAGTGGTTTCCTTCCGCACATTTGGACAACGTCTTCGGGCGCAAGTGCCTTATAAGTTTTATGTCCAACTGCAAACACGACGATCTCTGCATCATAAAGCGTATTACTCAAATCCTTTTCAATCCTCATATCTCCAAGCTCGGGCCACACCTCGACGAGAGGATCATGTACGGAAATGATTGCATCTTTATCCATAAGATTCTCCCATAGAAGTTTGGTTGGAGAGTGCCGTGTATCAGCCACATTCTGCAAGTATGAAACCCCAAGTATTGCAATACGTTTATCCTGTAGAGAAGGGCATGCATCCTCAATTATCTCGAGCGTATGCATGGGCATAAGATCATTTATGTTTACGGCACTTACAGCCATCGGGAGCTTATCCTCCAAACCGAAGAGTGCTTCAGCTGCCCAGTTGGCAAGCACAGGATCTTTTGTCAGACAATAACCGCCCACACCCAAACTTGGTCGGAGCATATTATCATGAGTGCCCTGGCGGACCTTTATTGATCTTATCACATCAAAAAGATTTACTCCAATATGTTCTGCGAATTTTGCCCATTCGAACATCAGGGCTATATTTGCAGCACGATATGTATTTTCAAGCACTTTTGCCATCTCCGACGCATTGGTATGACCCAATCTGCAAATTGGAAAATTCTCGGTGTTCAGTATACTTGTGAGGAACTCCTCAGTAAGATCAGCAGCTTTCTCGTTGATGCCGGAAAAAGTTCTCCAATAATCTCGTATGGAACTGACATATTTTGAGCCGGGCATCACACGCTCATAGGAATGTGCTATCATGGGCGGATATTTATCTATGTCTATTCCCCTTTTTGTAAATTCTTCTTCTATAACCGGTTTAACGATTTTTTCAGAAGTGCCCGGAGGAACAGTTGTTTCAATAAGTATAAGGCATTCGGGTTTGATGCTTTTTCCAATTGTTCTCATCCCTTGTTTAAAAGCATTCAGATCACAGTATCCTTCCTCAGCTTGCCCCAGTACCGGTTTTTGGGCATCCAGTTGGATATCCACGACAACAATATCTGCAAAAGTAAATACCCCGGGATGCCATGTCGCACGCAACGTTTTTTTCTCATTCACACAACGGGGAAAAATTTTCGTAATTTCAGGATCGTCAGCATTCACAGGCGGTTTGCCACTATTAATGACAGGAATCTTCCAATATGATCTGCGTGAAACAAGGTCGTTACCATGCACAAAATACAGAGGTTCTCCGTTTTCATCTTCGGCATCCGCAACCACCGCTGCCATCACAGAACCTACGAACCCCATCCCCTGTACCACGACAATCTTTCTGCCCTTTTTTCTTTCTTCTTTTGAAAGTTTCTTCAATATTTCAAATTCATTCTTATCTTCTTCTGGAGTTGGAAATGAAAATACCGTTCCGTCTGGAGCTACTGATACTGACATGTATCCTCCTAAAAAAATCATCCTAACAGATAAGGATGTATCTCTCTTTTTTTTCGGGTTCTTACAGTGTCAAGAATTTCACTCCATACGTACAATATTGGTCACGTTTGAAATCGGCTCTCGAAAAATTTGACAAGGATTCAGGGTGTCGATCATTGGGCTCTAGGATTTATTTATGGAAATTAAAATTATAAAAAATGGAAATCTGTCTAAGATTTGTAGTTGCAATAAAGAGATTCCTGCCTTACTCCTTATGAAAAAGGAGCATCTCGAATTCGAATATGTTGTTGTTGCAGTGAAAATAAATAACGTCATTTATCCACTCGATCATAACATTGATTCCGATTGCACTGTGGAATTTGTTCATATCGGTACGAGAGAAGGCTTACGTATATATCAGAATTCGCTCATCTTTGTTTTTATGCGTGCAGTAAATGAACTATTTGAAGAACCAAAAATTCAGGTAAAGCATTCCCTTGGTGATGGGTGTTATATTGAGACTTTTTCAAGATTTTTGCTCACCCTGGATGATGTAGAAAAGATTAAAAAGAGGATGGAGCACCTGATAGCTGAGGATGAAGTTTTTGAACCGTTGCATCTTTCTAAAAGACAGGCATATCAATATTTTGAAAAAGACGAGATCAAGCTACAGCTGCTAGATTATTATCCACAGAAAAATATACTTATCTACAAATATGCAGATCTTTACGATTTCTTTAATGGACCTCTCGTTCCATCGACCGGGTATCTTAAACTTTTCGATTTGAGATATGTACCTCCGGGTCTTATTCTCAGATTTCCTTCTGTGGATTATCCAGATAAGATCGGAACTTTTCGGCCTTTGCCCAACCTGTTAAAAATTTTCACAGAATACGAACGCTGGGGCAATATCCTCGATCTCTCATATGTTTCTACTTTAAATAAGAAAGTTGAAAATTTCGAGATTAATGAGATCATTCAGGTTTCAGAAGCACTACACGAGAAGAAGATCGCAGAAATAGCGGAAGAGATCCATAATAAGAGAAATTCAGGAATCGTTGTTCTGATTTCAGGACCTTCAGCTTCTGGTAAAACCACGTTTGTGAAACGGCTTGCAATTCAATTGAAGGTGATTGGGCTCTCTTCCTTTGTGACCACTCTTGATAACTATTTCCTTGATAGAGAAAAAACTCCAAAGGATGAGCAAGGTGAGTATGATTTCGAATCAATCAACGCGCTTGATAAAGAACTTATTAATCACCATATTGAACATCTACTCACTGGTAAGGAAGTCGAAATCCCTAAGTATAACTTCAGAGACGGGAGACGTGAACAGCACGGCACAAAATTCCAAATAAGCAAAGATCAAATAATTATTTTAGAAGGAATCCACGGACTGAATGACATACTTACTCCATCAATAAAGAGGAAGAATAAGTATAAAATTTATGTGAGCGCGCTCACGCAACTAAATTTAGATAATCTTAATCGTATTTCAACTTCGGACACGCGTATAATTCGCAGAATCGTTCGCGACACTTTTTTCCGTGGGTATGATGCTGAGCAAACCATCAAACGCTGGGATTCCATTCGGGCAGGTGAAAGAAAATTTGTATTTTCATTTCAAGAGGAAGCTGATGTCATGTTCAACTCCGCACTTGTGTATGAACTGGGTGTTTTAAAAAGAATTGCTATTCCTGAACTAATGAAGATCAGTCAGGAAAGTGAGCAATATTCTGAAGCTCAAAGATTGATAAATCTCCTCTCTTTCTTCGTAACCATTCCGGAAATAAACATTCCAAGAAACTCGATTTTACGAGAATTTATAAAGGGTAGTGATTTTGATTATTGAGATATTATCCATAAAATTTTTGTAATATCCAGCATTATGTATGAAAATTCTTCGTAGAAGCGATTAAATGACTAATTACAAATATCAAATTTCTAATAAAATTTCTAATATCAAATACTAAATATAAAACGCTTGGCCTTCGGAGATTTTATTTTTGCATGATTTTCCATTTGGGCTTTGTCATTTTATTTGACATAAGGAATTTGAGTTTAGTAATTATTGTTTTATTATTAATATTTCCTGTTTGGTTCAGGTTTATCCAGGTTAGGTACTATGAAAGAAAAAATATTATTTGAAAGCTTAACTTTTGACGATGTTCTTCTCATTCCCGGAAGATCAAAAGTACTCCCGCGAAATGTGGATTTGAAAACAAAACTCACACGGCATATTTCACTAAACATACCCATTATCAGTGCTGCTATGGATACTGTAACCGAAGCCAAAATGGCAATCGCTATGGCAAAAGAAGGCGGTCTTGGAATTATTCATAAAAACCTGACCATCGAACAGCAGGCATCTCTGGTTCAGAAAGTGAAACGTTCGGAAAGTGTTATTATACATAATCCCATTACTCTAACTCCCGATGCCCGTTTACAGGATGCTCGTGACGTCATGCAGGAACAAAATATCTCGGGAATTCCAATTACAAAAGGCAACAAACTCGTTGGCATAATCACAAACAGGGACATGATGTTCGAGAATGATATGTCTAAAAAAGTTTGTGATCTGATGACGTCAAAGAATTTGATCACTGCACTGGATGGAATCTCTTTGGAAGATTCAACAGCCCTTTTACACAAACATCGCATAGAAAAACTGCTTCTTGTGGATGACTCCTATTCTCTTAAAGGTTTGATAACGGTGAAAGACATCATGAAGAGCATTAAATATCCCAATGCTGCCAAGGATGATGAAGGAAGACTTCTTGCAGGTGCTGCGATCGGCGTAGGGGGTGATTATCTTGAACGTGCTCAAGAACTCGTCAAGGCAGATGTAGATGTGATCGTAATCGATACTGCTCATGGACATAGCACGAAAGCTCTTGATGCAATGAAAACTTTGCGCAGGAAATATCCCAATCAAAATATCATTGCAGGAAATGTCGCCACTGCTGAAGCAACGACAGATCTTATAAAAACCGGAGTCGATGCCGTGAAAGTCGGAATTGGTCCAGGATCTATATGTACAACACGTGTCATTGCCGGCGTTGGAGTACCTCAACTCACCGCAATACTGGAATGTGCAAAAGCTGCACAGAACGAAGTGCCACTCATTGCTGACGGAGGTATAAAATACTCTGGCGATATTGCCAAAGCAATTGCTGCCGGTGCAAATGTGGTGATGGTCGGCTCACTTTTTGCCGGTACTGATGAAAGCCCTGGCGAAGATGTTATTTTCGAAGGAAGACGCTACAAAACCTACCGCGGCATGGGCTCTATCGGTGCAATGAAAGCCGGAAGCAAAGATAGATATTTTCAGGATGATGTGCAAACATCTAATCCGACCGAGAGTATCAAGCTTGTCGCCGAAGGTATTGAAGGGCGGGTAGAATACAAGGGTCCCCTACCGGATTATGTTTTCCAATTGCTCGGAGGTTTGAAGGCAGGAATGGGGTATTGTGGAGCTGCTACAATTGAGGAAATGAGATCCAAAACAGTCTTTACAAAAATTACCTCAGCATCCCTTAAAGAAAGCCATCCACATGATGTCTCAATAGTAAAGGAAGCACCAAACTACCAAAGATAGACTGTCGTAGAGCGTTAAACGTGGAGCGTAGAGCGAGCTACAAGTTTTATTTCTTGTGTAAAATCCGAACAAATCTCAGAAATTTTTACACCACTTGTTCGCGCTCTTCATCATATTAGTTAGCATTCTGCAGATATGGTCGTATTTATCTAATAATCCTTCATAAACTGTTTTTTCGAGATAACCGCATTCAAATACGAATTCCAACCAGACGATAGTTTCTGCAGCCCCGGCATCAGAATCACTTAGCTTACTCACAAAATGTGCAGGTTATCTTCTTTTTCTCCATGCCTCACCAACATTACCGCATACAGATCGAGATGAGCGTCTAATCTGATCAGTTAGCGAATATCTTTCTTCGACTGGCCATTTCTTCGATAAATGAAAAATGTCCATTGCTGCCCAAAAGCCATTTTGTATAATTCAAGATCAGAATGGTCTATAACAAGCCGTTTTCTGTTTAATTCGTCTTTAAGCAATTAATACCTCCTACTTCAAGCATTTTTCTCTCGCTCTACGCTCACGCTCCACGACTTACGCTCCTCGAATATCCCCCCAAATTACTTTATTTAACTGTATATTCAACCTTATTGGAAGTCCTGTTTCTAATATCCATTTAGCTAAAATTTTCTTATCTAATTTTTTATGTACCGGAGAGAACAGAATTTGATACTTTTGCAAATCATACTTTTGAATAATTCCTAACGCCCAATCAAAATCCTGCCTGTTTGCAATAACAAATTTAAGTTCGTCATGATCATTAAAATACTTAATATTATCCCATAAAATCGAATTACACACTCCGCTCGAAGGAGTTTTAAAATCAATGATCTTAATGACTTGATCCGGCACATCTTTCAGGGATATTGAGTTATTGGTTTCTAGCAGGACTGTATACTCTTTCTTGACTAAGAGCTTCATAAGCTCAACAGATTCTTTTTGAAGAAGCGGTTCACCACCTGTGATTTCAACAAGCTTCACAGGATAATATTTCTCAACTTCTTTTATGATGCCTTCAACTGATAGCGTAAATTCCGGCTCATACGCATACTTAGTATCACAGTAAGTGCAGCGTAAGTTACAGCCGGCAAGGCGAACAAAAATACAAGGGAGCCCCGCGTATGAGGACTCCCCTTGTAAACTATAAAAAATTTCAGATAGTTCCATCAAAATGGCAGATAATCAAAGTGCTTTTTATATCCTAATTTTTTTTCTATCTTTTTAAGTATCTCTTCGGGATGTCCTGTCACGAACATCTTGCAATCGTTGCACTCAAAGAGATGATAATCTTTTGCATTCCAGGAGAAATATTTCAAATATTCGATCTTTCCGAAAATCGGTTTGCCTACATACATGAGTAGTTCGATGTCGCAGGTATTCAAGGTCACAAAATTTTCATAAGGATCTTTTTTATTCATTCTGGTCAGGAGCAAATTCGCATCAACATCCGGCTCGATCATACCTTTATAAGTATCCAGCATAAGTGCTCTTGCAGGATTTTCAGTCACCATTTTGAAAAGAGTTTCATTAGAGATCTCCGGGAATGTCTGCTTTGTGTAGATGATCTCCTTCAATAAGTTTGTGCTCCCTGATAATGTTGAATCCGTTCCAAGACAAATATTGATACCCAATTTCAGAACTGTATCGATATCCAGTGTGATCCCAAGCAGATAGATGTTGGAATTCGGGCACCATGCAATGCTCGCACCTGCTGCTTTAAGCTGTTTAAACTGCTCAGGCGTAAGCGCTGTACAATGAACAAGAATTGAATTGCTTTTTAGCAATCCCTGATCCACCAGTCCGCTAAACTCACTTCGCGCAAGATCATCACTGCCCTCTGCCAGATGAATGATAAATGGCATCTTTCCTTTTGTTTTTTTCATCTCTTCAGAAAGTTCATCTCCACCCCACCAGTTTTTACCAGTTATGGAATGTCCCTGCTGAAAATCAGAAATGACTTTTATTGGAAAGGATTGATAATACTCCTCTTTCTGACGTGGTACATGATCCTGGATTATGGTCACTCCGGAAAAGATATTCTTATATACACCAAGCATTGCAAGATCCAGTCCGGCTTCTTCAAGAAGATGGCCCACAGGTTTTTTCAGATATTTATCGCGCTCTTTCACCGGTTCGGAATCATTAAGTTCTTCAACCCATATATTTGTATTAGAATAAGGTCTGTTTGGTGCACCTTTGGGTACCCAGTTTCCCACAAGATGATCATGAATATTGATGAGCGAGGGATAGGCAACAAGCCCGGCACAATCTGCTTGTATCTTATCAAAAGATTTAACAGAATACTTGCCGTTTGTCACATAGAGATTATTTACTCCATGCTCCCTGGCATTCTTCACAACTAAAACATTTGTAAATTCCATTGTAACCAACTTTATATTACATAAAAATATTATCGGGAAAGCTTCTTAACGAGCTGCGGGATTACTTCAAAGAGATCGCCTACAATGCCGACATCCGCAACCTTGAAGATCGGGGCATCCTTATCTTTATTGATAGCAATAATAATATCTGATGACTGCATACCAACCAGATGCTGAATGGCTCCTGATACTCCACAAGCAATATAGATCTTCGGTTTCACCGTCTTACCGGTCTGCCCGACCTGATGAGAATATTCCACCCAGCCGGCATCAACAGCAGCTCTGGAAGCTCCAACTGCAGCACCCAGCGCAGAGGCAAGCTCTTTTATCAAAGAAAAATTTTCCGCACATTTGACCCCGCGACCACCTGTTACAATAATATCAGCATCAGTAATTTTCACACTTTGAGTTTCATCATTTATATATTCAAGAAATTTAGACAAGAATTTTGTTGCATCGAAAGTGACTTTTTCCTGTATGACCTGTCCCTTTCGGGTTTCATCCTTTGGTAGGGGATCAAAAACTTTATGCCGAACAGTTGCCATTTGAGGTCGATGATTCGTGGTTCGTATCTTTGCCATGATATTGCCACCAAATGCAGGACGTGTCTGGATAAGCTCTTTATTGTCAGGATCAATATCCAGATCAGTACAATCCGCAGTCAAACCGGTTTGAAGCTCGACTGCAAGTCTCGGTACAAAAGACCGTCCAATCGCAGTTGCACCGCTGAGAAGTATTTCCGGCTTGTATTTGTTCACAATATGTGCAAGGGCTTGCGTATAAGGTTCATCAAGAAAATTTTCAAGGAATGCATCATCGATCACTATCACTTTATCGGCACCATAATGGATAAGCTCCTCTGCCTGATCATGAAAGCCATGTCCGAGCAATGCAGCAGTGACTTCTTTACCAAGGACATCCGCAAGCTCCCGTGCTTTACTGAGAATCTCAAAAGAGATCGGCATGATCGTGCCATATTTCTGTTCTGCAAAAACCATGACTCCTGAATAATCAGCAAAATTTGCTGCCCGCTCCTGGCTTTTCTCGATCAAGATCGCATCGACAGGGCATTCCGGGACACACGCACCGCACAGAGTGCAGGCATTCAGATCAATCACCGCCTTCTTTTCCACAAGCGTTATTGCCTGATAAGGACATACAGGTATACATTTACTGCAACCTATGCATTTTTCTTGAATTACTTTTATCAATTTGCCTCCGCTCAGAAAAAAAGTAATGGCAATTTTTTCGTCAAGTTACTCGGTTTCATATGAGCTATTTAAAAAGGAAAAACATATATACACCGTAGATGGAAATAAGAATCAAACCCTGAATACGACCCACACTTTTAAGAAATCGTGAAGAAGCAAAAAATAACAGTGAAACTGCGAGGCAAACTGCTACATCATAAACTACATCCGAACCAAGAATAATGGGCTTTATCGTTGAAGCGATACCGAGAACGAATAAAATATTGAAAATATTACTGCCCACAATATTACCGATTGCGATCGAGACCTTGCCCTTGATCACTGCGACGATTGAAGTTACGATTTCAGGGATCGAGGTTCCCAGCGCAACGACTGACATGCCGATGACCTTATCGCTCACTCCCCACATCGTTGCAATTTTTGCCGCATTCTCAACAGCGAGATGACCACCATAAGCAATCGCTGCTCCACCCAAAATCGTTAGAAATAAATTTTTTAAAAGCGGGGAATGCGATTCTACTTTATCATGATTCTCTTTACGATCTTGCTGTGCCATACGGTATAAATAAAAAATAAAGCCGATAAAAAGCAACAGGAAAATGATTCCTTCTATACGGGATACAACTACGAAATCGGTTTTCTGAGATGCAAAATTTATCACAAACAGCATCATAAGAACTGTGATGAAGATCATAAAGGGATTTTCTTTTCTGATAGTACTGCTTTCAAAATGAAGAGGTTTGATCAATGCTGCGATGCCTATTGCAAGGCAGATGTTTGCAATATTGCTGCCGACCACATTCCCGAAAGCGATGCCGTTCACTCCTGCAAGTGACGCTTTTATGCTTACTGCTGCTTCCGGCGCACTCGTACCGATCGCTGCAATGCTCAGACCAATTAATAGTGGCGAAACCCTGAGATATTGCGCAATGTTCGAAGCTCCTTCTATAAAAACATCCGCACCCTTGGCAAGCAGTACAAAGGCAACCACAAGAAGAATATATGGTATCATCTAAACCTCGATCCATTCTGTGGGTTGATGCTGTCCTGCCACAAACAGGTTGCATGTTGCATTTTTACTCGCAAGAAAGTTTTTCATTGCCAAATACGCAAGCTCCGGTTCGTTATTTGTCTCACTGAGATGAGCAAGCACAATGTTCTTCAAACCATCATGCAGTATCTCGCCAACAAGTTCGGATGCCTGCACATTTGAAAGATGCCCGTGTTTGCCTTTGACACGCTGCTTGAGCCACCACGCATAGGGACCATTTATGAGCATGTCAATATCGTGATTACTTTCCAGGATTATAGTGCTCGGGCTCTTCATTTTCTGCTTTACCAGCTTAGTCGGGTAGCCGAGATCCGTAAGAATTGCCAGCTTGGAAGCATTGCTACGCTCCGAGATCAAAAAACAGGAATTATCCGCACTGTCGTGTGGTACGGAAAATGGTTCTATCAAAAAATCCTGCATAGTAAAACGTGTGCCATTTTCGAAAAATTTTATTTCTCTGATACGCCCGAATCTGCTCTCGCCGGCTGCGTAGGTGTTTTCATTCACATACAAAGGAATTCCAAGATGTCGAGCCACAGCTCCGGCGCCTTTTATATGGTCGGAATGCTCGTGGGAAATAACAACAGCTTGAATATTCTGAATCGGGAAATCGATGTCAAAAAGTATCTCTTTGAGACGCTTCAGGCTCAGTCCGGCATCCACCAAAAGGGCAGATCCCTGACCGGAAACCAGAATGCAGTTTCCCTTGCTTCCGCTTGCTAAAACTCGTACTTTCATAATGATTGAGAGATGAATTCTTGAAAAAGGTGATGGTTGTCAATAAAAAGAGGTGAGCGTTAGTGAATGGGAACGATTCAGGAAGAAGGCACCGCGAAACAAAACCGACGACACGCTTGTTATGGGCATTATTAATCAAACTTAAACGAAACTGCTTATACTTTGTTGATGACCAAATTCTTTTTGTTTTTTCCCCAAATACCTAACACAAATATCCAAATTCCTATACACAAAAATAGAATTATTAGTTTTGAACTACCTGTAATTCCATCCTTTATAATTGGATTAAACATCATAATATTAACTAGCAAATGAAAACAAGTACAAGCAATAATTGATTTTGTTTTTATGGCAATTTGTCCAATCCCCCAACTTCCCAAAATCAAGATTACTAAGAATTGTAAGTTTGAAAGAATGGAAAAGTTATTAATAAAACTCAAATGCCATAAATACCATAAAAACCCAATTAGCGTGTATTTGATCAATGGTTTCATTTTCCACAATTCATCTTCAAGATAACCACGCCATCCGATCTCTTCAGCGAAACAATAGACAAATGTTGCTACAGCTCCGATTAATCCAAAATAATGAGTATTAATGCCTTTTGAATTTGAAACGCCTATAATTATCATCAAAGTAATTGGAATAAGACTCATTAGGATACTTAGTTTTTTAGATGTACCCCAAATTGACATATTGGTTTTATGCTTTTTCTTTAAAAGGCTAATTGAAATAATTGCTCCGATAATTATGCCTATTGCTTGTAATGGACTAAATAAGATTATAGTAAAAGCAGGGAGTTTATCTAATATTGAATCCCAATTAAATATATCAAATCGAAATATATTGGATAATGATATTGCAATTATATAGAAAATTATAATTCTTACTATTCGTGAATTTTTCATTTATCTCCTTTCAATATTGCCCATAATGTTCTACCTGCGCCACTGAAACAGAATGATCCCAATTGACTTTGTCGGTCTACGCTTCGCTCCGGCTCGTAATTAATAATTTCTAATTTCTAATTTTCTTTAAGCGACACGCTTGTTATGCCTATTCTATAAAAAACAGTCTCATTTAAAAATTTCATTATTTCTGTTTAATAAAAATAACACTAATTATTATAAAGAAAATTATGCACAACCACGCAAACGAATCTCCAATAACGGCATAGATAGTGCGTTTACCATTCATAGGTACATCGGAGTAAAAGAGTGTATCTTTTGAAGTAAAATAATTCTGAGATGATAAAACCTGACCTTTATAATTGAAAGAAGCGGACAATCCCCGCGACGCTGAGCGAACCAGATTAAAGCCTTGCTCGATAGCCTTGAAAGAAGCTGCATAAGTATGATAAGGTGTAATCTCTTTCCAATCATTTCCAGGGACAAGCATAATATCTATATTCATTGAATTTACCTGTTGAATCAATTTTGGGAAATCCATATCGAAGCATATAACAGAGCTGATACGCCCGTATGGCGAATCAAAATATTTTATCACACCATCGCCATATGAACCTTCACCGGGAGTGGGTTTTGCTTTAAAATATGTAAACAATATTTCCCCTTGGGGCGAAATCCAGGTAATCTTATTCATCGGTCTTGCCCCTGGATTCTCAATCGGATATATCAACAAAGGAAGACCTATGTATATATTGTTCCTAACCGCTACGGCCTTTGCTTTCTCTAAATATGCATCTTCTTTGTCTGAACTCATATTGAGCATTATTTCATTTCCAAAAACAATTTTCGCTTCAGATCCGGCGGCAATTTCACAGTTATTCAAAAAGCTGCTATTAATCTGTTCATTAACCGAGTCCGGTTTATCATTGAAAATATGCTGTATTCCCATCTTTGGGATATTGACAGACGCTATTTTTACTGTATTATCTGTAAAATTTTGTGATAAGCGAATCTGTCCGCAAAGAATTATAATAATGACAGGTAATACGTATTTCCACAATGCATTATGAAATGCATTGTTATTAAAATTGTTATCCCATAGCCAGTTAATAATAGAAGCTGTCCAGAGAATGATAAATGTTATTCCCCAAATACCGGTAATGGAAAGAAGCTGCAATAAAGGCAGAGATGATTGTGTGGTTGCCAAAGCTCCAAATGTTCCGCCCGGATTCGTTAAAACAGAAATATAATCCATTAAAACAAAGGCAGAGGGAAGAATAAGAGTTGATACAATTCCTTTCAATCGCTGTGAATAAACTCTGTCGGTGAGAAATACCAGAGCTGTAAATAAACTCATCATAAAACACATAATATAATAAACAAAGCCTGGCACTGGAATTTGTTCTTTCCAGATGAAGATATTGGAAATAAATCCGGCAAAGATCAGAAATATAAATCCTTTTAAAGGTTTATGAAATCTAAGAAAACGTATTAGAAATATTGGAGCTATAAATGTCGCAAGCGGTAAAGTCCACCGACCGTTGGAAAAGAAAAGGAATACAAAACCTATCAATAAGTAGGCATAAGAATAATTTTTTTTTATTTTAGTCATTGAATCTCCAATTTTTCATATTGTGATTTTTTTTATCATTTTACTATTTACTTCAATCATACTTATCAAAAATATTTAATATTTCTTGGGCCAAGAACTTAAATTCTACACTACTACAAATAGGCATAATGTTTCGCGTGTGCAGCGGGATCGGAACGATCACGCCCAAAACAAACAACCCAAACCCTGAATCGGTACGATTCAGGAAAAGAACACCGCGAGACCAAACCGACGACACGCTTGTTATGCGTTTCAATCATTTTTACCAACAAATTTAATCGTTGATCTTCATTGCATCAATCTCAATAATAAAAATATCGTCTGACCAACCATTTCCAGCTATTGTAATTCCCTTTGCTTTTCCTCTGATAGTGACGGAAATCCATTCTTCATCAGTATTCTCAAAAACATTAACAATCTTGTTAAAAATTGAATTTGAATTGCTCATAACATTTATGTCTATATTGTGATAAGTCGTATCCCTGTATGTATTGATTTCGGGATATAAAAGAAATCTTTCATCCTCCGGGAAATAATTAAGTTCAAATATATAACCTTCAACAAGATAAGTATTCCCATCCTGTGCAACTCCGCTATCAAATAATTCGGGAATTGTATAGACCTTGCCATCCCAAATATCTTCATCGTTATGGAAGGGATTAAAATTACAACCTAGTAACAATATTGAAAATATTAGCAACAAAAGACTTTTGCTCATATTAGAAAATTTATAATTCATTCAATCCTCCTTTAAAAATAATCTTTCTATCACGCATAATGTTCTGCGTGTGCGGCGGAATCAGTAGGATTCCGTCGTGAGCGAACAACCCAAACCCTGAATCGGCACGATTCAGGACAATGCCACCGCGAGACCATACCGACGACACGCTTGTTAGGGGCAAAATTCAATTCGAATTTCATTTATCTTATTTACCTATATTGAAATAAGAAAGCAATCGTTTCCGAAAAGAATCATCATTATATTCATTTATTAATCCTACAATACCAATATAGGGAACACAGTAATAAGTGATATTTTCATCATCTTTGATTAGTTTGTAGACATGGCATCGAAAATTTCCATATGGGGTCAATACCTCTGTTTGTTTACCAATACATTCAACTGTATCGTTATCAAATGACCAAATTTCACCAACTTCTACGGGGTATTTGAATAATAAATTTTTAGAAATTTCATAATAAATTGAATCTCCTGTTTCATATAACCTACCGTAGTGAAATAATCCATCGGTATCATTACTATATAAGTTACTTATAATAGTTCTGTTATTAGAATAATCATTTATTGATTCCTCTACTAAACAAGATAAAGTTATTTCTTCTCCCTGATATTCAATTACAATTTGTTTAATTATTTCATTATAAAATGATTCAATTTGCACGTTACCATTATTGAAAACAGAATCAATATAGGTCCAATTATTACCAACCTGAAGATTCCAAATTATGTTCGGTTCAGGCGTTGATTCAGTTGATTGACTACACCCGAAAAATACTAAGCCAACTACTATAATACAAAATAATTTCATATAATCTTCCTCACTTATAATTTTCAGATATTGCCCCTAATGTTTGGCGTGTGCGACGGGATCGGAACGATCACGCCCAAAACAAACAGACCAGACGTTTGAATCGGACGATTCAAATAAAGAGCACTGACCAGCTCTACTGCCGACACGCTTGTTATGCACTTTATGGTTTAATTATTATTTCCACTTCAAATTCTGCTTCCTGCTTGTTTAAATCATTTTATATTCCTTTAGGATTTACAATTCGTCCTTCAGGATCATAAGCAAAACAAATTAATTTTTTGCAATTTGGATGAACCTTATACTTCTCTTTATCCTCTATCAACTGTTTGCCTAACTCTTTATCTCCTAGACCTTTTCTTGTCTTTTTAACTTCAATAACAATATTCTCTTCTTTCAACAAAAAATCCATTCGAGAAGAACCACCAGCATAACTTGGTGTCCATTCTTCACTTCTAATATCTTCAAAATGTAATTTTAATAATGAATGGAGTAAATCTTGAACATCATATTCATCATCAATGTCTAACGTAGGTCTTGAATTGTACCTGTTGCGCAATTGTTTAGCAACTAAATGAAATTTGTTTAATATATTAGTTAACTCATTTTCTTTATCTATAATTTTTGATGACTGCTTTGGAGTAATCCGAAGACAAGATTTTAATGCTGACATTAATATTGCATGTTGCTCATTAAATTCTTCCATTTCGTAGCCATTTAAATATTTGATATTAAATCTTTCATAGACTCTCCAAGGAGAGCTATCCTTACCATAATTTGAAATAAGAAAATCCTCAACTTCTGCAATCCAAGATTGTATCTCTGTGCTTGCTTTAGTATAAGGTCCATACTGGGTATGCTCACAATTTGTTTGAAAAGTATATTTTTTCCCCTCTAATATTAACTTATTAACTTTCTCATTCATCATCAACTCCTAAAAAAAGTGCATAATGTGTGTATCCCCGACAATTTTGTCGCGAACACCCCCGATTTGGTGTTGTATACGACAAATGTCGTGAATATCGCATATATTTGCCATTTTTTCCTTCAATCAATAGGTGTAAAAATAATATACTTAATTCGTTGTCAATAAAAAATGATTCGGGCATTCCATAACCCAAAACCGACTAAAGTCATGGAGTGGTCCATGACTTCTCACAAAATCGAACGATCAAATTCATTTTCCATTTCTAGCCACGCCGTATTCCGATTTATCGGGTTGAAGGCGGGTAAATTTTACATTTTCCATTTATACTTCCCAAACGTTCCCAGTAATCCGAACATGACAAAATACGGCGCATACAGCACTTCTACTAATGGAAAAACGAGCAATGAAATATATTCTCTGAAAATCGTAGCGCCACGCAGGAGTATTAAAAAGTCGAACATACTCTTTGAGAGAAATATGATAAGAAAGAATTTCCATGTCAACACTCCTGCTAATGCAAGAATGAAAGTTATCAATATCAAGAAAAGATAAATGAAAGCCAAAAGCGAAACAGATTTTATGAGTGCAGGATAGTACCGCCACTTGGAACCACGCCGCTTTTCCTGCTGAAATGTCTGCGAACCGGACTTTTGCTCGATAGAAGGCACATAGCTGTCCGGATGAGTTACAAATCCGAGTTTGTACGAATGGCTTTTGCTGATCTTCTGAAGAAAAAGGTCGTCATCTCCGGATGGAATATGCCCAATCCCGTTAAATCCATTTATAGATTCAAACACATTCTTTTTATAGGCAAAGTTCCTGCCTGTTGCAGTAATACCCCAGTTCCATCCAATGCTGCCGTCAGATAATGTGAACATCGCAAGCCGCTCCAACTTTTTCAACATGCAGATGATTTTTTTACCAAACCCCTTGCCCTGACATTCGAGCGGAGAGTAGCCGACAATCACATCAAAACCTCGTGAAAACACCTCATTCATAGAACTCAGCCAGAACTTTCCGGGTCTGCAATCTGCATCTGTAAAGAGAAGAACTTCGCCTTGTGCATGATTTACACCTTCGGTAAGTGCCCGTTTCTTCCTGACCAGACCGGGTATTTCATCTTGAATGGAAATATATTTGATCTGGGAATATTTTTTGGAAAAATTATTGAGAATATAATCAGTTTTATCCGTCGAGCGGTCATTCACAATTATGATCTCGAATTTGTCTTGAGGATAATCTTGCTTCAGCAAATTATCCAGCAAGAAAGACAGATGCTTATCCTCATTCCGTGCTGCAATAATCACGGAGATAAAATGATTTTTTTTATTCGATGAAATTGTTCTGTTGACCCTGAAAGTTCCCACAATTAGAAACAAGAGGAACAAACAGTAAAGAGCAGTCAACACATACAGAATATAGCTGAGGATCATAACAGTTTCATGCCCTTTACTGACGAGGCGTTCAGTTCGAGAGTTGCAAATTTTTTCTTTTTGTATTTGAATTGAGCCGCAGCACCGATCATCGCAGCATTATCTGTGCAGAATTCTTCTGAGGGATAATGCAGTTTGAAGTTATGCTTATTGCAATACTCAGAAAAAGTGCTTCTCAGTTCGGAGTTTGCAGCAACACCGCCTGCCAGTAAAAGTGTTTTCAGAGAATATTTCTCCAGCGCTTTAATCGTTTTCCAGAAAAGCACCTCAACGATCGCATGCTGGAAACTTGCAGCAAAATCATGGGTTTGAGCTTCGTCGAGTGTGCCTTTTTCTTTGAGAAAGAGCATGCCTGCGGTTTTAAGACCGCTAAAACTGAAATCAAAATTTTTATGCTTGAGCATGGGAAGCGGGAATGCAGTCGCCAACTTATTTCCCCCTGATGCTAGTGCATCTATATGAGGTCCTCCCGGATATGGCAATCCCAGGAGTTTCCCGATCTTATCAAATGCTTCACCCGCCGCATCATCGACAGTTTTCCCGAGAATTGTGTATTCTACTGCTGAAAAAAAAATGACCAGTTCCGTGTGCCCGCCAGAAACAATGAGCGCTAAAAAAGGAAATTTTATATCTTTATGCTCCAGAAAATTAGCGAACACATGACCGAAAATATGATTCACTGCAATGAGAGGTTTCTTCAAACTGAAAGCCAATCCTTTAGCAAAAGAGACTCCCACCAGCAAAGAACCGATCAGTCCCGGGTTTGCAGAAACAGCGATTGCATCTATATCTTTCAAACCTAATTCTGCTTTTTCAAGAGCCATTTCCACTATCGGGATTAAAGTGCGAATATGCTCACGGGATGCAAGCTCGGGGACAACTCCCCCATATTTCAAGTGGACTTCTTCCTGCGAAGAGATCACATTGGAGAACACATCACAATTTCCATCTATAAGTGCTGCGGAGGTGTCATCACATGATGTTTCAATCGCAAGAATGAGGGATTTCTTCATGAATTATTCGGGAACTGATTTTATACGAACTTTTGTAGGGGTCTGTCCCAAAAGATCGATCCCGGCAGGCAATTCCACAGTAACAGGTATTATATCATCAACTTTGAAAGAGTCGGGAATTTCTACTTTTGCAAATATATCCTTCTCCTCGAGAACACTCACGAACTCCTGCTCCCCTGATACTTTTATACTCACAGAGGAAGGAAATATCTCGATCCCATCGGATGTATCAATCGGAATAAGCGAGATCGTTTTCTGAATGATCTTCGGCTCCATCTTTGTGATATCCAGCGTATATGTATCATAAGAAACCATCGGATCTTGCGGTTGGATAACGCTCACATGCGGATCGTCAACATGGATATCCTTGTTATAGGGTATTGTAATAATTTCATCTATTTGAGTAATAATTGATTGCGGACCCGTCACCTGAATCTCTTCCGGCTTTATATCAAGTTCATTTTCTTCAAAATACTGCCGGCTCTCCTCGTTTGCAAACGCAAGCACAACCGGAAGTATCATCGTATTCATATTGTCCATGACTATGAGCACATCTTTAAATGGAGATTTGTACACAATAGAAAGATTGAATTCCTCCATCCCATCCAGGTTGTCATAGTCAATGGGTAGGTAGTTTCTTCCGTAATGCACGTTCTTAAGGTCAATTTGATAGACATATTTTTTCAAATTGTACCCCATTATATCCTGACCTCTGCCTTCAACTGTGAAATCGACCGTTTCGGGCTCGATAGTAATGGGCACAAGAGCAGAAGGAGCATTTGAAATCGTGATGGGTAACTGTATATCGACCTTCTGAACTTTTGTAAGATTTATTTCAAACCAGATAAAAATGGAGAGCAAAAGTGCAAGAATTAAAATCAAAATCCTTTTATTCATTATTTCTTCTCATCCTTATTAAAGATCCTGCGCAATCGTTCTGAAGCGAGAGTAATGTAGATATTCAACGGATCTATCTTTTGAGCGATACGGAGGTATTTCTTTGCGCTGTTGAAATCCTTCTCTGCAATATAGATCCTGCTCAGATCGATGTAGGATTTAATAAAAAATATATTTTTTTGAATACTTGTTTTGTAGTTTTCGACTGCCTTTTCTATGTCACCCATTTTATAGCAGCAACTTGCAAAAGCGTTGAAAAATTCCGCACTGTCATAACCCAAACGGGTAGCTTTATCGAAATAGATAAATGCCTGTATCCAGTTTTTTTTGTTATCAAAGCATTTACCGATGAAGAATGCGACTTCCTTACTTGCAGGAAATTTTTTCTCTGCACTTTTCAGTACTGAGATCGCATTATCCCATTCTTTAAGCGCCACATACTGCTCTGCAAGAAAAGTGTAGGTTGAAACAAGATTATTGAAGTATGGCATGATCTCCTTGAAATAGCCGACCGCTTCTTTTCTTCGGTCCAAATATACAAGGGCAACGGATTTATTAAAAAGCATCTCGGGAGTTTCAATACGAATTTTGGAGTACCACTCTAACGCCTTGTGTGCTTTCCCCTTTTGAGCAAGATACACATTTCCCATCAGAAAATTTAACTGACTACTATCCGGAAACACGACAAGTCCTTTTGCAATTATCTTTTCTGCTTTCTTAAACAACCTGTGCGTCATATAAATGAGATAAAGCATTTCATATGCCTTAAAAGTATCCGGGTGATCAGCAATAAGCTCATACAGGATATCTTCTGACAGAAGCCAGTTTTTTTTGCTGTGATGCTCTGCCTCGAGGAGCTTTGCTTTAATAAGATTATCCATTGATTACACTCTGTTCAAATGAATTAATCACGTCAATAATCTCGTTCATTGAGATAAGATGGTTTATCCGGTCACGAAGATGTGATGAGTCGTGCATCCCTTTTGTATAGAAAGGAACGAATTTTCTGAATAATTTGATCGCAGTCGTTTCTCCATAAAAATCCGCACTTGCCAGCAGGTGTTCCTTCATTATATTAATTCGCTCCTGGATTGTGATTTGGAGACTTTCTATATTTCCCATTTCATCTTTGATATGTGAGAATAACCAGGGATTTCCAAGGGCTCCTCGTCCTACCATAATGGAATCACAACCGGTTTCTTCGAACATCCTTATACCATCCTCAGCAGTAAGTATATCACCGTTTCCAATAACAGGAATTTTCACTAATTCTTTTGCTCTTTGTATATAATCCCAATTACTTTTTCCAGAAAACAACTGACTCCCGGTTCGTGGATGAATTATTATTGCTGATGCTCCTTCATCTTCAATAATTCTTACAATTTCATCGAAATGTTCATCGGAATTCCAGCCGATCCTGATTTTCACTGTGAATGGTGTATCTTGCAGCAATTTTCTCGTTTTACGAACTATTGAAGCGATTTCTTTTGGATTTTTCAGGAGAGCTGCGCCAGCCCCGTTCTTCACCACTTTTTTGATGGGACAACCCATATTTATATCAAAGAAATCCGGCTCGAATTTTCGGAGAAATTGAATACCCTTTACAATTTTATCTGCAGTATTACTGAAAACCTGCAAGCCGATCGGTCTGTCTGCATCATCAAATTCAGCTAAAACCTCGGTTTTCTTATTTTTATGTATAAGTGCATCTGCACTGATCATTTCTGAGAGCACGACATCTGCCCCGAACCGCCTGCACATTTTTCGATATACATAGTCCGTGTAACCTGCAAGCGGTGCGAGCCAGAGCTTTTTATTGAAGAATTCTTGTGATTTCATGATATAGCAATAAGGTAATGACCTAAGCGAGTGTGGCAACTATTTTAGAATTTCTAAATACTAATCTCGAATGACTAATAAAATGACAAAATCAAAATGTTAAAAAATATTTTATCGATCGGATGGGCTTTACTGCGAAGCATGAACTGGGAATTTATTTAATTGTGGCTACTTTTTTTGAAATATACTTTGGGAATTAACACCAGTAGCAGCAGCCCATACTGAACTTTTGTCGAAGCATTAAAGTTAACTCAACCATTGGGGAAAGTGTAAACCAAAAGCTGCGAGGGCCGTCCGGCTGCATGCGCTCGTTAGCACTTTAATTATAGGTGAATACCGTTTTTAATTATGTCTTCGACCAAGTTACCATACCAAACAACACCGACGTCATACCCTTGTTTTCTAATAATTGTAAAATCATCAAATTCGATTGGATGGCTTCTTAAATAAGGTTCACCTGAATAAATTCCTAAAAATACAAACTGCTTTTCTTTGGAATACATGACTTGGCCATCTATCATGTTAATATTGATTGGCCTTGATATTACCAAACTGCCTGAAGAACCTGGAAAAAGTTTTGCATCAATTAAAAAATAGGGTTTGCCATTAAATGGTGCACCCCACCTTGAAGCAATAATTCCAGACTTCACTATCGGGAACAAATTAAACTTATCGTAAAACCCTCTTGGGTATCCAATCACAATTGCATCGTCTGATGCTTGCACCTCTATTTGTTTATGTTGTGGGGATTGTTCATTACTTATCGCATTCCATTGAATGTAGTCTTGCGAATTATCCTCTGCTATCTCAATTAGATAATCAGAAACATCAATAACAGCTACATCAACTGTAGAATTAATGTGAAACAATGCCCTCTTTTTTACTTCTTCTTGGCTTAATTGGATTGGAGCCCATTGAAGGCGGTTACCGGAATTAATTTTTCTTAAATGAAACGAAAATGAATCTGGTAAAACTTCTGATTTATCTTTTTTCTTATGTAATACAACATGTCTATTTGTCACCAACCATTGTTTTGTTATACTTCTCCACTGAGGTCCTTGCTTATCGGTTGGCGCAAATTCCATATAGAAAAAGCCTGATCCTTGGCTTGTATTTCCCTAATATTGACCGAGAAGCAACGAAGTAATTGTATTGAAAATGTCATTGATTTTCATTTTATCTCCTATATTGTGCTAACTATGTATTAATACACCAACAAACGCTGTATCTTCATTATGGCTATATTTCATAATAACACAAATCCTTCATTATCATTTAAAACCACATTGCGAAAAAATGTAATAGCGTTTCACTGTCAACTTTTTCACAATCCACTCCTTTTTTCCAAAACTTGTTTGAGAACGTAATAATAACATATCGCAACGATGTTGCTCCGATCTTTTTATTCTCACCTTCCCGATGCTTACGCATCAGGTTACAAATATGAAACACCTAAGGTGTTTGCAGAAATTGTTAATTAAAATATCTAAATGCACATCTTGTAAAAAGTTCCCATAGGAACGCTATGTTTATAATGGAGACCATTAGCTCTCTGAATCAAATACAAAGATTTTATTGAGCACCTTCGGTGTAAAATGTTATTAATGAAAGGACACATTACAAAGTTCCTTCAGGAACGACATGTTTCTTACGGAATGCGTCAATTTTATGAAATAAGTAAATTCTGCAGGAATTTTAATTCTTTCTGTACACTTCTTTGCGATGTGCAATGCGCAATATCATTACCGTATCGTCATTAATAATGGAGTATATAATTCGATATTCTCCTACTCGATATTTACGTAATTTGTTAAATTTCCACTTTAAGCTTGGATATTTATTAGCATTTTGCGTGAGAACAGTCTCAATTTTATGTAATATGTTTTTTACTTTTTTACCATCAATTTGCTGAAGGTCTTTTAAGACTGATTTCTTAAATGTTATTTTATATTCCAAGATTGGCTCTCATGTCATCTAATGAAATTACCGCATCCGTGTGATCATTCAATCTATCAAGAGCTATTTGGTAATCTGCCCTTTCTGTCAAATAGAGCTCCACTGCCTTTTGGATATGAAACGACTTTGACCTTTCGGTCTCTTTCGAAATAGTATTGAGCTCATTTGCCAAATTATCAGGCAAGCGAACTGAAATAGTAGTACTCATGTTATTTCCTTGTAATTTTTGTATTACAAAATACTACTCTGCAATAATTGTTGTCAAGTAACTAATGAAATACAATTATTGTTTCACCATAAAATCCTTTCGTGTCTTTTCGTGCCTTTCGTGGTTAAAATCTTTCATAAATATCTTGTCAATCTTGAAAGCATCCGGACACTTGGTACATCATGAAGAAAGAAAAAGTGATCGTACTCCTCAGCGGCGGATTGGATAGTTGTGTAGTTACAGCTATCGCACAGGAAAACTATCACCTGTGCTTACTGCATGTGAATTATGGTCAAAGAACTGTCACGCGAGAAGAACAGGCATTTAAGGATATCGCAGGATATTATAAGGTCAAAGACATTCTGGAAGTTGATGTTGGTTATCTTCAGAAGATAGGTGGATCAAGTCTGACTGATCAATCTATGCCCATACCTGAAAACAAAAACAACAATGTGATTCCTTCGACTTATGTTCCTTTCCGCAATGCAAACCTACTCTCTATTGCGACGGCATGGGCGGAAGTAATTGGTGCAATCAAAATATTTATCGGTGCTATGGAAGAGGACAGCAGCGGTTACCCGGATTGCAGAGAGAAATTTTTTAAAAGTTTTAATAATACTATCATAGAAGGCACAAAACCGGACACACATATCGAAATCGAAACTCCCATCCTGCATAAGAAGAAAACAGAAGTTGTTCAACTTGGTATGGAATTGAAAGCTCCGCTCCACTTAACATGGTCATGCTATCAAAATGAAGAAAAAGCATGTGGGCTTTGTGAAAGCTGCATGCTGCGCATAACTGCCTTCCGGGAAGCCGGCTATCCTGACCCAATCCCCTATGCAATACCCATCACATGGAAAAGTTAATTAAAAAATACAGAGAATACCTTGTTTCTCAAAATTACTCGAAGCACACTCTTCGTGCATATCTCGGAGATGTTGAACAATTTTTTGATTTCATTAAGAAATTTTTTCCTGATGAGAATGTCAGCATCGAAGAGATAAATAAATCCATGTTCCGTGATTTTCTTCAGCATCTCAGCGAGCAAAAGGACGGCAACAGAACTCTTGCAAGGAAGGTCATTTCGATCAGGGCATTCTTTTCATACATGATACAGAATGGTTATACAACGCATAATCCTCTCATAGAAATTAAAATCCCCAAATTTGAAAAATATGTTGCTACTTTTCTTACGGAAGATGACATGCGCTTTGTTCTACAAATTCCCGATCAGGAAGATGCGCTTGGGATTCGGAATCTCGCTATTCTCGAACTGCTTTACAGTACAGGCATTCGTATCGGTGAACTTGCCGGTCTTAAGATCAAAGATGTGGATTTCCGACAAAATCAGATCAAAGTACTTGGTAAACGCTCCAAGACAAGGATCATTCCAATGGGAAGTTTTGCCATTGCCGCCCTGGAAAAATATCTTAAAATTAGAGATTCGTTTATCAAAGATATGGATGTGCCCGAAGTTTTTGTGTCAAAGAATGGCAATCCCCTTTCTGCTGACGAACTCAGATATATTGTGAATAAATATCTTAAAGTGATTGAAAAATCAAAAAATTACAGTCCTCATACTCTTCGTCACACTTTTGCAACACACCTGCTTAATCATGGCGCTGATCTACGCTCTGTGCAGGAACTTCTCGGTCACAGCAGCTTGACATCAACAGAAGTATATACGCATACTTCCATGCAAAAATTAAAAGAAGCATACAAAACGGCACATCCGCATGGTGATAGAAAATAACTCGAAAATTGACAAAATACTCTCACAAAATTCAAACATGAAGGTACTATGAGCAAAAATATTATTATAGGAATCGCAGGCGGTACAGGTTCGGGAAAAACGACCCTGGCTGAAAGGATTATTGAAGAACTCAATGAGCCAAATGTACTCATCATCAAGCAGGATGCATATTATAAACCTCATTCAGAACTAAGTTTTGATGAACGCAAAAAGATAAATTTTGACCATCCTGATGCCTTTGACACATCGCTTCTTATTAAGCATCTTAATAATCTTAAGAACAATGTCCCTATCAATTTACCGCAGTATGACTTCACAACACATCTGAGAAAAAAAGAGACAATTACCATCTCACCCCACAAAGTGATTATGCTTGAAGGAATTCTCGTATTTGAAAACAAAGAACTGCGTAATCTTCTGGACATCAAAATCTTTGTCGATACCGATGCTGATGTGCGAATATTGAGAAGGATCAAACGAGATATTAAAGACCGGGGACGCAACTTTGAATCCGTGTACAATCAATATATGAAAACCGTACGACCAATGCATCTTGAGTTCGTGGAACCTTCAAAAAAATATGCCGATATCATTGTCCCCGAAGGTGGCATGAACAGGATCGCAATCGATATGATCGTATCAAAAATAAAACAAATTTTACAAGAAAGTGAGGAATAATGAAAAAATATATCATTACCTTAATTGGAACTCTTATTTTCTGTACAGCCGTATTGTATGCAACAGATATGACCGTGTACAATCAGAATTTTGCCACAGTGCGAAGTGAACTTTCAATCGTACTGCAAAAGGGTTTGAACCTGTATAGTTTTGATGACATTCCGGCAGCGATACAACCAACGTCGGTTCATCTTGAGCCGGTTAAATCTTCTGATACAGTGGTCATCATGCTTCAAAATTTCGAGTATGACCTGGCGAATACAAATAAAATACTCGATAAATATCTCGATAAAACTATCACTCTTATTACAATAAGCGGTGAACTGTTTTCAGGTATATTGAAATCTTTTGATTATGACACAATTGTCATCCAGAACTCGAACGGTGGGATAAATATGGTCAATCGGGATGAAGTGCAGAATATCGATCTTGAAAAGATGCCTGAGAACTTCTTCACAAAACCTACATTGAACTGGGAGTTGCTTTCCAATAAATCCGGTGATACACCCTGTAAGCTGAGCTACATTACCAATAATATTTCATGGGATGCGCAGTATGTAGGCATACTCGATAATGATGACAAACATCTTAATCTATCATCATGGATCTCTCTCAAGAATAATTCCGGAAAAGCATTCAAGGATGTAACGCTTAAACTGATGGCTGGTGATGTAAATTTAGCCCCGGTATCTCCAACCATGCAACGTGAAATGGCTATGAAAGCAGATGGTTTCCTTGACTATGAACAACCTCAGATCACAGAAAAGGAATTCTTCGAATATCATCTTTATACTCTGGAAAACAAAACTGTGGATATTAATAACAATCAGCAGAAACAGCTCTCGCTCTTTGATCCGACCGATGTGAATGTTATAAAGATATATCGCTACAATACAAATTATGGAAATGATATTTCAGTGCTTATCAGCTTCAAAAATGATGAAAAATCCGGTCTTGGTATTCCCCTGCCAATGGGGAAATTACGCATCTTTAAAACCCAAGATAATGACGCTGCTGAATTTGTAGGTGAGGATCACATCGAGCATACTCCAAGAAATGAAGAGGTTGAGATCACAATTGGAACCGCCTTTGACATTAAGGGTGAATGCATTCTCGCAGAGAGCAATCGACCAAGTCAGAAATCCCGTGAGGAAAAATACGAGTGTGAGATTCGCAATCAAAAGAAAGAACCGGTTTCCATCGAAGTAACACGAAGTCTCGGTACAAACTGGACGATCACGAAATCGGATATTTCCTATACAAAAAAAGATGCCTATACAGTAGAATTCCAGGTAAAAGTTCCAGCTGAGGATAAAGTTAATTTTTATTTCACGGTGTTGTATAAGTATTGATTTTCTTGGTAATTTTTAAATACTGGATTCCCGTTTTCACGGGAATGACATCGGTTTTGAATAGATTCAACATGGAAACAGGAAAAGCTAAGAAAAAGATGGATACTATTCTGCACTTACTTTTTCCATTATCTTTTATTGCATGTAATTGTTAAATATCCAATGCAAAGAAAAATTCAAAAGACAATATTTACTCTTATCATTATAGGCATTATTTTTATTATTGGGGAATCCAGCCTGTGCGCCGATGACTTGATAATCAAAACTATCGAAATTTCCGGCAATTCTCATTTTACTGATACCGAGATCATACGAGTTCTTGATCTTCAGCCCGGAGAAAAATTTTCATATGAGACGCTAAACCAAAATATCCATAATATCCTTCAACTCTACTTCTCTCGCGGGTTTTATCTCACAAAGCTTTCACCACCTGAAGTAATACCCTCCGATGATGGAAAAGGTGTTTCGATCAAGCTGAACATTGACGAGGGGCAGCGACTTCTTATTAAAAAGATTACGTTCAGGGGCAATAAATATTTTTCCCAGGAAAAACTCAAAACCTACCTTTCCATGCACAAGAATTTACCCTTCTCCATCCAAAAAGCAAACAGTGACATGATGATGATCACTACTACATATTCCGAAATGGGTTATCCATTCTGTGAGGTTATTCTGGATAGCTTGAGAATTGTAGAGGATTCTCTTTTCCTCAATTACGACATCCGGGAAAACGAGTTTGTACGAATTTCGGATATTATCTTTAAGGGGAATACGGTTACACAGGAAAAAACTCTCGAGCTGCTTCTAAATTTTCAGGAGAATGAGATATATGATTCCAGGAAAATAGTACGCGCAAGGCAGAATCTGCTTCAAAAAAAATACATTGAATCAGTTGAGATAATACCCGTAAATAACTGGCAGTTAATGGTCATCATCAAAGAAAAGAGTATGAACCATTTTCAGGGTGTGCTCGGGTTGGCTTCTTCAAAGGAAGACATTCCATTTATAGAACGTCTCACCGGATTTATTGATTTTTCATTTCTTAATATTCTCGGAACCGATAGAGAAGTACAGCTCAAATGGAATAAGCTGACTTCTAAATCGTCAGAATTTTATATATCCTACCGCGAACCATTTATTCTTGCTCAACAGATTTCAGCAGAGGGCTCCCTCCGAAGAAAGACTGTGGATACAACCTATGTCAATACCGATCTTCGGATCGCATCCTTTTTCACTATGAAAAATTACAGCAGGATCGGGTTACAATATACTTCCAGCAGCTCTATTGAAGACACAGTCAGCATAGACAGAAATGGTGTGGGAGCAATGCTCGAAATCAACAAACTCGAGTATCCGATCAATCCGAGAAAAGGATATAAAAATTCAACTAACTATACGATACGATGGAGCTCGAAAAAATCCTACGATCAGCTCATTTCTGAAGAGATAGAAGTCATAATCCCCTTGAATTACTATAATGTATTCTATTTAAAAGGGCTCACCAAACTCATTTTTACAAAAAATGACACCCTTTCAACTTATGATAAGTTTTCCTTTGGAGGTTATGAAAGCTTAAGGGGATTTGTTGACAATCAATTCATAGCTGCAAAATTCGGTATCATCAGTTTTGAATACAGATACCTGCTATCACGTGATTCACGTGCGTTTGCATTTGTTGATTACGGCTATTGTAAAGAATATAAAAGCTTGATCGGAGTTGGTTTGGGTGTTCGTCTTAAAAGCAAAATCGGTATTATCAAGATAGATTATGGGATCGGCTATCAGGACGGAACCTGGACAAATCCTTTGCAGGGCACGGTTCATTTTGGACTGGAAACAGGATTTTAAATTTTTGATAAGGAGTTTCATTGAAATTATCTCAACTTGAAATTGTCGGATTCAAATCCTTTGGTGAGCCAATAAAACTTAGTTTTTCAAAGGGGTTGACGGGCATTGTAGGTCCTAACGGATGTGGAAAATCAAATATTTCCGATGCGATCCACTGGGTTTTGGGAGAACAGAATGCACGAAGACTCCGCGGCGGAACAATGCGTGATGTTATCTTTAAAGGAACGCGAAAGCGAAGTGCACACAGTTTTACAGAAGTCTCAATAATTATTGAAAATGACAAAAATATCCTTCCTGTTGAATATAAAGAGGTCAAGATAACACGAAAGCTCTACGTTGATGGCGAAAGCGAGTATAAGATCAACGGACAGTCCTGCCGCTTGAAAGATATCTTTAATCTCTTTTATGACACGGGCATGGGACGCAGAGCTTATTCCTTTATGGAACAAAAAATGATCGATGATCTGCTACACAGCTCTGATGAAGACAAACGATATTTATTTGAAGAAGCTGCCGGCATAATGAAGTATAACCAGAGTCAGCGTACATGTGAGAACAAACTGAACTCTGTGGAGAATGACCTTGTACGTCTCGATGATATTATTTCTGAAGTCAAATACCAGGTTGGCTCACTTAGGCATCAAGTTGGAAAAGCTAAACGGTACCAAAACATCAATAAAGCGATAAATACGATCAAGATACAGGTTGCCGGGATCGAGTTTTTCACAATGCATAAGCAGCTCGCTCCGATGAATGAAAAGTTCCTCGAGCTTGAAAAGAAAATTACACAGAACAGCAAAGAACTGGCTCAATGCAACGCTGAAACCACAAAAAAAGAACGGGAACATCTTGCAATTGAAGACAAGCTGAAAAGAGAACAGGCAAAGCAGCGTGAGATCGAAAATGTGATAAATTCTTTTGAAAAGCAAATCCCTCTCAACAAACAACAGATCACAAATAACAAAAATAAACTCGAGGACAACCACGAGCGCATAAAAGTAATAGACCTGCAAAAAGAATCCGGTTCGGATGTCCTTGAAAAAGAACATAAAAAGCTCGAAGACACAAAAGAGACTCTTTCTCTCCAAAAGGAACAGGCAGAAAAATTAGAAAAAAAACTCGCTGAGATCAAAGAAAAGGTCGGTGCTCTTTATCAAGAAAATGATGAGATTTATCATAAAATAAATGAATTCCAATCCAAAAAACAAAAAATACTAAATGAAAAAAATGAGCTGGAAACCCGGCAGCGTTTGATCACAGAACAGGTCAACCGTATTACAGATAAAATTGAGGATTATCAAAACAAGTATGAAAAATTCTGCGAACTTGTAACTGAGCATGAAAAGAAACAAGCGCAAAGTACACTAATACTTCAGAAACTTCGTGAAAAAAAGATATCTCTTGAAAAAATTACTGAAAATATCAAAGAGAAAGAGCAAAAACTGCTTGATGAATCTCATGATTTTCTTCTCCAAATAAAAACTCATGAAAATGAAAAACGGCAGCTTATAGAATGGGAAAGAAATTTTGCCGGATATTCTGATGGAACAAAAGCTCTTTTGGAAAAATTCAGAGATAAAAAACTTACTACTCTCGCAGAAAATATTTCAGTAAAGGAAGAGTATGTTGGTCTTGTTGAGCAAGCACTACGAAACATACTTCTATCTGCAATTTGTGAAGAACGGGACATTCAAGATATCATCTCCTTTTTACAAAAAGAGAAGCTTACCTCACAGCTCATTATCAAAAAAACTGACCATGAAAAAAATACAAAGATCACCAAGATTGAAAATGCCACTCCCCTTGCAGAAATACTCACTCTTAAGAATGAAATCGTGCATCATAAAATACTTGAGAATTATTATATTGTTGAGAATCGTAATATCGCGCTTTCTCTAATTTCCCAACTTCAAAATGATGATCACATTCTCCATTTTATCACAAAAGACGGTGAAATATACTCCAATCGCGGAGTAGTGACCACGCACTGGATCGACACCTCCTCTAAGGGTCTTCTCAGCCGCAAAGCTGAACTGGACAAAATTGATAAAAATATATCCGATTTACAAAGTGAACATGCACAAATTCTACACTCAATCGAAGAAATCACCACGAAAAAGTCAGAGATTGCTGAACAAATAAAAATTCTAGCAAAGGACATTACTAGTACATCTGACGTTCTTGAAAAAGAGCAAAAACAGCTCATCAATATCACTATCCAGAAAGATAATTTCCAGGAGTTTGTCAGAGATAATAAGCAGCAATTCGCCGGGATAGAAACTCAACAATCTGAGGTTATAAAGGGTTTAAGATCAGTTGAAGTGAAACTTGATGAAATTCCGAAACATGAAGAGAAAGCACTTCAGCAAAAGCTGGAATCTGTTCAAACAACACTGAAAACAACCCGCAAAGAGCAATACCGCTTTGAAGAATTGGTCAATGATCAAAAAATTGAAATCACCAAGCTCGATAAAGATATCATTTATATAAATCAAAATATTATTCGAATCAATGAAACCACCCTGGCTAATGAACAGGAATTTGAAAAATTACAGAATTCGATCGAGCCTTTGAAAAAAGAAATTGAAAACCTACAGAAAAAAACTGAGAAATTAGAGATTTCATTTAAGAAAAAAGTGGATGAACTCCATACTTTCAAAGATAAAAATGTGAGTATTGAGAACGAATTCCACGAACTGAGAAAAGAACTCGATACGCTCAAGATGAAACTGCATGACTTTGAATTTAAAAAGGAGGTATTCTCCAGAGACAAGAACGAGATCGAGCTCAAAATCCAGGAAACAAAACTGAAGATCGAGCACCTAAAAGAGGATGTGATACAGCATTATCACCATGACCTTTCTCACGATGCAGCAGAAGATTATGGAGAACTTAGTCCGAATGAGCTGCAAACAGACAGAGAAAAACAGGAGAAACGTCTCGAAAACCTGGGACCTATAAACCTAGCTGCAATTAATGATTATGAAACGCAAAAAAAGCGTTTGGAATTCCTTAATGAGCAAAAAAAAGATCTGGTTGATTCTAAAACCAATCTGCAGGAAGCGATCTCTCAACTCAATGAAACTGCCGAAAAAATGTTCATGAATACTTTCACCATCATTCAGAAGAATTTTGATAAGATCTACAAAGAAATCTTTAACGGTGGTAAAGGAGTACTCAAGCTGGCAAATCCTTCAGATTCCCTTAACTCAAAAATTGAGATATATTCTAATCCGAAAGGAAAAAAGATCACAAATATCAGCCTGCTGTCCAGCGGAGAAAAAGCCCTTACTGCAATAGCACTCCTATTCTCTATTTATCTTGTAAAACCCAGCCCTTTCTGCATCCTCGATGAAATCGATGCACCACTCGATGATTCAAACGTTGGCAGATTCCTCAAACTGGTAAATAAGTTTTCAATCGACACACAATTTCTTATCATTACACACAATAAACGAACTATCGAAGCTGTTGACTACCTGTATGGCATTACAATGGAAGAAGATGGTGTTTCAAAGATAGTATCTGTAAAGCTCGATTGATTTCATGAAAAAAATCTTAATTATCCTGGTTTTTCTTTTATCAACCACCTCCCTGCATGCTCAGTTAGAGTTAAATTCTGTAGTGGACAAAGAAGGACAAAATCAAGATTCGCTGATCGTATTCTTCACTGGCAAATTGGATTTTGACAATAAACTGTATGGTCAGTCAATTAAAGGGCTACAGGAGTATGCTCGTGACAATCCGAATGGGCTTTTTGTTGCCGAAGCAATGTATGTGATCGGTAAATCCTATGTTGCTCTGGATAGTATGAATACTGCGATCTCAGTATTGGAAAAAAATTACAAAGATTACCCTCTTGATGATTACGGAATTTTGTCTTTAAGGGAAATAGGAAATATATATTTTTCTCAAAAAGATTATAAAAAAGCTAAATTATATTACACACAATTTATCTATTTTAATAGCCCTTTAAAAAACAAAGATTATGCGTTTCTTCAGATTGAAAAATGTAATTATTATCTTGGACTTTATAGTAATTCTACCGAGATATATACTCAGTTCATAAAAAAATATCCAAAGAGTTCAAAGGTGCCAAGGCTTCAATTCGAACTTGCCAACTATGATGTAACAGTTCATAATTATGATGAAGCAATAAATGAATATACTTTTCTAATTGAAACTTATCCTCACTGTACATGGCTTGATTCTGTATATTATAATCTTTCTATTGTATATAAATCACAAAATAATTGGGAAAAGACTATTGAAACGACTATTGCTCTCCTCAATCGATTCCCAGATTCAAAGTTGAAATCGGATTCATATGAATTGTTCATAGACGGGCTGGTAGCAAATCATCAATTTCTTCAAGCCATTGACACGTTGAACTATATTATTGAAACTGCTCCACAAGAAGAGAAAAATGAGTATTATCAACTTCTTGCTCGAATATACGAGGAACTTGGGCTGAACACTGAGCTCGTCTATATATATCAAATAATGATTGAGAATGAAACTGATGTTGAAGCTGCTGCATTATTACGCCTGAAGCTTGAATTGTTCAAAGCAAAAACGGGCACTGATGAAGACAGTTTAAAACCAATTGATAACGAACTGGACAGATAGAAAAAAATTGACATCAATTATGACCAACTTAGCTTTTAGCTATGCCGAAGTGGCGAAATTGGCAGACGCACTGGACTCAAAATCCAGCGAACCTTGGTTCGTGCCGGTTCGAGTCCGGCCTTCGGCACCAGAAATAAAATTACAAGGAGTGACATATATTGTTATTTGTTAGGTAATAACATAACTCGTGCACCTCGCACGTATATACCGCGTTTTGAGGTATTTTCCCATGAAATTTCAAAATATAAAAAGGAGTTTTTAATATGAAAATAAAAAATAAACTCAGTATCTCGCTTCTTTTAATCGTTATTTTTACAGTAACTTTTACTCAGTTTGCTTTTGCAGGTTCAGAAGCAACATGTATTTTCCTTCTTATTGAACCCGGTTCACGTCCAAATGGTTTGGGGCATTCCTATGTTTCTATTGCAGAAGGCGGTTTCGCTTCCTGGTGGAATCCTGGTGGGATTGCCTTCCAGGATAATTCCGAACTCGGTCTCATGCACTCTAACTGGTTTGGTGATATCATAGATGATATGTACTATGAATACCTTGGATATTCTCAATATTTCGAAGGAGTGGGTACTGTCGGACTTAATATCACATATATGACATATGGCGAGCAGGAAGCCTACGATGCAGAAGGAAATCCTCTGCGAAATTTCACTAGCTATGAAATCGCAGTTGGAGGTTCTTATGGCACAAAATTAAATGATGAACTAGGTGTTGGTATTAATCTTAAAGGTGTTATAAGCGGTCTCGCACCTCTTATTCCCGAACTCATGGACGCAGAAGGCACCGGATACACCTTTGTTGTTGACCTTGGACTTCTCAAGAAGAATTTCTTTATACCCAAACTCGATTTTGGTGTGAATATTCAGAACTTCGGTCCGGACATGAGCTATGCCAACTCAGAATCAAAACAGCCCATGCCGCTCAATCTCAAGCTGGGTTTTTCCTATAGAATTCTTGATGACAAATACAATAAACTCACTGTTACTGGTGACATCAATAAAATGATGGTCAATAATGACCCGCTCTGGAAACGTATTTTCACCTCCTGGGGTGACGATGGTTTCAAAAATGAACTCGATTCGATGATCGAGAATGTTGGTGTAGAGTATAAGTACTACAACCTTATTTCTCTTCGTGTCGGGTATGTGAATGATGTTGCAGGTCATATTCAGGGAGTTTCATTCGGTGGCGGTATTAGTTATGAATTCTCAAAAGGAAAAGATCTCTATTTTGACTTTGCCCTTCAACCAGGTGGCGAATTGCTGGATGGCGGAAAGAATAAAACTTTCTCACTTGGATTTACTTTCTAAACTAAGGAAAACCTATATAAATAATAAATTGATTCTACATCACAGAGTAGAAATAATAGCGGAACATTACGTATGAAAATTTCAAAAATTCTCACATATATATTTCTTTTTCTCATGATCCCTCTCTTCCTTTTTGCCAAATCCTCCTCCTACACATTCAAAAAACTGCCAGCTCAAGAATTGCAGAAGAGATATGAGAAATTAAAAAAAATTCCTCATGAAGTACAACAAAAAATTTATAATACTGCGGGATTATCTAATAAATTCTCCAGATTAACAAAAGATGGTTTTGAAGGAGTGAATTTGCTGGTCATACTTGTGGATTTTATTCCTGATGATGACCCGAAGACAACTGGAAATGGGAAATTCGATTTTGGATACTGGGACTACTTTGAGGTGAATGGTGTAAAGGATTCGATAAGCACTATCGGTTCTCCTCCTCACGACTCAACCTTTTTTCATCAGACTGTTAAAGCAATGCAATACTACTACCAAACTGCGAGTCTTGGCGAACTGAACACCTTCAATCCTCTCCAGGAAAAAAATTTCCATTATAAGATATTCCCTCATCAAGCTGACACGGCGTATCAAATGCCTCAGCAGATGGCATACTATTGGCCCGACACTGAAGATTACGACTTAAAATCGGATAGACTTATCCAGTATTTTAAAGATGCAATTACAACTGCGGATACAACAGAATTTGAATACACTCCTGACATTATCTTTTCTGAATATAATCATATTATGATAATTCATGCCGGCGCGGATTGGCAGCATGATGTTTTCTGGGACACTCCCAGTGATATTCCTTCCTGCTATTTCCACCTTAGGGATGATTCTATTGCAGTGAACGACAGCATCTTTTTTGTAAACTCCGGCGCTAATTCTCCCGAAACTATTTCTCAGGATTTTTATAAAAATAAACACTTCATCTACGGATTTGGTTCCATTAATGCTGAATTTTTCCATGAATTCGGCCACAGTCTTGGATTTGTGGATTTATATAATACATCAACCATGTATCCTGCGGTAGGTTACTGGGATATTATGGACAGCGGCGGTTTTGGCTCCGCAGTTCTGATAGACACCATGCAAACTCCACCTGACTCTCTTGTAATCGAAGCAGTGCTCCCAACCCTACCTTCTGCCTGGTCACGTACTTTGATCTGGGGTAAAGAGTTAGAAGCTTCAGGAAAGTTTATCACTGTGGATTCACCATCAGAAATTACTGTTTCTGCTGCTGAACTGCCGAATGCTCTTCTTCCTCAATTTGTAAAAATTCCTATTAATAATAAAGAATACTTCCTAATAGAAAATCGTGAAGTCGAACTTGATAACCAGGGAGCGCCGGTCATCAAAGTAGATGACATTACAGGACGGGTACCTCTCTATCCTATGAATCCACTGACTGATCGGAATAACTACGAGTTTGACTATTTCCTCCCTACATATGATACATTTCTTGATGCTGAAACAAACGGTGGATTATGCATCTGGCATATCGATGATTATGTTATCTATGATGAACTCGTCGAAGTTGATGACGGGTGGTTTAACCGCTTTGATGCGAATATGGTGAACGCTAAATCTTCACGTCGCGGAGTAAAACTTGTCGAAGCAGACGGCATCGAAGACATTGGCAATCCCTATTCATATTTCCCCTACGGCACTTGTTACGAACCCTTTTTCAAAACGAAACCCGGTACATGGACACCTGGAGACACGAACAGATATCATAACTATAAACTTGCACCGAATACACGACCAAACTCATTTAGCAACGAGAGTATAAATACTCTTATTGAAATAATAGACATAAGCAACTACGGTGTGGAAATGTCCTTCGCTTTTCAGTATCAAACATATGACGAGATCACATCATACAAACCGGTGCAGAAATTCAATCCTGCTCATGAACTCATACATTATAAAAACGATATATTCGATACTCATGTCCTTGCAATTGCTTCAGATTCTTTGTTAGTATTTTATGAAGAAGAACTATTTGGAGATACCTTAATTGCTTTTTCTAAACCTATCACACAACCTCTCTCTCTTGCAGAGTTTGCACAAAAGGAATATATAATCGTATCTCTTGAAGATTCTCTTGCTTTTATACGATATGACATCATGAACAATCCGCCAATAACGGCTTCCGGCATAAAACTTGATAGATGGATAACTGATTCACCAATTCAGGTTTCTGAAAATGATATTATCGTTCCAACTGATCTTGGTTTGAGGAAAGTAAGCTTTGATGGAGATACTCCATCTGTGGTTGCTCAGGAAAATACACACATCGAGAAAATTGCTTTCGACTCAATTATAAACGAGCTTGTTGCACTTACACATGAAAATTCTGCTGCAATCTATGATACCTCATTAACACTACTTGAAGAATATCCTATGCGAACTCAAATCGGAAATCACTATCCGATTATTGAGAGTCTGATGAAAAACTTTGTCCATCAGCAGAGAATTTATATTCAGGATAATTCTGGTTCGATATATGTCATTGCTGACGGTGTTGTTACTCAGATATTTAACTCTGCTACCTATCCTGTTGCAAATTTTTCCAACATTTCTCTTGGAGATGTGAATGATGACGGTATTCATGATGTTGTCTTTACTACGGAAAGCAGGATTTACATCCTTCAACCCAATGGTTCATTTTTGAATAAAACTCCTGTTATGCCTTATGATGTATCATATTCAGAATCTGTTTCACCAATTATCGGGCAAAATTATTTAGCAGAGAACATTTCACTCTATCTCCCCACTTCTTCTAATTGGACTCAGGCGATTGATAACAATTGTGTAGTTCAGGACATGTATAGCTTTGCGAATGGTCTTGCTCTTGCATCTCCCTCTATTTCCCAGAATGAATCATCCTCAATGTTGTATCTGCCGATCTCAGATTCTCTAGTTCAGATGTATTCTTTTACTCATATTGATAATTCTCCGGTAGAAGTATATTGGAATGGTTATAAAAACGGACCACGAAGAACAGCGTGCGTAATAGCCCTCTCAGAAGGAAATCCTGATTCGACTGCGACTTTCACTATTCTTACTTATCCTAATCCAGCAGAATCAGGACAGGTTAGGATAAGAATACGGTCAAATCAGGATGCAGCTTCCTCAATAAAGATCTATAACCTCGCTGCGGACATTCTATTCAGCGATGAACAGCAGATAACTGCTTATATAAATAATGAATATGTGTGGCCCATTGACAATGTTTCATCCGGCGTATACTTCGCTATGGTCAAAGTTGGCGGGAAAAGCGAATTGGTAAAGATTGGAATCACAAAATGAAATATAAATTTTTAATCATTGCACTTATTCTCATATTAGTCAGCATCTCAATCCTTCAGGCAGATAAGCCCAAATCAAAAGCACTGGCTGCGCTGATGTCCTTTGCTATTCCAGGAACAGGTGAACTCTACGCAAAAAATACAGCATCCGGGGTTGCCAGTCTTGCAACTGAGACCTTACTCTGGCTTGGATATTTCGGTTTTTTGCAACAGGCAAAATGGGCTGAAAATGATTATAAAAAGTATGCTCTTGCATATTCAGATACTCATGTTACCGAGGCAGATGATCTGTATTACGAACTCCTTCAGGATTATTACTCAAGTACAGAATACAATAACCACGTCGAGATTTATGCACGACAAGGTCTAAATTATGGTGATTGGACATGGGAAGAATATGAACAGTTTCGTGCAGAATATCTTTATGTTGGTGATCAGGCATGGGATTGGGGTTCTACAGATGTCTGGTACCGTTATGGTGAACTTCGGCGTGAGAAAAATAAATATAAGATAATCTCAAAATTTACTATTGCGGGAATGCTTGTAAACCGGCTTGTGAGCATGGTCAAAGCAGTGCAGTCTGTGCATCGCTACAATAAAGGAATTACGAAGCAAAATACTGTTTCCCTGAATTGCGGTTATAACCACATGCTTCAGAGATTTACACTCTCCCTTGAGAAACGCTTCTGACATGGACACGATTTACTTAGACGGCACTTCGTTAACTCTTGAGCAGATTTACACAGTAGCTGAACAAAAAGCCAAGGTTGCTCTTACTCAAGAGTCGAAAAAGAAAATCCAAAAATGCCGTAATTGCATTGATGAAATTATAAAGAAAAACTATGTTGTATATGGTGTAAATACAGGTTTTGGCGCTTTCAAAGATAAACGTATTGCTCCTGAAAAACTAAAAGAACTTCAACGAAATTTGATCATCAGCCACTCCACAGGTGTGGGAAATTATCTTCCGGTCAAAGTCGTGAGAGCAAGCATGCTGCTCAGAATCAATTCACTCTCAAGCGGATACTCCGGCATCAAACTGAAAACTCTTGAAACTCTCATAGAAATGTTGAACAAAGGAGTTCATCCTGCCGTGCCGGCTCAGGGTTCCGTTGGCGCAAGTGGTGATCTGGCACCGATTTCACACATAATCCTTGTGCTCTCCAGAGGTGAAGATCAGGAATTGGAGGAGTACAGTGGACGGGTAATTATTGAAGAAAATACCGACCGTGACAACTATTCCATTAAGACTATTTCGGGGCTGAAAGCCATGCGTGATGCAGGTATCGAGCGTGTAGTGCTCGATGCTAAAGAAGGACTCGCTCTTAATAACGGCACTAATGTTATGACTGCGATCGCTGCACTGGCACTTGTCGATGCACAGGTGCTTCTTGAAAATGCAATTAAGATATTTACTGCATCTCTTGAAGGATTACGCGGTGTATCCGATGCGTTCCAACCAAAAATACATGAACTGCGTAGGCAAAAAGGTCAAATTGAGATAGCAAAAAAAGTTATGGAATATATCAAAGGCAGTGCGCTGATAGACTCAAGAAAATCGGAAGTTCAGGATAGCTACTCTCTTCGATGTTTTCCGCAAGTGATCGGACCGATTAAAGAAACACTCGACTTTGCTGCGAATATTATTGGGCGCGAAGCAAATGCTGTCACTGATAATCCTCTTATCATTCCCGAAGCAGAAAGACCAATCAAAGCATTTTCAGGTGGAAATTTCCACGGAGAACCCATTGCTCAGGTTTGTGATTTTTTGAAAATTGCTATTGCTGAACTCGGAAATATTTCTGAAAGAAGGATCTTTAAACTTACCTCACAATTTCTAAGTCATGGGCTGCCCAGCATGCTCACAACAGAGCCCGGATTACAAAGCGGGATCATGATCCTGCAATATACTGCTGCTGCTTTGGTTTCTGAAAATAAAGTACTTGCACATCCTGCGAGCGTGGATTCCATTCCTACAAGTGAAGATGTTGAAGATCACGTGTCCATGGGTACTATTGCTGCCCGTCAATTCCGAGAAATCCTGGAAAACGTACGCAGGGTAATCGCTATCGAATATATCACCGCATGCCAGGCACTTGATCTGAGACTGCGCATCGATCCCGACTTTGAAAATCACACTCCTGAACATACTTTTGGGAAAATAACTTATGGCATCTATTCTAAACTTCGTAACGCAGGAGTAAGTTTCTGGGATCGCGATAAAGTCGCATATATTGACATAGAAAAAACACTCCAACTAATTACTACCGAATTATAACATAAAGGAGCTCACCATGGCTATTATTTTGAATGGATATGATTTAACTATTGAAAAGGTCGTGAAGATCGCTCGAGAAAATGAAAAAGTTGAAATCCCCCGGGAAAGTCTCGAACGCATCAACGCATGCCGTGCAATGCTGGAAGAAAAGATCAAAGCTCATGAGATAATGTATGGAGTGAATACAGGTATCGGAGAATTTTCCGAAGTTGTACTAAGCGACGAACAAATGGAAGACTTTCAGCGTTATTTGGTATACAATCATGCTGCAGGCATCGGCGATCCTGCCCCTATCGAATATGTGCGCGGAGCTATGGCAGGAAGAATCAACGTGCTCGTCAAAGGCAATTCCGGCTGCCGTCCAGAAATTCCGCTTACATTTGCGGCAATGTTGAACAAGGGCGTAACGCCTTATGTGTGCCAGAAAGGTTCTGTTGGTGCGTCTGGAGACCTTGCTCCAATGTCGCAGATCGCACTTCTTCTTCTTGGAGAAGGAAAAGCATATTATAAAGGAGAGCTGCTTGAAGGTAAAGAAGCAATGGATCGGGCAGGCATTCCAATTCCCGGGCTTAAAGCTCGTGACGGACTTTCTGCGATCAATGGCTCAAATCTTTTAACTGCGATGAGCGCTCTTATGCTTTACGATGCAAACCGCTGGCTCAAACAGGCGGAAATTGCAGCAGCAATGTCACTCGAAGCCCTTAAAGCAAATATGAAACCCTACACTCCTCTACTTCACGAGGTCCGTGGATTCAAGGGTGCAATCCGTTGTGCAAAATCAATTCAAAAGCTCATTAAAGGCGGCGATCTTGCAGAGGGAAAAATTAAATGCAAAGTGCAGGATGCCTATTCCATGCGCTCTACTCCGCAGGTTATTGGGGCTGCCCATGATGCAATTGTCTATGCCCGCTCACAAGTTGAGATCGAACTCAACGGCGTGGGTGATAACCCAGTCTTCTTCCCTGATAGAAAGCTGCAACTTACAGGAGCCAATTTCCAGGGCTCACCTGTTTCATTACCGATGGATATGATAAGCGTTGCGATCACAATGGTTTCCGTCATGTCCGAACGCCGCATGAACAGGTTGAATAATCCCGCATTGAGTGTCGGGCTTCCGGCATTCCTCACAAAGGGTGCAGGCATGTTCTCCGGCATGATGCTCAGCCAATATACTGCGGATATGCAGATAGTAGAACAGAAAATTCTTTCTGCCCCTGCATCAATCCAATCCATCCCTGCTGCTGCTGATCAGGAAGATTTCGTGTCAATGGGTATGAACACTGCGATCAAGAATTTCCAGATCATGGACAATGCATACGGTATTCTTGGCATCGAATTCATGGCTGCTGCACAAGCGCTTGATTTCCGCGAAGAGGAATACGGATTTGGTGCTGGCGTCACAAAAGCAAAAGAAGTGATTCGAAAATATGTTGAATTCCTCGATATTGACAGACCTCTTTATCCTGACCACACAAAGATGAAAGAACTTGTTAAATCTTGTGAAATCCTTGAAGAGGTAGAGCAAATAGTGGGCAGCTTAGAGTAATACCGAAATGAAAACCCGTATATTTCTTTTAATTTTTTCGGTTCTTCTTGTGCTAACAAGTTGCGTCTATTATAATACCTTTTATAATGCGAGAAAATACTACTCAGAAGCACTGAATGCAAAAGAGAAAAACAACGGAAAGTTATCACCAAATATTCAGACAAAATTCGAAACATCTATTGGCAAGTGTGCCTATATCATACAGGAATATCCGACAAATAAATGGGTCGATGATGCGATCCTGCTGATGGGACAATGCTTTTACGAACAGGAATCCTACATAAAAGCTCTTCGGAAATTTCAGGAATATGAGAAGTATTATAACAAATATAATCTCTATCCGATCGCAAAACTCTATCTTGCCAAGACCTATATTGCAATGAAAGAATTTGATGAAGCCATGAAACAATTCTCGGCGATCTTCAATAACTCAAGGTTTCAAGAGGTTCGAACAGAGGCATACTTTGATCTGGTTTATTATTACATTGAGAAAAATAAATATAACGATGCAAAGAACACGATTCTCGAGCTATTGAACACTAACCTGAAAAGAAAACCTCATCTCAAAGCGATGTTCCTCTACGCTGAAATAGTGTTCCTCAATGGAGAATATCGTAGCGCCGAGCTTGCTTTTCGGAATCTGCTTGCTGAGAAACCAACCAAAAGATATCAACTTGATGCCTTATTTTATATCGGAAATATATTTTTGGAAACCGGGAATTATAAAGAAGCTCTTCCCGTATTTGAAAGACTCAATGAAACTGAAGTTGATTATACCAGACTCCCGGAAATAAGAATGTATATAGCGATCTGTGAAGCCCATCTTGGAAATACCGAAAAAGCATTTAAGATGTTTGAAACATTGATTACGGACAATAAAGGAAAAAAGATCGTTTCTGAGATCAATTATTACTGGGGTGATATCTATTTTAGTGTGCTTAACATTGACAGTCTAGCTATCAAAAAGTTTAACGATGTAGTAGTGAAAAATCTTGATGAGGAACTTGTTAGAGACACAAACAACAAACTCAAGATCGCCCAAGAACTCATCAGCTATCAAAGCGTGCAAAGCAGCAACCAGATCAGTAAGATCGTCGAGTTCCAGTTCCAGCTTGCGGAATATTATAATTTTGATCTCAATCAACCCGACTCTGCGCTTGCAATGTATGATGACATCCTTGAACGTCTTCCGATACTCAGACTGGAGCTTGATTCACTTAACAAAATTATGATGCTCTACTATCCGGAACAGGACACGCTCGCCACTGCGAGTGACTCCCTCTTTATTTCTGATTCTCTGGAAATAGAGATCACGGTTCAGAATCAAGATTCTGTGGCAGCAATTATAGATACATTCGCAATAACTCAGAGCGTAATCGATTCAATTTTAACAACTATCCCAGACTCATCATTCGCAGATAGTCTCAGAGGATTAGCTCTCATTGATACTGCTTTTGCAGACACTATTCTCACTGATTCCACTATGACAGACAGCACAGTTGCCAAACCGGAGAGAATAATCGTTCCTGCCAAGCAGCAGCTTCTCGTGAAAATAGAGAATCTTAATAATACTATTCAGGAATTCGAGAAGGAGATCATCGCAGAAGTTCTTTTTATGAAGCTTTGGACTTATCGGGAAAAACTTCAGGATGCGGATAAAGCTTCAGAAATGCTCCTACTTCTTGAAACTGATTATCCTACTTCAAAATATACGATTGCCGGCAAGAAACTCGTCAACAATGAACCATATCAGCTGGTAGATCCTGAAGAACATTATGCACAGTTGTATTTGAATAAAGCATTGGATTTTTACTTTGATTCCGTCTCACTCGAACAAAGCCATGCATATTTAGATACAATTTTATTGAATTATGATTCCACAGAAGTTTATCCTCAGGCATTATATTTGAAATCCTACCTGTTTGTAGAAGAGAGCAAGGATACTACTTCTGCCAGACCATATTTGGAAGAACTTTTCACCGATTATCCTCAGCACGAACTAACGAACGAGGTTTCTGATTTCTTTGATGGAACACATTTCCTTACTTATGAAGCAGAAGAAGACACCACAGTAATAATCGATTCTACAATTGTATTGCCGGACAGCACCATTATTCCGGATTCATTATTTACGATTCAGGATACAACATCAATTATAGATTCTGTTCTGATCACAACCGAAGAAGACAGTATTTCCATTTTTCCGGAACCGGAAGACAGCTTGGAGGTTCGTAAACAATAATTTCTCTCATGCTTAACCATCTTAGCACACTTCTAAAAATTTTATTTATTATCTCACAGATAGTTTTTATCTTCTTGTTTCACAATGAACTTTTATTGATTTCTGTGCTCATTATTCTGGCTCTGTCCCTGATGATATATCCAGCAAATCTTATCGCTGTTGCAAATACTATCTTACGTATATCTCCCCTTCTTTTGTCGATTTTTCTTATGGGTTATTTATTTGGCAATTCCTGGCAGAAGGACATGATGATAATAGGTTCGATCGCAATTACGCTGAGTTATACTGTTGTGCTTGTGAAATCGACTTCAGTATTCTCATTCCTGACACAAATGCACAAAGTGACTCCACAGAAAATACGTAATTCATCAACACTTTTTCTCTATGGCATCATTAGATTTCTCCCCATTATTTATCATGAATGCTCTCACACGATAAAGCTATATAAATATCATATAAAGAGAAAAATAGGGCTGAATGAAATATCTGAGCTTATCCCTCTTATTGTGAACAGTTCGCTTAAGAAAGTGCATATGTTTTCTTCAACTGCCGAAAGTCTTATACACAGTGAACTTTCACACTCTTTTTATGCGTGGGATCTTTTATTACCGGTGCTGCTTATAATACAAATTGGACTGATCTTTATATGAAGAAATTTTTACTCCACTTCAGTTATGATGGACATCCTTTTCATGGATGGCAGATACAAAAAGATACGCTTACTATTCAGCAGGTCATGGAAAAAGCACTTTTCCAAATCTTTAAAGTTGAGACTCCTTTGACAGTATCGGGCAGAACCGATGCGGGTGTGCATGCACTTAATCAGTATGCCCACTTTACTGCAAAGACGAGAATGGAACCGGAGAATATCATCCCTGCAATCAATAGCATTATTCCTAAAGCGATCTACATCAAAGAATGTACCGTTGTGGATGACGCTTTTCATGCGAGATTTTCTGCAAAAAAAAGAACATATATGTATAAGATAATGAAAGAATTCTCTCCATTTGAACGGTTATATGCTTCATATTTTCTTCATAAAAAGTTATCTTTACCGTTATTGCAACGAGCTTCCGAATATTTACTCGGCACGCATGATTTTAATGTCTTTGCTCATGACACATCGCAGCTTACTTCAACGCAGTGTACTGTTGATAGCGCTGATTGGAGCGAGACAGACACCCATCTCACCTTTGAAATATGCGCAAATAGATTCATGCATAATATGGTTCGAAGGATAGTCGGCACACTTTTGCATATTTCCCATGAAGGGCTCGAACCAGAGCATATAGATAAAATATTATCTAATCAGGACTATAATCTCCTTGGTATGACAGCTCCACCTCAAGGACTTTATCTGTTTGAAGTTACATATTAGTTTTATGAAATCATAAAAAAATTGACGTTCCGGCACATAGTTTGTAGATTTTGTTTCGTAGAATAGAGTTAATAAATATATCACAATTAAATGGTGCTCAAAAATCTGGAGGTAACCATGAAAATCACCCATTTCAACGATGTCCTTCTCGAAGATGTGAATGTAGAAGGTGCTGACAAAACCAAAATCAGGTGGCTTATTTCAAAAAAGGATAACGCCCCTAATTTTGCCATGCGTATGTTTGAAGTCGAAGCAGGGGGACACACTCCGTTTCATTCGCATGACTGGGAGCATGAAGTTTTTGTACTTCATGGAACCGGTGCTTTGGTCACTGAAGAAGGAGAAAAGCCATTCCAGCAATGGGATGTCATCTTTGTGGAACCCTATTTAAAACATCAATTCAAAAATACTGACGATACCCTCTTACGCTTCCTCTGTGTCGTTCCCCACTCACATCAAACAGCAAAAATGTCAGGCAATCCTCTTGGAGACAAACCCGCAAACAACTGCTAATGAATATACTCGCTTTTGACACATCCACATCGTACGAAAGTATCGCACTCTCAAGTAACGGGCAGATTATTGCAGATGTGACTACAAAATCAAAAAAGACTCATTCCGAGCGTCTTTTGCCTACACTTGAAAACCTTCTTTCTCAAACAGATATGAAGATGGAGGAGATCTCAGCGATCGCTGTTTCACTCGGACCGGGTTCTTTTACCGGACTGCGTATCGGGCTTTCTACTGCCAAAGGTCTCTGTTTCGGTTTGAAGTTACCACTTTACGTAACATCAACATTGAGATCTCTTGCGAATAATGCCTCATCGGTTTCATCAAATATTTGTGCACTTATGGATGCAGGACGAGATGAATTTTACTATGCTATGTATTCGTCGGATCTTACAGAAATACACAAACCGTCATTCGCGAAGATAGAACAAATTGTGCAAATTATAGATACTGAAACCCTGTTAATCGGGCCTGTCAGTTTAACAATAAAGCAAGCACTCTCAGATACTGATGTCAAACTGAACTTCGCAAGGGCTATTGACTGTTATCCGAAGGCATCATCCTTGATCGATATCATAGAAAATCAAAAGGGTTGCGACGTGTATGAAGCTGATGACATCGCAAAGATAGAGCCCTTATACATTAGGAAATCAGCAGCGGAAGTAAATTTTAAATTAAAACAATGAAAGAAATAAAAATGAAAATTCATAAATATTTAGGAGTATTATGGAAGATTTAATTGACCTAAAAGAAATGCAAAAGATGAACTTGCCTGAACTTCATAAGATCGCAAAAAGTTTCGAGATAAAAAAATTCAAAGCCATGAATAAAAATAATTTAATGTTCGCGATCCTCGATGCACAGGCAGCAAATGAAGGATTGGTCTTCACCACAGGTGTGATCGATCTTACACCTGAAGGATACGGTTTTCTTCGTTCCGCAAAATCAAATTATATTAGTGGACCCAGTGATATCTACGTATCCAAAGCTCAAGTGAAAAAATTTCATATCAAACAAGGAAATATCATTTCCGGACCTGTACGTTCACCAAAAGAAGACGAAAAATACTTCGCCCTCATAAGAATCGATGCGATCAACAACGAACCTGCTTTACGTGCATACGAAACCCCGAATTTTGATTTTCTGACGCCGCTTTATCCCGAAGAAAAACTCAATCTGGAAACCGATCCGGACGAACTTTCCACACGGATAATCGACCTCTTTACGCCAATCGGCAAAGGGCAAAGAGGACTCATTGTTGCTGCACCCCGTACCGGAAAAACTGTACTGCTTCAAAAGCTTGCAAACGCAATTCTCACAAACCATCCTGAAGTTTATGTGATCATTCTTCTTGTCGATGAGAGACCCGAAGAAGTCACAGAAATGAAACGTATCGTAAAACCTGAGAATTCAGAAGTTGTGAGCTCTACTTTTGATGAAACCGCTCATCATCATGTGCGCCTTGCTGAAATGGTCATGGCAAAGGCAAAAAGAATGGTTGAATACGGACGCGATGTGGTCATACTGCTTGATAGTATCACCCGTCTCGCACGTGCATATAACACACTCATGCCTGCGAGCGGAAAAGTCCTTTCCGGTGGTGTCGATGCAAATGCGCTTCACAAACCGAAACGCTTCTTCGGAGCTGCACGCAATACTAAAGAAAGCGGTAGTTTGACCATTATGGCAACCGCACTGATTCATACAGGTAGCAAGATGGATACTGTTATCTTTGAAGAGTTCAAAGGTACCGGTAATATGGAACTCGTGCTCGACCGCTCAATCAGCGACCTGCGAATGTACCCTGCAATCGATCTCATTACTTCGGGAACACGCCGCGAAGAGCTTCTTCTATCCGACGAGGTTAGAAATCGTGTATTTATTCTTCGTAAAATCCTCAAAAATCAAAATCCCTATGATGCGATAGAGCTTCTTAAGAACAAGATGAAAGGAACAAAGAATAATCAGGAATTCCTGAAATTAATGAGCAGCTAATATTCTGTTTATGAAAAAAACTATCTGTCAGATCATAGTCTTTTTCTCACTTTGCAACATATCTTTATGGGGGCAATCCCTTTCTGTCGTATATAATTATATCGCCAAGAATAAGTACAATACTGCTTCTCAAAAATTAAAATCCATGCTCCCGCAGTGTAAAGTTGATGACGAAAAAGTTGAGATACTCTATCTCTTAGGACAATGTGCAGACAATGCAGATGATGCTTCATTTTATTATAAAGAGATACTAAAAGAGAAAGAAAACGCATATACTGATAGAGTGCTTATCCATCTGGCAAAGATCGGTCTGACACATGAAGATTGGACGGAAGCAAAGCAATATTCAGACAAACTGCTAACGAAAACCTTTTCTTTGTACTACTCAGAAGCTCTCTTCATGAATGCGCAGGCACATTTCTGCAATGCGGAATATTTTCCTGCGATCACTTCGTATAAAGAATTCATCAACATATCTCTTGATTCCTCTCAACGCGAACTGGCAATGCTTAATTGCGGTACTGCCTATTATGAACTAAAGCAGTATTCGAAAGCGATCGAACAGTTCTCGCAAATGCAGGAAGAAAGTCCAAACAGTAATTTCAATCCCTACATGCTCTATTTACTGGGGTTGAGTTATGAAAACAGAGCAGAATATACCGATGCGATCACTCATTATAAAACGCTCACAAATGACTATCCCTACTCGCAATATTCACCTCTTGCAGAACAGCAGCTCGTGTCCTTGATCGAGCAGGGACACTATTCATCGTCCCTCACGACGTTACCCCAGACCGATGAGCTTATTGATAAAAAATATATCGTTCAGCTTGCAGCTCTGGAAAGCTCGACTAAAGCCCATAAAGCGCAGGATGAGTATAAAGCTCTTGGTGTAAAGAATACATTTATCTTTACAAAATCCGTGAACGGAAAAATATATTATGCAGTCGGTGTCGGTCCCTATTCAACTGAAAACGAAGCACTCTATAAAAAAAACCGGCTTGCAGAAAAAAACATCAATTCATACATTTATAAAAAAACATGACAAAAAAGCAATCTCCAGACACTTTACAGGAACACACACCTCTTATTCGGCAGTTCCTTTCCATCAAAAAGAAGCAGCCGGACGCACTTTTGCTTTTCCGAATGGGAGATTTCTATGAGACCTTTTTTGAAGATGCGAAAAGAGCTTCAAAATTACTGGGTATAACACTCACAACGCGAGATAAAAAAAAGAAAAATCCTGTTCCACTTGCCGGATTCCCCTATCATGCTTTAGATAACTATCTGAAAAAATTATTGGACCACGGAGTGAAAGTAGCAATATGCGAACAGGTCGAAGATCCCAAAAAGGCGAAAAAACTCGTTAAAAGGAAGATCGTCGAGGTCATAACTCCCGGAACTATACTCGAAGAAAATTTCCTTCATGGAAAAGGAAATAATTATCTTAGTGCGGTGTATGAAGGAAACTCAAGCTGCGGTATCTCTTCTATTGATATTTCAACCGGAGAATTTTCCTGCACAGAAGTTCCCTTCGACCGTGTTGTCGATGAGCTTGCACGAATTCATCCAACAGAAATTTTACTTCCTGAAACAACAGAATCCGATCTTAAAGAAAAGATCAGCATCTTCTATGATCCTGCATTTACAGAATATGAGACCTGGCGATACGAATTTCCCGAAGCTGAAGATCTTCTTAAAAAACATTTTGATGTTCTCTCCCTCGAAGGATTTGGTCTTTCAGGAAAAAATACTGCGGTATGCGCGTCAGCAGCAATTCTATCATATATAAAAGATCTGAAAGAAGGCGAACTTTCCCATATCAACACACTCAGCTTCTATTCAGAAGGGCAGTTCATGCAGGTTGATGCGCTTTCCAGACACAATCTCGAGCTTACAGAATCAATGCGTACTCGCTCACAGCACGGCACTCTTCTTGAGGTTTTGGATGAGACGAAAACACCGATGGGCGGACGAAAACTCGTCAATTGGATGCTTAATCCGCTTATGAAAAAGGATCTCATAATCCAGCGCCTCGACAGTGTAGATGAACTACTTGATAAAAGCCATGTGCGCAAAAGTATTATTGATATTCTTTCCGAAATAGGAGATATTGAACGTATCATCAGCAAGCTTGGAACAAATAAGGCATACCCTCGCGACTTGATCGCTCTGAAAAATTACCTCTCGTTGGCTAAACCTTTAGCTGAACATATTTCGAATTGTGATGCTGAATTACTTAGATCTTTATACGCATCCATTCAAAATTTTGATGAGGTTATACTTATTGTCGAAAATGCGCTCAATGAAGACGCTCCGCTCACTTTACAGGACGGCGGGATAATTAAAGAGGGTTATAATCAAGAGCTGGACGAACTGAGAAGCAAGAGTAAAACAGGAAAAAAATGGATCGCTGAGCTCGAACGAAAAGAGATCGAAAGAACCAATATCCCCAAGCTGAAGGTTCGTTATAACAGTGTTTTCGGTTATTACATCGAAATAACCAAATCCTATTACGACAAGGTGCCGGAAGATTATATTCGAAAGCAGACACTGGTAAATGCAGAGCGTTTCATCACACCTGAGCTCAAGGAATTTGAAAACCAGGTTCTCGGTGCTGAGGAACGCAGCACACAACTGGAATATTCTCTTTTTATTGAAATTCGGGAAAACCTGAAAAATTTTATTCCCCGATTTCAGCAATTCTCGGAGGTCATCTCAACACTCGATGTACTCACGAATCTCTCACAAATTGCTTATTACAACCATTATGTGCGACCTGAAATTCATGACGGTCACGAAATCCGTATTGAAGAAGGAAGACATCCTGTTATAGAAAAGCTCTCTGCTGGCAACGAGTTCATTCCAAATGATACATTTCTGAATAGTTCCTCGGATAGGATATTACTCATTACCGGTCCTAATATGGCAGGTAAATCTACCTACTTAAGGCAGGTGGGATTGATCATAATCATGGCGCAGATGGGCTCATTCATTCCTGCTGCTTCTGCAAAGATCGGTATTGTGGATAAGATATTTACGCGTGTGGGTGCATCCGACAACCTGGCACTTGGGCAAAGCACATTTCTGGTAGAGATGATCGAAACTGCCAACATTCTGCATAATGCAACACCACGAAGTGTCGTTCTGCTAGATGAGATCGGGAGAGGTACAAGTACTTTTGACGGACTGAGCATTGCATGGGCTGTGGTTGAATACCTTCATGAAAACAAGAAGATCGCAGCAAAAACACTCTTTGCTACTCACTATCATGAGCTCACAGAACTTTCCAATGTGTATAAAGGTGTGAAAAATTATAATATCACTGCAAAAGAGTATAAAGATAGGATAATCTTTTTGAGAAAAGTAGTGCCCGGCAGCGCAGATCAGAGCTATGGCATTCAGGTCGCAAAACTGGCAGGTATTCCTCAAAAAGTTATTGAGCGCGCTCAGGAAATCCTGGAAGAACTCGAAAAAAGTGAATTCAACGAATCCAGCATTCTGGAGAAAACAAAGAGGAAAAAAGCCGAGATCAATCAAATCTCATTTATTGAAGTGCTTTCTCAGAAAACAAGTAAAGAAAGAGCGCTTATCGAAGAACTGAAAGGTCTGAATATTGACTCCCTAACCCCTATCGAAGCGCTTACTTTTCTCTCTAAATTAAAAGAAAAACTTTAGTTTTGGAACTGCTTTTAAAATAACTCTCAACCAATGTATTGATTCTTTAGAATAAATATTTTTAACCACGAAATGCACTAAAAGCACGAAAATGGTTTTTAAGAAGAATATTCTATAAAATATCATTCTATTAATTTCGCGTCTTTCATGCCTGCTTCGGCGTAACGTAGTGAAGACGGTTCTTTCGTGGTTCATTATATTTTTCTAATTCGGTAATTTCCTCACTAAATTTTGCGGTTCTTTCCTATAAATCGAATCTCTCTGTATTTGTAATTGGTTATTTGGGATTTTATTAAAAATTAGATATTGGATATTAGTTATTCAAGTTTTAAAGGATGAAGATTATAAATTCATCTTTAAAAAATATCTAATACGAAATTTGAGCAATATAAAAAACCCCATTCATCCTTTTCACCCAATAGTTTCTTTATTAGTTGCAGTTCCTCATCCGGCAGATTGTGCACACCTGTGCTGTCTTCAGGATATTGTTTGAGCATGTTCAAAATCCTATTGCCTTCTTCAATACTGAGCTGTAAATGCTCTTGATGAGGTGTGGGTGGCTGAAGAACTTTCAATGAATTATTTTCTACTGTAAATGAGAAATAGAAGGATTCATCCTCGCATTGCTTGTTAGTAAAAACTACATGAATTGAATATATTGAATCATCGAGCTCTACTTCATAATCCAAAACTTCCTTGACATAAAACCTTGGTCTATAGCTACCAATATTCTTCTTTGAGAAATAATAGAACATCTTGTCAAGAGTATTATTTTCGAGATTCTCCTTGAATCTTAGAAGAAATTTTGTGATAATATTGTTTATTTGAGGAGTAATTATTTTTTTTGTAGCTATAACTCCCATTCTTTGGAAAGTTTCTGCTTTTATTTTTCTGTTTATTCGAGATATCTTTTGCTTTAGCGCTGTATAGGATCCCTCAGTTATTCTCTGCATTTTCTTTATACTTCTATCACATTGAAGATAAAAAATATATGTTTTAAACTCATCATCAGATAAAGTATCTTTAGCGTCGTCAACTGCATCAGATAATTTAAATTTTTCTTGGCTTAGAAAATCTAGGCTATCATTGATCTTATGATGCAGTTCATCAGCGACATTCCTTTTTAATGACTTATGAAGCTCATCCTCTTTCTTTATCAGTTCGAAATATTGATTGCAATAATTCTTGCTTGCATTAACGATCCATCCTTCATGATTTTCGTGAAGAATACGATCTCGTTTTAAAAGGTAAGAATAGAGCGTTTGCGAGGCAATATCCTCGGCAACCTCAAGACTTCCCACTTTGTATAACGCGTAATTATATGCGAGTTTGTGATATTTTTTCAGAACTTCAGCATCATTTTTTTTCACATCTGCCAATTTCTTTTGCGTATGTTGTTACAATTTAGTACTTTTCATGATATTAAGTTAATTACCTGAAAAATGCTCATAGTGATCAAGAAAAAAGACTTCTATGTCTGTTCTCATTCTTGCGTTATCGTATTTTACTTATTTTTTGAATTAATAGGTAATGAAATTAAAGATTTATGTGAACCAAGAAAAGATGAAAATATCTGTCAATATTTTGAAATAATTCTGAAAAATAAAATAAAAAACAAACCTATAAGAAAAACAACATGCCATTAAATGAATTCCGGAGGGAAGCAGCGGAGAGTGCTAATAAAAATCTTTTAAGGAAAAGTATTCCTCGGACATGAAAAGAAAATTGGTGGAAATTCATGAGAATTTAAACTCATCATTTTAAACTTTTTTCACTTTTATTCACTTTTATTGAGTGGTGGCGTCACCATTTGGTGCTTTTTATGATATATAAGTAAATAACCTAAAAGGCGGTTACAATGAAAAAGAAAACATTAACTCTAATTGGAGTTATCATTATTATGTTAATCGGTAATACAATTGCTTATGCAATGACAGGCGCAGAGTTACTAACCTTATGCGATCCTGCGGATGCTGAGATCATCACACAATATTTAGATTTAAGCGTTGATTATCCGGTCATTAGGGAATTTGCCCTGCAAAGTGGTGATGAAGTGATATACGAAGCTGTGGTCGTGGGACCTAATGGAGAAAAGTATATTATTATTGTAGTTAATGGTGTTGTGCACCTAATGAAAGCATAAAGGAGGAGAAAAACATGACTATTAAAAGAATTTATGACGGAAATGGCGGAGAATACGTAGTAATAATCTCAGACGGAAAAGTATTCCTGGGACACGAAAAGAAATCAGCCGAGGGAAAAGCGTGAGGATACAAAATTCCGAATTTAATGAAAAAACAAAAAATATTGATCGTTGAAGATGAAGTTATTATTGCACTGCACTTGAAAAATCTGATACAGTGTCTCGGAAAATATGAATGTGCTTCTGTCTCCAGCGGTGAACATGCTGTCGAACTCTCGAAATCCTTTGAACCCGATCTTATATTCATGGATATTAACCTGGACGGACAGATCAACGGCATTGAAGCTGCAAGACAGATTCGCACTAAGAAAGATGTACCTGTTGTGTTCGTTTCTGCATTCACCGACGAAGACACTATTGAAGAAGCAAAACGAACGAATCCTGCAGGATATCTCACAAAACCTATATATGCTCATGAAGTTGAAAAAACACTGACGGCCGTTTTACATAAAGAGAAACATTTTTCAGCAAGTTATGAGGTGCAGAATGTGAGTACAAAAGAGTATGGGGGTATTTTAGAGACTCCAATCATGGCACTCCCGCTTTTCATTCTTCACCCCGAAGAATGAAAAGCGGGAGCTTTTTTTTGAAGCTCCCTTAAACATTGAAGTTTAAAGAGTGTTAATGCATAGTAGCGTGACTCAGCTTAAAAAGATGAGTTGGGAGAACAATTTGTTTAATATTCAATATCCCCCGGTCGTTCCATATACTACTGGCTCGCATTCACAATGAACCATTGCGAATAACAAAAAATATGCTGTAACACTTCTACTATTGAGGTTGCAATGTATTTAAAAAAATTTTGGGGGTATGCAGGAACAAATCTTCAAAATCTTGACACAAAATGAATTGATTTTGACGTCAATCCCTATGAGCAAAAAAATACTAATTATCAACGGACCAAATCTCAACTTTCTGGGAAGTCCGGAAATGAGTATTTATGGAAAAGAATCACTCGCTGAACTCCATTCTATTATCTATCAATGGATTACAGATCAGGAGTGGCAGGCACGTTTTTTCCGGAGTAATAACGAAGGTTAAATCATCGATTATATTCAGAATAATTTTGAATGGGCTGACGGCATGGTCATCAATCCAGCTGCCTTTCCCCACACTAGTATCGCTATTTACGACTGCATTAAATCCATAAACTTGCCATCCATAGAAGTCCACCTTTCCAATATCTACCACAGGGAGGAGTTCCGCAGAACTTCCATAACCGGTCTCGCATGTGAAAAAGTGATTGCAGGTTTAGGAGCACGGGGATATATCGAGGCGCTTGAGAATCTTAAGAAAATTTTTAAATGAAATATCTGCGGGAGTTGATCGAGATCTACGATCTTTTGTATGATCGTTACGGACCTCAGCACTGGTGGCCAGGAGAAACTCGTGACGAAATTATCATCGGAGCAATTCTTACCCAAAATACTAATTGGAAAAACGCCGAAAAAGCAATCGAAAACCTCAAACATAAAAACCTGCTTACACTCACCGCATTGAGAAATGCAGAAATCAAAAAAATCGCACAATGCATTCGTCCCTCGGGCTATTACAATCAAAAGGCAGCTCGCCTAAAAGAAATTGCTAAATATTTTTACAGCAAAGATTTGCAAAGTTTTGACGCTCATTCGACAGCAAAGATGCGCAAGGAATTGCTTGCATTGAAGGGAATCGGTCCGGAAACTGCGGATTCAATTCTTCTCTATGCCTTTGAAAAACCTGTTTTTGTTATTGATGCCTACACAAAAAGAATATTTCAGAGATTAGGTTTTTTTCCTGAGAATATTTCATATGATGAAGCACAGAAATTTTTCATGAAAAATATCAGAGAAAATCCTCAACTATTTAATGAATTTCATGCACTGCTTGTACATCATGCAAAAGAATATTGCCAGAAAATTCCATACTGCGCAAAGTGTGTTCTATTGAAGAAATGTAAATTTGAGAAGAAAAATAATGATCTCAAAAAAAAACAGTAAATCAAAAAAGACCCGACACATCTTTATTGTCTCTGACGCAACTGGATCCACCTGCGAAATGGTCGTCAAAGCTGCACTCATCCAATTCAGAACAACGGATGTACACCTTCATCGTGTTCGTTATGTGAGAACAGAAAAGGAAATAAGGGATGTTGTTCAGGAGGTTATGGCAGTTGATGGCATCATTGCGTATACATTTGTATCCAATGAACTTCGCGATCTCATTTTTGACCAAGGAAGGAAGTGGGCAGTTCCTACGATCGATGTGATGGGTCCTTTACTGAGCAGATTCACAGATTATCTTGAAATATCCCCTATGGCTGTACCCGGCATGTTCCGCAGTTTGGATAAAAACTACTACCAGCGCATCGAATGTATAGACTTTGCCGTAAAACACGACGATGGAAAGAAGTTAACTGACATGTACAAAGCCGATATCATTATCGTCGGTCCCAGCAGAACCTCAAAAACACCCATCAGCATCTATCTTGCATACAGGGACTACAAAATCGCAAATATTCCTATGATCTTCGACATCAACCTTCCCGATGAACTCTTACAGGTGGATCAAAAAAAAATTGTTGGGTTGACCATCTCTCCCAGCCGCCTGAAAATCATTCGAGAAGTACGTGCGAGCAGATATACGCATATCCAACTCTCGAAATATATTGATATTGACCACATCAAAAAAGAGCTCAAAGAATGTATGCAAATATACAATAAGCATAATTGGAAAATCGTTGATGTGACTTCAAAATCTATTGAGGAAGCAGCGACCGAGATAATGCGTTCATTTAGTGATAGAAAGTTTGACAGTACGTATAATGATAATTTGAGTGACAAAGATGTTTAAATTTATTCGCAGCTTTTTAATTGTGATTTTTATCTTGATCCTGATTACGGGATGTGCCTCGAAATTTGAAAAGGCACAGAGAAAAAAACAGGAAGCTGTAACCATTATTGTTTCAGAAAAGATATCATCCTATATTACATCTCTTATGTCTTCACTGCTAGAAACCGTTCATAAATCCTCAGAAGTAACCTATCAAAATTTTCAACTATTATCCGAACACTTTCCGGAAATTTCCACTTTGCTACTTTATAATAATGATCTCGAACTTCTAAGAAAATATCCTGCAACTATATCTACTGACGAAGTGATCGAGAACTGCCTGACCAATCAAAACAGAAAAGATATCTCAGCCATTACCAAACCCTTTATCGGACACTCTCTTTATAAAAATAATGATGTATATATCTGTATTACCATACCAACAAGCACTGACGAAAAAACCGAGAGAAATATTTTGATCATTCTGGTCAACACTGTAATACTCTTTTCAAAAATAGAGCAGGAGCACATTGTACCCTACCCATATTCGCTTATCGTAATAAACGACCAACAGGATGTAGTGTATGATTCCGACCCGACGAGAATTGGTAAAGACTTCCTCACAAAAGTCAATTCAAACGCATATGACCCGGCATTGAAAAATCTCTATAGTATGATGAAGGAGAATGCCCGCGAATACTTTATAACCGACATCGAGGAAAAATCTCTAACTCAAAAAAAGATATTTACCTGGAATACGATCCAGCTTTTTGATGAAACATTTCATATTACTCTTGTTCGAGATATAAATAGAAACAAAAAAAAGAAGTCCGAAAATGTATATCTTCTTTCGACACTGCGCAGTTATGCAATTCAGGACACTCTCATTGACCCCATTATCGAAGAACAACCCAAAGAGATCGAGAAACTTCTTAAACATATTTATGACCTGAATCCGGGAGCATATTCAATTCAACTGGCTGACACTACTGGAACAATAATAAACGGATGGCCTCTGTGCAATTGCGCAATCGGATATCTCAATAATCAAAATCTTAATAAATCATTTGACGCTGCGCTTGATTTGGTCATAACCTTAAAACAGGAAAATATCATTCAAGCTCCCTTATTTGAGGGAGGTGAAGGAAAAATAACATTTATTCCAGTACTCGTACACGAAGATCTGTACGGTGTGCTGATAGCTATCGAACCACAAGGGAACTAATATGATCACAATAAAAAAGGTCGAAACAAAAAATGATTGGAAAGAATTTATTGATCTTCCATTCAGGTTATATAAGGATGATAAAAACTGGGTTCCACCACTGAAAAAAGACATGTTTTTTAAACTCAACACTGAGAAGCATCCATTCTGGGAGCACGCTATCCGGGAAGTATTTCTAGCTGAAAAGGATGGAGTTATAGTCGGAAGAATAGGTGCAATTATAGATTATAATTATAATGAACTCTGGAACGAACACATGGGCGCTTTCGGCTTCTTTGAATTAATTAACGACTTCGAAGTTGCTAAAGCTCTGTTCGATGCTGCATATTCCTGGCTGAAAGAGCACGGTGCGGAAAAAATGCGTGGTCCCCTCAGTCCTTCCCAAAACGATGAATGTGCTTTTCTTCTGGAAGGATATGATTCCTTACCGGTCATGATGATGCCCTACAATCCCCAATATTATCTTACTTTATCAGAAAAATATGGCTTGAAAAAAGGCAAAGATCTCTATGCTTTTTACAAATCTAATAAAACCCCACCTTCCCATCAAATCCAGACCGCAGTTGATCGCCTGAAAAAAAATCCGAATATCTCTACAAGGCATGTTAACATGAAACGTGTGAAAGAAGAAGCCCATCTCATCAAGGAGCTTTATAACGAGAGCTGGGAAAAGAATTGGGGTTTTTCTCCAATGACAGATAAAGAGTTCGATCTTATGGTTGACGAGCTTAAGAAGGTTGCTGATGATCATCTTATCTGGTTTGCTTATTATAAAGATGATCCTGCTGGTGTGGCTATCACACTGCCCGATTACAATCCCATTTTCCAGAAATTGAACGGCAAATTAGGACTGATCGGGATTATCAAATTTTTAAGATACAGACGTAAAATTGAGGGTACACGTGCGATAGTGTTCGGATTCAAACAGAAATACCGCAGATTCGGATTGCCCGCACTTCTTTATCATGAAACTGAACAAGCCGGTCTTAAACGTGGTTACACGTGGTGCGAAATGTCATGGAATCTCGAAGATAACGATCTCATCAACCAGTTTGATGAAAAAGTAGGTGGTAAGCTTTATAAGAGATATAGAATTTACGAGATGCCTATTTCATAAAGATATTTTTACTTAGAACTAATAATACAATTTCTGACCCGGGTAAATATACACGATATTCTGTCCATTGCTCGTTTTCGATTTGAGGTCATTCACCTGGATCAGCTTTTGATATGCGACACCAAGCTTTGATGAGATCGAGGAAAGAGTATCACCCTTTTTCACTACATAATATTTTTCCGGATTGGTTTTCAGAGAGATCAGATTTAATTTTTGCCCGGGATATATCGTTGTTGATGCCAGTCCATTTATGCTCATAAGACTCGATACGGACGTATTATAACGGGATGCAATGACCCACAGATTCTCACCGCTTTTCACCACATGCTCGGTAAAATACCCATTATTCTTTTCCAAAAATTGGCGTTCAATATGAGCAATCTCATCCGCATTTGGAATTGAATTCTTAGGAACAAGTACAGTAAAATCTCCAGGGCTCACAACCACATCATTCACCGGCGAATGTGTGTAATTATTTCTCTTATAAATTTTTAGCCACGGATTTAATTCCCATACTTCTCGAATAACTGTTCCCTGCGCTTGTGCCCAACCATCGAGCTTATAATAACCATCCAAAACCAGTGGAACAATACTACAGGATTCATAGATACTCGGCTCTTTCTCAAAGGGTTTGGTGAAGATGTTACTCTCATTTTCTATAATATATTTCATCACAAGAGTGCGCCATACATAGTCATCAGTTTCAGATTTCCTTTGTATCAAACTGAAAAAATCCTTACCACCCTGTTCATCGATCGCTTTTGTGATATTGCTCAAACCTGAGTTAAATGCACAGATCGCCAGCAGAACATCAGGTGCTCCCCTATTGGTAAGCGCTTTCAAACTCCAACTTAGATATTCACACGCAGCTCTTGTTGATGCAAAAATATCTCTACGCTGGTCAACGAATTGGTTCATTTCAATGTCATAATATTTCGCAGTGGATTTCATAAACTGCCAGAATCCGGTTGCGCCGGCTGAAGATTGAGCAAGAGGGCTCAGATAACTCTCTGCAACTGCAAGATATTTTATATCATCATCAAGACCGTATTCAGAAAGAATGTCTTCAATAACAGGAAAATATTTTGTTGTTCTGGGTATGTATTTATATGCAAATTTGATCTCCGCTCTGTACCAGTAATAAAATTTTTGGAAGATTCGATCATTCGTGAGATCAAATGCATATCCCGCATAATAAAGTGTATCAGGAAAATCAATTTGCTTCTTTATACGAGTAGTGCTGCCCAGAAAAGCAAGTGAATCTTTAAGAGTTAAGATCTCCTCATACAGAGAATCTACCTTCATATGATAGGCATAATTCTGCTGCCTTAAACCATCAATCCGGTCTTGATATTGAGTAACCTCACTTTGCAGATCGACTGTGATCTCCGGCTCCGGAACTGTAGTACAGCTCACAGCAGTAATAATGATAATCCAAAAAAGGATAAGTTTCTTCATCATAAAAAGGAAGCCATCCGCGCCTAACGAATGGCTCAAATCAAAAGCTTCGGTAAATTATTCTGAAATTGCTTCGGTTGGGCATTCCGGAATGCAGGTACCGCAATCAACGCATAGATCGGCATCGCATTCTGCGAAGTCACCTACGACAGAAAGAGCTTCTGTAGGACAAACATCAACACATACACCACAACCAACACACTTTTCTTTATCGATTTTTACTGCCATTGTTTCCTCCACGAATTTTTTAAAATTTCATTTCTATATTTTGATCGAAATATTTTACTCGCATTATTCTAATCAAGTTTTTTATGTAATGAAAAAAAAATCTCTGCATTTTCTGTCGTTTGACGCGCTATTTCATTTGGACTTTTCCCCTTGATTTCTGCAATGTGCTGAATAATATACTGAACATATTCCGGTCGGTTTCTCTTTCCGCGATACGGGTAAGGAGTAAGGAATGGGGCATCGGTTTCTACAAAATACATATCATCAGGAACATCCCGAATAGTACCGTAGTAGTGACCTCTGTCAAAGGTTACCGAACCTGTGAAGGATATAAACCATCCCTGCTGGAGCACTTCCCGTGCAAAATTATAATCTCCTGAAAAACAATGAAACACAACACGTTCCGGTTTATGTTTTTTCAAAATATTGAATACATCTTCATGAGCATTTCTATCATGAACGATAATGGGCAATTTCTTTTCAATGCCTATTTTGAGCTGTTCCTCGAACACTCGTTTTTGAACATCTTTCGGACTCAGATTTCTATAGTAGTCAAGCCCGATCTCTCCAAGCGCTACAACAGAGTTATCTTCCAGAAGCGAGATCAATTTCTCTTCATCATAAGAGGTCGCATCATGAGGATGCCAGCCAGCAGTAGCAAAGAGGTTTTTGTATTTTCGTGCCAGGTCTATTGCCTGTTTTGATGTGGCTTCATCAATCCCCACATTGATAATTGCTTTTATGCCCTTCTCAAATGCCTGCCGTACAACTTCATCCCTGTCTTTATCGTAGGAATCAAATTGCAAATGAGCATGAGTGTCTATAAATTTCATGTGCCAATTTCTTTCTTTAATTTATTTATGATGCCGTTGAAAGTATCCATTTCATTGATTGTAACTTCGAGTTTTGCGAAGTAAAATTTTTCTAAGTCAAAATCCAGCTTCTTTAATTTTACAAAATCCTTCTCGGTTGTTATGATCACATCGATTTTCTGGTTGCTTGCATTTCTTAGAATAGAAGCAATTTCATCTTTTGAGAACTCATGATGATCACTAAATTGGTAATGATGTACAAAATTTATCTCAAATTCTTTTATGCTGTTCTCAAAAGACGCTGGATTTCCAATTCCTGAAATCAAAAATATTTTCTTCCCGACAAAAAAAGAAAAGGAATTTTTCTTCAAATCAGTATAATGAATAAAATGTGCAATGCGATATGAAGTAGAGAGGAGAGGGGTGGAATATTTTTTGAATATCTGTGGGACACTGCATTCACCTTTTATATCATTAAGTACAAAACTATCAGCATACTTCATCATCCCCTCAGGTTCTCTGAGCATGCCTGCAGGTGTAAGAAATCCGTTTCCGATTGGATTTTTTCCGTTGAAAAGAAGAAAATCAAAATCATGATGCACTTTAAGATGCTGAAATGAATCATCCAATATAACGACATCGATATGCTGATTTTCTTCAAGGTATTTAAGCACTTTTTTTCTATTTTTTCCAACGACGACTGGAATTCCTTTCAGATTTTGAGCAATAAGCAATGCCTCATCTCCTGCTTCTTGAGCACACTGATACAATTGAGTTTCATCAGAGATGAGCTGTACCGTGTTTTCATACGCACCTTTGTAACCCCGATGAGAAACCGCAACATGTAATCCTTCTTCCATAAGTTTTCGCGCAAGCAAGATCGTGAAGGGAGTTTTTCCATTTCCACCAATTGTAAGATTTCCAACAGATATAACAAATGTGTGTGCTCTGTAGCTCCTGAATAGTTTCCAATCATAGAGCTTTCTTCTGCATCGCAGGACCAGAGAAAAAAGAAAAGCAAAGGGTAAAAAGAGATATGAGAGAATACTTCTCTTTACCCAATGCTTCTCAATAAATGAGTGAAAAGACATGGTTAATCGAATTTTACTTGTGGAGTTTCTTTTTCGCTTTCGTCTATCTTGTAAAGAGGTTCTTTTTCAAAATGGAATATACCAGCAAAGAGACTGTTCGGGAAAATCGAAATGTCTTTATTGTAGAGAGTAACAACCTCGTTGTAGCGTCTTCTGGACACTGCGATTCTATTTTCCGTTCCAGCGAGTTCATCCTGCAGTCGAATGAAATTCTCGTTTGCTTTCAGTTCCGGATAACTTTCCACGGTGACCAGCAAACGTGACAACGCTCCCGTCAACTGATTATTCGCATCAATCGATTCCTGACGTGTCTCGGCTTTACCGACACTTGCACGTGCTTTCGTCACCTGTATAAATACTTCTTTTTCGTGTGAAGCATAACCCTTCACGGTTTCAACCAGATTCGGAATAAGATCGTAGCGCCTTTTCAACTGGTTTTCTACTTCAGCCCAATTATTTTCCACATCGAGCTGTTCCTGGACAAAAGAGTTGTATTTGCCTTTGACATATGCATAGATAGATACTGCAAGAATTGCTAATACGGCAACGATAATAATTGCGATAACGCATCCTTTATTTTTCATGTATCCTCCGATTTATTGAAGTTCCTTTTTAATTATCTTGTTATTTTTTATTTCAAGTAAATAATGTTGTCTGTAAAACTTGTAAAAACGATTATTGGTTGAACTCATAAGGTGTTAAATCCTGATTTTTCGCTTGTCTTTTTCCAACAAGAATTTTTTTTATAAACGAAAAAGGCAAATCTTCATTTTCTTCTGCTATTTTTCCAATAGTTGCCCAGAATTCAATTTGTCCAGCTAAAGATCGTTTAAAAATTATGGAATTAATTTTTGCGGATCGGGCTAATTCATTAGAAATTTTTACTGCTATTGACATATTAATTACTTCTTACAAATTATAATTTATAAACCATTTGACCATGAAAGTTTCATTTTAAGTCAAGGAGTTTCTGTTTGAAACCATATAATACCAAATGAATTTAGATGAAAACTTTCATTATTAGCAATGGACTTGACTCGAAAGCGAAGCGTTGAGTCGAGGATAAAAATATAGGTCATCCGCAATCCTCGAATCATACTTTTAACCCGTGTCCCGATGAATCGGGTTTATTTCACAGTTTCACTTCTTGATCTGTTAGACCTTTTTTGTCTCACCGTTTCGCACACTGCGATTCAAGTATTGCTGGATAAACTTTTAATACTTCTTTCTTTATTCTTCCTAACACTTCTTCTTTTCCCATTTGTTCTCTAATTTTTTATTAAATTAATTTCTGCTAATGTTTTGTCACTGCCCCGCTTCTCAAAATTACATTCAAAACTATGAACGAAAATCTCAACTTCGATTTACAACAAATATTAGATATGAAATAAAGCGGGGAGTGACTTGTTATAGGAATTTTTCAATAATCCTTATCTTTATTCTTTATAAATATCGTAATAATCAATTAAAGAATTTCTCCATTTGTTAAGATGATTTTCGAATTCAGAAAATTCTTCATCTGATGCTATCCAGCATTTATCTACTAAATAACCACTTTTTTCACCTTTTAATATGATTAATATTTTTTGTTGCTTATTGGAAGATAATTTATATTTTCCACCTAATTGAACTTTACTCCACAATGATTTATTTAATGGGTTTGAGTAGTCCTTTAAACCTAATGGTAGAGCATATTCTGCTGTTTGTATTAAGTCAATATATGATGGTAATGCATTAGGATCTTTAATGCTCATTGGAATATTATTATCAATACTTTCTCTGGAGCTAAATGTTATTCGGTATGGTAAAGCAGGGCAAGAAAACCATCTATCCTCACAAATTAAATTATAATAATTATTCTCTTTTCCATTTTTTACTTGAGAAACAAAGGGTAAATTTTCTTCGTTTTCTGGAAGATTACTGATAATTAATTGAATTGATGGTTGGATTTCAGTTTGTAGGTTAATATTTGAAGAATCCCAAGATGACTCACCTTGCCATACAAGTTCATTTCCATCGTTAAATATTTCAATCGAAATCGTATGTGCGTAAGATTTTACTGTCTCTGTAATATTTTGAGACATTACATTTGATTTATTACTTATTGCACTTATAGTTTGAGCAATACTAACACCTAAACCTAATGATGTTAAAGAACCTGAAGTTGATAATAAAGCTGAAGCATTATCAGTTGAAGAATAAATTAATGATGAAGAATTTAATTTGTCGTGTCGTTCAGTTTTGTATTTAAGAATTAGAGTAAATTGAGAATTATCAGACACGATGTTATAACCTCGTCTTTCTAAAAGGTATTTTAATTTTTCTTTGATATCATTTTGCAAAAAAACATCATCTCCCAATAATGGTTTGGTTTCTCCTTCAACAACAATTTTGACTTTGCTATTTAAGGGTATTGAATAATTAGATTCTAAAATTCGAGTCCATGGTTGCCAGATTTGAACTGATGGTGTTATTGCACAACCAGTTATTATAATCAATAAACCTGTAATTACTAAATAAATTGTAAAAGTATTCTTTTTCATTATTTTTCTCCTATTTCTAATTTCCTATAACGGTTGGTGTACGAGGCGTTGTGCATTTCAAAGTGCTGCATTTTCAAACCGTTGTTATGTCTATTTTATTAATTAATTTTCATTATACCATTTCATACCCAATGACTTATACACATTGTTAGCTTTAGTATGTATTTTTCAATTTCTATAATAATCTGCTATCCAAATATCAAATCTAAGTTCAATTGGAGTATATTCTTGATTCTTTCCAACTGATAGTACAATATTTTTAGATTTGTATTTTTCTAAAATAAAATAATTCTTTGTCAATTCTTTAATTCTTAAATTCTCACCAGTATTTGTGTTAATTATTAATTTTGGATTTGTGTTAAATATTGGTAATGGTTTATTATCAATAGTTTTTAATAATTTGAAATAATAAATACTATCTTCTTTGAATTTAATATCACTTACAATATAAATTCCAGCTTTAAGGATATTTTTATTTTCTAATAAGCTATCAATTTCTTTTCCTTTTTTTGCCACTAATTCATCCATCATTGGTTTACTTTGTTTCAATATGTCTCTTTTTACATTAAAACCAAGATTAAGTTAATAATAAAAGAAACAAAGAACCAACTGCTATAATAAAATTCAATTTTGCTTTTAATTCGAAATATTTTTCTTTAGAACTATGCACTCCTTTTTTATGTTTAATAAATTCATAAATATTCCAAACTAGTAAAATTAAAATTACTATTAATAATAAAAATCCAATTGTTCCTAATGTTTCCATAGTCTTTACCTATTAAAGCTAATGTTTGTATCCCCGCCATTTGTCGCATATTCCCCGAATTTGGTGGTATATACGACATATGTCGTGAATTTTAATTTTAGATTTTCATCTTCCACAATCATAGCATACGATATTTTATATTATCCAGTTCAACCATTTCAACTACTTCAACTCTTTCTTCAGTTCCTCTATAGCTTTTTTTAGCTGAACATCATCATCTGCAATTTTTTGCTCGTTGGTTACGTCCAGATAAATATCAGGTGTTGCTCCTGTACCTTCCATATTTATATCTTCTGCTGTGTACCAGCCCGTGCCAGGCATACGCATACTCGAACCATCCATAAAACTTACATACCCGGTTCCTATGACTGATCCGCTTGTAGGCATGCCGATAACTTTTCCCAGCTCAAAATGTTTATAGATATTCGGGAATATCTCAGCGTCAGAAAAGGAGTTTTGATTAATGAGTAAAATTGTTGGTTTTGTCCAGGTATCTCCCGGAAATGGCTGCTTTTCGACATTAAAGACCCTGTTCGTTGTGAAGGCGTAGGGCTTTTTTGTCAGAAGTTCGATCAGCCAGTCATGTATCCAGCCGCCCGGATTATTCCGCACATCAATAATGAGGGCATCTTTTTGCCAATTATTCGCAAAGACATCCTGCACGAAATCTTCATAAGAACCCCATCCCATATTCCTGATATGTGCATAACCAACTTTATTATCTGTGAGATCACCAACAATATCCCTGCGCTCTTCTACCCATGTATCATAATTCATCATATAGTTCTGCCGCCAGGAAAGCCCCTTGAACTCAACTGTTGCAATGCTATCCTGTGTCTGCACCTTCATGGTTATCTTATCATCGATCTTGTTAAAAAATAGCGGGGTGATTGGCGTATCTTCAGTTATTTTTACTCCATCAACCTCCAAAAGAACATCCCCCGGTTTGATATTGTAGGGTTTGTTGAGTTTGGATTTTCTGTAGATCGTTTTGAATTTGATACCTTTTTTGGGAATATTTTTAAAATCAAGCACAAATCCACCATAGGCAATATCATGTTGTGGGACGGGATTATCGTTTCTTGCATAAAAACCAGTATGTGAGGCGTTTACTTCACCCATCATTTCGGAATATATCTCATCCATGATTTCCGGTGAGTAGGCATATTCCATATAAGGATAGTACTTTTTGAATGCCTTATCCCAATCAATTTTATTCATATCAGGATCATAAAAGCCCCTTTGAAAAGCTTTCCATGCTTGCTCAAAAACTGTTTTATTTAAAGCGAGTGAGTTATATTTGTATTCAAACTCATTTTCAAGAGTTTCCACTGTCCCGCTTGTCGTTATCTTTTTCAGAGATCCGGATTCGATGTAATAGAAACAGCTATTTTCTTCATTATATATCATGTTGCGGGGTCGTGAAAAAAATGTGGTAATCTCCTCATCCTTTTTTCCTTCATAGTCAACTTTTCTTAAGGTATACACATCATCTTCAGAATTGTTTAAATAGTACAGTGTGCTATCTTTGTCGGTTGCAACAAGGTAGTTGTATCCCTGTTTGGAAGCTATCACTTTCACGCGCTTTCTGATATCTTGTAAATCGATAACGACCTTTACGCTATCCTTTTCGGTTTCTTCTTTTTCCGCATCCTTTTTATCCTCTTTGTTATCCTTTTCCTCATCTTTGTTTTCGGATTCATCATCATCTTTTTTAGGATTTAGAATATCTTCCCAATAATCTTTATAATCCCAGAAATCCTCTTTTGCATGAATCTCCATTCGGCAGATATCCTGATTTCTGTTGAAGAAAACATAGGCGCCGTGCTCACCCCATATCGGTGAGTGCATGTTTCCATGATATGGATAAAGAGCTGTTTTCTCTTTTGTTTCAAAATTATATAGATGTAGTATTTCATCCCAAGTGCCTGGAGTGAGTACGAAATATAGAGCATATTTTTTATCCGGGCTGATTGTGAATCTCGAGCCCACTACCTGGTCTTTGATCAGCTTGCGAACTTTATGATCTTCTTTTTCAACGAGTGCAATTTGATTTATAGCTTTATCATCTGAGTATTGAACGAACAGTCCCATCTCGTCTTCAAAATAGATATCCTGCACATAATTATCTTTAAACCATGAGATTTTTTCAATCGTATCGGGTTCTTTGATGTTGGTTTTATATAATTGTTTATTCCCTTTTTCGTAGCTCGTAAAATAGATAGTCTGATCATCATCGGCAATTGCAATGTTCCCGATCCCATTTTGATCATGGGTCAACTGCTTTACTTCTCCACCCTTTTCCGGCATTGCAAATAGATCAAATTTGTAAGTAAATGCAACCATTTTACCGTTTGAAGAAACAAAAAAGTTCGATGCTTTATTTAAATATTCCTCAGTTACCTCGAAACTTTCAAGAAAATCCTGTTTGATTTCAATTGGTATCTTTTTGAATTTTCCGGATGTTGCATTATACGACCACAGCTCATCAAATCGTTTGAAAACCATATTATCATTCTGGCGTGCAATGCAAAGTTGCGTGGCTGACCAATAATCGAATTTTGTGAGTTTTTGAGGATGTGAAAAATCCATTCCTTCTACAGAATAAATTTGGAAAACAGCCCTGTTCTCTTTCACGAAATCTGTACCCACAAAATAAATACGGTCGTTCACATATGAACTCACGGGATATTTTTCTGTATATTCTGCGTCAGTAAGCTGGGTATAGGATTTATTTTTTATGTCATATTCCCATATTTGTCCACCTACACTCCCGATATATCTCTCACGTGTATTATATCCTCTGTCACTGTAGATGATCTTCTTATTATCAGGTGTAAGCTGTGCAAGACTGCTCCCTATTTCAGTTATCAATGTCGGATGAGAGCCATCGAGTGAAAGCTCCATAAAATTCCAGCCATTGGGCAGTTCGTATTTCGTTGCAAGGATTTTATTCCCGTTTGAAAACCAGTCAATGACAGTGACTCCTTCTTTGCATATGCATTCTGCCACACCACCTTCTGCGGGAATGAGATAGATTCCCCAGAATCCGTCACGATCGGAGGTAAAAGCAATGGTTTTTCCATCCGGTGAAAAGACCGGATATTGATCATTTCCTTTTGAAACGGTCAATCGTTTTGCTTCACCACCTTCAAATGGAACAGCCCAGAGATCGGACATATAGGAAAAACAAACTGTTTTCCCATCAGGTGAAATTGCGGGTGTTTGCATAAAATGCGGTTCGAGCGCAAAAAGTGAGCTGCTTATCAATAAGATGGCGATCAGTACTATGTATTTTTTCATGGTATCTCCCCTAATAATATTTTAGCTGCATTTGGACCAGCCACAGATCGGGCAGGTTTTACATCCTTCTTTAAATTCCAGAGTTGCTCCGCATTCCGGGCACATCGAACCGACTGGGGTAGTCTCATCATAGGAAGGACTTTCAACAATAACTTTTAGTTGATCTTTGCCTTTACCTTCTTTTGTTTGCTTGAGCCCATTTCCGTCCTGTTCGAGAAATTCTATTAGTGCATTTGCGATCGCATCGGCACAGGAATGTATCTTTTTACCCTTTGACCACATTGGAGCAGGACATCGAATGAGCCGTAGCTGTTTTATAATAGATTCCATTTTCACATTCGAGCGAAGAGCCAGCGAGATCAAACGTGCAATTGCTTCAAGTTGAGCAGAAGCACAGCCACCGACCTTGCCCATTTGAGTAAAAACTTCGCATGGTCCGGTTTCATCAACATTGATAGTCACGTAAAGATGGCCGCAGCCGGTATTTACTTTTTTGGTCACGCCAATTGTCGTTTCGGGACGGTGACGTGGTTCTATTCTTGTTCTGTCAACCTCGCGCATTTTTTTGCCGACATTAAGCACCTGTTCGTCACGGCTGCCGTCTCGATAAACTGTCACACCTTTGCAACCGAGTTGATAGGCAAGCATGTATGAAGTGTAAATATCCTCTTTTGTGGCAAAATTCGGAAAATTGATCGTCTTGGAAACTGCATTATCAACATATTCCTGGAATGCTGCCTGCATCCGAATATGCCATTCGGGAGTGATGTCATGAGCAGTAACAAAAACACGTTTCACATCATCAGGAATTTCATCTATCTCTTGGAGCGAACCCTTTTCGGAGATCTTCTCCATTATTTCCTTAGAACTGAATTTTCGTTCCTCTGCAATTTCCTCAAAATATTTATTAACATAAAGAAGCTTCTCACCGTCCATCACATTCTTTATATATACTAATGAGAAAATCGGTTCGACGCCGCTTGAAGCATCTGCGATCATGCTGATCGTTCCTGTGGGAGCAATGGTCGTTGTTGTCGCATTGCGGATTCCCTTTTCTTTGATCTCGGCAATGAGGCCATCCCAGTTCAGCTTATAACCTTCCCTTGAAAAAGTGCCTTTTTTATAAATGCTCTGATTAAAATTGGGAAACGATCCTTTTTCGACCGCAAGCTGCACTGAGCGCTCTTTCGAGTAATAGTCAATGAATTCCATGATCTCTCTGCCGGTATCAGTTGCTTTATCAGAAGAGTAAGGAATGCCAAGCTTAAGAAGCAGATCCGCCCAACCCATGATACCCAATCCTATCTTTCGATTCTTCTTAACCTGTTTCTCGATCTCGGGAAGAGGAAATTCAGAACGGTCGATGACATCATCTAAAAAATCTACAGCAGAATATACTGTTTGCTTTAGAAGATCCCAGTCGATTGTGCCTTCTTTTACCATCAGTGCCAGATTGATTGACCCGAGATTACACGCTTCATTAGCAAGCAGTGGCTGCTCTCCGCATGGATTGGTTGCTTCGATCTTTCCATCTTTCGGAGTGGGATTATATCTATCCAGCCGATCAAGGAATACGATTCCCGGCTCGCCGTTCTTATAAGCCATTTCAACGATCAGCTCGAACACATCCCGAGCTTTCAAGCGTCTTTTAACCTTACCTGTATGAGGTGCTATGAGTTCATACTCTTCGTTGTTCTTCACCGCACCCATAAATGTTTCAGTAAGCCCAACACTTATGTTGAAGTTAGTAAGTTCAGTGTCTTTCTCTTTCGCTTTGATAAAATCTATAATATCCGGATGATCAATATTGAGGATCGCCATATTCGCACCGCGGCGTGTTCCTCCCTGTTTCACTGCATCGGTTGCGGAATTGAAGACTTTCATGAAGGTGATCGGACCGCTGGAAACTCCACTGGTCGATCCTACCCGAGCATTATGTTCACGGAGTTTAGAAAACGAAAAACCTGTTCCTCCACCGCTTTTATGAATGAGCGCTGCGTTCTTGACCGCATCGAAAATGCTCTGCATGCTGTCTTTGATGGGAAGTACAAAACACGCGGAAAGCTGCTGCAAGTCATTCCCTGCATTCATAAGAGTGGGAGAATTGGGAAGGAAATAGCAGTTATTCATAATGTTGAAATAACGCTTTGCTTTCTCCCTATCTCCACCAGCAATGTTATCACTCACGCGAGTGAGCATCGCTTTTTCATCCTCAATAATATCACCCATCTGGTCTTTTTTGAAATATCTTTTTCTCAGCACCGCTCGAGCATTATCAGAAAGCTCCATTGAAATCCTCCGTGATTAGATTCGGCATCCTTTAGCAGTTAATCTTCAGGATGGTATAATTTGGGGTACTCAATTTTTTTACGTCAAATGCTTTGAATATTTTTTTAATATTCCGTTCCTTCGCGTGCAGAAAAATCCTTTTGATAATAGTGTTTTATCTCTTTCATTTCTGTAACCAGATCTGCGATCTCGAGTAATTCTGCCGGTGCGTATCTGCCTGTTATGACGAGCTCAAGGTCATCTTTGTGCTCTTTTATGAATGGAAGAACTTCTTCAGGAGATATCAACTCAAAGTCCAATGCAACGTTTAATTCATCCAGGATGATCAGATCATATTTTTTACTAAGGATGACTTCTTTTGCTTTGTGAAAACCTTTCACTGCTTCTTCGAGGTCTATCTTTTTTGGATTTTTCTTATCAACAAAATCGGGGGTGCCGAACTGGATAATGTCGATGTTCGGAATATTTTCAAAGAAAGTGATCTCACCGTACTCAATATTTTTTTTCATGAATTGGATAATACAGATCTTCTTATTGTGACCCAGAAATCGTGTTGCCAGTCCGAGAGAAGCAGTAGTTTTGCCTTTGCCGTTGCCTGTGTATATTTGGAGCATATTGTTCCTCTTAAATTAAAATGGTGGGTGATACTGGAATCGAACCAGTGACCTCTACGATGTCAACGTAGCACTCTAACCATCTGAGCTAATCACCCACAGATTGAGTGAAAGAATTTTTGAGGGATATTTCTTTGTCAAAAAATTTAGGTTTTTTAGTTATTGTAATATTTAGGACAAAGACCTTCGCAAGGATTGTTCATTACCGGATTAGATTAACCATTGATCTATTTATCTATCTCTTTGGACTAAGAAAAGCTTCCATGTCATTTCTGTAGTCCTCATATGTTGACCATCCAAGTAAATGTAATACATTACATGAGTATATTTTCAAACAAGGATTGTTCACATCAAAAGCCGGCTCTTTTACGTTCTCCATACCCTTAATGCCATGATTATATGCAAGAGTGTCAAAAATAGTAGTGTTTAGTTTATTAAGACTATTTGCATCCTGATGGTTGTACTGGTTACGGGTGGCATAAATTATTAGTCCAACGGGAACACCTCGGACACTCCTTCCGCAACAGAAATTTAATATTTCACCTTCATCTGAAATCATACTGCGAAATATTTCTGGAGGTTGACAAGGATGCCCTTCGAGCTTAATACCCATTGTAGCAATCTGAATTATAGCACCAGAGATTGTATCTCGCGAAAATTGTTGTGCAATGTATGCTTCTTGTCTCTCTAATGATAATTTAATCTCTGTTTTATACTCTTCACGCCAATCCGTAATTACCCTATTTATTTCATATATTGAGTTCTCCAAGGCAACAAATTTATGAATATTAATATCCTTAAGCAACTTCTGGTAATAAGTCAACGCTTTAAACAGTTGTTTAACAGCAGTTGCTGTTTCAGAAAGATATGACATCGTGATTAAATAACAATTCGCAAAACTCGTGATTCAATTTCTGAAAATCTTCTCTTATTAACATCTCAATTATTTCCTTTTGGAATTTTCAACCCTTAATAATTTCAAATCCAACGTATCCTTCAATATAATAATGATTTATAATACAATAAAAATGTTATTAAGTATTCATGAAATATCGTTAGTATTATTAATTGTTTATTAGGAACTTGGTGACATCTAATTCAGCATCTTTGTATCTTAGTAGTACTTTATCTTCATCAAATGCAAAAAATACATCTATGGTATTTCTTTCAAATGCAGAAGTATCATTAATCACTTTTTTTATCTCAGAAAATGGAATAAATATTATTCCTCCTCGGGGAATAATAAGACTGCCATCTTCTTCTTTTAGATGATTCTTAAATACATCTCTAAATGTAACTTGCCATCCTTTTTTCTTCTCGCTTCCAGGACGAATAAATACTTTTTCGTTATTTACAATGCCTTCATAAGCAGTAAATGAACTTATATTGTACTTATTTCGTAATAATATTTTTTTTAGATCATCATACATAACTTGTTCTTGACCTTTGTTTGCAATCAATTTTGTGATAAGATTTTTTTTATAAAGAAAAAAGTTTAATTCTTCGATCAAAGATTGTGTTATTACTTTTTGCAAAGGATTCAAATTTTGTTTTTCGCCTTGTGCAACAACTTTATATTTATTTGCCTTAAAGAGTCTTATTAAGTATTCCTCGATAGTAAGTCTGACAACATTATCATTAAAATCTGACTGTGTTGCCGGACGACCATCATTTATAATAATAACTTTATCCCAGTCTTTTATTTTTTCCTCAGGTTTTGAGTTGTGTGTTTTAAGTCTTTTATATAGATTCTTTGCCTCTCCAATGTATATCTTATTTGGTTTAGTTTCAAATAATAAATAAATTCCAGGATAATCGATTTTCCCAATTTCTTGATTAAATTTTTCTAATGCTTTTGTTGATCTTGGTAACTCCCAAGAACGGATTTGTGCATTTGTTCTTGCTCTTACTATTTTCTCTCCATTTGGTGGATACTCAGAATAGCCAAATCTATTTTCCATATTATTAACATTTCCTTAATGTAATTATTGTTTCTCTTAGTTTATAACTTCTAATTTGACCAGATCGCCTATTTCTTGCCTTTTCAATTTTTTCTATTTTCAAACCCAAATCTTTTCCAATCTTGGCGAGTAAAAGATCGGTTGGGACGTATGCATCTGCTATCAAACTATCCCCAACCACAAGAATAAACCGTCCATTGTTTTTAATTTTAGGTATTATCCTTTTAAACACTCTATACATATCATCAAAATATTTATGGACTATAATTGGCATATCTTGACGTCTATATTTTCCCCGCCGTATTATATTTTCTTGAATATTTGTTTTTATATTTTTTATCCAATCATTTGTATAAATAGGTTCAAAATTTTTAATCAAACCTTTTGATACGTTATCGCAAACGACCATTTCATCCTTCAATTTTTTAAGCTCAGTTTGTTTATCTGCAAAATTAAGCCAGCCCATCTCAATTTTATAATTAATTACATAATCAAGTCCATTCATATATGGGGGTGATGTTATTACTAAGTCAAATTTATTTTCGTGTTTATAATCCATAGAGTTAGCTAGTATTACGAGACTTTGAGTAGCAATAAATTCAAGATATTCATTCTGAATGATTCTAAGATCTTCGGCTATTTGATGTATTTTTTGATTTAAGAGCACAAAGGGAGAGTGAGGATCAACTTTTTTGTTTTTTGAATATCCAAGACACGGGCTTCTTTTTAAATTACTAACCTCAACTAATATTGATGAAAAAGCAAGATTAATCAAATCAATAATTTTAGGGTCTTTTCTATTCGATAAATTTTCGATACCACCTTTTAATTTTTCTAAATTTTTTAAAACTTCTTTAGAAAATTGCTTTTCAGATTTTAAGAAATTTGGTGCAACGGCGGGTTTGTCTAATTTTAAATTACTAAATACTTTTAATAACTTTTTCGGAGAAACATCCCAAGAATTTAGCTTTGTTTCAGCTATAAATTTTAATAATGGATTAAGTTCAGTGCCAACTGATCGAAATCCATTAAGTTTTGATTGTACTTGTACGGTGCCACATCCAGTAAATGGGTCTAAAATAGTTGGATTTTTATATTCAGAAACATATTGATCAAAAACAGATTGAACAAAAAATGCTGAAAAACCCTGAACATATGGCGCCCATCTATGAATAGCTTCATTGACATTAGGGGTAAATTGAATTGGTTGTTTTTTATTTAAAATATCAATTTCCAATTCTTCGAGATAAGGTTCCGAGTCTCTATCGCAATTCCCAAGCTGTTTGGGTGAGTTTAAAATATTTATTTGCCTTGCAGTATATTCTCTATATTTTGCTGGAAATAATTGTTCTTGCTGCATATTTTAATCTTTCTCTTTATTAAATTATAATAAATAACTTTTACACTTTACTTAATTTAACACTACCCTTTTAATTACTTCTATAATTGCATGTCAATAAAAAAATACATCAAACTCATTCCCCAATATCAAGAGGGGTGGTTCCGATGAAATCGGAATCGGGGTGTGTCATACACAACTCACCACTGGAGTCGAAGGTTTATCAGGAAATATGTAGGGCTGATTATCCCTAATCATCCGGGTTAACCAATCGGTCATTTCGGAAAAATGACCATACTTTCCCACATCATAAATCGTTAATCGACATTCGATATTCAAAGTTTTCTCATCAAGGAAAAAATATTATGAACCATCAGTCTTCGTTTCCTCTGAGTTGATATCGGTTATAAATAATATTTGTCACTCTTACCCAGATGAATCGGAATCAGATAAAGATTCTTTTTTATTTTGTTATTACTTTTCGGAATTCCGTTGATCGCGAATTTACTGTTGTTGATTTTTCTTGATTCCCAATCAAGTTGAGAATGACAATAAAAATTAATATTCACTATTTGCTCCACGATTTACTCTCCTGCTTGCCACGGTTTAATGTAATGAAGCTGGATCATACTTTATACTTTCCCATTTCCCTTTAAATTTTCTCCCATAATAATGTAAGTGATTTTTAACAAATTCTGTTCATTATAAAATTTGACATAAAATACTACGCTTCCAAATTACGCAAACGTGGAGTAGCATATGAATATTGTTAAAGGTCAAAATGGTTGGATAGAAGTAATCTGCGGCAGCATGTTCAGCGGCAAGACCGAGGAGCTTATTCGCAGGATGCGACGCGTCGAAATCGCAAAACATGCCTTTCAAATCTTTAAACCAACAATTGATAACAGATACCATCACCAATATATTGTTTCACATAATAAATCAAAACTTAACTCCACCCAGGTTGATAACTCTCAGATGCTTTACGAGCAGGTCAAAAAGGAAACTGAAGTCGTGGGCATCGATGAAGCACAATTCTTTGACGAAGGACTCGTTGAAGTATGTCAGAAGCTTGCAGATGAAGGAAAACGCGTTATCGTTGCCGGACTCGATCAGGATTACCGGGGCAAGCCCTTTCACCCAATACCGGAACTTCTCGCTACCGCAGAATATATCACAAAAACACTTGCAATCTGTATGCAGTGCGGCAATCCTGCAAATCGCACCCAGCGCCTCGTGGACAACGATGAAGAAATTCTTGTTGGGGAAAAGGACATATACGAAGCACGCTGCAGAAAGTGCTTTCAACCACCAAAGGAAACGAAATGATCCTCATCCGCATTATCGATTTTGTTATTATGATCTATATCTGGCTCATTATCATTCGCGCAGTCATGTCCTGGTTCAATCCTAATTATGCGAACCCATATATTCAGCTCCTGATCAAAGTGACAGAACCTGTTCTTGGACCGGCACGTGAGATCGTTCAAAGGATCATACCTTTACGAAATTTTGATATTTCACCAATCGTAGTAATTCTTCTTTTAGAATTAGTACGCAATCTGTTAATCAGATTACTTATAATGTAGCGAGGGGTCATGCCACAAAATATATCAGGTTCAGAAATTAGAGGTAAAGAATTCAATAAAATCCTAAGCGGGTACAACAAGAAGGAAGTCGAGGCATTTCTTGAAATGCTTGCAAATCAGATAGAGAGCTTGGAAAGAAAAATTAAAGCACAGCAAAGAGAGATCGAGGATAGGGATCAAAAGCTCGATAACATTGAGGAGCAAAAAGACCTGCTCAAGCGCACTCTCATTCTTGCAGAAAAACTCAAAGAAGATACGTTGAAAAGTGCAGATAGAGAAGCAAAGAACATCATAAAAGATGCTGAGTTATCTTCAAGGGAACGCGTCAAGAAAGCAAAAGATTATCTGAGTATTCTTGAGCATGATTATGTGAATTTGAAGGACAAGAAAAAAACCTTCCTGCTTACATTCAAATCTCAGATAAATACTATGCTCGAGCTCATCCAAAAGGAATTTGAAAAAGATAAAGATGATTTGAAGAGAAAAGATAACCCGATCATTCCTCCCCCAGACTATAGGACACGTGGTTTCAAAAAAGAAATAGAGCTACCTCCTGTTGCTGAGAAGAAAGAAGAAATTCCTGTCAAAGAGAAAAAAGAAGAAAATATCGAGAATTCGGTTGAAGACATCGAAAATAAAAAACCAAAAACTAAACCAAAGATCAGCTTTGATCTAGGACCAAATGAAAAAAATTAGTCCGCTTATATCTGAATCAGTAAATTATATCCGAAATCGCTACAAAGCTATAGCAGAAATTGGCATCATTCTGGGTACAGGGCTTAATGAACTGACGAGCATAATTGATATTCAACTTGAGATCCCATACCATGAAATCCCACATTTCAAAACCTCAACAGCTCCATCACATAAAGGGAAAATGCTCTTCGGGACTTTTCATAATAAAAATATCATAATCATGCAGGGTCGGCTTCATTGCTACGAGGGATACAGTGCACTGGAAACGACCTATCCGGTTTTCGTAATGAAAGAACTCGGCATCAAAACACTGATCGTGACGAATGCAGTTGGTTCGCTCAATAAATATATGAAGGTTGGAGATATAGTTGTAATCAACGATCATATAAACCTCACAGGCATGAATCCTCTTGTTGGAGAGAATGACCCGAACCTCGGAGACCGCTTTCCCAGCTTGCATGATGCATATCATAAAAAATATATAAAAACAATAAAAAAAGTGTATGTTGACCATGAAATTCCCTTTAATGAAGGCGTCTACGTCGGGTTGTTGGGACCAAGCCTAGAGACTACTGCGGAATGCCGGATGCTCAAAACTATCGGTGGTGATATGGTCGGAATGTCAACAGTGCACGAAGTGATAGTTGGAGTGTATCTTGGGCTCAAAATATTGGGTTTATCCACAATAACAAATTTATCAAACCTCTTCCATTCTGACACACATGCCCAGACCACTATCGAAAAGGTTGCCAAAAAAGCACAGATAAAATTAAAAGTGCTCATTCAAAATTTTCTTAAGGAAATATAAGTTAGGAGTGCTGTATGGAACGCGAAAAGTTGGATTTTTTCAGTGACCTGCTTATGGAGGAACGAAAAAAAGTTGTGAAGATCATCGAGGGTATTGATGAGAACTGGAGTAAGAACATTCGGGATGCGGTCGGCAATGTCTCCTCATACGCAACGCACTTAGCAGACCTTGGATCTGATTCCGATGAAAGAGAAAAAGAAACATATATGCTCGATCGGGAATTAAAAAACCTAAAAAATATTGATAACGCACTCAAACGAATAAACGAAAAAACGTATGGGGTCTGCAACTATTGTGGTGAGGACATTTCGCATCAGCGCCTGAAAGCGATCCCCTATGCGGAGCTTTGTATTGGCTGTAAAAGGAATGAAGAAAGGATAAATAACAATCATAAACAATAGATCTGGTTATAAAAAGTATCTGCTGCTATTTTTATTATTCCTTGCTCTTGATCAGATCTCAAAAATGGCAATCAGAAACCTGTTTCCAAAACCTGATATGCACTCAATCCCTGTTTTTGGAAATTTCTTCCAGCTCACATTTGTAGAGAATCGAGGTGCAGTGTTCGGTATTGATCCACAATTCGGAAACCTCACAAATATATTATTATTAATTTTACATATTATTGCAATTGTTATCATCATTTATTTCTTTATTAAGAACAAAAACCCGCTCGCAAGATTCAGTTTCACGCTTATTCTGAGCGGTGCTTTTGGCAATCTGACTGACAGAATATTTTTCGGAAAAGTAACCGACTTTCTTGACGTTGATTTTTTAAATCTAACTATAGGCAAATGGCAAATTGACCGATGGTACGTCTTTAACATTGCAGATTCCTGCATAGTTGTCGGTGTTATCCTGTTAATTATATATTATCTTTTTGTAGAAAATTCTGCGAAAGAAAAAGAAATATTGGAGAAAGAATGAAAATTTTAAAGAAAATTATCTTTGTATTAATTATCTGTTTATTATTTGGTTTTCAAAGCTTAGTGGGGAATGATCTTTTCTTCTCGGAATATATCGAAGGAACTTATCAGAACAAAGCACTGGAAGTCTATAATGGTTCAGGTGCTACTGTTGATCTCTCAAATTATCGAATTGCACAATCTGTTAACGGAAACGGTTGGCAATACTGGCATGAATTTCCTGTCGGCTCGATTATTGCAGACGGCGATGTCTGGGTCATGGTCACCGATGAATCTGATGCTCAATTGCAGGATGTTGCAGATGAGATACTCTCCTATCCCAGTGTTGTACATCATAATGGCAATGATGCACGCGGAATAGAGATGACCATCGATGGCGGTGCTACATGGACTCTTATCGATGTAATCGGAATTCCTACAGAAGATCCGGAAACCGGCTGGGATGTAGCAGGAGTTACTGCTGCAACTTTAAAACATACGTTAGTAAGAAAAACTGCAGTTGAAAACGGAAATACAGACTGGGCTTCTTCAGCGGGAACCAATGAAGGTGATTCGGAATGGATAGTATATCCTATCGACACATTTGAATATCTTGGCTTCCATGGTGGGAATGATACAGATCCCCCTACTTTATCCAGCGCCTATGCGAACTCATCCACTGCTGTTGAAGTTACTTTTAATGAACAGGTCGATGAAACCACTGCAGAAAATATTGCTAACTATACTTGTAGTGATTTGACATTTACTGATGCTATACTCCAATCACTTGGCAAAACTGTTGAACTTATCACAACTGCCCAGGATGGAGGTTATGCCTATACAATTACTGTCAATGATGTTGAAGACCTTTCCGGCAATGTTATTGCGCCAAACAGCACAATCAGTTTCACTGGTTATGAAGAAGGTCCCACAGAGGGACAGCTAATTATCTCGGAGTATATTGAAGGTTCCAGTAACAATAAAGCTCTTGAAGTTTACAACGCTTCGTCCCAGACTGTTTATCTTAATGACTACCGCATTATAGGTTCTTATGACGGAAGTGGGTGGAATACTACGTATTATGCTTTCCCCGATGGCGCCACGTTAGGTGTAGGAGACGTATGGGTTATTGCAAACGAAAGTGCCTCACAAACCATATTGTCAGTTGCTGATGATATTCTTGCGTACAATGCAGGCGGTTATGTTGTGAGCTTCAATGGTAATGATGCCCGTGGAATTGAGATGACAACTGACGGTGGTGCCACATGGACGCTTATTGATGTAATCGGAATTCCTACAGAAGATCCGGGAACCGGCTGGGATGTAGCAGGAGTTCCTGCTGCAACTTTAAACCATACGTTAGTAAGAAAAACTGCAGTTGAAAACGGAAATACAAACTGGGCTTCTTCAGCGGGAACCAATGATGGTGATTCGGAATGGATAGTATATCCTATCGACACCTTTGAATATCTTGGCTTCCATGGTGGGAATGATACAGATCCCCCTACTTTATCCAGCGCCAAAGCAAACTCATCCACTGCTGTTGAAGTTACTTTTAATGAACAGGTCGATCAAACTACTGCCCAGACTATTACAAATTATTCGATCGGTAACCTGACGATCACTGATGCGATACTTCAATCACTCGGTAAGACTGTTGAACTTATTACCACAGCTCAGGATGTCGGTTATGCATACACTGTTACCGTAAACAATGTTGAAGACCTTGCAAGTAATGTGATATTACCAAACAGCACTATAGGTTTTACCGGTTATGAAGAAGGTCCTACAGAAGGGATTCTCATATTTTCCGAATATATAGAAGGATCGAGCAACAATAAAGCTTTTGAACTCTATAATGCCTCATCCCAGACTCTTTATCTTGATAACTACCGTATTGCTCAATCTGTAAATGGAAATGGCTGGCAATACTGGCATAATTTCCCCACTGGAGCTACACTTGCATCTGGTGATGTATGGGTTATCTGTGCTGATGAAGCAGCTCAGACACTTCTCGGTGTCGCAGATGAAGCACTTGCATATCCAAGTGTGGCGCACTTTACAGGCAATGATGCACGCGGAATTGAAATGACGACAGATGGCGGCGCTACATGGACTCTTGTCGATTTGATTGGAATTCCTACTGAAGACCCCGGCACTGGCTGGGATGTTGCCGGCGTCACGGCTGCAACTCAAAATCATACGCTTGTAAGAAAAACTGCTATCGAAAGTGGAACTACAAACTGGACTGCTTCTGCAGGAACCAATGTAGGTGATTCAGAATGGATAGTATATCCTATTGATACCTTTGACTACATTGGTTCACACGGAGGAGGAGTGGGCGGTAATATTGCCATATCAAACCTTGATCCTGCCCCTGGTGAAGCTGTGATAGTCACCCTTACTTATACGGATTCTCTCCGAAATCCTGTCCTCTATTGGAATACAGTACGCCAAAATCCCTTCAGCCAGATTACAATGAGTCCTGCTAAGGATTACTCATGGGAAGTCGAACTCCCGGGACAAACTGCCGGAACAATTGTATTTTTCTATATTGCAGCTGAAGATGCAGATCAGAATTTATATTACTTCCCCACAGACGCACCCGATGAAGTCTTTGAATACGAATATAGTATATCTGATTTTAGTGCCATTCTAAAAGTCCCCCATTATACATTCTGCCCAACTCTTGGTGAAACTTTCCAAATACAGTATCATTCACGCTCGGGCGATAAGATCGTATTGCGATTATATAATAGTGAAGGTGTACTCGTGAACACATTCACGAACGAGATGTCTACAGGCATGCACACATTTGAATGGGATGGTAAGGATGACAATTGGAACACCCTTCCTCCCGGACTGTATATCTGTAACTTAGAAGTTGTTAATCCCGATAATGGTGATATTAAGAATAAATCTGTTCCTATCGTCATTTCAGCACCTTTGAAATAAATTTTTGATGAAAGGATATCAATGAAAAAATTAGGTTTCATAGTAATAATAATCCTTCTGACCACTTCATTTATCTATGCGGAGATAAATTCAAATGTATTTGGCAATTACCAACCCTCTGCACGAGCAAGGGGTATGAGTGGAGCTTTTGTTGCAAGTTGTAACGACCCGAATGCCATATTCTATAATCCCGGGGCACTCGCAAATTCAGAGCAGGGAATTTCTCTCGGCTATGCACAGCTTTTCAACAATAGCTTTCAAATCCTCATGTCCGGTGCTCTTGCCTACAGGTTACCCGGCATTGGAACGATCTCTTTGGGAATGCAGGCAATGGATGTCGAATTTGAAGGACAAAAACTTGAGCAGGAAGGCACATATTCTCTCGCTCACTCTTTTCTTCTTATGGGAGATGTGCATTCACAGCTTTATGTGGGTTATGGATTGAATCTCTTTTACCTGAAGTTCGGTGAGACAGTCGGCGGTATAGATCCGGGTAATTCAACCACGTATGGTGTCAATCTCGGTGCACTTGCAGTACTTCACCAACGCACACATATCGCTTTTGCAGTGAAGAATCTGAACAATCCTTCGATGGGTTCGGATCAGACTTTTGACTTTCCTCAGCATCTTGCTCTTGGCATTGCCTACGAACCATATGATGGTGTGATCACGGAAATCGATCTCTCACAAAAACTTGGAGAAGAAACGAAGGTACAAGCGGGCATTGAATTTGAAGTGATGGATAATTTCTGGCTTCGAACCGGTGCTTCCACCTACCCGAACAGTATTTCCGGTGGCTTTGGCATTCTATTCAAAGGAGTTAAGATCGATTACGGTTTCAGTTCCCATCCTGTTCTTCCGATCACTCATCAGTTTTCTCTTGGCTATCAATTTTAAATATTTTGCTATAATGAGGTATGTATGAAAAGAAAAGATCAAGACGAAAAAGGCAACTCCTCTTTCATTATTAAAAGCTTCATCAAGCTGATATTCAACTTCCTTAACCATGTAGTGAAAGACTGGGAAAATAAATTCGGCAACAGGGGTTACAAAGAACTCTCTCAGAAATACGATGTGATCGAGAAAAAAGTTTTTAATGATATTCATGACTTAAAAAATAAGATCGAAAAACTCACATTGCGGATATTCTGGCTCAACCTCTTTGCAATAGTGCTTCTCTGCTGTGTGATCATCGAGCTTATTCTATTAATAAAATTGGGTTAATATGCAAAAAGTAACATTAATTTTTAGTTTATTGTTTATTCTCATTACAGGAACACTCTGTGCAAGTTCCGATCAATTAGACCTCAACAAAGCAACGTACCAGCAGATACAAGCACTCCCGATCACTCCTCAGCAAGCTGAAGATATCTATTATTACAGAAATTACATAAACTTTTTCCAGTCTGTATATGACCTGCTTAATATAGACAGCATTGATCAGGACGCATTTTTGAAGATCAAACCCCTCGTAAAGATCGTGCCCTATGGCGTATATGATGAACGGGCACAGCGAAAAGATCAAATTTATTATCTCCTTCGCCGGCTGGCGCTTGATGAAGGGTCTTCCGAAGCAGTTTCCGACCTGTGGGAAGACATGCTCATGTCCCCAATCAATATCAATACTGCAACTTATCAAGACCTGCTGAACATGCCGATCGTGAACGCTACAGATGTACGGGCTATTCTTCGCCAGAGACAACTCGGTGATTTCCAGGACTACAGAGGAATGAGAAACGCTCCGGGACTTACTCACTACGGAGCAACGAATCTTCGTCATTATGTATCCTATCAACCACCTGAACTTGAAGGAAAATGGAATTTTAGCTATCGCTTCAAATTCAATAATAATCCCTTCTCGGAAGAAATAGAAGAAGTATTGCGCGAAAGTTATGTGCCGGATAGTCTTAATGAGAAATTTTCTATGTGGGGTATGTATGACATGGATGATGCTGCCCCTGAGATCTCACATAAATTCAGGGCAAAAATGGAAGACTGGTTCAATCTTGAGGCTGGCGGTTTGCTGTTCTTCAAAAAGGGTGAGGAAAGAGACCTCAACATGTTCCAGGAGAATAATCAACTATCAGAAGCACTCGCTGAAAATTCTAAATATACTGCAAGTATCGATCTGAAACCGGCAAATCTGAAAGTGACTCTCGGAAATTATAGGGCTACCTGGGGTGAAGGTCTCGTCATGGAGAATACTGACACCTTCGAACCCCGCAGAACCGGATATAGTTTTTCAAAGCGCGTTCGTGGAATTTTCCCGGATCTCTCTCCCACTGAAGAATTTGCTCTCAAGGGCGCAGCAATAGAGTATGGTAACAGCTTTATGAATGCATCGCTTTTCTTCTCTGATGATAAGAAAGATGTGGTCATCTGGGACAGCAATCATGATGACAAGCTGGATAATGATGATGATATCTTTTATTATATTGTTTCTACTCCTCGTTTCACTAATGAGCAGCTTGAAAGCGCAGAAGATATTTTCAACGAATATCGTCCTCACCTTTCTCCCCATCCTCTTCCCAAGATAGATATGGCATCAAGAAGAGATGCTCTTCGTGAGACAATGGTGGGTGGACACTTGCAGTTCGATCCACTTATCGGCACCCATTTCGGTGTGACGGCATATGAGTCAAAATATGACCGATACTTCAGTATTGCAGATTATGCCGACCTCGGCGAATATCTTATCTATGACAGCTACTATTATAAAAAACTGGATATAAATGACTCTGAAATTTCTTCGCTATACTCCACTAAAACAGACACATACCGAAGAAATTATCGAAGAGTTTATGGTTTTGACTGGCAGACCACTCTTGATAATGTTACCTTCCAGGGTGAGTATGCCGAGCTCGAAGTTGACGGAAAACCTCTTTCCATTGGCGATGATCCCGGCGCATTGGTCATGAGTGCGTATTTCAACTATGCAAATCTCAATTTTATGATGCTGTACCGTGATTATGATCTTGAATTCGATAATCCTTACGCACGCCCATTTGCAGAACATGAACGTTTTGACGGCACTATCCTTGAGAAACAGTATTACTTGAAGAATCCTCTGGTTTCTGAGATGTACTACAATTCCCCGTGGTCACAGCCCGAGAGAGGTTTATACATAGAAACCCGATACAAATTTCTTCGCCAGCTTACACTCACAAAAGTATATCTTGATATGTGGGAACGAAAAAGTGATGGAAGAAAAAGCGTACGTTTTCAAGGTGAGCTCGAGTATAGACCTATTTATCAAATCGCTATGCGCCTGAAACAGAAATTACAGACCAATGGTTCTGAAGATTTCTTCACACGAGCAGTCTCCAAAACAAGTGAAACAACTTGTTTGTTCAGAACCTATCTCACCAATCGGGACAGACTTGATCTTGAATACCGATATACAAAGGTTTGGATGGCGCCTTATACGAGTCTCACAAATTCTGCTGAACCCGGACAAACCAATATTATCCCAACTGCAAATGTGCTAATTCACGGAGACATGATCTGTGTGAACTACTTACACAATTTTACTAATTATTTCAGCATGGAAGGATCCTTCCTTTTCTGGAACGGACACGGTGTGAGTCATTGGGATTGGGAAGATATGGAAATCGATTTTATGGGTAGCCAGGGAATGAAATTCTGGTTCACGATGTATAATCGAATTTCAAACAGTCTGGCAATTTCCTTTAAATATAAAGTGAAACATTACCAAGACGACGAACTCTATCTTCGTCAATATAATGAACCAGTTCCAGATAATAATTATGTTGCTCAAACAAAGCATAAAGAAAGCTCCATTCGGCTGCAGCTCGATTGGACGTTTTAAGAATGGAAATACAAAAAGAAAAATGAAAAAATGTATGCCACTAAAACATAAAAACACTAAGTTTCGCAAAAAGCTTTGAATATAAAATTAGTGTTTCTTGGCGACTTAGAGCCTTAGTGGCAGTAAAGAATGAAAATGAAAAAAAGTATTGTAAATAATTTCTATATAAAGTTATAATTTTCGGAGGATACATGAAAAAAGTAATGTTTGGAATCTTAATGCTGCTCTTGCTGGCAATTCCTGCCCATGCCGCATTTGTGTTTGACCGTTATCTCGGACAAGAGGTCCTCGCATTTTCAGCTCACTCTCTTTCAATGGGTTCCACAGGTCTTGCAACCGGGTATGGACCACTTGCATCGCTCAAGAATCCTGCACTTCTCGGCAACCTGCCGTGTAAACTTATGGTGCAGCTTTCACCAAATGTGCAAAAAAATAATGAAAATCGAGCATTCCCCATTTTTGATTCCTTTGATTCCTATATCGACGATGCCGTGTATGCATCAAATGCTCATTTCTTTAGTAAGTACATGCTGGGCTTGATGTACAACGTTCCCATTCAGCAGTTCAAAGTATCTGCGGCATACTCATATGCGCCTTTCTATGATTTCAATTTTAAATATACCGAGGAAGTGCGCAACAATGAAGGAACCGATTACGGAAACGAGCCCCACAAAATCGCCATAAATACCTATGACGGAAGCGGTATGATCTATGCTCACACTCCTGCTGTTGCAGTAACTTATGAAAATGAGGACAGTTTCTTCAAATCACTTTCTCTTGGTGCATCATTTTCTCTTATGAGAGGTGAAAACACAATAGATTCTACGATCATTTTCACGCCATGGGCAAAAGAACAGATGAATGCAAAACCTAATCAAGTCGATGCCGACAGCATTCCTGATTTTATCTATGAAAGAAAAAATGACTACTCGGGATACAGGTTCCAAACAGGCATGCTTCTCGATCTTGGAGAACGTTTTAAGATAGACATGAACTACACAAGCAGAGCAGAAATAGACAAGTCGTTTAAAACGAGTGCTGATACTGCATGGACCGATACTACAATATACTACCCATCACGAATGGGATTCGGATTTGAATATCATCCTCGTAACATATGGGACACTCACTTCTCTTTCGAGATCTCATACGTGAAATGGAGTGACTACAATCCTCTATGGTACGATGTGATTGAATATTATGCCGGTGTTGAGCATCAGATATCTAACAACCAGCCAATACGCCTGGGATTCCGTTACCAGCCCTATGGCATAGACAAAGAGATAATTATGACTGCTTTCTCGGCAGGAACGAGTGTTCGGCTTCCTTACAATATGGTACTTGACCTCGGAGCTGAGATAGGCAAGCTCAATTACAATCATGCAGACCTGTTCCCGGATAGCTATTATGCCAATGACAATCTCTGGGATACCACTCATTCCGCCCTGCCTGTGAACAGGATAAATCCCGATAAAATTGATGATGTTATGATCAACTTCATGGCAACTCTGACATGGAGATTTTAGGTATATTTAAAGGTTTCTTATGAAGAAAATATTTTTTATCTTATTAATCAGTTTGTTATGCTTCAGTATTCTAAATGCAGAAGAGATCAAGCTGAATCTTCTTTTCACAAATGATATTCATGGCGGTATCGATGCAGTTCTCGCAACCTTTATGAATCCTGACTTTCCTCCGCCCCTTGGAGGTGCCGCTTCAGCAGCCACATATATCGAGTTGGTACGTGAATATGCAAAACAAAATGATGAAGCAGTACTTCTTCTCGATGCCGGTGATTTCTTTCAGGGACATCCTATTGGCACGATGTCGGAAGGTGTTGCAGTCATCAAGTATATGAACTGGGTCGGTTATGATGCGATGACTCTTGGTAACCATGAATTTGACCTTGGCTATGACACGCTTCTAAAAACACTTTCTCTTGCAAAATTTCCAATTGTGTGCTCCAATATTGTTGTAGAAGAAACTGGCGAACTCATTCCGGATTGTATCCCCTATATAATTAAGAATATCAAGGGAATTGATATCGCCATAATTGGAGTGAGTACACTGGATACTCCTCTTATGAGCTTCCCCGATAACATAAAGGGCTTGAAATTTGTAGATGTTGCTGAAACTGTTAAAAAATATATCAAAGAAGTACAAGCTCAAGGTGTTGACCTTATCTTTGTGCTCGGACATATGGGTATTCCTTACGATGTAGAACCCGCCTACCAATATGATATCGTTGAAGGTCATATAAATGATGAGAGCAGACGTTGGCCAGATAATGCTATGCATATTGCTTATAAGGTACCAGGCATCGATCTCTTCTTAGCTGGACATATTCACAAGGGATACAACATACCGTGGGAAGAACCCGAAAATCATACACTCATTGTGCAAAATTACGCTTATGGCTCTAATATGGGACACCTTATTCTCAAGATCGATACCGATACCAAAACCCTCTCCGGATATGAACTTCCTGTATATATCGATGGAGATCTTATCACACTTTTCGCAGAAGAATTTATTCCTGATCCTTGGTATAAAGAGAAAATCGATTCAATGCAGGCAGTTGCAGAAGAGGGCATGGATGAGATCGTTGGTATGGCTGGAATGCATCTTTCAAGAGATGGCGCTGCACAAAGCATTATGGGAAATCTTGTTATGGATGCTATGCTTGAAGAAGCAGGTGCAGATTTTGCATTCCTTAACCTTGGTGGTGTACGTGATGACATAAAAGGAGGACCGGTCTCGTACAGAGATGTCTTTGATGTGCTTCCCTTTGACAGCGAAGTGGTAACTATGGAAATCAATGGAGCGAAACTCAAGGAGATTATAGAAGTACGTATTGCCGGAGGTCGTCACGGACTTCGCATCGCAGGTGGCGAGGTGGAATACAGTAAAGAGTATCCTGATTTCGAGCGTGTTACCAATCTCACTATTGGTGGAGAACCCTGGGATCCCAACAAAATATACACTGTTGCTACTGTTGACTTTCTCATGCAGGGAAATTCAGGTCTCACATTACTTACCGAGATTCCCGAAAAGCAGATCACTTATAAATATATCATTATCCGAGATGCACTTGCAAACTATTTCCGCAGACGCGAGGTAGTGAACGGGCGGATCGACAATCGCTGGATTTTGGCTCCTGATGCTGTGCATTCCGATGAAATCAAAAAATTTAATTCTGAACAAAAAAAGATATCGTCAAAATAAATAGTGTAAATATAATATCAACCACTATAATCCTTCGGAGGGTTCATGGATTTGAAAAAGATTCGTTATAAGGGTGATATTGAGGATACAAAGGAACTTTTTGATGTATACAAAGTTCAGCAGATCATCAAATCTCACGAAGAAATTCTCAAAGAGCACATTACCTTTCGGGATAAACTTCTTGCTGATTCTGTACGTCTCACCCCTACGATCTCACCCCGTATCTATAAAATAATCGAAACAGTTAAAACCTATCTTGGTCTCAAGCAGAAGATAGAGTTCTTTTCTTTGCGGGATAACACCTACAATGCCTTTGCCTTCAAGCAGAAAAATCTTATAAGCGTGGTTTTTACTTCTGCATTGCTGGAAAATTTTGATGATGCAGAGATCAAATTCGTTCTGGGTCATGAGCTCGGTCATATCATCTATGATCACAATAAGTTGCTTCTACTCTATAATCCAGACAAGAAAAGCACGACTTTTCTGCCGATCCTGGCAGAAAAAAAATTTCTTAAGTGGCAAAAAAAAGCAGAAATAAGCTGCGATCGAGTCGGGCTTGCAGCGTGCAAAAAATATGAAGTTGCAGTACAAAGTCTACTGAAAATAACCTACGGGCTGACTGAGAAAAATCTCAACTTCAACCTTCCTGAACTCATGAAACAACTCGATGATCTTGCGAAATCAGAATATATGGCAGAGTTGAGCACCTCAAGCCATCCCCTCCTTCCTGTGCGCCTGAAAGCGATCGAACTCTTCTCAAACTCGAAGCTTTTCAAAAAGGGTGGTAAATTCACCGACGAAGAACTTCACGCAAAGACTGATGAACTCCTTTCATTGACCAAATTCTATCCGCGCACAAAGGTCAAAGAGACGATGATGAAACTCGTTGCTGCCGGCGGTATATCTATGATCGCTGCTGATAAGGAGATCAACCTTGAAGAGATCAAAAGTCTTGTGAAAATACTCGCTGATGTCTTCACTGATGACCCTGAAAAAGAGATCATCTATGATAAAGATAAGGCACTCAAACAACTGCACATCACTGAAAAATATCTCAAACAGCACAGCACGGATATCGATCGGTACTACACGTTGCACTTCTTGACTCTTATCTCACTCTCGGATGGAAAATTTACAAAAACCGAAAAAGAAGTGCTCATGAATATCGCAGAATCCATCGGACTTTCAAAGGACGATGCAATGGATGTAGTGTGGAAAACCCTTCAGCAGAACGGCATTACCATCGATGTGCGGCTAAATGAAATCGCGCAGAACGTGCAGGAGCATTACGAAGACTATTTGAAGAAATAAATAACCTATATAAGGAGTGTAAGATGAAAAAATTACTGATTTTATTGTTGGGTTTGTTACTTTTTACTTCTCTCTACGCTGAAAATGTTTCACAAATCAGCTCGGACGAAAAGATCGACTCGATATATGTCTTGCAAAAGAAAATCTATAAGGATGTGAAGGATCAACCACTGGAAAATAAAAAATATGGGGTTGAGTTTAATTTTTTCAGATTGATCTTTTTTGGAAGTGATACGAATATGTTGAACCACACATTGAGTGGAACCTTTTCGCTTTTTTATCCTCAAAAGAAGGTGGAGATCGCATTTCCTTTCTTCTACTCCGATCCTGTTAATGACTTGGGCTGGGATGAATACGATGATAAAAACTCTATCCGCCAGATAACTCTTGATTGTCATTATCGTAAATTTCTCGGAAATTCATTGAACAAATTTTATATCTCTGGTTTTGTGAGATACGCCAATCTGAAGGGGTATGAAGGTAGTAATTTGTTTAAGTGTAAAGATGATAATCCTGTAATGTCCACTGAAAATAAGATCGGAGTCGGGATCGGTGTCGGATATAGAATTTTTTCATATTCCGGATTTTATTGGGGTACGAGCATAAGTCTCGGCAGATATATCATAGGAGAAAATGGCAAATTTTATGGAGATTTCTTCTGGTATGATAATGATAACGAGATAATCTTCAATTTCGAGTTTCTAAAATTCGGGTGGTCTTTTTAGATTAAAAAAAGAATTACAAATTCCCTAGTTTTTCAATTTTATAATAAATTTTATTCTATTGCAATTAATGCCTATTTGTCAGTATTTGTTTGTCTTGATAAATTCATTAATGGTATATTGATTGGAGGAATTCCAGCTAAAACTGTACAAGAAGAGAGATAAGCTCTAGCATATGGTAATAAAACAGCTGGTGCATTAATTTCACACATTCTATTAAATAACTCTTCATCCATGGTAGAAATCGATTTAAAAGCACCCTTAATAAGCAAATTAATTTGAATATTTTTACTTTCACTGGAAATCATAATATTTAATGATATCTCAGCAAATGTTTTATCATTCTTATCAATTTTTATATTCTTATCAACATTTATTAAATATGTTTCTTCCTTTAAAAGATAATCATCATTAATAATAATATCAAATTTAGAGATTCTAAATCCTAAAAATTCAAATTTGCTTTTTTCCATTTTAAATCAGGCAGCTGAGGATATTAGGTTAGAAGAAGAATCATTATAAGAATTTTCTTCCTTTGCTTTTATTGAATAATTAATCTGCAAGTAATCTATATTGATTGAATTAACAAAATTGTAGCTTGAAGTGGATTTAATTGAGTCGAATTCTGACATGTCCTTCAAAGCTTCTTCATAAGCTCTTTTATAATCTTCAACTGACATCTTATCAACAAATTTAAGCAATTTATCTAAGGCTTTTGTTCCGTAATCCATATTAAATCTCCATTCTTTTTAAAGCGACAATACAATTATGTTTTTTTACACAAATTTGTATTTGAGGTCTAGTTACTACATTAAAATTAAATCCAATTTTTCGATACCTAAAATCTGATCCATGAGTGAAAGCTATAATAAAGTCAAAATCAAATTCATTATCAATAATCTTGAATATTAAATACTCTTCAAAATCTTGAACATTTTTTCCAGCTTCAATATGTTTTTCAATAAACCTATCTTTTATAATTCCAAATTTACTTTTATGTTCTTCATTGTCAATTAAATCTAAGAAGTTATTACTATCAATTTCCACTTCAATTATTAAATACTTAGTAAATTTTTTATATTTTACTGCCCACCATTGTGCCTCATCAAAACCATTGCATATATCGCTTGAACCCCAGAAATATATTCCTTTGCCAAGCCAATTTTTCTCACTACTTTCAAAAAATATTTTTTGGGACAATATTTTCATTCCCTGTTCTTCTGATGTTGAATGATATCCAATCTTTCTCATGAATTATAAATACTATTATGTAATTATATGTCAATTTTATTAACCCAAAACATGAAACTCTTGACTGAGAATAGACAATTAACTCATTTGTTATCAAACATAAATATTATCTAAACTGCCCAATGAAGGTCAAAGGAGCACTTAGCAGTAATGAGTTACCGTGATGATTATCTCTTATTAGGAGAAAAGTTCGAGCCGAAAGCTGAATTTATTACACTTAAAAAATTCCGCATGAATATTTTAAACACTCCTTTTGAATCCTTTAATTATGATATTCTCCCAGGCGAAGAGCATTATCAGTGCAATAAACATAATGAGAACTTTGAAAATTCCTATTCATTTGATAAGGGTATTTCGGCTCCTCATTTTGAAGAACTTCTGAGGATTGATGACTCGCATATCAAAGAAAATATTTTCTTCACATACCCGATCTTCAAACCTTTTACAATAAAGAAATCAAAAGAGATCATTATACTATTGCATGGTCTAAACGAAAAAAGCTGGGAAAAATATTTGCCGTGGGCACATAAGCTCGTCGAATACACAGGTAAAACCGTGATACTTTTTCCAACAGCATTTCACATGAATAGAGCTCCCAAAAAATGGGCAGATCCAAGATTCATGAACAAAGTGTGCAAGGAGCGGAAGCAATTCTACCCGAAAGTGACGAATTCCTCTCTTGCAAATGCTGCGATAAGCGCCCGTCTGCAATTCCTTCCCCAGCGTCTTATCTGGTCCGGTCTGCAAACCTACTATGATATTTTGCAGCTCATAGATCAAATTCGCACCGGTACTCACCCTCATATTCACAAAGACGCACAGATCGATTTCTTTTCATACTCGGTCGGATCATTTTTAGCTGAGATCATGCTGATGACGAACGAGAATAATTATTTCGAGAACTCAAAACTTTGCATGTTTTGTGGTGGTCCCCCTCTCAATAGGATGTCACCGGCTTCCAAGTATATTCTGGACAGTGAAGCAAATGTAGCGATCTATTCTTTCTTCATCGAGCATCTTGAAGTCGAACTCAAACGCGACAGGCGGCTTGCACATTATTTCAGCGATCTTCATCATATTGGAAAATATTTTAAAAGCATGCTTGATTATAATAAGATGATCACTTTCCGTGAAAAGCGATTAAAAAAGATCGCGAAACGGATTTCTGCATTAGCCCTGCAAAAAGATGAAATTGTTCCTTCTATCGAAGTCGAACTTTCGTTGCACGGGCATGATAATAAAATTCCAATCAAAGTAAAATCCCTTGATTTCCCCTATCCCTATGACCATGTGATCCCGTTCCCTGTCACAGAAAAAGATGAAAAAGAAATTGATAAATGTTTTACAAAATCTATGAAATTTATTGCAGGACAGCTAAAATAGCGTCGGAGAATGCATGATAAAAAATTTTGATGAACTGCTTGATAAGGTGAAAGAACTGCCCCCGAAAAGAGTTGTCATTCCTGCTGCTCACACGATGGCTGCTGTTTATTGTGCGACTCTTGCGAAAGAGGAAGGGATCGGAGATTTTCTCCTTATTGGTGATAGGGAAAAAATCATAAATTATATCTCCATGTCGGAAGAAAGCCTTGTGGATTCTTTTGAGATCATCGATGAAAGTGATACCGAGAAATGTATCGAACTCGCAGTCGATGCAGTACTGAACAACAAAGCAGATCTAATATTGAAGGGGGCATCTACGACAGGACAGCTCATGAAGGGTGTGCTCAATAAAAAAAAAGGGCTGCAAACCGGGAAGATTCTTAGCGATGTACTTGTTATAGAAACAAAAGACCGGCTTACACTCATGACGGATGGCGGTATTGTGCTCTATCCTGGTGTGAAGGAGAAAGTTGCGATTATAAATAACGCAGTGCCAGTTGCTCATAAGCTGGGAAATCCTTGCCCCAATGTTGCCCTTCTATGTGCCTTAGAAGTAGAAAATCCTAAGATGCCTCCCACAATCGAAGCAGCTAAACTAACAAGAATGTACAAAGAAGGCAAGATAACTGGCTGCGTGGTTGAAGGTCCTCTCGCACTGGATGTTGCGGTGTCGGAACATGCTGCTAAAATAAAGGAAATCAATTCTCCGGTCGCAGGCAATGCTGATATTCTCATTATGCCCTATATAGAAGCCGGAAATATTTTTGGCAAAGCAATGACCTATTACGCTCATCTGCGCGTTGCTCATGTGATCGTGGGAGCAAAGGTTCCCATTCTCATCACCTCGCGTGCTGATGATGCGTTGACCAAGTTGTACTCTGTTGCATTGGGGATTATTTGCGCATAAAAGGAGTCATAATGACACGAATTGGATTAACGTACGATGATATTCTGCTCATTCCTAATTACTCGGAAGTGCTTTCGCGGCAGGATGCAGACCTTTGTACAAAAGTAACAAAAAATTATAGGATCAAGCTTCCTATTCTTTCTGCAAATATGGACACCATCACCGAATACGATATGGCAAATGTGCTCAGTGGTTTCGGTGCGCTTGGCATCGTTCACAGATTCTCCTCGATAGAGGAAGAAGCTGGTATTATCGAACGGCTACGCCTTGCAGAAAATCCCCTCAGGGCAGCATCAATTGGTGTCACAGGAGAAAATAAGAATCGTTTAAAAGCTCTGATCGATGCTGGAACGCAGATCATTTGTATAGATATTGCACATGGTCATCATAAACTAATGGCAGACACTATTAACATGTGTAAGAGATTCAATGTGGATATTATCGCCGGTAATATCGCCACTGCGGATGCAGCAAAATTCCTGTGTGAAAATGGAGCAGATGCAATAAAAGTTGGGATTGGACCCGGCTCGATGTGTACAACCAGGATCAATACCGGATTTGGAGTACCTCAGGTAACTGCTATCGAAGATGCTTGCAGGGTGGCAAAAGAATACGATATACCCGTTATTGCAGATGGCGGAATACAGAATTCCGGAGATGTTGCAAAAGCCCTGGCAGTTGGTGCGGATTCTGTGATGATAGGTGCATTGTTTTCCGGATGTAAAGAAACACCGGGCACAATTCATAAAGAGGGAAATTTCCCAAATTATCATTTATATAAACGATATCGTGGTTCTGCAAGTCTCGAATCCAAGCAGTTGCGAAATGATGAAAAACGCAACGTGGAAGGCGTCAGTACTACTATCGACTACAAAGGACCTGCAAAGTACGTGATCCGCAATATTGAGGATGGACTCCGCTCTGCCTTCTCTTATGCAGGCGCCACGAATATGAAGGAATTTCATCAGAAAGTAACATATATTCTAAAACATCCTAAAGATATTCGTACTGTATAATTGATGAACATTACGATCCTTGTAATCGGTAAAAATAAGGATGAATATATCTCTCTTGCCGAAAATGAATATCTAAAACGGCTTTCCGGTTTTTGTTCTCTTAAGATCGAATTTGTTTCAACTTCCAAATACACTACGAATCAATCTGTTGATAAGATCAAGGAATTAGAAGGAAAAGCAGTACTTGGCAAACTCCCGGAGCAGTGCTATATAATTGCTCTTGATGAAGGCGGAAAAGAGTTTACATCAAGGGATTTTGCATCGCATCTTAATAAATTGCTCGTTAGTCAGAATAAGCCACTCTATTTTTTGATTGGCGGACCGTATGGATTTTCTCAAGAAATAAAAAACAGGGCTGATGAGCTTCTGTCTCTTTCACAGCTCACCTTCACACATCAGATGGTGCGGATAATTCTACTCGAACAGCTTTACCGGGGGTTCACAATTCTCAAAGGTAAGAAGTATCATTACTAACTTTCAAATACATAACTCGGATAAACCTCACTCAAAGAATCCACCACAGAGAACACAGAGAGCACCGAGAAAAAAGACAAAAAACAGAATAAAATTGTATAAGATATAAACATTAGTAGTCTCGCTGCTAAGCCCCAGCTTGGTAGCGCCTGTACGACCAGCAGGCAAAGAAACAGTAGATCGAGAACAAGAAAAAGAATATATCCTATTTATTCGGAATCAAGATAAAAAAACATCCTATTATAAATCAAAAATACAAATAAATACTGGATTCCCGATGGGACTCGGGAATGACCCAACCTTTTTAATGTATAATTAATCTATCTTTCTCTGTGTTCTCTGCCTGTCTGGGCGTTGCGTAGCGAAGATTGATGGTGAATTCCTTTCAGTTTCTGCTTATCCGAGTTAGAAATTCCATCCGATAATGAATGAAAAACTTGCATACAAGATGATGATTTATTTTTTTTACCTTAGTAATTATTTAAGAAATGAGTTATTATGGACATTAAAAAACTTATAAAAACAGCGAAAGAAGCTTCTGCCCGTTCCTATTCTCCCTATTCCAAATATAAAGTAGGAGCTGCTCTGCTTACAAAGGATGGAACAATTTACACTGGAACTAATATCGAAAATGCATCATTTCCTGCTGGAATGTGTGCAGAACGGATCGCACTATTTGATGCGATCAAAAATGGAGATACTCAATTTGAAGCTCTTGCAATCTATGCGGAGGGTTACAACTTTCCATTCCCGTGCGGTATCTGCAGACAGGTTATTTCTGAGTTTACGCGTGACATCAAAATTATTATTGCAAAGAGTGAAGATGAGTATGTGGTGAAGAATATTTCAGAGTTACTGCCGGATATTTTTGAGTTTTCTGTGTAAGTTATTATTTATGCAAAAACTTTTACAGTTTGGGAATTTAATTACCAATTTGTAAAAAAATTATTTGCGTGTTTATTCAACCTTGGATAAAATAAATTTAATATGATAGCCTGTTGAATTAGCTAAAGGGAAATCATCTTTCTCAACTTTAGCTATAAACCGACCGAACTTAAAAGCTTGATTTCCCCCTTTAAAAAGTGCTTTCTCAATGTTACTTGTTATTTCTAAATTCAACGCATTATTCAGAAGAGTTTTTACACATGACAGCAACTTATTATGTGCTATTAACGCGGATTGATGAGAATATATAGACATAATTAGTTCAAGAGACTTTGCAACAGTTTCAGTCCCATCAACAAAATATGAAATACTATTAGGGATCAAATCTTTACTAAGATCAATAATGGGCGAGATAGCAGACCATTCTGCGTTTTTAATTGGATGATAATAACCCGTTTTTAATCCTTCACTTTCCAAAAATTGCTTTGCAAGATAAGGTGACCAACCCTCTTGTATTCGTACCAATGGCGGATTTTTCTCTGCAGTTATCATTTTAAATATTTGTTTAACTGACTTTTTAATTTCCTCCCTTGATGAGTTATCTTGGTTTTGTAAAATACTTCCCCACCGATCCACAAGTTTAATTCTAAGGCGGAAATTAAATATTAGATAAAATTTTGTAAAGTGTCTTAATTTTGCATCCTTTATAAAAAAATGTAATCTGGCAAAAGTATCTTCGTATGTTATAAATACTATCACAATATAGATAAAAGGAAGATACATAAGTGTTAGAAGTGGTGGAATATAGAAATCATAGAATGTTTGCTTTGTTGCATATTCGGTAAAATGCGTTATAAGCATGATTATACTGTACATAATCAAAATTAAACCGAATATCGCCAAAATCCCATTGAGAATATTTTCCAGTAAATGAAATTTCTTATCAGCCTGCGATACAGCTATCATTCCAGCCAATAATACTATAAATGGCACTATCAATAACTCAATAAATAAGCTAAAAGTGTAAAATCCAACAATAAATTGTATGATCGCTACAAGTTTTAAATTATCTATAATTGAATTTCTAAAGAAATGAGATTCCTTTTTTATTGAATTAATTCTGAAAAGAGATACAGATCCAACAAATAAGAACCAAACTATCGTGTTCTTTAATTGATGAAATTCCCACAAATTTAATTTACAAAGTATATAAACTACAGTTGATATATAAATTATCATTAAAGATAATATTGAAATAATTTTTTTTCTAAAGAAAGCTTTTAAAAGACTCCTAAAGGATTCCCTCACTTTCTTCATTTTTGATGATAATACTATAAAAATAACAAAAATAATAAACCAAATCACATAAGCCCATTCCCTACTGTTAAGTATATCCAATATTACTCCCTCAAATTATTATTCATCTATTTAAAAAAGCCTTATTCATATATCGTTGTTTCATAATACACACATTCTTTTAATTATTTTATAAGATTATAATCTTTGATTTTTCTGAATCTAATTAAGAAATTCATAATAGCAATATTGGTTACCATAACAATTAAAAATGATGCGATCTGAAAAAAGTGAGATGATCCATTTGCAACCTCTGATATAAGAAACCTGCTAAAAAATATCGATCCAATTACTTTTAACAGCAAACCCAATCCATATCCAAAAATCGCTACATTGACCGGTAATTTCAAAGCATAAATATCCTCAGATAATAATTTATAAAATTCCGATAGGAAAAATAAAACAGACAGAGAATTAAGAATCCTGGCTAAGTTGAATAATATTCTTTTTGTAAATTCAGCATTATTTAAAAATCCAAAAGGCAATTTTGTTATAATTATTATACTTGTAAATACTATCATGCAGATCAAAGAAATTTTAATTTGACCACTAAGAATTGGAAATTCTTTCAGGAAAAAATATGCGAACAAAATAATAGTAAAACTGGCAACCAACCAGAGAATTGATAAGACACTATTTAAGTAAATATGTTTACCTACAAGTGGGAATACAGCATATACAACCTTATAAAATATATTGTATGATATACCGATTATGAAAATTAAAGAAGCTTTATTCAAACCCATTATTTCTCCATCAAATTATCATCAAGCCAATTGAGAATTCTCTCTCCTGAGATCATTACGGCTCCCATCTGGCAGTGTTCTTCGGCACCTTCCAGCTTTGTAAAAAGCATGAATTCTTTGGGACATTCGAGAGCTTGGTACAATTCCGCAGCTTGACCCGGCAGATCACGGTCACCTTCCGAATCAACGACCAGCATAGTACATCGTATATTTTTGGCAACTTCTCTCATATTGTACGGTTTGAGCATCCGAATTAACTCGCTTGGAGTTTTTGCTCCAAATGTATACATGCCGTTCCTGAAGAAAAATTCAATATCCACATTCTGCTTCATCATTTCTTTAGTCTCTCTATCAAACACTAAGGACGCATCTTGATCCTTGACGATATCTTCAGTATTAGGCGGAAATTTTCTTATCATATTCTCATAGAAATCATATATTCCGCCATTAGCTACGCACACTTTAAGGCGATGCTCGAAAGCGGCGGCGCGTGGCGCAAAGTAGCCGCCAAAACTAATCCCAATTAACCCGATCCTATCGGGATCTACTTCGGGAAGTTCCAGTGCGAAATCCACAACCGGAGTTACAACGGACTCCCAGTTAGGACGGAATGGTATTTTTTGCTCACGGATTACACAACCCTGTCCCGGTCCCTCGAACAAAAGACAATTATACCCGCGTTCTACAGCAAGAGCACCTATCTCGAAATAAAGCTCCTCTGCTGTACCGTCGAAACCAGTGTGGATTATAATAAGAGGTCTTTTCGTTTGGGAATTATCTACTAACAGCAAATAGCCGGGCAATGTTGTTCCTTCGAAAGGGATCTTCACAATTTTGATGGGATGTTCGGAGAATATAGAACCTTTTTGGAAGCATTCGCGACTCTTTTGGTATGTCTCAATGATGCGTGGATCTTCAGGATCAGTGACAAGGAAGAATCCTGCCGTTCTATAGTAATTTGATGAACGGAAATATGCTTCCTTTGCACTTTTTTCGTGCCCTTCTTTCAGAAATTTTTCTGCTGTTTTTTCCAGCCGTTCTGCCGTATCATTCCACTCCATGTACCAGCTTTCGTTGTTTGCTTCCTCTATAAGGTAAGCTGTGCGGAGGCATTCTGCTATATCCGCACCGCCGGTGCTGCTATAACCCATGGTCCTGAGTAATTGAAAAGAATATTGGTGGTCATCGAAAATGACATCCAGCGCGTGAAGGTTACCTAACGATAGGATGCTTACAACAATCAAAAAAATACCTATACATGTCAGATCTTTAAATTTATATTTCATTTCTATCCTAACAGTTTTGTACCTATCATACCGATAAGGAAACCAAGCGCTTGTTCACAAAGCTTGCTATCAAGTCCCTGTTCACAAAACTCGCTACCAAGCCCCAGCTTGGTAACGTACTCGTACGAATAATTCATGCACATTCCCAAGCTGGGGCTTAGGAATGAGTCAATGTTTATCTCACTTGCGATACTATACTGCCCGTATCTCTTTGCTCGGTCCTTTGTATCGAGGATATTTCTTGTCATTGATGCTTTTCTTAAAGATGCAACACTGCATTCTTTGGACAATGATTATAACACTTCACACACATAATACATTTATCCCCAAATATGATCTTATCTCCTTTTCATTTTGTTGATAAACAAATGGATTATAAGCCAACAATTGGGCATATTTTTATTAAGGAATGCCGGTTGACTAAGGACATTTCTCGAATGAATCGAAACGTATCCTCATAGGATTCAGAACAGGATGTATTTGCTGTCAATTAATTTCAATAATAAAACGTGCATACCCCAAAAATTTTAGAATCATGACACTTTTTGATAAGATCATGATATATACTTATGCGAATATAAAGAAATTTACATTCCGCACCTATGGTGCTAATATCGTTACTGGTTCCTGGTTCAGAGAGCTAACACTCACCGTTACAAACATATCGTTCCTATCGGAACTTTAAATTAAATCTTTCATTCATAACATTCTACACCATAGGTGTTGAATATTTATAACCGGATGCGTAAGCTTCCGGTAAGTGAATAAAAACCGAAGAGCGCCATAGGTGCGATATATTATTGCAACATATGCTATTCTCATGTCGTGCTTCGGTTGAAAGTAATAATTGACTTATCACTATGATTAAAATTGATAGCTTTTCCAAAATTAATTTTCCACTCAAAATTCTCCGTAAACCCGTAAAATTATTAATCAAAAAACAGTTTCCGCCTTTAGGAGCATGCGCTGGTTATGCCTATTTTTTAATTCCTGCTGCTGATAATATAATTGATTGCTTTAGTTAAACTTTTAATGACTTTACTCAAATTTTCCTTGAAGATAATAATTCTGATATCGTCGGCTCTGCCTTTTTCGTCAGCTCTTAACTCACTAAAAACAACATACTTTGATTGATTTTTCGCTTCCCTTACTTCTATACGGAAATGTTGCTTACCTGATAGTATAGATTCAGAAAATAATGATTTTTTCTTTTTATTATCTAACTGTTTTTTATGGATGTTATAATGACATTTCTTACATAGAACTTGCAAATTATCTAGGTTGTCATCTTTGAAATTTGCTGGATAGGATTTATGATGAACAACCTGTGCTGATTTTCCACATACTTCACAAATACTATTGGCTCTTTTAAGTGCAACATTTTTTAAATCTTTCCATCTTTGTGATTTTCCATATTCTTTATACTTTTTTTTAAAGCTGCGCCTGTTTGTTATATCAGAATCAATGGGAATAAAATTTATTATGCTTGCCTTAACTTTTAAGTATAATATCAATGCAGCTATTATTAATAAAACACCTACTACGATGAAAAGAATGGGCGTATTTGTTATCAAATTATTTAGAAAGTTTTCCATAATGTATTAAATATGGTCATTGCTTACTCGCATAATAATCTATTAACACTCCAACAGGCGTCATAATATACTTATATTCTATCTTCATAATAAATTTCCAAATATTCTTCATTTAAAAATACGACACAGTTAAAGAATTTGATAATATTCCATGTCAACTTTTTCACAAAAACAATAGAATGAAGTCATTTCAATAAAATATCGGGACAAAACTCTCGTGATATTTTGTATTCATTCGTGGTTGATTAATTCTTAATTGTGAACCAGACTTGCCCCATTTGTTTCGAGTTCCACTCGGAGTGATCCTAGATCCTCTGCGTTAAGATTGGTTACGCGAATCACGTTGCCTCCACTTCCACCGAGAGGATCGGCAAAACCTACCGCTTTCAAGCTGACAGATTCGCAGTCTTTTGCCCTCACCGACGAAACAATGAGAAGAAGAAGCACGCATATAAAGACTGATAAAAGCCACTTCATTTTTATTTGCCTTTTGAGTCAAACGGTTGAGCTGTGCCGCCCAGCTTTTTGGGTCGGCACCAGCGAATTGTTGGGGCGCCTAAGTTGATTTTTATTTAGCGTTGTTTTTACTAAATTCATTATTTGTAGTTACTTTGAACAATTTACTATCATCATTTTTTGGACGATATAGTAAGTTGAACGAGATATTTAGAGATTCTTTTCCAGTGTCAAGCAATTCTATAAATTCATTTAGAGGGATTGTATTGTTAGGTCCTCTCGCTATTTTTAAAGTGTTGCTATAGTATTTATTTTGACCTGGCTCTATTTCCACGACAGGATTAAATCCATCTTCAGTGACAACTGCCGCAACACTCCCAACATTTTTTACCTCGAATTTTACTTTTACATTAATATGTTCACCTTCAATTTCAGCCTCTAAATAAAAACCGCTTTCCTTAAATGTGCTTGGTGTAAGAATCAAATGCGGAAGTCCCCGAGTTATTGAGTCTTTCTGATTTTCTGGTTGTCCTATAATTGTTATCGAACCATCTTCGTTTTTTCTTTTCAGAATCGATGGGCTAGTCTCCATAAACCAAGTATGCTCAGCAGCAGCTGTAACATTAACTTCGTTACCTTTATTGTCCGGCGGAACAAAAGACTTAATTTTATCTACTACAATTTGGTATCGATCATCATTCTTGAATTCAAGATCACTGTAAATTGTCTTGTTGTGAGTGAAAAAAAGCTCATTTAAATTAAATAATTTCATGTCAGATTTACGATAGTAATTAACACTAATAGAGTACACAGAAATAATATCTTTGCCATCAATTCCGATTGTTGAGTGTTCGATATCAGAAAAAGGTTCAAGCTCTTTAGTTGACATCGCATGATCAAAGCCCTTAAAACCTGTTTTGATTAATTCACTAATTTTCTTTTCTTTAGTATTGTAAACATAGATATCAACAGTAGCTGAGAGTGAAACAGCAGCAATGGGTCCAGAATTTTTTATGAAAATAGATGGATTTTTAGTATTTCTATATGGTTTTTCATTTTCTACCTTAATCGGATACTCCATAAGGCAAGAAATTTTGGGCTCAATGTCATTTCGAGCTAATGCGGCAATATTTTTCTGGCCCTTCCAAATCTCGTTCTGCCAAATAAGAAAACCTGTAAGGAGGCCGAAGACGAGCCCCCCAAATAAAGTCCAAATAAACCAATTTTTGTTAGAGGAATAAGAAATTCCACAGAGGACAAAAAATACTGTGGAAACAAAGCCTGATAAATAAAGTATTGAGTCAGCTATATGTTTCATTGCACTCGTTGTTTATGACCATTTACTATTATAATTTGGAATTCTCATTTGCCCAAACTATGTATTAACACCCCAATAGGCGTGATAATATACTTATTTCCAATCTTCATAACACATCCTATATTATTCATAAATAAAAACAACATTGTGAAAAAATATTATAACAATCCCCTGTCAACTTTTTCACAAAAACATTGCCAGTAATTTCCAGAAATTATTTGCTTCATCCTATCAATGCTAGCGAGCACATATAATGGAAGAAAAAACTCCTCTTAAACGCGCACTCGACCTATCAACCAACAAGATCGTATCTGCCTGTGCAGGAGCAGGAAAGACCTATGCACTTTCCAAACGTTATTGTAAGATACTGGATGAGTTCACGAAACACAATCTAAAGCGCACTAAAAATGAATGGCTCGGTTATAAGAATATCTTAGTCATAACCTTCACAAATAAAGCTGCCGCTGAGATGTCCAAACGGATTTATGAGGATATTCATGTTCTATTAAAAGGTGATGAGATCAAGGAACTGAAGGAGCAGGGTGTTTCTATCGGTGAACATATAAGATCAGCTCCGGAAAATTACAAACGGTGGCTGCGCTCCACTTTCTCGCAAAATTATATCATGACAATTGACAGTTTCTGCGGAACCATACTTCGCGAAAACGCATTTCTTCTCGGTATCGATCCACTCTTCAAGACATCGGATGAAGTGCTTGCAAACAAGATGTACCAGGAAACACTTTCGGAATTTCTAGCTATTAAAAGCAGATCTTTCAATGCAGAACTGAAAAACATTCTTAATTATACTGATAAAAATGGGTTGGGGGGATTCTTTTATTACTTTGAGAACAACAAGGTTTTTCTTGAGGATTGGATACATTATATTAAAACTCATTCCGAACAAAAAATTTATGATCGGTGGCTCGAAAAGTACCTTCATGAGTTCGATGAGGATTCAATCCTTTCGGAATTAAAAAAACTCACCTCATTATCTCAGACCGTGAAACAAAATGAAGAGAATACCTTTCGGGTACTCCTCGATCTCATAGGCAGCGTCCCCCAGGATTCAATTCTGGAAAAACGGCGTTATATCATGACTGAAATTCTTCCCATTTTTATGACTTCAAAAAGAGAATCTTATTATACAGATCGGGGCTTTCATAACATTCAGAAAAAATCTACTTTTATAAATGAAGCTGCCTACAAATCTTTCAAGCAGATCACTTTAGAAGTAATCTCAATTTTAGAACAGGAAATCCCGGCAGAAAAAGTCTTGCTCGCCCCTACTCAGGACGACATAAAATCAATCAATGTGTTAAAAGATTTCGTTACGCTCTATACGGAATTTGAAGAAAAGATCTGGAATACACAGCTTCAGAAAAATTATCTTACCTTCAATGAAGTAATTATAAAGACGCGCGAATTATTGAACAACCACGAAGATGTAAGGCGACGGATCGCGAAACAGTTCAGACATATCCTGGTTGATGAATTTCAGGACACCAACAACCTTCGCTGGGATATTATCAGGCACATCGCCCGGACAGAAAATGGCATCATTCGTGACAGAGGGATCTTTATTGTAGGCGACAAGAAACAATCCATTTACAGGTTCCAGCAGGCAGATGTGGAAGTGATGAATAGAGCTCAAGATGAGCTTTCAAAACTTTCTGATGATACGCTTATTGAATTTAATGATAACTACAGAGCATCCAAAGAATATATCCAGCACGTGATCAATCCGTTTTTCGGCAAGATCTTCTATGCGCCCGAATATCCTTTCGAAGCTGCTTTTGAGAACACATACTATCCGGTACATAACAGCTCAAAAGAAGATATTGCACAGAAAACGAAAATTGTGTGTGACATTCACGCAACTTCGTATGAACCTGCTGAAAGTGATTATGCTCCTGCAATCCATGCCGCATATATAACAAAAAAATATCTTCAGTGGGCTGATGAAGTTGGACTTGAGGAAGGCGTTGTAGTCGGAATCTTGCTTAGGAATTTTATTCACATTGCTGAATATTTACGAATATTCCAGAAATACGATCTTCCATTCCAGATCATTGGGGAACGAAACCTGTTTTCCCAGCAGGAAGTTTATGATCTTTTCCATTTTATCAGCGTAATGATAAATCCCCATGATGATGTCGCCTTAATCGGCCTTATGCGTAGTCCATTTTTCTGTATAGAAGACACCTTGATCTATGACCTCAAAAATCGCAAAAAAGAGAATTCTATTTTTGACTTCATGGAAAATAATGCAGCTTATGCACACATATATAGTTCTATTTCAAAATGGAGACAATCAGCCCGATCTGCTCCCCTTGATGTTTTATTACAGACCATACTTTCACAAGCACATAGAGAGCTCGGTTACGTGAGCGAGATAGGAGGTCCGCAGCGGCTGGCAAACATAGACAAGATCATCAACGTCCTTCATTCGCTCGAGCTGGACGGCAATTCTCTTCAAGAGATTCATGAGTATCTTTCCTATCAATTTAACCATAAAAGCGACGTTGCACAAGCAGATCTGCCCACACCCTCAAAAATACAGATAATGACCATTCATAAGGCAAAAGGGCTGGAGTTTCCGACAGTAATTATTCCTGAACTGGACAGCACCTCAACCAGGAAAGAAGCAGGTGTGATCTATCACAGCAGGTTGTTGCCCGAAGATCAAATAGAGGTTGGTATCTCGATAAAAGAGGGAATCGAATCCAAAAAGACAAACCTGCTCGAGAATATAAAAAAACAGGATAAAAGAGAACAGCAGGCAGAGGACAAGCGTCTCTTTTACGTTGCTGTCACACGTGCCAAGTACCGTGTTGCACTGCTTGCAGATTTCAAGGGCAAACCAAAACATAATTCTTGGTGGAATGAATATGTCGCCAAACCCTTTGGACTGCCATCAAGCATACTTCAAGAAGAGTGGGATGCCATAGAATCACCGGAGAAAACAGATGTTGGCTTTGCAAGTTTTGAAGAAATGCAGAATGCTTTGAACAAAGATCAGGAAGATCATGCCAAAAATATGATCTGGAAAGAGTCCCCCACATTTAAGAAACTGCAAAAGCTGTGGAAGGTTACCCCGCATACTATAATGGAGAGTGTTTTCCCAGAGGCCATATTTGAGAACTATTCTGAGACGAACAGTCCAGGTAAAACCAAACGCGCCTTCGGCTCGATCTTTCATGCGATCATTGCAAACCATTGGTGGGATTTCTCTGTTCACCAAAAAGAGGTTTCATACTATATTGAAAATACGTTTCCTGAAATCAAATTTGATGAAATCGAATCGCAATTACAAGCGCATATATCCAACTTTCTTTCCAGTGTTATTTATCAACACATACATTCTATGACCGTTCAAGAGCTTTTTCATGAGCTGCCGGTTATTGGATGGCTGGATAACGGAGAAATCTATCTTGAAGTAAATGGAATCTTAGATTTACTCTATAAGAAGAACGACAAATGGTATATAATTGATTTCAAGACGGATAAAACACTGCGAGCTCACCACTTATATGAGATCCAGCTCCAGACCTATCAATGGATGGTTAAACAGCTCTTTAACATCGACGCACAGGCATTTATTTACTATTCTTCATTTAATGAATTGCATGAAATAAAATGGGAGGATGAATACTTCACTAAAATATTTCCGAACGAACAGCACCCATTCACTCCCTCTGTATTAGAGAATATATCCGTATCAAATAATGTCCTAAATAACCTGAACTCTCACGAAGATATACTGATCATTAATCCTGCTGGTTATCAATCTAAGAGAATGACACAGGCACTGGCAAAGAGAGAACTACTTAATCCAAACATTCAGATCACTACACTTAATAAAATATTGACGATGAGTCCCACTCAAGCAAAGAGAATTACTCCCGAATGCGGTACTTTGCTTGTAAAAAAATCTTCTGACGAAATTCCCCTGAATGAGGGCACGGCAGAATTACTTTCTGATGCTTTTCGAAAATGTGCGCTCTGGAAACAGAAATTTAAAGCGGGCGATGAATTTGAGAAAATTCATTTTAAATATGAGAAACTCCGCCAAGAGAAACATTATAGCTACGATCATGAAATTCTGAATACAAATTATCAAAATTTCTTTAAAGATAAAACGGTTATACTAAACGGATTCTATAAAGAGACCCCACTTGAATATGAAATGGTATCACAGCTCTCAAAGTGTGCTGAAAAATTCTATTTTATCAATAATTTTGATGCCCTTAAAATACATTCCTCTTTTGATATTACTCCAAAGATATGGCAGGATGTCATACAAAAAGAGAGCAAGTCTAAACTCGTATATACACAATATCACTCAATCGAAACCGAGATCGACTCGATTGCCCGAAAAATACACTACCTGCTAAATAACGGTCAAAACTTCTCCAAAATAAAAGTTACCGTATCGAGCATAGACGCCTATCTTCATGCGATAAAGAGGATTTTCCCTTCTTATGGAATTCCTTACAACCTGCTTGCGGGCAAAAAACTTATTAATGAACCGCTCACAAATTTTATGATCTCTCTGCTCACAATTATGTTCTCATCGGAAAGACTTACATGGAATACAGTATCCTCTCTTGTGCTTCATCCCATTTTTAATACTAAAAGGAACATTTTCGAACTCGATGCACATGTGAGAAAAAATGGCATACATTATTTTAGTGACATAACGGAAATTGAGAAAATCAAAAATTATTCCGAAGCTGTGCATACAATTACAGATCTGATCGGCAAAATAAAAGATATAGCGATCAATCTATCTGACACTTCACTTCTTGAGAGAATTGATACTTTGTTTAATGAGACTGGTATTAGCACAAAGATCGAACAGAATGAAAGTATGCAGGAGTCCTATCTCTATGTTCAAAAATGTATAAAAAACACTTTCGATATTTACCATAATATTGGGCTTCAGCTCAAACCTGATAATCTTTTTAAAGATATTAAAAAAGCTCTGAAAAATCAGGAGATACCTTCTCGGAGAGGACAAAAAGGCATCGAAATACTTGGATTTATGGATACGTTTGAACTTAATGATGTCATCCTATTCATTGCTGGACTATCAGAAAATTACTTCCCGGTTCCCCAAAAAAATAATCCTTTTGCTTCATCCGTTCCTGCATATAATTGGGAAAAAAGTGTAATGCTTCTCAACCATTGGCTTGAACTGGATTCTGAGCTTTACTTCTCTTGCGCAGAGCGGGATATGGATGGAAATGTTCTTAATCCGTCAACCTTACTCGAGACCTTCGAACCAGATAAGATTATAGATCAAGACTGTGAACCGATCACTGCTCGGCAGCATTATCTTACCTATTACTGCCATTTGATCGAAAATCCGATGCTGCCTGTTTTGGAGCGTCATAATGAATATCAAAACTATGTGATGGGTTCTTATAAAGGTTTGGCAAAAACGGATGGGAAGTCCACGCTCACCTTTTCTGCAAGTGATATGAACACCCTTATCCAATGCCCGATGCAGTATTTATTTAAAGATGTGTTAAAACTAAAACTGATCTCCTATGATGAAGATGCCCGGCAAAGATTGCAGCTCGGAAATGTCATTCATAAAGCACTCGAACATTTCGGAAAAATTAAGGGATTTTCATTATTGAAAGAGAACCAAACTAAAGCACTCGATCTACTTGCAGAATCTCTTTCCTATGCTCTCAATAAATTTCATATTGATGTTAAGAAGGATCTTTTTATTAGAAGAACATATTCACCGTACACCGCTGGGCTGAGTTCCGGTAAAGAAGAAAATCTGCTGGTTCAGCTTCTTGCCCTTGTCCGAACTTCTTTGAACGAATATTCACCAGTCAGTTTTGAACAGGTTTTCGGCATGCTGGAATCCGGGAAAAATGACACATGGCCTGTTTATACACTCAAGAATGATATGGTTACACTGCATTTTCGAGGAAAAATCGATGGCATTTTTAAAGCAGATCAAAAATCTGAAATGCTTTGCGTTGATTATAAAACCGGCTCGAGTCCAAGTCCTTCTGAGATCGAGTCATTCTGGGATATTCAATCATTCCTATATATCATGGTTTTAAAATCGCATTTTCCTGACAGCAGGATCACATTTCTTTACGAATCTTTAAAAGACATTGCTTCATCAAAGGGAAAGCAACTTTCTATATATGAAGAGAATGAATTATTCATTATCACTCAGAAAAAAACAGTGCACAGTCAATCCAAAGAAGCTACAAAGAACCTCCTTCTTCAATATGGAACAAAAGTGATAAAAGGTGAGTTCCATATCCGGGAAAGGGAATATGGCAGCAAACCATGCAGCTATTGTGATTTTAATCGAGTCTGCCGAAAGAGCTGCTATCCCTTCAAATTAAAGAATATTCATCAAATTCTAAATATAACATAAAAGGAACGGGCATGAAAAAAAACACAGAAATTTTCATAGTTCTTCTCGTTATTATGTTTGCATCACATATCTTTGCTCAAAATGACTCCTGGCTAAATGAGATCAACAAATATGCCAAGGATCAGAACATCTCTGATGACTCGCTTTATACAATGCTCTCACACTGGGGTTCATATCCAGTAACGGATTCGACAGAAGTGTTCATAACCTATTACAACCAGATCAATGACACACTGGCTGCTCCTTATGTGCTCTATATTCCTCCCGGTTATGACCCAAACACAAAAACTCCAATACTCGTGTATTTGCATGGCGGCGTGAGCACAAAAGACTTCTACTCAATCGAAGAAGGTTTTCCGCAAGATAACCCGTTTATCCATTTTGCAGAAGAAAACAACTGGCTTATGCTTTTCCCCTTCGGTAACATCGACACATCCTGGTGGGATCTGGCAGGAGTCAGAAACATCCAAACACAGGTCAGGACTCTCAAAACTTATTACAATATCGATGATGACAGAATATTCATGACCGGATTTTCTGACGGTGGCTCGGGCTCTTTCTTTATGGCAATGAGCGCTCCCGATGATTTTGCGTCGTTCTACCCTTTAAACGGATTTCTTTCTGTGGGTTCACAGGTGACAAACACACCATCTTTTATTCCGAATCTCAAAAACAGAAGAGTGAATGTCATTAATACAGATCTGGATCAACTCTACCCGGCTCGCAGAATGCGGCTTTTGATGGAACTTGCAGTACAGGCAGGAGCTGATCTGCTCTATAAAGAATACTACGGTATCGGACATTCCTTTGATTATGCAGATAAAGAAGTTCCAATTATGATAGAAAGCATGAAAATCCAGCCGAGAGATATTTTCCAACCGAATATCTATTGGGAAACATGGACACTGGATTATGGCAAGTGTGACTGGCTAGAAATCCTTGAGATAGATTCTACAATGAATAAAGCTGATTGGCACGAAGAATATCAAATCCAGCTTCCTGATGACAGGATCAGCTTCGGTTTCTATCCTGATGATGACTTTGATCATGACGGGATTCTAGTGTACAATCTCGTCGAAGGAGAGACCACAGCCCGTGAGATGGGACTTCAGGAACTTGACCTCATCATTAAAATGGATGGTATTACCCTTCATTCTCTGGATGATATGGACAGCTTAAAAACCTTCAAACAGCGAGGAGATTCCGTCAGTCTTACGGTGAAAAGATATGATGATGAAATCACTTTGTATGGGCAATTCCCGGACACAACCTACAATGATGCGATCATCTATTCCAAGCCATCCGGAGCAGTGCATGCAGATTATTTCGGCAATGAATTCGTTCTTGAAACATCACGAGTAAAAAAGCTTGCACTCTATCTTCATCCTGATATGGTGAATTTTGATAACCCTGTAAAAGTGATTATAAATGACAATGTTGCTTTTGATGAAGTTATTGATATAGATCGGGAATTTATGACTGATAATTTCCTGAGAAATAGAGATAGAGCTGCGTTGTGGGCAAAGAAATTGGAGATTGAATTGTAGATTAAATAAGTTCCGATTATATTTGGAATATATGGCATTTTTATTTAAATACTTGTCAGTTAGATATAGTTAGTAACATTTTTATTATAAACAAAGACTTATGAATTAATTAATAAATATTGATTATTTTTTTAGAAATTTATAAAAGAGATAACAAATATTATCATAGGATATAATAATGGATAAATTACGTATTGTTGCAAAGGGTGATAGCAAGAAGATGCAAGATAACGCTCGCGGTAAACTCTTTGAAAAAATAGTATCCGAGGTTTTGCGACACAATGGATATGAGATTGATGAACACAATACTAATATTTCACTTGCAGGGATGGAAATAGATATAGATGGAAAAGCAAAGTTTACTGGTATCCCAATGTATGCAGAATGCAAATGTTATTCTTCTGATGTAGGATCTGACAAACTACATATCTTTTTTGGTAAATACATGACAAGATGGTTTAAGGATAGTCGATGCATCGGTCTTTTTGTTGCCCTTCCTGGTATTAATAGTCATGCAAAAGGCTTTTATCAAGAAAACTGCTGTAAGAACAAACAAATAACCTTAAAACTCCTTCAAGAAACAGATGTTCTAAAAGCACTTATAGATACAAAAAAAGTTGTTGGACCAAATGAAGTAGAAAAGCTTGTTAAACCTCAAATAGGTACTACAGGAGATAAAATTCTAATCTGTAGTGACCTCAGTTTTGTGTGGTTACAATATGTAATTCCTATCGGTGGGGCTTTAGCAACAAAAATAATGCTTATTGATTCATTGGGTAACCAAATAAATGACAGGAATACAATAGATTATTTCAGTGAACTAATACCTGAAATCAGAGAGCTTGATATTATAACAAATCCTGTTAGTATCAAACTTACAAGCAAAGCTGAGACAACTGATCAAGTTGTAGAATTACGAGGTAGCTCAACTTGTTTTGAATATCAATTTCCAGCTTCTCCTGATTTTTTTGTTGGAAGAAAACAGTTGTTAGATGATATTCAAAATTATATAACTGACGTGCTTAACGATCAAACATCAAGTAGAGGTATTCTCTTTGAAGCAAATTCGGGATGGGGAAAAAGCTCCCTTGTTTTAGCAATGGTTGATAGAATTACAAAAAATGGGCATTATGCTTTAGCAATTGATACAAGATCTGCTTCATCCTCTCAATTTATTCTAAAAGCAGTACAGCACGTTATAGAAAAATTTGGAACTTTCGATGGTGCAATAAAAAAGAAACCTATAATAAGTGGTTTTGATGGTTCAATAAAGGCTCTTATTGAGATAGGACGCGAATTGAAAAGCAAGAAGAAGCTTCTTTTTATTTTTTTTGATCAATTTGAAAATATTTTTTACCTTTTAGAACTACTAATAAAGATATCACAGTTAACCCTTAAGATGTCAGATGAACGCTCGAATATCATAATTGGATTTTCATGGAAAACTGATATTGTTGGTCTTACTCGTGAATTTCCTTATAGATGGCGAGATATGATAATAGAATCTTGTAATACTTTCAGGTTGAAACAATTTTCAGAAGTTGAAACGAATGCATTGCTGGATAAATTAGGTCAAGAATTGCATACTACTTTACGAAAAGATCTTCGTTTCTTTATATCCGAGTTTTCTCAGGGCTATCCTTGGTTGCTTAAGAAATTATGTTCACATGTTAAAAATCAAAGACAAAAAGGTTTGGCACAAGCAGATATAGCTCGGAGTCTTCTTAATGTAGAGCAGTTATTTTCAGAAGACATCGAAGGACTCTCTGATAATCAAGAGGATGCCCTACGAAGAATTTCTAGACTTGCTCCAGTTAGTATTCCAGATTTGAGTGAAGATTTTACACCTGAAATTGTTCAATCTCTTGTAAATAGAAGACTAATTGTAAAAGTAGGAGTAAAGTATGACATCTATTGGGATATATTTCGTGATTATCTAAACACAGGAAAACTACCTATAGAGGATGTTTATCTACTAAGAACTCAGGTTGGGAGCATTCTAAGAGCAGTAAGAATACTCATTAGATCAAAAGATGATATTGAAACAAAAGAATTTAAACAACTAACCGGTCTTTCAGACGGTGCTTTCCTTAATGTTGCTAGAGACCTAAGAATACTACACCTTGCAAGAATTGAAAATGATTACCTTCATATTATTGTTTCATTTGGTTTGGAAGATGATGAAATCATTACCAATTTTCGTAAACATCTAAATGATCGTTTATTAAAAAATCGCTGTGTTTATAATATATTGAGAACTTTGAGAGAAAGGGGAGAAATAGCCATAGACGAACTCGCAGTAAAACTTAAGGAAGAATTTCCATATATTTCTGCTGTTGAGAATACTTGGAATACATATGCTAGGGTTCTAGCAACTTGGTTAGATGTTGCCGATTTAGCAGTACTAGATCAAAGTAAATCTAAAATATCAGAATATAGGGTTGGTTCTCAAATTAGAGATCGTTCTCTTTCCTTTGCTCCACGAAGATCTAAAGTTACAGTCCCTTCAATCCACTTTTCACCAATTGTACAAGTTGCAACCAGACTAGTATCTGCTACTCAAAAGAATGAAGCCGTCGATTGGGCTGGAATCTCTAGAAGTACTATTTATAAATCACTTTCTATGCTAGAAGAGATGAAATTGATTACAAGAAAATCTAACACGATTTTAATAACTTCAAAATGTTTTACTTTTGTACTTTCTCATGTTGAACGAAATGATATTGCTAGAAAAGCAGCTTTAACCTGGCCAATCTTCGTCACTTTTATAAACATCCTGAAAGATAATGAGAAAAACCAACTTTCGCATCAACAACTAGGTACATTAATCATTGAAAAATGCAATGTTACGTGGAAGCATAGCACATCAAAGACAAATGCAAAAATTATGCTCGATTGGGCTCGAAATCTTGAAATTGCTCCTGGTGTATATGCCCATAGTAACAGAGGTCAATTCAAACGAAGACAAAGTAAAATTCAAGTCCCACTTTTCAATATTAATCATTGATTTTTAATTTATTAGATATAAATGATATAACCAAACATTGATTAAACTTTTTCTTGTTTTATGTTTAAAGAGTATGTAAAGTTTTAATTATCTATAAAGATTTAGGTTAAGCCACTTTCCAACTCAGAAAATAATCAATATCTACCATTCATTTTTGTAAACACACTTATCACAAGCTTGCCCTAAAGTATCCTTATTTTCGGAGGAAAACTGGTCTAAGAGTTTGTGATAAGTTAGGAAGACCTTCAAACAAAAGGCTTACTATCCGATAAGTCTCAAGGTTTGAATTTTGAAGAAATTCTCATCCGAAGCGATAATGCGCATTATCGCCTTCACGATATTATAAAAATACATTTGGAGTCGACGACTCCGGAATCATACACGATATTATAAAAATACATTTGGAGTCGACGACTCCGGAATCATAATAAAAATGCTGGATTCTTGATTTGAATTATCGTTAATCACTATTTGATTCTGATGTATCAACAAAGGTTGAATCGTATGCTTTCATAGAGTTAAGCATCTCCCCATCGAAATCAAAAAGAGTCATATTTTCCCACGGTGAACCTGATTGTGCAGTACTTATCCATTCGGGCGCCCAGTAAAACAATCCCAATCCTTTCCCCTCAGGAATAGTCCTCACAAGATCGATGAGATCAACAAGAAAGTTTTTCTGTCCCTCAACTGTTGCCGGATATCCCGCATGAAGCTAGCTGGAATCTCCAACTATATTATGGGTATTGTCATACCAATCAAGTGTCCATGGATAGGCAGTCTCCACAATAATAACATCTTTGTCATAACGTTGCGCAAGATCGTGAGTATTGTATTCCAAATCACTGAGCGTGCCCTGCCACCACGGGTAGTAGGATAATCCAATAATATCAAAATCTACATCGTATAAGAACAGGTTGTCAAAAAACCATCGGCTTGCAAGATTATTTCCTCCGCAATCAATATGGATCACAGTTTTTACTGTATCATCCGGAGTTACATTTTCATTCACACCGCGTAGAGCTTCTTTGATCAGTTCAACAAACTGAGTCCACTGCTCAGGAGTATCAAATTGTCCGCATACCCGACCTTCATCCCAGAGCATTCCGCATCGTATCTCATTGCCTATCTGAACCATATCTGGAAGTGTATTTTGGCTCTTTAATGCAGTGATCACATGGGACGTGTAGCGATGAATACTATCTTTCAGGGCTTGAAATGATATATTTTCCCAGACAGCAGGTTTCGTTTGATGTCCGGGATCAGCCCACGTATCCGAATAGTGGAAATCCAGCATGAGTTTCAAACCCGCATTCTTTATTCGCTGCGCCATGATCAGTGTTTTGTTGAGATCACAATATCCGTCAGCCGGTGTATGCCATATTCTCAGCCGAACATAATTTATATGATGATCCGTGAAAATTTCAAGGACATCTTTCTGAATGCCATTCTTCGTGTAGATTCCTCCATTGTCGTCTATTAGTAGCAAGCGAGAAATATCTACTCCACGGATAAAATCGGCATATAATATTACAGATAATGAAAGTATGATTGAAAATAAAGCTATAAATATTCTCTTCATAATTACAAAGGTGTCACGGAGTGGTCCATGACACCTCGATAATTGTAAAATATAAACCAAACTACATTCTGAACATCAGCCCGAACACAATATAGTGGAACAGTGCAAAGTTATACACTGCATTATTATCTGCGCCACCCTCGAGGAACCTGTACCCGATTTTCAATGCCGCTTTATCGGAAATACATCCTGTCCATCCAAAGAATACGTCTTCAGCACGTCCTTGAGGTGCAGCAAGTGCATCCCCTTCTATGCGCAGATCCATGCAGGGAGTGATTTTCCATGCAAATAAAAAATTTATAAGCGGTACAAACCCGACATTTTTCTTGGAAGATTCCACTATTGTGCCCGTATTATCTTTGCCCTTCATGCTGATCTTGGCATCTCTAATCTTACCTGTCAATCCGAGTCCAATCTGTAAGTGTTTAGAGTTGATGAAATCCCATCTATAGGATAGCCGCCACGAGTTGAACTTATACTTGGCTTTCACTTCGTAAAGGGCAGAGTACGGTCCTCCTCCTGCAAAGTCTGTAATATCATAATCCAGCTTCCCTACATATGTTTTTGTAAATGGTGCAAGCAGAATAGAAATAGTGTGTCTTTCTGCAAAAGCGTAGTTGAACTTTGCTCTGAAAAAGAGAGAAGCACTCGAACCAATATCAGCAAGTGAAAAAGGTGTGCCCGTGTCCCCCGGAATCCTGACATCATTATATCCACTGAGATTGAGCCCTGATTCTATGTCTGCCATGAACTGAGCATGAACAACCGAGGTGAGTGTTAAAAAAACTAATATACATGCTATGATAAATTTTCTCATTTCTTATACCTCTCTATTTCTAAAATGCTCTTCACTTTTCTTCTTTGAATAAATGCACATCCGTTTGCGGGAATGGTATTGAAATATTTTCCTGGTCAAAGGTAAGCTTCACATTCTCCTGCATATCAAAATATATATTCCAATATTCCGCAGTATCACACCACACTTTGACGGCAAAATCTACAGAACTATCTCCAAGATTGGAAACAGCAATGAGTGGAGCTGGATCTTTTAATATTCGTGCATCCTCTTTGACCAATCTTTCCAGCACTTCTTTGGTTTTCTTTATATCATCACCGTAGCCGATTCCAAAAGTCATGTCCACACGTCGTATGGGCTCCCGAGAATAGTTTGTGATATTACCATTCGATAGAGTACCATTCGGGATATAGATCATTTTATTATCGAAGGTTTTCATAATAGTGTTAAAAATCTGTATCTCATGAACTTTCCCGATAAATCCCTGAGCTTCTATAGTGTCGCCTACCTTGAACGGTTTGAGTAGAAGTATTAGTATACCACCAGCAAAGTTCGACATACTACCCTGCAGAGCAAGACCGATCGCAAAGGTTGCAGCGCCGAGAATTGCTATAAAGGATGTGGTGGCAATTCCTACCATAGATGCCACACTGATCAAGAGCAACACTTTCAGGGCAACTGTGATCATACTAATGAGAAATTTCTGCAATGATATCTCAACCTGTCCTTTTTGCATTGCTTTCGTGAAAAGTTTTTTTACTCCTTTTATGATCCACATACCGATTATAAGAACAAGAATTGCCAGTATCAGTTTTGGACCATATTCCATTACTAACTCAATTGCCTTATCAAAGTAAGGTTTTGTTGCTTGAACTGCATCCATATTATGTTCCTCCTGAAATTTATTTTATTACTTCGGTTTAATATACCAGTGTTTTTTGCCTTTCAAAAAACAATTTATAAATAATCTAACAACGCAGGCAAGTCAACTTTTTTAGATTTAGACAATTTATTGTGGTGAGGTTCCACACCCATTATATACTTTTCCATCAAGAAATAGCTTTACATGATACGGAAAGGTTTGATCGCTTTTTTTATCATAACAATTTTTCTTTGTTATCACAACTTTCAGAGTATTATCGTCAGATTGGGCAGTGTACACTTTATCACCTTCTTCAGAATCCACAAGCACTGCCGAGGGAAATCTGTACACTTTATTTTTCTTATCAAAAAATACTGCTATCTCATTATTAAAGATTGTGAGTGACCACAGAGGATCATTGCTCAAAGCCCAGAAATAATACGCAGGATCTTTTATCATCCTTTCATTGGGATTAACCAGCCCGCAGTTCTGAAAAGATTTATCACCGATCGTAATCATTGCCATATCACCCTTATTCCAGAATTCGTTTACTCCATCGCTGTAGCGAGCACCTGAAGCGGATATCGCACGTGGCAATTTATACATCTCGTAACCGTGATACAAATACGCAGCATCATCCTGAAAGTGTACTGTGTAAAACTCATCATTTTCACACTGAAATACAAACACATTATCGGAAGGGATATTATATTTAGGAGGTGCATTAAAATTACACTTCTTTGCACACGAGCAAACAAGAATAATGATCAAAACTAAAGGAATAAATATTTTCTTCATAGCATCTCCATAGCTTGATTAAACACTTAAAATAAAAAATTCTCATATAAGTTTTGTCAATGTTATTGGAAAACTTGCGAATAAATAATTCCAACTCGAATTATTGTTTATCTGAAATGCAAACCAAAATAAAAAATATTCACTCATGCTTTATAATAAAATAGAAACGTATCTCAACATATCAAGCCAATTTTCAAAATTGCTTCAATTAGTAAGCACGGAAAAAAAACTGCGCCTCTCCGGCTTGAACAACTCGGCAAAAGCACTGGCACTTAGCCATGTTTTCAACAATTCTAATAAATCCATATTGCTTGTTACTGAAAATGATTCCATTGCGCAACATGCCTGTGACGATCTTGAAGTACTTCTAAGCAAGGAAAAAATATTTCATCTCTCAGGTTATGAACTTCTTCCCTATGAACGTTTCTCTCCAAGAAAAACAGTCCAACTCGAACGAAGCAACACACTTTCCGCAGCAATTTCAGGCAAAAGCGGTATTTATGTTGTTTCATTAAGAGAATTACTTCGAATCATCAGCACGCCTAAGATATATAAAAAACTGCTTCTCACTCTTGAAAAAGATAAAGAATATAATATTGATTTGATACTATCACATCTTGTTTCTGCCGGATACCATAATACATCGCAGATCGCTCAAGCGGGTGAGATAAGTAAACGTGGCGGAATTCTTGATATTTTCTCACCCCAATATAAGCACCCAATTAGATTGGAATTCTGGGGCGATGAGATAACTTCAATTCGTGAATTCGACCTTTCTTCACAGCTCTCATTGAGAGAAGATCTAATCGAAATAATTGCACAGCCAATACGTGAACTTTCACTTGAGCATCTTAAAGCGAATATTCCTGAACGTCTTCAGAATCGAATCGCAGAACATGGTTTTTATGAGGGGATAGAACATGATATGTCATTGTTACTAGAGAAAACATCCTCATTTCTATCATACTTTTCCATAAAAGATTGTATCTTAGCCCTTTATGATGAAGAAAAATTGGCAGGTGCTCAGGCACATCTTTTTGATGAAGTTCAAGAGAATTATGAGAAAAAGATTTCACATGTAAAACATGGCCTTGTTCCGGAACCACATACCCTTTTCAAAAAGCAAACAGACCTTGAAATGGAAAATTTTCAAACACTTCATTTTACGCAAGCTGATATTAGCGCTGTAAGATCATATATTGAATTCTCCTGCAAGACTCAGATGAACTATAACAGCAAACTGGAACTCCTTACCGCTGATATTGAACAACTCATAAAAAATAAATTTTCTGTTATCATACAATCTGACAACATAAGCCAGAGCAACCGAATGCAGACAATGCTTACTGATTTTGCAGAAAATGTTCATTTTCATGTTGGGGTATTTCAGAAAGGTTTTATTCTTGAAGATGCAAAGCTTGCAATATTTACAGATCATGAAATTTTTAATCGATACAGGCAGAAACGAAGATTCGCGCATTTCAAAAAAGCAGAGGCACTTTCAGATTATGAAATCCTCAAACCGGGAGATTATATCGTTCATATAGATTATGGCATCGGGATTTTTCAAGGTATTGAGAACATCTCGGTTCAAGAACGAAATATGGACTGCCTCCTCCTCCAGTATGCAGATAATGACAAAATCTATGTTCCGACAGATCAACTTCAGCAGGTTGCCAAATTCGTTACTCAGGAAGGCATCATTCCCGAGCTGCATAAGCTGGACAGCACTCGTTGGGAAACCACCAAGAAGAAGCTCAAAAAGGATGTTGAGCAGATCGCAGCAGACCTGCTGTATCTCTATGCTCAGAGAAAAATTGCCGTTGGCTACGCATTTGCTGAAGATACCGAGTGGCAAAAAGATGTGGAATCCTCTTTCATCTACGAAGATACTATAGACCAAATAAAAGCAACAGAAGAGGTGAAGGCAGACATGGAAACTGCGATTCCAATGGAGCGTCTTATCTGCGGTGATGTAGGTTTCGGAAAAACAGAAGTGGCAATACGAGTAGCTTTTAAAGCAGTAATGGACAGCAAACAGGTTGCGTTCCTCGTCCCGACTACCATTCTCGCAGAGCAGCATTATGTCACTTTTTCCGAGCGACTAAAAGACTATCCTATTCGCATTGAGATGTTAAGCAGATTTGTCACACCAACCAAACAGAAAGTTATCATAGATAGAATCAAATACGGAGAATCGGATATTATAATAGGCACACACCGCTTACTTTCCAAGGATGTGCAATTCAAAGAACTCGGGCTTATTATTATTGATGAGGAACAGCGCTTCGGTGTCCGTCATAAAGAAAGATTAAAAGCACTCAAGCATAATGTGGACGTTCTCATGCTGTCTGCAACTCCTATCCCGAGGACACTGGACATGGCTCTTACGGGTGTGAAGGATATGACGATCATGAACGTACCTCCGGAAAACCGTCTTCCTGTGCGTACTGCTGTGATAGAATATAATGAGGATCTGATCATCTCCGCAATCCGTAGGGAGATCGACAGGCAGGGGCAGGTCTTCTTTCTTCATAACAGGGTTGAGACCATTTATGGCATGGAAGAAAAGCTGAGTGCGCTTATGAAGGATGTAAGTTTCCGGGTTGCTCATGCACAAATGTCTGCCCGGGAACTCGAGCAGGTAATGATGGACTTTTATCATCACCAGTTTGATGTGCTTGTGTGCACCACAATTATCGAATCGGGCATTGATATTCCTAATGTGAATACGATCATAATAAATCGTGCTGACAAATTCGGTCTTGCACAACTTTATCAATTGCGCGGTCGGGTCGGGCGGTCAGATCACCAGGCATATGCCTATCTCATTGTGCCTAAGAAAATCACTAAAACCAGTAATGAACGATTGAGAACTATTGAACAGCATGAAGCTCTCGGTTCGGGATTACATATAGCAATGCGGGATCTTGAAATACGTGGTGCAGGAAACATTCTCGGCAAAAAACAGCACGGTATTATGAACACGATCGGCATGAATTTCTACAATCAGCTTTTAAAACGAGCTATTGACAAAATCAAACAGGGTGAGGACAGGGATATATTTGACACAGAGCGCTATCATACAAAAATACAATGCGAAATCCCCTTTTCTTTGCCGGACAATTTTATTGAGGATGATGCGATCCGTCTTGATTTTTACAAACGCCTGAACAATGCTGAAGACGATACAAAATTTCAATCTTTACAGAAAGAAATGCGCGATCGCTTTGGTCCACTCCCTCAAGTTACTCAGTACGTATTTCAATACTATCATGTGTCCTACTGGCTGGCAAAGTCTTCCATCTCATCGTTATTTATCGGAAAAAGAAAGATCACAGTTGAAGTTGACTCCACAGTGCTCACCAAAAACAGGATTGAAGATATCATAAAACATATTCCACATGATGTCCAATTCAGTATGACAAAAGGAGCAAAAATCACGATCAAGCTGTCCCACAATAAAATTGACAGTTTCAAGACGAACTTTGACGTTTGCATTCAAATAATTAAAATATTAAGTAAGAAAAAACCCGATCGAACATAAGAAGGATTTACATGAAAAAATCTACAAAAATAATTCTCATAGTCATTGTCATCGTTGCTGCTGCACTGATCATAATCAACAATTTCGTGCGAAAAGATACAGATGTACTTCTTGCAAAAGTAAATGATAATGAAATCTATCATTCTGAACTTGAAAGCACAGCTGCCATGTATGGCTTACAATTCACTCAGAAAGATGCAGTTCTCATTCTCGACCAACTTATCAATAATGAGGTTGCTCAGATATATGCAGAGAAGACTGGGATGATTAATGAACCCGGATTCAATAAAGATTTTGAGTGGCAAAAAAATGAGATACGCAAGGAACTGCTCATTAACACAATGCTCGAGGACATTACAAAAAACAAAGTCACAATTTCTGATGATGAACTTCAGGAATATTTGGATGAGAACCCATTTGTGAAGATCAGGACGATCTTTATCCCCGTCAAGGATGATACAATAAAAATAGAAAAAGAAATTTATCAAGCATATGAAAAACTTGAAAATGGTGCTGATTTTGAACATCTGCAAAAAAAATATACTGATAAAGCGTATCGTACCCCGAATAATAAAGCCGAACTGATCAAACTGGAAGTACTGCAAAATATCCTGCCTTATGACAGCACTATTCCGGCAATTGGTGAATTTACCCAGCCCGTGCTCACAAAATACGGCTATTACATAATCAAACGCTATGATGACCCTACTCTCGAAGAGATAAGAGAGGAAACGGGTACAACCATTCAAAATGAGAAAGAAAAATCCTATCTAAATGAATACCTTGAATCTTTTAAAGAAGATATCATTATTAATTATGCGAATCTGGAAACGGGACTTGCTTCTCAAACAGATGCCAATGATGAACTTGTAGTTGCCACAAAAGGAGATATGAAGCTTCTTTTCGGGATGCTGAAAAAATATCTCGACTTCTTCCTTACAACAGAGCAAAGGGAAAATCTTGCATATATCGACTATAAGGATATCACCATCCAGATTGCGTTACAAGAGTTCCTCTATAGAACTTCGCTCAATGAGAATTACGAGTCATCAATGAATTTTATCTCTCAATGGGAGGCGCAATCGCAGGAATTCGACACAAATTGGGATGATTACGTAGTTCAGCAGGTTTATAGTAAGGTAATCAGTCCCGCCATGCAGGTTAGCGAAAATGAGATTCAGGATTACTATGATGCTCATAAAGGGGAATTTATTGTAGACAACGTCCAACAGCCACTCTCTGATGTTCACTATGATATTAGTCTTGACCTGACGAATAATAGGTACATGGACTGGTTCACGAATGTTATCAATGAATACAACATAATAATTGAAAAATATGAAGAAAATTTATAGTCTTTTTCTGTGCGTAATACTCATATTATTAATCCTCCAGTGCAATAAAGAGGAGAGTAAGAAGGGTATCGTAGTTGCTGAAGTGAACAATGAAAAGCTGTATGAATACGAATTCCGTTCACTTTTCACAGAAGAAGAGTGGTTAAAAGCTACCCCCGAAGAAAAGAACCAGATCATCAATGATTGGATAGAGATAACCCTTCTTGCCCAAGAAGCTGAAAAGCTCGGTCTGGACAAAATTCCAGAAGTGAAATTCAATATCAAATATGCGGAAAGAACACTCCTTGCAAACGAGATCCTTGCTAAAAAACTCAAGGATATTTTTGTGTCTCGCGATGAAGTTCTAGATTACTACAACCTTCATAGAAATGATTTTCTGAAAGACAGGACATTATATAAGATCCAGCAGTTTATTGTACCAACGTGGGCTCTTGCTGATTCTGCAATAAAACTATTTAATGAAGGGGAAGCTTTTTATACAGTTGCAAAAAATATTGGCTCGAATTATCTTGTAAGAACAATATCGAAAAACGAAGTCACATCACCATTTTGGGATTTCGTTTCTGGTATGAATAAATGGCATATTCGAATTATTGATGATGAGGCAAAACTCAAGATCGTTCAACTTCTTGATATTCAGGAAGAAAGCTCCCCTGTTCCTTTCCAGGAAATTAGCGACTCTCTTCTTATAGAACTTCTTGAAATCAAACGAGGAGAATTTTTGGCTAATGCCTTAGATAGTCTGGAAATCAATTACAAAGTTAAAATTTATTAGGAATAGTATGAAATTTTTACAAACCATCTTATTCATTTTTATTCTGACCATCAGCAGTATGCTGTATGCGGAAGAAGTGGACGGCATCGCTGCGATCGTTGGCAACCAGATCATTCTGAAATCAGAGATCGAAACAAACTACGAAGAATTGAAAGCCTCCTCTGCACTTGGAGAAAATGTTACAAAAGAGAACATTCTACGATTGCTGGTTGAGGAAAAACTCATAGCTGAAAAAGCAGAACGTGATGACATTACTGCATCAGATGGTGAGATTGAAATGCAGCTCGAGCGAGTCATGCAAAATATCATTGCACAGTTCCCTACTTATCAGGATTTCCTCCAAGTACTTCAAAACGAGGGACTGACAGCAGATGGTTTAAAGGAACGTTATAGAAACCAAATTGCGAAACAGGTTGTGAGGGACAAATTGCTTCAACAAGAGGTTTTTTCGAAAATCAATGTGTCCGAATACGAAAAGAGACAGTATTACGAAACTCATTTGGACAGCTTTCCCGATAGACCCAGAATGGTAAAAATCGCGGAAATATCTATAAAACCGGCTATGGGAAGTGAGAGTCTTGACCAGGCATTACAGAAGATTGAGGATATCCAAGATGAGCTGAATAAAGGTGCTGATTTTGAAGAACTTGCCCGAAAATATTCAGATTGCCCTTCCGCTGCACAGGGTGGTGATCTCGGATACTTCTCCCGTGGACAAATGGTTCCTGAATTTGAAAAAGCTGTTTTTGCTCTTGAGATCGGTGAAGTCAGTGAACCGGTACTTACCGAATTCGGTTACCATCTCATCAGAGTAGATGATAAACGTGATGGCGAGATCAAAGCACATCATATTCTTATTGAAGCATCAATGGCGGACAGCGATAAAGATAAAATCACTCAACTTGTAGATGAAGTGTATCAAAAATTGCAAAATGGTGCGGACTTTATCGAAGTTGCAAAAGAGTATTCTACTCCATCCGAAGAAACTGACGAAGATGTTGTTATTGATGAATATCCTGTTGATCAACTGGATCAAACACCTCAAATCGGCACTTATATTAAAGACCTGCAGGAAGGTGAATTTACAGAGGTGCTTGAAATTGATGATACGTATTATATTTTTAAAAATATCGGATATACCAAACCCCGCCCTTATGTATATGATGAGATATCTCAACAATTAGAGCAGATTGTATTTCAACAGAAACAGCAAAAAGCGATTGATGAATGGATAACTAAGCTAAAATCCGAGATCTATGTGAAAGTGATCGAATAATTATTATATTTAAAAAAACAGAATGAACTTTGCGAAAGGAAGGACTTGTCCGCCCACTGGCGGAAACTTTCGCAAAGGTCCAATTACGGTACGATCCTCCTGCCCATTGCATCGCTTCTACCGGGAGAGTTATCATAAATTTCCGAAACATAATATATCACGGCAGGATAATCTCGTGGGAATTTTCCGTGGAAATAACTGTGCACATCATTAATATAACGCACAACCAGCTTCTCGTATTCTGTCAGGTCGGGATCATCCGGGTGAAGCAAACGAGCAATGGTTTTCAGTTTATAAGATGGTATATCAAGAAACACAATTGTTGAGGAAGGATCGGTCATCTGGTTGAGAAAGGTCTGGGTCTCGAACTCGGGTGTTGAATATAATTCAAGAGAAACCTGCCGGTCCTTATCAAATAGCGAGTCAATATTTGTGTAAAAATTGCGAAGAATCTCAAGCTTTTTTACAAAAGATGAATCGCTTGTATCTTCCATCAACTTAATAAGTTCGGGAAGTTTCTCAGCTTTAGGTAAAAATCCCATCCCCTTTACCGCATTGTTCAGTTTGAATTGAGAATCCCCTCTCTTACAACCATAAGTCGCAACGATTCCGTTATGTGGTCCAGCTAGTTCAGGCGGCTTCATTTGCAAAAAACGATCAAGTGTTCCAATTCTTTTCTGAACATCCCATTCCATGAATTTTTCTGGAAATTCGACAAGGTTGAACTCTTTCCATTCTCCATCCACGCGTGCCTTTATAACAGATTCACCGGGTTGTGGAGTTATCACACAATCCTGCTGAAAGTAGTTCTCGATCCAAAAATTTTTAGCTGCTTTATTGGTATTTTTACAGGAAACAAGTGTGAATATCATTCCGAGAATAAGGCATACATTGACCATTTTTTTCATTATTGATGCTCCTAATTTTTTTCTGTGATTCGAATGAATGTGAATTCCCAATTGATTGTCAATTTTCATAAAAAAAGAAACATTGACAGTCGGCTGCCATTATCTGAATTCCTAATCAACTTAATCTCAAGAGGTTAGCATGAAATTCAAACGTTCCTGCGGTATTTTACTGCATCCCACTTCTCTGCCTGGCAGATTCGGTATTGGAGATATGGGTCCGGAAGCATATAAATTTATTGATATTCTCGTTGCATCAGGACAAAAGCTCTGGCAAATACTTCCTCTCAATTATCCCGGATATGGAAATTCACCTTACAACCCGATCTCTGCTTTTGCAGGCAATCCCTATTTGATCAGTCCTGATAAACTTGTTGAAAAAGGATATCTCTGCATGAAAGATATCGAGAATCAGCCTGCGTTTGATTATCACAAAGTTGTTTTTTACAAAGTTATCGAATATAAAGACTCATTATTCAAGAAAGCATATCAGAATTTCAAGGATCGAGCGCCACATAAACGACTATCTGATTTTGATGTTTTCTGTTACAAAAATGCTTCGTGGCTCGATGATTTCAGTTTGTTTGCAGCAATTCGTGCAGAAAACAATTTCAAATCATGGAATGCCTGGGATAAAGATGTTCGGATGAGAAAAGAAAAAGCACTCATTTTGTGCAGAAATATACTGGCTGAGCAAATACGTTATTACAAATTCGTGCAGTATCTTTTCTATACCCAGTGGCTGGAACTCATAAATTATGCTCATGTTATGAACGTGCAGATCGTTGGGGATATTTCGATATTTGTTTCGTATGACAGTGCAGATGCGTGGGTGCATCAGAACCTTTTTTATCTTGATGAAAGTGGAAATCCGGCCGTCATTTCCGGAGTACCTCCTGATGAATTCTCAGAAGAGGGTCAGCTCTGGGGAAATCCTCTATATAATTGGGACAAAATGAAGCAGAATGACTATCTTTGGTGGCAGGAACGTATTTCTCATTTATTGAGTTTTGTTGATTATATCCGCATCGATCATTTCATTGGATTTATTCGGTATTGGAAAGTGAAACCCGGCTCAAAAACTGCACAAAAGGGTGATTGGGGCAGGGGACCCGATGCTCATTTCTTTTCTACGATAAAGAAGTATCTTGGCGAACTTCCAATTATTGCAGAAGATCTCGGTATTATTATCCCCCGCGTGAATGAGCTTAGGGATGAGTTTGGTTTCCCGGGAATGAAAATCCTGCAATATTCCTTTGCTGAGCATGATCAGCGTCCTCATGAATTTGAGAAAAATTCTATTACTTATCCAGGCACTCATGATAATGATACAATTAAGACGTGGTTTGAAAATCTGAAAAAGTATGAGCCCGGGATATATGAAACCTTAATCAAGTATATTGAGTATGATATGGATGAATCAATTTGTTGGCAAATGATAGAATGTGCTTATTCCACCCCCTCTAACTGGGCGATTATTCAGTTTCAGGACATTCTCTGTCTCGGGGCTGAAGCTCGCATGAACCGACCCGGGACAATCGAAGATAATTGGGTTTGGCGTTTTACATGGGATATGGTCGCAGATAATGTTATTCAGAAACTTCGGGAATTGGTTGAGAAGTATAAAGGTTAGTAACTCAATATTCCAATGCTGAGAGCGCAAGATTGGAATCTTGCGTTACAATTATTGATTTCATTTTGAAAGAATAGACCCTTGGAATCGCAAAGCTCCTCTCAGAATTACAAACAATTCAACTAAAACGCTTTGTCATCCTGATGCTGATTTGTCGGCAGAAGGATCTATTTACTGTAGCAATGAGTATTATTATATGTTGTAAACCAGCTTTTAAAGAATAGATTCTTGCTCCTGCTACACTCCACACAGAATGTGAAAATTCTCTAATCCTAAAACTGCTTGTCATTCTGAACGCAGTGAAGAATCTATTTACTAAAGATAAGAGCAACGCCTTAGGTTTAGAGCTCGTTTTGAAAGAATAGATTCTTCGCTTCACTTCGTTCCACTCAGAATGACAATGCTTATTTTTCATCGAACCAGCCCTTGCTTAGGTCATTCCAGTTGGGATTTAGAAATTGACTCATTTTTTTCTGCAAATAATAAGCTGTTTCGGTGAGTCTGATTCAAAAGCTGAACCATCGAAGTTACCTAATTTTTCTACGATTTCAAAACCATTATAAGAGAGAAGGTTATCAAGTTCTTCAGGATAATAGATCCGCATATTGAGTTCCACTGCGCATTCCTCTTCATTTCCAACTTTATAATACCATTTAATGTGATTTATCTGTGTAGCCCTTTCGTAAATATTATTCTCAGTGATTATGACAGCTTCATGTCCATAAGGGTTTTCATACTCTGCCACTGCAAAACGCTTGCTCGGATCACTCATGAGAACTTCCAACTTGGGATTGAAAATATCAATGATGAAATGACCATCCTCAGTAAGGTGGTTTTTTACAGCATTGCACAGACCTTCAAAACTTCCTATATCATGGATATGCGCTATTGAATTAAATGGTAGAAAGATGAGATTAAATTTCCTGGGAATTGAGAATTTTCTGCAATCTGCATGAAGAAAAGTACATGAGAGATGCTCCATTTCAGCCTTTTCTTTCGCAATCTTGAGCATACCTTCCGATATGTCCAGACCAGTTACATCAAAGCCCTGCCGAGCAAGCGGAATAGTGATCCTGCCTGTTCCGCACGCGAGCTCAAGAATTGATCCACCAGCTTTCTGTGCCTGAGCAATGTAAAAGGTAATATCTTCAACTATCTCAACGTGCTGGGCATCATAGTGAAGTCCATCCCGATAAAGTGCGTGTGAGTCGATTGGCTTCATAAATACTTCTTATTTTGTTAATTTTTCTATTACTTTTTTCATTTTCTGCAAAGCTCGTCCACGATGGCTTATTCTATTCTTCTCTTCCACAGTGAGCTCAGCAAAACTTTTTCCGGAATCATGCAAATAGAATATTGAATCGTAGCCAAAGCCCAATGTGCCTTTTTCTTCCACACCGATATAACCCTCGCAACGCCCCTCAACAATGAATTTTTTATCATCTCCCAGAATCAACACAATGACAGTTTTAAAAAACGCCTCTCTCTTATCAGCAGGAATATCCCTCATTTCCATGAGAAGTTTTTTCCTGTTATCCTCGTACGTCACATGCTCTCCGGCATATCGTGAGCTGAACACACCAGGTTCTCCATCGAGGGCATCTACAAACAGACCGGTATCATCTGCCATCGCAGGCATTCCAGTTATATTGTATATCTCCCGCGCTTTTTTCTCTGCATTTCCTTCGAGCGTATTTTGATCTTCGACTACATCTGGAAAATACTCAAAATCATCAAAAGTATATATCTCGATATGAAGATTTTGCAGTAGAGCTTTGATCTCGGTGATTTTATCTTTATTACGAGTCGCTAGTACGAGTTTCATTATAGGTCAAACTTCTTTTTTATAATAGTTATAAACTTATTATGTGATATAAACGGAATTTCAGGCAATTTATTGATGGGGAAATATTGCGCATCCAATGCATCATCTCCCGGTTTCAGATTTCCGCCGATTATCTTCATAAGAAATCCAAAAGTAATAACGCGCTGATAAATTGACGAACTCTGAAAAAAATAACCCAGGAATTCTTCTGCCTCTCCGATCAATCCCGTTTCTTCTTCGAGTTCATGAACCGCACATTCTGCTGAAGTTTCGTCTATCTCCACATAACCACTTGGCAATGCCCAGGTTCCGGGCTTAGGTTCGTTCCTTCTTTTTATGAGAAAAAGTTCATGATTGTCACCCAGCACTACGCACGCAGCTGCCGGAATAGGATTTGCATAATATGTCCAGCCACAGGCAGGGCAATAGCGTCGGATTTTGTTATTCTCGTCCGGTTTTTCTGAGAGTTTTCCCCCGCATGAAAGGCAGTAAATGGGCTTATCTATGTACTGCACGTGAGCGTTTACACTCTTTCGATATAATGACCTGTCCGTGTATCGATCTTTAATGTATCACCATTATTTACGAACATTGGAACCTGCACTTCAAGACCGGTTTCCAGCTTAGCATTTTTGGTCACGTTGGAAACAGTATTTCCTTTGATGCCCGGTTCACATTCCACCACTTCAAGATTTACTGTTGTAGGAAGCTCAATATAAATGATCTCATCCTCAGTTTGGAAAAGTGCTATCTCAGTATTTTCTTTCATGAAAAATTTTTTATCCCCAATAAGTTCTTCGTTGATCTCGATCTGAGCATAAGTTACCGGATCCATAACAACAAAATTAACTCCATCATTAAAGAGATATTCCATTTTTTTCTTTTGGATGCGAATCTCTTTAACCTTTTCGCCGGAGCGGAAAGTATTGTCAATAACATGACCGGTTCTCACATTTTTCAGTTTGGTTCGTACGAAGGCACCACCCTTGCCTGGTTTTACATGTTGAAATTCTACAATTTCAAACAAACTATTTTTAAAGATGATGACCATTCCGTTACGAAAATCAGCAGTTGATGCCATATTTACTCCAATTTTATAATTCGTTTCTATGAGTCAGTGCGCTGGCAAGGGTTTTTGAGCTCGTGTACTCAATATCGCCACCGACGGGTAATCCGGTTGCCAGCCGCGTGATCTTTCTTGCCGAATTTTGTAACTTGGATGTGATAAAAGCCATTGTTGTTTCACCTGCACTGCTCGGGTTTAAAGCAAGAATTATTTCTTTTATATTCTCTTTTTCGATCATTTCTTTAAGTTTAGGAAAATTAATATGTTTCGGTCCTATACCATCCAGCGGGGAGATAAGATTTCCCAGCACAAAATACCGTCCGTTATACACTCCTGTTTCATCAATAAGATAGACATCCTGCGATTTCTCGACAACGCACAAGGTTGCATTATCTCGTTCGTCATCAGCACAGAAATGACAGGGGCTTTTTTCTGAAAGCATATTGCAATGCTCGCATTTTTGTATTGAGTCGATAGAATCGCGGATGAGCTCAGCAAGGTCCAACCCCTTCTGCTTATCCTGGCTGATCAGATAAAATGCAAGACGCTCCGCAGTTTTTTCTCCGATTCCGGGCAACTGTTTAAAGCCGTCTTTAAGCTTTTCTAATTTTCCTTCAAACATTATGTGCTGAGTCCGGGAATCTTAAGACCGCCGGTTAGACCCGACATTTCACTTTCAACCATTTCTTTGACCTTTAGACGAGCTTCTTCCACTGCGGCAATGATGAGATCTTCCAGCATTTCAACATCATCAGGGTCAACAACCTCTTTCTCGATCTTTAGCGAGATAAGCTCCTGATTACCATTCATTACGACATTGACCATACCGCCGCCAGCAGAAGCTTCAACTGTTTTTTGCGCAAGAGCTTCCTGCCTTTCCATCATCTGTTTTTGCATCTTTTGAGCTTGTTTGAGCAAGTCCTGAATACTTTTTCCACCTTGGAACATATATCCTCCTGAATAATTCAATTGTTCCTTACGCTGTGAAAGCGAGAAATTGTGTCAAATTTCACACACTATCAAAATGAAGAATATTAGTTACTGAAGTTTCGCAAGAGTGAATAGCATATAAGTAAATCATATTTAATTTTAAATGAATAAGATTTAAATTAATTTCTAAATCCTAATATCTAATGTCAAATAATCCGCCAGCTGGCGGATAAATATCAAATTAATTTTTTTCTTTGAATTAATTGCAAATGAAGAGAAAATTAGATTTATTTCATTAGCTTCTTTCCACAATATCATTTCTTTTTATTATTTGAAATTTTATTAGATATTAAAAATTCGAAATTAGCAATTCAATTTTCAAAGGATGAAAATTATACAAAAAAATCATATAACCTTTTATGATATCTACAGTAAATTTTAGATTTTTATATTTTAATATCTTTACGTACTTCCCGCTCAATTCTGTTCGAATCTTCTTGTGTAACCTGAAGTTCTTTTGTGACTTTTTTAATCGTATCAAATTCCTTTTCGGAAAATTTTTTATCCGCATATGCTACGTAATAGCACAACCGAACGAGGAACATTCTCTTGTACGGATTCTTCTTATAGATCATATTGATGATCCGAATAATCTCATCAAGATCGCATGATTTTTCTGCAATTTCAGTTTTGAATTGCTCAAAGAGATGGTTGAGTATTTTCATTTCATCCGGTCCGATCTCTTCTGCGAGAGTTTCATACTCAAAATGACGCTGATCGAGTTGAAATTTCAATTCCTTCATGATCATATCTTTTTCTTCCGCATCTACTACACCATCTGATTGTGCCACGTAGATGAGAAGCGCCATTGCACTGCTCACAAAGGAAAAGTCCTCGTATTCTTGCTTTTCCCTTTTTGTCTTGGGAATAAAGGCTTTATTCTCAAAAAAGTCCTTCAGAAAATATTCCTGAGAACCCTCCTGCGTTGTATGTAATATTGATCCTTCTAATGTTTGCCAGCGAGCCATAGATCTCCTTTCTGTTTATCTCATTCTGTATGATTTGTGTTATATAATTTCAAACTGTTTCAAACTGGTTGCAGAAACCTGAACAACGGTTTTAATAAGAAATACTGCCGGTACTGCAAGTATCAGTCCAAGTACACCGAATGCATAGCCACCTGCTATTACTGTCAGCAATACCCACAGCGGATGCATGCCGAGCCCCTTCCCGACCAGTGATGGGAAGAGTATGTTGCTGTCAATCTGTTGAACGATGATTGACATGAGGATCGCATAAACGACCATAATATCCGGAATGGGACTAAACAGAACGACCAAAATCACCGGTACAAAGCCGATGAAGGGTCCGAAGAATTTGATCGGATTGGTCATACCAATGATAATACTGAGTGTGAGCGCATAAGGAATTCCCAAAATCAGGAGTCCGATATAAGACAGTATTGTAATAATAATTGTTTCCAGTAAAATTGATCGTAGGTATCGTCCGAAGCTGTCCTCAATCTTCTCAAATAAGTAAATGGAAAACTCAAAATATCTATTCGGGACCCAGCCGAAAAAGGTTTTCATAAGCTGGCGCTCATCCTTAAGCAGAAAAAAGCAGACAAAGGGTATGACAATAAGAAATGCAAGGAAATTGATTATCCCGCTGAGAGAATTAATGAGAATCTGTGGGATGGCATTGATCACTCCTACAAATTTTTCTCCAAGCATTTGAGTGTATTCATCTACATTGATAAAGGTAAAGCGCGTCTGTATGCGATCTATAAATTTTGAAACACCATCTAAACCAAATGATTTCAAACTGAATGCTTCAGGATCTTTGACGATCTGTTTGAAGAATTTTGAAGCTTCTTCCGCCTGGATCTTTATCTGCGGTATGATCACATTTATCAAAATAATAATAAGAACGATTATTATAATGTACACTATCAGGATCGAGAGTGCTCGGGGAATGTGGAATTTCTGAGCATAGTTTATAATGGGTGAAATAAGATAAGCAATAATGCCCGCTATCAGAAGATAGGAGAGAATCGATTTATAGAACAAGATACCCATGACAGCGACACCAAGAGCAATAAATCCTACGACCCAACGGACTACTTTTATTCTATCCATGATCAACTCTTTTCTTTATCAACTTCTTGAGAATCACTCAATTTCTGAAGCTGGCTTTCGCAATCTTCCAGGTGTTTTTTAATATCTATAAGCTCGTCTCTTTTAGCCCCAAGTGTCCCATTTGTCCGGATTAGATGTGTGCAGAGCACGGTTGCTAATTTCCTCAAAATTTTACTGCCTGCGCGAGGATATTCATCAATGAACCTGTTCATATCTCTTTTTGAAATGCCCAGAAGTATGGAATCCTTTGATGAGACAATTGTTGCAGTTCGTTCTTCTTCAAGAAAGAGTCCCACTTCTCCAAAAAAATCAGCAGGTTTTATTGTCTTGAGACTTTCGCCTTCGGTAGAATCGAGAAAAGTCTGAAGCTCTCCTTCTTTCACGATATACATGACCACATTGGGATACCCCTTCTTGAACACGATATCGTCTTCTTTGTATATACGTTCATAAAGATGTTGAGAAAGATTTCTGCGTTCGTTCCGTGTAAGATTTTCAAAAAGCTCAACTTCGGAAAGAAACCGGATCAGATCTTTTTCCTCATCGACTTTTTCTTTTTTCGGTGCAAAGAACTCTTTTAACTTCATTCAGTTGCCCCCTTTTCGTTATTTCTGGTGGCTTTTAATGCTTTGATGAATTTTATGAGCCATATGATAAATAATGTCAATAAAGCTATGATCGCGATAAGCGCTCCCCACATTCCAAACATGCTCAAAGTCGTGACAATAATGCCTGCAAGACATATTCCTATAAGAATGCAAAGCAATGCAGGAAAAAATTTTATGCCAAAAATATATGCTGCGATACTCCCTGTCCATGCACCGGTTACTGGCAAAGGTATCATAACAAATAGTATGAGTCCCAGCGCTTCATATTTTTTTACAAGTGCACCTTTTCGTCTTGTTCTTGCAAAGAGCCATTCGAAGAATTTCCTGAAGAAAGGAATTCTTGAAAGCAGGTCCAGCCCATATTTAAGAATAAGAAGAATGAGAGGAATCGGTAGAAAATTGCCAAAAACCCCAAGTAGATATGCTTTATACCATGGCATCTTATAATGATGAATTGCCCAGGGGATTGCTCCTCTGAGTTCAAAAATTGGAAGCGAAGCGAGAGAAATGATAACAGCTTCATCTGACAAATTCTTCTCTTTAAAAAATTTTGAAAATTTTGCCTGTTTTTCCTGTTCATCTGGTTGTTCATCGCTATAAAGTAATATCGGTATTGTCAGCAGTAGTATTAGAAAAAATGTAAGGAATTTTATTTTTACCATCCCTGCTCTCCGATAAGTGGCACGAATTGGCATCCGCCGAAATTCTCTTTTATGATATTCCCATTTTCTTTTCTCACACATACCAAGTCCTGTACAAATCTGCTTCCGCAAGGCAGCACAAGGCGTCCACCTTCTTTAATCTGAGTCAGGAGACCTTCCGGAATAGAAGGAGCTGCTGCGGATACGATAATTGCATCGAAAGTAATATTCTTCTCGTTTTCCTGCTCAGGTTTCCAGCCGATCGTTCCGTCACCTTGTTGGATCTTAATATTTGAGTATCCTAATGTATCCAATATTTTTCTCGCATTTCTCGCAAGAGAGGGAATTCTCTCGACAGAGTAAACTTCACCAGCAATCTCAGCTATTATCGCTGTTTGATAACCAGAGCCGGTGCCGATTTCCAGCACACGATCTTCGGGTTGTAATCTCAGGAGATCGAGCATGAGTGCAACAATGTAGGGCTGCGAAATGGTCTGCCCTTCTCCAATACACATAGGACTATCACTATAAGCAAAATAATCTGAATGTCCCGGAATGAACAAATGCCGCTCTACTTTTATCAGGGCGCCCAGAAGCCGTTCATCCGTAATACCTCGAGCTTGAATCTGGTGCTCGACCATGTTGTTACGTTGTTTTGTATAGTCCATTCAGATATATTGTTTATGCAAATCAACTTTTCAACTGATTCTTCTCAATCCACTCTTTTATTTGTGGAAAGTAGGCATATTTGGTCATGTCGATAGTAATGGGAGTTATAGAAACACTATTTTCCCCTACTGCATGGAAATCGGTTTCTACTCCGCCTGTCCAGCTAGGTGTCTGCCCACCGATCCAATAATATGGGCGACCTCGCAGGTCATTTCTTTCCTTTATAAAGTCGCTGTACACACGATGTCCCAACTTAGTAACTTTAAAGCTCTTTACTTCATTTAAAGAAACAGGCGGCAAGTTAATATTTAAAATAGATTTAGAAGACATGATCGAAAAGAGATAGTGCTCGAGCATGTGGAGAAGTATTTCTGCTCCATCTTTGAAATCACCTTTATCACGAAAACCCATTGATACAGCAAGGGCTGGTAGCCCAAGATTCATTGCTTCGATAGCGGCAGCAACAGTCCCGGAATAAAGAATATCCTCACCCATATTCGGACCATTATTTATTCCTGAGATTACTAGATCGATCTTTGATTTAATAATCTTATGGACGGCTAAAATAACGCAATCGGTTGGAGTGCCGTCAACTGCATATTTATCTTCTTTTATTTTAAAAATGCGAAGAGGATGATGGATAGTGAGTGAATGCGAAGCAGCACTTCGTTCCCTATCCGGTGCGACAATGGTTACATGATACTTTCTTCTTAAAACCTTTGCCAGTTCACCGATTCCTTCTGCAAACACACCGTCATCATTTGTTAATAGAATTTTTTTCATAGTAATTCAGAGATTTCTTGTGGTATTTACTGTCAATATTTTAGAAAAATATCTTTCATAATACTAAATATTTTCAGATTTAATGAAACCTGTTTATCTTGACGGAAGTGATTTGAATTATGGCTTATTGAGAACAAATAATTCGTAGAAAATTTAGAAGATATACTTTTATTAAATACACCAAACCAAAAGGTGCTGTATTTAATCTTCGTTTTAGAAAGGACTTAGTTTTGGATAAAATAAAAGAACTCGAGAAAAAAGTTCACGAATCTTCAGGCGAAGAAAAAGTTGAAAGATTGAATGATCTCGCTTATGCAATTTATAATTCCGATCCTGAAAAAACAGAGCAGTATGCCAAAGATGCTCTCGAATTGGCGAAAAAAATAAATTCAAATTATGGGATTGCCAGAAGTTATAATATTATTGGCATATCTTTTCATCGAAGAGGAAATTACGATCAAGCAATGAGATTCTACAACCAAGCCAGAACGGTTTTTGAGAAAATTGATGATAAACATAAGATCGCTTCATTGAATAATAATACCGGAGCTATATTTGAAAAATTAGGTAATTATGATAATGCTTTAGAATCGCATTTTCAAGCTTTGAAAATCTGGGAAGAAATGGATGATCTGCAGCACACCTCAGCGTCTTTGAACAATATCGGTATCATCTATGAAAAACAAGGAAGTTACGACCATGCTTTAGAATATCACTTTAAATCCTTAAAGATCAAAGAAGAACTTGGAGATACACGAAATGCTGCATTCTCATATAATAATATAGGAATAATTTATGAAAAATTGAACAAACTTGATCTCGCCTTGGAATACCATCTTAAAGCATTGAAAATTAAAGAAGAGTTTGGAGAAAAACAAACTATTGCTGTTTCATACCTCAACATTGGAAATATCTATACTGGTCAATTACAGAATGATAAAGCTATGGAATATTGTATAAAAGCTCAAAATCTATTTGAAGAAACTTCTGATAAATACGGTCTTGTGACTACATATATAAGTATCGGAATCATTAATATCAGATTTAAAAATTATAAATTGGCTCAAGAATATCTCGTGCGCTCTTTAGAATTAGCCCAAAAAATAAAAGCTAAAGGGTTAGAACTTAAAACAATTGATGCTCTTGCTGAATTATATGAAACGCAGGAAGATTTTGGACAGGCACTTCAATATTATAAAAAATACACTGATCTGGAAAAAGAAATATTCAATGAACAAAAAAGCAAGCAAATGGCTGAAATGCAAACCAAATATGAAACTTATAAGAAAGAAAAAGAAGCTGAAATTTATAGATTGAAAAATGTTGAACTTGTCAAAGCAAATGAAGTAATTCATATAAAAAATAAGAAGCTCGAAATTCATGAAGAACAGCTAAAACTTATCAATAAAATCATCAGACACGACATTATTAATAACCTTGCAGTTATTGAAAGTGCTATAAATCTTTATAAAGGAAGTAAGGATAAATCAATGCTCGATGAGGTACTTTTAAAGGTCGATAAAAGTATAAAATTGATCAGAAAAATGAGAGAGCATGAAAGTCTGATCGCATCTGAGAATTTAAAATTTATTGAAATATCCGACGTGGTAAAAAAGGTAATAAAAAATTATCCTGATATCGATTTTACTGTTACAGGTAAAGAACAGATCCTTGCTGATGATGCAATTGACTCGGTGATTGACAATATTATCAGCAATGCTGTTACTCATGGTGAAACACAGAAAATCGATATTCAAATCAGTACATCCGGCGATATGTGTTCATTAAGAATTGCTGATTATGGAATTGGTATTCCTGATAAAATCAAGAAAAAAATATTTGATGAAGGATTTATATATGGTAAAAAAGGTCATACAGGAATCGGATTGTATATTGTGAATGAATCTGTTAAACGTTGTGGAGGAGAAATTTCTGTTGAGGATAACAAGCCGAAAGGAACTGTATTTATTCTTCGTCTGCAAAGTGTAAGATAGATATATAAAATAACAGGGGATATTTCTAACTACGGGAATTAGTTGCCATTAAACTCGTATCAAATTAAAATTTGATAACTATTTTAAACAAAATGATGTATATTTACAACAAAATGCTTGACATACCATACAGAACCAATTTTTTATTGCACCATGGAAATTAGAACTATTTATAACCGGATCGCAGTATTGCGAAAAGAACGAGGTCTTTCACGGAAAGAGCTGGCAGAAAAGATCGGTGTAAATTTTCAGACAGTCGGCTACCTTGAACGGGAGGAATATAATCCCAGTCTTGATCTAGCATTCCGTATTTGTGAATGCTTCGATCTCCCTATCGAGTTTATCTTTTCCACCAAACCCATGAAACCGCTCAGTGAAGAGCTATTAAATCTAAAACGAGGAGTATAAATAATGAATAAAACAAAACATACACGTAGATTTACTGTACTGATAAATTACATTAGTATAGTTGTAATTTTGGTGCTTTTTTACCTTGTCAGATTTCTGGGATCGAGCCCGATGTTCTTAATTTTTGAAATTATCCCACTTATCACCGTAGTATTAAGTTTTCGTCATGCATTTGTAAAAACTGGCATCTGGAAAATGACTCATGCATCATATGAAAAACTGGATGAAAGAGAGATGCAGGTCGTTTTCAAAGCCATTAGTATTTCTTACAGTTTGTTTGCAATCACCACACTGGTGATCATTTACATATTTATTCTATCCGGACTGGGACAGATCGATGCTGTGCTCGCAGTATGTCTTCTCTATATTGCCCACATACTTCCTGCTTCGATAATTGCATGGAATGAGAAGGTCTAGAAGAAATACAGAATGAAAAATAATTATGTGATCCTCGCCTTCATTGCTCTACTTATTTTACTATTCGGGTGCACTCAGAAACATGCAATTTCAGATATTAGTGGAATTTGGGAGGGGAAAGTACAATTTCCCGGTTTCAGCTATAAGATCGTATTCTTGTTTTCAGCAGATAACAATCTGCAGGTGGAAGTGCTTTTCCCGGACCAGTCAGACAAGAAATTTGCTGCTAGCTCGATAGAATTTTCCTATCCTGAAATATCATTAAAATTTGATCAAATGAAGAGCCATTTCAAAGGAAAATTTGAGGGAAGTTATCTCATCGGGACATGGGAACAAGCCCAAAGAACTATGCCCATAAAAATGAATCGGGTGAATGAAATCTCATCCCCAGTAAGACCTCAAACACCTCAACCCCCATTCCCCTATCATGTAGAAGAAGTTTCATTTACTAATAATGACGTTCATATTTGCGGCACATTAACCTATCCGGAGAATGTTGACAATTTTCCTGCAGTGATTTTGATACCTGGAGTTGGAGCACATGAGCGGGACAACACATTCTTCGGACATCGTCCATTCTTTGTTATAGCTGATTTTCTTACTCGAAATGGAATTGCAGTTTTGCGTTATGATGAGCGTGGAGTGGGCAGTTCCACGGGAGATAGATCACGAGCAACAACAGTGGATTTCGCACAAGATGTGAGTGCCGGTGTAAACTATCTTCAATCCCTCCCGCAAACAGGAGAAATAGGTCTTATCGGGCACAGCGAAGGCGGAACCATCGCCTCTCTCGTTGCAGCACAATCTGACAAAATTTCCTTCATTATTATGATGGGAAGTCCAGGACTTAAAGGAGTGGAATACAACCTGCAATTCGAAGAATCCATGAGCAGAATGATGGAAGCAACAGAAGATGAAATCGAGAAAAAATTGATTTTTCAGAAAAAAATTCTTGCCATTATTCTGGAAGAGGAAAGCAAAGATTCTGCTGCTGCAAAGATAGAAGAACTCTATCTTGAACTCGACCCAAACATACCTGAGAACAACCGAAAATCGGCAATACGGAGATTTCTGTCACCGTGGTTCAAGTACAACATCGCTTACGATCCGGAAGAAATATTACAGCAGATTAAATGTCCGGTTTTAGCTCTCTTTGGTGAAAGGGACATGCAGGTTCCCTCAGAAGGAAATTTGGAGGCAATGAGGAATGCTCTATCCACGAGTGGTAACCCTGATTTCGAAGTTAAGGAACTGCTCGAACTGAACCATTACTTCCAAACAGCAAAATCCGGAAGACCGGATGAATATAGATTAATTGAAGAAACCATATCTCCAATTGCATTGGAAATTATCAACAATTGGATAAAAGAACAAACAATAATGAAATGACGCACATTTCAGGAGACGTAATGAAAAAAATAATTATCATAACCTTTCTTATTTTAATGATCTCATTTAGTCTTCATGCTGGTAAAATCACGAATATTGGAATGAAAATCGGGTATAATACATCAACTTTCAGAGGAAAAAACCTCCCGGGAAAAGGCGTGAGCAATGTGCCAGGATTTACACTTGGTGGATTTGCTTCGTATGAATTAAGCAAGAAATTCTCGGTACAGCCGGAGATCCTTCTTACTACAAAGGGCAGCAGGATCAACACTGTGGGAGATATCGAGCAGTATAATATTTTTGTGTATGTAGAAATGCCGATACTCGCAAAATATCGTTTATTGCAGAGCGGGAATTTTTACCTGAGGGGACTATGCGGACCTGGTTTCAGTCTGAAAGCTTTGGCTATGAATGATGTCGGCGTGCTGGATAATATCAGAGGTATAGACTGCGGTCTCATCGCAGGAGCAGAAGTTGGTTTAGGAAGATTTTCCTTTGAGCTTCGTTACGAATTCGGATTGCTTAATTTTGATACAAGTATCGATGATGCCGATCTAAAAAATAAGTCGATATCATTTCTATTTGGTATCGCGTTCGTACATCAGGGGAGTAACTCATGAAAGTGAAAATACTATTAGTCATTTTAATAATGCTGTTCAGTACTTACTTTACGCTGGATGCCTGCACCGTTATCAGCGCAGCCCAGGATGATATGATCTTAAGTGGAACGAATAAGGATTGGCACAATATCAATACTCGAATTCAAGTTAAACCAGCTACAGAAGGAAAATACGGACGCATATATTTCGGATACCAGGTATCGCAGGGATTCCAGAATGTTGGTGGCATCAATGAACATGGGCTCTGGTATGATGGTGCATCTCTGCCTGAACGATATGATGTTGCGAACTACTACAACAAACCTACAGTTCAAGGTGAACTATGTGAAAAAGCATTAGAAGAATGTACCTCAGTAGAAGAAGTTATTGAGATGTATTCTACTTATTACACACGCCATTGGGATGGACACAGCATGTGGGCAGACAGGTTTGGCAATTCCGTCATTATAGAATTCGGGGAACGGGATGTGGTTTTCGTTAACAAGCAGGGAATCTATCAAGTCATGACAAATTTCTATGTTTCGGATAGTACAGACATTCGCTGGTATAATTCCTATAGATATAAAGTGGCGCAGTATCTCTTCGAGCATGCTTCATCGATCACAGTGAATTTATTCAAATCCATTTTGGATGCCACTCATCAAGTTGGTGTTGAGCCCACAGTTTTTTCAAATATTTATGACCTGAAAAATCGTGAAATTTACATATACAATTTTCATAATTACAGTGAAGTGGTTAAGCTCGATGTCGATGAGGAACTGCAAAAGGGAGAGAATTATTACTCTTTGCCCGAACTTTTTCATCAAGTGCGGCTCAGCTCACCGATCAATGCAGAGTCCATATACTCATCATCAGCCACATTTACATGGTATGGCAATGCTTCCAACTATGAGTTATGCTATTCTGATAATCCCGAATTTGAAAACTATAACACAATTTTTATTGGAGACGTGCTCCAGAATAACAAGCTTTCATATTTATTCGGTTCGATGAGCTTGGGATTTATTTTTGTTGGCTCGATCTGTTTGAAAAAGAAAAAACTTCGCGCAATGCTGTTCATTATCATTCTAATATCATTTTTAACATCCTGCAGTTTGGATACAATAACTTCTCCCTATCATCCCTCAGAAATTGAACATACTGCCACAGTTGATGATCTGCACCCGAATACAATATACTATTGGAAGATCATCGCAATTGGTGATAACGGTATAAATAGTGAAAGCGAAGGGCAGGTTTTTGTTACAGGAAACTTTTAGTATGTTTGATTATCGTTCTCGTCTCCGAAGTTTTAACTTGGAATAATCATGCTCGTTATCTTTTTTGTGTGAATTCGTGTTAATTTGTGGTTTAAAAAATGGCGGGAGCGACGGGACTCGAACTCGCGACCTTCTGCGTGACAGGCAGACGTTCTAACCAACTGAACTACGCCCCCGCGATGATGATTGATTCATCGAGCCGCGAAGTGTGTGTCAAGTTTTTTGAAAGCAGGTTAAATTTTCATGTTTTTCAGTATGTAAACGGATTATTTCAGATCAATCCTATTATAAAAACAACGGTCATGCTCAAATAGAATTTCTAAATTTTATAGAAACTTGACTCCTAAAATATTTAAAAATCAAATGCCATATATATAAAAAAGTTTTGGAGCTTTCAATGAAAAAAATATTTCTATTTATTTTGATTTTTTCAATTATTGTATTCGCAGGATGTTCAAAACA